>Ga0213828_1000009_pt1 | contig 582892 bp, 517 predicted proteins | sample MC6MC0897MG_FD_180664 | JGI IMG/M metagenome (GOLD analysis project Ga0213828, IMG submission 180664) | Enriched soil aggregate microbial communities from Iowa State University, Ames, United States - MC6-MC0897-MG | ecosystem: Environmental > Terrestrial > Soil > Unclassified | place: USA...
ATGACTTCCACTTCGTCGCCAACCTGAACGACTTTCGACGGGTGGATGTTCTTGTTGGTCCAGTCCATTTCGGAAACGTGTACCAGGCCTTCAACGCCTTCTTCCAGCTCAGCGAAGCAGCCGTAGTCGGTCAGGTTGGTAACGCGAGCAGTCACGCGGGTGCTCTCTGGGTAACGGGCTTTGATAGCAACCCATGGGTCTTCGCCCAGTTGCTTCAGGCCCAGCGAAACGCGGTTGCGCTCACGATCGTACTTCAGGACCTTGACGTCGATCTCGTCACCAACGTTGACGATCTCGGACGGGTGCTTGATACGCTTCCAGGCCATGTCGGTGATGTGCAGCAGACCATCGACGCCGCCCAGGTCAACGAACGCACCGTAGTCGGTGAGGTTCTTGACGATACCTTTGACCTGCTGGCCTTCCTGCAGCGATTCCAGCAGAGCTTCGCGCTCGGCGCTGTTTTCGGCTTCCAGGACGCTGCGACGGGAAACGACAACGTTGTTGCGCTTCTGGTCCAGCTTGATGACCTTGAATTCCAGCTCTTTGCCTTCGAGGTGGGTGGTGTCGCGCACTGGGCGGACATCAACCAGGGAGCCCGGCAGGAACGCACGGATGCCGTTAACGTCGACAGTGAAGCCGCCTTTAACCTTACCGTTGATAACGCCCTTGACCACTTCTTCAGCAGCGAAAGCAGCTTCCAGAACAATCCAGCACTCGGCGCGCTTGGCTTTTTCACGGGACAGCTTGGTTTCGCCGAAGCCGTCTTCGACCGCGTCCAGCGCAACGTGAACTTCGTCACCGACCTTGATGGTCAGTTCGCCAGTTTCGTTGTAGAACTGCTCGAGCGGGATGACACCCTCGGACTTCAGGCCAGCGTGTACGGTAACCCAGTCGCCGTCGATGTCGACAACGATACCGGTGATGATTGCGCCCGGCTGAAGATTGAGGGTTTTCAGGCTTTCTTCAAAGAGTTCTGCAAAGCTTTCGCTCATTTTAATTCCTGTAGATTCGGGCGAAAAAGACGCCCATAGCCACATTCCAGACAATGTGGGTTTCGTTAAGTTAAGAAGTGCTGGCAGGACGTTGACTGGTGCCCCTGCCGGCCCTCCTCTCCATCAGGCCAGGTCGCGCAGGGCGAGCTCGCTTCTGATGCGTTGCAGCACCTGCTCGATGGACAGCTCCGTGGAATCCAGCTGAATTGCATCGGCCGCCGGCTTCAGCGGGGCCACTGCGCGCTGGGTGTCGCGCTCATCGCGCGCACGGATCTCATCTAGCAGACTCGACAGACTAACATCTTCGCCCTTGCCCTTCAACTGCAGGTAACGGCGACGGGCACGCTCCTCGGCACTGGCGGTAAGGAACACCTTCAACGGCGCGTCCGGGAATACCACGGTGCCCATGTCGCGACCGTCGGCGATCAGCCCAGGGGCTTCACGGAACGCACGCTGGCGCTGCAACAGCGCCTCGCGCACCGCGGGCAGCGAGGCAACCATCGAGGCCCCGGCACCGACTGTCTCGGTGCGGATGGCATTGCTGACATCCTCACCTTCGAGAATGATCTGCTGCAGCTTGCCCGGCTCCGCCGCGACGAACTGCACGTCCAGATGCGCGGCCAGCGCCTTGAGCAGCTCTTCGTTGGTCAGGTCGACACCGTGATTGCTGGCATTGAATGCCAACAAGCGGTAGAGGGCGCCAGAGTCGAGCAGGCGCCAGCCCAGCTCACGAGCCAGCAGCCCTGCGACCGTGCCCTTGCCCGAGCCGCTAGGCCCGTCGATGGTGATGACCGGTGCTTGCGAATTCACGACTTGCCCTCTTCGGCGACGCGGATGCCGACTTCCTTGCACAGCGCCAGGAAGTTGGGGAACGACGTGGCGACGTTGGCGCAGTCATGAATGACGATCGGGGCACTGGCGCGCAGCGAAGCGATGCTGAACGCCATGGCGATGCGGTGGTCGCCATGACCGTGCACTTCGCCGCCGCCGATCTGGCCGCCGTCGATGATGATGCCGTCCGGGGTCGGCTCGCACTTCACGCCCAGGGCAATCAGGCCGTCGGCCATCACCTGGATGCGGTCCGATTCCTTGACCCGCAGTTCTTCGGCGCCACGCAGCACGGTACGCCCTTCGGCGCAGGCGGCGGCGACGAACAGCACCGGGAACTCGTCGATGGCCAGCGGCACCAGCTCTTCCGGGATGTCGATACCCTTGAGCTTGGCGCCACGCACGCGCAGGTCAGCCACCGGCTCGCCGCCGACTTCACGCTGGTTTTCCAGGGTGATGTCGCCGCCCATCAGGCGCAGGATGTCGATCACGCCGGTGCGGGTCGGATTGATGCCGACGTGCTCCAGGACCAGTTCGGAACCCTCGGCGATGGACGCCGCCACCAGGAAGAACGCCGAGGAAGAAATATCCGCCGGCACTTCGATACGGGTGGCGGTGAGCTTGCCACCGGACTGCAGGGAAGCTACCGGACCGTTCGACTCGACCGCGTAGCCGAAGCCGCGCAGCATGCGCTCGGTGTGGTCACGGGTGGGCGCAGGCTCAGTGACGGTGGTGGTGCCTTCGGCGTACAGGCCAGCCAGCAGCAGGCAGGACTTGACCTGGGCACTGGCCATCGGCAGCGTGTAGTTCAGCGCCTTGAGCTTGTGGCCACCACGGATGGTCAGCGGCGGTCGACCTTCAGGGCCGGTCTCGACCACGGCACCCATTTCACGCAGCGGGTTGGCCACGCGGTTCATCGGACGCTTGGACAGCGAGGCGTCGCCGGTCATGGTGGTGTCGAACGACTGCGCTGCCAGCAGGCCGGACAGCAGGCGCATCGAGGTGCCGGAGTTGCCCACATACAGCGGGCCGGGCGGCGGCTTCAAGCCATGCAGGCCAACACCGTGAATAGTCACGCGACCATGGTGCGGCCCTTCGATGACCACACCCATGTCGCGGAAGGCCTGCAAGGTCGCCAGGGCGTCTTCACCCTCGAGGAAACCTTCGACTTCCGTCGTGCCCTCGGCCAGCGAGCCGAGCATGATCGAGCGATGGGAAATCGATTTGTCGCCAGGTACGCGGATCCGTCCGGACACGCGGCCACCCGGTTGGGCCAGGAAAATCAGATCGTTGGCGTTCATAGCGTCCACATAGGCCCGACGGGCAAGGATTTTACTGAAATGCTCGCGGGCAACCCGGGCGCGGGTGAACACGCCCAGCAGTTGGTGCCCGTCCCCAGCATCGACCGCGTCGCGCAAGGCGTCGAGGTCGCTGCGAAATGTATCGAGAGTGCGCAGGACCGCCTCGCGGTTGGCGAGGAAGATGTCGTGCCACATGATCGGGTCGCTGCCGGCGATTCTCGTGAAATCGCGGAAGCCTCCCGCAGCGTACCGGAAGATCTCCAGGTTTTCATTGCGCTTGGCCAGCGAGTCGACCAGGCCGAAGGCCAGCAGGTGTGGCAGGTGGCTGGTGGCGGCCAGCACTTCGTCATGGCGCTCCACCGACATGTACTCGACATCGGCATCCAGCGCCCGCCAGAGGCGATCGACCAGGGCTAGCGCGCCCGGCTCGGTTTCCGCCAGCGGAGTGAGGATCACCTTGTGCCGGCGGAACAGCGCCGCATTGGAGGCCTCCACCCCGCTCTGCTCGGACCCGGCGATCGGGTGCCCCGGCACGAAACGCGGCAGGCGCTCGGCGAACGCCTCGCGCGCGGCACGCACCACATTGCCCTTGGCACTGCCCACGTCGGTGATCACCGCATTACCCAGGTCGAGCCGGGCCAGGCGAGCCAGGACTTTCTCCATGGCCAGGATCGGCACAGCCAACTGGATGACGTCGGCGCCGACACAAGCGGCCGCAAGGTCTGCCTCGCAGCGATCGACCACGCCCAGCGCCACGGCTTGCTTGCGCGACTCGGCGTCGAGGTCGACGCCGACCACTTCGCGGCACAGGCCGCTTTCGCGCAGGCCCTTGGCAAAGGAGCCGCCGATCAGGCCGAGACCTACGACCACCAGACGGTCGATGAGCGGAGCGGGATTGTTTGTTACAGCATTAACCACGAGTGCGAACCCTGTTCAAAAACATGCCAGTCGTTGAGACCGCAGGGGGCTGCTGCGCAGCCCATCGCTGGCAAGCCAGCTCCCACATAGGCCAGCGATACACCGCTCCCTGTGGGAGCCGGCTTGCCGGCGATGGGCCGCAAAGCGGCCCCAACAAAATCGATCAAAGCACCGCTTTCGGATAAGAGCCCAACACCTTCAGCGCCACAGCCTCCTGGCTGATCTGCTCGAGTACCGCCTTGATCAGCGGATCACGGTGATGGCCGACAAAGTCGATGAAGAACACGTAGGTCCACTTGCCGCTGCGCGACGGACGGGTCTCGATGCGCGTGAGGTCGATGCCGTTCTCGTGGAACGGCACCAGCAGCTCGTGCAGAGCACCCGGCTTGTTGCTCATGGAGACGATGATCGAAGTCTTGTCGTCGCCGGTCGGCGGCACTTCCTGGTTACCGATCATCAGGAAGCGCGTGGAGTTGTCCGGGCGGTCCTCGATCTTTTCGGCCAGACGGGTCAAACCATACAAGTTGGCCGCCATGTCGCCGGCGATCGCCGCCGAATTCCACTCGCCCTTGACCCGCTTGGCCGCCTCGGCATTGCTCGACACAGCCACGCGCTCGACGTTCGGGTAGTGAGCGTCCAGCCACTTGCGGCACTGGGCCAGCGACTGGGCATGGGAGTAGATGCGGGTGATGCTGTCGGTCTTGGTGTTCTCGCCCACCAGCAGGTGATGGTGGATACGCAGCTCGACCTCGCCGCAGATCACCATGTCATGCTCGAGGAAGCTGTCCAGCGTGTGGCTGACGGCGCCCTCGGTGGAGTTCTCCACCGGCACCACGCCGAAATTGACCGCACCCGCCGCCACCTCGCGGAACACCTCGTCGATGGCCGCCATCGGGCGGCTGACCACGGCATGACCGAAGTGCTTCATGGCTGCGGCCTGGGTGAAGGTACCTTCAGGGCCGAGGTAGGCCACCTTCAGCGGCTCTTCGAGCGCCAGGCAGGAGGACATGATCTCGCGGAACAACCGCGCCATCTCTTCGTTGTCCAGCGGCCCCTGGTTACGCTGCATGACGCGCTTGAGCACCGCGGCCTCGCGCTCGGGACGGTAGAACACCGGCGCCTCGCCTTCAGGCAACGATGCGGTCTTGACCTTGGCCACTTCCTGGGCGCAACGGGCGCGCTCGCTGATCAGCTCGAGGATCTTCTCATCGAGGCTGTCGATGCGCACGCGCAGGGCCTTGAGCTCCTGATCGGACATCAGCCGTGCTCCTTCTCGAATTCACCCATGTACTGCACCAGCGCCTCGACAGCCTCCAGGCCCAGGGCGTTGTAGATCGAGGCACGCATGCCACCGACCGAACGATGGCCCTTGAGGTTGAGCAAGCCACGGGCATCGGCGCCGGCCAGGAAGGCCTTGTCCAGACGCTCGTCGGCCAGGCGGAACGGCACGTTCATCCACGAGCGGGCGTTGACGCTGATCGGGTTGGTGTAGAACTCGCTGCCGTCGATGAAGCCGTACAGGCGCTCTTTCTTGGCGCGGTTGCGCTGCTCCATCGCCTCGACGCCACCCTGCTCCTTGAGCCACTCGAACACCAGGCCCGAGAGGTACCAGGAATAGGTGGCCGGGGTGTTGTACATCGAGCCGTTGTCGGCCGACACCTTGTAGTCGAGCATCGTCGGGCAGCTGCTGCGGGCACGGCCCAGCAGGTCTTCGCGCACGATCACCACCACCAGGCCGCTCGGGCCGATGTTCTTCTGCGCGCCGGCGTAGATCAGGCCGTACTGCGATACGTCGATCGGGCGCGACAGGATGTCCGAGGACATGTCGACCACCAGCGGGACGTCACCGGTTTCGGGCACCCAGTCGAACTGCAGGCCACCAATGGTCTCGTTGGACGCATAGTGCACGTAGGCGGCGTTGCGGGTCAGCTGCCACTCGTTCTGGCCCGGGATAGCCAGGTAGTCGTAGGGCTTGGCGCTGGCAGCAACGTTGACAGTGCCGAAGCGGCGCGCTTCCTCGATGGCCTTCTTCGACCAGATACCGGTCTCGACGTAGTCGGCGGTGCCGTTTTCCGGCAGCAGGTTCAGCGGAATCTCGGCGAACTGCTGGCTGGCACCGCCCTGCAGGAACAGCACCTTGTAGTTGGAGGGGACGGACAGCAGGTCGCGCAGGTCCTGCTCGGCCTTTTCGGCGATGGCCACATAGTCGTCACTGCGATGGCTCATCTCCATCACCGACAGACCCTTGCCGCGCCAGTCCAGCATCTCGGCCTGGGCGCGCTGCAGCACGGCATCAGGAAGCGCGGCAGGGCCTGCGCAGAAGTTAAAGGCTCGTTTGCTCACATCCACTCTCGCTCTGCCAAATAGAACAAAATCGTAATTCGCTGCGGACCAGTCAAGACTGTATCGCCAGCACCGGGGCTGCCTCGCAGCGCCAATGCCCCACCTTCATCAGTCAAACGGGGCGACCTTGGTCGCCCCGCTCGGGTTGTTGCATCGATTATTCCTGAGGCGCCTCTTCGGTGCCGGCATCGTCGTCGCCCACCGCATCGAGCGGGGCGCCCTCCTCGTCCGTCTCGATCAGTTCATCGAGCTCTTCCTCGGAGGGTTCCTGGACGCGCTCAAGCCCCACCAGCGTCTCGTCGGTGGCCAGCTTGATCAGCGTGACACCCTGGGTGTTACGGCCCAGGCTGGACACCTCGCCGACCCGGGTACGCACCAGCGTGCCCTGGTCGGAGATCAGCATGATTTCCTCGCCTTCCTGCACCTGGATAGCGCCGATCAGCAGACCGTTGCGCCCCTTGGTGCCCATGGCGATCACGCCCTGACCGCCACGGCCGCGACGCGGGAACTTGGACAGCGGGGTACGCTTGCCGAAACCACGCTCGGAAGCGGTGAGGATCTGCGCGCCAGACTCCGGAATCAGCATGGAAATGATCTGCTGACCCTTGCCCAGCTTCATGCCGCGCACGCCACGGGCGGTACGGCCCATCTCGCGCACCACGCTCTCGGCGAAGCGGATCACCTTGCCGGCGTCGGAGAACATCATGACTTCCTTGGCGCCATCGGTGATGGCGGCAGCGATCAAGGTGTCACCTTCCTTGAGCTTCAGGGCAATCAGGCCGTTGGAGCGCGGACGGGCGAACTGCACCAGCGGAGTCTTCTTGACGGTACCGGAAGCAGTAGCCATGAAGATGTAGGCGCCGGTCGGTTCGGCGGCCCACTCTGGGGTATCGCCGTCTTCCTCGTCGATTTCCTCGGCCTCCACCAGCTCGCCTTCGATCACGCTGTCGTCGCTGTCTTCCAGTTCTTCGTCTGGGTCTGCGTGCTGCTGCAGCGCCTCCAGGTCGATCTGCAGCATGGCGGTGATGCGCTCACCCTCCTCCAGCGGCAGCAAGTTGACCAGCGGGCGGCCGCGAGCGGCGCGGGAGGCCTCGGGAATTTCGTAGGTCTTCTTCCAGTACACCTTGCCCTTGCTGGAGAACAGCAGCAGGGTGGCGTGGCTGTTGGCAACCAGCAGGTGCTCGATGTAGTCCTCGTCCTTGACGCCTGTGGCCGACTTGCCCTTGCCACCACGGCGCTGGGCCTGGTACGCGGACAGTGGCTGTGTCTTGGCGTAGCCACCGTGGGAGATCGTCACCACACGCTCTTCTTCGGGGATCATGTCGCCGTAGTTGAGGTCATGGCTGGCATTGAGGATTTCGGTGCGGCGGGCATCGCCGTACTCGGCGCGGATCGCCTCAAGCTCTTCGCGGATCACTTCCATCAAGCGCTCGGCGCTGCTGAGGATGCGAATCAGCTCGCCGATCTGCTCGAGGATCTCCTGGTACTCGGCCAGCAGCTTCTCGTGCTCCAGGCCGGTCAGGCGGTGCAGGCGCAGCTCCAGGATCGCCTGGGCCTGTTCCGGCGACAGGTAGTACTTGCCTTCGCGCAGGCCGTACTGCTCCGGCAGGTCTTCCGGACGGCACGACTCGGCACCGGCGCGCTCGACCATGACTTGCACCGCGCTGGACTCCCAGGCCGTGCTGATCAGCGCCTCCTTGGCTTCGGACGGCGTCGGCGAGGCCTTGATCAGGGCGATGACCGGGTCGATGTTGGACAGCGCGACCGCCTGACCTTCAAGGATGTGACCACGCTCGCGGGCCTTGCGCAGCTCGAACACGGTGCGGCGGGTGACCACCTCGCGGCGGTGACGGACGAACGCTTCGAGCAGGTCTTTCAAGTTAAGCAGGCGCGGACGACCGTCGATCAGGGCGACGATGTTGATGCCGAACACGCTCTGCAGCTGGGTCTGCTGGTAGAGGTTGTTGAGCACCACCTCCGGCACCTCGCCGCGACGCAGCTCGATGACGATGCGCATGCCGTCCTTGTCGGACTCGTCGCGCAGCTCGGTGATGCCTTCGATCTTCTTCTCTTTGACCAGCTCGGCGATCTTCTCGATCAGGCGCGCCTTGTTCAGCTGGTACGGCAGCTCGGTGACCACGATCTGCTGGCGGCCGCCGACCTTGTCGATATCCTCGATCTCGGAGCGGGCACGCATATAGATGCGGCCACGGCCGGTGCGATAGGCCTCGATGATGCCCTGGCGGCCATTGATCAGGCCCGCTGTCGGGAAGTCCGGCCCCGGGATGAACTGCATCAGCTCATCGACCGTGATGTCGGAGTTGTCGATCAGCGCCAGGCAGCCGTCGATCACTTCGCCGAGGTTGTGCGGCGGAATGTTCGTCGCCATGCCCACGGCGATACCGCTGGAGCCGTTGACCAGCAGGTTGGGGATCCTGGTCGGCATGACCGCCGGGATCTGCTCGGTACCGTCGTAGTTCGGCACCCAGTCGACGGTCTCTTTATGCAGGTCGGCCAGCAGCTCATGGGCCAGCTTGGACATGCGCACTTCGGTGTATCGCATGGCCGCGGCGTTGTCGCCGTCCACCGAACCGAAGTTGCCCTGGCCATCGACCAGCAGGTAACGCAGCGAGAATGGCTGGGCCATGCGCACGATGGTGTCGTACACGGCGGTGTCGCCGTGCGGGTGGTACTTACCGATCACGTCACCGACCACACGGGCGGATTTCTTGTACGGCTTGTTCCAGTCGTTGCCCAGTTCGCTCATCGCATACAGAACGCGACGATGCACGGGCTTCAAGCCGTCACGCGCATCGGGCAGCGCTCGCCCGACAATAACGCTCATCGCGTAGTCGAGGTAAGACTGTCTCAGTTCGTCTTCGATATTGACCGGGAGGATTTCTTTGGCCAGTTCGCCCATGAGAAGCCTGATTCCTTTTTCTGGTGAAACTTCGCCTGATCCCTCGAAGGACGAACGAAGCTCGCCGCCGCAGCGCAATTGGGGTGCGACGACTTACGACAAATCAATGAGTTGTGCCATGGATCTGCGCAATGAAGGCCGCGGTAAAGAGCGGCCTTGGAAACTGCCGGATGGTATCACAAACGCTGCGCGCATGGGAGATATGGCAGGTTGCCGTACAGCACCATCCGCACGGATGGAAAAACGCCTCAGTGGAGGCGTTTGCGGCACATCAACTGGGCGATTTTTGCGGTATCCGGGCGCTCGACCACGCCCTTTTCGGTGACGATCACGTCGATCAGGTCGGCCGGCGTGACATCGACCACCGGGTTGTAGGCCTCGACATCAGCGGTTACCTGAATCCCGGACACCTCCAGCAGCTCTTCCTCGCCGCGGGTTTCCAGCGGGATATCCTCACCGGTGGGCAGGTTCAGATCGATGCTGGTGCTTGGCGCCACCACCATGAAACGCAGCCCGTGGTGCATGGCCGCCACCGCCATCTGGTAGGTGCCGATCTTCGCCGCCACATCGCCATTGGCGGCAATGCAGTCGGCACCGACCACCACCCAGGTGATGCCCTTGGTCTTCATCAGGTGCCCGGCCGCCGCGTCGGCGACCACGGTCACCGGCACACCGTCGGCGGCCAGCTCCCAGGCGGTCAGGCGCGAACCCTGCAGCCACGGCCGCGACTCGCAGGCATAGACCTGCTCGACCATGCCCTCCAGCGTGGCAGCGCGAATCACCCCCAGGGCGGTACCGAAGCCGCCGGTGGCCAGGGCCCCGGCGTTGCCGTGGGTGAGCAGGGCCTGCTCGCTGCCCTGGTGCCTGCGGATCTGCTCGACACCGAACTGGGCCATGGTCAGGTTGGCCTCGCGATCACTCTGGTGAATCGCCACCGCCTCGGCCTCCATCACCTTCAGCACGTCTTCATCCGGGCGCAGGCGCTGCAGGCGCTCACGCATGCGGTTGAGCGCCCAGAACAGGTTGGCCGGGGTGGGCCGCGCCTCGCCGAGCATCATGAAGTCTTCTTCCAGGCTCTCTTCCCAGCTCTCGCCTTCGGCCAGACGACGGCGCAGCGCCAGCACCAGGCCATAGGCGGCGCAGATGCCGATCGCCGGAGCGCCACGCACGGCCATGTCGCTGATCGCCTCAGCCACCTCGGCCGCCTCGGTGCAGCCCAGCCAGCACTGCTCAAGCGGCAGCAGGCGCTGGTCGAGCAGGTGCAGCACGCCGTCGCGCCACTCGATGCCCGTCACCGTCTCCGCCGCCATCAGTTGCTCGCGCATCGCCTCTCCCCGTCGCCCTAGCATCAAAAGCCGGCGATTATAGCGAGCCTGTGCCACGGACGCTCGGGTATACTGCGCGTTTAGCCGAACCGATCCAGGTAAATGTCGCGCATGCCCACTGCCACTCCGCTCCTCGACCTGCTGCTTGTGCCGGACTGGCTGGTCCCCGTGGAGCCGGCCGGTGTCGTGCTGGAGGGCCATGCGCTGGGCATCCGCGACGGCCAGATCGCCTGGCTCGGCCCACGCGAGCGGGCACCCCAGGCCCGGGACGTGCGAACGCTGCCCGACTGCCTGTTGACGCCCGGGCTGGTCAACGCCCACGGCCACGCCGCCATGACCCTGTTCCGCGGTTTGGCCGACGACCTGCCGCTGATGACCTGGCTGCAGGAACATATCTGGCCCGCCGAGGGTCGCTGGGTGAACGAGGCCTTCGTGGCCGACGGCACCGACCTGGCCATCGCCGAACAGCTCAAGGGCGGCATCACCTGCTTCGCCGACATGTATTTCTATCCCCGCGAGGCCTGCGACCGCGTGCACCGCAGCGGCATCCGCGCGCAGATCGCCGTGCCGCTGCTGGATTTCCCCATCCCCGGCGCACGCACCCCGGACGAGGCCCTGCACCTGGCCATCGAGCTATTCGGCGAGCTGCGCCACCACCCGCGCATCACCATTGCCCTGGGCCCGCACGCCCCCTATACGGTGAGCGACGAGAACCTGGAGAAGATCCGGGTGATCGCCGACCAGCTGGACGCACCGCTGCACATGCACATCCACGAGACCGCCAGCGAAGTCGAGCAGGCACTCAAGGACAACGGCGAGCGGCCAATGGCGCGCCTCGCGCGCCTGGGCCTGCTGGGCCCGAACCTGCAAGCGGTGCACATGACCCAGATCAGCGACGAAGACCTGGCGCTGCTGGTAGAAAGCAACACCAGCGTGGTCCACTGCCCCGAATCCAACCTCAAGCTGGCCAGCGGTTTCTGCCCGGTGGAGCGCTTGTGGCAGGCCGGGGTGAACGTGGCCGTCGGCACCGATGGCGCCGCCAGCAACAATGACCTCGACCTGCTCGGTGAAACCCGCACCGCCGCGCTGCTGGCCAAGGCCGTCGCCGGCTCGGCCACCGCCCTGGACGCCCACCGGGCACTGCGCATGGCCACGCTCAATGGCGCCCGGGCGCTCGGGCTGGAGGCGATCACCGGCTCGCTCGAAGTGGGCAAGGCCGCCGACCTGGCTGTCTTCGACCTGTCGGGGCTGGCGCAGCAACCGGTGCACGACCCGGTCTCACAACTGATCTACGCCACAGGTCGCGATTGCGTGAAGGATGTCTGGGTAGCCGGGCAGCAACTGGTCGAGGACCGCCGCCTGAGCCAAATGGACGAAGCCGCGCTGGCCGCCAACGCCCGCGCCTGGGGAGCCCGCATCGGCGGGCGCAACGAATGAACGGCCGGCAGCTGCGGCTGCCGGCCCGCGACACTATTTATCGAAGATTCAGAGGACTGTTCCCATGAGCAACGTCGACCACGCCGAAATCGCCAAGTTCGAAGCCCTGGCCCACCGCTGGTGGGACCGCGAAAGCGAGTTCAAGCCGCTGCACGACATCAACCCGCTGCGGGTCAACTGGATCGACGAACGCGTCGGCCTGGCCGGCAAGAAGGTGCTGGACGTCGGCTGCGGCGGCGGCATCCTCAGCGAGGCGATGGCCCAGCGCGGTGCCACCGTGACCGGCATCGACATGGGCGAGGCACCGCTGGCGGTGGCCCAGTTGCACCAGCTGGAGTCGGGCGTTGCGGTGGAGTACCGGCAGATCACCGCCGAAGCCCTGGCCGAAGAGATGCCCGGCCAGTTCGACGTGGTCACCTGCCTGGAGATGCTCGAGCACGTCCCCGACCCTTCGTCGGTGATCCGCGCCTGCTATCGCATGGTCAAGCCGGGCGGCCAGGTGTTCTTCTCGACCATCAACCGCAACCCCAAGGCCTACCTGCTGGCGATCATCGGTGCCGAATACGTGCTGAAGATGCTGCCGCGCGGCACCCACGACTTCAAGAAGTTCATCCGCCCCTCAGAGCTGGGCGCCTGGAGCCGTGCCGCAGGCCTGGAGGTCAAGGACATCATCGGCCTGACCTACAACCCGCTGACCAAGCACTACAAGCTGTGCAACGACGTCGACGTCAACTACATGATCCAGACCCTGCGCGAGGAATGAGCATGCGCCTGCGAGCAGTACTCTTCGACATGGACGGCACCCTGCTGGACACGGCGCCGGACTTCATCGCAATCTGCCAGGCGATGCTCGCCGACCGCGGCCTGCCGGCCATCGACGACGCGCGCATCCGCGAGGTGATTTCCGGCGGCGCCCGCGCCATGGTCGCCGCGACCTTCGCCATGGACCCCGAGGCCGACGGCTTCGAAGCCCTGCGCCTGGAGTTCCTCGAGCGCTACCAGCGCGATTGCGCGGTGCACAGCAAGCTGTTCGACGGCATGCCGGAGCTGCTGGCCGACATCGAGAAAGGCAATCTGCTGTGGGGCGTGGTCACCAACAAGCCGGTGCGCTTCGCCGAGCCGATCATGCAACGCCTGGGCCTGGCCGAGCGCTCGGCGCTGCTGATCTGCCCGGATCATGTGAAAAACAGCAAGCCCGACCCCGAGCCACTGATCCTGGCTTGCAAGACGCTTGACCTGGACCCGGCCAGCGTTCTGTTCGTCGGCGACGACCTGCGCGACATCGAGTCCGGCCGCGACGCCGGCACCCGCACCGCAGCGGTGCGCTATGGCTATATTCATCCAGAGGACAACCCCAACAACTGGGGCGCCGACGTGGTGGTGGACCACCCGCTGGAACTGCGCAAGGTGATCGACAGCGCGCTGTGCGGCTGCTGATGGACCAATAGTAATCGGGCACCGTGGGAGCGGCGGTGCGCCGCTTCCACGAGCATATCGCCCACAACTACAGGGAACTGGAAATGTTCGACTACACCGCCCGCCCCGACCTGCTTAAGGGCCGGATCATCCTGGTCACCGGTGCCGGTCGCGGTATCGGCGCCGCCGCCGCCAAGGCCTATGCCGCCCTGGGCGCCACCGTGCTGCTGCTGGGCAAGACCGAAGCCAACCTGAACGAGGTCTACGACCAGATCGAAGCCGCGGGCCACCCGCAGCCGGTGGTGATCCCGTTCAACCTGGAAACCGCCCTGCCCCACCAGTACGACGAACTGGCGGTGATGATCGAGGACCAGTTCGGCCGCCTCGATGGCCTGCTCAACAACGCCTCGATCATTGGTCCGCGCACGCCCCTGGAGCAGCTGTCGGGCGACAACTTCATGCGCGTGATGCACATCAACGTCAATGCCACCTTCATGCTGACCAGCACCTTGCTGCCGCTGCTGAAGCTGTCGGAGGACGCCTCGGTGGTGTTCACCTCCAGCAGTGTTGGACGCAAGGGCCGCGCTTACTGGGGTGCCTACGGGGTGTCGAAATTCGCCACCGAGGGCCTGATGCAGACCCTGGCGGATGAACTGGAAGGCGTAGCGCCAGTGCGCTCCAACAGCATCAACCCGGGTGCCACGCGCACGGCGATGCGCGCCCAGGCCTATCCGAGCGAGAACCCGCAGAACAACCCGCTACCCGAGGAGATCATGCCGGTGTACCTGTACCTGATGGGGCCGGACAGCAAGGATGTGAACGGGCAGGCGCTGAACGCACAGTAAATCCGATAAGACTGATCGCGGGGCAAGTCGCATCGGCGCACCGCCGCCCCACGCCTTGCTGCGTGGGGCGGCGGTGCGCCGATGCGACTTGCCCCGCGATGCTTTCAGCCCGCCGCCAAGGCCGGGCGCAGACGCCCCTGCTGGCGCCCTTCGAGCTGCATGCAACGCTCCAGGAACAGGAACATGCAGTCGTAGCTCTTGCAGATCGCCCGACGCAACTCGGTGCGCAGTCCCAAGGTCGGGCTCTCGCCGGCCAGGGTGCAGATGATTTCCAGCGCTTCCCACGGGTGCGCGTCATCATACTGCGCATGCATCTTCAGCCATTTCATGGCGCGCTTGCGGGTGTCTTCGGGGAAGCCCTGGGCGTAGGTATCCTCGGCGCAGACCACCGCCGACCATTCGCCGGTGGCACCTTCGATGGCGTAGTTGGTGGCCGCCATGGCGATGGCCAGCGACTCGGTGGCGCATACTCGCCAACACCAGTCGTTCAAGCCATTGAGCTCGGGCGGCACTTCCTGGGACTGCAGCTCATGCAGGTGGATGCCATGGGCCTGGCACCAGTGCACCCAGTAGTCGGCATGGTTGAGCTCGACGCGGATGTTGCGCATCAGCCAGCGGCGCGCCATGTCCTCGCCGGGATGCCGGGCGTAACGGGTCTTGGTGAGGTTGTGGGCCATGTAGAGGGAGAACTGCTCGACCACCGGCCAGCCACCGATCAGGTACTGGCGGATGGTCGACTGCTTGAGCTGGCCATCGCGCAGGCGTTGGTAGAACTCATGCTCCACCACTCGGCGCTTGCTTTCGCGGCAATCCTCTATCAGTTGTTGGGCCCACTGCGGATAACTGGCCGGATCCATCAATGGTCCGATCCTTACGAACGCGTCGATCACTGTCAGCTCCTTGATTCCCTGTGATTTCCGGGCGTTGTTCAGCGAAAGGTCCCCGGCGCCCGGTGCAGAAGGGGCCTCGCGGCAATCCGTTGGCGCTGCAGGCTGTCGCAGGTGAACACCTGCGGGCGTTCGATGAGATATCCCTGGGCGTAATCCACGCCGATCTCCTGCAAAGCCTGCTCGATCAGTGGCGTCTCGACGAACTCGGCGATGGTCCGCTTACCCATGACGTGGCCGATGTGATTGATCACTTCAACCATCGCCCGGTTGATCGGGTCATCGAGCATGTCCTTGACGAAACTTCCGTCGATCTTCAGGAAGTCTACAGGCAAATGCTTCAAATAGGCGAATGACGACATTCCGGCGCAGAAGTCGTCCAGCGAGAATTTGCAGCCCAATCCTTTCAATTCATTGATGAAGCGGATTGCGCTGCCTAGATTGGCGATGGCGCTGGTTTCGGTAATTTCAAAACAGATCAGCCGGGGCGGAATGTCGAACTCGCCAAACAGGCGCTGCAGGTACTCGAGGAACTTGTCGTCGCCGATGCTCGAACCCGACAGGTTGATGGCGCACATGGCCAACGGCCCCTCCCGCCCCTCGTCCAGGCACTGGCGAATCACCTGGAACACACTGCGCACCACCCAGCGATCGAGCGCGGTCATCAGGCCGTAGCGCTCGGCTGCGGGAATGAAGCTGTCGGGCAAAATGGTACGTCCACTTTCATCGTGCAGGCGCAGGAGGATTTCGATATGCCCCGGTCCTTCATGGGGATGCAGCGGGGCGATTTCCTGGGCGTAGAGGCAGAAGCGATTCTCCTCCAGCGCCACGTGCAGGCGCTGGATCCAGGCCATTTCACCGAAACGCATGGACAGCTCGCTGTCGTCGGCGTGATAGACCTGGACGCGGTTGCGTCCTTTCTCCTTGGCCATGTAGCAGGCCATGTCCGCCGCGCGCAACGACGCCTCCAGGGTGCTGGGCACCTGGGCGATATGCACCAGGCCGATGCTGACCGTGGTGACGAAGGGCCTGCCCTTCCATACAAAGTGCAGGCTCTGCACGGCCTGGCGCAATTGCTCGGCAATGCGCTCGCCCTGTTCAGGGGGGCAGTTCTCGAGCAGCACGCCGAACTCGTCACCACCCAGGCGCGCCAGGGTGTCGCCCTCGCGCAGGCCCGACTGCAGCACCGCGCAGATATGCCGCAACAGCTCGTCGCCAGCGGCATGGCCACAGGTGTCGTTGACCAGCTTGAACTGGTCCAGGTCGAGGAACATCAGCGAATGCCGCCCGGCCTGGCGCGCCAGGCCATTGAGCGCTTGCTCCAGGCGGTACTCGAACTCGCGGCGGTTGGCCAGCCCGGTCAGCGCGTCATGGGTGGCCTGCCACGACAGGTTGGCGATGTACTGGCGCTCCTGGGTCATGTCGTGCAGTACCACCACGATGCCACTGACCTGCCCTTCGGTGAGAATGGGCGAGCCCACCAGGTTGACCGACACCGTGCTGCCATCCAGGCGCTGGATCAACCGGGCGTGCTCGGCGCCGCCCTTGAGGCTGCCGCTGAGCACCTGCTCGACCAGCGTCATGCTATCGCCTTCGGCATTCTCGTCGAGCAGGCTGAACAGCGCCGCCAGCGGCAGGCCTTGGGCCTGCACCACCTGCCAGTGAGTCAGTTGCTCGGCGGCCGGGTTCATGTAGCTGATGCAACCGTCGACATCGGCGGTAATCACCGCGTCGCCGATCGACTCCAGGGTGATCTGCGCCCGCTCCTTTTCCTCTTGCAACGCACTGGCGAACGCCTGGCGCTGGGCCAGCAGCTTGCTCGAGCGCCGCCAGGCCATGGCGATGAGGAACAGCGCAGTGGCCAGGTTGGTGAGCATCAGCACCTTGAGCAGCATCCGCGAGCCTTCGCCCAGGGCATCGCTGAACGCCTTGGCGGCGGGCGTCACGCCATCATTGATGGCAACGATGCGCGCCTTCCAGTTGGCTACCTGGTGGGCGTCGACCTTGTCGCCGGCAAACCCTTCGCGCATCTGCTGGGCCAGTACGTCGAGCTGGCGCAGGTAGTCGTCACCGATGTCCCAGTAATCGATGGCGGTTTCCATGTAGCTGATATGGCGAAAGTTGCGGTAGAACCAGATGATCCGGGCAACGTCTTCGGGATGGTTGCCGCCCTGCAGCACGCCTTGGCGCGCCGCCTCCAGGTCTGGCTCGGGCCGATCCAGGGCCAGGCGCAGGTTGTGATCCCCCTGGGGCACCAGGATGGCCCGACGATAGCGGGCATAGGTCAGCGGATCACGATCATCGGCATAGAGGTTGAGGTAGTAGATAGCGTCCTTCTGCGCCTTGGACCACAGGCTCTCGCCCGCCACATAGGCACGCACGGCGGACAACGCATAAAGACTCAGACTGCCCAGCAGTACCTGGAAAACCACAACGGCGACGAAGGGCCAGATGATACCCAGCAGCCTTGGCGCTTCGAGAGTCCGATTTCCCTTCATGTAATCCCTGTCATGACGGCAGATAAGGCACGAATCGACCTAGACAAGCACAGCGTAGGCCATTTGCCATGAAGGAGCGACACGCTGCAAGCCCCAAGCGGCAAGAAAAAGTGCGCTGACTTCAACTTGCCGCTTGCAGCTCGAAGCTTGAGGCGGTTTTCAGGTTTGCTGCAGGTGGCCGTAGAGCTTGGCGTACAGGCCGCCTTCGGCGATCAGTTGCTGGTGGTCGCCATCTTCGGCGACATGACCGCCATCGAACACCAGCACCCGGTCCGCCTGCTTCACCGCCGACAGGCGGTGGGCGATGATCAGCGTGGTGCGCCCGCTGAGGAAGCGCGCCAAGGCCAGGTGCAGGTTGTACTCGGTAGCCGCGTCCAACGCAGAGGTGGCCTCATCGAGGATGACCACCTTGGGTTCGGCCAGCACCATGCGGGCGATCGCCAGGCGCTGGCGCTGGCCACCAGACAGGCGCACGCCGGAACGCCCGACGATGCTGTCCAGGCCCTGGGGCAGCGCGGCGATGGTGGCGTCCAGCTGGGCGATGCGCAGCGCCTGCCAGCAGTCCTCGTCACTGCAGTCACGACCCATGGCCAGGTTGGCACGCACGCTGTCGTTGAACAGCGAGGGGTGCTGCAGCACCACCGCGACATTTTCGCGCAGGGTCTCCAGGCCGATCTCCTGCAGGCTGGCGCCCCCGAAGCGGATGGTCCCGGCCTGGGCGCTGTACAGCCCAAGCAGCAACTGCACCAAGGTACTCTTGCCACCGCCGCTGGCACCGACGATGGCGACCTTCTCGCCCGGGGCGATGGTCAGGTTGAGCTGGTCGAGCACCGGCTCGTCGGCATAGGCGAAGCGCAGGTCGCGCACCTCGATACCAACCGTCTCGCGCCCGGCGAACGGGTCGCCGGCCGCCGGGTACTGCGGCTCGTCGGCCCGCGCCAGCAGCTCGTTCAAGCGACTCAGCGCACCGCCGGCGGCGTAGTAGGCATATTGCAGGTTCAGCAACTGCTCCACCGGCCCGATCATGAACCACAGGTAGCTGAACACCGCCAGCATCTGGCCGATCGACAGGTCGGAGAACAGCACCGTGAGCATGGCAGCGGCACGGAAGATGTCGATGCCGAACTGGAACAACAGGCCACTGGCGCGACCGCTGGCGTCGCTCTTCCACTGCGAGGCCACCGCGTAGTCGCGCACCTCGCGGGCGCGCAGCCCCAGGCGGCCGAGGAAGTAGCCCTGGCGGTTGCTGGCGCGGATTTCCTGGATCGCGTCGAGGGTCTCGGTCAATGCCTGGGTGAAACGTGCGGTGCTGTCGTTCTCGAGCTTCTTCAGGTGCTTGACGCGCTTGCCCAACTGCACGGTGAAATAGATCACCAGCGGGTTGAACAGCAGGATCAGCAGCGCCAGCTGCCAGTGCATCCAGATCAGGATGGCCGCGGTGCCGGTCAGCGTGAGCACGGCCACCAGGAAGCGGCTCAGGGTTTCGCCGACGAACTTGTCGAGGGTGTCCAGGTCGGTGACCAGGTGGGTGGTCACCGTGCCGCTGCCCAGGCTTTCGTACTCCTTGAGCGAAATGCGCTTGAGCCGCTCGATCAGGCGGATGCGCAGGCGGTAGACGATATCCTTGGCCAGGCCGGCGAACAGCTTGGCCTGGACCACGTTGAACACCAGCGCCGCCAGGCGCAGTCCGAGGGTGGCGCACAGCATCAGCCCGATGTAACCGGCGGCCACCTGCCAGCCCGCGGGCAGGAAATTGTTCATCCACTTCAGCGCCGCATCGCCATGCCCCAGCAGCACTTCGTCCACCAGCAAAGGCAGCAGCAAGGGAATCGGCACGCTGCACAGGGCGGCAAGCACGGCCACCAGGTTGGCAGTCCACAGGGCTTGCTTGTGGTGCAGGGCCAGACGGCGGATTTCCGCCCAGCTCAGGCGATCGGGCACAGCGGGGGACTTCCCTGGCACAGGGTCTGGCGACCCTGGCAGGTCAAGCACAGGCGGCCTGCTGCAGCCAACGGCCGAGCAAAGGTTGCAGGCTTTCCAGCGGCTGGTAGCCATTGGTCAGCAGGGCCAGTTGGCCATTGCGCTCGGCCAGCAGCGTGGGGAAGCCAGCGATGCCCAGGTCCTGCACCCAGGCGAAATCGGCACTGGTGGCGACTCGGGTGTCAGGGAGGGTGAAGCGCTGGGAGAACTGTTCGCGGTCGAAGCCGGCCTGCTCGGCCAGCTCCACCAGTTGCGGGGCGCGGGTGACATCCACGCCCTGTTGGTAGAACGATGCCTGGATCAGTTGCAGCAGGCGCCAGGCCCGCTTGTCGTCCAGCTCGCGTGCCGTCACCAGGGCGCGGCACGCCGGCTCCGTGTCGTAGACGAAACCGTCGGGCATCGCGTCGTCGAAACGGAACGGCTGCCCGGTGGCGTCATGCACCGCCTGCCAATGCTCGAGGATGTACTTGCGGGTCGAGGCGTCCAGGGCGCTGCCGCCGGTGCGCAGGCCGCCCGGCACCAGGCGGGTCTCGACACCCGCCTCAAGGGCCTGGGCGATCAGCGCCTCGGCCACCGGGGCAAAGCCCCAGCACCAGGAGCACATCGGGTCCATCACATAGAGCAGGCGTGCGGACATGCATCAGGCCTCGGCTTTGTAGTTGAAACCGATCGGGTGCGGCTGGTTGCGCGCCTTGGCCAGCTCGATCTGCTTTTGGCGGTCGATGGCGCTGCGCCGGGTCTTCTCGCTCAGGCTGTCCCAGCAGTGCGGGCAGCTCACGCCTGGCGAATAGTGCTCCGACTCCCGGTCCTTCACGTCGATCGGGTGGCGGCAGGCATGGCACTGGTCGTACTCGCCCTCGGTCAGGTCGTGGCGCACCGTGACCCGATTGTCGAAGACGAAGCAGTCGCCGTCCCAGAGGCTTTCTTCCTGGGGTACTTCCTCGAAGTATTTCAGGATGCCGCCCTTAAGATGATAGACCGCTTCGTAACCCTCACCGAGCATGTAGCTGGAGGCCTTCTCGCAGCGGATGCCGCCGGTGCAGAACATGGCGACCTTCTTGTGCTTGCTCGGGTCGAAGTGGGCCTTGATGTAGTCGGGAAACTCGCGGAAGGTCTCGGTCTTCGGGTCGATGGCACCCTTGAAGGTGCCGATGGCCACTTCATAATCATTGCGGGTGTCGATCAGCAGCACTTCCGGGTCGCTGATCAGGGCGTTCCAGTCTTTCGGATCGACGTAGGTGCCGACCGCCTTGTTCGGGTCCACACCCGGCACGCCGAGGGTGACGATCTCTTTCTTGAGCTTGACCTTGGTGCGATAGAACGGCTGTTCGTCGCAGTACGACTCTTTATGGTCGACGTCCACCAGGCGTGGGTCGTTGCGCAGCCAGGCCAGCAGCGCGTCGATGCCTTCGCGGGTGGCCGAGACAGTGCCGTTGATACCTTCGTTGGCCAGCAGCAGGGTGCCTTTTACGCCGTTGTCGAGCATGGCCTTGAGCAGCGGTTCGCGCAGTTCGACGTAGTCTTCCAGGGTGACGAACTTGTACAGCGCCGCCACGACGATCGGTTGGGTCATTGCGTTGAATCTCCAGGTGGTTGCCCTCGTAAGGGGCGGACCGGAATGACAAATGCAATCATGGCGACGCCATCGCGGGGCAAGCCCGCTCCCACGCAGCGTTCAGTGGCTAGCGTGTGAGCGGGCTTGCCCCGCGATGGCGTCGACAGGATGTCTGTGAGGCGTGCAGTCTACCAGAATCCCGGAAAGGATTCAGTGCTTGCCGCCGCCGGCACACACCGGCGAGGCCGGTGCCACACCGACCGCCGCCCATTCCTCGGGCGTGTAGGTGTGAATCGCCAGGGCGTGGATCTGGCCCATCAGATCACCCATGGTGGCGTAGACCTTCTGGTGGCGCTTGACGCTGTTCAGCCCGGCGAACTGCTCGCTGACCATCACTGCCTTGTAGTGCGTTTCCTGGCCACGGCTGTGCATGTGGCTTTCGTTGTGCACTTCGAGGTGTTGCGTGCCCAGCGGCGCCAGTTGCTGTTCGATGCGTTGCTGCATGCTCATCGCGTCACGCTCACTTCTTCGCCGGGGCCTTGCCGGCGCTTGGGTCGAGTTCCTTGGTCATGTCTTCGAGCAGCTTGTTGACCACTGGCACGGCCGGTTCCAGGCTCTGCTGGGTCAGCTGGGCGGACTGCTGGGTGACCTTGGGCATTTCCCGCAGGACCTTCTTGCCCAGCGGCGATTGGTAGAACTTGACCAGATCGTTCAGCTCGGCCTCGGTGAAGGTCGCGGTGTACAGGTCGACCATCTTCGGCTTGAGTTTTTTCCAGCCGATGGCGTTATCCAGGGCGGCGTTGGCCTTGGCCTGGTAGCTGTCGAGCACGGTTTTCTTGGAGGCCGGCGCCTTGGTCTGCTCGAAGCGCTGGGCGAACATCTGCTGGACCTGCATGTACACCGGGGTGCCCAGCTTGTCGGCATTGGCCAGGGTCAGGAATTTCTCGGCGGCAGCGTTGTGGGCTGGAGTGGCGGCGAGTACCTGGCCGCTGGCGCAAACCAGGGCAACGGCGGCACAGAGGACACGGAGACGGGTCATTGCATTTCCTTCAAGAAAGGGAGGCGAGTACCTCAGAGTAGAGCATTCTGCGCTGTGATGGCGAAGTGCTCAAGTGGCACGACGAGCGATGGAACCGCTCTGTCGAATCAGGGCCTAAACTGCGATTTCGAACCACAAAGGAGTGAGCGCAGCATGAGCCGTATCGAGACAGACAGCCTGGGCCCGGTCGAAGTTCCAGAGGGCGCCTACTGGGGTGCGCAAACCCAGCGTTCGCTGATCAACTTCGCCATTGGCAAGGAGCGCATGCCGCTCGCGGTGCTGCACGCCCTGGCGCTGGTCAAGAAAGCCGCTGCCCGGGTCAACGACCGCAACGGCGACCTGCCCGCCGACATCGCCCGCCTGATCGAACAGGCCGCCGACGAAGTGCTCCAAGGCGAGCACGACGACCAGTTTCCGCTGGTGGTGTGGCAGACCGGCAGCGGCACCCAGAGCAACATGAACGTCAACGAGGTGATCGCTGGCCGCGCCAACGAGCTGGCCGGCAAGGGGCGCGGCGGCAAGGTGCCGGTGCACCCCAACGATCACGTCAACCGCTCGCAGAGCTCCAATGACTGCTTCCCCACCGCCATGCACATCGCCGCGGCCCAGGCGGTGCATGAGAAACTGCTGCCGGCGATCGCCGAACTGTCGGCCGGCCTGGCCGAGCTGTCGGCGCGCCACTCGCACCTGGTGAAAACCGGGCGCACGCACATGATGGACGCCACGCCGATCACCTTCGGCCAGGAAGTCTCGGCCTTCGTCGCCCAGCTCGACTACGCCCAGCGCGCCATCCGCGCGACCTTGCCGGCGGTTTGCGAGTTGGCCCAGGGCGGTACCGCCGTGGGCACCGGGCTCAATGCCCCGCACGGTTTCGCCGAAGCCATCGCCGCGGAGCTGGCCGCTTTGTCCGGCCTGCCGTTCGTCACCGCGCCGAACAAGTTCGCCGCCCTTGCCGGCCACGAGCCGCTGACCAGCCTGGCCGGCGCGCTGAAGACCCTGGCCGTGGCCCTGATGAAGATCGCCAACGACCTGCGGCTGCTGGGTTCCGGCCCGCGCGCGGGGATTGCCGAGGTACGCCTGCCAGCCAACGAGCCAGGGAGTTCGATCATGCCCGGCAAGGTCAACCCGACGCAGTGCGAGGCCTTGTCGATGCTGGCCTGCCAGGTGCTGGGCAACGATACGGCGATCGGCTTTGCCGCAAGCCAGGGCCACCTGCAACTGAACGTGTTCAAACCAGTAATCATCCACAACCTGCTGCAGTCGATCGAACTGCTGGCCGATGGTTGCAGCAACTTCCAGCAGCACTGCGTGGCCGGCATCGAGCCGGATGCCGAGCAGATGGCGGCGCACCTGGAGCGTGGATTGATGCTGGTGACAGCGCTGAACCCGCACATTGGCTACGACAAGGCGGCGGAAATCGCCAAGAAAGCCTATGCCGAGGGCAAGACCCTGCGCGAGGCGGCGCTGGAGCTCAAGTACCTGACCAACGAGCAGTTCGACCAGTGGGTGCGACCAGAGAACATGCTGGCGCCCGGCGGCAAGGGTTGATCCAGCGGCCTCATTGCGGTGCGCCGTGATGAGGCCGTCAATCAACCAGCGCGCGACGCGCTTTCCAGCCAGCCACCAGCGATGGCCCCAGCGCCACCAGCGCCGAACCCAGTACCACGGTCACCGCCCCGACATACCCCAGGCCATTGATCTGCTCGGCATGCACGTAGTCCGGCCATAGCCAGGCCGCCAACGCTACCGCAACGAACGTCACCAGCGGCGTCAGCGCCAGGGTCGCGCTCACCCGCGAGGCCTCCCAATGCGCCAGTGCCTCGGCGAACGCGCCATAGGCCACCAGCGTGTTCAGGCAGCAGGCCAGCAACAACCAGCCCTGCAACGGGCTGAGCTGCAACGCCTCCAGCGGATGCACCCAAGGCGTCAGCAGCAGCGCGCAGCAGATGTAGATCACCATCATCACCTGCTGCGAGCTCCACACCGTCAACAGTTGCTTCTGGCTCAGGGCATAGAACACCCAGATGCTGGTGGCCAGGATGATGGTCAGCACACCCGTGGTGTAGGTGCCGAGTGACGTGAGCAGTTCTTCCAGGCGCTGGTTGAAGAACAACGCGAAGCCCAATAGCAGCACCAACAGCCCCAGGCCTTGCCCCACGCTGAAACGCTCTTTGAAGACGAAGACGCTGGCCACCAGCAACAGCACCGGCCCCAGTTGCACCACCAGTTGCGCGGTACCGGGACTGAGCAGGTTGAGCCCGACCAGGTACAACACGTAGTTGCCGACCAGACCCGCCACCGCGACGGACACCAGCCCCTTGCCCTTGACGCCGAGTCGGCTGAACGACGGCAGTCGCCGATTGGCCGCCAGCCACGCGAACAGCAGGCCCCCGGATACGCTCAGGCGATACCAGGTTACGGTCACCGGGTCCATCACCTGCAGCACCTGCTTGAGCTTGATCGGCAGAATGCCCCAGAGAAACGCGGTCAGCAGCGCCAGCAGCAGGCCCTGGACCCAGCGTCCGGAAGAAATGTGCATGGTGTCCTCGAATCAGGCCTTGGCGGGGGAAGCTGCAGTCTAAAGGCTTGCCGGGAAGGATGTGGTGGGAAAAGATTTCATCAGGTCATTCCCTGGATGCATGCTCAATGCGCGGGCGGGCTTTCGTGGGAGCGGCGGTGCGCCGATGCGACTTGCCCCGCGATAGGGCCAAGCCAACCCCCATACACGATCCGCCTACTTCTTGTCCTTGGCAAACGCTGCCTCCAGCGCCTCATTGATCGTGCGCAGCACCTTTACCCGCGCCCAGCGCTTGTCGTTGGCCTCCACCAAGGTCCACGGCGCGATCTCGGTGCTGGTGCGGTCGACCATGTCGCCCACCGCTTCGGAATAGACATCCCACTTGTCGCGGTTGCGCCAGTCTTCCTCGGTGATCTTGTAGCGCTTGAACGGGATCTGCTCGCGCTCCTCGAACCGCTCCAGCTGGGTCTGCTGGTCGATGGCCAGCCAGAACTTGACCACCACCACGCCAGCACTGCTCAATTGCTCCTCGAAATCGTTGATCTCGCTGTAGGCGCGCATCCAGTCCGCCGGGCTGCAGAAGCCCTCGACCCGCTCCACCAGCACCCGGCCATACCAGGAGCGGTCGAAGACGGTGAATTTGCCACGCGCCGGTATGTGCCGCCAGAACCGCCAGAGGTACGGCTGGGCACGCTCTTCCTCGGTAGGCGCGGCAATTGGCACGATGCGGTACTGGCGCGGGTCCAGCGCCGCCGCCACGCGGCGAATGGCCCCGCCCTTGCCGGCAGCGTCGTTACCTTCGAAAACCGCCACCAGCGCATGCCGGCGCATGTGCTTGTTACGCAAAAGCCCCGCCAGGCGTGCCTGCTCGGTGACCAGCTGCTCTTCGTAATCGCGTTTGTCCAGGCGCTTGCTGAGGTCAAGCGCGCCCAGCAGGCTCTTCTGGTCAATGCTGCGCCCCAGCGGTGTCACATTGCCCTGGTGCTTGAGTGGCTTGTTGTCCAGCGCCGCCTGCAGGCTCTCCAACAGAATGCGCCCCACCGCGAGGCTGCGGTAATACGGATCGACGCCCTCGATCACGTGCCAAGGCGCGTAGTCGCGACTGGTACGACGCAGCACCCGCTCGCCGAAGCGCACGAAGCGGTCGTAGGTTTGCGACTGCTGCCAGTCCAGCGGGCTGATGCGCCAGTTGTGCAGCGGGTCTTCCTTGAGCGCCTTGAGCCGCGCCTTCATCTGCTTCTTGGACAGGTGGAACCAGAACTTGATGATCAGCGCGCCCTCGTCGCACAGCATCTGCTCCAGGCGCTCTGCTCCGGCGATGGCCTGGTCGAGCACCGCGTCCTTGAACTGGCCGTGCACCCGCCCTTCGAGCATCTGGCTGTACCAGTTGCCGAAGAACACGCCCATGCGCCCCTTCGGTGGCAGCGCCCGCCAGTAGCGCCAGGCCGGCGGGCGGGCCAGCTCTTCGTCGGTCTGCTGGTCGAAGGTGCGAACCTCGATCAGCCGCGGGTCCATCCACTCGTTGAGCAGCTTGACCGTCTCGCCCTTGCCGGCGCCCTCGATGCCGTTGATCAGCACGATCACCGGAAAGCGCGCCTGCTGCTTGAGTTCGTACTGGGCTTCGAGCAGGGCCTCGCGCAGGGCGGGCACTTCGGCTTCGTAGGTGTCCTTGTCGATGCTGTGACCGATTTCGGCGGATTCGAACATGGAGGGCTCCTTCAATGGATAAGCAAGATTAGCGGATCGAGCAGGATTTTTGCGCCCTCTGCGCTCAGCATCGCGACACCAGGCCGCTGCCACGAACGACGCAAGCGTCTGCAGATAGCTTAAGATCCACCCTTTGCTGCAACCGAGCCGACCATGTCCGACACCCTCCTCCCTACACAGGCCCAGATCGACTGGGATGACCAGGGCCGCCCCCACTCCCGGCAATACGACGATGTCTACTTCGCCATCAACGAAGGCATCGACGAGACCCTGCATGTGTTCATCGAGCAGAATCACCTGCGCCAGCGCTTCGCCGAGCTGGAGCCGCATGCCTGCCTGGTGATCGGTGAAACGGGTTTTGGCACCGGCATGAACTTCTTCTGTGCCTGGCAACTGTTCGCGGAGCTTGCGCCCGCCGAGGCGCGACTGCATTTCGTCAGCGTCGAGAAGTACCCGCTGGCCCGCGACGACCTGGCCCGCGCCATGCAACTGTGGCCGGAGCTGGCCGCCTTCACCCAGCCGTTGCTGGAACAGTACGTGGCGATCCACCCAGGCTTCCAGCAATTCAGCCTCGCCGGTGGCCGCGTCACCCTGACCCTGATGATCGGCGACGCGCTGGAACAGTTGCCTCAGCTCGATGCCCGCATCGACGCCTGGTTCCTCGATGGCTTCGCCCCGGCAAAGAACCCCGACATGTGGACGCCAGAACTGTTCGCCCAGCTGGCTCGGCTGTCGCACCCCGGCACCACCCTGGGTACCTTCACCACCACCGGCTGGGTGCGTCGCTCGCTGATCGAGGCCGGCTTTACCATGAAGAAAGTGCCGGGCATCGGCAAGAAGTGGGAAGTGATGCACGGGGTCTACAGCGGTGCGCCGGCCACTGGCGCACCACCCTGGTACGCACACCCGACAGCCGCATCGGGGCCACGCGAAGCGCTGGTGATCGGCGCCGGCCTGGCCGGCAGCGCCACCGCCCAGAGCCTGGCAGCACGGGGCTGGCAGGTCTGCGTGCTGGAGCGCCACGACGGCCCGGCCCGGGAGACCTCGGGCAATCCACAAGGCGTGCTGTACCTCAAGCTTTCCGCCCACGGCACCGCCCTTTCGCAGATGATCCTCGCCGGCTTCGGCTACACCCGCCGCTGGCTCGAGCACCTGCAGCATGGCCAGGACTGGGAGGCCTGCGGCGTATTACAACTGGCTTTCGATGACCAGGAGAACGCGCGCCAGGCCAAGCTGGCCGCGGCCTTTGACAACAGCCTGCTACAGCGCCTGGAGCGCGCCCAGGCCGAAGCCATCGCCGGGGTCGCGTTGCCCAGCGGCGGCCTGTACTACCCAGAAGGTGGCTGGGTGCACCCGCCTGCGCTGTGCCAGGCCCAGCTGGACCACCCGCGCATCCGCCTGCTTACCCACGCCGATGTGCTCGAGCTGCGCCGTACCGATGGGCTGTGGCAGGCCTGGGAGGGTGAACGCCTGTTGGCCAGCGCACCGCTGGTAGTGCTGGCTGGCGCCGCCGATATCCGCCGTTTCCCGGCGTGCGCCGGGCTGCCGCTCAAGCGCATTCGTGGGCAGATCACCCGCCTGCCCGTGACCGAAGGCAGCCGTGCGCTGCGCACCGTGGTCTGTGCCGACGGCTACGTGGCACCCCCGCGCGGGGACGAGCACACCCTTGGCGCCAGCTTCGACTTCAACAGCGAAGACCTGGCACCGACTGTGGCCGAGCATCAAGGTAACCTGGCACTGCTCGATGATATCTCGCCAGACCTCGCCACCCGCCTGTGCACCGCCGAGCTGGACCCGGCGCAGTTGCAGGGCCGGGCGGCGTTTCGCTGCACCAGCCCGGATTACCTGCCCATCGTCGGGCCGATGGCCGATGTCGAGGCGTTCAACGAGGCTTACGCCATGCTGGGCAAGGATGCGCGGCAGGTACCGGACGTGGCCTGCCCGTGGCTGGAGGGGTTGTACGTGAACAGTGGGCACGGCTCGCGCGGCCTGATCACAGCGCCGTTGTCTGGTGAGTTGATTGCGGCGTGGGTCACTGGTGAGCCGCTGCCGGTGCCCAGGGCGGTGGCCGAGGCGTGCCATCCCAACCGCTTCGCGCTGCGTCGGCTCATCCGCGGCAAGTAGCGCGCCCATTGAACGCAAAAGGCCGCCGCATCGATCGGATGCGGCGGCCTTTTGCCGGGTGCTCAGCGCCGACGCGGCTGGCGCTTGCGCTGTTCTTCGTCGGTCGGGATCGGCACCGGCTGCAACGGTGGCGGGAGCAGGCCCAGGGCGACAGCGAGGTCATGGAGCCAGTTGTACATGCGTTCGTTCATATTGCCCCCTTGACGGGTCAGCCTCTCGGTCAATCAATCTTGCGATGCGTCATACAGATCATAGTCCGATGTCTTGTATTGCGCATGCCTCTGCTTTTACAGATATGGGCGATTCTGACCCGGATCAAGCGCAGATGGCAGCTTCCGACGGTCGGTCAATCGTTTCGCTTTGTTGCAAATCAATCCAGGCCTGCAGATTGGCCCCGCGTTTGCCCTGACGCCACATCAACCAGGTCATCGCATGATCGAACGGTGCCTGCAATCGGTGGGCACGCACCTGGTCGCGCCCCGGCAGGCTGTCGAGCATCGATTGCGCCATCAATGCCACCCCGGCCCCGGCGATCACGCAGGCCAGCATGCTCTGGTAGGACTCGATCTCCATCACCCGGCCCATGGGCGTGTGGGCATGGGCATACCAGGCTTCCAGGCGCATGCGGTACGAGCAGCCCTGGCGGAAGGTGAACACCGCCTTGCCGGCGACATCCCTGGCGCTGTGCACCATCGGGTGTTCGGGGCTGGTGATCAGCACCAGCGTTTCCTCGCACAGTGGCACGCCATCCAGCCCGGCCAGGTTGAGCGGGCCGTCGACCAACGCCGCGTCCAGCCGATGGCTGAGCACGCCTTCGAGCAGTTCGGCACTAGGCGCCGCCTGGACCTGCAGGTTCACTGCTGGATAGGCCTGGTGATAACGCGCCAGCAGCGCCGGCAAGTGGATGGCCGCCGTGCTGTACATGGTGCCCAGCACGAAATCTCCCGCTGGCTGGCCACCCTGCACCGCCGCGAGCGCCTCGTCACGCAGGTTGGACAGGCGTTGAGCATAATCCAGCAGTACCTTGCCAGCCGGCGATAACTGCAAACGCTGGCGCTCGCGCAGGAACAGTTCCACCCCCAGTTGCTCCTCGAGCTGACGCAGACGTGTCGACAGGTTCGAGGGCACCCGGTGCAAGCGTTCGGCGGCGCGGGTCAATGACCCCTCCTCGGCCACGGCCTGGAAGATGCGCAGTTGGCTGAACTCCATTAGATTCTCCAAAACAGAACAACTTCATCATCATTATTCAATTTTATTGAAAGTCAATGCACCCTACCCTGCCATCCATCGCATCCCCTTCGTGCAGGAGACTTTCCATGTCGCCCTTCGTGCAACTGCTGGCCAGTGCCGTGGCCCTGATGATGGCCATGGGCATCGGCCGCTTCGCCCTGACCCCGCAACTGCCCCGGCTGATCGCCGAGGGCCAGTTCGACCTGACCGCTGGCGGCCTGGTCGCCGCCGCCAACTACCTGGGCTACTTCCTCGGCGCGGTGGACGCCATGTTCGCCCGCCAGCCACGCCAGGTCCGCCTGCGCCTGCATGGCGGGCTGTGGCTGTGCGTATTGCTGACCCTGGCGTCGTGGGCGGCCGACGGGTTCTGGAGCCATTTGCTGCTGCGCTTTGGCACCGGCGTGGCCAGCGCCTGGGTGCTGGTGATGATCGCCAGCCTCAGCCAGCAGCTGGCCAGTGCCCATGGCCGCCAGCGCCTCGGCGCACTGGTGTTCGCCGGGCCCGGTGTAGGGATTGCGGTGACAGGCTTGCTGGCCTTGGCTGCGCACCTGCTGGAGCTGGATTCGGCGGCCCTGTGGCTGATTTATGGGGTCGCCGCTCTGGTCATGCTGCTCGCGGTGCTGCCGTGGCTGCCGCGAGCGCTCGAACCCGTCACCTTGCCCCTTGGCAGCGACCGCGGCCCCAACAATGGCATCGGCCGGCTGGGCCTGGTCTACGCGCTATACGGGATCGGCTACATCCTGCCGGCCACCTTCCTGTCGCAGATGGCCAGCCAGCAGTTCCATGGGCAATGGCTGGCCGACCTGTTCTGGCCGGCGTTCGGCCTGGCCTCGGCGCTGGGTGTGATGATCGTCAGCCTGCGCCGCCCGGGGCGCACCTCGACCTGGCTGAGCATCACCCTGTGGCTGCAAGGGCTGGGGGTACTGGCCTGCCTGCTGGGGGGCGGCGTAGGCCTGGCATTGGGCGTGCTCCTGTGCGGCGGGCCGTTCCTGGCCTGCATGCAACTGGTGATGCAGCGCTCGCGGGAGCTGGCGCCCCATGCCACGCAGCGCAATGCCGGGATGTTGACCGCTTGTTTCGCCCTTGGGCAATTGAGTGGGCCGCTGCTGGCGGCGTTGAGCAACCACTACAGTGCCAGCCTGCAGCCTGCCTTGGTGCTGGCAGCGACAGGGCTGGCCATGGCTGGCGTGCTGGTCATCACGGGAAACCGCAGTTTGCAGGGCTGCCCATCAAGAACCCGAATGGCCTGACAGGGCTGCAAAAGGTCGAAACCATTTGCAGCCTTTGCCATTGTATTTTATAAACTACATTCACTCGATGAAAACCATCGAATCCAGCAGTTTCAGGCATTGGCTGATCGGGCTTCGGGATGCCACGGCAAGGGCCAGAATCGTCGCTCGTGTCAACCGACTCAAGGAAGGGCTAGCGGGTGACGTTTCACCGGTCGGCCATGGCATGAGTGAGCTGAGAGTCCATTACGGCCCAGGCTATCGGGTGTATTTTCACCAATACGGCGATACCTTGATCATCCTGCTTTGCGGCGGCGACAAAAGCAGCCAGCAACGGGACATCAAGGCAGCCCGGCAGATCCTGCAGTCGTGGAGGATGCAAAATGACTGAAACGTTCCATGAGTTCGACGCCGCCGCCTATCTGACTTCCCCGGAAACCATCGCGCAGTTCATGACCGATGCATTGGAGACAGGGGATGCAGCCTACGTAGCAAAAGCCGTGGGCGTGGTGGCTCGCGCCAGGGGCATGAGTGAACTGGCAAAGGAAACAGGCCTGTCTCGCGAGCAGCTTTACCGCTCGTTCAGTGAACACGGCAACCCAACGCTCAAATCGTTCCTGACTGTAATGAAAGCGTTGGGAATAGACATGGCTGCCAGACCCCACTTATCCCAGCAAGGTGTAGGCTAGGCGAAATACCTTGCCGGTCCTGTGGCATCTAATACCTCAAGGACCGGCACTTGCTTGCGCCCTGTCATCCCACCAGTTTTCGCAACTGCTGCCGCACCCACGCCTCGGCGCTGACCATGATCACCCCGAGCAGCACCATCACCGCGCCGATCACGAAGTTCAGGCTCAGCGGCTCGTCCAGCAGCAGCACGCCAAAGGTCACCCCGAACAGCGGCGTGATGAAGGAAAACACCGCCAGGTTCGAGGCCAGGTACTTGCGTAGCAACCAGAACCAGGTCAGGTAGCTCACGAACGACACCACGATCCCCTGGAACAGCACGCTGCCCACCGCCAGCGGGGTCAGCGAGAAGTCGGCGATCTGCCCGCTCACCAAGGCGATCAGCACCAGCCCGACAAACCCCACTGCCAGCTGGTAGAACAAAGTCAGGGTCGCCGGCGCCTCGGACAACCGCGAGCCGCGCACTACCACCGTGGTCGCGCCCCAGGCCAGGCCTGCCAGGATCGCCAAGGCGTCGCCCAGCAACATGCGCCCATCGAGATGTTCGAGGGAAACACCGCCCGCAAAGGCCAGGGCAATCCCTGCAAACGCCAGCAGGATCCCCAGCCACTGCAACAGCCGCAACCGCTCGCTGGGCATCATGAAATGCAGCCCCAGGGCGGTGAAGATCGGCGCGGTGTAGAGGAACACCGACATATGCGCCGCCGAAGTCAGTTTCAGCCCCTCGGCGATGAACAGGAACTCCAGGCCGAACAACGCGCCGGCCAACAGCCCGGCGCGCCAGGTGCTGCCGACCTGGTTCCAGCCCCCGCGGAAGCAGACCAGCAGCCCCACCAGCAACGCGGCGATACCATTGCGAAACGCCGCCTGCATGACCGGTGCGATATCCACCGCGGCGGATTTGATCAGCACCTGCTGGCAGCCCCAGATCAGGCACAGCCCCAGCATGACCTGGAAAGCAAAAGCGTCGGGGTTCTTGCGGACCGCGGTCATGGGCGGCCCCTCTGCGGGTTGAACAACATGGCAAGGCTCGGCGGTGAGAATGGATCCCGATTATCGGGGGACCGGCCTTGCCGATGCCAGTCTAAATTGACCCGCCGGCTATCTGCGCCTTGGCCGAGACACGCTCGAAGGTGGCTTCGTCCAGGGCATCGGCCTGTTCATCGAGCACCTGGCGCGGATGTTCGAAGCCCGGAATGCTGCTGTCGATCAGGCTGAGCAGGCGCGAGCCGCGCGGGCTGAGGACGAAATTCTCGCCATTGCCGCCTTCCGCTTCAGGCCGGCTCTCGATAAAACCGCGTTCGAAGAGGATCTTTTCGTACTTGCAGGCCTGGGCCTTGAGCTGGTTCAGATCGCCCGGTGCCTCGCCATCAGCGGCCAGCGCGGCGGCATGCTGCTCGGCATAGGGGCGCGGCGTAAAACTGTGACCGGCGCCGTTCTGCACTTCGTGCAGCAAGCGTTCGATCAGGTCCCAGTCGTATGTGCTCATGGGGTAAGCCTCCTGCTGTGGACAAGTAGGTACACAGCGTGGGACTGACAGAGGTTGCCAGGTGTTCCATCAAAACCACGAACCCGCTCATTGCTCTGCGCAGCGCGCCCTGCAGGTTACAAGTCGTTCAGCATTTCACGGATGTATTCGGAAAAACTGTCCGCAACCTGATGAGCCTCACGGCTCACCGGGTCGATATCGACGACCACCCAACCGTTGTTCGTGTCAAACCCTGAACAGTATCCCTGCAGGTCATCCCCGAACAGCAGTATGCCTTCCAGGGCGTTCTCCCCATCCTCATCGTAGACCTGGTCAGGCGTAAGCAGGCCTTCGTACAACATATAGGCCGCCTCACCCACTTCCCCCCATCCAAGCTCCCTGATGAATGCCAGGTAATCAGCCGGCACCTGCGAATGGGCGCCAGCCAGCGCCGAGAGCACCTGCGCTTCGGCGGTCGCCAGTTTGGAAAGGGGGCCGGACACCTTGTCCGGCTGTAGATCGTCATACATTCCCATTCACCCTACCCTCTTATCGTGATGTGAAGATTTCCCTGCCCACACTGTCTTTCCCATGGATGCCACCTTGATGCTGGTCGGGGAAGCGTGCCGGGTGCATGTTCCACCATTCGTTAGGTCCGCCGAACCCACTTTCGATGATGTGGTGCGCATCGTAGGGCTGTCCGGCCTTGCGCACCACCTTTGTCCCATCCTTGCTCATCACATTTTCGGTGTAGCGGGGCCACGTCTGGCCTGTCTTGGTTTCCCACTGGCCGATCAGCTCGTCCTTGATCTTGTTGAACTCGCGTCGGTGTTTCTGGGTTTCCTTGGGCGTGAGCTTGGTGTAGTTCTTTTCCCGCAAGGCATTTGCCAGGTTGTCGCGTTGCTCGGCGGTGACTTTCAGGCCCGTGTGCGCCTCCAGCTCATTGAGATAACGCCGTGCCTGGCTGGAAAGCTGGGTGAACGCCGATGCCGGCCCCTTGGGCGGCCCCTCGCCAGCAGGAGGCTCGTGCGGCTTGCGGGTGTCCGGCACATCCAGGTGAGAGCCCGGCCCATTGCTTCCTTCATGGTGGGTGCCGCCCTTGCGTCCTGGTATGGCGCCCATGATCACGCTGGTGATCAACTTGCCACCGCCAATCAGGAAGTCGCCGCCTTCCTTCTTGTCGAGGTCGCCCTCTCCCTCCATGCGCTCGGCAATGTACTTGCCAACCTTCGCCACGGCCTCCTCGACCTTAGCATTGAAGTCCTTGCCCAGCTCCGTCTGGTCGATCACCTGGCTGACAGCCATCTGAATGACAGCCTTGGGGCCTTGCAGCATGGCAATTGCCACGGTGACCGCCTCGGCCGCATCCGGATGCGCACCCAGGTACTCGTTGATGGTAGAGACGTAGGTCAGTGTCCATTGGACGCTGTCGCGCTCCGCCGTGACATGCGTTGTATCAAGCTCAAGAGCCCCCAGTTTTCGCTCGAGCTCCCGGGTGAAATCCTGCGACTGCTCGAACACATGCTCAAGATTGTTGAGCTGCTGCAATACCTGGGTCTGGAAGTCTTCATTGCCCATCAAGACCATGGCATCGCGTGGCGACATCCCTGCCAGGATCAACGACTCGAGGGTGTTTTCCGCCAGCGCCCGGCCCGCGACCGCGACAGCGCCGCTGTCCATTGGCCGCCCGGTCATCCGCTGGTAACGATTGACCAGAGCGTTGAGGGCATTGCCGGCCTGTTCGAAGTTCTTCAGCGCCGTCTTGTCGTAGTCGAGCAGCCCATCGCTCCACTTCTGTAGCGTCTCCTTGGGATTGAGCACATCGTTCAGCGAGCTGTCGGTCACATAGAGATCGGTGCGCGACTCCTTGTCCCGCGTGATTTCGTAGGCTTTGTCGAGGTCACGGTTCAGCCCGACGGTGGAGTCCTGGCCGCTCTCGGCGTCCTTGCGCACAGTGATATCACCTGCACCCACGGTGGCACGGACGGTCTGCTCACGGTCCTTTTCATACTCCCAGCCGCTGACGCTCCAGCTGGTCTGGTTCTTCGGACCCTTCTCGTCGTTACCTGCGTCTGCGGTGACCTTGCCGTTGGAAGGATCCTGCTCGGCACTGGCCGAACCCTTCTTCCAGCTGCCACCCACATTCAGGTAGTAACCGTGCTCCTTGTCCTTGCCGGCAATGTCGCTGAAGCCCAGGGTGCCGGTGTCGAGTTTGAGATTGCCGTTGTCGGCGGCGATCAGCGCACCGTCGAGCTGGGTGTGGTTCTCGGTGCGGATATCGACCTTGTCACGCCCGGTGATGCGAGTCTGGTCCTCGACCCACTCGGTCTTGCCGGTGGTCTTGCCATAGCCGACCGACCCACTGACACCGGCGCCCGGGCCCACGGTGACAGTGGCATTGATGTCGAACTCCTTGCCCTTGACCTTGCCAGTGTCGATGGCCGAGGCCACGTTGAGGTCGCCACCGACACGGCCAATCACTTCGTCGCCGCGTACCTGGGCGCCCTTGATGTTGGTGTCCTTGCCGCTGGTGAACTTCAGCTGGTCACCGGCATACACATAGGCTTGCTGATGACGCTGGGTTTCACGCTCCAGGTCGCCCTTGCCCATGTTGACGCTGGCGTAAACGCCCACACCTTCCGAGCCGAAGGTCAGGCCGACCTCGCCACCGCCGCTATGACGGTTCTGCTCCTGCTGGCTGTCGTTCTTGGCAGCCACGATGTTCAGCTCATTCCCCGCGTTCAACTCCACATCGCGACCGGCCTTGACCTGACTGCCCACGATGTTCAGGTCATTGCTGGCATCGAGCTTGATGTTGCCCCCGGCCTCCAGCTGCGCAGGCGTGGAGGTACCCTGCTGGCTATCGGCACTGGCAGTGCCATGGCTGCCGCCGATGCCGACTTTGAAGCCACCGCTGGTGCCACCATGCACGCCGCCCCAGCTCTGCGACTGGTTGTTTTCCTGGCTGCTGCTGCCCTTGGCGACATCTATGTTGATATCCCGGCCTTTGATGTCGATGTCACGCCCGGCCTGGACCTTGCTGCCCTTGATATTGACGTCGTTGCCAGCCTGCATCTTCACATCGTTGCCGGCGTCCAGCGTCGAAGGCCGATTGCTCTGCTCCACGCTTTGCTGGCTGCTGGTCTGCTTGCTGTTGCCGATCTTGCCGTCACCGGTGGGGCCGGTGAAGAACTGGCCGATGGCATCCACGGTCTGCAAGGTGCTGGAACCCTTGCTGACACCATCCTCGCCCTTCCCGGTATTGCTTATCGCATCCTTGGTACTGCCGGCGTTATGTTTGATCGAGCCGCTGACCCCCTGGCTCTCATACTCGCGCTCCTGCTCCTGAATACGCGTGTCACGGCCGGCATCGATGTTGATGTCTCGTCCGGCGCCAAGGCTGATATCGTGCCCCGCCAGCAAGTCCGAACCGGTCTGGTTGATATCACGTCCAGCATTGATATCCAGGTCCTTGCCAGCCTGGATGCGACTGCCGGCAGCCAACTGCTCGCGCAGGCGGTCCTTGGCTTTCTCTTTTTCAACGCCCGCGAAGAAATTGGTACCGTTGTCGTCGGTGTCCGAATGCAGCCCGACGCTGCTCGACTTGGACCACTGTGTATCGTCACGTTGGTTCTGCGCCGCAGTGATGTTCACGTCACGCCCGGCATTCAGGCTGACATTGCGTCCGGCATTGATGCCGCTACCGAGCACGTTGATATCGCGTTCCGCCTCCAGAGTGGCGTCGCGTACGGCGACCACTTGGCTGCCGACACTGGTGCTGCTGCGCGCTTCATGCCCGGAGGTCTTTGCCGACGCAATCGAGACCGAGGGGATCGAGACGTTTTGCACGCCCGGCAGCATCAACGCTGTCGGCGACAGCATGTCCTTGACCGAAAGCGAGAGCTTGAGCTTCTGCTTGTATTCCTCGCTGCGGCTATAGGCGGTGTCGTTGGCCGACACCAGGTTGACATCGCCCTCGTCGTCCACCAACCCGGCGCGTAGCTCCACATCGTTGCCGGCATTGGCCTTGCTCGCGCGCAAGCGCACATCGCTGCCAGCCGCCAGGACAATGTCGTTGCCGGCATCGAGCTCGCTGCCCACCTGCGTGGCGCGGGTCTGCAGCTGGCTCTTGCCGCTCTTCGACAGGCCCAGGAAGCCGGACTTGGTCTTCTTGCTGAACTCGCCGTGTTCCTCGACGCCGGACAACACCGCCACATCGCGCGTCGCGCCAATCATGAGGTCGCCGCCGGCCTTGAGCTGGCTGCCGATCACCGTGACGTCGCGGCCGCCGTCCAGGGAGATGCCGCCATAGTCCTGCTTGCTGACATTGACGGTGAGATCGCCACCCGCCTCGATCACCGAGGCGACGTTGGTGCTGTGGTAGCTCTCCTTCTGGTTCGAACTCTTGCGACCGAACGACCCCTTGCTCTTCTTGAGGTAATAGGACGCGCTTTCGTTCTGGTCGGAAGCGATGGTCAGGTCGCGCTCGACGTCGATGTCGACATCGCCCTTGCCCTTGACCTGGCTGGCGACGATGGCCATGTCCTGGCCGGCAGACAGCGACACGTCACCCCCGGCCTTGACCGTGGTCGAGACCTGGGTGACCTGGTCCTTGGACTGGGTGACCTTCTTGCTGCGGCTGAAGCTATGGGCTTCGTTGGCGGCGGAGGTCAGGTTCAGGTCCTCGCCTGCGGCCAGGGAGAGGTTGCGGCCCGCGTCGATCTGGCTGGCCACGGCGGTGAGGTCGCGGCCGGCGCCGATGCTCAGGTCGCGACCGGCGGTGACCGTGGCGCCGTGCTGCTGCACCGTGTTGTTGCGCTGCCGGTCGCTGTAGAAGCCTTCGCGCTCCTCGACCGACAGCATGCTGACATCGCGCCCGGCATTGAGGGACAGGTCGCCGCCGCTCTGGATCACGCTGGCGACGTTCTGGATGTCCTGGCCCGCCTTGAGGCTGAGGCTGTTCCCGGCTTCGATACGGGCGGCGTTATCCAGGTAGTCCTTGTGCTGGCTGGTGCCGCCGAAATGGGTGACGGCGCGCACCTGGTCACGCTGGTTGAGGATATCGCCATTGACCGCAGTCAGGCTCACGTCGCGCCCGGTGATGATGCCGCCGGCGCTGTTGCTCAGGTTGTTGCCGGCCAGCAGTTCCAGACGCTCTCCGGCCTGGATCAGGCCAGTGTTGACCAGGTTGTTGCCAGCGGTGGCGGACAGGTTGCGGCTGGCCTGCAAGGTCCCGACGTTGGTCAGGTTCTCGCCGGCGATCAGTTGTACGTCCTGGCCGGCGATCAACGCACCGTTGGGGGCCAGGCGGTTGTTGGCCTGGGCCAGGTAAAGCACCGGGACCAGGACCTCTTCGCCGTTGACCTGGTGTTTTTCCATCCACACGATGTCATGGGTCAGCGCCGCCACCTGGGAGGCCGTCAGGCCCACACCCAGGCTCAGCTGGAGCTGGTCTTTGCTGCGGATGGCGTTGTCCATCAGGTACTTGAACAGCTGATCGCCAGAGGTCTGGCCATCGATGAACTGCTGGCCGGTACGGGCCACCACCGCCTGCTGGATCAGGCGTTGCTCGTAGAGTCCATCACCCAGGCGCTTCCAGCTCTGGTCCGGGTCGTAGCCGAGGTTGCCGAGCAGATAGTCCGAGCTCATGAACTGCTTGAGGTCGGTGAGGACCGGGTTGGTCTCGATCAGATATTTGTGTGGCTTGCTGGTGTACTGGCTGTCCGGCATACGGGTCACACCCGCAATGTCGGGACGCGCGCTGATCCCCAGGTTGCCGTTGACCGAGGGTTCCCGGGCATCGGCACCGGGATGTCGCGTCGCGCGGTTGACGTCGACCGGCGCGCCATTCGGTGCGTAGACACCGATGGCACTTGCGTTGCCGCCCACGGTACCGCCCTGATGGGCGATGCGGTCGATCTGCTGATGGCTCTGGTTCCCCGCACTGGCATCCACAGCCTGCAGCGCGCCGGGCTGGGCGCCTGGGGTCGACACCTGGCGGCCTTGGGTCAAGACTTCAGCACTGCCAAGCGTCCAGCTCGGGGCTGTACCACCTGCGCCACTGCCGCCCTGACCACTCAGGCGGAACAGTCCATTCTGCCCGGTGGGCAAGGTGAACCCACCCAAGGCGAGGGGGTTGACCTGTTGTTGTGCCAGGTCAGGGGGAAGCTGGGCATGAATATTGATGACCGTGCTGCCGGCAGCGCTCGGCAACTTGGGGTCGAACGCCTTGGCTGCCGGGCCACCGACCGTCAGCCCTTCCTGGATGACGCTGTTGATCACGTCCCTGGTGGCATTGATGCTTACCCGGCCACCCGCCTGTACAACGGCATTCGCCGCACCGACCTGGGTGTCATGCACGATGGTACGAGGGTCGAAGAACGTGACGCCTTGAATCTGCGCGGGCAGCGGCGCTCTCACATCAGGGTTGTATGCCGGCGCGATGTTCAGCGAGCCGATCGAGAATCCGTCAAACCAGCTCTTCCAGCCGATGACCGCGATGGTGTTGTAGTTTGCGGTACCGCCAAGCCGGGTATAGGGCGTGATGCGTGATTCGTTCCAGTTGGCATCCCACATTCGCATCGTGCCTACGACGTTCCTGCCGCCGTTACTGGTGTCCCTTTTATATTCCGGGTCATTGGCAGCGTTGTAACGCATCACTGCGGCAAAGTACGGCATGGCGTATTTGACCTTGTCAACGCCTGTCAGGTAGAACGACTTCAGCTCCGAATAGGTGCCCAGTGCCTCGCCCTTGTTGAGGAAGTTCTGCACATTGACCGTGATATCACGCTGGGCGGTGATCACCGAAGCCGAGTTCTCCAGCCGCCCCCCGAGCACAAACAGGTCGCGGCCAGCACGGATTGCCCCGGCAGGCGAGTCGATCTCGACCTTTCTCTCGTAGTACTCTTCGAGCACCATATGACCGGCGCCCGGCCCAGTCTGACGCATACCGATCGAGCTCCACTTCGGTGTGCCCGTGGTCTTGAAAACCTCCTTCCTGTTCTCGATGGCCTGCGCATTCAGGCGCATGTCCCCGGCACTCTCGAGGCTGCCGGAAATGTTCTCCACCTTGTTCGCCAGCCCGCCCGCGGCATTGCCGGCCACCGTCAAGCCACCCAGGCTGTAGACGTCGCCATAGAAGTTGGTCAAGGCGCCGGTATACAGCTGCATGTCCCCGCCGCTGAACAACAGGCTGTGATCGTTGCGCAGGCTGCCGGTGGTCACCCGCACCAACTGGTTGCCACCCAAAGTCCCCAGGTTGTTCACGCTACCGGCGTTGACCAGCAGATCGCCCGCCGAACTCAGCCGCCCCTGGTTGGTCAGCAGGCCCGCCACATTGATCGTGGTGTTGCCTACGCCCGTGATGCTGGCGTTGCTGCCCAGGTTCATCTGCGCTGCGCTCACCCCCAGGGTACCCAGGCTGTTCACCCGCCCATTGGCGCTGCTGTAGGTACCCCCCAGGTTGAGGCTGAGCGCGCCGTCACTGGCGATCAGGCCTTCGTTGCTCCAGTTGCCGCCGTTGCCCACCAGGCTGTCGAATGCCAGCAACTGGCCGCCAGCGGTCTGGGTGAGGCTGTTGACATTGACCGTCAGGCGCCCGGCCTGGATGGCGCTGCCGTTGGTCCAGCTGTCGGCGGTCAGGGTCAGGCCGCCGCGGGTGCTGAGGCTGCCGCCGGCACGGGTAAGGTTGGCGGTGTCGATGTCGAACACGCCCTTGCCGACGTGCAGCACCTTGCCACCGACGTTCTGCAGCAGGCCGGCGCCGAGGGTCAGGTCACTGTTGCCGATCTCCACCTGGCCATTGCGGTTGTCGAACAACCCGCCAATGGCGAACTGGCTCTTGCCGCTGGTGCCCAGTGCACGCAGTTGCCCCGCCTGGTTGTCCAGAGTGGCAGCCGTGATGGCGAGGGTACTGGCGCTTTCGATGATGCCGCCGCGGTTGTCCAGCGCGCCGCTCAGCCCGATATCGATACGCTGGCCGACCATCTCGCCGCGCGCGTCGCCACCGTTGAGCAGGCTGGCGCCGGTGACCTTGAGCAGGCCACTGGCGGAGATGCCGCCATCGCGGTTGTCCAGTTGCCCGGTGCGGATCACGGTATCACCGCCGAGCGCGGCGATGCGCCCGCCGTGGTTGTCGAGGCTGGCGCTCTGCACATCCAGGCTCAGCGCCTGGAGGATGCCGCGCTGGCCAGTGGCGTCGCTGCCGTTGCGCAGCACGCCGGTGGTGCGCACGCCCAGCGCCTGCTTGAGGCTGGCGAGGATGCCACCGCGGTTGTCAAGGGTGTCGGCGGTCACGGTCAACGCGCCGTCCTGGGCGATCAGCTTGCCGCCCTGGTTGTCGAGCAGGCCGCTGGCCTGCGCGGTGATTGCGCCCTTGGCCTGCACGGTGCCCTTGGCGTTGCTCAGGCTGGCCGCCTGCAGGCCTACGTCGCCCTGCTGGCTGTAGATCAGGCCATCGCCCGAGTTGTTGAGCGCCCCGCGGCTGTCGAGCGTGAGCGGGCCATTGGCGGCCAGGGTGCCGCGCTGGCTGTTGTCGACGCTGGCGGCCAGCAACTTGAGCAGGCCCTGGCTGGCGATCTGGCCAGCCTGGTTGTCGACCAGGCCGGCGCGCTGGATCAGCAGGTCCTTGCCGGCGAACAGCTTGCCCTGGCGGTTGAGCAGCTCGCCGAGCAGGTCGAGGGTCAGCGCCCCTTGGGCGGCGAGGCTGCCGTCGGTGTTGTTCAGGCTCGCGGCGGTCAGGCCCAGGTCCTGGCGGGTGGCGACGCGGCCGCCGTGGTTGTCGAGAGCACCGGCGCTGATGACCAGTTTTTCCCCGGCATCGATCAGGCCGCCGTCATGGTTGTCCAGTGCCGCCGTGATGGTCAGCTGCTGGCCGCTGCCGCTGGAGAGGATGCCGTTGGCGCTGTTGTCCAGGCTGGCGGCCTTGACGTCCAGGCGTTGCTGGGCGACCAGCGCGCCGCCGTCGCTGTTGCGCAGCGCGCCGGTCACGGTCGCCTGCACGGCGCCGGAGCGGCTCGACAGGGTGCCCTGCTGGCGGTTGTCCAGGCTTTGGCCGGTCACAGTCAGGCCCTGCCAGCCCGAGACCAGGCCGTTGCGGTTGTCGATGGCGCCGCTGGTGATGCCCAGCGTCTGTTCGCTGATCAGCTTGCCGTCACGGTTGTCCAGCTCGCTGACGTCCAGTTGCAGGGCATGGGCGGTGGAGATCTCGCCGCCCTGGTTGTTCAGTTTGGCCAGGTTGACCAGGGTCAGCGGCCCGGCGGTGGTGATCAGGCCCGCGCCGTTGTCCAGGTCGGCGCCGCCCAGGTCCAGCGCGAGGCTGCTGCCGAGCAGCTTGCCGGCGTGGTTGTCCAGGCCCTTGCTGGTGAGGGCGAGCGCGTCCTTGGCTTCGATGCGGCCGCCGTCGCGGTTGCTCAGCGCGCCGGCATGAATCTCCAGCGACTGGGCGCCGATCAGACCCTTGAGGTTGTCCAGGCGCTGGCTGACCCGCAGCAGCAGGCGCTGGTCGCTGAGCAGGCGGCCGTTGCCGTTGTCCAGTTGCTCGGCAGCGACGGTGAAGGCCTGGGCGCTGGACATCTCGCCGCCCTGGTTGGCCACGGTCTTGAGCTTGTCCAGCTGCAGTGACGGGGCATTGATCAGGCCGCCACGGTTGTCCAGGTGGCCATGGCCCAGGTCGAGTTTTACCGAGGTGTCGCTGAACAGCTTGCCGCCCTGCTGGTCGAGGCCGGTGACCGTGGCGGTGAGTGCTTCGCGGCTGCCCACGCGGCCGCCGTCGCGGTTGTCCAGCTGGCCGGCGTGCACGTCGAGGGTGCGGTTGCTGCTGATGCTGCCCTGGCGGCTGTTGTCCAGGTGGCCGGTGCTGAGGGTCAGCTGGCCCTTGCTGGCCAGCGCGCCCTTGTCGGTGTTGTCCAGGCTGGCGCTGGCCAGGGTGATGTCGCTGTCGCTGAGCAGCTCGCCGCCCTGGTTGAGCAGCGCGCCGCCCGTGGTCAGTTTCAGGCGGCCGGCGCTGTCCAGTTTGCCGGTGCTGTTGTCCAGGCTGTGCGCGGCCAGCACCAGCTGGCCCTCGGCGCTGAGCAGGCCGAGGCGGTTGAGGGCCACGCCGGTCAAGGTCAGGGTCATGTCCCGCTGGCTGGTCAGGCGGCCACCGTCGTTGTCCAGGGTCAGACCGGTCAGGGTCAGGCCGGTCTGGGCCTCGAGGCGCGCCTTGTTGCGGTTGAGCAGTGCCTGTAACGCCAGGGTCATGCCGGTGCCGGCCACCAGCAGGCCGCCGTCACTGTTGTCCAGCGAGGTGCCAGTGACCGCGACAGCGGCCTTGCCGGTGATCTCGCCACCACGGTTGTCGATGCGGTCGACCTCCAGGGTCAGCGCGCCATTGCTGCCGAGCAGGCCTGCCTCGCGGTTGTCCAGCTCACCGCCCTTGATCCGCAGTTGCTCGAGGCTGATCAGCGAACCGGCGTTGTTGAGCAGGGTGTCGGCCTGGACCTCGCCCTGGCCTTTGCCGGAGACCTTGCCCTTGCTGTTGTCCAGCGTCCCGGCCACAAGGTTGAGGGCGGTGTCGCCCACCAGGGTGCCCTGGCGGTTGTCCAGGCGACCGTCGACGGTCAGCACCAGGCCGGCGCGGCTGCTGACGGTGCCCTCGCGGTTGTCGAGGCTGGCGGCATGCAGGTCCAGGCCCTTGGCCGAGACCAGGCCCTTGGTGTTGTCCAGCGCCTGGGCAATGCGCACCGTCAAGGCCTGGTCGCTGAGCAGTTTGCCCTGGCGGTTGTCCAGGGAATCGGCCACCAAGGTGAAGCCTTGCGGGCTGGTGATTTCGCCGTTCTGGTTGTCGACGCTGCCGAGGTTTTTCAGCACCAGCACCGGGGCCTTGATCAGGCCATGATTGACCAGCGCGCCCTGGCCCAGGTCGAGGGTGATCGAGGCCTTGCTCAGCATCCGGCCGGCCTGTTGGTCGAAACCGCTGGCGGTCAGGTGCATGGCGCCATCGCTGTCGATGCGGCTGTCGCTGCCTGCGTTGTTGACCTGGCCGGCCTTGAGGGTCAGGCGGTCATTGCCGACCACATGGCCGCTGTCACGGTTGTCGAGGGTGCCGGTAGCGATGTCCATGGCCCCCTGGGCGCCAACTTCGCCGGCCCGGTTGTCGAGGCTGGCACTGCGCAGGTCGAGGGCGCCGTCGGCGGTGATCGAACCGCGCTGGTTGTCGACCTTGCCGGTGGTGGCCAGGGTCAGTTTGCCGGCGCTGCTCAGTTCGGCGTCGCTGTTGTCGAGGCTGGCGGCGGCAATGTCGAGGTCGCCCTCGCTGGTCAGCAGGCCCTTGCCGTTGTCCAGCGCCTGACTCAGGCGCAGGCGTGCGCCCTGCTCGGCGGAAACACGCCCGTCGCGGTTGTCCAGGGTCTGGCCGTCGAGGGTCAGTTGGCCCTTGCCGCGCAGCAGGCCCTGGGCCTGGTTGATGACCTCGGCCACCGTCAGCGCCAGGTCGGTGTCGGCCAGGACCTGGCCGCCGGTGTTGTCCAGACGCTGCCCGGTGAGGCTGAGCGCCTTGGCCGCGGACAGCTCGCCGCCGCAGTTGTCGACACTATCCACGGTCAGGTGCATGCCCTGCCCGGCGCCGACCACGGCGCCCTGGCGGTTGACCAGTGTGCTGCCCTTGAGGGTCAGCGTGCCGTCGGCGGACAGCTTGCCGCCCAGCTGCTCCAGGCGCGTGACCTGGCCATCGAGATCGCCGCCGCTGGTCAGGCTGCCGCCACTGTTGTCCAGGTGCGCGGCGACCAGGTCGAGGTTGCCCTTGGCGCCAAAGATGCCGAGCTGGTTGAGCAGCTCGCTGCCGCTGTAGCGGGCCCCGGCCTGGCCGCTGACCAGGCCCTGGTCGCGGTTGTCGAGGTGGTCGATGGTCAGTGTCAGTGCGCCGTCGGCCTCGATCTTGCCGCCGCGGTTGTCCCAGCGCTGGCCTTGCAGGGTCAGCAGGTCCTTGCCCACCAGGCGGCCACCGCGGTTGTCCAGTTGCCCCGCGTCGATATGGGTGGCGCCCACGCCGTTCACCAGGCCCTTGGCCTGGTTGTCCAGCAGCCCGCTGACCTTGGCGGTGAGCGTGCCGTCGCTGAGCAGCTTGCCTTGCTCGCGGTTGTCGAGGCTGGCGGCGCTCACCTTCAACGCCTTGTCGGCAGCCAGCACCCCTTGGCGATTGTCCACCGCCTGGGCGATGGCCAACTCCAGCGCCCCGCCAGTGACCGTACCCTCACGGTTGTCGAAGCTGCCTGCCGTTACCTGGCCGAGGTCAGCGCTGGAAATCTCGCCGTGGCGGTTGTCGATGGCTGCGCCCGTGACCACTGCCAGGCCCGACTTGCTGGTGACCACGCCGCCCTGGTTGTTCAGGGTCAGGGCGCGGATATCCAGGCCGTCGGCCGACACCAGGCCATCGAGGTTGTCGAGCAACTGGTCGAGGCGCACGGTCAGGGCCTGTTCGCTGTAGAACTTGCCGCCCGTGTTGTCGAGGCTGCGGCCTGCCAGGGTGAAGGCGCCCTTGCCGAAGATCTCGCCACGCTGGTTGTCGATATCGGCAATCTGGCGCAGGTGCAGCTGGTTGGCGGCGATCTTGCCGTCGCGGTTGTCCAGCCGGCCATGGTTCAGGTCCAGGGTCAGCGCGGTGACGCTGCTCAGGTGGCCGCCTTGCTGGTCGAGCCGGCCGACATTGACGCCGACTGCCTGGTTGCCGCTGATATGGCCGCCCTGGCCGTTGTTCAGGGCCTGGGCGCTCAGGTCGAGGGTGGCCTGGCTGGCGATCCGGCCGGAGCGGTTGTCGACCAGCCCCTGGCTGGTGACGGTGATGCCGTGGTTGGCCAGGACCTTGCCAGTGCGGTTGTCCAGGCTGCCAAGGTTCAGGGCCAGGGCATCGAGGCTGGACAGTTCGCCGGCCTGGTTGTCCAGATGGGCCCAGGTGGCGTTCAGCGCGCCCTGGCTGGTGATCTGGCCACGGTCGCCGTTGAGCAGTTGGCCACCGGTGAGGTTCATGCGCCCGTCGGCGAGCACCTTGCCCTGCTGGTTGTCCAGGGTCGCGGCGTTGACATTGAGGTCGCGCCCGGCGCTGAGGCTGCCGCCCTGGTTGTCCAGGCGGCTGCCGGTGGAGACGGTCAGGTCGCCGCTGGCAATCAGGCGCTGGTGGCGGTTGTCCACGGCACCGGCGCTGATCTTCAGGTCGGCGTCGGCCACGCGCTCGCCATTGGCGTTGATACCCGCCTGGATACCGCCGAGGTTGCTCAGTTGACCAGCCGCGTCTAGTTGTACCGAACCTGCAGCGGTCAGCCCCTGGCGGTTGACCAGCTCGCCGCGGCTGTCCAGCTGCAGTTGCTGTCCGGCATGCACCGGGCCCTGCGCATCGATAGCCGCCGCCTGTAGGCGTACATCGCCGGTGGCGCTGGCCTGGGCCATACGCAACTGGCCATTGGCCTCGAGCTGGATATCGCCGCCACTGGCGATCATCCGCCCGTCCAGGCGCACGCCGACCCCGGCCTCGGTGCCCACCAGCCTGACCGCACCGGCATACATGCCGCCCAAGGCGCTGGAGTCGATGGCCAGGCTCGGCTTGGCACTGCCGTCATCCTGGCGCGCCGTGGCCGCCAGGGTGCGCGCATCGACATCGTTGCGCCCGGCGACGATGGCCAGGTTGCGTGCCTGGATCTCGGCGTTGATTTTCGTGCTGCGGGCAATCAGCTCGAAGCTGTCGACGTTGCTGGCGTTGAGCCCCGCGCCTTCGATGGCGATATGGCCCTGGTCGACCTGGTAACGGCTCAGCTGGCCGTTCTCGAGCACCGGCTTGCCGGTGCTGAGCGTGGCCTGTGGCGTGTTGATGAAGCCGCAGCCATCGCAGGTGATGCCGTGGGGGTTGGCGACGATGACATGTGCCCCGCGCCCGGCCACTTCGGTGTAGCCGCGCAGCTGGCTGGCGTTGGCGCCGTTGACCTCGTTGAGGATGACGTTGGCCGCCGTGCCCTGCAGGTTGGGGTTGCCGAGGATGATGCCGCCCAGCTGGGTGGCCTGGGTGCGCTCGGTGGCGTTGTTGAGGATCAGCCCCTGCTGGCCGACGTTGTAGTCGCTGAACTGGTTGTGCGACAGGCCGCTGCCGTTGGGCGCGGCGATATTGACGATGGGCACGCCGTTGCCCGCCTGCCCCAGGCTGGTGCCCGGCCCGCTGACCACCACGCCTTCGGCGGCCTGTGCCCACAGCGGTTGCCAGAACATGGCGTTGGCCAGCAGCAGCGCCAGGCCGCGCTTGGGCAACCCGCAGAACTGCTCGCGCGGCTGAATTTTGGCCGAGCGTTGGCGGGCCAGGAAGGCAAACAGGCGGACGTCCATGTCAGGTCTCGCAAATCAGGCGGTCAGGTGCTCATGCTTGCCAGCACACCGGTAAGCATTAGCGAAAAAGAGCGCGAGATACTATTTCGCCATCATGGAAGCGTCAAATTAATATCGTCAAAAAATAGTAGCCGTATGACGGCACCTGTTCCGCCAGTCGCTCGCGCTGAACTTCCGGCCAGCCAGCGACCTCCACCGCACGAATCGACTGACAAGGGAACCGAAGGATGAAACCGCTACCCTGCATCCTCTGCGCGACAACCCTGTTCTGCGCGCAGCCCATCTTGGCCTGCACACCGGAAGAGGCCACGCAGAAAAGAGAGCAACTGGCAGGCCTGGTGAGCCAGCTGACCGAGCAGAACGCTCAAAAGGCCAAGGAAATCAATGAAGAGCTTCAGCACATGGACCTCGGCACCGCCAGCAAGGACCTGCCGGACAAGTGCCAGTTGATCGACAAGCGCATCCAGGAACTTAAAGAAGCGGAAAGGAAAACCTGACGGCGCCTGGATTAGCGCCGCTGCTGGGCCTGCATGTACTGACGAAGCAACTGGTTGATGCGGGTCTGGTAGCCGGCGCCCTGTTCCTTGAACCAGGCCAGTACGTCGGCATCCAGGCGGATGGTGACCGTTTGCTTGGCGGGCACCCGCAATTCGGCACGGCAGAAGAAGTCATCGTCGAGTTCGGGGATGTCCGAGGTATCGACCGGGGCTTGGCCTTGCTCACAGCTTATGGACGGTTTCGACATAGCGCGTTACCTCAAGTCGTGTGGCTCTTCTGGCGGAAATGATGCGGATCACATCACCCTGCCGTTCGGTGTAGGCGACCACGCTGACCCAGGCATTGATCCAGCCCATGCCGATCCAGCGTGCCTCCGGGTACTCGAATCGCTCATCGCGCAGCGCCAGCATCGGCTGGCGGAACATCTCGGGCACATCGTTGAAGTCGATCCCGTGCTTGCGGATGTTGAGCTGGTTCTTTTCCTCGTCCCATTCAAATCGCACTGGACAATCGTATTTACAGCTGTACATACGCTACTCCTCCTTGGCTGCACATGCCAGAGGAGTGTGGCGGTCGGGCGACAAAATGCCCGGGCTGGAACAGGGTTTGGGAAATGGGCTACGCGCCCTGGGGAAAGAGGTGAAGCAACCCGCCACCGTTGCAGTGGCGGACTCATTGCCGGAGGGGCTTACTCAGCCGCCGGCTTGCGCTTTTTCAGCGGCGCCAGGCCATCGGCGCTGGCCAGTGGCGCGTTGGCCTTCGGCTTGGCGGACGGCTTGCGCTTGGCGGCGCCCTTCTTGTCGGCGCCCGCCTTCTTCTCGGTCTTTTTCTTCTTGGTGCCGGCAGCCTTGCCCGACGCCTTGACCTTCTTCGGACCGTTATAGGTACCCTTGACCTCCTTGATGACGCGGCGCTCGAACTGCTGCTTGAGGTAGCGTTCGATGCTCGACATCAGGTTCCAGTCGTTGTGGGTGATCAGCGAGATCGCCAGGCCTTCGCCACCGGCACGGCCGGTGCGGCCAATACGGTGCACGTACTCGTCACCGCTGCGTGGCATGTCGAAGTTGATCACCAGGTCCAGGCCGTCGATGTCCAGGCCGCGGGCCGCGACGTCAGTGGCCACCAGCACCTTGGAGCCGCCGTCCTTGAAGCGGTCGATGGCCAACTTGCGGTCCTTCTGGTCCTTCTCGCCATGCAGGACGAACGCCTTGACCTCCTTGGCCACCAGGTGACCGTAGATACGGTCGGCCAGGGCGCGGGTGTTGGTGAAGATGATTGCCTTCTTGTAGGTCTCGTTGGCCAGCAGCCACTGCACGATCTGCTCTTTATGCTGGTCGTGGTCGGCGGTGATGATCTGCTGGCGCGTGCCTTCGGCGAGCTGCGAGACGCTGTTGAGCATCAGGTGCTCAGGGTCTTTGAGCACCTTGCCGATGATGTCGCGCAATGCCGCGCCACCGGTGGTGGCCGAGAACAGCAGGGTCTGCTTGCGGTTTTCGCACTCTTTGCACAGGCGCTCCATGTCTTCGGCGAAGCCCATGTCGAGCATGCGGTCGGCTTCGTCGAGGATCAGTACGTCAACGTGGGACAGGTCGAGGTTGCCAGCATTGAGCTGCTCGAGCAGGCGACCCGGGGTACCGATCAGCACGTCCGGCACCTTGCGCAGCATCGCCGCCTGTTCCTTGAAGTCTTCACCGCCGGTGACCAGGCCGGACTTGATGTAGGTGAACTGCGAGAACAGCTGCACCTGCTTGAGGGTCTGCTGGGCCAGCTCACGCGTCGGCAGCAGGATCAGCGCACGGATTTCCACGCTCGGCCCGCTGCGGTCGACCAGGCGGTTGAGCAGTGGCAGCACGAAGGCGGCGGTCTTGCCGCTGCCGGTCTGCGCCGTCACCCGCAGGTCACGCCCTTGCAGGGCCAGGGGAATGGCCGCCGCCTGCACCGGGGTCGGCTCGACAAATTTCAGCTCGGCCACGGCTTTGAGCAGGCGTTCGTGCAGGGCGAATTGGGAAAACACGGGGTAACCTCGGGCAAGTGCGAAAAATTCAGTTGCATAGGGTAACGTTTTCCGTGGCCAGAACCGAATTTCTTTTGGCAACTTTGCGCCGATCCACGCTCTAATAACGCTTCGTACCGCAACACAGACCGTTTCCAAGCCCATGGACATCCAACGCTTCTGGCGTGACGCCCTCGACCTCTGGGGCACGCTCGACCAACACCCCCTGCTGCACGCCGCCCTCGGCCTGGCCGTACTGCTGCTCGTCTCGCTGCTGATCGGCCGTCTGGCGCGCTTCCTGATCCTGCACTCCACCCGCCTGCTCGGCCGCCAACAGGCACTCAGGTGGCTCGACGATCTGCGCCACAACAAGGTGTTCCATCGTCTGGCCCAGACCACCCCATCGCTGGTGGTGCAGTTCGGCCTGAAGCTGGTGCCGGAGCTGTCGGCCGCCGCCCAGCATTTTCTCGGCAATGTCGCGCTGGCCGTGACGCTGCTGTTCATGACCCGCGCCCTGTCCTGCCTGCTCGACGCGCTGCTGGACATCTACGCCCGCACCGAACATGCCCGCACCCGCTCGATCAAGGGCTACATGCAGCTGGCCAAGATGATGCTGTGGATCTTTGCCGCCATCGTTATCGTCGCCACCCTGATCGACCGCTCGCCACTGTTGCTGCTGTCCGGTCTGGGCGCCATGTCGGCGGTGCTGCTGTTGGTGTACAAGGACACCCTGCTGTCGTTCGTCGCCAGCGTGCAGTTGACCAGCAACGACATGCTGCATGTCGGCGACTGGATCGAAATGCCCCAGGCCGGCGCCGACGGCGACGTGGTCGACATCACCCTGCACACGGTCAAGGTGCAGAACTTCGACAAGACCATCGTCTCGATCCCCACCTGGCGCCTGATGAGCGAGTCGTTCCGCAATTACCGCGGCATGCAGCAATCCGGTGGGCGGCGGATCAAACGCAGCTTGTTCATCGATGCCGCAGGCGTGCGTTTCCTGACCCAGGAAGAAGAACAGCGCCTGGGCCAGGTGCGTCTGCTCGGCGACTACCTGGCCGGCAAGCGCCAGGAGCTGCGCGAATGGAACGAAGCCCAGGGCCACAACGCCGGGCTGTCGGCCAACCGCCGACAGTTGACCAATATCGGTACCTTCCGCGCCTTCGCCCTGGCGTACCTGAAGAGCCACCCCAACGTGCACCCGAACATGACCTGCATGGTCCGCCAGATGCAGACCACCGCTGAAGGCGTGCCGCTGGAGATCTACTGCTTCACCACCACCACTGTGTGGGCCGAGTATGAGCGCATCCAGGGCGATATCTTCGACTACCTGTTGGCGGTGCTGCCGGAGTTCGGGCTGAGCCTGTATCAGCAGCCCAGTGGTAATGACATGCGTGCGGGGCTGGCGGCCAGGCCGCAGGCGCAACCCCAGCCGCGCGGCCTGGACGTATTGAGCGAGGCTTGACCGTCCAATCGGGGCGCCCGACCGGGCGCCCTTTGCATTGCGCCCCCAAGGCGCACTACCCTGGAGCCATCCATGACGACGTCATCACGGAAGATCGACGGCCCAATCGCCACGCCCATCCCTGACGCTCGAAAGACGCCTGCCACAACCTTCGTGAGCGAGCCATGCCTCAGGACATTTCCAGCACTTCACTGCACGACACCCCGCCATCGTCTCGGCGCAAGACCCTCGCCGCCGCCAGCCTCGCCCATGGCGTGCATGATGGCCTGACCGATGTCATCTACGTGTTGCTGCCCCTCTGGCAGGTCGCCTTCGGCCTCAGCTACGCCCAGGTCGGGCTGCTGCGCGGCGCCTACGCCGGCATGATGGCGGGTTTTCAGTTGTTGGCCAGCAAAGGTGCCCGGCGCTGGGGCCGCGAGGCCCTGTTGATCCGGGGCACGACGCTGGCCGGGCTGGCCTACCTGATGGCCGCCCAGGCGAGCGACCTGAACCTTCTGCTGATCGCCCTGATGCTCGCCGGCCTCGGCGCCAGCACCCAGCACCCGCTGGCCAGCGCGCTGGTCGCTGATGCCTACGAAGGCAGCGGCAAGGTGAAGCAGGCCCTGGCCCAGTACAATTTCGCCGGAGATATCGGCAAGGCGCTGATCCCGGGCCTGGTCGGCCTGGTGCTGGTGTATGTGTCATGGCAGACCAACGCCACCGCGCTTGGACTGCTAGGCCTGGGGGCGGCAGCGGCCCTGTGGTGGCTATTGCGTCAGGCGCCACTCGCAGGGCGATCAACGCGCAAGGCCATAGCCCAAGACCGGGTTGGCTCAAGGTCGGGGCTGGCGGCGCTGATCGCCACCGGCACCCTCGACAGTGGCGTGCGCATGGGTTTTCTGACCTTCCTGCCGTTCCTGCTGCAGAGCAAGGGCGCGACGACCGCGCAAATAGGCCTGGCCCTGACATTGCTGTTCATTGGCGGCGCCTTCGGCAAGCTGTTCTGCGGCTACCTGGGCGCCCGGCTGGGGCCGGTGCGCACCGTGATCTGTACCGAGCTGCTGACCGCCGGGCTGATCCTGGTGGCACTGCTGTTGCCCTACCTGCCGTTGATGCTGGTGATGCCTCTGATCGGCGTGGCACTCAACGGCACCTCGTCGGTGCTGACCGGGCTGGTGCCGGACTTCGCCGGCAGCGAGCAGCGCGAGCGGGTGTTCGCCTGCTTCTATACCGGCACGGTCGGCGGCGGCGCGCTGGCGCCGGTGCTGATCGGCGCGATATCCGACCACACTGGGGTGGAACACGGATTGATGGCGCTGGCAGGCATGCTGCTGCTGACCCTGCCGTTATGCCTGGTCGTGCACACTGGCCTGCCGCACCGGCAATGATCCTCAGGCCGCTCCCGGCAGCCTCGCGCGCTGGCCCCCCAAGCGGCTCAACCAGACCGACGCCAGGATCACCGTACCGCCAATGGCCAGGCGCCCGAGCGGTTCGTCCTGGTTCCAGATCAGCAGGTTGAGCAGCAAGCCCACCGGCACATGCAGGTTGTTCATCACCGCCAGGGTGGCGCCGGAGACCAGGCAGGCGCCCTTGTTCCACCAGTACAACCCCAGCGCCGTCGGGCACAGGCCGAGGAACAACAGCACCAGCCACTGGGTGTCGGTGCTCGGCAGGTGCTGGGTATTGCCGAACAGCAGGAAGGCCGGCAACACCACCAGCAACGCGCCCAGGTAGAAATAGCCGAACCGGCGGTAGTGCGGCAGGTCACTGGGGTGGCGGGCGACGAGGTGGCGGTACAGCACCTGGCCGGCGGCGTAGGTGAAGTTGGCCAGTTGCAGCAGCAGGAAGCCGATGAAGAACTCGCCGGTGACCGTGTCGAAGCGGATCACCGCCGCGCCGGCCACCGCCACCAGGGCGGCGAGCAGCGCCCAGGGGTTGAAGCGCCGGTTCAGGGCATCCTCGATCAAGGTCACATGCAGCGGGGTGAGAATGGTGAACAGCAGTACCTCCGGCACCGTCAGCACGCGGAAGCTGAGGTACAGGCAGACATAGGTGATACCGTACTGCAGCGCACCGATCAGCAGCATCGAGCGCATGAAGCGTGGTTCGACCTGGCGCCAGCGGGTCAATGGCAGGAACACCAGGCCGGCCAGGACAACGCGGGCCAGCACGGCGAAATAGCTGTCGACATGGCCGGCCAGGTATTCGCCGATCAGGTTGAAGGAGTACGCCTGGATCAGCGCGACGATTATCAGGTAGCCCATGGTTGGCCCTCGTGGATCAAGGCGGGGACCTTAGCGGGTTGGGCCTGGGCAGTTCAACCATGGGGATTGAGGGGCTGCTGCGCAGCCCATCGCCGGCAAGCCGGCTCCCACACCGACCGCACAATTCTCAAGGACTGCGCTGTATCCATGAGCTGGCTTGTCGGCGATCAGGCCGGCACAGGATGCGCACTGTCTGCGAGCAAAAAAAGCCCGGCCATCTCTATGGCCGGGCAGGCACACCCAAAGGAGCAACAAGGTGTCAGGGTTGGGAATTCGTCGCGGCTCAGGCCACCGCGGCCAGTCTGGCCTTGGCCTGGTTCAGGCCCCTCTCGTGGAACTCGCCGCTCATGTTCAGGCCTTCGGCATGGATGAAGTCCACATCATGGATACCGATGAAGGCCATCACCTGGCGCAAGTAAGGTTCCTGGTGATCGCTGCTGGCACCGGCATGGATACCGCCGCGGGCGGTCAGCACGATGGCGCGCTTGCCGTTGAGCAGTCCCTGGGGGCCGGTCGGGGTGTACTTGAAGGTGATGCCGGCGCGCAGCACGTGGTCAAGCCAGGCTTTCAGGGTGCTGGGGATGGTGAAGTTGTACATCGGCGCAGCCATCACCAGTACGTCGGCGGCCAGCAATTCGTCGGTCAGCGCGTTGGAGCGCTCAAGTGCCTCACGCTCGGTGGTGCTGCGCTGTTCCTCGGGCTTCATCCAGCCGCCGAGCAAGTTGGCGTCCAGATGCGGCACGGGGTTCACGGCCAGGTCGCGCACCTTGATCTCGTCGGCCGGATGCGCTGCTTGCCATTGCTGGATGAAGTCCTGGGTCAGTTGACGAGAAACGGAATCCTGCTGGCGGGCGCTGCTTTCGATGATCAGTACGCGGGACATGGGTGCCTCCATCGGCGGTAAGGGGTGGCGATTCGATGGAGGTGAGATTAGAGGTTGACCTATCGATAAAAAAGCGTAAAAAGTGGGATCAACCTATCGATTAATCTGTTTATTGCGCTTTGCAGTCAAGCACGATGCGCAGCCTGATGATCTGCCGGTTGAACTTGGCGGTGACATCCACGCTCCTGCCGGCGGGCACGTTGACCCGGCGCACCCGTGGCGCCTCGGGGCCGTTGCGGAAAATGACCTTGCACGCCGCCGGCACCTGCCCATAGTTGTTGAGGCTGATCGAGCCGATGTCGTAGGCCGTGTCGTAGGCGGTGTAGTCGACCTTGACCCCGGTCAGGTCCTTCTCCACGTCGATCGGGTAAGCCATGGCCCCGAGGGGCAGGCACAACAGCAAAGCCGCACAACATTTCTTCATACGGGCGCTCTCCTTGGGAAGAGCGCAGCTTAGGACAACAGGAGCCCTGGATGAAAGCACCGCGCGTTACCCTGGATCAGTGGCGGACCCTGCAGGCGGTGGTCGACCACGGCGGGTTCGCTCAGGCCGCCGAGGCCCTGCACCGCTCGCAATCGTCGGTGAGCTACACCGTGGCGCGCATGCAGGAACAACTGGGCGTGCCGTTGCTGCGTATCGATGGGCGCAAGGCGGTGCTGACCGAGGCCGGCAGCGTGCTGCTGCGCCGTTCGCGGCAACTGGTCAAGCAGGCCAGCCAGTTGGAAGACCTGGCCCATCACATGGAGCAGGGTTGGGAAGCCGAGGTGCGCCTGGTGGTCGACGCCGCCTACCCCAGCGCCCGCCTGGTGCGCGCCCTGGCAGCGTTCATGCCGCAGAGCCGCGGCTGCCGGGTGCGCCTGCGCGAAGAGGTGCTGTCCGGGGTCGAGGAAGTGCTGCACGAAGGCATCGCCGACCTTGCCATCAGCAGCTTCAACATCGGCGGTTACCTGGGCACCGAACTGAGTCCGGTGGAGTTCATCGCCGTCGCCCATCCCGAGCATGCCCTGCACCGCATGGGCCGCGAAATCACCTTCCAGGACCTGGAAAGCCAGCTGCAGGTGGTGATCCGCGACTCCGGTCGGGCCCAGCCGCGTGATGTCGGCTGGCTCGGCGCCGAGCAGCGCTGGACGGTGGGCAGCCTGGGTACCGCAGCCACCTTCGTCGGCAGCGGCCTGGGCTTTGCCTGGCTGCCCCGGCACATGATCGAGCGCGAGCTGCGCGAAGGCGTGCTCAAGCCCCTGCCGCTGGATCAGGGTGGCAGCCGCCATCCACTGTTCTACCTTTACTCCAGCAAGGAAAAGACCTTGGGCCCGGCCACGCAGATCCTTATCGAACTGCTGCGCAATTTCGACACCGCGCCGCTGGACGTGCCCTTCGCAGCCCCCCCGCAAGCCTGAGAGGACCGCGCCCATGGCCGTTTTCGAACAGCAAGGATGCCAGTTGCATTACGAGGAACACGGTCAGGGCGAGCCCCTGGTGCTGCTGCACGGGCTGGGTTCGAGCAGCCAGGACTGGGAACTGCAGGTGCCCGAGCTCGCCCGCCAGTACCGGGTGATCCTCATGGACATCCGCGGCCACGGGCAATCGTCCAAGCCTCGCTCGGGCTACCAGATAAAGACCTTCAGCGAGGATCTCCTGGCCCTGCTCCGTCACCTGGACACCGGCCCGGTGCACTTCGTCGGCCTGTCCATGGGCGGCATGGTCGGCTTCCAGTTCGCCGTCGACCACCCCGAGTGGCTGCGCAGCCTGTGCATCGTCAACAGCGCCCCGGAGGTCAAGCGCCGCACCCGCAGCGACTGGATCTGGTGGCTCAAGCGCTGGGGCCTGGCGCGCCTGCTCAGCGTCGAGACCGTCGGCAAGGGTCTGGCCGCACGGCTGTTTCCCAAGCCGGAGCAGGCCGAACTGCGGCGCAAGATGGCCGAGCGCTGGGCGCGCAACGACAAGCGTGCGTACCTGAAAAGCTTCGACGCCATCGTCGACTGGGGCGTACAGGAACGCATCGGCCAGATCCGCTGTCCCACCCTGGTGATCGCCGCCGACAACGATTACACACCGATACAACTGAAAGAACGTTACGTCGCCCTGATGCCCAACGCCAGACTGGCGGTCATCGACGATTCGCGGCACGCTACGCCCCTGGACCAACCTGAGGTCTTCAACCAGACCCTGCTGCAGTTCCTCGCAGCCGCTTCCACCTCTCAAGGATCATTGAGCCCATGCTGAAAAAACTTCTGCTCACCGCCTGCTCGGTCGCCTTCGCCACCAGCGTCATGGCCTCCGACAAGACCCCGCACGTGCTGCTGGACACCAGCTTCGGCCAGGTCGAAATCGAGCTGAACGCAGAAAAAGCGCCGATCAGTACCAAGAACTTCCTCCAGTACGTGGACAGCGGCTTCTACAACAACACCATCTTCCACCGTGTGATCCCTGGCTTCATGGTCCAGGGCGGTGGCTTCACCGAGCAGATGGTGCAGAAGCCGACCAAGGATCCGATCCGCAACGAGGCCAGCAACGGCCTGCAGAACACCCGTGGCACCCTGTCCATGGCGCGTACCTCCGACCCGAACTCGGCCACCAGCCAGTTCTTCATCAACGTCGCCGACAACGACTTCCTCAACCCGGGCCGCGACCGTGGCTACGCCGTGTTCGGCAAGGTCACCAAGGGCATGGAGGTGGTCGACCAGATCGTCAACTCGCCGACCACCGTCAAGAAAGGCATGCGTGATGTGCCGGCCGACCCGGTGTACATCAAGTCGGCCAAACGCATCGACTGATCCCGCACCACACAGGGACGTGAGTCGGGTCGAACAGGAGTGTCGTCACCCATGCTGTACCGTCGTTTCGAGCAGTTGATCGACATCTTCCGCGAGGCGCCGAGCGAGGCGCCTCCCGGCAAGGTCTGGCCCTTCTATCTCTATTACCTGCGCCAGGTCTGGCCGAGCTTCCTCGCCCTGCTGATCGTCGGGCTGATCGCCTCATTGATCGAGGTGGCGCTGTTCAGCTACCTGAGCCGGATCATCGACCTGGCCCAAGGCACACCCAACGCCAACTTCTTCAGCGAGCACAGTGGCGAGCTGATCTGGATGCTGGTGGTGGTGCTGGTGCTGCGGCCGGTGTTCTTTGGCCTGCACGACCTGCTGGTGCACCAGACCATCAGCCCGGGCATGACCAGCCTGATCCGCTGGCAAAACCACACCTACGTGCTCAAGCAGAGCCTGAACTTCTTCCAGAGCGACTTCGCCGGGCGCATCGCCCAGCGCATCATGCAGACCGGCAACTCCCTGCGTGATTCGGCGGTGCAGGCGGTGGACGCGCTGTGGCACGTGCTGATCTACGCCATCAGCGCACTGGTGCTGTTCGCCGAGGCCGACTGGCGGCTGATGCTGCCGTTGCTGGTGTGGATCGCCTGCTATTTCGGCGCGCTGTACTACTTCGTGCCAAGGGTCAAGGAACGCTCGGTGATCTCCTCCGACGCACGCTCCAAACTGATGGGGCGCATCGTCGACGGCTACACCAACATCGCCACGCTCAAGCTGTTCGCCCACACCGACTACGAGCAGCAGTACGCCCGCGAGGCGATCAGCGAGCAGACCGAGAAGACCCAGCTGGCCTCGCGGGTGATCACCAGCATGGACGTGGTCATCACCTCGCTGAACGGCCTGCTGGTGGTCGCAACCACGGGCCTTGCCCTGTGGCTGTGGAGCCAGTCGCTGATCAGCGTCGGCGCCATCGCCCTGGCCACCGGCCTGGTGATCCGCATCGTCAACATGTCCGGCTGGATCATGTGGGTGGTCAACGGCATCTTCGAGAACATCGGCATGGTCCAGGACGGCCTGCAGACCATCGCCCAGCCGGTCACCGTCAGCGACAGGCCCCACGCGCCGACACTCAAGGTCAGCCGCGGCGCGGTGCGCTTCGACCATGTCGACTTCCACTACGGCAAGGGCGGCAAGGTGATCGATGCCTTGAACCTGGATATCCGCCCCGGCGAGAAGATCGGCCTGATCGGCCCGTCCGGCGCCGGCAAGTCGACCCTGGTCAACCTGCTGCTGCGCCTGTACGACATCGACAGCGGGCGCATCCTCATCGATGGCCAGGATATCGCCGAGGTCAACCAGGCCAGCCTGCGCGCGCAGATCGGCATGATCACCCAGGACACCTCGCTGCTGCACCGCTCGATCCGCGACAACCTGCTGTACGGCCGGCCGGATGCCAGTGACGAGGAAGTCTGGGAGGCTGTCCGCCGGGCACGGGCCGACGAGTTCATCCCGCAGTTGTCCGATGCCCAGGGCCGTACAGGCTTCGACGCCCATGTCGGCGAGCGCGGCGTGAAGCTCTCCGGCGGCCAGCGCCAGCGCATCGCCATCGCCCGGGTGCTGCTGAAGAACGCGCCGATCCTGATCATGGACGAGGCCACCTCAGCGCTGGACTCGGAGGTCGAAGCGGCGATCCAGGAGAGCCTGGAGACGCTGATGCAGGGCAAGACGGTGATCGCCATCGCCCACCGCCTGTCGACCATCGCCCGCATGGACCGGCTGATCGTGCTGGACAAGGGGCATATCGTCGAGAGTGGCAGCCACACCGAGCTATTGGCGCAGCGTGGACTGTATGCGCGATTGTGGCATCACCAGACAGGTGGGTTCGTCGGGGTGGACTGATACAGAAAACGGCATGGGAAAATCGGCGTGCGGGCTTGCCCCGCGATGGCGTCAGATCAGGCGACACGACAGCTTGATCTGACGCCATCGCGGGGCAAGCCCGCTCCCACGTGCCCCTTGATCTTCATGCCTGGCGATACGGCAGCATCCCGCGCGCCTCTTCGGCATACGCCCTCACCCCCGCCCGCTCCTGCAGCAGAAAATCCTCTACCGCCCGGCGCAATCCCGGATGCAGCAGGTAATGCCACGACCGCGTGATCACCGGCTCGAAGCCGCGAATCAACTTGTGCTCACCCTGGGCCCCGGCATCGAAACGCTGCAGCCCTTCGCCAATGGCGAAATCCATGCCCTGGTAGAAACAGGTCTCGAAATGCAGCCGGTCGAATTCATCCAGGCACCCCCAATACCGTCCATACAGGCTGTCACCCCCGATCAGGCTGAGCGCCATGGCCACCTCGCGCCCCTGCTGGCGGGCAATGACCACCCGGATGGCCTCGGGCATGCGCTCGGCGATCAGGCTGAAGAATTCACGGGTAAGGTAGGGCGCGCGCCGGCGCACGGCGTAGGTGTTGGCGTAACACAGGTAGACAAAATCCCACTGCGCCTCGCTCAGCTCGTCGCCCCGGTACCAGGCGAAGTCGATCCCCTGCCCCGCCACCTGTTCACGCTCCTTGCGCATCTGCTTGCGCTTGCGTGAGCTGAGGGTGTCGAGAAAGTCCTGGAAGTCCCGATAACCCCGATTGCGCCAATGGAACTGGCAACCCAGGCGTTCCATCCAGCCTGGTAGACCGGTGAGCGCCTCATCCAACGCAGTATCGGTGAAGTTGATATGCGCGCCCGACAGCCCGCCCTTGCCCAGGTACTCGGGGATGGCCTGCAACAGCAAAAGGCCATCACTCGGGTCGGCGGCCAAAAGGCGTGGGCCGCTTACCGGACTGAACGGCACTGCACCCAGCAGCTTGGGGTAGTAGGCGATACCTGCGCGCTCGCAGGCATCGGCCCAGCCATGGTCGAACACGTACTCGCCGAACGAATGCCACTTGCGGTACGCCGGCAGCAGCGCCCGGACCTCACCGTCGCGCTCCAGCACCAGGTGTTCGGCGGCCCAGCCAGTGTCAGGCACCACGCTGCCACTGTCCTCCATGGCCGTGAGGAAGGCATGGCGCAGGAACGGCTGGCCGTCGGGCGCCAGCGCGTCCCAGGTGGTCGCCGGCAGGTCGCGCAGGTGGGCAAGGCTGTGGAGGCTGATCACGTTTCCGACTCGCTGAAAAGAGAGTGCCAGTATTGCCAAGTCGACCGTGACACTCAAATGACGGCCGCTTTACTTAACAACAGTGCCACTGTTTAGACATTATTCTGTCATTCGCCCCCGCAATACTTGCGCCTGTTTTCCGGAACCCCAGAACCTGTCTAGTCAGGCCCTTTCCGAAGACATGCCAACTTGGGGGCGGGCGCTTGAGCCTCCCCACTTTTTCCAACAGGGAGAACCTTATGCGTCTTGTTTCTACACTTACCGGAGTGAGCCTCACCGGCATGATGCTGGCTCTGAGTACTCCGGCCAGTGCTGCTGTCGACGCCAAGCTGCTCGAAATGCTCCGCGCCAATGGCTCGATCAACCAGGCGCAGTACAACGAACTGCAGGGCGACCTGGCAAAGGAAACCAAGGAAAAGGCCGACCAGAAAGCCCAGTCCGAACGCATGAGCTCGTTCGAACAGAAAGTGGCGTGGGCCGCCAAGACCCAGATCAAGGGTGATGTGCGCCTGCGTTACGAAGACGTCAACGTCGACAACCCGATCTCGCGCAGTGGCAACCAGGACCGTGAGCGCGTCCGCGCCCGTGTCGGCTTCTACAGCGAGATCAACCCGCAAGTGGACGCCGGCGTGCGCGTGGCCACCGGCAGCAGCGCCGATGCCCGCTCGACCAACCAAAGCCTGGACAACTACTTCGAGAAGAAATCGCTGTGGGTCGACCTGGCCTACCTCGACTGGCACCCGACCGCCATCCCCAACCTGCACCTGATCGGCGGCAAGATGGCTCAGCCATGGGTGAGCATGGGCGACATCATCTGGGACAGCGACATCAACCCCGAAGGCGTGGCGGTCACTTACAAGACCAACCTGGGCGCCACCGAACTGTTCGGCAGTGCCGGCCACTACACCCTCAAGGACAACGTCGACGGCGACGGCGTGCAGTTCAAGCACGACGCACAGCTGTACCACGGCCAGCTGGGTGCCAAGTTCAACGCGGCCGACACCCTCAAGTTCACCGTGGGCGGCAGCATCTACGGCTACGACAACGACAAGGAGTCGACCGTCCTGCGTGCCCTGGGTAACACCACCAACGAGTTCAACCTGGTGGAAGGCTTCGGCCAGGTGGACTTCACCGGCTTTGCCATCCCGCTCTCGGCCTATGGCCAGTTCGTCAAGAACACCGAAAGTACCGACGGCAAGGACAAGGCCTGGCTGGCCGGCCTGAAAACCAAGGTCGGCGCCTGGAGCCTGGACTACAACTACCGCGACGTGCAGCGTAACGCGGTGGTCAGCGCCTTCACCGACTCCGACTTCGGCAACGGCTTCACCGGGTCGCGTGGCCACAAGTTCAAGGTCGGCTACGAGATCGACAAGAACTTCTCCCTGGGCGCGGCCTACCTGATGGCCAAGACCGACTACTCCAACCTGCCGAACAGCGATGCTGACGTAGATACGCTGCAGGTGGATCTGGAAGCGAAGTTCTAAGCAACAGGCTCCTTTACTCCACCCTGAAGCGGGAAATGCTGACCCCATCCAGCATTTCCCGCTTTTTTTGCCTGCGAAGAACGTGGGAGCGGGGCAGGCATCAATGCTTGCGCAGGATCACGCTGCCAATCGAATAACCAGCGCCGAACGAGCTCAGCACCCCCAGCGACCCCTTGGCCAGGTCATCCTGGTAGAGGTGGAAGGCGATCACCGACCCTGCCGAGCTGGTGTTGGCATAACGGTCGAGAATCACCGGTGCCTCTTGCTCGTCCACTTCGCGGCCCAACAGCTTCTTGACGATCAGGTGGTTCATGCTCAGGTTGGCCTGGTGCAGCCAGAAACGCTGGACATCGCTCGGCTGCTGGCCGTTTTCATCCAGGTGCTGGCCGATCAGTTCGGCGACCTTCGGGCAGACTTCCTTGAATACCTTGCGGCCTTCCTGCACGAACAGCTTGTCCCGCGAGCCGATACCCTCTTCCGCGGCGCGGTTGAGGAAGCCGAAGTTGTTGCGGATGTTGTTGGAAAACGCGGTCCACAGCTTGGTGCTGACAATATCGAACTGGTGCGCGGAGGTGGCCAGGTCGGCACGCTCGATCAGTACCGCGGTGGCGGCGTCACCGAAAATGAAGTGGCTGTCGCGGTCACGGAAGTTCAAGTGACCGGTGCAGATTTCCGGGCTGACCACCAGCACCGCGCGGGCCTGGCCCAACTGCACGCTGTTGGCTGCCGTCTGGATACCGAAGGTGGCCGACGAGCAGGCGACGTTCATGTCGAAGGCGAAGCCCTCGATACCGAGCGCCTGCTGCACTTCGATGGCGATGGCCGGGTACGGGCGCTGCAGGTTGGAGCAGGCGACAATCACCCCGTCGACATCGGCGGCTGTGCGCCCGGCACGTTCCAGCGCCTGACGCGCAGCGGCAACGCCCATTTCGCAGAGAATCGACTGTTCGTCGTTGGAACGCTCAGGCAGGCGCGGTTTCATGCGCTGCGGGTCGAGGATGCCGGCCTTGTCCATGACGAAGCGGCTCTTGATGCCCGAGGCCTTTTCGATGAAGGCGGCATCGGACAGCGGCGCCGCCTCGACTTCGCCACGTTCGATGGCGGCGGCATTGTCGCGGTTGAAGCGCTGTGCCCAGGTGTTGAAGGACTCCACCAGTTCTTCGTTGGAAATGCTCTGGGCCGGGGTATACAGGCCGGTGCCGCTGATGACGACGTTGTGCACGGTCGTTCCTCTGGTCAAAGGCCATCGCCATGCGGCGCAGGCCGGGAAAAGGGCAACATAATGGCACCTTGGTACCAATTCACAGACGAGGGCTTGGCCCTCGATCACTGGCAAGCCAGCTCCCTCAGTTCAATGCGTACCCTGTGGGAGCTGGCTTGCCAGCGATGGGCCGCAAAGCGGCCCCAAATTCCGCCAAGTTTGCCACAAGTTGCAACGGTTAGGCTTCCACCTGACTCCACTGCTTGCTCAGTCGCTTGTCGGAAACCGGCACCTTGGTACCCAATTGCTGGGCAAACAACGACACCCGGTACTCCTCCAGCAGCCAGCGGTACAAGGTCAGTTGCTCATCGCGCTTGCCTTCCTGGGCATGCTTGTCGGCACGGGCCTGGTATTGCGCCCAGCAATTGGCCAGCTCGCCACTCCACACCCGGTCCTTCTGTACCTGCGACCCCAGCTTCTCCAGGCGCAGTTCCACGGCCTTGAGATACCGCGGCAATTCCTTGAACCAGGCCCCCGGCGTCTCGCGCACGAAGCCCGGATACACCAGGTTGGCCAGTTGCTGCTTGATATCGTTGAGCGCCACCGCCTGGCTCAGGTCGATCTTGCCCTTGAAGCGCTTCTGCAAGCCATGCCACAGCTTGAGCACCTCCAAGGTCAGGCGCGCCAGGCGCTCGGCATGCTCGCTCCAAGTGCCACGCTTACGTTCGGCCAGCGAGGCCAGGGCCGCGCCATCACGGGGCAGCGGGTCTTCACCTTCGAGCACGCAACTGTCGAGACTGGCCAACAGGATATCCTCCACCAGTGCCTCGACCCGGCCCAATTCGCGATACAGCAGGCCCAATTCGGTCAGCCCTGGCAGCTTGCCGCGCAGGAACTTGGCCGGCTCGGCCAGCTGTTGCAGCAACAGGCGCTGCAGGGCACGTCGGTGCTGGAACTCGGCCTCGGCCTGGGTCGAGAACCGCCCCTCGCGTACCGTGCCGTTGTCTTCCACCAGTGCCGGGTACACGGTCATCGACAGCCCGGCGATCTTCTGCTGGGCGGTCTGCGCCACTTGCTCGAATACCTTGGCCTGTACCGGCTGTTCGGCTTTGTCGTTGCGCGGCAAGGCCAGGGCGGCCTGGCTGGCGGCGGCAAAACGGGCAGTCAGTTCGGCCAGGTCGCGGCCCTCGCCGAGGAACTTGCCCTGGGCATCGACCACTTCGATGTTCATGCGCAGATGGCCTTCGACCAGCCCGGTCGCTTCCGCCCAGGCCTCGTCAGACACCCGCGCCCCGGTCATGCGCAGCAGCTCATGGCCCAGTGCCTGGGGCAACGCGCCCTGGCCGAAGACCATGCGCGACAGTGCGGCCTTGACGAAGTCCGGCACCGGCACGAAGTTCTTGCGCAGGGCCTTGGGCAGGTTGCGCACCAGGGCGATGCACTTGGCCTCGAGCAGGCCCGGCACCAGCCATTCCAGGCGCTCGCCCGGCAGGTTGGGCAGCAACGGCGCCGGCACCCGCACGGTCACGCCGTCACGTGGATGGTTCGGTTCGAAGTGGTAGCTCAGCGACAGGCGCAGTTCGCCCACCTGCAAGTGATCCGGGTACTGCGCTGCGGTGACCTCGCTGGCCTCGCGGGCCAGTACGTCCTCCTCGCGCATGATCAGCAGGTTGGCGTCCTTCTGGCTGGTCATCCGGTACCAGGCATCGAAGGTCGCGGTCTGGTGGATCTCTGCGGGCAGGCGCGCTTCGTAGAAGGCGTACAGCGTTTCTTCGTCAGCGAGAATGTCGCGCCGGCGGGCCTTGGCCTCCAGCTCGTCGAGCTGCTCCAGCAGGCGCTTGTTGGCCGCCAGGCACTTGGCCCGGGACTGGATCTCGCCGCCGACCAGGCCATCGCGGATGAACAGCTCGCGGGAAGTGACGGGGTCGATCGGACCGAAATGCACCGGGCGGCGTCCGACCAGGATCAACCCGTACAAGGTGATCTGCTCGTAGGCCACCACCTGGCCGCGCTTCTTCTCCCAGTGCGGTTCGAAGTGGTTTTTCTTGATCAGGTGGGTGGCCAGCGGCTCGATCCAGTCGGGTTCGATCTTGGCCACCATGCGCGCATACAGCTTGGTGGTTTCCACCAGTTCGGCGGCCATCACCCATTGCGGCCGCTTGCGGCCAATGCCCGACGACGGGTGAATCCAGAACCGCCGCTGGCGTGCGCCCTGGTAGTCGCCCTCCTCGGTCTTCTGGCCGATCTGGCTGAGCAGGCCGCTGAGAATCGCCTTGTGCATGCGCTGGTAGTCGCAGGCGTCCTTGTTCATCGTCAGTTGCAGGTCGCGACAGATCAGCGCCAGCTGGCGGTGGGCATCGCGCCACTCGCGCAGGCGCAAGTAGTTGAGGAAGTTCTTGCGGCACCAGTTGCGCAGCGGGTTGGCGGTCAGCGCCTGGCGCTGTTCCTCGAAGCCGCGCCACAGGTTGACCAGCGCGGCGAAGTCGGAATCGACATCCTTCCACTGGGCGTGGGCCTGGTCGGCGGCCTGCTGACGCTCCGGTGGGCGTTCGCGAGGGTCCTGCACCGACAATGCGCTGGCGACGATCAGCACTTCCTGCAGGCTGCCCTGACGGGCGCCTTCGAGCAGCATGCGGCCCAACCGTGGATCGATCGGCAGACGCGCCAGCTGGCGGCCCAGCGGCGTCAGCTGGTTCTCGCGATTGACCGCCGACAGCTCCTGCAACAGGTTGAAGCCGTCACTGATGGCCTTGCCATCCGGCGGCTCGATGAACGGGAAGGCGTCGATGGCGCCGAGGCGCAGGTGCAGCATCTGCAGGATCACCGCCGCCAGGTTGGTGCGCAGGATCTCCGGATCGGTGAACGCCGGCCGGCCGTTGAAGTCGTCCTCGCTGTACAAGCGGATGCAGATGCCCGGCTCGACCCGGCCGCAACGGCCTTTACGCTGGTTGGCGCTGGCCTGGGACACTGCCTCAATGGGCAGGCGCTGGACCTTTGCGCGGTAGCTGTAGCGGCTGATGCGCGCGGTGCCGCTGTCTATCACGTAGCGGATGCCCGGCACGGTCAGCGAGGTTTCGGCGACGTTGGTCGCCAGCACCACGCGCCGGCCGCTGTGGGACTGGAAGATACGCTGCTGCTCGGCCGGCGACAGCCGCGCATACAGCGGCAAAATCTCGGTGTGGCGCAACTGCGCCTTGCGCAGGATCTCGGCGGCGTCGCGGATCTCGCGCTCGCCGGGCAGGAACACCAGCACGTCGCCCGGGCCCTTGCCCTGGCTGCGCTCGTACTGGGCGATCTCGTCGAGGCTGGCAAGGATCGCCTGGTCGACCGACAGGTCTTCCTCGACCTGGTTGCCCTCCTCATCCTGTTCGCTGGTCAGCGGGCGGTACCAGGTTTCTACAGGGTAGGTACGGCCGGACACCTCGATGATCGGCGCGCCGTCGAAGTGCTTGGAGAAGCGCTCCAGGTCGATAGTCGCCGAGGTGATGATCAGCTTCAGGTCAGGGCGGCGGTGCAGCAAGGTCTTGAGGTAGCCGAGCAGGAAATCGATGTTCAGGCTGCGCTCGTGAGCCTCGTCGACGATGATCGTGTCGTAGCGTTCGAGGAAGCGGTCGTGCTGGGTCTCGGCCAGCAGGATACCGTCGGTCATCAGCTTGACCAGGGTGTTCGAATCACTCTGGTCCTCGAAGCGCACCTGGTAGCCCACCAGCGCCCCCAGCGGCGTGCCCAGCTCCTCCGCAACCCGCGCCGCCACGCTGCGCGCAGCGATCCGCCGAGGTTGGGTGTGGGCGATCAGGCCGCGGCTGCCACGGCCCAGCTCCAGGCAAATCTTCGGCAACTGGGTGGTCTTGCCCGAACCAGTCTCGCCGGCGATCACCAGCACCTGGTGCTCGGCCAGGGCCTTCTTGATCTCGTCGCGCTTGGCGGCGATGGGCAGGTTGTCGTCGTAGCGAATGCTCGGCACGCTCTGCTGGCGCGCGGTGACCTGGGCGCAGGACGCCTGGACCTTTTCCACCCACTGCGCGAGCTTGCCCTCGTCGGGGCGCTTGCGCAGCTCGTGCAATTGCCGACGCAGCCGATGGCGGTCGGCGATCATGGCGTGGTCGAGGTTCTTCAGCAGTTGGTCGATGGCGTGGTCTGTCATGGGACTTTTAATGATGCAGGCGAGTGCTGCTTTTTCATGATCGGCAGGCGTAAGAGGCGCGATTGTCGCAGATTTGCGAAATCGATGCTGCCTGTGCCCGCCGTTCAGTCGCGATCACGCTCGAAATAGCGGGAGCGCTCGAAAAGCAGCAGCGTTGCAACTGCATCACAAAGAATCCACCAGTACATCCCATCCAGTCGCAAGAATTCACGCTCGCCAAGTTGTGTGCACGCCGTTATGCCAGTTGCCATCAACGCCACGCAGACGCAGCATCTGAGCGTTGGTGAGCGACATGCCCAGTCAAGCAATAGGCCGGCGACCAGCCCATAAAGGGTAAGAAGAAAGATCTCAGTCATGGCTGCCCTTCAATCAAATGATGAACATCAGGCTGGAAGTCTGAGGACCTATGCCGCCGTGAACTTTGGCTGACAGCGACACCAGAACATCGCCCACGTGAAAAGTTGGTATTGCGCGAAGCATTGTCCAGCCGACAATAACGGAGACCGCCCCTCCTGTGATCGCGCCCACGGGCGTACCCGCCAGCGGGCCTGCTACGCTTGCGCCTGCTTTACCTGCAACCGAGCTGACTACAGTCGAGACTCTCTGCCGTTGCTGATTGAGAGTGTCCCCTTGCTGTCGTGAGATAGGCCGCGATACCGCAACCGTCATATGGCAAGGCCGTTCCCCCGCCAGCATGCGGTCATAAAGCTCCACCATCTTTTCAACGACCTTATAGTGCCCGGCATGCACGAATGGCAGCCCCGTCTGCCGGATCTGGCAACACTCCCCTGGCTGGATGATGAACTCGCTGACATCGAAGACGATCGCGTGATGTGCAACTACCTGATAAGTCCTTTGTGCTTGCATGGCTGTCCCTGTCGCTTGCCTACCCGGCAGAACTTAGCGACTTTCACCTCTGGCCCTGGCCCTGCAAATTAGCCTGGGTCCGACAAAGCTGTGGGAAGCTTCCTAAGCTCCTGCGAAGCGGTGGGCAAACCTTGCCAATGTTTAGCCCCCACCGGAATGAACGTCGCCATTCACTGCTTTAATCAACCTTAAAGGCCATGTGAGTATCCAGGGATGCTTCCCGACCCGATGATCGCCCGCCCGCTGCCCCATCCTTCGTTGCCGAAGGCCCGGGCCCGTGCCGGTGAAAATCCGTTGGTCCATATCATCCTGGCGTTCTGGGCGCTGTGGCATTGCCGCCACGCGCGCCCACCGGACACTTCGCTTACGCACCCCTGACCCGACCCGGCCACCCTTGGCCGATTGACTCAGCCTGACCGCTCGCCTGCGCGGCGGTCCCGTGTGCCCCAGAGCGAATCCACCATGCACTTTGCCCCCGCAGAGCAAGCCAGGCGTTTCCTGGCCGACAACCCCGATATCGACCTGATCGAACTGTTCATCCTCGACGCCAACGGCGTACCCCGCGGCAAGCTGCTGCACCGCGAGGAACTGCTGGCCGTGTTCGACAGCGGCCGCCCGCTGCCCAGCACCATCCTCGGCCTGACCCTCAACGGCGATGATGTGGAAGACTCCGGTCTGGTCTGGGACGTCGGCGACATCGACTGCCGCGCCTACCCGCTGGATGGCAGCCTGGTGCGCCTGCCCTGGCGCCGGGTGCCGACCGCCGCCGTGCAGGTCAGCATGCACCCCAGCGAAGGCCTGCCGGCCAGCGTGGCGGATCCGCGTCATGTGCTGCTGCGGGTGATCGATGCCCTCAAGGCCGATGGCTTCCACCCGGTGATGGCTTGCGAGCTGGAGTTCTACCTGCTCGACCAGCAGCGCGACGCCCAAGGCCGGCCGCAGCCGGCGCTGGACAGCGACGGCGGCCGCCCGCGCGGTACCCAGGTCTATGGCTTGCGCGAGCTGGAGCAGATCGAACCGTTCCTTGCCGATCTGTATGCTGCTTGCAAGGCCCAGGACATCCCTGTGCGCACGGCGATCTCCGAGTACGCCCCGGGGCAGGTGGAAATTACCCTGGAGCACGGCGATGCGCTCCAGGCCATGGACCAGGCCGTGCGCTACAAGCGTCTGGTCAAGGGCATTGCCAATGCCCATGGCATGCAGGCCTGCTTCATGGCCAAGCCGTTCGCGCAACTGGCCGGCACCGGCATGCACATGCACCTGAGCCTGGCGGACGCCGCTGGCAACAACCTGTTCGCCAGCGAAGACAAGGCCGGCACCCCACTGTTGCGCCAGGCGGTGGCCGGCATGCTGCGCCACCTGCGTGAGTCGCTGCTGTTGTTCTGCCCCAACGCCAACTCGTTCCGCCGCTTCCAGGCCAACAGCTATGCCCCGCTGGCGCCGACCTGGGGCGTGGACAACCGCACCGTCAGCCTGCGCGTGCCCGGCGGCCCGGCCAACAGCCGGCATGTGGAGCACCGCATCTGCGGCGCCGACGCCAACCCCTACCTGGCCGCCGCCGCGATACTTGCTGCCGCACACCAGGGCATCCGCGAACAGCTCGATCCCGGCGCGCCAGTCGAAGGCAACGGCTATGCCCAGGCCAGCGAGTACCTGCCCACCGACTGGCTGACTGCCCTGGAAGCCCTGGAGCAGTCGGCCTGGGCACGGGAGGCGCTGGACGAGGCCTTCCTCGGCGTGTACCTGAAGGTCAAGCGTGCCGAGTACCGCCAGTTCATGGCCGAAGTCGGCGAGCAGGACTGGCGCTGGTACCTGCATCAGGCCTGACAGACGAACTACAACAAGGAACACCCATGAACGCAGCACTGAACAACGGGCCGGCCCAACGCGCGCCGTCCTACTACAGCGCCACCCTCAATGACGCGACCGAATACCCCACGCTCAGGGGCACGGTGCAGGTGGACGTGGCGATCATCGGCGGCGGTTTCACCGGCGTGGCCACTGCGGTGGAGCTGGCCGAACGTGGCCTGAAGGTAGCCATCGTCGAGACCAACCGCATCGGCTGGGGCGCCAGCGGGCGCAACGGTGGCCAGGTCACCGGCAGCCTGTCGGGCGACGAGGCCATGCGCACGCAGATGCGCGACCGTCTGGGCGCCGAGGTGGACGACTTCATCTGGCACCTGCGCTGGCGCGGCCACCAGATCATCGAACAGCGCGTCGAACGCTACGGTATCCAGTGCGACCTCAAGCACGGTCACCTGCACGCGGCGATGAAACCGTCGCACATGACCGAACTGCGCGCCTTCGAGGCCGAAGCCCAGCGCCGTGGCATGGGCGACCTGGTGCAACTGCTCGATCGCGACGCCATGCAACAGCACCTGCAGAGCCCGCTGTACCTTGGCGCCTTGAAGAACCGCCGCAACCTGCACCTGCATCCGCTCAACCTGTGCCTGGGCGAGGCCCGCGCCGCCCATGGCCTCGGCGCGCTGGTGTTCGAGAATTCCGAAGTGCTGGAGATCATCCACGGCCCTCGTCCGGCCGTGGTCACGGCCCAGGGACGGATCGAGGCACGCCAGGTGATGCTGGCCGGCGACGTCTACCACAAGCTGGAAAAGCGCCAGCTCAAGGGCAAGATCTTCCCGGCCATGGGCGGCATCGTCACCACCGCGCCACTGGGCGACCTGGCCAACCAGATCAACCCGCAGGACCTGGCGGTGTACGACTGCCGCTTCGTTCTCGACTACTACCGCCTGACCGCCGACAAACGCCTGCTGTTCGGCGGCGGCGCCAACTACTCCGGGCGCGACTCACGAGATATCGAAGGCGAACTGCGTCCGTGCATCGAGCGTACCTTCCCGGCGCTCAAGGGCGTGCCGATCGAATTCCAATGGAGCTGCGCGATGGGCATCGTGGTCAACCGCATCCCGCAGCTGGGCAAGCTGTCGGACAACGTCTGGTACTGCCAGGGGTACTCCGGGCACGGCATCGCTACCAGCCACATCATGGGCGAGATCATGGCCGAGGCACTGACGGGGACGCTGGGGAAATTCGATACCTTTGCGGCGTGCAAGCACATCAAGGTGCCGATGGGAGACTTGCTGGGGAATCCGCTGCTGGCGGCGGGGATGTGGTACTACCAGATGCTAGAAAAGTTGCGCTGAATTTCATATCGCCAACGTGGGAGCGGGCTTGCCCCGCTCCCACGCTTCAATCCCAGAGCAGACTGCGGATCAGGCGATCTTCTTCAGGCCCTGCTTTTTCAGCTCTTCGTCACGCAGCTCGCGGCGCAGGATCTTGCCAACGTTGGTAGTCGGCAGTGCATCGCGGAACTCGATGGCCTTGGGCACCTTGTAGCCGGTGACGTTGGCACGCATGTGCTCCATGACCTGTTCCTTGGTCAGTGTCATGCCAGGCTTGACCACGATGAACACCTTGATCACCTCGCCAGACTTCTCGTCCGGGACACCGATGGCCGCGCACTGCAACACACCTGGCAGCGTGGCAAGCACATCTTCGAGCTCGTTGGGGTACACGTTGAAGCCGGACACCAGGATCATGTCCTTCTTGCGATCGACGATGCGCATGTAGCCATCAGGCTGGATCAAGGCAATGTCACCGGTTTTCAACCAGCCATTGCTGTCGATGATCTCGGCGGTGGCATCGTCCCGCTGCCAGTAGCCCTTCATCACCTGCGGCCCCTTGATACACAGCTCGCCCACCTCGCCCAGGGGTAGTTCCTGGCCGTTGTCGTCGATGATCTTGCACAGGGTGGACGGCACCGGGATACCGATGGTGCCCACCTGGTTGGCCGAGGTCGGGTTGACTGCCGCCACCGGGCTGGTCTCGGTCATGCCGTAACCTTCGCAGATGGCACAACCAGTCACCGCCTTCCAGCGCTCGGCCACGCTCATCTGCAGCGCCATGCCACCGGACAGGGTGATCTTCAGCGCCGAGAAATCGAGGTTGCGGAAAGTCTCGTTGTTGCACAGGGCGACAAACAGCGTGTTGAGGCCGATGAAGCCGCTGAACTTCCACTTGCCCAGTTCCTTGACCATCGCCGGTAGGTCACGCGGGTTGCTGATCAGCACGTTGTGGTTGCCGATCAGCATCATGGCCATGCAATGGAAGGTAAAGGCGTAGATGTGGTACAGCGGCAGCGGAGTGATGAGGATCTCGCAACCTTCGTGCAGGTTCGAGCCCATCAGCGCACGGCACTGCAGCATGTTGGCCACCAGGTTGCGATGGGTGAGCATCGCGCCCTTGGCCACGCCGGTGGTACCGCCGGTGTACTGCAGCACGGCGACGTCGCCGGGCTGCGGGTTGGCCTCGGTGACCGCGCCGCCCTTGCCCAGCGCCAGCGCGTCGTTGAAGCGCACCGCGCCCGGCAGGTGGTAGGCCGGCACCATTTTCTTCACGTACTTGATGACGCTGTTGATCAGCAGGCGCTTGAGTGGTGGCAACAGGTCGGCCACTTCGGTGACAATGACGTGCTTGACCTGGGTCTTGGGCACCACCTTTTCCGCCAGGTGCGCCATGTTGGCCAGGCACACCAACGCCTTGGCGCCGGAGTCGTTGAACTGGTGCTCCAGCTCCCGCGCAGTGTACAGCGGGTTGGTGTTGACCACGATCAGCCCGGCACGCATGGCGCCGAAGACGGCGACAGGGTACTGCAGGACATTGGGCAACTGGACCGCGATGCGATCACCCGGCTTCAGGTCGGTATGCTGCTGCAGCCAGGCGGCGAAGGCTCCGGACAACGTGTACAGCTCGCCGTAGGTGATGGTCTTGCCCAGATTGCTAAAGGCAGGTTTGTCGGCAAAGCGTTGGCAGGATTGCTTGAGTACCGCCTGGATATTGGGGAATTCGTCAGGATTGATGTCCGCCGTGACCCCGGCTGGGTACTTATCCTTCCAAAAATGTTCGATCATGGAAGCCCGCTCCTTCAGCAACAGCGAATTCGGTACGCGTCGATGCGCTTATTATTGATATGAGAGGACGGCTCATTGCAAACCGGATCCTCTGAAAGCGCGCCGAGAGTAACAGCTTTGCAAGGGGTCGCCTAGAGGCCGGAATGGGCCGACAGGTCACAAAAATGACTCAATGAACAATACAGGTCATTTTTAGAGTAATTATACAAAATGTCGCGAAAGCGCCTGAAAATCTCGATCTAGATAGGTTTTACAAGCGCTGGCTTGCCCCTTGATGGCATCTTGTCTGGCAATGGCCTTCACCCAGGCTCACGCGATCATGGGACAAACCCGCTCCTGCTATCAGGCAATATCACGCAGTTCCCGACGCAGGATCTTGCCCACCGGGGTCATCGGCAGCGAATCGCGCAGCACGATGTGCTTGGGCACCTTGTAACCGGTGAAATTGCTCTTGCAGAACGCCTTGAGCTCATCGACGCTCACCCCGCCCGCACGCGGCACCACGAACAGCTTCACCGCTTCGCCGGTGCGCTCGTCCGGCACGCCGATCACCGCGCAGCTGGCCACCTGCGGATGGCCCATCACCACGTCCTCGATCTCGTTGGGATACACGTTGAAGCCCGAGACGATGATCATGTCTTTCTTGCGGTCGACGATCCGCGTGTAGCCGTCCGGGTCGATGATCGCGATGTCGCCGGTCTTCAGCCAGCCTTCGCTGTCCAGCACCTGGGCGGTAGCCTCCGGCTGCTGCCAATAGCCCTTCATCACCTGCGGCCCCTTGATGCACAACTCGCCACGCTCGCCCAACGGTTGTTCGTGACCGTCATCGTCGATCACCTTGAACCCCGTGCCAGGCACCGGGATCCCCACCGTTCCCAGGCGCGCCAGCTGGCCATAGGGGTTGGTGCTGGCCGCTGGCGAGGTCTCGGTCAGGCCGTAGCCTTCGACGATGCGGCAACCCGTGAGCGCCTCCCAGCGCTCGGCGGTGGCCTTGACCAGCGCGGTGCCGCCGGAATTGGTGATCTTCAGCGCGGAGAAATCCAGCGACTTGAACCCCGGGTTGTCCATCAGCGCGACGAACAGGGTATTCAGGCCTACCAGCGCCGAGAACCGCCACTTGCCCAGTTCCTTGATGAACCCCGGAATGTCGCGGGGGTTGGTGATCAGCACGTTGTGATTGCCGGTTACCATCATGCACATGCAGTTCGCGGTAAAGGCATAGATGTGGTACAGCGGCAGCGGCGCGATCATCACCTCCTGCCCTTGCTTGATCAGCGGCTGACCATCGGGCCCGTGCTGGCCGAAACAGGCCAGGACCTGAAGCATGTTGGCCACCAGGTTGCCATGGGTGAGCATGGCCCCCTTGGCCAGGCCCGTGGTCCCGCCGGTGTATTGCAACACCGCGACATCGTCGAGCGTCTGCACCACTGGTTGGTGGTTGAGCCGTTGCCCCTGGCGCAGGACCTGCTTGAACGAGACCGCCTGGGGCAGCCGATAGGCGGGGACCATCTTCTTCAGCTTGTCGACCACGGTGTTGATCAGCCAACCCTTGGCCGCCGGCAGCAAGTCGCCCATCTTCGCTTCGATCAGGTACTCGATGCCGGTGTCGGGCAGCACCTCCTGCACACGCTTGCCAAACATGTTCAGGTACACCAGCGCGCGGGCGCCGGAGTCCTTGAACTGATGGCGCATCTCGCGCTCGGTATACAACGGGTTGGTGTTGACCACTACCAGCCCGGCGCGCAAGGCGCCGAACACGGCGATCGGGTATTGCAGGACGTTGGGCATCTGCACCGCGATGCGGTCGCCCGGCGCCAGGTCGGTGTGCTGCTGCAACCAGGCGGCGAAAGCCGCCGAGTAGCGTTCGAGGTCCGCGTAGCTCAGGGTGACGCCAAGGTTGCTGTATGCCGGCCGGTCGGCGAAGCGCTTGCAGGAGCGTTCGAAAACGTCGACGACTGACGTATAGGCATTCATGTCAATGGTGGAAGGCACGCCCGCTGGGCGCTTGTCGTTCCAGAAATCGGCTTGCATTTATTGTTGTTCCTCTACCGGGACGTCCCTGACCTGATCGCCTGATGGCAAAAAGGTGTTCAGCCGACGTTAGCAGCTCTGTCGAGGGTGGCAAATACGCCAAGTGCCGCCATTAACATTGTGAATCTCTTTTCTACCCTTCCTGCAATCGAGCGCTTTGCGCATACACTGTTGGCGAACCTTTGCGCGCAAGGACCCGCCATGCCCCATGACGCCTTCTGGCTCCCCGCCAGCGAGCATTGCAGCCTTCATGTTCATCAATGGCGGCCCGCCACGCCGGTCAAGGCCGTGGTGTTGCTGGCCCACGGCATGGCCGAGCATGCCGGGCGCTACCAGCGCCTGGGCCATGCCCTCAATGCAGCTGGCTACGGGCTGCTCGCCCCCGACCTGCGCGGGCATGGCCGTACCGCGGAGCTGGGCAGCCTGGGCCTGTTCGCCCGCCATAATGGCTGGAATGCCGTGGTCAACGACCTGGGCCTGTTGGCCCAGCACGTCGGCCAGCAGTTCCCGGGCACCCCGCTGTTCCTGTTCGGCCACAGCATGGGCAGCTACATCGCCCAGGCCTACCTGCTGCACCACAGCGCCAGCCTGCAAGGTGCGATCCTCAGCGGTTCGAACTTCCAGCCGGTGGCCCTGTACCGGGCCGCGCGCCTGATCGCCCGGTTCGAAGCCTGGCGCCAAGGCCCCCTGGGCAAGAGCGCGCTGATCGACTGGCTGTCGTTCGGCTCGTTCAACAAGGCCTTCAAACCCAACCGCACGGCGTTCGACTGGCTCAGCCGCGACGCAGGGGAAGTGGACAAGTACATCGCCGACCCGTTGTGCGGCTTCCGTTGCAGCAATCAGCTGTGGCTCGACCTGCTGCAGGGGCTGGCGCAGATCAGCCAACCCAGGCATCTCGGGCAGATCGACCCGAACCTGCCCATCCTGGTGATCGGCGGCGAATGTGATCCGGTGAGTGCCGGCAAGCGTCTCACCCATCTGGCCGACGCCCTGCGCGCGACCGGCAACCGTCATGTACAGTTGCGCATCTACCCCGGCGCACGCCACGAAGTGCTCAACGAAACCCATCGCGACGAGGTCACCGCCGAGATCATCGGCTGGCTGGACCAGGCGCTGGCCCTTGGCCGCCCTGCCCGCAGTGAATGATCGGCCACCTCGCCCGCACCAGAAGGAAGCCTCGATGACCCAGGTCACCAACACCCCTTACGAAGCCCTCGAAGTCGGCCAGAAAGCTGAGTACAAGAAGTCTGTCGAAGAGCGCGACATCCAGCTGTTCGCCGCCATGTCCGGCGACCACAACCCGGTGCACCTGGACGCCGAGTTCGCCGCCAAGAGCATGTTCCGCGAGCGCATCGCCCATGGCATGTTCAGTGGCGCGCTGATCAGCGCCGCGGTGGCCTGCACCTTGCCTGGCCCGGGCACCATCTACCTGGGCCAGCAGATGAGCTTCCAGAAGCCGGTGAAGATCGGGGACGAATTGACCGTGCGCCTGGAAATTCTCGAGAAGCTGCCCAAGTTCAAGGTGCGCATCGCCACCAATGTGTACAACCAGAACGATGAGCTGGTCGTCAGTGGCGAGGCCGAGATCCTCGCGCCGCGCAAGCAGCAGACGGTCGAGCTGGTCAGCCCGCCGAACTTTGTCGCCAGCTGATTCACCACGCCGGCCATCGCGGGCACGCTGGCGATAGCTCAGCCCAGTTCGCGTAAGCGCCGTTCTATATGCCGCCGTTCCGGCCCCTGGCGGGTAAGCGTCAGCGCTTGCCGCCAGGCATCCCGGGCCTGATCGAGGTTGCCCAGCTGCCGGTGCAGTTCGGCGCGCGCGGCATGGGCCAGGTGATAATCACCCAGCTCGCCCCGCTGCAGGATTGCCTCCACCGCCTGCAACCCCACCTGGGCGCCGTCCCGCCTGGCCAGCGCCGCCGCCCGGTTCAGCTCCACCACCGCTGATGGCCAGTGACGCTGCAGCACATCGTACAGGCCGATGATCTCGTCCCAATCCGTGGCCTCGGCGCTGGGCGCTTCGGCATGCACCGCGGCTATGGCCGCCTGCACGGTATACGGCCCGAAGTCGCGACTGCGCAGTGCCTGCTGGACCAGCTGGCTGCCCTCGTCGATCTGCCCGCGATCCCACAGGCTGCGATCCTGCTCATCCAGCAGCACCAGCTCACCATGGGCATCGCTGCGAGCCCGCTGCCGCGATGCCTGCAGCAGCATCAACGCCAAGAGCCCGTGGACTTCGGCATCGGGCAGCAACTGGGCCACCAGGCGCCCCAGGCGGATCGCCTCATCGGTCAACTCGCGGGTGGTGACATCTTCGCCCGCCGAGGCCGAGTAGCCTTCGTTGAATACCAGGTAGATGACCCGCAGCACGCTTTCCAGGCGTTCGGGCAGCTCGCTCAGCTCCGGCACCTGATAGGGAATCTTCGCATCACGGATCTTGGCCTTGGCACGCACGATGCGTTGGGCGATGGTGGCCGGGCTTTGCAGGAAGGCACGGGCGATCTGCTCGGTGGTCAGGTCACACACCTCGCGCAGGGTCAACGGCACCTGGGCGTCGGAAGCCAGCGCCGGGTGACAGCAGGTGAAGATCAGCCGCAGTCGGTCATCGGCCAGCAACGTCTGCTCGCCCGGATCGTCCGCTTCGCGTTCGAGCAACATGATCAGGTCGGCCTGGGAGCGGTCGAAGCGGGCACGCCGGCGCAGGGCATCGATGGCCTTGAAGCGGCCGACAGACACCAGCCAAGCCCGCGGGTTGTCCGGGATACCATCACGCTGCCAGCGCTGCACGGCAATGAAGAAGGCATCGTGCATGGCCTCCTCGGCCAGGTCGAAGTCCCCCAGCAGGCGGATGAGGGTCGCCAGGATCCGCCGCGAATCGCGGCGGTAGACAGCCTCCACCTCCTGGCGGACTTGCGCTTCCCCCACCATCAATCGGGCTTTCCCTGCTGACTCATGCGGCTTTTCTCCCGTTGCGTCAGGGTTGCAGTTCACGCACCGGCCGAACCTCGACGCTGCCCACCCGGGCTGCCGGGATGCCCTTGGCGATGTTCAGCGCCTCATTGAGGTCACGGGCGTCGACCAGGTAGAAACCGGCCAGTTGCTCCTTGGTTTCGGCGAACGGGCCATCGGTCAGGCTCATCCGCCCGGCGCGTACACGTACCGTGGTGGCCGTCTGCACAGGCTTGAGCGCCTCGGCGGCGAGCATGCGCCCGCTGCCCTGGATGGATTCGGCGTAGGCCATGCATTCGGCGTCTTCGGGGCTGTCGGGCAGGCTGTGCAACAGCGCTTCATCACAATAGACCAGGCACAGGTATTTCATGATCGTCTCCAGCAGGTCGGCTCGGTGCGGTGGGCGATGAGCGGTATCAGGGCTTGAGGTCGAACAAGGCTTTTTGCGTTTCCATGTCGAACGGCGCCGACCAATGCTCGTGGATCACTTGCCATTGGCCAACGCTGCGCCGATAGCCGACCGTGGCGCGCATGAAGCCGCACTGGCTTTCGTCGTCGCCCGGGCCACAGCGGTTGAGCCAATGAGCCAGGGCCAGGTCGCCGTCGGCGTATACCTTCAGCTCCGCCAGTTCGAAGACCATCGGCCCCGTGCACATGCCCATGCACATTTCCCAGTGTGCGCGGTAGGCGGCCTTGCCCTTGAACTGCAAGGCCTGGATGGCATCGAAGGCGAGAATGTCGTCGGCATAGGGTGCCACGATACGGTCCACATCGCGCTCGCGCACGGCCTGCATCCACTGCTCGATCAGTTGACGAAGTTCAGTCTCGGCTGCGCTGTTCATCGGTGCTTCCTCCCAGCGTTCAACAATGATTGGCGCCGGTGCATTCCGGCGCCTTCACCCATGGTCGAACGGGAAAATGGAGAATCGACAACCCGATGAGAAAAAACAGTCAGCGGCACAGAACAGCCCGAATGATCAGGCCGGTAGTGCCAGGATGAATTCGCGGTAACCGGAGAGCACCACGTAACCTGCGAAATAGCAGAAGATCGCCGCCGACAACAGGTACGACCAGGTCAGCAGGCGATCACCAAGCAGCCGCCCGCCATGACTGGCGATACCGCACAACGAGACACACCAGAGTAGCCCTGCGGCAAAGAAGCCACCGAGGAACAGGCCCGCATCCAGCGCGCTGCCGGCGCCGGAGCGGGAGATCAGCACGCCGCCGACTGCGGCGAACCAGAGAATCGCGCTGGGCGATGACATGGCCAGGAAGATACCGCGCAGGAATTCGCGCCAGCCCGATTCGATCACTACCTGGCCACGCGACTCCAGGTGCCCGCCGCGCCACGCCGCCAGCAGCATCTTCACCGCGAACCATGCCAATAACGCGGAGCCCCCCAGCCACAACGTCCAGCGCACGCTTTCGAACTGCAGCAAAACGGTCATGCCGGCCAGGGCCGCAATGGCGTAGATGAGATCGCCGACGCAGGTCCCCAGCCCAAGCCAGAAGCCCTGAAGAAACCCCCGCTGCATGGCCAGGGTAATCATGGCGATGTTGGCCACGCCGATGTCCAGGCACAGGGACAGGCTGAGGAGGAAACCATTGGAAAAGGGCATGGCAGGCTCGACTGCGGATGAAAGTCAGCGATTGAACCTGAATGCCCCCTGGCGGTACAGGAGGAATTTGCAGGTCAGGCCATCGCTGCCTGCTCGAAGACCTCGTCGGCCCATTGGTTCAGGCTCTTGCCGGCAACCCTGGCGGCAAGGCTGGCAGCAGCGTGCACTTCTGGGCGGATGCGCAACATGACCTTGCCCGAGGCCGGTTTTTCGGGGGTGACGCCCTGTTCGGCGCAATCGGCCAGGTAGTCGTCGAGTGCCTCACGGAACGCCTCGTGCAACGCAGACACGGCGCTGGCGTGGAAGCTGATGATGTCCCGCAGGCCGAGCACGCGGCCGACGAAAATATCGTCACGCGCGTCGTACTCGATGCGGGCGGCATACCCTTTGTATCGCATGCAGCTCATGGTCGGACTCCCGCCCGCAGCAGGAACTCGCGGGCCTCTTCTATCTGATATCGCCTGGCTTCCTTGCCAGGATGGGGGCGATGGCAGCGCCAACACGGCTCGCCCAACAGCATCTTGACCCTGGAACCCTGCCGCTCCAGCACCTGGCCGCCAAGATGCAGCACCAGAGCCTCGATTTCGGCGAACGGCAATGTGGGTGTGGTCGGAGCTCTGAAGATGCTGTCCAGAATCTTGCGATATCGAGTGTTCATCGGAAAATGCTATCAAATAAAGATAGCATCTCCTTTCAACACTTTCATACAGGATCTTGCGTACCCATCAACACCTGCGCATAGCGCCCGCGATCCACGTTCGCGCCACTGAGCACCACCGCCACCCGCTTGCCGGCCTGACGCCCACGCTCCTGCATCAGTGCAGCCAGGGCGGCGGCACCGGCACCTTCGGCGGTGTTGTGGGTGGTTTCGTGGTAGAGGCGCATGGCTTCGGCGATCTCCTCGTCGCTCACCCGCACGATGCGCGCGGCATTCTCGCGTACCATCGCAAAGGCGTCGGGATGTGGCACGCGGCAGGCCATGCCATCGGCGAAGGTATCGGCGCTGGCGGTGGTGACGATGCGGCCCTGCTCGAAGCTCTGGGCATAAGCGTCTGCCGCAGTGGATACCACGCCGATGATCTCGGTGGACAACCCAAGCAGGTTGCGCGCCTGGATCAACCCACAGATGCCCGACCCCATGCCGATCGGCACGTACACGCAATCCAGGTCGGCCACCGCCTCGAACAGCTCCAGAGCATAGGTGGCCACGCCACGCACCAGCTCCGGATGGAACGAGGGAACCATGGCAAAGCCCCGCGCCTCGGCCAGGCGCGCCGCCTCTTCCCGGGCCACGTCGAAGTCCACGCCATGCTCCACCAGCTCCGCGCCCAGGGCGCGCATGGCGGCGTTCTTCTCCCGCGAATTGCCCTCTGGCACCACGATCACCAGCGGCAAGCCGGCCTGGCGCGCCGCCAGGGCCATGCTCTGGCCGTGATTGCCGCGGGTGGCGGTAACCAGGCCACGGGGGACTGCGCCACTGGCCAACAGCGAGCGGACATAGACCAGCCCGCCGCGCACCTTGAAGGCCCCCGTGGGCGCATGGTTCTCGTGCTTGACCCACAGCTGGCAACCCAGCCGCTCGGCCAGCAGCGGCCAGGCGTGCTGCGGGGTCGGCGGCACGTGCTGGTGAACGAAAGCGGCAGCTTCGCGCAGGGCGGGCAAGTCGAACATGGCGAACGTCCTTCATCGGTATGGGCTTGAACCGATCCTAAGCGCCGGGCATTGTATGGGTCCAAATAAATATTGCATGGGTAGCAATTTCGTGTGGATTCCGAACCTCCCGGCCAACGACCAGCCGCGCTACCAGGCACTGGTCGAGGCCATCGCCAACGCCATCGAACAGGGTGAACTGAAGGTCGGTGAACGCCTGCCCCCGCAACGCCGCCTCGCCTGGGCGCTGGGCCTGAACCCGAGCACCACGCAGCAGGCCTACCGAGAAGCAGCGGCGCGGCACCTGGTGTCCGGGGAGGTGGGACGCGGCACCTATGTGCTGGCCAGCAGCAAGGAAGCGACGCTGTTTCGCCTCAAGCAACCCAGCCGCCAGCACCCAGTGATCGACCTGTCGACCAATGTGCCGGTGGCCGATCCCTGCAATCTCGACCTTGAGCACAGCCTGCGCAGATTGCTAGAACAGGGCGATACCACCCTGCTCGACCATTACCTGGGGCCCGAGCAGTTACTGCTGGGGCGGATCGAGGGCGCGCGTTGGCTGAGCAACCGCGGCCTGGACCTCACGCCGGAAGACGTGCTGCTTTGCGGGGGCGCCCAGCAGGCGCTGACCCTCGTGCTGCAGTCGTTGTGCCAGGCGGGCGAGCCGGTGATAGTCGAGGCGTTGACCGCCCCAGGCATCAAGGCGGCCTGTCGCCAGTTGCGCCTGCCTGTGCACGGCGTGGCCCTGGACGAGCAAGGCCTGCTCCCGGACGAACTGGACCGAGTGGTCCGCGCGAGCGGCGCGCGGGTATTGGTCACCACGCCTACCCTGCACAACCCGACCGGAGCGTGCATGGGCGAGGCCCGGCGCCTGGCGCTGGCACAAGTCGCCAGGCGCCACGAACTGCTGGTCATCGAGGATGACGTGTATGGCGCCTTGACCGACCGGCCACCACTCTACCCCTTGCTCGAGGGCCGTGGCGTGCTGATCAGCAGCTTGTCCAAGACCGTGGCCGCCGGCTTGCGCCTGGGCTGGATCGTGGCCCGGCCAGCGTTGCTGGAGCAGATCGATCCCTATGCCCAGGCCACCCACTGGTCGGTGTCACCGCTGAACCTGCGCATCGCCTGCCAATGGATCGCGGATGGCACTGCCGCCCGGCGGCTGGCCTGGCAACGGGAGGAACTGGGCGAACGTTGGCGGCTGGCGCGGACGGTGCTGGACGAGGCGCTGCCAGCCGAGGGCGTGCCGTCGCCCCACATCTGGTTGACCACGCCTGGAGAAGCCCAAGCGCTGGTTGCGCGGTGTCGGGCACAGGGGGTTGAGATCGTGCCGGCCAGCGTATTCGCGGTGGGCACCGACAGCGTAAGGGCCGTGCGAATCAGCCTGTCGGCGGCCCACAGCCGGGCGCAATTGAAGCAAGGACTGGAACTGGTGGGAGCGGGCTTGAGCCGCGATTGCACCTGATACTCATGGCTGCACGCAATCGCGGGACAAGCCCGCGCGGCTCAATTGAGCCGGCAACCCTCACCCAATGCACGGTACTGGAGGGTGTGGACCTGCCCTTGATGATCCTCGTAGGTCATGGTGGCGGGCACCACTTCACAGACGTTGGGGATCGTCGACAGGCTGATCACGCGCTTGATGTCGAGGTTGGTGGAATAGTCGTACTGCTCGACCACAGGCTGGGTGTCTGCGGTCTTGGCCTGGTCCGCGAAGGCGAACGGGGACATACCGACCAATGCAAGAATCAGTAAGGCTTTCATGGGTGTCGACCTTGATGGCTATCAAGCTGATCGCGTGACTTCTGACGCCGTCAATGGCCCGGAGAAGTTGTCATCGACTGCGAAGATGACACGAAGTACCGATCCCGCTTTATCGTACTGCCGGAGGGATGAGTGAAAGTCTACTCCCCGCCTGAAATAGTTGAACCCCGGAGTCGGACATTCACCCTTGCCGTATTTGCAACAATCTGCGACAAAGCACCGATGAAATCCTGCCGAGATAGCCACACCGCGTGAACCAAGCATGCTCCCCCTGACCTGTACTCGCCTTCCACCAGGCCAGCGGCGCCTGCTGGACCATTTCTACCGCCGGCATGGCTCGCGCATGCGCGCCGCCGGTGAAGGCGATCAATGGGTGGCGCGTGCCGCAGAAATCATCGGTGGGATGAACCTGACGCCCATCGGTGGCGATCACTGGCTGACCGGCCTGTTCGTCGCCCCGCAGTGGCGCGGCCAGCAGATCGCATCCCGGTTGATAGACGCGGCGCTGACCGAAAGCAACACGGCGACCTGGCTTTTCTGCCACCCGGACCTGGCGCCTTTCTACCAGCGCCTGGCCTTCACCCCGGCAACCACCCTGCCCGAGGCCCTGGCCTCACGCCTGGCCCGCTACCAGCGCAGCAAGGCCCTGCTGGCGATGAGGCGGGGTCAGTCGTCGGCCACGTCGAGCCCGGGGAACAGCACGTCGGTATAGCCGAACTTGCTGAAGTCCTGGATGCGCGAAGGATACAAACGGCCGATCAGGTGGTCGCACTCATGCTGCACCACCCGGGCGTGGAAGCCATCGGCAAAGCGGTTGATCGGGTTGCCCTGCGGATCGACGCCCGAATAACTGATGTGCTTGTAGCGCGGCACCACGCCACGCAGGCCGGGCACCGACAGGCAACCCTCCCAGCCGTCCTCGACCTCCGTGGCCAGCGGCGTGATCACCGGGTTGAGCAGGATGGTGCGTGGCACCGGCTCGGCGTCCGGGTAACGCTCGCTGCGCTCGAAGCCGAAGATCACCAGTTGCAGGTCGATGCCGATCTGCGGCGCGGCCAGGCCGACACCGCCGACATGAGCCATGGTCTCGAACATGTCGTCGATCAGTTGCGCAAGCTCCGGGCTGCCGATCATGTGCTCGGGAACCGGCGGGGCGATGCGCAGCAGGCGTTCATCGCCCATCTTGAGAATGTCGCGGATCATCAGGTATTCGGCTCGCGGGTCTGGGGTTCGGGTGTCACCGGGTGCTCATGGCCGAGCACGGTGATGGTCTGTTGCGGGTTGTCCTGCTCGAATTCCTTTTCGCCTGGGTTCTTGCCCTCGGCCGACATGTGCTCGATCACCGCGTTCATCTCGGCGCCGAGCAGCAGCACCGCGGCAGAGATGTAGAAGTACAGCAACAGCACGATGATCGCCCCGATACTGCCATACATGGCGTTGTAGTCGGCAAAGGTCTTCACGTAGTAGGCAAAGCCCAGCGAGGCGACGATCCACACCACCACCGCCAGCACCGAACCTGGGGTGATGAAACGAAATTTCTGCTTCACATCGGGCATCACGTAGTAGATCAGCGCCACCGCCACCATCATCAGAATGATGATCGCCGGCCAGCGCAGGATGGTCCAGACGATGACGACCGCCTCCTCCAACCCAACCTGCGAAGCGATCCACTCCATGACCTGCGGCCCCAGGACCATCAGGGCCGCCGCTGCCAGGAGCATGCCGGCGATGCCGACGGTATAGATGACCGACAGCGGAATGCGTTTCCACACCGGCCGCCCCTCCGGCACGTCGTAGGCCGCGTTCATCGCGCTCATCATCAGGCGCACGCCCGCCGAGGCAGTCCACAAGGCAATCACGATACCCACCGACAGCAGTCCGCCCTTGGACTGCTGCAACTGGTCGATTACCGGGTTGACTTGCTCCAGGGCCTGGGGCGGTAGCACCAGCTCCGACTGCAGGCGCAGCCAGGAAAAAAAGTCCGGCAAATGCAAAAAACCGATCAGTGCGATGAGGAACAGCAAGAAGGGGAACAGCGAGAACAGCATCTGGTAGGCCAGCGCGGAGGCATAGGTGGACATCTCGTCATCGAGGAACTCCTTGACGGTGCGCACCAACACGCGGTGCAGGGGCAGGCCGCGCAGGTCGGGGAAAATCATAGCGTCTCCTTTCGCCGCTTGATCGGAATGGCAATGCTGCAAGTCTAATAGACCAGGCGGCGGGCGTGCTGTTCGCTTGTACCTTGCGCACAGTCCAAAGCAAGCGCGGGGCAAGCCCGCCCCCATGTTGCGGGAGCGGGCTTGCCCCGCGGCCAGGCTGCGGCGATCAAGGTTTCTTCACGGTATCCTTGACCTTGCCCACGGCCTGTTGCGCCTCGCCTTTCAGTTCCTGGGCCTTGCCCTCGGCGCGCAGCTTGTCATTGTCGGTCACCTTGCCGACGCCCTGCTTGATATTGCCCACGGCCTCGTTGGCCAGGCCCTTCGCTTTGTCCTTGGTGCCACTCATGGGATGTCTCCTCGGGGGAAAGACACGGGAAATCGTGTCGACATCTGATCGACCCAAGGCCATTGGCCAGAGTTTCAATTCATTTGCACCCGGTCAGCCAAACGGCAATTGGCTGGGCTCGATACGCTTGCACGGTTCGGGTTCGGTGATTTCGGGGAAGCGGGCTTGCCCCGCGATAAGCCCCACCCCACAATGGCAGGCCTTACTCGCGTCAACCCGCAGGAACCTGCATGAAACTCGACAAACCCACCGCCATCGCTCGCCGTAACGAGGCGCTGGCCAAGCCGGTACTCACCAGTGCCAACACCCTGTTCGCCATTCTCGACACCAAGCGCAACCTGTGGTGGTTCGAAGTGCCGGTCGCACTGCTGCGCAAGGGCCAGCCCGACTGGGTCAACCTGCTGCTGCACACCCCCGAGAACGACGGGCTGCAGCATCTGAAGGTGCCCACCAACTTCCTCAAGGCTCATCAGGAACAGATGGAAGTACGCAACCCCGGCAAGCGCCGTTCGACCATCAGCCTGGCCCTGAGCGCCGACCGCGACTCACTGCTGCGCGACACCCGCCCAGGTGGCGAGCAGCTGGACTTCAGCACCTTCGTGCAGGCCTGATCAGGCCCGCTCGATCCGATCGTCATGGATGACGATGCGGCCCTGCTTGAACAACGCGCCGATGGCTTTCTTGAAGTTGCCCTTGCTCACGTTGAACATCTGGCTGATCACCGCCGGGTCGCTCTTGTCACACACCGGCAGCACACCGCCATTGGCCTCAAGGCGCTGCATGATCTGCTCGTGCAGACTGTCGGCCAAGGCTTGGCCCACCGGCTGCAGGCTCAGGGCGATCTTGCCATCACCCCGTACTTCCTTGATGAAGCCCTTCTCGTGCATCCCCGAACGCAGGAACTTGAATACCTCGTTCTTGTGGATCAGGCCCCAGTGGCGGTTGTTGATGATCGCCTTGAAGCCCATCGGCGTCTCGCCGGCCACCAGCAGTTCGACCGGCTGGCCGACGCTGTAGTCCACCGGGGTGCGGTCCAGGTAACGGTCCAGCTTGGCGGTGGCGGTAATACGCCGGGTGCGCTTGTCCAGGTAGGCATGGACCACGCAGTAATCGCCGATCTTCAGTTGCCGCGACTCTTCCGAGTAGGGCATCAACAGGTCCTTGGACAGGCCCCAGTCGAGGAAGATGCCCGCGCCGTTGATGTCCTTGACCTTGAGGCTGGCGAATTCGCCCACCTGCATTTTCGGCTTTTCGGTGGTGGCGATCAGCTGGTCTTCGCTGTCCAGGTAGATGAACACGTTGAGCCAATCGTCCAGCTCCAGCTCGGCATCCTTGGGGAAGTAGCGCCGCGGCAGGAGGATTTCGCCATCGGCGCCGCCGTCCAGGTACAGGCCGAACTCCACGTGTTTCACGATTTGCAAACTGTTGTAACGCCCAAGCAGAGCCATTTCCGAAGATCCTCAAGACAAGGCGGCTATTCTAACACCTGACCCGCCCGGCCGCCCGAGCGCACATTCGCCGGAACCGTCGGGCCCACCGTGCGTCTACCGCCTGGCCAGCCCAGCAAGGATTCGCTCATGCCCCTTCGCCTGCCCAAAGCCCTGCTCATGCTCATCGGCTTCGCCCTGGCACTGACGGCCTGCAGCCGCATCGACCTGGCCTACCGCAACCTCGATCGCCTGGTGCCGTGGTCGCTGGGCGACTACCTGGACATGAACCGCGAGCAGAAGCAGTTGCTCGACGAACGGCTCAAAACGCACCTGGCCTGGCACTGCAAGACCCAACTACCCGGCTACCTCGACTGGCTCGACCGGGTGCAACTGATGGTCGCCAACGACGCGGTCACCGATGAAAACCTGCGCCAACGCACGGTCGAGGCGCGCGAGGCCATTGGCCGGGTCACCGAAGCGATAACCCCCTCTGCCGCAGAGCTGCTCAAGGGCATGAATGACAACCAGGTAGCGGAAATGCGCGAGGCTTTTCGCAAGGACATCGACAAACGCCAGAAGGAGTACGTCGACACACCATTGGCCAAGCAGGTCGAGAACCGTGCCGCACGCATGCGCAAGCGCCTCGAGCCCTGGTTGGGCGAGCTCGATGCCGAGCAACGGCTGCGGGTGATGAGCTGGTCGCAGGCCTTGGGTGACCAGAACCGGCAGTGGATCGCCAACCGCGCCCACTGGCAGCAGCAACTGCTGCTGGCGATGGACCAGCGCGCCAGCCCAAGCTTCGAGCCCAGGTTGGCGCAGTTGCTGCAGCGCAAGGAAAGCCTGTGGACACCGGAGTACCGCCAGGCATTCCAGAACACCGAGCGCCAGGCACGCAGCCTGCTGGTGGATCTGCTGAAACAGAGCAGCCCGGCCCAGCGGCAATTCCTGCAGCAGCGGCTGAGCAAGGTGCGCGCGGACTTCAGCGAGCTCAAGTGCCTCAAAGGGTAAAAAGCTAGGCTCTGTACGAAAAGTCTTGAGACGCAGGTCAGGCAAGGCGAAAACAGCCGAGGAAGCGCAGTGTACTGGAGTACATGAGCATTCCGAGGCTGTTTTCAACGCAGCATGAACAAGTATCAAGGCTTTTCGTACAGAGCCTAAGGCCTAACGCGCCTTGCGCCGATAAGGGAACACATCGATCACCTTTCCCGCCCGGATCGCCTCCTGCAGACCTTTCCAGTAATCGGCGTCGTACAGTTCGCCATGCAAGCGGCTGAACAAGCGGCGCTGGCCGATGTCGGCGAACAGGAATGGCGGAAACTCTTCGGGGAACACGTCGTGCGGCCCGATCGAGTACCACGGCTCGCCGGACATCTCGTCCTCCGGATAGCGCGGCGGCGGGATGTGACGGAAGTTGACCTCGGTGAGGTAGCTGATCTCGTCGTAGTCGTAGAACACCACCCGGCCATGACGGGTGACGCCGAAGTTCTTCAGCAGCATGTCGCCGGGGAAGATGTTCGCCGCCGCCAATTGCTTGATCGCCAGCCCATAGTCTTCCAGCGCCTCCAGCACCTGGGCTTCGCTGGCCTGCTCGAGGTACAGGTTGAGCGGGGTCATGCGCCGTTCGGTCCAGCAGTGGCGGATCAGCACTGTGTCGCCCTCAAGCGCCACGGTGGAGGGGGCCACCTCTAGCAGTTCCGCCAGGCAGTCGGGATCGAACTTGCCCTGGGGAAAGCGAAAGTCGGCGAACTCCTGGGTATCGGCCATGCGCCCGACGCGGTCGACGCTTTTCACCAGGCGGTATTTCTCGATCACCGTGGCCCGGTCGACAGTCTTGGACGGCGAGAAGCGGTCCTTGATGATCTTGAACACGGTGTTGAAGCCCGGCAGGGTGAACACGCTCATGACCATACCGCGCACGCCCGGGGCCATGACAAAGCGGTCGTCGCTGTTGGCCAGGTGGTTGATCAGCGCCCGGTAGAACTCCGACTTGCCATGTTTGTAGAACCCGATCGAGGTGTACAGCTCGGCGATGTGCTTGCCCGGCAGGATGCGCTTGAGAAAGTTGACGAACTCCGCCGGCACCGGCACATCGACCATGAAGTACGAACGGGTGAAGGAGAAGATGATCGACACCTCTGCCTCGTCGGTAATCAACGCGTCGGCCTCGATGCCATGCCCCTCGCGGTGCAGCAGCGGGATCACCAGTGGCCACTGCTCGTCGGGGGTGTACAAGCGACCGACCAGGTAGGCGCCCTTGTTGCGGTAGAGCACCGGGGTGAACAGCTCCACGGTCAGGGCCGGATCCTTGCACACCCAGTCGGGGAGGCATTCGCGCAATTGATCCTCCAGACGCGCGATATCGCCTTCCCGGTCGCCATACGGCACGTCGAACGCATAATCGGCAAAGATCGCTCGCAGCAAGCCTTTGAGACCGTCCTGCAGCGTATAGGTGCGCGTCTGCGCTGCCCGCTCATGGCCGCGCATCGACGGCCGGGTAGTGTGGATGAACATGCAGCCGTCGCTGATCAGGTCATGGCTGAACAGGCTGCAGAACAACGAGTTGTACCAGGTCTCGGACAGCTCGTCGTCCAGCCGGGGGTCGATCAGGCGGATATAGGCGTTCTTGACCAGCGGCCACTGCTCGACGTCCAGCAGCACCGCGGTGTCGAAGCGCTGGCGCAGCCAACCGTTGACCTCGGCGACCTTCTCTTCATACAGGTTGATGCGCGCCGCCGCGGCGTGCTGGATATCCTGCCAGCGCGCCTGTTCGAAGCGCTCGCGGGCGCCGAGGGTGATACGGCGAAAGTGCTCGCGGTAGTCGTCGAAGCCATCGAGGATCATCCGGGCGATGTCGACGGCGGGCCAGGCTGGGGTCATGCGCGTGCCTCTATGCAATGGTCACCGAGAGAGCTTAGTCGGATACGAGCCCTGTGGGAGCCGGCTTGCCGGCGATGAAGCCCGTGAGGCGGCCGCGGATTCACACAGCAAGAAAGCACAAGAATCCCTCGCTCGCCCTGACGTACACTCGCGCCCTGCCCTACCGCCGGAGACCACCGTGAGCCCCATCGCCCTCGCCCGCCTGCTGACCCTTGCCGCTGTCTGGGGCGCCAGCTTCCTGTTCATGCGCATCATTGCCCCCGAGCTGGGCACGGTGCCGACCGCCTTCTTCCGCGTGTCGATCGCCTGCCTGGGACTGATCGCCATCCTCGCCGCCGCCCGCGTGCGCTGGGACTTCGAGGGCAAGCTGGGCGCCTGCCTGGTGCTGGGCATGATCAACTCCGGCATTCCGGCCACGTTCTATTCCGTGGCGGCGCAGGTGCTGCCGGCCGGCTATTCGGCGATCTTCAACGCCACCACGCCGCTGATGGGCGTGCTGATCGGCGCCTTGTTCTTCCGCGAAGCCATGACCCTGCCCAAGCTCTGCGGGATCTTCCTCGGGCTGTTCGGTGTCGGTATCCTCAGCGGTGCCGGCCCGGTGGCGCTGGACATGGCCCTGGTGCAAGGCGCACTGGCCTGCCTGGCCGCCACCACCTGCTACGGCTTCGCAGGCTTCCTGGCAAGGCGCTGGGTCGGCACGCTGGACAGCCGTCTGTCGGCGCTGGGCAGCATGCTCGGCGCCACCTTGCTGCTCAGCCCGCTGTTCGCCTGGAGCGCGCTGACCCAGCCGCCGGCCAGCTGGGGCGGCTGGCAGGTATGGCTGTCGCTCCTGGGCCTGGGGCTGCTGTGCACGGCGTTCGCCTACATCCTGTACTTCCGCCTGCTGAACGAAATCGGGCCGGTCAAGGCCAGTACCGTGACCTTCCTGATCCCGGTGTTCGGCGTGCTGTGGGGGGCGTGGCTGCTGGATGAGCCGCTGTCGATGGCGCACCTGTATGGCGGTCTGCTGATTGGTGCGGCGCTGTGGTTGGTGCTGCGCCCGGCACGGCACTGAAAAAAGGGAGCGGGCTTGCCCCGCTCCCACCGCTCGTTGACTCAGGCCTCGGCTGTGCGCAACGCAGGTTTACGGAACACGAACAGCAAGCCGATCACGATCAGTCCCATCCCCAGAAGGCTGAGGGGCGCCAGGCGGTTGCCGAAGATGATGAAATCCATCACCGCCGTGACCGCCGGCACCAGGTAGAACAGGCTGGTGACATTGACCAGGTTGCCCCTTGCGATCAGCCGGTACAGCAGCAGCGTGGCCAGCAACGAGACCACCAGCCCCATCCACAGCAGCGCGCCGAGGAAACTGGCATTCCACTGGACATGCAGCGGCTGGAACGGCGCGAACACCGCGCACATTGCAAAGCCCGCCATGTATTGCAGGGGCAAGGTGCCCATGGGATTGTCGGTAATGCGTTTCTGCAGGATCGAGCCCAAGGTCATGCTGGCCAGCGCCAGCAGAGCGAACAGCATCCCGGCGAGGGACACCCCACCCAGGTTAATACCCTGGTAGACCACCATCACCAGGCCGCCCAGGCCAAGCCCCAGGCCGAACAATCGGCTCCAGGACCGCTGACGCTCCATCAGCACCACGGTCAGGATCGGTTGCACGCCCATGACCGTGGCCATGATGCCGGGAGTAACGTGGGTGTTCAGCGCCAGCAGGTAGAAGATCTGGTAGGCACCGAGCAATACGCAGCCGGTCCCCAGGGCGCGAACAATGCCGCCCCGGGTACGTGGCCAACGTAATCCGAGCAACGGACCGATCAACAGCAGACCGAACAGCGCCAGGGCCGAACGCAGCAGCAGGAAGGCGAAGGGGCTGGCCTGGGCCAGGCCAAGCTTGGAGACGATCGCCCCGCTGCTCCACAGCAGGACGAACAGGCTGGTCGTGGCCGCCGAGGCCACGGATGCTTTGTTGAGGACAGACATGTATTGCCACCTGTATACGGGCAAATGAGCCGTACGGAGGGCCTATCGCGACTTGCGGGGATAGCCGACCGTGTTCAGTAGGTTGCGAGTGCGGTGGGGAGCGGCCAGCGGCCGATCAGCCCAGCACCACGACTGCGCAAGGAGGCGGAGCTACGCCGCCTACCACGCCACTGACAGGTGGTGGATAGTGACTGATCATGGCCGGCTGCTGGCTGCCACGCACAACCACGCCCGCGACAGGCGCGAGAACGTAAGCGGTGGTGGAAGGGATGGCTGGCATGAACAGGTCTTCGGGGAAGAGAGTGTTTCGGAATATAGCGGGGGAATCATCGCGGGGCAAGCCTGCTTGCACAAGGTGCGAAAGCAGGCCTGCTCAACCGGATCAGAACAACCAGTGGTACAGGGCGTAGGCGACGACAACCGCCAGCACCGGACGCAGCACGCGGTAGGCCTTGGGGTTGGCACGCTTGAACTGCTTGACCCGGGTGCTGATGACATTGCTGAAGCGCTTGCTCCAGGCATAGGCCTGGTTGATCCCGCCGACACGCTCGTCATCGGTGTTCTGCGGCGCGGTGGCGCGGCCGAGGAAGGCACTGACCTTGCGGTTGATGCGGGTCATCAGCGGGCTGTTGAGCGGGCGCTCGACGTCGCAGAACAGGATCACGCGGGTGACCTCGGTCTCGTTCTTGACCCAGTGCACGAAGGTCTCGTCGAACATCACGTCCTCGCCGTCGCGCCAGGCGTAGGGCTGGCCATCAACGTAGATGCGGCAGTTGTCGGAGTTCGGCGTGGACAGCCCGAGGTGATAGCGCAGGGAGCCGGCAAACGGGTCGCGGTGCGGGTTCAGGTGGCTGCCGCCGGGCAACAGGGCGAACATCGCGCCCTTGACGTTGGGGATGCTGCTGACTAGCTCTACGGTCTTCGGGCACAGTGCTTCGGCCGAAGGCAGCGGTTTGTCGTACCACTTCAGGTAGAAGCGCTTCCAGCCCTTCTTGAAGAACGAACCGAAGCCGGCGTCGTTGTCTTTTTCCGCCGCGCGGATGTAACCCTCGTCGAACAGGCGCATGGCCTCTTCGCGGATCACCTCCCAGTTGTCCTTGAGCACATCCAGCTCGGGGAAGCGCTGGCGGTCCAGGTACGGCTTGGAGGGTACGCCGGAAAACAGGTACATCAGGCTGTTGTAAGGGGCGAACAGCGCCGAATGGTTGACGAACTGGCGCAGCACCGGCAGGCGTGCCTTGCCGCGCAGGTGCACGAACAGCACACTGCCGAAGAACACCAGCAGGACACCGGCCTTGGCGACGAAGGAAAAGGTCATGCAACACTCCTTGGAGGGGAAATCAGGCCATCCCCAGATAGCCGGACATGATAAACCCCTCAGGGGCAGCTGCAAGCTACAAGCTGCAAGCGGCAAGCTGATCTGCGTCAATGTGCGCAGGCTTTGCTTGCCGCTGGACGCTTGCCGCCTGTCGCTCTACTGCTGGTTTTCCTGCTCGGTGAACAGGTCGCTGAACAGCATGCTCGACAGGTAGCGCTCGCCCGAGTCCGGCAAGATCACCACGATGGTCTTGCCCTGCATCTCCGGCTTCTCGGCCAGGCGCACCGCCGCCGCCATGGCCGCGCCGCAAGAGATGCCGCAGAGGATGCCCTCCTCCTGCATCAGGCGGATGGCCATGGCCTTGGACTCGTCCTCGGTCACCGTCTCGACCTGGTCGACGATCGACAGGTCAAGGTTCTTCGGCACGAAGCCGGCACCGATGCCCTGGATCTTGTGCGGGGTGGGCTTGAGCTCCTCGCCGGCCAGGGTCTGGCTGATCAGCGGCGAGTTCACCGGCTCCACCGCCACCGACAGGATCGGCTTGCCCTGGGTGTGCTTGATGTAGCGCGACACCCCGGTGATGGTGCCACCGGTGCCGACCCCGGCCACTAGCACGTCGACCGCGCCATCGGTGTCGTTCCAGATTTCCGGGCCGGTGGTCTTCTCGTGAATGGCCGGGTTGGCCGGGTTGTCGAACTGGCCCGGCAGGAAGTGCTGCGCCGGGTCGGAAGCGACGATTTCGTTGGCCTTCTCGATGGCGCCCTTCATGCCCTTGGCCTTGTCCGTCAGCACCAGCTCGGCGCCCAGCGCCTTCAACACCTTGCGCCGCTCCAGGCTCATCGAGTCGGGCATGGTCAGCACCAGGCGGTAGCCACGGGCGGCGGCGACGAAGGCCAGGCCGATGCCGGTGTTACCCGAGGTGGGTTCGACGATGGTCATGCCTGGCTTGAGCTTGCCGCTGTCCTCGGCGTCCCAGATCATGCTCGCGCCGATCCGGCACTTCACCGAGTAGCCCGGGTTGCGTCCTTCGATCTTGGCCAGGATGGTCACCCCGCGCGGGGCGATGCGGTTGATCTGCACCAGCGGCGTGTTGCCGATGGAATGGGCGTTGTCGGCGTAGATACGGCTCATGGCGGCGGTCCTTGAACAGGAAAAAAGTGCAGGGAAAACCCTGAGGGTAAGCCTGCAATCGGTGAGCGTAAAGCCCGTTCGAACTCGACGAAACGACCTGCGGTCAACCGCACATGCTCCCGTGGAGAAACCCGATGAAAGCGCGCTACCGCTGGCCACTGCTCGGCTTCGCCAGCCTGGTCGCACTGCTGGTGGCCCTGCACCTGGCCTTGCCTTACCTGGTGCGTGACTACCTCAACGACAAGCTGGCAGACATGGGCGACTACCGCGGCCAGGTCCGTGACGTCGACCTGGCATGGTGGCGTGGCGCCTACCAGATCAACGGCCTGAAGATCGTCAAGGTCAGCGGCAAGGTGCCGGTGCCGCTGCTCGAAGCGCCGCTGATCGACCTGTCGGTGAGCTGGCACTCGCTTTGGTACGACCGCGCCGTGGTCGCCGAGGTGGCCTTCGTACGCCCCGAACTCAATTTCGTCGACGGCGGCAACAAACAGAACTCTCAGACCGGCCAAGGCACCGACTGGCGCCAGCAACTGGAAAAGCTGCTGCCGATCACCCTGAACGACGTGCGCATCGAACAAGGCACCCTCACCTTCCGCAACTTCAACTCCAGACCGCCGGTGGACCTCAAGGCCACCCGGCTGGACGCAAGCATCCGCAACCTGACCAACGTGCGCGACGAAAAGGGCCGGCGCGACGCCAGCTTCGAAGGGACGGCGCTGCTGCTGGGCGATGCCAAGGTGGAAAGCCGCGCCACCTTCGACCCCTTCAGCGACTTCGACGACTTCCAGTTCCGCCTGCGCGCCACCGGCATCGAACTGCGCCGGCTGAACGACTTCGCCAGTGCCTACGGCAAGTTCGACTTCAATGCCGGGCATGGCGATGTGGTGATCGAGGCCGAGGCCGAGAACGGCCGGCTCAAGGGCTACATCAAGCCGCTGTTGCGCGATGTCGATGTGTTCAATTGGCAGCAGGACGTGGAAGACAAGGACAAGGGATTCTTGCGCTCGGTGTGGGAGGCACTGGTGGGGGCTACCGAGACCGTGCTCAAGAACCAGCCGAAGAACCAGTTCGCCACTCGCGTGGAACTCAGCGGCAGCATGCACCAGCAGGACATCAGCGCCTTCGAGGCATTTCTGCAGATCCTGCGCAACGGCTTCATCCAGGCGTTCAACGCACGCTACGAGCAGCCCGCGCCCAAATCCGACTGATCCCTGGGTGACGGACCATTCAGGGACTGAATACCCGGTCTGCGTTTTCACGCGTCGGGCGTGGCGTTATAGTCGCTGACACATCAATAAACATGCGTGACCTCATTGCCGGGTAAGCCCGCTTGCACAACAGTCCGTGGGAGCGGGCTTGCCCCGCGATGAGGCCCTCCCAGAGGATCGGTTCATGAAGTTCGAAGGCACCCGCGACTACGTCGCCACAGATGACCTCAAGCTGGCGGTCAACGCGGCCATCACCCTGGAGCGCCCGTTGCTGGTCAAGGGCGAGCCGGGTACCGGCAAGACCATGCTCGCCGAGCAACTGGCCGCCTCCTTCGGCGCCCGCCTGATCACCTGGCACATCAAGTCGACTACCAAGGCCCACCAGGGCCTCTACGAGTACGACGCCGTCAGCCGCCTGCGCGATTCGCAGCTGGGCGTGGACAAGGTCCACGATGTGCGCAACTACCTGAAAAAAGGCAAGCTGTGGGAGGCCTTCGAGGCCGACGAGCGGGTAATCCTGCTGATCGACGAAATCGACAAGGCCGACATCGAGTTCCCCAACGACCTGTTGCAGGAACTCGACAAGATGGAGTTCTACGTCTACGAAATCGACGAGACCATCAAGGCCAAGCAGCGCCCGATCATCATCATCACCTCCAACAATGAAAAGGAGCTGCCTGACGCCTTCCTGCGCCGCTGCTTCTTCCATTACATCGCCTTCCCCGACCGCGCCACCCTGCAGCAGATCGTCGATGTGCACTACCCCAACATCAGCCAGTCGCTGGTCAGCGAGGCACTGGACGTGTTCTTCGACGTGCGCAAGGTGCCGGGCCTGAAGAAAAAGCCCTCCACCTCCGAGCTGGTCGACTGGCTCAAGCTGCTGATGGCCGACAACATCGGCGAGGCGGTACTGCGCGAACGCGACCCGACCAAGGCCATCCCGCCGCTGGCCGGTGCCCTGGTGAAGAACGAACAGGACGTGACGCTGCTCGAGCGCCTGGCCTTCATGAGCCGGCGCGGCAACCGCTGACGGGAGCCGGGCCATGTTGCTCAACCTGTTCAATGAAATGCGCGCGGCCAAGGTACCCGTATCGGTACGCGAACTGCTCGACCTGCACCATGCCCTGCAGAAGGGCGTGGTGTTCGCCGACATGGACGCCTTCTACTACCTGGCCCGCGCCATCCTGGTGAAGGACGAGCGGCACTTCGACAAGTTCGACCGCGCCTTTGCCGCCTACTTCAAGGGCCTGGAAAACCTCGACCGGCATATCGAGGCGTTGATCCCCGACGAGTGGCTGCGCAAGGAGTTCGAACGCTCGCTCACCGACGAAGAGCGCGCGCAGATCCAGTCCCTGGGCGGGCTGGACAAGCTGATCGAGGAATTCAAGAAGCGCCTCGAGGAGCAAAAGGAACGCCACGCCGGCGGCAACAAGTGGATCGGCACGGGCGGTACCAGCCCGTTCGGTTCCGGCGGTTTCAACCCCGAGGGCATCCGCGTCGGCGAGGCCGGCAAGCGCCAGGGCAAGGCGGTGAAGGTCTGGGACCAGCGCGAGTACAAGAACCTTGACGACCAGGTCGAGCTGGGCACTCGCAACATCAAGCTGGCCCTGCGCCGGCTGCGCAAGTTCGCCCGCGAAGGCGCCGCCGAGGAGCTGGACATCGACGGCACCATCGATCACACCGCCCGTGACGCCGGCCTGCTGAACATCCAGATGCGCCCCGAACGGCGCAACACGGTGAAGCTGCTGTTGCTGTTCGACATCGGCGGCTCGATGGACGCCCACGTCAAGGTCTGCGAGGAACTGTTCTCGGCCTGCAAGACCGAGTTCAAGCACCTGGAGTACTACTACTTCCACAACTTCGTCTACGAGTCGGTGTGGAAGAACAACCTGCGCCGCACCTCGGAGCGCTTCTCCACCTTCGACCTGCTGCACAAGTACGGCGACGACTACAAAGTGATCTTCGTCGGCGACGCGGCCATGGCACCCTACGAGATCACCCAGCCCGGCGGCAGCGTCGAGCACTGGAACGAAGAGGCCGGGTACGTGTGGATGCAGCGCTTCATGGAGAAATTCAGGAAGATTATCTGGATCAACCCGTATCCGAAGCAGGCCTGGGACTACACCGCCTCGACCCATCTGGTGCGGGACCTGATCGAGGACAAGATGTACCCGCTGACGCTGCAGGGGTTGGAAGACGGGATGCGTTACCTGTCCAAGTAATCTATTGACCGAACTGGCCTCATCGCGGGGCAAGCCCGCTCCCACCACTTGCGCATTTGCAGGTCTGGCGTGGGAGCGGGCTTGCCCCGCGATGGTGCCGGCAGACTCAACCCCAGCAGCGCAAGCATGCCTGCTGCTCGCGCCACGCCTCGTCCTGCACCACCGCCCTGAACCGTATCGTCGCGCCCGGCATGCACTGCGCCAATTGCGCCAGCGCCAGCGGTGTCAGCGCCCCCAGCCGTGGATACCCACCAATGGTCTGCCGGTCGTTGAGCAGGACGATCGGCTGCCCGTCCGGCGGCACCTGCACGGCGCCGAGCGGGATTCCCTCGGAGATCATCGGCGCGCCCTGGTAGACCAGTTGTGGCCCGAGCAGGCGAATGCCCATGCGGTCGGCACGGCTGTCCAGCGTCCAGTCACGGTTGAACGCCTCGAACAGGCTGGTGCCACCGAAGTCACCGATCTGTGCGCCCATCACCAGATCCAATACCGGTTTCTCGGCATACGCCGGCCGCAGCGCTTCGGGCACGTGGGAGCGGCGGTTCGGTGCCCCGACTTGCCCCGCGATGGCTTCAGCCGCATGCAGTACCTCCCCTTTCAGCAGCGCCCGGCCCTGGCCGTCTACTCCACCCAGTTCTTCCCGTACTACGGTGGAACAACTCCCCAGCACCGACTCGCCCACGAACCCGCCCGGCACCGCCAGGTAAGCACGTACCCCCTGGCGAGGCTGGCGCAGCGTCAGGCGCTGGCCCTTGCCCAGGTTGAAACTGGTCCAGGGCGCCACGGCCTGTCCGTCGACCTGCGCGTCGAGGTCGGCCCCGGCCAGCGCCAGCACGCAGTCCTGCTCGGCAACCACACTGAAGCCGCCAAGCGCAATCTCCACCACGGCGCTGTCCAGGGCATTGCCCAGCAACCAGTTGGCCCAGCGCATCGCCACCCAATCCAGCGCGCCGCCCTGGGTCACCCCCAGGTGACGCACGCCGAACCGCCCGGCGTCCTGCAATTGGCACAGCGCGGTGCTGGCCTCGATCCTCAACTCGCTCATGCCTGGGCCTCCAGCGGGCTGTCATCACCGCCCAGGTTGATGAACTCGGCGTGCCCGACTGCCACGAAACGCACCCGGTCGCCCGGTTGCAGCAGGCTGTAGCCATCCCTTTCACGATCGAACAGGCGCACCGGCGTGCGACCGATCAGGTTCCAGCCGCCCGGCGACACAGCCGGATAGGCGGCGGTCTGGCGCTCGGCGATGCCGACGCTGCCCGCCGCCACGCGCTTGCGCGGGGTGCTCAGGCGCGGCGTGGCCAGGCGCTCGTCGACCAGCCCCATGAAGCCGAAACCCGGAGCGAACCCCAGCGCGAACACCGGGTAATCACGGCCACAGTGCACCTCGATCACTTCGGCTTCGCTCAGTCCACTGCGCGCAGCCAGCACCGGCAACTCGGGACCGACGCTGGCGTGGTACCACACCGGGATCTCATGCCGCCGCCCGCTATTGCCGGCATCGAGCCGCAGGCCCTCCAGTGCGTGCAGGATGCGCTGGCGCCCTTCGCCCGGCGCCAGGTCGAACTGCACCATCAGCGTGGTGTAGGACGGTACCAGGTCGATCAACTGTTGGCCGAAAGCGTCCCGCAAGCGCTGGCTGGCGGCAAGGATCCACGGCATGTTGCCTTCATCGATGGCATCGAACAGCCGCACCATCAGGCTGTCGACGGCCACCACTTCGATACGTGGGGTCATGCCTGCTCCAGCGCGTCGAGAGCCTGGCGGATCTGGCGTACCGCGGCCACGGAGCCATCGTTGTCGCCATGCACGCAAAGGGTGCTGGCGTCCAACCGCACTTCGCTGCCGTCGTCGGCCACCAGGGCCTCGCCTTTGGCCAGGCGCAGCGCCTGCTCGACCACCAGCGCCGGGTCATGGTGCACCGCGTCCGGCAGGCGCCGCGACATCAGGTGCCCGCTGGCGGTGTAGCCACGGTCGGCAAAGGCTTCGAACCACAATGGCACGCCGATCTCGTCGCCCAGGGCCTGGGCGGCACTGTCGTCGGCGGTGGCCATGAGCATCAGCGGCAGGCCGCTGTCGAACGCCGCCACGGCCTCGAGCACCGTACGCAGGATGGCCGGGTTGGCCATCATGTCGTTGTACAGCGCGCCATGGGGCTTGACGTAGGCCACCCGCGCGCCGAGTACCTTGCAGATGCCGTCCAGGGCACCGATCTGGTAGTGCAGCAGGTCGCGGATCTCATCGCTGCTGCAGGCCATGGAGCGGCGGCCGAAGCCTGCCAGGTCCGGGTAGGCCGGGTGCGCGCCGATGGCCACCCGGTGCTCCAGGGCCAGGGCCACGGTGCGGCGCATGGTGCCGGGGTCGCCGGCGTGATAGCCGCAGGCGATATTGGCGCAGTCGATGAACGGCATGACCTTGGCATCCTGGCCCATGCGCCAGTTGCCGAAGCTCTCGCCCATGTCGCAATTGAGTAGCAGGCGTTTCACCTGGCGGACCTCCGTATCAATGTTCATGATGCCTACCTTAGCGTGCCTGGAGTGCTTTGCCGCGGGTTTCCGGCAGGCTCAGCGCGGCCACGATCACCACACCGTAGGACACCGCGGCGAAGGCACCAATCCCCAGGCCCAACGGTACTTTCTCGCCGAGCAGGCCGATCAGCAAAGGGAACATGGCCGCGATAACCTTGCCGATGTTGTAGCAGAAGCCTTGCCCCGATCCACGGATACGGGTGGGGAACAACTCGGTGAGGAACGAACCCATGCCGCTGAAGATGCCCGAGGCGAAAAAGCCCAGCGGGAAGCCCAGCCACAGCATCACGTTGTCGCTGACCGGTAGCTGCGTGTAGAGCAGGACGATGACGAACGAGCCCACGGCGAACAGGATGAAGTTCTTCCGGCGTCCCAGCAGGTCGCAGAGGTAGGCGCTGACCACATAGCCGATGTAGGAGCCGACGATGACCATCGCCAGGTAGCCGCCGGTACCCAGCACGCTCAGGCCGCGCTCGTTCTTGAGGAAGGTCGGCAGCCACGAAGTGATGGCGTAGTAGCCGCCCAGGGCACCAGTAGTCAGCAGCGAAGCGCGGATCGTGGTCCACAGCATGCCGGGTGCGAAGATCTCGTAGAAGTGTGAGGGCGCCGCGACCGTCTCGGCGGCCTGGGCCTCGCGGTAGACCTCCGGATCCTTGACCAGGCGCCGCACGAAGATCACGAAGATCGCTGGCAGCAGCCCGAGCAGGAACAGCGCGCGCCAAGCCTGCTCGGCCGGCAGCCAGGAGAACAGCAGCGCGTAGAGGATGGCGGTCAGGCCCCAGCCGATGGCCCAGCCCGACTGCACCATGCCCACCGCCTTGCCGCGGTCCTGGGCACGGATCACCTCGCCGATCAGCACCGCGCCGGCGGTCCATTCGCCACCGAAACCGAAGCCCATCAGGGTACGGGCGATCAACAGCTGCTCATAGCTCTGGGCGAAACCGCAGAGGAAGGTAAAAAATGCGAACCACAGCACCGTCAGTTGCAGGGTGCGCACACGGCCGATGCGATCGGAGAGGATACCGGCGATCCAGCCGCCCAGGGCCGAGGCGATCAGCGTGCTGGTATGGATCAGCCCGGCCTCGGCGGTGCTGATGCCCCACAGCATGATCAGCGTGGGGATGACGAAGCTCAGCATCTGGGTGTCCATGCCGTCCAGGCCGTAGCCGATCTTGCAGCTCCAGAAGGTGCGTCGTTGCTGGGAGTCGATGTCGCGGTACCAGGCGAAAGGGCCGCTCGAGGTTCGGGCGGGGGCCTGCTGCTGCACGCCGGTCGGGTTCATGGTTGCCTCGGCTTGTTGGTATTGTTCTATGGGCGACGTCGGGCGTCGCGGCCTGGGCACCATGTTCAGAGGCCGCGCCCGGCACGTCCAACGAGAAAATCCGCCGGTCTGGAACAAGAAAAACTGATTATGAACCTTCGTTTCCTCGAAACCTTCGTCTGGGTCGCCCGGCTCAAGAGCTTCCGCCTTACCGCCGAGAAGCTGTTCACCACCCAGGCCTCGGTGTCCAGCCGCATCGCCGCGCTGGAGGCCGACCTGGGCGTGAAACTGCTGCTGCGCGATTCGCGCGGGGTCAGCCTGACCCCCGAGGGCGCCAAGGTGCTGGAATATGCCGAACGCATGCTCGACACCGCCAAGGCCATGAAGCAGTCGCTGGACAGCGACCGGGCCAAGACAGGGCACATTCGCCTGGGGGTCATGGACACCGTCATCCACACTTGGATGAGCGCGCTGGTGGCAGAGCTGGGCGAGCGCTACCCGCAGGTGGAGATCGAGCTGGTGGCCGATACCGCGCTGAACCTGCGCGAACAGCTGCAAAAAGGCTTTCTCGACGTGATCCTGCAGACCGACCTGCTGCGCGAGCAGTCGATCCGCAGCCAGGACCTGGCGCGCTACCCGATGGGCTGGATCGTCGCCGCAGGCTCCCCGCACCACCGCACCTACGCCTCGCTGGCGGAGCTGGCCCGCGAACGCATCGTCACCTTCTCGAAAAATTCACGACCGCACCAGGAAGTGCTCAGCCTGTTGCAGTCAGCCGGGGCCGAGGCGCCACGCCTGAACTGCGTGAACTCGGTGGCGGCGATCACCCGCCTGCTGCGCGACGGTTTCGGCATCGGCGCGCTGCCACCGGCACTGGTCGATGGCGAACTGAGCCGGGGCGAGCTGGTGTTGCTGGACGGCTTGCAGCCACCGCCGAGCCTGGAGCTGGTGGTAGCCTGGCAGACCGGCGTGGCGTTGGTGGACGAGATCGTCGATGTGTGCCGGCAAGTGCTGGAGCGCTATGCGCGGGATGTGGGCGGGCAACGGATCGTGCTGGTCTGAACGGTCGCCTTTACCGACGATCAGGGCAGCAACAGCATCACCGCCAGCTTTCCTTCACCACTTTGCGCCGCCCACCGAGGATCACCCAGCCAATCACCAGCAACAGGCTCTCGACCACGAACGCCAGCACGAACCCGCTGCCGATCCCCCAACCGATCGCCTCGGGCACCAGCAGGATCTGGTAGCTGTAGCCCTTGAGCGTCTCCTCGCGCAATGTCGGCTCCGGCTGCACCAGCACATGCCAGGTGCGGCTCACCCACGAGCCCTGCAGGGCCTGCCATTCATGCTCCAGCGCCTGGTTGCGGATCAGCAGGCTTTCGATGCTGTTGGCATCGCTGTTGAACACCGGATCGTCACTGCCGCGGTAATGCCGCACCAGCGCCTGCAGGTCGCCGTTGAAGAAACGCTGCGCGGTCTGGCGGAAGCCGTCCAGGGCCTGGCGCGATTCGAGCAGGTGCGCCTCGACACGCTGGCTGTAGTCCTTGACCAGCCCGGGCACCTGGAGACCGGCCAGCAGGCCGAAGGTGAACAACAGCAAACGCAGGTAACTTCTGAACATGGAGCGTCCTTAGCTCTGGCCGTGGGCGACGCACTCGCCGTGGCGCCACAGCCCCCATTGACCCGGCTCGTAGCGGTTCCAGGTCTCGTTCTCGGTCAAGGCCTCGGTGGCGATCACCGTGACCACGTCGTTGGGGGTGGTTTGCGTGTGGAAGTCGACGATCAGGTCGACATCCTTCAGCCGCGCCGCGCCGAACGGTGCGCGGCGGGTGATGTGCACCAGTTTGGTCGAGCAGAAGCAGAACAGCCAGTCGCCGTCGCTGAGCAGGCAGTTGAACACGCCCTTACCGCGGTACTCGGCGCAGGCTTCGACCAGCACCGGCAGCAACTGCTCGGCTTCCACCGGCTCGGGGAAGGCCTCGCGGATACGATTGAGCAGATCGCAGAAGGCGGCCTCGCTGTCGGTATCGCCGATCGGTCGGTAGAACGTGCGCTGGCCGGCGAAGTCACCCAGCTGGCCGTTGTGCGCGAAGCACCAGTTGCGGCCCCACAGCTCGCGCACGAACGGGTGGGTGTTGGACAGGCAGACCTTGCCGACATTGGCCTGGCGGATATGGCCGATGACCACTTCGCTCTTGATCGGGTAGCGCTGCACCAGGTTGGCCACCTCGGACTCGCTGCTCGCCGCCGGGTCCTGGAACAGGCGCAGGCCGCGCCCCTCGTAGAAACCGATGCCCCAGCCATCGCGGTGCGGGCCGGTGCGCCCGCCGCGCTGCATCAGGCCGGTGAAGCTGAAGACGATATCGGTGGGGACGTTGGCGCTCATGCCCAGCAGTTCGCACATGTTCGCGGCTCCTGGCTTACAGACGGGGTTCGACGCGGCCCTGCCCGGGGCCGGAGCGGCGCACGGGGGCCGGTGGCGGATCGTCGCGGTAGCGGTCGTGACGATTGGCGGCCAGGGAAGCGTCAGCCACGACCTCTTCCTCTTCCTCTTCCTTGGCCTGGCGCTGGGCGGCGGCCTCACGCTGGGCGCGGCGCTCGCGGGCACGCTTTTCCAGCGGCCAGCGGATCAGCACGAAGACAAAGTACAGGGCAAAGGCGATCATCCCGTACATGGCAAGGTCGGAGGCGGCGCGCCAGGCGTTGTTGCCGACCTTGAAGGCGAGGTCCAGCGCGGTGATGGCGATGGCCGGGGCGAAGCTTTCCTTGACCGGGTCGACGATGGTCGGGGCGAACAGCAGCACGGCGATGATCACCCGCAGCGGCTCGCGCAGCCAGCGCCACATCCAGCCGGTCAGCTTGAAACCCACCAGCAGGCAGCCCAGGGCGGCAACGGCGTACAGGCCCCAGGCCAGCGTATAGTCGTGTTCGGTCATGGTGTTGGTGCAAGCCAGGCAAAGAGACGCCTATGATAAACACTTTTACCGGCGCAGGCTGCCCCCGCACCGTAAGGGACCTGCAGCGGCCCATCGCGGGGCAAGCCCGCTCCCACGTCCAGACCTCGATCAGGCGTGGGAGCGGGCTTGCCCCGCGATGGGGTCCACAATCGATGAGATCACCCATGCCCCTGACCCTTCCCGCCCCTATCGCCCGTCAAGCCGACGGCAACGACCCCTACGCCTGGCTGCAGGACCGCGACACGCCCGAGGTACTGGCCTACCTGGCCGAGGAAAACGCCTACCAGGAAGCCTGCCTGGCCGGCCAGGCGCCGCTGCGCGAGCAACTGTTCGAAGAGATCAAGAGCCGCATCCTCGAGACCGACCTGTCGCTGCCCTCGCCCTGGGGCCCGTACCTCTACTACACCCGCACCACCGCCGGCGACGAGTACCCGCGCCACTACCGCTGCCCGCGCCCGGCTGACGACAGCAATACGGTGGATGAAAGCCGCGAGGAACTGCTGCTCGACCCCAATGCGCTGGCGAACGGCGGTTTCCTCTCCCTCGGCGCCTTCAGCATCAGCCCCGACCACCGGCTGCTGGCCTACAGCCTGGATACCAGCGGCGACGAGGTCTACACCCTGTACGTCAAGGACCTGGCCAGCGGCGCGCTGAGCGCCCTGCCCTTCGACGACTGCGACGGCAGCATGACCTGGGCCAACGACAGCCAGACGCTGTTCTTCGCCGAGCTGGACGACACCCACCGCCCCTGGCGCCTGCGTCGCCACACCCTGGGCGAGGTCGCGGCCACCACCGTATTCGAAGAGCCCGACGGACGTTTCTTCCTGCACTGCTACCGCGCCAGCTCCGAACGCCAACTGGTGCTGCTGCTCAACAGCAAGACCACCAGCGAAGCCTGGGTGCTCGATGCGGCCACGCCGCATGCCGACTTCACCTGCCTGGCGCCACGGGTCGAAGGCCATGAATACTTCCCCGACCATGGCCAGCTCGACGGTCAATGGCACTGGTTCATCCGCAGCAACCAGGACGGTATCAACTTCGCCCTGTTCCATGCGCCGGCAGACAGCGTGCCGGCCCGTGCGCAATGGCAGGTGCTGGTGCCACACCGCGACGACATCATGCTCGAAGGCGTCAGCCTCAATGCCTCGGCGCTGTCCCTGAGCCTGCGCGAGGGCGGCCTGCCGATCATCGAAGTGCGCCCGCAAGGCCTGCCGGCCTACCGCGTCGAACTGCCGGATGCCGCCTACAGCCTCTACGTGCAGGACAGCCTGGAATTCGCCAGCTCGCGCATCCGCCTGCGCTACGAAGCCCTCAACCGCCCGGCCCAGGTGCGTCAGCTGGAGCTGGCCACAGGCGCCCAGCAGGTGCTCAAGCAGACCCCGGTGCTCGGCGCGTTCGACGCCGACGACTACGTCAGCCAGCGCCTGTGGGCGGTAGCCAAGGATGGCACGCAGGTACCGATCAGCCTGGTGCGTCGCCGCGCCGACGAAGGCAAGACAGTGCCCCTCTATCTTTACGGCTATGGTGCCTACGGCGAGAGCCTCGACCCGTGGTTCTCCCATGCCCGCCTGAGCCTGCTGGAGCGTGGCGTGGCCTTCGCCATCGCCCATGTGCGCGGTGGCGGCGAGCTGGGTGAAGCCTGGTACCGGGCCGGCAAGCAGGAACACAAGCACAACAGCTTCGACGATTTCATCGCCTGCGCCGAACACCTGATCGCTGAAGGCGTGACCCGCCGTGAATGCCTGGCCATCAGTGGCGGCAGTGCCGGCGGCCTGCTCATGGGCGCGGTGCTCAACCTGCGCCCCGAACTGTTCCGCTGCGCCATCGCCGAAGTGCCGTTCGTCGATGTGCTCAACACCATGCTCGACCCCGAGCTGCCGCTGACCGTTACCGAGTACGACGAATGGGGCAACCCCGAGGAGCCGGAGGTATATGCGCGGATCAAGGCCTACGCGCCGTACGAGAACGTCAAGGCCCAGGCGTACCCGGCCATGCTGGTGATCGCCGGCTACAACGACAGCCGTGTGCAGTACTGGGAGGCGGCCAAGTGGGTGGCGCGCCTGCGCACGCGCAAGACCGACGCCAACCTGCTGCTGCTCAAGACCGAGATGGGCGCCGGCCACGGCGGCATGAGCGGCCGCTACCAGGGGCTGCGCGACGTGGCATTGGAGTATGCGTTCGTCTTCAATGAGCTGGGCGTGGCGTAAAACGCGATTTTCGTTGTCTCACAAGCGCCACGGCCACTGATTGTGCGACCGCGGCGCTTTCCAGACATTCGAAGAAGAACAACACATGCCCGACACCCAGCACCTGAACGCCGAAATCCGCGACATGCTCATGGACTGCGGCCTGTTCGACACCCTGCAGCCCAGCGATTTCGTCACCGCCGCCGGCTATTTCAGCCTCACCGCCGTCAGCGAAGGCCAGACCCTGTTCAGCGAAGGCGACGCCGGCACCTTCATGTGCATCCTCCACCGTGGCGTGGTCTCGGTGCGCAAGACCGACGGCAACGGGGCCGAGGTGGAAATCGCCACCCTGCGCAAGGGCCGTGCCTTCGGCGAGATGGCCGTGCTCGACGGCGAGCGCCGCTCGGCCACCTGCGTGGCCGCCAGCGACTGCCAGTTGCTGACCCTGGGCAAGGACTCGCTGGAGAAGATGCTCGCCGACGCGCCGCGCATTGCCGCCCGGATCATTCGCGCCCTGGCCGTGGCGCTTTCACGGCGCTTGCGGATGCAGGATGGCCAGCGCCTGGCACAGCAGGTCTAGGCTCTGTACGAAAAGTCTTGAGACGCAGGTCAGGCAAGGCGAAAACAGCCGAGGAAGCGCAGTGTACTGGAGTACATGAGCATTCCGAGGCTGTTTTCAACGCAGCATGAACAAGTATCAAGGCTTTTCGTACAGAGCCTAATCGCGCTTGGGCGGCGGTTTTGGCGAATCCTGGTTCAACCCCGGCAACGGTTGGTCCTTCGGCGGCCCCGGCACCGGCATGGGCGGCAGCAGCGGCGCGCCGGGCCGGTTGGCGCCGGCCTTGGGCGGCGTGCTCGGGGTGATCTGCGGGTAGGGTGTCGGCGTCGGCGTCCCCGGTGCCCCCGGGGCGGTCGTGAGCGGCCGCTGCTGACCTGCAGCGTCGGCCAACGGCACTGCGCCAAGCAACAATGCGGCGAGGATCGCATGCAACATCTGCAGCCTCCTGTCAGGAACCTTCCTACAGGCTATGCCCAACGGCGCATTTTTGCCTGTCCGCCCGCCCGACTGGCGCGCTAGACTCAAGAACATAACCGTCATTGCCCTGATTAGAAGAAAGGTAACACCATGAGTTCCACCTCCGCCGCCACCGCCCGCCTCGACCGTATCCTCGCCGACGCCAAGCGCGACAAGGAAATGGGCTATCGCGACAAGGCACTGAAGATGTACCCCCACGTCTGTGGTCGCTGCACCCGCGAGTTCTCCGGCAAACGCCTGTCGGAACTGACCGTGCATCACCGCGACCATAACCACGACAACAACCCCCAGGACGGCTCCAACTGGGAGCTGCTGTGCCTGTACTGCCACGACAACGAGCACGCCCGCTACACCGATCAGCAGTACTTCAGCGAAGGTTCACTGAGCACGCCGAAAGTCGCCGTGGCCACCCACAACCCGTTTGCCGGCCTGGCTGCGCTGATGAAGAAGGACTGACCGTCGATTCCCGCCCCGCCGTGTCGGCGAGCCCGTATAATCGCGTTCTTTTTTTGCGAAGGGCCCCGACACGTGGCGAACAAACGGTACAGCTGCATCGGCCTGTTCAACCCCAAATCCGCCGAAAACGTCGGTTCGGTCATGCGCGCGGCCGGCTGCTATGGGGTCAATTCGGTGTTCTACACCGGCAAGCGCTATGAGCGCGCCCGGGATTTCGTCACCGATACCAAGCGCGTGCACTACGACATCCCGCTGATCGGCATCGACGACCTGCAGCGCATCATCCCCCTGGGCTGTACGCCGGTGGCGGTGGAACTGGTGGACGGTGCGCGCCCCCTGCCCGAATACACCCACCCGGACCGGGCGATCTACATCTTCGGACCAGAGGATGGTTCGCTGAGCGAAGACGTGCGCGGTTGGTGCGAAGAGACCATCTACATTCCGACCCAGGGCTGCATGAACCTGGCGGCGACGGTGAATGTGGTGCTGTATGACCGCATGGCCAAGGGGTTGAATACGCGGTCGGGGCCCAAGTTCAAATAAGTCGCTGCGGATTTGTGGCAAACGCCAAGGTAATTTCACTGAACGCAGCCATTGCACATGGAGTCTGCTGGTTATCAACGACCAGAGGAGACTGCCCGATGCTCGATATCCATTCGCCCCACCACGAACACAACGTCCATGGCCTGGAGCGCGCCAGCTCCCTGGCTGGGGGCGCGTTGATGATCAGCAAGGGGCTGCGCCACGGTGGCCTGCTGGGGATGTTGCAGGTTGCCGTCGGCGGCCTGGCGCTGGCACGTGGCGTGAGCGGCCATTGTTCGACCAAGGCGTGGTGGCTGCGGCATCGCGCCGAGTACCTGCGCCTGCATCGCGATATAGAACGAGGGGCTGCCGAGCTCAAGGCGCTGAAGGCCAGCGCCGAGGCGGCAACCCGCACCGCGACGGTGACCGGCGGTTGAAAGCATCGCGGGGCAAGCCCGCTCCCACGAGCCGGCGTTCAAAATGATGTCCGGGGTCGTGGCAACGGGCTTGCCCCGCGACAAATCCTGCGCCTAGCGCAGTACCTTGCTTTGCAATACTTCAGACTGCCGCCCCAGGACGTTCTCGCTGATCTGCACGAACTCCTCGGTGCTGACGCTCGACAGGCGCATCAGCGCCCGGGCGACATCGTCCAGCGAGCGCTTGTCGTGGTTGTGCAGGCGAATCTCGCGGTCCAGCGCCTGCAACAGCAACACGCCGCGGGCCACCTGGGCCGGGCTGGCCTGGGCACCCTTGAGGTGATTCACTTTGTCGCCTAGCTTGTGCAAGCGCGCCTGCAACGCCTCGTAACGGTCGTCGCTCATGCCACCAGCACGCCGCAGCAGCTCGCTGGCGTAATAGTCGGCCAGGCTCTCGCCGAGCCAGTCGCTGCCATCGCGGTCGTTGATCTGGGCGAACAATTGCACCAGTTCGCGCAACAGCGGGCTGTTGCCGTTCTCGCTGATCAGCGGCCGGCCACTGTGCAAGTACAAGGAATTGTTGCCTGGCAGCACGCCACGCCACATCTCGTCGCGGGCACCGACCAGCAGCAACTTGGGCGGGTTGCGTGGAAACACCGCCTGCAACTGGGGCCAGACGAAGGTCAGCAGGGTCAAGGTGTCCATGCGGCGCATGCCCTGCCCTTGCGGCGCGGCGACGGTCACTTCGGTGTCGCCAAGGCGCGCACGGCGGCTGCCCAGGCTGCCGGCGAGCACCCAACCGGTGGGGCGGTCGAACAGGCGCGACACGTCATCGATACGGAATTTCTGCCGACCGATGCGCGGCCAGGCGGTCTCGACACTCTTCCAGCCGGCCGGCAGGTCGAAAGCCAGACGCGACACCAGCTCGGTGCCGTCCTGCTGGTCGAGGCGCGCCGGCGGCACCAGCTGATCGCCACGGAACAGCGCCCAGTGCGCGGTCATGCGGGTTTCATGCACACCCCCCTTCGGTTGCTGGTCGAGCAGCACGCGGTAACTGAGGCTGGTCTTGCCTGACGCCGGGTGCCAGACACCGCGCCCGTTCTGCAGCTGCCACTGGCCATCAGCGAGGAAGTCGCTGTAGACACCGGCCTTGCCCATGTCGAAGTCCAGGCTACGCACCACGCTGCCGTCCGCAAGGGTCAGGCGCACCTCGGCCTGGCCGCTCTGTGGCAACAGGCGGACCTGATAATCCAGATCGACTTTCCTGGCCAGCGCCTGAGTGCTGAGCAGCAGGCCAAGCGCCATCAACAGCGGGCGACGCATAACGAAACTCCTTGTAGCCGCGCGGCTCAACCCGCGCGAAAAATCAGGTGGTCTTCCCAGTCGTCTTCATCCACATCGTTCTCGCTGAGCATCCGCCCAGACCGGGAAATGCGTTGCTCATGCACTTGCCCGCGATCACCGCAGACCAGGTGGTGCCACGACGGCAAGTCCTGGCCTTCGCTGACCAGGCGATAACCACAGGTAGGCGGCAGCCACTTGAACTGGTCGGCCTTGCCCGGAGTCAGCTGGATGCAATCGGGCACGTAGCGGAAGCGATTGGGGTAGTCGCTGCACTGGCAGGTCTGCAGGTCGAGCAGCTTGCAGGCGATGCTCGTGTAGTAGACGCTGTTGTCCTCTTCGTCCTCGAGCTTCTGCAGGCAGCACAGGCCGCAGCCATCGCAGAGCGACTCCCACTCTTGCGCATCGAGCTGGTCGAGGGTCTTGCGCCGCCAGAAGGGCGCGGTATCGGCGATCATCACACGTGTTCCTGCAGTCAACGTCAATCCGCGGCGCGCGGCGGCGCCAGTCTAGAGGCAGTCCGGCGGCAACGCCAGACCGCTTGTCAGTGCTCGCCGGACGCAGTAGCGTGCGGTCTTTGTCCCAGCCCTTGCAGGAGCAGCCATGAGCGCCACCCCACGTATCGCCGACTACGCCATCAACGAGCAGTTCATCAATCGCTGGTCGCCACGCGCCTTCACCAACGAGCCGATCAGTCAGGAAACCCTGCTGAGCTTCCTGGAAGCCGCGCGCTGGGCGCCGTCGGCCTACAATTCGCAGCCATGGCGTTTCCTCTATGCCCGCCGCGACACGCCGAGCTGGTCGCGCTACCTGGACATCCTCAACGAGTTCAACCGCAGCTGGGCGCAGCATGCCTCGGCGCTGGTGCTGATCATCTCCAAGACCACCTTCGCCGCACCCGGCTCCGATGAAGAGAAGCCGGCCCTATGGCACACCTTCGACACCGGCTCGGCCTGGGGCCATCTGGCGTTGCAGGCCAGCATCAGCGGCTGGCACACTCACGGCATGGCCGGCTTCGACCAGGACCTGGCCCGGCGCGAGCTGAAGATCCCCGAGGGCTACGCGCTGCACGCCATGGTGGCGATCGGCAAGCTGGGCGACAAGGCGACCTTGGCCGAAGGCCTGCAGGCCCGTGAAGTGCCGAGCCCACGCCGGCCGTTGAGCGAGCTGGCGACCGAAGGCGACTTCAGCTTGTAAGGTTGCGTCAGATTCATCGCGGGACAAGCCCGCTCCCACAGGTGACGGTACAACCTGTGAGAGCGGGCCAGACAGCAAACGTCTGTCAGTAGCCCCGCGCGAAGTCCACCTCGCCCCGCAACCCCTGCCCCGCCGCATACGCCTGCGCATTCCCGACGAACAACCGCACCATCGCCGCCGGCGAGGTCGGCGCCGAGCTGTGCCCGGTCAGCAGCAGCCCCCAGGCAGTCCAGAACGGGTGGCGCTGGGGCAACGGCTCCTGGCGGCAGACATCGATCACCGCGCCGGCCAGGTGCCCTTGCTTGAGCGCCTCGACCAGGTCGGCATCGACCACCGCCACGCCGCGCCCGGCATTGATGAACAAGGCACTGGAGCGGAAACACTTGAACAGTGCCGCATCGTACAGGTCCTGAGTGGCCGGTGTGTCGGGCAACAGGTTGAGCACGTAATCGGCCTCGCCGACCAGGCGAGGCAACTGGTCGAGCCGCGCCACCTCGACGAATGGCGCCTGCTCACGGGCACTGCTTGCCACTCCGTACAAGGTGACACCAAACGGCACGAGGAACTCGGCGACTTGCTGGCCGATATCGCCGGTGCCGACGATCAGCACCCGACGCCCTTCCAGGGTCCGCCCTGGCCGCTCGTCCCAGCGTCGCTCGACCTGGCTGACCAGGCGCGACAGCACATCACGCTCATGGCCAAGCATGTAGGTGAGCATGTACTCGGCCATCACCTGGCCAAAGATCCCCACCGCCCGGGTCAGTCGGTAGTCGCGCGGCAGGCCATCGGCCAGCAACGGCGTGATGCCGGCCCAGGTCGATTGCATCCACTGGGGTTTGTGACCCTGGCGCAACAGGCTGGCCAGCAGGTCGGGCTGGCCCAGCCATACCGGGCACTCGGGCGCCAGGCGGGCCAGTTCGGCGGAATCGCCACTGGTCAGGACCTCCAGGTCCGGCGCCGCCTCACCCAGAAGACGGGCATAGTTGGCATGATCCTGTTCAGCGATCAGAACGCGCATGTGACACACAACCTTGGCAAACAACGGAAGCGGCCCGCCAGGCGGGCCGCAGACAGAGAGGAGGCCGCGCCCGGATCAGGCCGGGTCGTTGCGGCGCAGCAGTTCTTCGGGCAGGTGCTCGATGTAGTCGTCGTCCGGCGGCGGCATCTGCAGGTGGTAGCCCTGGCTGTCGAGGTTCTCCAGTACCTTGGCGATGTCCTCGCGGGCCAGCTTGCGCTCGGGGCTGAGCACCAGGTCGAAGGCGTGCACGGGCGTGCCGAAGAAAGGCAGCAGCCCCTCGGGCACACGCTCCAGGCCATCGGCCTTGAGCACATACAGGTACATTTCGTTCTTGCGGGGGCTCTTGTAGATCGAGCAGATACGTTTCATCGTGAATCTCCGGCACCGGCCAGATCGTCCAGCAGGGCCTGGCCCATGCGCTCGCGACGCCAGCCGCGCAGTGCATCGGGCAGTTGATAGGGACCGTCGGGGTAGCCGCTCTTGAGCAGCGCTTCGAGGGCTTTCTTGCGCAGCATCAGCTCCGGGGCGATGCCCAGGCGCTCACCTTCGGCTTGGCCGATGGCGCGCAGGCGCTTGAGAATGCCGGCGGCTTCGATCGGCAGCGGCTCGGGCAGCGGCGCGGGCCATTGCTCCTGCGGCAGGCTGGCGGCGCGCTTGATCAGCTGGATCAGCGCCTCGCCGTCCTGGCGGATGGTACGCGGGTGCATTTCGTCGATTTTCGCCAGTGCCGACGGGCTGTCTGGCTGGCTCTTGGCCATGGGCCACAACGAATGTTCCTTGAGGATGCGATTGCGCGGCACATCGCGGCTGCGGGCCTCACGCTCGCGCCAGGCGCACAGCTCGCGCAGCACGGCCAATTGCTGGCGGCCCAGTTTCCAGGCCAGCTTGACATCGCGGTAGAGGGTCTCGGGCTCGACTTCACGGCGCAGCGCGGCGACCAGCTCGGCACCGTCCTCGAGCACCCAGGCGTACTTGTCGTCCGACAGCCGCGGGCGCAGGGCGCTGAACAGCTCGGCCAGATGCACGGCGTCTTCGGCGGCGTAGCTGACCTGGGTCTCCGAGAGCGGGCGCTGCAGCCAGTCGGAGCGGGTCTCGCCCTTGGGCAGCTCGAGCCCCAGCACATCTTGCACCAGACGCGAATAGCCCATCGAGAAGCCGATGTTCAGGTAGCCGGCGGCGAGCTGGGTGTCGAACAGTGGCTGCGGCAGCTTGCCGGTCAGGCGCAGCAGGACCTCCAGGTCTTCGCTGCAGGCGTGCAGCACCTTGACCACGCCATTGTCTTCGAGCAACTCGGCCAGCGGCTGCCAGTCGCGAATCAGCAAAGGGTCGATGAGGAAGGCACGCTTGCCGTCACCGATCTGGATCAACCCGGCTTTCGGGTAGAAGGTGTCGACCCGCATGAATTCGGTGTCGAGGGCCACAAACGGCAGCTCACGCCAGCTTCGGCAGTGCTGGGCCAGGGTCTGGTCGTCACGGATCCAGTGAATTTCGATGGCCACGAGGCTCTCCCACTAACATTGGCGCGCAGTATATACGGCGCGGGCGCAATGGGTGAAACCTCGCAAGCCACGCCATCCTTGGTGCTGATCGTCGGTACGCTCAGCGATCGGCCGCCAGCCAGGGCCGGCAGCCGGCAAACAGGTCCAGCGAGCGCTGGTAGACCTCGGTGCGCACCTGCAACAGGCCGAGCATCGAGTGGAACAGGTTGTCCTGCGACAACGGCGCATCGCGCAGCTTGCCCAGGCATTCGGTGTCCACGCCGAAGTCCTCGCGGTAGCTGTCGGAGAACCAGGCCAGCAGCGGCACGTGCTTCTGCTGCTCCGGCGCGATCATGTAGGGCGTGCCGTGCAGGAACAGGTTGTACTCGCCCAGCGACTCGCCATGATCTGAAAGATAGATCATCGCGGTGTCGACCTTGTCCTGCTTGCTGCGCAAGGTATCGATCAAGGTCGCCAGCACCTTGTCGGTGTAGGCCAGGGTGTTGTCGTAGCCGTTGACGATCTCCTGCTGGCTGCACTGGTTCAGGGCGTTGCTGCGGCACACCGGGGTGAAGGGTTCGCTGCCGGCCGGGTAGCGCTTGAAGTATTCCGGGCCATGGCTGCCCATCTGGTGCAGCACCAGCACGGTGTCCTGGTCGAGGTTGTCCAGCAACTCGGCCAGGCCCTGCAGCACGATCTCGTCATGGCACTCGCCACTGGCGCACAGGCTCGGGTCCTGCAGGTTGCTCACGTCGATGAACTGCACCCGGTCACAGGTGCCCTTACAGCCGGACTGGTTGTCGCGCCACTGCACTGCCAACCCCGCGCGCTGGAGGATGTCGAGCAGCCCTTCGCGGTTCTTCGCCACGCGGGCGTCGTAGTCCTTGCGCGGCATGCCGGAAAACATGCAGGGCACCGACACGGCGGTCTCGGTGCCGCAGGAGTGGACGTCGGTAAAGCTCAGCAGGCCCTGCTCCTTACTCAATTGCGGGGTGGTGTCGCGGGCATAGCCAAGCAGGCCGAAGTTTTCCGCCCGGGCACTCTCGCCGACCACCAGCACGGTCAGCGACTTGCGCTGGTGCTGCTGCCAGGCCGCATCGCGACGGGCATCCTCGCCATAGCGCTGGAAGGGCTGGGTGGCCGCGCCCACCTGCTCGCTGACATAGCCGATGGAGGCCCCCACGATATTGCTCGGCGTAAGCATCAGGCGCAGTTCATGGTGGTTGCGAAACAACGACGCCAAGCCCTGGTAGTTGACCAGCGCCACCGAGCCCAGGGCCGCGACGCAGGCCCCACTGACCACCAGCTTGCCCAGCAGTTCGCGGTGCCAGGGGCGATAGGCGATCCTGGCCTTCCACACCAGCAGCGAGGGCAGCACACCCAACAGCAGGATATATACGGCGAACTTCAGCGAAAGCAGGTCGCGCACTTCCGCAATATTCGTTTCAGCCACATTGCGAAACATGCCGGCGTCAATAAGTACGCCATATTGATTCATGAAGTAAGCGACACTTGCACCGCTGATGAACAATACAATCAATACTGGTTTCAATACATAACGAAACGCCAGCAAGGTGAGGATGAGATTGAAGGCGAACAGCATCAGCACGGCGAATGCCAGGCTCAACCACAGCCCCACCATGCCCGGCGGCACGATGGACTCCAGGTGTTCCCAAAGCAAGGTGTTGAAGCCGATCAACAGGTACAGGCTGGCCAGCAACGTGACCCATTCGGTGCGCAGGGATTTGAGTTTCAGCATGGCGTTCGCAACAAGAGTTCATCAGCGGCCAACACGCCCGGACGGGCAGGTTGGAAAGTTGGCCGAACTCTAGAAAGCCTAGCATCAATTTTTTGTGAAAAAGACGCCAACAATTGGTGGGCCGGCGTCTTTCATGAATTAAACAACTTTCATTCAGCTGCCATTCAGCCAGGCAGGCGAAGTTTGGCGTACGGCTCGCGGTCGATATCCAGGACTTCCACGCACAGCTGAATGTCCAGCCCAGGCTGGGCCGGAATCGCCTCGCGCAACACCTCGAGCAGGCTGTTCGACAATTGCTGTTTCACCTGCTGCGTGCGCCCGCTGAGAATCGCCAGACGCACATGGGCGAAGGCCCGCTCGCCAGGGGCGGTGCCCACCCGGTACTGGGCAAAGGCCTGTGCGCGGCTCTTGATGTCCAGCTCTTCGGCAAACTGGCCACTACCGACCAGGGCGTGGTTCAGGCGCAGCAGCAGCACATCGACATTGAGATCGCGCAGGTTGTCGCTGTATTCCAGGTTCAGGTGAGGCATGGCGCAGGTTCCGTTCACGCAGGGGGATGCGACAGCCTAACCCAGTCCCGCAATACGGCAAAGGCGACTATCCTCTTGGTTCAGGCTCGTTTACCAACCCTGAGAGAGGTGAAGAAATGCCAGTTCCGCATGATTTGCTCGCAGACCTGCACGTGACCGCCGAACAGTTCCAGGCCCTGATCGACAAGGATCACGACCTGCACAAGCTGCACAAGGAATACAACGCCAAGGACAAGGAAGTGCTCGCCGCCGAAGGCAATGCTACCGGCGACGACACCGTAAATCGCCTGCGCAAAGAGCGGGTGCTGATCAAGGACAAGATCGAACGCATCGTCCACCCACCCAAATCCTGATTCCCCCAACCGACGCTGTCGCGGGGCAAGCCCGCTCCCAGGTACCGCGCAAACGCCACGGCATGCGCGGCCATCGTGGGAGCGGGCTTGCCCCGCGATGACGTCGGCAGCCCTTATGCAGAAGCCTTCAGCGCCCCCTCCAGATCCTCGATCAGATCGCGGTAATCCTCAATCCCGATCGACAGCCGCAGCAGGTTCTCACTGATCCCCATCACGCCCTTCTGCTCCGGGCTCAAGGAATTGTGCGACATGCTCCAGGAGTGGTTGATCATGCTCTCCACACCGCCCAGCGAGTCGGCCAGGACGAAGATCGACAGCGCCTCGACCAGGCGGTTGACCGCGGCCCGGTCGCCCTTGATGCGCAACGCCACCACCGCGCCGCCCGTGCGCATCTGGCGTTTGCACAGGTCATGCTGCGGGTGGCTTTCCAGGCCCGGGTAGTAGACCTGCTCGACCTGCGGATGCTGTTCGAGGAACTGCGCCACACGCAGGGCGTTGGCGCTCTGGCGCTCCATGCGCACATCGAGGGTCTTGAGCCCGCGCAATGCCAGGTAGCAGTCGAACGGCCCCTGGATCGCGCCGACCGCCATGCTGATCTTGCGCAAGCGCCCCAGCAACTCGTGGTTGGCCGCCACCACCACACCGCCGGTCAGGTCGGAATGGCCGCCGATGTACTTGCTCGCCGAGTGCATCACCAGGTCCACGCCCAGGGTGATCGGCTGCTGGTTCCACGGCGAGCAGAAGGTGTTGTCGATGCAGGTCATCACCCCACGCTCACGGGCCAGCTCGCAGACCGCCTTGATGTCCACCAGGTGCAGCAGCGGGTTGGTCGGCGACTCGATCCAGATCAGTTGGGTCTCGGGGCGGATCGCCGCGGCCACCGCCTCGACGTCGTTGAGGTCGACGTAGGTGGTGGTCAGGCCCGAGGTGCGCCCACGGTAGTCTTCCAGCAGGCGGAAGGTGCCGCCGTAGACACCGTTCATCACCACCACATGGGCATCCTTGGAGAGCAGCTCGAGCACCGTGGCGGTGGCGCTGACGCCCGAGGCGCAGGCGACCGCGCCGACGCCCTCCTCCAGTGCGGCCACGCAGGTCTCGTAGGCGTGCCGGGTCGGGTTGCTGACACGGCTGTAGGCGTATTCGGGGTTGTCGTCCAGGCCGCGCTTGATGAACGAACTGGAAGTGACGATTGCCGGGAAGATGGCATTGTCGGCGACGCTGGATTGCTCACCGGCGTGGATGGTGCGGGTGGCGAAATTGCGCGGTTTGTCGGACATGGTCGGGTCCATTGCCTGAGGGTGGAAAACCGCCACTATCTCATATCCACCACCCCCAGGCGCCAGCAGAACATTTCTGTCGACGCAGCGGTCGAAACAGTTCCAACGTTCCCTGCTAGCGGCTACTCTCGAAAAACTTTTCCCGCAATCGGCGACACGACGTCATGGACAGTTTCGACCAGCACATCCTCACCCTGCTCCAGCGCGACGCCTCGCTGTCCCTCAAGGACCTGGCCGAAGCGGTCAACCTCTCCACCACGCCGTGCTGGAAACGGGTCAAGCGCCTGGAAGAGGAAGGCTACATCCGCGGCCGCGTCGCCCTGCTCGACCCCGAGCGCCTGGGCCTGGGCCTGACGGTGTTCGTCCAGCTCAAGACCCAGCGCCACGACAGCGCCTGGCTGGCGCAGTTCGCCGCCACGGTGACGGCGTTCGAGGAGGTGATGGAGGTGTATCGCATGTCCGGCGACTGGGACTACATGCTGCGGGTGGTGGTAGGCGACATCGCCGCCTACGACCGCTTCTACAAGAAGCTGATCACCAGCACCGACGGGTTGTCGAACATCACCTCGAGTTTTGCCATGGAGCAGATGAAGTACACCACGGCGTATCCGGTGGGGCGCTGAAATGATCTCTGGCAGGACCGGCCTCATCGCCGGCAAGCCGGCTCCCACCCCGACGGCGTCGACCTCAAGCCAAACGACATCCCTGTGGGAGCTGGCTTGCCAGCGATGAGGCCGGCCCTGTCAGTCAGCCAGGGTAGCCTCGATCCGATTCCCCGCCCTCGCCTTCTCCAACTTGATCGCCACGAACTTCGAGGTTGGTGTGTAGGTCCCCTCGCCGTAGCTTTCCAGCGGCACCAACGGATTGGTCTCCGGGTAATACGCCGCCGCCTGCCCTTCAGGCACGTCATAGGACACCAGGCGGAAGCCCGACACTCGCCGCTCGAGGCCATCCTCCCACAACGACACGATATCCACGTGCTCGCCCGGCTCGAAGCCCAGGCGGCGGATATCGGCCTCGTTGACGAACACCACTTCGCGCAGCCCGAACACGCCACGGTAACGGTCATCGAGCCCATACAGCGTAGTGTTGTACTGGTCGTGGGAGCGCAAGGTCTGCAGGATCAGGTCCGGCTTGTCACCGCGGGCCAGCACAGCCGCGTTGACCAGTTGCTCCGGCAACTGGCTCGGGGTGAAGCGCGCCTTGCCGGTGGCCGTGCGGAAGTTGCGGTCCGCAGCGTGGTTGCCAAGGTGGAAGCCGCCCGGATGCTGCAGGCGTGCATTGAAGTCGGCGAAGCCGGGAATCACGTCGGCGATCATGCCGCGGATGCGGCCATAGTCGGCAATCGCATAGTCCCAGTCGATGGGCCGATTGCCCAGGGTAGCCTTGGCCATGCCGGCGACGATGGCCGGCTCCGAACGCAGCAGGACTGAACGCGGCTTCAGCTGGCCGTGGGAGATATGCACCATGCTGAAGGTGTCCTCCACGGTGACGCCCTGCGGCCCTTCGGCCTGGATGTCGATCTCGGTGCGGCCCAGGCACGGCAGGATCAGCGCATCACGCCCGGTGACCAGGTGCGAGCGGTTGAGCTTGGTGGAGATCTGCACGGTCAGCGCGCAGTTGCGCAGCGCCGCGTGGGTACGCGGGGTGTCCGGAGTCGCCTGGGCGAAGTTGCCGCCCAGGGCGACGAACACCTTGGCCCGCCCTTCTTCCATTGCCTGGATCGCCAGCACGGCGTTATGGCCGTGCTCGCGGGGCACCTTGAACTGGAAGCGTTTCTCGATGGCGTCGAGCAGCGCCGCCTTGGGCTTCTCGTCGATGCCCATGGTGCGGTCGCCCTGCACGTTGCTGTGGCCACGCACCGGCGACAGGCCGGCGCCGGGTTTGCCGACGTTGCCGCGCAGCAGCTGCAGGTTGACGATTTCCTGCACGGTGGGCACCGAATGGCGGTGCTGGGTGATGCCCATGGCCCAGCACATGATCACCCGCTCGGCCTTGCGGTACATGCGCGCGGCCAGCTCGATCTCGGCCTTGTTCAGGCCCGACTGCTCGACGATATGTTCCCAGGGTGTGGCGTCCACTACGGCCAGGTAGGCCTCGACGCCACTGGTGTGCTCGGCGATGAACGCGTGGTCGAACACAGGTGGCTCGTCGTTCAGTTGCGCCTCGCGCTCCCACTGCAGAAGGAACTTGGCGATGCCGCGCATGGCCGCCATGTCGCCACCCAGCGCCGGGCGGAAGTATGCGGTGTTGGTCGGCTCGGAGCCGTTGCTGAGCATCTCGAACGGGTGCTGCGGGTGCTGGAAGCGCTCGAGCCCGCGTTCCTTGAGCGGGTTGAAACAGACCACCTGGGCACCACGCTTGACCGCCTCGCGCAGCGGTTCGAGCATGCGTGGGTGGTTGGTGCCGGGGTTCTGGCCAATGACGAAGATCGCATCGGCCAGCTCCAGGTCATGAAACACCACGGTGCCCTTGCCCACACCGAGGGTCTCGGCCATGCCCACGCCGCTGGCCTCGTGGCACATGTTCGAGCAGTCGGGGAAATTGTTGGTGCCGTAGGCGCGCACGAACAACTGGTAGAGGAACGCCGCCTCGTTGCTGGCCCGGCCCGAGGTATAGAACTCGGCCTCATCCGGCGACGCGAGGCCGTTCAGGTGCCGGGCGACCAGGGCGAACGCTTCGTCCCAGCTGATCTCGACGTAATGATCGGTGGCCGCGTCGTAGCGCATAGGGTGGGTGATGCGGCCCTGGTACTCAAGCCAGTAGTCGGTCTGCTCGAGCAGCGCACTGACGCTGTAGCGGGCGAAGAACGCCGGATCCACCGAGCGGCCGGTGGCCTCCCAGTTGACCGCCTTGGCGCCGTTCTCGCAGAACTTGACCATGTCGCTTTCCGGCGATTCGCCCCAGGCGCAACCCGGGCAGTCGAAGCCACCGTTCTGGTTGGTCTTGAGCATGGCCCGCAGGTTCTTGAAGGCGTTCTCGCTGCCCAGCCAGCTCTTGGTCACGCTCTTGAGCGCGCCCCAGCCGGCGGCCGGCCCCTTGTAGTCCCTGATGTGTTCGTCCTGGCTCATGCTGCGCTTCTCCGCACGGTGTTTTTTCCAGCCTAAGAAGCGCCCCCTACTGCGTCCAATCGAAATAAATGACGGCGTGATAAACCGTTTCGATCACCGACCACAGCCCTTGGCCGGCACGGCCTTCAGCCGTGATAGAGGAGACTGATCGAATGGTCGGGGAAAGCAATTTGACGCCAATGGGCGCAGGTTATAGCTTGGACCTTATCCGCGGCCTTTCGCCGCCCCCTGCCACTTCAATGTCGAGCGCGAACGTGGAAAAGAACCCCCAGGCCCTGATCGACGGTTTCAACCGCAAAGTCGATTACCTGCGGATGTCGGTCACCGACCGCTGCGACTTTCGCTGCGTCTATTGCATGGCCGAAGACATGCAGTTCCTGCCGCGCCAGCAGATTCTCAGCCTCGAAGAGCTGTACCAGGTCGCCGAGCGCTTCGTCGCCCTGGGCACCCGCAAGATCCGCCTGACCGGCGGCGAGCCGCTGGTACGCCAGGGCATCGTCGAGCTCTGCGGACGCATCGCCGCCCTGCCCGGCCTGCGCGAACTGTGCCTGACCAGCAATGGCTCGCAGCTCGGCCGCCTGGCCCAGCCGCTGTTCGACGCCGGCGTGTCGCGCCTGAACATCAGCCTCGACAGCCTCGACCCCGAGCGCTTCCGCGCCCTCACCCGCACCGGCGACCTCCAGCAGGTAATCGCCGGCATCGACGCCGCGCGCGCCGCGGGCTTTCGCCGCACCAAGCTCAACGCGGTGGTGCTCAAGGGCCGCAACGACCACGAGATCGTCGACCTGGTACGTTTCGCCATCGACCGTGAACTGGATATCTCGTTCATCGAAGAGATGCCCCTGGGCGCGATCAGCGAGCACGAGCGCGGCGAGTCATTCTGTTCCAGCGACGACGTGCGCGCGCGCCTGGCCGAACATTTCACCCTGGTCGAGTCGGCCGAGTCTTCCCAGGGGCCGGCGCGCTACTGGCGCCTGGCCGAGGCGCCCAACACCCGGGTCGGCTTCATCTCGCCCCACAGCCACAACTTCTGCGCCACTTGCAACCGCGTGCGCCTGACCGTCGAAGGCCGCCTGTTACTGTGCCTGGGCAACGAACATTCGGTGGACCTCAAGCAGGTAATGCGCCAGCACCCCGGCGACACTGCACGCCTGGAAAAAGCCATCCGCGACGCCATGCAGCTCAAGCCCTACCGTCACCACTTCGAAGTGGGCGGCGAGGTGCAGATCCTGCGCTTCATGAACATGACCGGCGGCTGATCGGCCGCCTCTGGAACCGCCTTGATCGTCCACTCACGCCCCGACATGCTGCGCGTGCTGTTCACCCTCAAAGGCTCGATCGTCCAGCGCATCGCCCTGCGCTGCCTGGCGGTGACCTTGCTCGCGGCGCTGATCGTGCTGGTCGAGCGACACTACCCGGCGCTGTTCTACCCGGTCAGCGCCACGCCCTTCACCCTGTTGGGGCTGTCGCTGTCGATCTTCATGAGCTTTCGCAACAACGCCTGCTACGACCGCTGGTGGGAAGGCCGCAAGGCCTGGGGGCGGATGATTATCGAGGTACGTTCATTCGTACGCGAAAGTGTGCTGATCAAGGACGCGGCGCTACGCGAGGAACTGCTGCGCAGCCTCTGTGCTTTCGCCCATGCCCTCAATGCCCGGCTGCGCAACGAGGACGAGCTGGGCGCCGCCCGACCCTGGCTGGGCGAGCAGGCGCAGATCGTGCCGCACAATGTCTGCGACGGCATCCTGCGCGAGGTGGGCGGACACTGTTCGCGGCTGGCGGAGCACGGGGAGATCAGCGAGTTTCGCTACACCCTCCTGGCGCAGCGCCTGGCCGGCCTGTCGGACGTGCAGGCCACCTGCGAACGGATCAAGGGCACGCCACTGCCGTTCCCGTACACCCTGCTGCTGCACCGCACCATCTACATCTTCTGCCTGCTGCTGCCGTTCGCCCTGGCCGAACCGCTGGGCTGGCTGGCGCCGCTGTTCACCACCATCGTCAGCTACACCTTCTTCGGGCTGGATGCGATCGGCAACGAACTGGAAGACCCGTTCGGGCGCGACGAGAACGACCTGCCGACCGATGCCCTGGTGCGCACCCTGGAGCGCGATGTGCTGTCGGCGCTGGGGCATGAGCCACTGCCACCGACGTTGGTGCCGGTGGATCATGTATTGAGTTGAAGTCTCATCGCGGGGCAAGCCCGCTCCCACGCCAGCCTGTGTGTGCTGATATGAGATCGGCGTGGGAGCGGGCTTGCCCCGCGATGGAGCCCTGAGGTCAACCGCGGCTTTCGCAGGCCCCGATCGGCTTCAGGTGCGCGACGAAATTGCACGGCCGGTGCCGCGCATCCAGCTGCTCGGCCAGGATCCCCTCCCATGCCGTGCGGCAGGCGCCGGTCGAGCCCGGCAGGCAGCACACCAGGGTGCCGTTGGCCATGCCGGCCAAGGCCCGGCTCTGTACAGTCGAGGTACCGATATCGAGGATCGACAATGCGCGGAACAATTCGCCGAATCCGTCGATGCGCTTGTCCAGCAGGCAGTCCACCGCCTCCGGCGTGCTGTCACGGCCAGTGAAACCGGTGCCGCCGGTGATCAGCACCACCTGCACCTGTTCATCGGCGATCCAGGTGGCGACCTGGGCGCGGATCTTGTACAGGTCGTCCTTGAGCAGCTCGCGCGCCACCAGGCGGTGGCCCACGCCGACGGCACGGCTGGCCAGCAGCTCGCCAGACGTGTCGGTCTCGAAGGTACGGGTGTCGCTGACGGTTAGCACCGCGATGTTCAGCGGTACGAACACCGCGTCCGGTTTCACGCTCATGGCCTTTGCTCCAGGATTGGCTTGGCGGCCACGTTAGAGAGAAGCCCTGGCAGCGTCCAATCGATAGCGCGTACCGGGTGATCGACGGTTTCTATCGTGGCGTCGGTGAATTTGTCAGCAATGATTAGCCAGGTGCTTCACTCTTGGTTAAGGTCTACCCACCCCGCAACCCAGGCCGCACCATGGACATCAAACAGCTCAAGTTCCTCATCGCCCTCGACCAGACCCGCCACTTCGGCCAGGCCGCGGCGCTGTGCCATATCACCCAGCCGACCCTGTCCATGCGCCTGCGCAACCTCGAAGACGAACTCGACCTGGTGCTGGTCAAGCGCGGCCAGCGTTTCGAAGGCTTCACCGAAGCCGGTGAACGCATCCTGGCCTGGGCCCGTACCCTGCTCGCCGCCCATGATGGCTTGCAGGCCGAGGCCGCCAGTTGCCGGGGCCAGGTGGTCGGCAGCCTGCGCCTGGGTACCGTGCCGCTGGCCAGCTTCAACCCCATGCAACTGCTGATGCCGCTGCGCGCGAAGTACCCCGAGCTGCACTTCCAGCTGTCGTCGCTGAGCTCCGAGCAGGTGATCGACGGCCTGAGCCGCAACCAGCTCGACCTGGGCATCTGCTACCTCGACCAGGTCAACACCAGCTTCTTCGAAGTGATCGAACTGAGCATCACCACCATGGGCCTGCTGCACGACACCCGGCACTTCCAGTTCGAGGCCGACAGCCTGCACTGGGAAGACCTGGGCGACCTGCCGTTGGGACTGCTGAGCAAAGGCATGCACTACCGCCAGTCCCTCGACCTGAGCTTCCGCAGCCGCGGTCTCACGCCCAATGCCGTGCTCGAGAGCGACTCGACCTTCCAGCTGATCCAGGCGATCAACACCGGCGTGTGCTGCGCGATCATGCCGCTGGACTGCGGCCTGGAAGACCTCAGCCAGCACATGCGCATCATCCCCGTGCAGGAGGCCAGCATCCACAGCCCGGTCGGGCTATTGCTGCGCCGTAGCGAGCCACGCTCGGCCATCGCCGAGCAGTGCTTCGACGAGGCCCGCGCTCTGTTCAGCAGCGAGTGATCAGCACTTGATCAATGCGAGCATGGCCATGTTGCGTGGGCGGGTGATCCCGGAGTAACCACGGTCACCGAACAGACCTGGCAATGCATAGTTGACCTTCGCATCGACCCCACCCAGCGAAATGGTCGAATACTCGGCGGTGGAGTAGGCATCCACGCCCATCGCGACTTGCGAAGCCGGACCGTCGTTCTGTGTGGTAGATGCACTCCAGACACCGTTGGCATTGTTCTGGGTGGTGTCGTAGGGGTAGAGGCTGCCCTTCTGCCAGGAACCGAATGCCCGGCCTTGGTCTACCCCACGGCCGTCATCGAAGCCACGGATGAACTCACCGCGTAGGTCAGGCAGGCCGAAGGTCGTGGCACCATCGCCAGCGCCATAGGTGATGCCGATTGCCGCGAACAGAGCACCATACTCGGCGCGAGACACCAATGCTCCATCGGCCTTCAGCCAGCCCACCGGAACCTCGTTGGCTGCGGAGAACTTGATGTCACCAGGTGCAGCTCCAGAGAAACCGATGATCTGGCCAAGCGTCACGGCATGCTGGCTATGCGTGGCATTGGCCACCTGCTGGGCACCACCCTCGCAGCTCAGCAGGATCCAGCAAAGAGCCCCCTGATTGAGCAGTGGACCAAGGTAGGAAACCAGCGTCACGTTGCCGCCAGCGACAATCTCGTTACCTTGCAACAGCTGGCCACCGAGGCCGTAGATCGGCGCAGCTGCCAGACCATCGGGAGCATAGGACGCATCCGCTACGTTGGTGCTGGCCGCACGAAAATATTGAATGACACCATTGGTAGTGGGTAGCGCCGCAAAAGGCAGGGAATTCTTGGCGGTATAAGCGGTTGTCATCGTGAACATCCTGTATCGATTGAGTTTATGCACGCTACTGAGCGCGGAAACCCACTATATGCATAAAGGCATAGAAAATCAATGCATTAATGCATTTACCCTTCAATTCGTTGCCATCCGATACTGGCGCGGGGTAAACCCGGTCAGTTGCCTGAACTGCCGGCTGAACGCGCTGTGGTCGGTGTAGCCACAGCGCAGCGCCACCTCGATGATCGGCAGGTCGCTGTGCAGCAATTGGTGCGCATGTTCCAGGCGGGCCTTGTGGATCATCTGCCTCGGGGTGAGGTGGAACACCCGCTTGCAGTAGCGCTCCAACTGCGCCACCGATATGCCGGCGATGCGCGTCAGCTCGCCCATGCTGATCGGCTGGTGGAAATGCGCGCGGATATGCGCATCCACCGCCGCCAGGCGCTGGTAGGCCGGGTGGGTGTCGGCGGCTGACTGCAGGTCGACCGAAATGCCCACCAGGCCGATGATCGCCCCCGTCGCGTCGTACAGCGGGCGCTTGTGGGTCAGGCACCAGCCCGGTTCGCGGCTGCCGTACAGGTGCAGCTCCAGCTGGTCCTCCAGCACCTGGCCCTGCTCCAGCACCCGGCGATCCTGCTCGGTGTAGCCGGGGCCCAGGCGCGCCGGGAACACCTCGGCGCTGGTCTTGCCCAGCAGCGGTTGCAGGTGCTTCAAACCGCAGCGCTGGACCAGCGTGCGGTTGGCCAGCACATAGCGGGCCTGGTCGTCCTTGATGAAGATCGCCGCATTGGCGATGACATCGAGCATCGGCAGCAGCCAGACCACACCGGTGAGCAAGGCTTCGAGGGATTCGGGGCGGTGCTGGTCGAGGTGCTGGTACAGCGCAGTCAACGGTTGCTCGGGCATGCGGTTATCTCTAGTGATTCTCGCGGCCCTGCAAGCCTAGTCAGCAGCCCCCACCGGGCGCCAGCACTTGCTCTCGACTATGCCGATTTCGTCACTCACCTTGCAGAAAACCATCAAGAACCGAGCCCCCGATCGGTCCACTCTATGCCCCACGCAAGCCGCCCCATGACCTACAAGAACGCGGCGCATGCCGCCGCATCGTGACATCAGACCTGCCTATCCAAAACCTACAAGAAGGCGCACCCATGTCAGGCAAATTCAAGAAACAGCTGTCACTGCTGGACCTCACCTTCATCGGCCTCGGTGCCATCTTCGGCTCGGGCTGGCTGTTCGCCGCCAGCCACGTCTCGGCCATCGCCGGGCCGGCCGGCATCCTCTCCTGGTTCCTCGGCGGTTTCGCCGTGCTGCTGCTGGGCATCGTCTACTGCGAGCTCGGCGCCGCCCTGCCACGGGCCGGCGGCGTGGTGCGCTACCCGGTGTACTCCCACGGCCCGCTGCTCGGCTACCTGATGGGTTTCATCACCCTGATCGCCTTCTCCAGCCTGATCGCCATCGAGGTGGTCGCCTCGCGCCAGTACGCCGCGGCCTGGTTCCCGGCGCTGACCAAGAGCGGCTCCAGCGACCCGACGGTGCTCGGCTGGCTGGTGCAGTTCGCCCTGCTGGGGCTGTTCTTCGTGCTCAACTACCGCAGCGTGAAGACCTTCGCCAAGGCCAACAACCTGGTCAGCGTGTTCAAGTTCATCGTGCCGCTGCTGGTGATCGGCGTGCTGTTCACCTTCTTCAAGCCGGAGAACTTCGAGGTCCAAGGCTTCGCCCCGTTCGGCCTGTCCGGGGTGGAGATGGCGGTGTCGGCCGGTGGCATCATCTTCGCCTACCTGGGCCTGACCCCGATCATCTCGGTGGCCAGCGAGGTGAAGAACCCGCAGCGCACCATCCCTATCGCGCTGATTCTCTCGGTGCTGCTGTCCACCGCGATCTATGCCCTGCTGCAACTGGCGTTCCTCGGCAGCGTGCCGACCGAGATGATTGCCAACGGCTGGGCCGGGGTGACCAAGGAACTGGCCCTGCCCTACCGTGACATCGCCCTGGCCCTGGGCGTCGGCTGGCTGGCCTACCTGGTGGTGGCCGACGCGGTGATCTCGCCCAGCGGCTGCGGCAACATCTACATGAACGCCACCCCGCGAGTGATCTACGGCTGGGCCCAGACCGGCACCTTCTTCAAGTACTTCACCCGCATCGACGAGCAGTCCGGCATCCCGCGCCCGGCGCTGTGGCTGACCTTCGCCCTGGCAGTGTTCTGGACCCTGCCATTCCCGTCGTGGGAAGCGCTGATCAACGTGGTCTCCGCCGCGCTGGTGCTGAGCTATGCCGTAGCCCCGGTGTCCGTGGCCGCCCTGCGCCGCAGCGCCCCGGACATGGCCCGGCCGTTCCGGGTCAAGGGCATGGGCGTGCTCGGCCCGCTGTCGTTCATCATCGCCGCGCTGATCGTCTACTGGTCGGGGTGGAACACCGTGTCCTGGCTGCTGGCGCTGCAGATCGTGATGTTCGTGCTGTACCTGCTGTGCCGGCGCTTCGTGCCTACCGAACACCTGTCGCTGGGCCAGCAGGTGCGCTCGTCGGCCTGGCTGATCGGCTTCTACGCCGTGACCATTTTCCTCTCCTGGCTGGGCAGCTTCGGTGGCCTGGGCGTGATCGGCCACCCGCTGGATACCGTGGTCGTGGCTGCCAGTGCCCTGGGCATCTACTACTGGGGCGCCGCCACCGGCGTGCCGGCGCGGCTGGTGCGCCTCGATGGCGACGACGAAAGCGAAGCCAGCAGCGAACCCCATGCCGGCCAGCAGCCCGCCGCTGTCGCCTCCTGACCCACTACAGATTGGACACGCTGATGAAACAGGTTCATGTCATCGACTCCCATACCGGCGGCGAACCGACCCGCCTGGTGATGAAGGGCTTCCCTCCATTGCACGGCCATAGCATGGCCGAGCAGCGCGACGAGCTGCGCGAGCTGCACGACCACTGGCGCCGCGCCTGCCTGCTGGAGCCGCGCGGCAACGATGTACTGGTGGGCGCGCTCCATTGCCCGCCGGTCTCGGCCGACGCGACCTGCGGGGTGATCTTCTTCAACAACGCCGGCTACCTGAACATGTGCGGCCACGGCACCATCGGCCTGGTGGCTTCGCTGCACCACCTCGGCCTGATCGAACCTGGCGTGCATAAGATCGACACACCGGTCGGCCAAGTCAGTGCCACTTTGCATGACGACGGTTCCGTCACCGTCGGCAACGTGCCGTCCTACCGCTATCGCCGTCAGGTGGCGGTGCAAGTGCCAGGGCATGGCCAGGTGTGCGGCGACATCGCCTGGGGCGGCAACTGGTTCTTCCTGGTCTGCGACCACGGCCAGCATATCGAGCTGGACAACCGCGAAGCCCTCACCGACTACACCTGGGCCCTGCTCAAGGCACTCGAAGCCCAAGGCATCACCGGCGAGGACGGCGCCCCGATCGACCATGTCGAGCTGTTCGCCGACGACACCAACGCCGACAGCCGCAACTTCGTCATGTGCCCCGGCAAGGCCTACGACCGCTCGCCCTGCGGCACCGGCACCAGCGCCAAGCTGGCGTGCCTGGCCGCTGACGGCAAGCTCGCCGAAGGCCAGACCTGGGTCCAGGCCAGCATCACCGGCAGCCAGTTCCAGGGCCGCTACGAACGCGACGGCGAACGCATTCGCCCGTTCATCACCGGCCGCGCCCACATGACCGCCGACAGCACCCTGCTGATCGACGAACAGGATCCCTTCGCCTGGGGCATCTGACCCCGTTCATTTCCCACTGAATACCGCCAGGAGTGACAACAATGACCGACAACATCTTCACCGGCACCATGCCCGCCCTGATGACCCCTTGCACCGCCGAGCGCAAGCCGGACTTCAACGCCCTGGTGCGCAAGGGCCGCGAACTGATCGACGCCGGCATGAGCGCGGTGGTGTACTGCGGTTCGATGGGCGACTGGCCGCTGCTGACCGAGGCCGAGCGCCAGGAAGGCGTGGCGCGCCTGGTAGCCGCCGGCATCCCGACCATCGTCGGCACCGGCGCGGTGAACACCCGCGAAGCCGTATCCCATGCCGCCCACGCCGCCAAGGTCGGCGCCGCCGGCCTGATGGTCATCCCCCGCGTGCTGTCCCGCGGCGCCTCGCTGATCGCCCAGAAGCACCACTTCTCGGCAATCCTCGCCGCCGCGCCGAAGCTGCCGGCGGTGATCTACAACAGCCCCTACTACGGCTTCGCCACCCGCGCCGACCTGTTCTTCGAGCTGCGCCGCGAGTACCCGAACCTGATCGGCTTCAAGGAGTTCGGCGGTGGCGCCGACCTGCGCTACGCCGCCGAGCACATCACCTCCCAGGACGACGCTGTGACGCTGATGGTCGGCGTCGACACGCAAGTGGTGCATGGCTTCGTCAACTGCAACGCCACCGGCGCCATCACCGGCATCGGCAACGCGCTGCCCCGTGAAGTGCTGCAACTGGTCAGTCTGAGCAAACGCGCCGCCAAGGGCGATGCCAAGGCCCGACGCCAGGCCCGGGAGCTGGAGTCGGCACTGGCGGTGCTGTCGTCGTTCGATGAAGGCTGTGACCTGGTGCTGTACTACAAGCACCTGATGGTGCTCAACGGTGACAGCGAGTACCGCCTGCACTTCAACGAAACCGATGCCCTCAGCGACGCCCAGCGCAACTATGCCGAGCAGCAGTACGCGTTGTTCCGCAGCTGGTACGCCAACTGGTCGGCCGAGCAGAACCAGGCCTGATTCCAGGAGCCGCCTCGCACCCCATCGCCAGCAAACCAGCGCCCACAAGCTTCAAGCCTTGTGCTGTACCTGTGGGAGCCGGCTTGCCGGCGATGGGCCGCACAGCGGCCCGCTTTCTCCCAAACTCAATCCCAAAGGACGCCCCATGACCCTGACAGGCAACCTGCTGATCGGCCAGCGTGCCGTGCCCGGCAACCGCGAAGCAATCCGCGCCATCGACCCGAGCAGCGACCAGGCCCTGGAACCCGCTTATGCCGGCGCCAGCGGCGAACAGGTGGCTCAGGCCTGCGCCCTGGCCTGGGCGGCATTCGATACCTACCGCGAAACGCCCCTCGAACAACGCGCCCGTTTTCTCGAAATCATCGCCGAACAGATCGAAGCACTGGGCGATGCGCTGATCGACCGCGCCCACGCCGAGACCGGCCTGCCCAAGGCCCGCCTGCTGGGTGAGCGCGGCCGCACCTGCGCCCAGCTGCGCACCTTCGCCCGGGTGGTACGCGCCGGTGAGTGGCTGGATGTGCGCGTGGACAATGCCCTGCCCGAGCGCCAGCCGCTGCCCCGTCCGGACCTGCGCCAACGCCAGGTGGCCCTGGGCCCGGTGGCGGTGTTTGGCGCCAGCAACTTCCCGCTGGCCTTCTCGGTGGCCGGCGGCGACACCGCCTCGGCACTGGCCGCGGGCTGCCCGGTGGTGGTCAAGGCCCACGGCGCCCACCCCGGCACCAGCGAACTGGTTGGCCAGGCCGTGGCCCGGGCGGTCGCACAGTGCGAATTGCCCGAAGGCGTGTTTTCCCTGTTATACGGCGCGGGCCGTGAAGTAGGCATCGGCCTGGTCACTGATCCACGCATCAAGGCGGTCGGTTTCACCGGTTCACGCAGCGGTGGCCTCGCCCTTTGCCAGGCGGCCCAGGCGCGCCCGGAGCCGATCCCGGTCTATGCCGAAATGAGCGCTATCAACCCGGTGTTCCTGTTCGATGGCGCCTTGCGCTCGCGCAGCGAAGCCCTGGCGCAAGGCTTTGTCACTTCGCTGACCCAAGGCGCCGGCCAGTTCTGCACCAATCCCGGGCTGGTGGTCGCCCGACAGGGGCCGGCCCTCGAACACTTCCTGGTTGCCGCCAGCGCCCTTGTTGGCCAAGCGGCGGCGCAGACCATGCTTACTCCGGGTATCGCCAATGCCTATGCTGGCGGCGTGGCAGCGCTGAGCGAAAACCAAAACGCCCGGTGCGCGGCGAGCGGCCTGCCGGCGCAGGGGCCGAACCAGTGCCAGGCTCAGTTGTTCGTCACCACCGCGCAGGCGTTTCTGGCCGACCCTACGCTGCAAGCCGAAGTGTTCGGCGCCGCCTCGCTGGTGGTGGCATGCGACAACGATGAGCAAATCCGCCAGGTGGCCGAGCATCTGGAAGGCCAACTGACCGCCACCCTGCACCTGGACGAGGCCGATCTGCACAGCGCCCGCCGCCTGCTGCCAACCCTCGAACGCAAGGCCGGGCGGATCCTGGTCAATGGCTGGCCGACCGGGGTCGAGGTCAGCGATGCCATGGTCCATGGCGGCCCGTTCCCGGCCACCTCGGACGCCCGCAGTACCTCGGTGGGCACTGCGGCGATCCTGCGCTTCCTGCGCCCGGTGTGCTACCAGGACTTCCCCGACGCCCTGCTGCCCGGTGCATTGCAGCAGGCCAATCCGCTGCACCTGCGGCGGCTGCTCGATGGCCAGCGGGAAGTCTGAACGATGACCGCCTCTGACACGGACATCGCCGTGGTCGGCGCCGGCATCGTCGGCGTCGCCTGCGCCCTGCGGCTGGCACGCCAGGGCCGCCGGGTGCTGCTGATCGATCGCCAGGCACCAGGCCACGGCGCTTCGTATGGCAACGCCGGGCACCTGGCCACCGAGCAGGTGTTTCCCATCGCCGACCTGTCGATTCTCAAGCGCCTGCCAGCCATGCTGCTGGACCCCATGGGCCCGCTGCGCCTGGACTGGAAGTACCTGCCCCGCGCCCTGCCCTGGTTCACCCGGCTGCTGCTAAACCTGCGCCCGGCGCCGTTCCAGCGCAGCGTGGCGGGCATTCGGGCGTTGAATGAAAACAGCCTTGGCGCCTGGCAACGGCTGCTCGCATCCATCGACTGCAGCCCCTTGCTCAAGGAAGACGGGTCGCTGCTGGTGTTCGAACGCCATGAATCGCGCCAGGCCCTCGCGGCGTTGCGCGCCCGCATGCAGGCACAGGGCGTACCCGTGGACCTGTGGTCGGCACAGGCGGTGAGCGAGGCGGCGCCGCAGTTGAGCCCGTCGATCCTGGGTGGCCTGTTCTTCCCGCGTACCGGTCACTTCCTCGACCCCTATCAAGTGGTCTGCGAACTATTCAGCGCCGCCAGGGCCAGTGGCGTACGCTTTCTGCGCGCTGAGGTCAGTGGCGGCCGGGTGCATGGCCAGGGCGTCAGCCTTGCCAGCGACCAGGGCCCCCTCGAGGCCAGCCAGGTGTTGATCAGCGCCGGCGCCCACTCGGCCAAGCTCACCGCCACCCTGACCGGTCGGCGGGTGCCCCTGGATACCGAGCGCGGCTACCACCTGATGCTGCCGGCGGAGCACCAGCGCCTGCCGTTTGCCGTCACCTCGCTGGAGCGCAAGTTCATCATGACGCCCATGGCCGACGGCCTGCGCCTGGCCGGCACGGTGGAGTTCGCCGGGCTCGAGGCGCCGCCGAGCATGCAGCGGGCGTGGCAACTGCACAGGTTGAGCAAGGGTTTGTTTCGGCGTGAGCTGGATGCCGAGGGGGCGACGCCGTGGATGGGGTTCCGGCCTTCGTTGCCGGATTCGCTGCCGGTGATCGACCGGGTGGCCGATGGCAAGGTGTTGCTGGCGTTCGGGCATCAGCATTTGGGCTTGACCCAGGCGGCGGTGACGGCGGAATGGATGGGGCGGTTGGTAAATGGCGAAGACTGCCCGCAAATCAGCGCCTACCGATTGAGCCGCTTTTGAAAAGGGGGGCCGCGTCGCGGCCCCAGCCTCACTCAGCGATAACGCTCGAGCCAGTGCGCATAAGGTGCTGGCAAGGTCCACGATGCCTTGTCCACGCCCAGGGCCTTGGCAGCGGCATATGGCCAGTGCGGGTCAGCCAGGTGCGCACGCCCCACCGACACCAGGTCCAACTGGTTGGCCTGCAACGCGCCTTCGGCCAGCTCCGGGGTGCCGAAGCCCCAGGCCGAGGTCACCGGCAGCTTGGCCTCGCGACGCACACGTTCGGCGATCGGGCCCATGAACGCCGGCCCCCATGGGATGTTGGTCTCAGGAATGGTGAAGCCAACGCTGACGCTCAGCAGGTCCAGGCCACCGGCCTTGAACCGGCGCGCCAGTTCGATGGATTCCTGCAGGGTCTGCTCGTCACGGCCGTCATACTCCAGCACGCCAAAGCGGGCGGTCAGCGGCAGGTTCTCCGGCCACACCTCACGCACGGCGGCCAGGGTTTCCAAAAGGAAGCGCGTGCGGTTGTCGAAGCTGCCGCCGTAGGCATCGGTGCGCTGGTTGGAATGCTCGGAGAAGAAGCTCTGGCCCAGATAGCCGTGGGCAAAGTGCAGTTCGATCCATTCGAAGCCGGCATCGCGGGCGCGGCGTGCGGCATCGACGAAGTCCTGCTTGACCCGGGCGATATCGTCCAGGGTCATGGCCTTCGGCACTTTCGGCAGGTGGGCGCCGAAGGCGATGGCGGATGGTGCGATGGTGTCCCAGCCACGGGCATCGTCGGCGGCGATGTGGTCGTCACCTTCCCAGGGGCGGTTGGCGCTGGCCTTGCGCCCGGCGTGGGCGATCTGGATGCCCGGCACGGAACCGGCGGCCTTGATCGCCTTGACCACCGGCACGAACGCCTGGGCCTGGACGTCGTTCCAGATCCCGGCGCAGCCGGGGGTGATGCGCCCTTCCGGGGACACCGCGGTGGCCTCGACCACCACCAGGCCGGCGCCACCACGGGCCAGGCCCGCGTAATGCACCTGGTGCCAGTCATTGATCAGGCCATCCTCGGCCATGTACTGGCACATCGGCGGAATGGCGATGCGGTTGCGCAGGGTGACGTCTTTGAGGGTGTAGGGTTCGAACAAGGCGGCCATGAGGTAACTCCAGGACGGGGTTGGATACGATTGTTCGATCATATTCGAACTATGGCAATTTGTGAAACCCCCGTTATCATGTCGACCATGCGAGCCTATACCCACCCCAATCCCGAAGACCTGACGCTGGAGCGCCTGCTCTACGCGCTGAGCGACCCTGTGCGCATGGATATCGTGCGCCGCCTGGCGGGTGTCGCCGAAGCCAGCTGCGGCGAGCTGGACGGCGGCCGGCCCAAGTCGAGCATGTCCCATCACTTCCGTGTACTGCGTGACTCGGGGCTGGTGTACACCCGCAATGTCGGTACCACGCACATGAACTCGTTGCGCAGCGATGAGCTCGAAAGCCGTTTTCCAGGGTTGCTGGGCAGCATTCTCGAGCAGCGTTGAACCCCAGCCTGCCACCGACGGGAGCCGTTTCCATCGATAGTCCAGGCACAAAAAAACCACGAGGCCGCCAGGGGCGATCCTCGTGGTTGGTGTTGCCGGGCAAGCCCGGCAAGCATGGGCCTTACAGCGCCATGTCGTTCGCAGGCTTGCTCTCGACCGGTGCGCCTGGGGCGGCAGTGGTCTTGACGCTCTGATCGAGCACCGGCGGCTTCTCCAGCTGCAGCACTTCGGCGGTGTAGTCCCACTCTTTCTGGGTGGCAGCGGCCGAGTCGTTCAGCTTGGTACCGTAGCTCGGCACGATTTCCTTGATCTTGGCCTGCCACTCAGGGGTGGCGACCTTCTCCTTGAACACGGTTTCGAGCACGTTGAGCATGATCGGCGCGGCGGTCGAGGCACCTGGCGAGGCGCCCAGCAGGCCGGCGATGGTGCGGTCCTGGGAAGCCACGACCTCGGTGCCCAGCTTCAGCACGCCGCCCTTCTCTTCGTCACGCTTGATGATCTGCACGCGCTGACCGGCCTGCCACAGCTTCCAGTCTTCCTTCTTGGCGTTCGGGAAGTAGGTCTGCAGGGCGGCGAAACGGTCGTCGTCAGACTGCATCAGCTGGCCGGCGAGGTATTCCACCAACGGGTACTGGTCGATACCCACGCGAGCCATCGGCCAGACGTTGTGGGTGGTGGCGCTGCTCAGCAGGTCCAGGTACGAGCCGTTCTTCAGGAACTTGGTCGAGAAGGTGGCGAATGGCCCGAACAGGATCACGCGCTTGCCGTCCAGCACGCGGGTGTCCAGGTGCGGTACCGACATGGGTGGCGCGCCGGTCGAGGCGATGCCGTAGGCCTTGGCCATGTGCTGCATGGCAACGGTCGGGTTCTCGGTCACCAGGAACGAGCCACCTACCGGGAAGCCTGCGTATTCCTTGGCTTCCGGGATGCCCGACTTCTGCAGCAGCTTCAGCGCGCCGCCGCCGGCACCGATGAACAGGAACTTGGCGTCGGTGGCCGATTCGGTACCGTCCTTCAGGTTCTTGTACTCGACGTGCCAGGAGCCGTCTTCGTTGCGGGTGATGTCCTGCACTTCGGTGGACAGCTTGAGATCGAAGTTCTCTTTGGTCTGCAGGCTGCCAACGAACTGGCGGGTGATCTCGCCGAAGTTGACGTCGGTGCCGATCGGGGTCCAGGTGACCGCCAGCTTCTGGTTCGGGTCACGGCCTTCCATCATCAGCGGGACCCACTTGGCGATCTGCGCGTGGTCCTCGGAGTACTGCATCGGGCGGAACAGCGGGCTGGCCTGCAGGGCGTCGTAGCGCTTCTTCAGGAACTTGATGTTGTCATCGCCCCAGACGAAGCTCATGTGCGGGGTGGTGTTGATGAACGAGTGCGGGTTCTTCAGCACGCCCTGGCGTACCTGCCAGGCCCAGAACTGGCGGGAGATCTGGAACGACTCGTTGATCTCGATGGCCTTGGTGATGTTGACGTTGCCGTCTTTGTCTTCCGGGGTGTAGTTCAGCTCGGCCAGCGCGGAGTGGCCGGTACCGGCGTTGTTCCAGCCGTTGGAGCTTTCTTCGGCGACGCCGTCCAGGCGCTCGACCATCTCCATCGACCAGCTTGGCTCCAACTCGTTGAGCCAGACAGCCAGGGTGGAGCTCATGATGCCGCCGCCAACCAGCAGCACGTCGACTTTCTTGGTGTCGGCAGCGTGCGCTTGCATGAAGCTCGCCGCGACAGCCAGACCCAGCAAGGTCTTGCCAGCTTTCTTGAACATTGATCGATTCCAGTCAGTAGAACGGAGGGTGGGCCTGTGGCTGGCCCAGGTATTCCATGTTCTTCAGCGCAGGCTTGTTGTGATCATTGTTCAGCAGCCAGAGAGACATTGGACGCGCCAGCCTTTGGTCGGATTGACCGACAAGGCTGAAACGATTGACGGATTGTAACCGAATTGCCAGCACAAACAAACGCGGCCCACCCTGTCAATGCGGCACTTCGCATCAGGGTGGGCCGCGCTTCCCGGAGCTACCTCAGACTTCCGGGAACACACCGTCCTCGAACGGTTCCTCGGTCCCGCCCTCGGTTTCCTCGGCGGTATCGTTGACCTCCTCCGACAGCTCGGTCGCTTCCGCCTGTACCTCCACAGCCTCCTTGACCTGCTCCGCGAGTTCTTCATTCACCGCGTTGCCCATATCCTCGACGATCTGCGGCAACTGCTCGTTGACCGTGGTGACGTTGGTGTTGGCCCCCGAGATATCGCCGGCCTCGAGCTGCCCCTTGGCCTCGAGCAGATTGTCGTTAGCCTCTTCCAGCTGATCAGTCACCTCGATCTGGGCCAGGTCGCTCACCTGTTCGGCGGCACTGTCGATCGCCCCGCCAGTATTGTCGCTGGCCACCGACTTGTACGCCGAACTGCCGCTGGCGCGCACCTCGGACACCGAGGAGGAGAAATCCGCCTCGCTCGGTACCTCGGCCTGCACGTCGCCCGAGGCATTGTCGAGCTGCGCCTGGTTGTCGGCACGGGCCTGGTCGCCGACCTGCTGCCCGTCGTTCTGCGCGTCCTGTACCTGCTCGGAGGTGGGGTCCTTGCCGTCGTTCTCGTTGGCCTTGTCCTCGGCCAGCTTGTCGTTCTTGGCGGTCAGTTTCTGCTTGAGGAAGTCCAGGGCCATCCACAGCCCCATGGCCTCCATGAAGTATTTGAACACGGTGCCGAAGGTCAGGCTCGACCAGAACTTGTCCCAGCCCGACTCCGGCGCCAGCGGGATGGCGATCACCGACTTGCCCAGCATGGTGCCGGCCAGCAGGGTCAGGGCCGTGGTGTCCGAATCCTTGCCGGTGAAAGTGCCCTTGTAGCCGAAGGTGCAGTTCAGGGTGATGGCGCCACCGCTGCTGTCGATCAGCTGGCCATTGGAGAACTGCAGCGTCTTGCTGCTGCCCTGGGACGTGAGGGTGATGGTATAGGCGCTCTGGCGGTCGCTGGGGTCGGCCGGCGACGGCGCGTTGGCCTTGCGGGTGAAGGTGATGGTGCCCTCGGAAGTCGCGCCCTTGGCATTCTGCCCGGTGGCCGCCGAGTACACGTAGAAGGTCGCGCCCGGCTTGCCCTGGTCGTTCATTCCCCACAGATAGGCGAAGCCGCGCATCCAGGTGCTGACCGCGACATAGCTGGGGAAGTCCAGGCCAGCGAACGTCGGGTACTGGTTGAAGAACGCCGCCATCTTGGCATTGCCATCGGCAACCGAACCGCTGCTGAAGGCATCCTTCATGGCCGACTGGAAGTTGGCCGACATCTGCGACGAAGGCGAGGTCATGATGTTCTGGCAGAACGTCAGGGCGGTCTGCATGTTCTTCGCCGCCGCTGCGGTGATATTGATGTCGGGGTAGGTCTCGGTATTGAAGTCGAGCTGCTCGCCCACGGTCATCACCGGAAACAGCGAGTCGGTCCTGGACACCAGCAGGTTGTAGAGATGCGATACGGCGGTCTGGTGCTGGCTGTTGACATAGGTGTCATGCAGCGTGGCCGTGGTGCTGGCACCGTTTTTCAGCACGTTGCCGCTGGCCATCGACAGGAACTTGAGGTCCTGCAGGTAGCCCTGTTCGCTGGTGCCGCTGGCGGCATGGGCGTCGAGCACCACGACATCGACACCGGACTGGTTGCTCAGCTTGACGGTCTCGTTGATTTGCGTGGCGGTGCTCAGTTTGGCGGTATTGGCAGTGTTCACGTTGCTCTCCTTGCTGGTTGCGGTGAATGACACATCAATACGCAATGCAAGCCGTGGTGCTGCGCACCCCGGCCTGGTAATGGGTGGACAGGATGCTGCCGCCGACCGGCAGGCCACGGCTGTCGAACTGCGCCCCGGCATAGTCCACGTCGGTCACACGGATCACCCGCTGGCCGTCGCGGGCATACAGGGTCACCAGCGTCCGGCGAGGCGTTCCGCTGCTGCCCGGCTGGGTGAACCAGTCTTCGCGCCGCTGCAACAGGCTGCCGTCCTGGCGCCGTTGCACACTGCTGCGATCGGCGGCGCGGTTGGGCGCCCAGGGGGCGAAGGAGCAGAGCAACGGCGCAGGCCCGACCACCTTCATGACGCCTTCCAGGTCCAGCCGCTGCCGGCCCACCAGTTGCCCCTGGCGATAGCGCAGGGCCGTGGCGCTACGGGGTTTGCCGCAGGCGGCAAAGGTGCGTACCACCAGTTCGCCGCCATGGACCTGGCGGCGGGCGTCGAACAGCACGCCGCCGTAGTCGGAGTTGATGTGCTCCAGCACGGCATTGCCGCCTTCTATATAGCGCGTACCGATCACCTGGTAAGGCACGCCGGTGGCCCCCAGGTAGGACCTGGCGCTGTAGGTCCGCGTGCCGCGGCCATCGGTATGGTTTACCGCGAGCATGCCTCCTGTAAGCCGGGTTCCGGCCATCTGCGCCTGCCCATAGGACACGCAGGTGCGTCCCAGCAGACGGCCATCGGCATCGAACTGGCGGGTGCTGTAGCTGGCATAGCACTCCTCGTCGTAGGCCATCTGCGCCTGATGGACGAGATGCCCCTGGGCATCGTTCGCCGACAGCGTGGCCATGCCGTGGGACGGCGTGCCGGCGGCAGTGAGGTGCAAGGCGTCGTACTGGCCGAACACCGAGCGCCGCACCTGGCCCTGGTCATCGAGCAGGCGAGTGATCGAGGAGCGCGCCCGCCCCTGGGCATCGATCAGCACGTGGCTGTCGGCATGCGGCGCGCCCCCGGCGTCCACCGAGCGGTAGCGCACCTCCAGGCCACCATCGGTCTGGGCGTGGTACTCGGCCCTCCCCCGGGTGGCGACGTTCACCCCGTCCGGGCCGTAGTGCACCAGCGACACCGCCCTGGGCGGCCGGATGGCGTAGCCGGGGTCGACCAGGCCATCGAGCAGGCTCTGCAAGGCTTGATTGTTCATGTCGGTACTCCTTCACTGACACTGTCAGGCGCGAGGATCCCGGCCAGGTGGTCGAGCAAGGCGACCCCTTCGGCGCGGGTGGTGGCTTTCTTGTAGGAGAAGCGCATGTCCAGGCTGACCCGGGTACGCTCGCTGTCGTTGCGCATCGAGCCATGCCCCAGGTAGCCGCCATCGAAGATCAACACCTGGCCGTAGCGCAGGCTGACCGGGCTGTAGTCGGCACTGCCATAGTCGCTTTCCAGCCACAGGGCGGCGCCAGCCTCGACATCGGTGAACGGCATCCAGAAGTTGACCTGGTCGATGCGCTCGGTAACGCAGATATCGTGGTGGAACGAACTCACGCTGGGCGTGCCGGCCAGGTGCACGCGCAGCTTCGGGTGGCTGGTATAGGAAATGCCACGCCCCACCAACGGCGCCAGCACCTGGAGCATGAAGGCGTGGTAGAGGGTCCAGAAATCGGCCGTGGCAGGCTGACGCTCCATCATGTCGCTGAGCAGCAGGTTGTCCCTTGGGCGCAGCCGCGCAGGGCGGCCACGTTCGAGGTAGTGCTGGCGCAGATACAGGTGCAGCCGGTCCAGGCGCTGCACCTTGTACACGTCCCGCGTCAGTGCCGCAGCGAAGGGAAAGCGCCGGGTGTCGTATTCGAGAACCAGACGGTTGCGCCGGGGCCGTGCACCGGCCTCGGCCATCAGCCAGGCACGATCCACCCCGGCCAGCAACGGCTGCACGCGCATGTTCATCCGGCATCCTCCGTTTCATCCTGGCGCAACCGCGCCAGCGCCTCGCGCAACAGGCGCAGGTTGCCGCGCGCACGGTCATAGCCATGCCAGAGGAAGATCCCGCCCTTGTCGCTGGCCGCCACCATCACCGCCACCAGGTGCTGCCAGGCCCATTCGGGCAAGCCCAACCGTGGCCGCTCGAGCAGTTGGCCTATCCACAGCGGCTCGATCAGGGCCATGCCGCGCAGTTGCACCTTGCTGCCCGCGGCGCTGCGGCCCTGGCCATGCAACAGCGGCTTGAGCGTGATCGGATCGAGGGTCACGTCCAACTGGCCGGCCTCCACGGCCGGCGGGCCACCCTGCCACTGGATGCGTCCCTCGCGAAATTCGGCGGTTACCGGCTTGCCAGCGATCTCCAGCCCGTTGGGCCCCAGGCGCAACGCCAGCAACTCGGCCAGGCGACCATGCACCAGGCGCAGGCGGTAAGCCCCCTGGGCCCACTGCGCCAGGTCCTCGAAACGACGTGTCGACAGTGCCAGGCGTCGCTCACCGATGCGTGTGTCACGCCCGTTGAACAGTACTTCGCCGGGCAACGCCAGGCCCTCGCGCAACACATCAACCCCTTGGCTCGCCGAGGCCGAGGGCACGATGCGCAGCGCCTCCCCTGCGACCCGATAATCCCCTACCGCCAGGCATGCCGGACGCGCCAGCGATTGCCCGCGCAAAGCCACCTTGTAGCCGCTCCCAGCCTGTTCCCCAGCGGGCCACACCAGCCCGATCCAGCTGCGCCCGCCCTGCACCGAGAGATCGGATTGCAGATAACCGGAACTGCCATTGCCGGCCTCGGCGCTCCAGGTCAGCACGCCCGACTGATAGCGCACGCCCACCAGCGGTTGGCCATCGAGGTCGACACGCAGGCCGGCGTTCTTCATGCGGCTGAACAACGAGAGGCTCATGCGTCGACTGCTGTCGAGGTAGAAGCCGCTCCAGGGCGCCAGGCTCGACTGCAGCAGCGCATTGAGCTCGGCATTCATGCCCGGCCAGTCGATGCTCAGGCCAGCCTTGCGCGACCAAGCCGCGGCGACAGCACGCAGTTCGCCCGGCGCGGCGGCGCTGAGCGCCCGGTGCAAGGCGCTGCTGGCCGAGGTATAGGTCAGCAGGTGCTCGACCCCCTCACGATTGCCGGGATGACGCTGGGCATCGGCACCCTTGGCTGCCAGTTGCACCGCGCCCGGGTCGCGTTGCCCCAGCAGATGCCGTTCGCGGGCATCCAGCCCGCCCCAGGCCTGCACCGCGGCCTGGGGGTCGTCGCGGTACTGCCGGCGCAACTCGGCATCGTCGGACAAGGCAAGAATGAAACGTCCGGCACCGGTGTCGGCCTGCCACTGGTAACTGGCCGGCACATCGAAGCGGGCGAAATCGCTGAAGGCACGACGTTCACGCTTGTCGTAGCGGTCGATCACCCGCAATGGATCACTGGCGGCACGCACCGGTTGGCCGGGGCGGATCAGCCCCAGCCGCTCGAGCATCTGCGGATCCGACTGCCCTGCGGTGCGCGGCGGCAGGTAGAAGGTGGAGATCCCGGTCACCCACGATTGCGCCAGCGGATCGCGCAGGCTGGCCAGGGTTTGCCGGTCGATCAGCGGATCGATCCCCGGGTAGCGCGAACCGACATAGTTGATCACCGGGTGCTCCGGGCCGTAGAGCGCCTCCAGGTAGTCGAGCAGCACGGCGAAGTTGCTGTTCAGGTACCCCTGGCGTCGGTAGCCCAGCTCGCCGATCAGGCCGACCTGCCAGAGCACCAGGTGCAGCCCCGGGTCCGGCTGGCGGCGACGGATCAGCATGTCGGTGGCTTCGTACATCTGCATGCCGGGTTGGCTGGGGTCCACGCCCAGGTCGGCACACAGGGTGTCGAGGGCGCTGACTGCCGCACGCATGCTGGCGTGGTGCCCTTCACGGCGGGCGATGGTCACGGCGCGATGGGTCGACAGCACGAATACGCCGGGGTGGCCATAGAAGATCGCCACTACATGCTCGCCGTTGCGCACGTGATGCAGCATGGCCTCGGTCATCTGCATGTAGGTCAGGTAACGCGGTTTGCTGTCGTCGTAGAGCACGTACAGGTCAAAAGCGTCCGGACGCTGCGAGAGGATCCAGATCTTGGTGGCCGGGTCGGCAACGCAATAGAACACATGGTCGGCGGCGAGGATCCGCGCCTCGTCGCTGCGGCTGAAGTCCGAGGCCTCGATGCCCGAGCCGAGGATCTCAAGGGTGCCGGGGCGCTGCGGCGCGACCAGCAGGGCCGGATCGTCGCTGATGTCCGCGGCCCTGGCCGCGATGGCCTGGGCCAGCCGCCGCCAGCGGCGGCGGTGGTCCTCGGCGCTCGGGTAAAGGGTGGCTTGCACCTGTTCGTGGTTGTTGCGGGTCGTCATGCTCATGCGGTTCGCTCCTCAGGCGCCTTGCGCGGCCAGGTACTTCATCGCAACACTCGCCCCCACCTTCACCGGCAGCGGCTTGCCCTGGTAGGTGGCGTTGCCGAGTATCACGAAGGCCTTGTAGGCTTGATCGCCGGTGTAGGGCGCCATGCTGGCCACCACCTGGTTCTCGTCGTCACTGGACCAGCGCCAGTTGGCCGCGTCGTTGTCGGCCTTGGTGTTGCCCGTCTGCAGCAACGTGGAAATCGTCACCCCGACGGTCTTCGGATCGCCCTGCACTTCGGCCACATACTGGCTGAAGGTCTGCCAGCGAGCCGCCACTGGCTTGTCGTCCTGCAGCATGTAGTTGACCAGCACGCCCACCCCGGTGCTCTGACGCGGTTGCAGGTTCTCGATGTCCTTCTCGTCCTGGTTCTTCCAGGCCTGGAAGATCGCGCCCACGCTCTGGAAGGCGACGTAGATCACCGCCCCTTCGATCAGGGTCGGCAAGGCCTTGGTCATGATCCAGTTGCCGACGCCATTGACCACCTTCATCAGTGCGCCGGGCTCGACGTTCACATCGGTGTCGATATCCACGTCGACATCGATGTCGATGTCCGTCTCGGTGTCGGTCACCACATCGATGTCCACGTCGATGTCCACGTCTACATCGACATCCACCACCGCGATGAAATCGACGTCGATATCGATGTCGATATCCACGTCCACGTCCACATCGATGTCGATGTCGATATCCACGTCCACATCGACGTCTATATCCACGTCGATGTCCACGTCGACGTTGACCGGATCGGCTGCGTCGCCCACGCCACTCCCGGCGCCGGCGGTGTCACCGGTGCTGTTGAGGCTGTCCTGGATGCGGCTGATCAGCTTGCCGGTATTCTGCGCCAGCCACTGCATGCCGTTGGCCACGGTGCCCAGCAGGTTGATCGCGGCGTCGAGGGTCATCGCCAGCTGCACGGTGAACAACGCGCCATAGGCCATGTCGTAGGCGACTGCGTACCAGGGCAACTGCGGGTTTTGATAGGACTGGGCGATGAACTGCTGGCCGTCACAGGTACCGACAAAGGCCCAGGTAATCACATCGGGCTTGCCTTCCCAGGTCAGGTCGCGGATGAACCCGGTGGTGTTGAAGCCGTGCTTGTCGTCGGCACCCGGGCTTGTCAGTTGGCCGTACTGGAACTGCAGCGCACTGCCGCCGCCCGTGCTGGGGCTGTAGTTGGCCTTGCCGTCGGCGATGGTCAACGTGCCCACCTGGGTGGTGGGCAGGATGAAGCCCATGGAGTTGCCGCTGGGGGGCTCGTAGCAGTAGTAGGTGCCCGGATAGGCGTACAGCTGGTTGTTGGCCCAGTAACCCAGGGCCGAGAACAGCGCGAAACTCACCCCAGGGTAGCCATTGGCGGCGAAGAAAGAGGCGGCCTTGTCGTTGAGGGCGTTGGCCGGGGTATCGCTGACCAGTTCGCAGAATTCCAGGGCGGTGGGAGTGAAGGGCTGGCTGATGAACGACTGGTAGAACGCCCAACCGGAGTTGGCCGTGGTCACATCCTGGTTGCCGACCCGCACCTGTTCCGAGTCCGGCAACAGGGCGTTGGCCACCTGCACCAGCAAGGGAAACTGGTCGCTCTGGCGCACGATCACCAGCCGCGCCAGGCTCTCTGTGAGGGGCAAGGTGGTGCTCTGGTTGGCGCCCAGCGAGCCTTGCAGGGTGTACACGGCGGTATAGTCCGCCGGATTGGTGGAAGGCGGATCGGTCGCGGGGTTCTTGTTGAGGGTGGTGTAGATGTCCAGCGCCAGGTTGGTGTTGTTGGTGATCTGGACGGGGTAGGTGGCCATCTCGATGCATCTCCCTTGCCTTCGAACAGCGCCAGGGCGCCGGGTTGAGACTCGACGGGCCAAGGAAGAAGAAAGGAGCGCGAGCGCGCAGGCGTGCAGACGGCACACGCAGTGAAATGCGGGCCGTATGCCGTCCATGGTCGGGGATCCAGACTCGTCCTGAGGCTGTCAGTCAGGGTGTCATGCACTATAGCGAGCGACCGGGAATGGCAATGGAACAGTTGGCGATATGCCAGCAGCGTTCAATTGCCAATGCGTGCCCAGGGTGGAACTGCCAGAAAAGGCGGCCCCGAGAAATAAAAACCCCCGGCCACATCCATGGTCGGGGGTCTTGGATCAGGCTGTGAACAACCCGATCAGGGTATTTCCAGGATTACTGCTGCTGAGGCAGTTTATCGATCGGGCCGCAGCCGCCGATGATCTTGGAGATGGAAACCGATGGGTGGAACAGGTAGTCGTACGAGCAGTTCTTAGGCTGGTTGTAGACCTGGCCGGTGCAGCCGGACAGCAGGGCAACGCCCGAAACGACAGCAACAGCGACAGTAGCTTTGATCAGCTTTTTCATAAAAATCCTTTAGTCCATGATCCACCATCAAACGGATGGCGCGCGGATCATACGGGAAATGCCGGTGAGAATGAAAGGCATTAGTACAGGTGCACTCGTTGACGGGGGTCAACTAACAAGTTGTTGGCACGGTAACTAAGCGTGTTGAACTACTTGCTAAAACGTTACAGGCGGGTAATTCCTTTCAGCTTCCTACAGGTTTTCATCAGACTTTCCTGATTCCCTGTAATCCATTTCCCAAGCACACTTTTTCCCCATTCAGACCATTGCAGCTGCTCGATCTGCGACCTAGTCTCGACCCGTCGTTGCCAACTCAACGACCGGCTTTGACAGGCCGTAGCTCAGAACGCAATGGCTGCTTCATGGCAGTTGTGCGTGGGGCACATTCGTGTGCGCCGGGAACCTGAGCCTCGGTCTGTCAACCTACGTACAGCTGCCTCCATTGGTTTGACAGCTTGTGGTGGACGCCCCAAATAGCTCAGGTTACTACCATGATAAAAATTGTCCCCGACCCTCCGCTACAAGCATCCGACTCCCCTCATACCCTCGAGGATCTGCTCGTCCAGATCGCCGAGTATCTCGTCTGCGCCTTCACCGCCGCCCAGCACGCCGCCATGATCCACACCAAGCCGCCGGGCCAGGTCATGGCCCTGACCGCCGTGCACGAAATCGACAGCGCACGCAGCTTGGTAGAAATGGCCCTGAGCCGCGTACAGGCAAGGCATTGATCGCGCCCTGAGAAAGGAGAACCGGCATGACTCAAGACAAACGCATCACCACCACCGGCATCGGCAGCTTTGGCGAAAGCGGTGAAATTGATAACGAAACTCCACTGTTCCAAGTCGTTGCGGGCCACCCAATGGACTATGCCCTGGAACAATCCACGCACTTGATAACCTGCGCCTACACCCTGAGTGATATCGCGCTGACTCAGGATCTGAAGAACGCACCTACTTTGTTAGCCGCCGCCCACTATCTCACCGGCATGGCCAAAGCACTGTCGCAAGATGTCTCCCACGCAGTAACCAACAGCCCCGCTGTTTGATGCAAAAAGCCCCGTAGCGCGAACTACGGGGCTTTCAGCAAAGAAATCGATACAGGCCTTTATTGCATCAACCAACCTGCTCGAATCGCCGTCGCCTCACGAACAGGCCCACGCCCAACCCGGTGGCAAGGACCGACAGCAATCCCAGGTCCAACCCGAACGAACGGGCTTGGCTAACAATGATGCAACCGGCGAAACCAACCACCACCAGCGCCACCCCCAGCCACTTGCGCAGCGGGTAGGGCCTGAGGAACCGATCCAGCAGGCCATAAAGCACCAGGGCGATGACCGCATAGGTAATTTCGGACACAGGCGCCTCCATCAGGTCTTGATGATCAGGGTCGAAGTGGAGTGCTGCGGACCGATGCCGCCATTGACCTGCGCCTCGATGCTGACCAGCACATCGCCCGCATGGTAGGTGGGCAGGACGTCATTGGCATAGGCACGCACCCCAGCGCCCACTGGCACGCCAACATACGGCGATGCAACAGAGCTGGCGGCCGCAGCAAACGCCGAGGCGGCAAGGTTGGCGACCTTGGTGCGCTGGGCGTTGAGGGTGTCACCCTGCTGCCGGGTCAGCGGCTTGGAGATGCCGATCTTCATCACGCACGGCAGCCCTTTGGCCAGCATCCTGTCGTACGTCTCGACAACCTTGCTGTTGACCTCGTAATGGGCGCTTTTAGCTTCGCCGAAATGCAGCTCGCGCAAACGCCCGCGCTCGCTGTCGGTCAGGGTGATCTGCGAGACGTTGAAGACGATCCCGTGATTGCCCATGTATTGGAAAGTCCCTTCGAACTTCATTGCACGCATCCTTTCGAGGCAAAGGGTGCGATTCTCTACAAGGTGCGGCAGGTACGCAAACGGTGGCATTTAGCTATGCCAGCCCATCGCCCTGCCGCGAGTAGTCCATTTCCGAATCGGGCATCCAGACCAGCCTAAGCATTGCCGTTGACCAAGTACCGCTCTAGGCTCTACTGATCGCTGCCTTATCGACAGCACTATCAAAACATTGCAGATGCCCCGCAAGCCGTATGGGCGATGCCAAAAGCATCGAAGACCATAGACGAGTAGAGCGTGGTGTTTCACGTGCCATTCGAAAGCGGAGGGCGTGGATGTCTCAAAACGATATGCCAGACAGTCGGCTGCAGGAGCCCTGGGCCAACTGTTTTCATCGACTTTATGCAGTAGGCATGAGCCTGGGTAGACATGACTCGCCATCAGAGAAGATTGGTACCGTAACCATGAATGACGTGCCCCGTGACGAACTCAACGCCAAGCTCGAGACTATCGAGATCAAGATGGACGCTCGGGTAGAAGCCATTGCGTCGAAAATCGACGGTTTTCTCGTTGCCCAGAGCGAACGCGACAAGCGCTTGGACGAATCGATCGCGGGTGTCCGGCGCGACATCGATCGATTGGGCAGCCTGAAGTTGAACATCTGGAGCGCCATGCTAACCGCTGTTGCGCTGGGTGTAACGGTGGCGGCACTGAGTGTGACGGTCTATCAGACAGGTAAAGGCGACATCGCCATCGCGCCCCTGTCGCCACTCGCGATAGAGGTCCCCGGCTCAGTACACATCGCTACCGACGAGTAAAGACATACCGCTCCATCTGCTCTAAAACTGCCTAATACGCCCCTTAAACGACGAAGCCCCCAAAAACTCAACGTTTTCGGGGGCTTCGGCTACTTCGCGTATGGCGGAGAGATAGGGATTTGAACCCTAGGTACTGTTGCCAGTACAACGGATTTCGAATCCGTCCCGTTCGACCACTCCGGCATCTCTCCAATGGCGCGCATCATACCAGCGATTTCGTTTCTGGCAAACCTTTTTTGAAAAAAATTCGCGTGGTATCAGGCGCTTGCGTTAACGCGCCGCTTACAGCGGCACGCCCAGGCGCTTGGCAACTTCTTCGTAGGCTTCGATCACGTCGCCCAGGCCCTGGCGGAAGCGGTCCTTGTCCATCTTCTTGCGGGTCTCTTTGTCCCACAGGCGGCAGCCGTCCGGGCTGAATTCGTCGCCCAGGACGATCTGGCCGTGGAACACGCCGAACTCCAGCTTGAAGTCGACCAGCAGCAGGCCTGCGTCGTCGAACAGCTTGCTCAGCACTTCGTTGACCTTCAACGACAGCTTCTTCATCTCCACCAGTTGCTCGGCGGTGCCCCAGCCGAAAGCGACAACATGGGATTCGTTGATGAAGGGGTCGCCCTTCTCGTCGTTCTTCAGGAACAACTCGAAGGTGGACGGCTCCAGCTTGATGCCCTCCTCCACGCCCAGGCGCTTGACCAGGCTACCGGCGGCGTAGTTGCGCACCACACATTCGACCGGGATCATGTCGAGCTTCTTCACCAGGCACTCGTTGTCGCCCAGCAGCTTGTCGAACTGCGTCGGCACGCCGGCTTCTTCGAGTTTCTGCATGATGAAGGCGTTGAACTTGTTGTTCACCATGCCCTTGCGGTCGAGTTGTTCGATGCGCTTGCCGTCGAACGCCGAGGTGTCGTTACGGAACAGCAGGATCAAGCGGTCGGCGTCGTCGGTCTGGTAAACCGATTTGGCCTTGCCGCGGTAGAGTTCGTCGCGTTTTTCCATGATGGGCTCCGCTTGCTTGAGTAGGTGGGCTAGGCGATTTGGCGCCAGTCGAGCCCTTGATCCTGATTCGCCACCTGGAGCCAGTCCGGGTCGCACCCGAGGGCGTCGACGAAGCACTGGCGGGCCAGATGTGGCAGGTTGTTCTTGCTGCTGAGGTGGGCCAGCACCAGGTGCTGCAGGTTTTGCCAGCCCAACTCGGCCACCAGGCTCGCGGCCTGGTGGTTGTTCAAATGTCCCTGGCTGCCGCCGACCCGCAGCTTGAGAAAGCGCGGGTAATGCCCACGAGCCAGCAGGTCGCGGCAATGGTTGGCTTCGATCAGCAGGGCATCGAGCCCCTGATAGCGTTCCAACAACTGCGCGTCGTAGCTGCCCAGGTCGGTGAGCATGCCGAAGCGGCGGCGACCGTCGCTGATCACGTACTGCAACGGCTCGTAGGCATCATGCTCGACCCGTGCCGCGCTGACCTGCAGATCGCCGATCTGCACGACATCGCCGCAACCGAGAAAACCGGCCACCTCCACCGGCTTGCGCATGCCGCGCAAGGTGCCCTGGCTGAGGTAGACCGGTACATTGTAGCGCCGTGACAGCAACCCCACGCCATGCACGTGGTCGGCATGTTCATGGGTCACCAGCACCGCGCTCAACTGCGTGGCCGACACCCCGAGCAGCGCCAGGCGCCGCTCGGTCTCGCGCAGGGAAAAGCCGCAATCGACCAGGATGACCGTGTCACCACTGGCGATGAGCGTGCCGTTTCCCTGGCTGCCGCTTCCAAGAACCGCGAAGCGCACTTAGCCCAGGTGGTCCTGGATGGCGCTCAGCACGCGGCGGGCCACATCGGCCGGGGCCACGGTGTTGATGTTCTTCTCGACGGTCACCTGGACGTTTTCACCCACCTTGCTCAGGCGTACCTGATAGCGCTCGGCGCGGGCTTCACGCTCTTCCTTGCTCGGCTCGCTGCCGAACAGGCGGCTGAAGAAGCCGGGCTCCTTCTGCTTGTCATCGGGCTTCTCGGACAGGTTGATGTAGTACAGGCCCAGGCTGCGGTTGATGTCCTCGACGCGCCACTCGCCCTGCTCCAGGGCGCGGCCGACGCCGGACCAGGCGCGGTCCAGGTCCGAACCCAGGAACAGCACCGGGTTGCCGCTGCCGTCCTCGCTCAGGCTGACCTGGCTCGGGGCATCGAAGTCGCGCGCGGCCAGCAGCGAGACCGACCCGCCCTTCTCGGCGCTGCGGTTCATGCTGGCGAGCATTTCGTCGACCAGCAGGGCGTCGGTGCCGGTGTTGCTGGAGGCGGACGGGAAGTCAGGCTCGGCGCTGCTGCCGGCCGGGCGCTCGACGCTGACCACATACACCTCGGAGGTGTTGCGCTGCACGCCGGGCTCCATGCGCACCCGCACGCGGACTTCGCTGTCCGCGCTGCTGGAGGTGCTGGCCAGGCGCTGGCCGAGGGAAGCCGACAGCTCGTCGAAGCGCTGCCAGGTGGTGTTGAATTCACCGGTCTGCGGGCGCTCTTCAGCGATGCGGAAACCGTTGTCCTCGAAGAACTGGCGGGTCACCGGCCAGACTTCGGCGGGCGAGCGCTGGGCCAGCACCCAACGGCTGTTGCCGCTGCGCTGCAGGCTGAAATCGCTGATGTCGGCGGTGGCCGACAGCGGCTGTGGACGGGGTACCTCGAACTCGCCAGTGGCACGATCGTCGGCCACGTTGCGCGGGATCGGCAGCAGCGGATCCAGGCGCTTGACGTTGCTGGCGTCCGGCGGCAGCTGCATCGGCGCGGTAGGCTGCGCCTGCAGGTAGTCGCTGCCACGGTCGCGGAAATAGCCATCCTCGCCCCACAGCCAACCGCACCCACTGGTGCTGGAAATGATCAGGGCGAGAGCGGAAAGACCAGCCAGTCGCTTCATGCGGTGTACTTCCTCGATTAAACCTGTACGCCGGACTGGCGCAAGGCAGTACGGACTTTTTCGTGACAGCCTTCGCTCAGCCAGGTCAGCGGCAGGCGGATACCTTGTTGCATCAGGCCCATTTCAACCAGCGCCCATTTCACCGGGATCGGGTTGGCTTCGCAGAACAGGTCTTTGTGCAGCGGCATGAGTTTTTCGTTGATTGCGCGGGCCTTCTCGGCATTGCCCTCAAGGGCGGCCTCGCACAGGTCGGCCATTTCGCGCGGAGCGACGTTGGCGGTGACGGAGATGTTGCCCTTGCCGCCCATCAGGATCAGTTCGACGGCGGTCGGATCGTCGCCGGACAGGACGATGAAGTCCTTGTCGACGCCGTCCAGGATCTGCTTGGCACGGACCAGGTCGCCGGTGGCTTCCTTGATGCCGATGATGTTCTTGACCTTCGACAGGCGGATCACGGTGTCGGCCTGCATGTCGCAGGAGGTGCGGCCGGGTACGTTGTACAGGATCTGCGGGATGTCGACGGCTTCGGCGATGTGCTTGAAGTGCTGGTACAGGCCTTCCTGGGTCGGCTTGTTGTAGTAAGGCACGACGAGCAGGCAGGCATCGGCGCCGGCATTCTTGGCGTTCTGGGTCAGGTGCACGGCTTCGGCAGTGGAGTTGGCACCGGTACCGGCAATTACCGGGATCCGCTTCTTGCTGTGCTTGACGCGCTCGACCACGTGCTTGATGACCAGGATGTGCTCTTCGACGTCCAGGGTGGCGGACTCGCCGGTGGTGCCGACAGCTACGATCGCGTGGGTGCCGTTTTCCAGGTGGAAGTCTACAAGTTTGTCGAGGCTGTCCCAGTCCAGACGCCCTTGTGCATCCATGGGTGTGACCAACGCCACCATACTGCCCGCAATCATGTAATTGCTCCTGCCGGAAAAAGAGAGCGGTAATGGTACTGGCGCCATCGGCCTTGCACAAGCGAAGCAGGCGGGCGGAGCATTCCCCTTCGCGCCGCTTTTCGCTACCCTTGATCCTTTGATCGATACAGCGCGGCCCGTCGGGCCGTCGACAGTGCTCCTCGCCTGCGTCCACAGCCGCCCAAACCGGCCGGGGCCCTGCGGGAAAAGGAGGCTTGCCCCCGTCCTGTACCGACCGCTCATCGCTTTAGGAATGCTGCATGTCCACCCCCACCGTTCGCGAACAATTCCTCGTCATCAGCGCCCTGGGCCCCAACCCCATGGAGCTGGCCAACGTCCTCAGCCGCGCGGCCTTCGACAATCGCTGCGCGGTGGTCACCTCGCGCCTGTCGCGCCACGGCGAAACCAGCGCCCTGGTGCTGCAGGTCGGCGGCAGCTGGGATGCCCTGGCCCGCCTCGAGGCCACCCTGCCGGGCCTGGGCAAGAAGCACGGCCTGACGCTGGACGTGGTCCGCAGCGCCGACCAGGAGGTGCGCCCGCAGGCCCTGCCTTACGTGGCCTACGTCAGCGCCGCCTATCGCCCGGACATCATCAACGAGCTGTGCCAGTTCTTCCTCGACCACCGCGTCGAGCTCGAAGCGATGACCTGCGACACCTACCTCGCCCCGCAGACCGGCAGCAGCATGCTCAACGCCCAGTTCACCGTGATCCTGCCGGCCGGCACCCAGATCAGCTGGCTGCGCGACCAGTTCCTCGACTTCGCCGACGCCCTGAACCTGGACGCGCTGATCGAACCGTGGCGCCCACAGAACCCTGTCTAAGGAAGCTCCCATGGCCGTAGCAATCGACCAACCCGTCGCCGATTTCCAGGTCCAGGCCACCAGCGGCCAGAGCGTCAGCCTGGCTGAACTGAAAGGCCAGCAAGTGGTGCTGTACTTCTACCCCAAGGACAGCACTCCGGGCTGCACCACCGAAGGCCAGGGTTTCCGCGACCAACACGCGGCGTTCCAGGCCGCCAACACCGTGGTGTTCGGCGTATCGCGCGACGGCATCAAGTCGCATGAGAACTTCAAGGCCAAGCAGGCCTTTCCCTTCGAGCTGATCAGCGACAAGGACGAGGCCCTGTGCCAGCTGTTCGACGTGATCAAGCTGAAGAAGCTGTATGGCAAGGAATACCTGGGCGTGGACCGCAGCACCTTCCTGATCGACAAGGACGGTGTGCTGCGCCAGGAATGGCGTGGGGTGAAGGTGCCCGGGCATGTGGATGCGGTACTGGCTGCGGCCGAGGCATTGAACAAGGCCTGATACCGGATACCGTGGGAGCGGGCGAGCCTGCCCCCACGAGTAGCCCTAAAGCATCGGCGCCACAGACGTTTCCTGCCTCGGCCAAGCATCCAACACCGCCTTGAACAGCGTCGCCAGCGGGATCGCGAAGAAGATCCCCCAGAACCCCCACAGCCCGCCGAACAGCAGCACCGCGCAGATGATCGCCACCGGGTGCAGGCTCACCGCCTCGGAGAACAGCAACGGCACTAGCACGTTGCCATCGAGCGCCTGGATGATCGCGTACACCGCCATCAGGTAGATGAACTGGTCGCCCCAGCCCCACTGGAACAGCGCGATCAGGGTCACCGGCACCGTCACCACCACCGCGCCGACATACGGCACCACCACCGACAACCCCACCAGCAGCGCCAGCAAGGCGGCATAGTTGAGCCCCAGGCTGATGAAGGCGATATAGGTGGCAATCCCGCAGATCAGGATCTCGATGCCCTTGCCGCGGATATAGTTGGCGATCTGCCGGTTCATCTCGTCGCCCACCCGGTTGAGCAACGTGCGCTCACGCGGCAGGTAGCCACTGACCCAGCGCCCGATCAGCTCGCGATCCTTGAGGAAGAAGAACACCAGGATCGGCACCAGCACCAGGTAGATCATGGCATTGACCAGCAGCGGCAGGCTCGACAAGGAGAAGGTCAATGCCCATTGGCCGAACTTGCCGATTTCGCCGCGTACCGACTCGATGGCGCGCAGCACTTGCTCATCCGACACCAGGTGCGGGTAGCGCTCGGGCAACAGCAGCAACAGCGACTGCCACTTGCCGAGCATGCCGGGCAGCTCGTTGAACAAGGTGATCAGCTGATGCCAGAGCAGCGGCACCAGCACCAGCATGAACACCGCCAGCGCGCCCATGAACAGCGCGAACACCAGCCAGACAGCCAGCCGTGTGGGTACCCTCAGGCGCTCCAGGGCATTGACCAGCCCCTGCATGAGAAACGCCAGGACCATGCCCGCCAGCACCGGCGCGAGCATGCCGCCCAGGGTCAGCACCACGGTGAAGGCCAGGAACAGCAGGACCGCCAGCACCACTGCCTCCTCGTCGGAGAAGTAGCGCTGCATCCAGTCGCGAAGCACTTTGAACATTGACGATCCTAGGTTCTGTACGAAAAGCCTTGAGACGCAGGTCAGGCAAGGCGAAAACAGCCGAGGAAGCGGAGTGTACTAGAGTACATGAGCATTCCGAGGCTGTTTTCAACGCAGCATGAACAAGTCTCAAGGCTTTTCGTATAGAGCCTAATGAAGGGAATCAGGCCTTGCGCAGCCAGTAGGTGTAGACCCCGGCCTCGGCCGTTTCATGCAGCAGCGTATGACCGGCCAGTTGAGCAAACGTGCGGAAGTCGCGTTGCGAGCCGGCATCGGTGGCGAGCACCTTGAGCACCGCGCCGCTGGCCAGGCGATTGAGCTCCATCTTCGCCTTGAGCAGCGGCAATGGACAGTTGAGACCGCTGGCATCGAGCTCGGCGTCACAAGTCGGGGTGTCACTCATCGGGCAGCGCTCCAGGACCGCATGGGGAAGGCCGCTAGGATACCGCCACTGGTCGGCATCGCGCGACCCGGCTACAGTAAGGCTTTTGACCGACGCGAGCTTCTGCATGAATCTACTGCGCCCCACCCTGTTGACGCTGGCCTGCCTGCTGGCCCTGCCCGGCCACGCCGACGACCTGCCGTCACTGGGCGACGCCAGCTCCGCGATCGTCTCGCCACAACAGGAACACCAGCTCGGCCGCGCCTGGCTGAGCCTGTTGCGCGGCCAGGTGAACCAGCTCAACGACCCGCAGCTCAAGGACTTCGTCGAGACCAGCGTGTACAAGCTGGCCGAGACCAGCCAACTGCAGGACCGGCGCCTGGAGTTCATCCTTATCGACAGCAAGGAACTCAACGCCTTTGCCGCACCCGGTGGCATCGTCGGGGTCAACGGCGGCCTGTTCCTCAATGCCCAGACCGAAGGCGAGTACGCCTCCGTGCTGGCCCACGAACTGGCGCACTTGTCGCAACGCCACTTCGCCCGCGGCGTCGAGGCCCAGCAACGCATGCAACTGCCGATGATGGCGGCCTTGCTGGCCGGTATCGTGCTGGCGGCGGGCGGCGGCGGCGATGCCGGCATTGGCGTGATCGCCGGTACACAGGCCGCGGCAATCCAGGAGCAGCGGCGCTTTTCCCGGCAGAACGAACAGGAAGCCGACCGTTTCGGCATCCTCAACCTGGAAAAGGCCGGCTACGATCCGCGCAACATGCCCAGCATGTTCGAGCGCCTGGCCCGCCAGTACCGCTACGATGCCAAGCCGCCGGAATTCCTGCTGACCCACCCGGTTACCGAATCGCGTATCGCCGACACCCGCAACCGCGCCGAACAGGCGCCCAAGGGCGGCGTGGAAGACAGCCTGCGCTACCAGTTGATCCGCGCCCGCGTGCAGCTCACCTACGAAGGCACGCCGGGCATGGCCGCCAAGCGTTTCCGCGCCCAGCTCGACGAAACCCCGAACATGGATGCCGCCCGCTACGGCCTGGCCCTGGCGCAGATCAAGGGCGGCCAGCTCAACGAGGCGCGGGAGAACCTCAAGCCACTGCTGGCCAAGGCGCCCAACGACATCACCTACAACCTGGCGCAGATCGACTTGGACATCACCAACAACCGCCTGGCCGACGCCCAGCAGCGCGCCCAGCGCATGCAGGCGCTGTACCCGGGCAACTACCCGTTGAAACAGGTGCGCGCCGACCTGCTGGTCAAGCAGAACAAGCCGGCCGAAGCGGAAAAGGTGCTGGATGACCTGATCAAGAACCGCCCGGACGATCCGGACGTGTGGTACGACGTGGCCGAAGTGCGCGGGCTGTCGGGCAACACTATCGGCCTGCACCGCGCGCGCGCCGAATACTTCACCCTGGTCGGCGACTTCGACCAGGCGATCCAGCAGCTCGACTACGCCAAGCGCCGCTCGGGCAGCAACTTCCCGCTGGCTTCGCAGATCGACCAGCGCCAGCGCGAGATCATGGAGCAGCAGCGCATGGTCAAGGAGATGATGGGGCGCTGATACACAGCCAGAAACCATCGCGACCCGACTTGCCCCGCGATGGTTTGTGCAACCGGTCAGGCGTTCCCGGACAACTTCAACCGCGCCGCCTGGGTGAAGTCGAGCATGCGGTTCAACGGCTTGATCGCCTTGGGGATCAGCGCCGGCTCGACGAAGATCTCGTTGCTGCCATTGCGCAGGCAGTCCAGCACCCGCTCCAGGGTGTTCATGGCCATCCACGGGCAGTGCGCGCAGCTGCGGCAGGCCGCGCCGTTGCCAGCGGTCGGCGCCTCGACGAATTCCTTGTCCGGGCACAGCTGCTGCATCTTGTAGAAGATGCCGCGGTCGGTGGCGACGATGAAGGTCTTGTTCGGCAGGGTCTGCGCCGCCTTGATCAGCTGGCTGGTGGAACCTACCGCGTCTGCCAGCTCGATCACCGCTTCCGGCGACTCCGGGTGCACCAGGATCGCGGCGTCCGGGTACAACGCCTTCATGTCGGCCAACTGGCGCGACTTGAACTCTTCATGAACGATGCAGGCGCCATCCCACAGCAGCATGTCGGCACCGGTCTGCTTCTGGATGTAACGACCCAGATGCTGGTCCGGGCCCCAGATGATGGTCTCGCCGTTGTCCATCAGGCTTTCGACGATTTCCAGCGCGCAGCTGGAGGTCACCACCCAGTCGGCCCGGGCTTTAACTGCCGCAGAGGTGTTGGCGTAGACCACCACGGTGCGCTCGGGATGCTGGTCGCAGAAGTCCGAGAACTCCTTGACCGGGCAACCCAGGTCGAGGGAGCAGGTCGCTTCCAGGGTCGGCATCAGCACGCGTTTTTCCGGGGTGAGGATCTTCGCCGTCTCGCCCATGAAGCGCACCCCTGCCACCACCACGGTCTCGGCGGGGTGATTCTTGCCGAAGCGCGCCATCTCCAGCGAGTCGGACACGCAGCCGCCGGTTTCCTCGGCCAGGGCCTGGATCACCGGATCGCAATAGTAGTGGGCCACCAGCACGGCGTTCTGCTTCTTCAGCTCGGCAGCGATGGCCGCACGGTATTCGGCCTCCTGCGCGGGCGTCAGCGGGTTGGGCTGCTTGGCATCGAGGTGCGCCTGGACCAACAGGCGTTCGGAAATCTGGGTCATGATCGCTGGACCTGCAGGGCGCTTGAGCGCGTCAGTCGAGTGTATCACCCGGCCCTGGCAGATCGGCTAGCGGTGCCGGACGGCCAGCGTCTCGGCTCCTCTGCGGGCGCGGATTATTATCGGACGCGAAGGCTACAGGCAATCGGAAGGATGCAAAAGGGGTTTTTGCAGCCCTCCGTCGCAGGGCAAGTCGGGTCGCCGCATCGCCGCTCCCACGATGATGAGAGCGGGCATGCCCGAGGGCTCAGCCCTGCGGCTGCAGCGCCGCCAGGTGGCCGCTGATCAGCATGGCGAACTCCTCGACGGTCATCTTCTTGCCGTTGAAGTCGACCATGCCATCGGCATACTGCAGGCTCGATACCACATCGGTGCCCTCTACCGTGGCCATGCCGCTCTGCAGCGCCATCATGCCGAGCATCTCGCCAGCCTGGCTGGACTGCTGGGCAATGGCCTGGGCGTCGGTCTCGCCGTCGAGCAGCGCCTGCAACGTGGCCAGGTCACCGACCATCGGCTTGGAGACACTGAGCTTGGCCTTCAGCTGGGTCAGCAGCTGCTTGCCCAACTGGTCAGGCGGCAGGTCGAACGAGCTGGGGCTGGCGAAGTCCATCGCCAGGTTGAAGTGGCTCTCGCCATTGGCGGTCTTGAACGCCAGCTTCTCCACCGCCACCTGCGGCTTGGCTACCAGCAGCTTGTGCAGGTCGCCCTGGACCTTGGCCTGTTCCTCGGGGGTCATTTCCAGCGACGGGGCCTCGCCCTCGGCCGCCGCCTGCTGCATCTGCGGCAGCTGGGTCTGGTACCACTCCATCAACGCCTGCATGGCCGCGATGTCGATGGACTTCATGGTCAAGACCATTTCCGCGCTGCCGACCTTGCGCCCGCCGTAGCTGATGTCGGCGACCTTGTATTCCAGGCGCCCGGCCAGCTTGTCCTTGGCCTCGCCCTCGGCGTTGTACAGGTTGTTCTGCTGCAGGCCCTTGAGCACCAGCACTTCCTGCTTCGGCCCGAAGGTCACCTGCGTGTCGGCCAGGGCCAGGTCGAAGTTGCCGACATAGACCATGTCGTGAGCGGTTTCGTGGAGCTTGCCGCCGGCCTTGAAGCCGTTGAGCAGGATCTTCACCGGCGCCTGTTGCTCATCGACGAAGTTCAACTCCAGGTGCTCGGCATTGCCGTGGATCTCCACCGCCTTGCCGTCGCGGTCACCGCGCAGTTGCAGCTGCAGGCCGGAGAAGTCCAGGACGTTGCCGCCGTCTTCCTTGAGCGTCACCGGCGCCAGGCGGATATCGCTGTCGACGCTGCCGTTGTAGCCGAGGCTGACCTGGGCGGTGACCGGTGCCTTGTCGCCGGCGGCGGTGAACCAGCCTGCGGTGAAGTCATCCTTGTCCAAAGCACTGTTGCTGGTGGCCATGACCGGCATCAGCTTGAACGCCTTGACCCGCGACCAGGGGAACGGGCCGTGCTCGATCTGGTCGGTCACGCCAACCTGGAAGTTCAGCGCCTCGGCCTCGCCGAGCTGCACATTCTCGGCCTTCAGGCGGTAGTGCGCGGTGCTGGTGAAGAAGTGCTGGTCCAAAGAGACCAGCTCGATGGTCATGCTGCCGCCGTTGCCGACCAGGGCTTTCTTCAGCTCTTCGTTGCCGCGGGCAACGGAGCGTTCCAGCTCCGCGGGCAGTTGCTTGCCGGTGTACCAGGCGCCAGCGGTGGTTGCGACGGCGATGGCGACCGCCAGGCCGGAAAGGATGCCTACTGATTTCTTCATGAATAGAACCGATTGCTGTCCATAGGGAGGGCGATTGGGCGGACCACGGAAACGAGGGCACGCGGGGTGGCAAGAATACCATCGGCGCCCGGTCGGCGCGGTGATGCTTGATGTATTTCGTGCATCGGCGCCCCACCGACCGCACGCTTTTGCCAAAATCAATGTCAATTTTTACGAACATCAAAATCGACTTACGATCCGCTCAATCGGCCAATAACAGTGCATAACGGCCAAAAAAACCGATTCATCTTCCATCCAACTGACTACCTGTCATGTTTAACTTGACACTCAAACGACCATCGTTGTTTATTTCGCGCACCCTGCAGCTCCAACATAAAAGGTGAACAACATGGAGCCCATCCGCTCGACCTTGTCGTGCCCGTCACTCGCCGTGCCCGTTGTTTCGACACAGGAGCAGCGCCCGCATGCAGCCTGACCACAGCGCTTCCGGCGATGCCCAGTTCCGCAAGTCCCTGCGCCTCTGGCACGTGGTGATCATCGGCCTGGCCTACCTCACCCCGATGACCGTGTTCGATACCTTCGGCATCGTCTCCGGCATCACTGCAGGGCATGTGCCCAGCGCCTACATCCTGGCCCTGCTCGGCATCCTGTTCACTGCCGTGAGCTACGGCACGCTGGTGCGGCGCTTCCCGCAGTCGGGCTCGGCGTACACCTACACCCAGCGCGCAATCAACCCGCACGTGGGTTTCCTGGTCGGCTGGTCGTCGCTGCTGGACTACTTGCTGCTGCCCATGGTCAACGCGCTGCTGGCCAAGCTCTACCTGTCGGCAATGTTCCCCGAAGTGCCGGCCTGGGTATGGGTGGCCAGCTTCGTCACCCTGATCAGCCTGATCAACATGCGCAGCATCAACCTGGTGGCGCACTTCAACCTGCTGTTCGTCGCCGTGCAGGTGGCGATCATCTCGGTGTTCATCTACCTGTGCTGGCGCGGCCTGGGCCACGGCGAGGGATTGGGCACCGCCTGGAGCCTGCTGCCGTTCGCCGATGACCAGACCCAGTTCGCCGCGCTGGCCGCGGGCGCGACCATCCTGTGCTTCTCGTTCCTGGGCTTCGATGCAGTGACCTGCCTGTCGGAGGAAACCCGCGACCCGGGCAAGACCATCCCCCGGGCGATCTTCCTGACCGCCCTGATCGGCGGCGTGGTGTTCATCGGGGTGTCGTACTTTATCCAGGCCTACTTCCCGACCATGCAGCGCTTCCACGACCAGGAAGCAGCCCTGCCGGAAATCGCCCTGTACGTCGGCGGCAAGCTGTTCCAGTCGGTGTTCATCGCCTGCACGGTGATCAACACCATCGCCTCGGGCCTGGCCTCGCAGACCAGCGTGTCGCGCCTGCTGTACGTGATGGGCCGCGACAACGTGATCCCGGCCGGGGTGTTCGCCCGCCTGCACCCGCGCTACAAGACCCCGGTGCTGAACATCGCCGTGGTCGGCCTGATTTCGCTGTCGGCGATCTTCTTCGACCTGGTCACCGCCACCTCGGTGATCAACTTCGGCGCGCTGGTGGCGTTCAGCTTCGTCAACCTCTCGGTGATCAACCACTGCTATATCCGTGAGAGACAGAACAAGGGCCTGACGAACAACCTCAAGTATCTGGTGGCGCCGACGATAGGCTTCTGCATCATCGTCTCGCTGTGGCTGGACCTGAACGAACACTCCTTGCTGTTCGGCGGTGTCTGGGCCCTGCTTGGCGTGCTCTACCTGGCTTGGCTGACCAAGGCCTTCAGGGTTGCGCCACCGAACTGCATCGCCGAATGACCCCACCGACGCCCGCCTGACCGCGGGCGTTGTGTTTGCCCGAGAAGGAAAAGCCCATGTCGCAGCGCCGTCTCTCCATCCAGTGGAAGATCACCCTGCTCGCCGGCCTGTGCCTGCTGGCCATCGTCGCCCTGCTGGTGGCCACCTCGCTCACCCAGGCGCGGCGCAGTGCCGAGCAGGTATTCCAGGCCAACACCGAACTGCTCGACCACAGTGCCCGCCTGCGCCTGCAGGCCCACGGCGAAACCCAGGCCTTGCGCATCCAGCGCTACTTCATGGACGCCTACCAGTACGGCAACGGTTTCGCCCGCCTGGTGCAGGCGCTCAAGGCCCGTGGCGGCGCCGACCTGCGCGGTGAGCTGAGCCGAGAAGCCCGCGCCGCACTGGCCGGCAATACCGACCTGATCGGCCTGTACCTGGTGTTCCAACCCAACGCCCTGGACCAGCAGGACGCGCGCTTCGTCGGCCAGGCCGACAACGGCAGCAACGACAGCGGGCGTTTTTCGCTGTACTGGTCGCAGCCCGGCACTGGCAACCTCGAAGCGGAGGCCATGCCCGAATCGATGCTCGCCGATACCAGCATCGGCGCCAACGGTTCGCCCTACAACCGCTGGCTGACCTGCCCGCTGGAAACCGCCAAGGCGTGCGTGCTAGACCCGTACTTCGACGAGGTCAACGGCCACCAGGTACTGATGACCAGCATCGCCCTGCCGCTACTGGAAAACGGCAAGGTGGTGGGCGTGGTCGGCCTGGACATCGGCCTGGACAACCTGCAGCAACTGAGCCTGGCCGGCCGCCAGGAACTGTTCGACGGCCAGGGCCAGGTCAGCATCGTCAGCCCTGCGGGCCTGCTCGCCGGCCACAGCCAGGATGCCGGCCAGTTGAGCAAGACCGTGCAACAAGCCTTCGGCGCCAGCGCGGCGGCCCTGGCCGCGCCTCTGCGTGCCGGCCAGGCCGTCGAGCGCCTGGACCAAGGCACCATGCGTATTTCCCGCCCCTTTGCGCCAATTCCCGGCGCGGCACCGTGGCAGGTGCTGCTCGAACTGCCCGAACAGGTACTGCAAGCGCCCGCCGTCACCCTCAACCAACGCCTGGACAGCCAGAACCAGCAGGCCAACCTCGTCAGCCTGCTGATCGGCCTGGGCGCCGCCGTGCTGGGGCTGCTGCTGGTGTGGCTGACCGCCCGCGGCGTGACCCGGCCAATCCTGGCCGTGGCCGCCCGCCTGGAGGACATCGCCAGCGGTGAAGGCGACCTGACCCGGCGCCTGGACTACGCCCGCGACGACGAACTGGGCCAGCTCACCGGTTGGTTCAACCGCTTCCTCGACAAGCTGCAACCGGTGATCGCCCAGCTCAAGGGTTCGCTGCAGGAAGCCCGCGGCACTGCCGACCAGTCGGCGCTGATCGCCCGCCAGACCAGCGACGGCATGCAGCAACAGCACCGCGAAATCGAACAGGTGGCCACGGCGGCAAACGAAATGAGCGCCACCGCCCATGACGTTGCCCACAACGCCGCACAGGCCGCCCAGGCCGCACGCGGTGCCGACCAGGCAACCCGCGATGGCTTGGCGCGGGTGGGCGCCACCCGCGAAGCGATCGCCCAGCTTGCCGGCGGCATGGATGCGGCCATGGATGAAGCCCGCGCCCTGGAAAGCCGTGGCGAACAGATCGGCTCGGTGCTTGAAGTGATCCGCGCCATCGCCGAGCAGACCAACCTGCTGGCCCTCAACGCCGCCATCGAAGCGGCTCGCGCCGGCGAAGCCGGGCGGGGCTTTGCGGTGGTCGCCGACGAAGTACGCAACCTGGCACAGCGCACCCAGGTGTCGGTCGAGGAGATCCGCCAGGTAATCGAAGGTTTGCAGCAAGGCACCCAGGACGTGGTCGAGGCAATGCAGGCCGGCCAGCGCCAGGCCCAGGACAGTGCCGCGCAGATGGAACAGACCTTGCCAGCGCTGCAGCGTATCGGCGAGGCGGTGACGGTGATCACCGACATGAATCTGCAGATCGCCTCGGCCGCCGAGGAACAGAGCGCAGTGGCCGAAGAGGTGAACCGCAACGTGGCGGGCATCCGCGACGTGACCGAATCGCTGTCGGGCCAGGCCGACGAGTCGGCGCACATCAGCCTGGCGTTGAACCGGCTGGCCAACCAGCAGCAGGCACTGATGGCGCAGTTCCGGGTTTGAATCCGCCCCCCCGGATGAAACAGCAACAGCGGACTGCCAGCAGCCGCACGGTCCGCCGTGACAACGACTGACAGCTCACGACAAGGCTGCCCCTCCATCAATCCCTCCGCTTGAAGGGATATGACCCTCCGAAACCGATATCTGGCCACGCCAGGTATCGATTTTTTGTTGCATCAATGATGAATAAATTTCCGCCATATTGTTTCGTACATTTCATGACAGTTACAAAACGACCATTTCACACTTCACAATGACGTTGGCGCATATCAGTAAATATGGGTAATCCAGATGAATGCGCGCAAATTTCAACTTTGCCACACGATCAAAACGACGAAATCAAGCATTCCGAAATGGAATGATATGGCAACTAATTGTCGTTTGTTGCGAACACCTTTCAACGCCAATACTGATTTCAATCAATGCAATCGCCACCGCCGCAGCACTGGAGAAGCTGCTGGCCGACCGGCGCCCCATCCGCGCCCGTCACCTGCAACAGGAAGTGGTCAGTTCACAACAAAAACAACAACTCACCCGAATGCAGATCCAATAGGTTGCCCATGACCCATTCGAACAACAACGGAAGTTTGACTGCCGCAGCCCCACCTTCCGGACACCTCAAGCGCACCCTCACCAGCCGCCACCTGAACATGATCGCCATCGGCGGCTCCATCGGCACCGGCCTGTTCGTCTCCTCCGGCGCCACCATCGCCCAGTCTGGCCCCGGCGGCGCACTGCTGGCCTTCGCGGTGATTGGCCTGATGGTCTACTTCCTGATGACCAGCCTCGGCGAAATGGCCGCATGCATGCCGGTCAGCGGCTCGTTCTCCACCTATGCCTCGCGCTACGTCGAAGAAAGCTTCGGCTTCGCCCTGGGCTGGAACTACTGGTACTCCTGGGCAGTGACCATCGCCGTGGACCTGGTGGCCGTACAGATCATCATGCTCTACTGGTTCCCGGACACCCCCGGGGTGATCTGGAGCGCGGCCTTCCTGGCGCTGCTGTTCGCCCTCAATGTCGCCTCGGTGCGCTTCTTCGGCGAGGCAGAGTTCTGGTTCGCCCTGATCAAGGTCATCACCATCATCATTTTCATCGCCGTGGGTGTGCTGATGCTGCTGGGCATCCTCGAAGGCGGCCAGGACGGTGGCGCCCACCTCTGGCAGATCGGCGACGCGCCCATTGCCGGCGGCCTGCCGGCGCTGATCGGCGTGGCGATGATCGTCGGTTTCTCGTTCCAGGGCACCGAGTTCGTGGGCATCGCCGCTGGCGAAACGGAAAACCCGGGACGCAACATTCCCAAGGCCGTGCGCCAGATCTTCTGGCGCATCCTGCTGTTCTACGTACTCACCATTGTCGTGATCGGCCTGCTGATCCCCTACACCGACCCGCGCCTGCTCAAAGACGGCCTGTCGGATGTCACCATCAGTCCGTTCACCCTGATCTTTACCAAGGCTGACATGCTCGCCGCCGCCGCCGTGATGAACGCAGTGATCCTGACCTCGGTGCTGTCCGCCGGCAACTCAGGCATGTATGCCTCGTCGCGCATGCTCTACAGCCTGGCGCTGGAGCGCAAGGCGCCGGCCATCTTCGCCCGGGTGACCCGCAGTGGCACGCCGGTCTGGGCGCTGCTGGCCACCGCCGCGGTCGCGGGTCTGTGCCTGCTGAGCTTCCTGTTCAGCCCCGGCAAGCTCTACCTGTGGCTGCTGAACACCTCCGGCATGCTCGGTTTCATCGCCTGGCTGGGCATCGCCATCAGCCATTACCGCTTCCGCCGCGGCTACCTGCTCAATGGCAATGACCTGGCGAAACTGCCGTATGTGTCGAAATACTTCCCGTTCGGCCCGCTGTTCGCCTTCGGCCTGTGCATGGTGGTCATGCTCGGGCAGAACTACCAGGCGTTCATCGGCGGGCAGATCGACTGGGTCGGTGCCTTCGCCACCTACGTCGGCCTGGTGCTGTTCGTGGTGGTCTGGTTCGGCCACAAGCTGGCCACAGGCTCCAAGGTGGTGCGCTACAGGGAAATGGACTTTTCCAGTATCGAGATTCGCAAAGCCGAACGCAGCAAGGCAGAGCCCACAGGCGATGCGCTCGCGGCCAGCCAGCAACCCGCCTGAACTCTCCATTGGCGGACCCGCCCCGGTCCGCCCACCACTGCTCCGGGACCCTGATGAACAGCACCTTCGACTCCTACTACGAAGCCACCGCCAGCAGAACCTTCTACCCTGCCCAGAGTGGGCGCACCGATACCCGCGTCTGCATCCTCGGTGGTGGTCTGGCCGGCCTGTCGACTGCGATAGGGCTTGCCGAGCGCGGGGTGAGCGATGTGACTCTCCTCGAGTCGCAACGCGTCGGCCATGGCGCCTCGGGACGCAACGGCGGCTTCGTCTTCGGCGGTTACAGCCTCGGCAACGCCGAACTGTTGGCGACCCTGGGCGCCAACGAGGCACGCAAGCTGTATCGATTGACACTCGACGCCGTCGAGCTGATCCGCGAACGCGCCCGCCGCTACGCCATCGATTGCGACCTGGTCGACCAGGGTGTGATCCTCGCCAACTGGTTCAACGACCCGTCGCGCCTGGAAAAACCGCGCCAGCTGATGAAGCAGGCCTATGGCGTCGACTGGGAATACATCGCCCCCGGCGAACTGAAGGAACAGCTCAGGACCGAGCGTTACTACGGCGGGTTACTGGAACGCAACGCATTCCACTTCCACCCGCTCAAGTACGTCTGCGGTATCGCCCAGGCAGCCGCACAGGCCGGGGTGACGATCTACGAACAATCGCCGGTGACCAGTATCGAGAAGAAGGCTGGCGGCTACATCGTGCGCACCGGCCAGGGCGAAGTCCATGCCGAGCAGGTGGTGTTCAGCGCAGGGGGCTATGCCCGCGGCGTCTACGCCCCGATCGAACGCGCCGTGCTGCCGATCGCCACCTACGTGGTGACCACTGCGCCACTGGGCGCACGCCTGCAGGACGCCATCGACTGCCAGTCGGCCATCTACGATACACGCTTCGCCTTCGATTATTACCGCCCGCTGAAAGACACCCGGATCCTCTGGGGCGGACGCATCTCCATTCTCGACCGGGGGCCACAGGCCATCGCCAGGCTGCTCAAGGCCGACCTGGCGAGCGTCTATCCGCAACTCGAGGACGTGGAGCTGGAGTACTCCTGGGGCGGCCTGATGAGCTACGGACGCCACCAGATGGCGCAGATCGGCCAGGACCACAACGGCATCTGGCACGCGGTCGGCTTCGGCGGCCATGGCATGGCCCCGACCACGGTCGCTGGCGAAGTCCTGGCGGATGCCATCGCCCATCGCCTGCCGATCCCGAGCGGTTTCAGTCGGTTCGGCCTCGACCGCACCTTCGGCCTGGCCGGCCTGGTGGCCGCGCAGGCCACCTACACCGCCTACCAGGCACGTGATGCGTTCGATGCACGGCGCCTGAACCGTTGACAGTGGGTCAGGCCACTTTCTCGACAGGCATGAAAAAGCCCGCCATGAAGGCGGGCTCTTTCGTACTGCATATGGTGGGTCGTGTAGGATTCGAACCTACGACCAATTGGTTAAAAGCCAACTGCTCTACCAACTGAGCTAACGACCCGTTGGATGGCGCGTATATTACTGATTTCTCAGAGGAAATCAACACTCCATCGCAAATTTTTTCAAAAATACCGGGTGGGATCCTCTACGCCGGCCGCCTTGAAGCCGTCGGCGCGCAAGCGGCAGCTGTCGCACTTGCCGCAGGCACGTCCGTCGTCGTCGGCCTGGTAGCAAGAAACGGTCAGGCTATAGTCCACGCCACGGGCGATGCCCGCCTGGACAATCTGCGCCTTGCTCAGGTTCTGCAGCGGCGCCTGGATGCGGAAGCCCTGCCCTTCCACGCCGGCCTTGGTAGCCAGGTTGGCCATACGCTCGAAGGCCTCGACGAATTCCGGGCGGCAGTCCGGGTAGCCGGAGTAATCCACGGCGTTGACACCAATGAAGATGTCACGGGCTTCGAGCACCTCCGCCCAGCCCAGGGCCAGGGACAGGAACACGGTGTTGCGAGCCGGCACGTAGGTGACCGGAATCCCCTCGCTTGGCGCCTCGGGTACATCGATGCTGCTGTCGGTCAGCGCCGAGCCACCGATGCCATCAAGGTTCAGGCCGATCACCTTGTGCTCGACCACGCCCAGGTCACGAGCCACCCGTGCCGCGGCGTTAAGCTCGGCGCGATGGCGCTGGCCGTAGTCAAAGCTCATGGTGTAGCACTGGTAGCCGTCGGCCTTGGCCATGGCTACCACGGTGGCCGAATCCAGGCCACCGGACAGCAGGATTACCGCGCGTTTGTCAGTCATGTCTTTCTCCTCAACGTCCGGGTTCGTCGTTCCACAGCAGCTTGTGCAGCTGCAGCTGGAAGCGTACGGGCAGGTTGTCGGCGACGATCCAGTCAGCCAGGTCGGTGGCGCTCACCTGATGGTGGCTGGGCGAAAACAGCACTTCACCGGCGCGCTCGGCCAGGTTGTACTGGATCAGCTTGGAAACCGCCCAATCGTAGTCCTCGCGGGAACAGATGACGAACTTGACCTGGTCGTTGCCGGTCAGCAGCTCGATGTTCTCGTAGCGGTTGCGGTGAGACTCCTCGGAGCCTGGGGTCTTGAGATCGACCACGCGGCTGACCCGGGTGTCGACGCCACTGATGTCGAGAGCGCCACTGGTTTCCAGCGACACGTCGTAACCGGCGTCGCACAGGCGTTGCAACAAAGGCAGCGAGTTGGGCTGGGCCAGAGGCTCGCCACCGGTCACGCAGACGTAGCGCGGCTTGAAGCCGGCCACCTGCTCAACAATGGAGTCAAGGGTGCGGACAGTGCCGCCACTGAAGGCATAGGCACTGTCGCAGTACTGGCAGCGCAGGGGGCAACCGGTCAGGCGCACGAAAACCGTGGGCAGCCCGGCCGTTCGCGTTTCACCCTGCAACGAGTAAAACACTTCGGTGATGCGTAATGTGTCTTGCATGATCGCCACGGGCGTGACAGCTAAACAGGCTGTCCGCCTCCGTCAGGCACTGTCGCGGACTCGACAAAGCGTTATCCGCGGCAGCGTGTTTACGAAAAAAGGGCTGTGATTCTAACGAAAAAACCCGCGACAAGCGCGGGTTTCTTCTTCAACGGGTCGTTCAGAGCTTTTGCAGGTCGCGTTGCGCCAGTTGCGCGGCGGAAGTGCCGGGGTACTGGGTGATGACCTGCTGCAGGATGCCCTTGACCTTGTCGGTGTGGCCCATGCGGCGCTCGACATCGGCCAGCTTGTACAGCGAATCCGGCACCTTGCTGTGTTTCGGGTACTTCTGACCGACCTCGGCGAACGCCTGGCTGGCACCTTGCAGGTCGCCCTTGGCCAGGTTGACCTCACCGAGCCAGTACTGGGCATTGCCGGCGTACTGGCTGTTGGGGTACTTACGCAGGAAGGCGTTGAAGGCCTGGCTGGCCTTGTCGAAGTCCTTCTGCTTGATCAGGTCGAAAGCGGCGTCGTAATACAGCTTCTCTTTCGCCGGATCGCCCGGCTCGCTGCTCGCGGCCGGTGGCTGCGCGGCATTGGTGCCGGCGGCCGCACCCGTGGCTGCGCTGTTCGCGCCACCGGTGGAAGAATTGTCTGGAGTCGCGGCAGGCGCGGCACCGCTGCTGATGCGGCGGTCGAGATCCTGGTAGCGCTCGAGGTTTTCCTGCTTCATGCGCGACACATCGTTCTGCAGCTCTTCGATGATGCCTTGCTGGCGGGAAATCTGGTCCTGCATCTGCTGCAGCTGCATGAACAGCTGGCCATTTGCAGAAGCAGGGGCCGAAGCCCCTGCTCCGGCATAGGCGCCGCTCGTGCCATAACCCGCAGGTGGATAGCCACCCGCGTTGTCATCTACTACGGGAACCGCAGCCCACGCCGAAAGGGGCAGGCTGAGTGCGAGGACGGTTACAGCACGACGGCACATACGCATAGGAACTTACTTACGCAGTTCTACGCGACGGTTCTGGGCCCAGGACTGCTCGTCGTTGCCAGTGGCAACTGGACGCTCTTCGCCGTAGGAAACCAGTTCCAGCTGAGCAGGGGAAACGCCCTGCAGAACCAGGTAGCGCTGAACGGCCTTGGCACGACGCTCACCCAGAGCCATGTTGTACTCGCGGGTGCCGCGCTCGTCGGTGTTGCCTTCCAGGACAACGCGGTTGCCGTTGGACTTCAGGTCCTTGGCGTGAACGTCCAGAGCGCGCATGGCTTCTGGCTTCAGGTCCGAGCTGTCGTATTCGAAGTAGAAGGTGGTGATTGCGCGCAGGGCGGCTTCTTCGCTCAGGGAACCGTCAACAGCGCCAGTGTTGGCACCGTAGCCAGCGTTCGGATCTACAGCAGCGCCTTCGCCTGCGTTGTCACCGCCCTTCGAGGAGCAACCTACAGCTACGGCCATGGCCAGAGCCAGCGCAGCGAATTTACCAAACTTCAGCATTTCCATCGTGAAACTCCTAATGAAACCCCAGTGTGTTAAGCAAAACGTATTACGCCGCAATCAGTTCAGGTAAGGGGACCAGGACGGTTCTCTGACTTCGCCTTGAGCGGTAGGAAGTGGGAGCCTCACGCGGCCATTAAGCGACACGAGCATCAAGACTCCCCGGCCCTGCTGGCGGGTGGCGTAGATTAGCATGGTGCCGTTTGGCGCAACAGTGGGAGACTCATCAAGACTTGTTTCCGAGAGAATCTTTACACTTCCGCGCTGCAAGTCCTGTGCCGCCACTTTGAAGTTGGTAAAGCCCTGTTGGCGATGGATCATCACCAGGGTCTTTTCGTCAGCGGACAGTTTCGGGTTGGCGTTGTAGTTGCCCACGAAGGTTACGCGCTCGGCACCACCACCGCTGACCGACTGTTTGTAGATCTGCGGTTTGCCGCCACGGTCGGAGGTGAAGTAAAGGGTATTGCCATCCTTACCCCAGAACGGCTCGGTGTTGATACCTGGGCCTGCGGTAACCCGGCTGATCTGGCGCGACGCCACGTTCATCACATAGATGTCCGGGTTGCCGTCTTTCGACAGCACGAACGCCAGGCGCGAACCGTCCGGCGACCAGGCTGGCGCGCCGTTCAGGCCTTCGAAGTTGGTCACCTGCTCACGGCGGCCGGTATCGATGTTCTGAATGAAGATGCGCGGGCGTCTCTGCTCGAACGACACATAGGCGATACGCTTGCCATCTGGCGCAAAGCGTGGCGACAGGATCGGCTCACGCGATTGCAGCAGGGTGACCGCACGCGCACCGTCGTAGTCCGAACGCTGCAGGGTGTAGCGGGTGTTGTTGGTGGAGAAACGCTCGGCCGTCACGTACAGCATGCGGGTAGAGAACGCACCCTTGATGCCGGTGAGCTTCTCGAACGACTGGTCGGCGATGTAGTGCGCCATGTCACGCAACTGGTCGGTGCTGCCCGCGACGCTGCCGGTCAGCACTTGCTGCTCGGTGGCGACGTTGAACAGTGCGTACTGCACCTGCAGGCGACCGCCCGATGGCACGATGCTGCCGACCATCACGTATTGGGCACCCAGCGCTTTCCAGTCACGGAAGATGACTTCGCTGGCCTGCGATGGCTGGCTGATCATGTTCTGCCGTGGAATCGGCGAGTAGTAGCCGGAGTTGCGCAGGTCGTTGCCGATGATGTCGGCAATGTCCTCGGGCAGCACGCTACCACCTTGCAGACCGAACGGCACTACCGCGATGGGCGTTGCCCGGTCGCTGCCGCTGGTGACCAGGATGTTCTTTTCCTCTGCCACGGCCATGCCTGCCACGCAGCACAGCATGACCAGCAGTCCTCTCAGACGTTTAATCACAACGCTAGATCCTCAGGTGTAAATGTCATCTTGAACGAACGATATTGGTTGAAATCGCTCGGCTTCATACCCTGCATCTCGGTCAAACGACCAATGTTCTTCACCGCAGCCACCGCCGAACTGTCATACGGGCCGTCACCACTGGAACGGGCCACGCTGACACTGGTGATGGTACCGTCCGGCAACATGTTGATCTGCAGGACCACCGTCATGCCCTTGCGCGCGGAAGGCGGACGTGCCCAGCCCTCGGCCGCGCGCATACGGATCAGGTCGTCGAAGTCGCCGGCCACCTGGTCACCCTGCTCGTCGGCCAGCGCCTGCTGCCGCTCGGTGGTGTCGGACAACAGCTCGGCCAGGGCCTGGGCTTTCTTGTCTTCTGCCGCCTTGCGGGCCGCTTCCTGTGCCTTTTTCTTCTGGGCGTCTGCAGCGGCCTTTTTCTTGGCCTCTTCAGCTGCCTTCTTCTTCGCGTCCTCGGCCGCCGCTTTCTTCTTGGCGTCCTCGGCTGCTTTCTTCTTGGCCTCTTCGGCTGCCTTTTTCTTGGCGTCCTCGGCGGCTTGTTTCTTCGCCTCTTCAGCGGCCTCTTTCTTGGCCTCTTCTTCGGCTTTTTTCTTGGCTTCTTCCTCGGCCTTCTTCTTGGCGATGTCGGCCTGCTGCTTCTCGGCGGCCTTCTTCGCCTCATCGGCCTTCTTGGCTTCTGCGGCTTTCTTGGCCTCGCTAGCCTTGGCGGCTTCGGCAGCCTTGGCAGCGTCCTCGGCTTTTTTCGCCTCGGCGGCTTCGCGAGCCTCCTCGGCCTTTTGAGCGGCGTCGGCCTTCTTTTGTTCCGCGGCCTTCACGGCCTCCTGCTCGACCTTCTTCTGCTCCAGCTGCTCGACCTCGGTCTGGCGCGAAGCGGTTTTCTTCGCTTCCCCGGCAATCTTCTGATTGGTCTGGGTGGTCGCCTGGCTCTTGGACTTGAGCTGGTACAGGGTAGCCTGAACGATCGGCTTGGAAGGCGGCAGTTCAGGCGTCATGGCAAAACTGACGAACAGCAGGGCGAACACCAGCACATGCAGGCCGATGGCCCAGACACTGGGCCAGAAGTAGCTTTCCGAGGCGGATGGCTCTCGCTGTTGCATCAGGGCGCCTCGGTAATCAGGCCAACGTTACCGACACCGGCCTTCTGCAACCCGCCCATGGCGCCCATCACCGCACCGTAGTCGACAGCCTTGTCGCCACGGATGAAGACCTGGGTCTGCTTGCCCTGGTCACGGCCGGCGGCGATGATCTTGGTCACCGCGCTGGTCATTTCCGGCAAGGTCATGGCCTTGTCCATCTGCTTGTCGGTGTCGACTTCGCTGCCGAGATTCCAATAGTAGGTCTTGTCGGCCTTGATCGAGATGGTCAGGACCTGGACGTTGTTGTCCTGCGGCAGGGCTTCGCTGGAAACCTTGGGCAGGTCCACCTTCACGCCCTGGTTGAGCATCGGGGCGGTCACCATGAAGATAACCAGTAGCACCAGCATCACGTCGATGTAGGGCACCACGTTCATCTCGGCGACCGGCTTGCGTTTGTGGCGAACTCGGGCCATGGGTTTCTACCTGATCACTCTTCGCTGGTGTGTACTTTGCGGTGCAGGATCGCCTGGAACTCGTCGGCGAACGTGTAGTAGCGCCCGATCAGCACTTCACTGCGCGCGGCAAAACGGTTGTAGGCGATAACAGCCGGGATCGCGGCGAACAGGCCGATCGCAGTGGCGATCAGGGCTTCGGCAATGCCCGGGGCCACGGTGGCCAGGGTGGCTTGCTGGGCGCTGGCCAGGCCACGGAAGGAGTTCATGATGCCCCATACGGTACCGAACAGACCGATGTACGGGCTGGTGGAACCGACGGTGGCCAGGAACGGCAGGCTCTGCTCGAGCTTTTCTTCCTCGCGGGAGATGGCCACGCGCATGGCACGCCCTACCCCTTCCATGACCGCGTCCGGGTCGACACCTGGTTGCTGGCGCAGGCGCGAGAATTCCTTGAAGCCGGCACGGAAGACCTGCTCGACACCCGAGTCCGGGTCAGGGTTGCTGCCCGCCTGGCGGTACAACTTGGACAGGTCGATGCCCGACCAGAAGCGCTCTTCGAAAGCGTCCAGTGCACGACGACCGGCGCGCAGCATGGTGCTGCGCTGGAAGATCATGATCCAAGAGGTCACCGAGGCTGCCACGAGGGTCAGCATTACCAGCTGAACCACGACACTGGCATTGGCGACCAGGCTCCACATGGAGGTATGGTCGACGACGTTTGCTTCCACGCTTATTCTCCTGCGTTCGATTGAGTACCCGTGCCGTCCGCCAGGAAGGCGTCGCGCAGTTCTGGGGGAATGGCCCGGGGTTTGAAAGTGTCGGCGCGCACGGCGGCCACCAGGAACTGCCCCTCGCAGAGCAGCACTTCATCCTTTGCTCGCCACACCTGCTGCACGAAGCGCAGGCTGGCACGATTCAATTCAAGTACTTGCGCGGTTACCCGCAGCTCGTCGTCCAGGCGGGCCGGCGCGTGATAGCGCGCCTCGCTGGAATGGACCACGAACAACAAATTGTCCTGCGCCAGCTGGGCCTGGGAGAACCCCAGGTGACGCAGCCGCTCGGTGCGCGCGCGCTCCATGAATTTGAGGTAGTTGACGTAATACACCACGCCACCGGCGTCGGTATCCTCGTAATAGACGCGACAGCGGTGTGCGAACGGTTCCAGCCCATTTTGCGCGCGCATACTCTAGTGCTTACTCCTGTGCTTGCCAATCCGCTGCGGCAACTGTTTTTGCATCGATAATGTCGTATTGCCAGCGAGCCCAGGGCATGCCAGCGGTAGGACCACGAAAATGCCGATTCGATCTGTCATTCGTCGTCTTGCGCTGCATATTCCCCACCCTCGCAGAAACGCCCGGGAATGTTCAGGCCGAAATGCAGGTAGGCGTGCCGGGTGACCACACGGCCCCGCGGGGTACGCATGATATAGCCCTGCTGGATGAGATAGGGCTCGAGCACGTCCTCGATGGTGTGGCGCTCCTCGCCGATCGCCGCGGCAATATTGTCGAGCCCCACCGGACCACCGTCGAACTTCTCGATCATGGTCAGCAGCAAACGCCGGTCGGAGTGATCGAAGCCACGCTCGTCGACATCCAGCAGGTTCAGCGCCATCTCCGCGACCGCCTTGGTGATCTCGCCCTTGCCGCGCACTTCGGCAAAGTCGCGCACCCGCCGCAGCAGGCGATTGGCGATCCGCGGCGTGCCGCGGGCCCGGCGAGCGATCTCGAACGCGCCCTTGTCGTCCATGGGCAAGCCGAGGATGCCGGCCGAACGGCTGACAATGGTCGCCAGGTCCCTGTCGCTGTAGAACTCCAGGCGCTGGACGATACCGAAGCGATCACGCAGCGGGTTGGTCAGCATGCCGGCGCGCGTGGTGGCGCCGACCAGGGTGAACGGCGGCAGGTCGAGCTTGATCGAGCGCGCGGCCGGGCCCTCGCCGATCATGATGTCCAGCTGGAAATCTTCCATCGCCGGATAGAGCACTTCCTCGACCACCGGCGACAAGCGGTGGATCTCGTCGATGAACAGCACGTCGTGCGGCTCGAGATTGGTCAGCATCGCCGCCAGGTCGCCAGGGCGCTCGAGAATCGGGCCAGAGGTGCTCTTCACCGACACACCCATCTCGTGGGCGATGATGTTGGCCAACGTGGTCTTGCCCAGGCCCGGCGGACCGAAGATCAGGGTGTGATCAAGCGACTCACTGCGCCCACGCGCGGCCTGGATGAACAGCGACATCTGCTCGCGCACCACCGGCTGGCCGATGTATTCGTCCAGGCTCAGCGGGCGGATCGCACGGTCCTGGACCTCTTCGCGGTCGCGTCCGGAGGCGGCGATCAGGCGGTCGGTCTCGATCACTTGGTAATCATCCCTTTGAGGCTGCGACGGATCAGCTCCTCACTGCTGAGGTTGGCCTTGCCCTCGATGGCGGCAATCGCCTTGCTGGCCTCCTGCGGCTTGTAGCCCAGCGACACCAGGGCGCTGACCGCGTCGACCTCGGCATTGGAGGCACTGGCCACCGGCATCGGGCCGTCGGACACCAGGGTGAACATGGCCGGCGAGGTTTCCCAGGCCTTGAAGCGATCCTTGAGCTCGACCAGCAGGCGCTCGGCGGTCTTCTTGCCAACACCGGGCACGCGCACCAACGCCGAGGCATCCTGGGCCTGGACGCAGCGCACCAGTTCATCGGCCTCGAGCCCCGACATCAGCGCAAGCGCCAGTTTCGGGCCAACGCCGTTGAGGCGGATCAGCTCGCGGAACAGCTCGCGTTCGCGCTTTTCGAAGAAGCCGTACAGCAGATGGGCGTCTTCACGCACCACCAGATGGGTGTGCAGGGTGACGGTCTCGCCCAGCTTGGGCAGGCGGTACAGCGTGGTCATCGGCACTTCGAGCTCGTAGCCCAGGCCGTTGATGTCGACAATCAGGTGCGGCGGCTGTTTTTCCGCCAGGGTGCCACGCAAACGTCCAATCACGTTCCGATCCTTCCTCTGGGGTGCCGGTCGAAAACCGGTCCACCCTATCAGCAAATGCGCCGGGAAAGTGCTTCACCCGGACAAAATGTGTATCACCGCATGAAGCGGTTACAGACGCAAGCGTCCGCCACGACGCCGAGCCGTCGCCAACCCGTGGGGGATGAGGCTGGAGCGGGTATGGGCATGGCACAGGGCGATGGCCAGGGCGTCGGAGGCATCGATCTGCGGTTTCTGGGTCAGCTTGAGCAAGTGCATGACCATCATCATCACCTGCTCCTTGTTGGCGCCGCCGGTGCCGGCCACGGCCTGCTTGACCTGGCTGGCGGTGTATTCGGCGATCTCAAGGCCGGCCTCGGCGGCGGCGACGATGGCTGCCCCCCGGGCCTGGCCAAGCTTGAGCGCCGAATCGGCGTTGCGCGCCATGAACACCCGCTCGATGCCCATGGTCACCGGCTCATGTTGGCGGATGATTTCGCTGACACCGCGAAAGACGATCTGCAGACGCTCGTGCAGCTCACCGCCGCCAGTGCGTATACAGCCCGACGCCACATACTCGCAGCCACGGGCAGTCTGGCGGACCACGCCAAAACCGGTGATGCGCGAGCCGGGGTCGATACCAAGAATGAGAGTCATAGCGCCTACAAAGGTGTGCGAATTTGCCGGCCTTATCGCGGGACAAGCCCGCTCCCACAAAGGCTACGCCGCAATCTGGCGCAGGCCTTGTGGAAGCGGGCTTGCCCCGCGCTACAGCCGATAGCCGAAACGATCAGCCCAGCGTTTCCATGATCTCATCGGAGATCTGTGCGTTGGAGTAGACGTTCTGCACGTCATCCAGGTCCTCAAGCATGTCGATCAGCTTGAGCACCTTCTCCGCACCGTCCTGGTCCAGCTCGGCGCTGGTGGTCGGCTGCATCACGATCTCGGCGTCCGACGCCTTGAAACCGGCCTCTTCCAGGGCGTTGCGCACAGCATAGAAGCTGTTGAACGAGGTGAACACGTCAAAGGAGCCGTCGTCGTTGACCACCACGTCGTCGGCATCGGCCTCCATCGCGGCTTCCATCAGTGCATCCTCGTCCACATTCAGCTCAGCGGCGAAGCTGATCTGCCCCTTGCGCTCGAACAGATAGGCCACCGAACCGTCGGTACCGAGGTTGCCGCCGCACTTGGTGAAGGCATGCCGCACGGCCGCAGCGGTACGGTTACGGTTGTCGGTCATGGCTTCGACCATGATCGCCACGCCGCCCGGGCCGTAACCCTCGTAGCTGAGCTCTTCGACGTTGTCGCTTTCGTTGGTGCCGGCACCACGGGCCACGGCGCGGTCGATGATGTCGCGGCTCATGTTGGCACCCAGGGCCTTGTCCAGCGCCAGGCGCAGACGCGGGTTGGACGCCGGATCACCACCACCTTGCTTGGCAGCGACGGTCAGTTCGCGAATCCACTTGGTGAAGATCTTGCCTCTCTTGGCATCCTGGCGTTCTTTGCGGTGCTTGATGTTCGCCCACTTGGAATGACCGGCCATAACGACTCCAAATCCTTGAAACAGAAACAGGTTCCGCCCCGAAGGGCGGAACGCATGAATACGTGGGCGCAACACGTGCGCCCGTAGTCGAGGTTACTCGACCTTGGTCTGCTCGCGCAGACGGATGTGCAGCTCGCGCAGGGCCTTGGCGTCGACCATGCCCGGGGCCTGGGTCATGACGCACGCGGCGCTCTGGGTTTTCGGGAAGGCGATCACTTCACGGATCGACTGCGCGCCGGTCATCAGCATGACCAGGCGGTCCAGGCCGAAGGCCAGGCCACCGTGAGGCGGTGCGCCGAACTTCAGGGCGTCGAGCAGGAAGCCGAACTTCTCTTCCTGTTCCGCCGCCTCGATACCCAGCAGGCGGAATACCGCCTGTTGCATTTCCTTGCGGTGGATACGGATCGAACCGCCACCCAGCTCGGTACCGTTGAGCACCATGTCGTAGGCACGCGACAGCGCGGTGGCCGGATTGGCCTCCAGCTCCTCGGGGGTGCACTTCGGCGCGGTGAACGGGTGGTGCAGCGCGGTGAAGCTGCCGTCTTCGTTCTCTTCGAACATCGGGAAGTCGACGACCCACATCGGTGCCCACTGGCAGGTCAGCAGCTCGAAGTCATGACCCAGGCGGATACGCAGCGCGCCCAGGGCTTCGCTGACGATCTTGGCCTTGTCGGCGCCGAAGAACACGATGTCGCCATCGACCGCGCCAACGCGGTCGAGGATGGTGTTGAGGTTGGCCTCGGGGATGTTCTTGACGATCGGCGACTGCAGACCCTCGACACCCTTGGCGCGCTCGTTGACCTTGATGTAGGCCAGGCCCTTGGCACCGTAGATGCCGACGAACTTGGTGTACTCGTCGATCTTGCTGCGCGGCATGCTGGCGCCGCCCGGCAGGCGCAGCGCGGTGACGCGGCACTTCGGATCGTTGGCGGGGCCGGCGAAGACCTTGAAGTCGACATCCTTGAGCTGGTCGGCAACGTCGATCAGCTCCAGCGGGATACGCAGGTCCGGCTTGTCGGAGCCATAGCGGCGCATGGCCTCTTCGTAGGTCATGTGCGGGAAGTCACCGAACTCCAGGTCCAGGACTTCCTTGAACAGCTTGCGGATCATGCTCTCGGTGAGGCCCATGATCTCGGACTCGTCGAGGAAGCTGGTCTCGATGTCGATCTGGGTGAATTCCGGCTGGCGGTCGGCACGCAGGTCTTCGTCGCGGAAGCACTTGGCGATCTGGTAGTAGCGGTCGAAGCCAGCGACCATCAGCAACTGCTTGAACAGCTGTGGCGACTGCGGCAAGGCAAAGAAGCTGCCAGCGTGGGTACGGCTCGGTACCAGGTAGTCACGGGCGCCTTCCGGCGTGGCACGGGTGAGAATCGGCGTCTCGACGTCGAGGAAACCGTTCTCGTCGAGGAAGCGACGGATGCTGCTGGTGATGCGCGAACGCAGGCGCAGCTTGTCGGCCATCTCCGGGCGACGCAGGTCGATGAAGCGGTAGCGCAGGCGAGTTTCTTCGCCCACGTCGGAGTATTCGTTCAGCGGGAACGGCGGCGTTTCGGCCTCGTTGAGCACGGTCAGCTGGTAACCGAGGATCTCGATGGCGCCGGAGGCCATGTTGGCGTTCACTGCGCCATCCGGGCGCTTGCGTACCTTGCCGGTGATCTGCACGACGTATTCGCTGCGCACACGGTCGGCGGCGGCGAAGGTTTCGGCGCGATCAGGATCGAACACCACCTGGGCCATGCCTTCGCGGTCACGGATGTCGAGGAAAATCACCCCGCCGTGGTCGCGGCGACGATGGACCCAGCCGCAAAGGGTGACTTCCTGGCCGTCCAGGGACTCGTTCAGTTGGCCGCAATAATGGCTGCGCATCATGGTCGTGGTTTCGCTTCTCGTGATTCGTATGTTCGGTGGAGGTCTTGGCCGCCCAAGGGGCTAATACTGCAAGACCTGGTCGGTGCAATTCAACTCAGTCGGCCTTGTCGCCGCCTGCCAGATTCTTTTTCGCCCCGGTCTTGAAGTCGGTCTCGTACCAGCCGTTGCCGCTCAGGCGGAAGCCGGGGACCGACAGCTGCTTCTTCAATGCCGGCGCCTGGCATGCCGGGCAATCGGTCAGCGGCGCGGCACTGATCTTCTGCAACACCTCCATGCGGTGTTCGCAGGATGCACATTGATAGTCGTAAAGGGGCATGGCGTCTCTCGTCAACCACATCGCACGCTGCCCAAGGCAGCAAAGAGCGGGATTATATATGGTTAAGGAGTGCTGTGCAGCCCGGCGATCAGTGTACGTCCCGCGCTTCCTGCAACCAGGTGACGCAGATCACCCGGACCAGCCCGCTGAAATTCCTCACCCCGCCATGGCGCAGGTGCACCTCGCGGTCCACATAGGACAGCACCGCGCTCACCGAGCAGCGGTTGGCCTGGGCGATACGCTCCAGGATGCGCCAATAGACTACCTCCAGACGCAGGCAGGTGGCGAAACCGTTGAGCCGTACCGAGCGTGATACAGGCCCCGCCTGCGCCATGTCGAAGTCCCGCCTGAACGGATCGATCCGCGGGCTGCCCGCGCCCTGCCTGTGCCTCGTATTGCCGTCGATACCCCGCATCAGACTGTCCACCGCACCGCTCCATCATCTCGAAACCACACCCCGCCCGCCCTGCGAACGGATCCATGTGTTTCATGAAGCGCCACCCGGTCATGCCGATAGCAGCGGCAAAGCCTTCCCCACAAACGTGCAGGCCCGACACCGGGGAAGGCATCGGGCCTGGCTTGGCTGGATCAAACGACGGTCAAGCGGCAATCAGTTCCCGTCGAGCAAGACGCGCAGCATCCATGCTGTTTTTTCGTGCACCTGCATGCGTTGGGTCAGCAAGTCGGCAGTCGGCTCGTCGCTGACCTTGTCCACCACCGGGAAGATGCTGCGAGCGGTGCGCACAACGGCTTCCTGCCCCTGAACCAGCTGGCGAATCATCTCTTCGGCAGGCGGCACGCCCTCCTCTTCCTTGATCGAAGAGTGGCGGGCATAAAAGGCATAGGAACCCGGCGCCGGGAAGCCCAGGGCACGGATGCGCTCGGCAATCGAGTCGACCGCCAGGGCCAGTTCGTTGTATTGCTCCTCGAACATAAGGTGCAGGGTGCGGAACGACGGACCGGTGACGTTCCAATGGAAGTTATGGGTTTTCAGATACAGCACATAGGTATCCGACAACAGGCGGGACAACCCATCGACGATGGACTTGCGATCTTCTTCACTGATACCGATATCGATTGCCATGAAGCTCCCCTTTCCATAAGGCTTGATCATCAAGCGGGCAGCAACCACTCTAACAAGAGTTGCCCGCCGGCGCATGCGGCACAAGGCTGCATGGACAGCCGTCGGCGCCAATCGGTTTGAGAAGCCCCCGTCTTTGCTGTTAAATAGGCAGTGTGCCACCCGTGCGGATTGTCAGTGCCGGGTGCATAGGCTGGCCCGTCACGTTTTCGCGCCTACAGTTCACGCGCACCGTGCGACCAGCTCATCCTGTGATCGGCCTTATCAACGTGAGCCAAACCCAATGTTCAAGATCGTCCATCTGGTGACGGGCGTGGCGGCTTTGCTGCTATCGCTCATACCCACCTTGAAAACTGACGCAACACCCTTCCTGCAGCAACCCGAGGCTGTCTACCTGGCGCTGCTCGGCCTGCTCAACCTGGTGATTGCCCCCGTACTGCCGCAGTACTACAAAGGCATGCGCCAACAGCTGCAACACGCCACCAGCATCCTGCTGGTCGTGGCCGTGGTCCTGCAGACTCTCACCCTGCTGGCCCGCCCGGAGCTTGGCAACCTGCCAGCACTGGCCTGCGCCTTCCTCGCCAGCGTGCTGCACCTGGTGGCCGGTTTCGTTCGCGGCACGCGAAAGGCCCGCACCAGCCAGGGCAATCCCACGGAGGCCGGCCAGCGCGATACCGGTACCGTGAAGTGGTTCAACACCTCCAAGGGCTTCGGATTCATCTCCCGCGACTCCGGTGACGATATCTTCGTGCACTTTCGCGCCATCCGCGGCGAAGGCCACCGGGTGCTGGTCGAAGGCCAGCGCGTGGAGTTCTCGGTGATGCACCGCGACAAAGGCCTGCAGGCCGAAGACGTGGTCGCCGTCGCGCGCCGCTGAACCTGTACCGCCGCCGTGCTCAATAGTGAGGCGGCGGCGCTTCCTCTTCCCCGCCGCCCTGCTGGCCGGCCACCTCTTCGTAGCGTTTGATCAGCTCCGCCATCTGCAATTGCAGGCGTTCGATCACTCGACTCTGCTCGACAATCACATCATTTAGCGCTTGCAAGCTGTCATCCTGAAACGCCTGGCGGGTCTCCAGCTCGATCATGCGCATTTCCAGTTCCTGCGACATCCTCAAGCCTCCTTGAAGCTCTCACCCAGCAGCGCACGTACTTGCTGGCGAATACCGTCGAGCTGCTCCTGGGTGTAGCCGATGGCCGCCACCTTGCCCCAGACCGGGGCGGGCCAGGCGGCATCACCACGGTGGCGCACGATCACATGCATGTGCAGCTGGCTGACCACATTGCCCAAGGCCGCGACGTTCATCTTGTCGGCGGCAAAGGCATCCTTCAACGCCTCGGCCAGGGCGCTCGTCTCGACCCACAACTGCTGCTGGTCCGCTTCCTCGAGCTCGAACACTTCAGTGATATCGGCGCGGCGCGGCACCAGGATGAACCACGGGTAGTTGGCATCCTTGCTCAGCAGCAGGCGGCACAGCGGCAGGTCGCCCAATACCAGGGAATCCTCCTGCAGACGCGAATCGAGGGTGAACACGGCAAACCTCCTTACTAGCGATACAGCCCTTCCAACCGGCCGGGCACAGGGGCGCAAGGATACTCTGCTTCGGCATTCGCCACACCCGCCGACGTCGATTCGAGCCATTTGTAGCACGCGAATGACAACATCGGCGCCCCGCTTCGGTAACACAGCGCTACTTTTCGCACCAAAATGATGCCGCTCGTCAGACCTCCACCACACATCCGTCACATAAAACAGCCAGGATAAACAATCGCCGGTAACACCTTGACTTGGAAGGCAGCTTCACGCGCATACGCCAGAGATCACCATGAACAGCCGCCAAGCCGGTCGCACCCCGTGTTTTCGGAGGTTTTCCGGCTACAGGCAGGGCTTTTGTGAAAATTTCATCAAAGGTTCGTGATTTTGAGCATGCTTGTTGCATTCGTTACTCGCCAAGTCGGCACGCTCCCTGCACTGCAGGGTGAATGCGACAAATAACAACAGCGGCATCGGATAACCAGGGAGTTTCACAAGCCGTACTTTGTATTTATACAAAAATGACGGTTTCGAGACAGCGCTGGCGTTGTACGCCTTTATATGACAGGCGTGATTTGCGACATGGAGACAACTGACAGCGACATGGCCATAAAGTTACCGAAAGGTTGTTTCTGCCCATATCGCCAAGAATAGTCCGCGTGATATACATTTTCGCCGACATAACAAGAAAGAGCCGGCCCTATAACTAAAACACTTGGGTGCGGCGGTACTCTTCCTAAAAACCAAAGGAGCAAATCACGATGCGCGTGATGAAGTGGAGCATGATCGCCCTGGCCGTAGCGGCAGGGACTTCGCAGATGGCTGTCGCCTCTTCGCAGGATGAGTCGAAAGGTTTCGTCGAAGACAGCAAGCTGAACGTCAAGATGCGTAACCTGTACTTCAGCCGTGACTATCGCAACACCGAGTCGGCCGGCAACAAACTCGCCGGCCTGCGCCACGACCAGCGCGAATGGGGTCAAGGCTTCATCGGCACCTTCGAGTCGGGCTTCACCCAAGGCACCGTGGGTGTAGGCGTCGACGCCATCGGCCTGCTGGGCATCAAGCTTGACAGTGGCCGCGGCTACTCGGGCACCGGCCTGTTCCCTACCGGGTCCGACCAGCGCTCCCAGGATGACTATTCCAAGGGTGGCGCCGCCGTTAAATTCCGTATTTCCGACACCGTCCTGAAGGTCGGCGACCAATTTACCGCCCTGCCAGTGTTCGCCACCGATGACAGCCGCCTGCTGCCCGAAACCGCGCAAGGCGCATTGCTCACCAGCAATGAAATCAAAGGCCTGACCCTGCATGCCGGCCGTTTCAAGAGCATGAGAGCCCAAGCGGAAACCGACCGCGACAGTATCAGTGACGGTCTGGGTCGCCGCGGCTTGAAGGAAGCAGACGTCTTCGGTGGCTCCTACTCCTTTACCGACAGCCTGTCGACCAGCCTCTATTACTCCAAGGTCGAAGACTACTGGCGCAAGTACTACGCCAATGTCAACTGGGCCTTGCCGATCTCGGACAAGCAAGGCCTGGTGTTCGACTTCAACATCTATGACACCAAAGGCGAAGGCGACAACCTGTACCGCGCCACCGCCGACGGCGACAAACTCGACAACCGCGCCTACAGCTTCTCCGGTGCGTACAATATCGGCGCCCACACCTTTACCCTGGCTTACCAGAAAGTCACCGGTGATGGCGAATATGCCTATGGCATCGACGGTGGCGGCAGTATCTTCCTGGCCAACTCGGTAGCCCGTTCGGACTTCAACGCCGAAGGCGAAAAATCCTGGCAGGTTCGCTACGACCTGAACTTCGCAGAATTCGGCGTACCAGGCCTGACCTTCATGACCCGCTACGTCCGCGGCACCGGCGCCCACACTGCCGACACCAACGACGGCAAGGAATGGGAACGCGACGTGGACATCAAGTACGTCCTGCAGGAAGGCCCGGCCAAGGATCTGAGCTTCCGTGTCCGCCAGGCCACCTATCGTTCCTCCGACGCGGTCTACTCCAACTCGCTGGACGAACTGCGCCTGATCGTCGAGTACCCGCTGAGCATCCTGTAAACCCAGGTTTGCGATGCCCAAAGATGAAGAAGCCCGGCGATCGCCGGGCTTTTTCTTGGCTGACAGAACCGCGCCAGTGCTGCATTCTGTACGCTTTCGTTTCGCCCCCGTACAATGCGGGGTCATTTCACATTCAGGCAATCGACACGGCTCACCATGCGCACCAGTCAATATTTGCTCGCCACCCAGAAAGAAACCCCGGCCGATGCAGTGGTCATCAGCCACCAGCTCATGCTGCGCGCCGGCATGATCCGCAAGCTGGCCTCCGGCCTGTACACCTGGCTGCCGATGGGCCTGCGGGTAATGCGCAAGGTCGAAGCCGTGGTACGCGAGGAAATGACCGCCGCCGGCGCCCTCGAGGTGCTGATGCCGAGCATCCAGCCGGCTGAATTGTGGCAGGAATCCGGCCGCTGGGAGCAGTACGGCCCCGAGCTGCTGCGCCTGAAAGACCGCCACCAGCGCGAATTCTGCGTCGGCCCGACCCACGAAGAGGTCATCACCGACCTGGCGCGCAACGAGCTGTCCAGCTACAAGCAGCTGCCGCTGAACATGTTCCAGATCCAGACCAAGTTCCGCGACGAGATCCGTCCGCGCTTCGGCCTGATGCGCGGCCGCGAGTTCATCATGAAGGACGCCTACTCCTTCCATGCCGACCAGGCTTCCCTGCAGGAAACCTACGACCGCATGCACCTGGCGTACTCCAACATCTTCACCCGCCTGGGCCTGGACTTCCGTCCAGTGCAGGCCGACACCGGCTCGATCGGTGGCAGCTACTCCCACGAATTCCACGTGCTCGCCTCCTCCGGCGAAGACGACGTGATCTTCAGCGACAGCTCCGATTACGCCGCCAACATCGAGAAGGCCGAAGCCATTCCGCGCGAAACCGTGCGTCCGGCGCCGACAGAAGAGCTGCGCCTGGTCGATACCCCGGACGCCAAGACCATCGCGCAACTGGTGGAAAACTTCGGCCTGGCGATCGAGAAGACCGTCAAGACCCTGATCGTGCATGGTGCCGAGGAAGGCAAGCTGGTCGCGCTGATCGTGCGCGGCGACCACGAGCTCAACGAAATCAAGGCCACCAAGCTGGAGCAAGTCGCCGACCCGCTGGTGATGGCCACCGACGCCGAACTGCGTGCCGCCATCGGTGCCGGCGCAGGTTCCCTCGGCCCGCTGAACCTGCCGCTGGAGTGCATCATCGACCGCTCGGTCGCCCTGATGAGCGACTTCGGCATCGGTGCCAACATCGACGACAAGCACTACTTCGGCGTGAACTGGGAACGCGACCTGCCGGTTCCACAGGTCGCCGACCTGCGCAACGTGGTCGAGGGCGACCCGAGCCCGGACGGCCAGGGTACCCTGGTCATCAAGCGCGGCATCGAAGTCGGCCACATCTTCCAGCTCGGCACCAAGTACAGCGAAGCGCTCAAGTGCCAGGTGCTGGGTGAGAACGGCAAGCCTGTAGTCCTGTCGATGGGCTGCTACGGTATCGGCGTGTCCCGCGTGGTCGCCGCCGCCATCGAGCAGAACCACGACGACAAGGGCATCATCTGGAACGACGCCCTGGCCCCGTTCCAGATCGCCCTGGTGCCGCTGCGCTACGAAACCGATGTGGTCCGTGAAGCCACCGACAAGCTGTACGCCGAACTGACCGCCGCCGGTTTCGAAGTCCTGCTGGACGACCGCGACAAGAAGACCAGCCCCGGCATCAAGTTCGCCGACATGGAACTGATCGGCATCCCCCACCGCATCGTCGTCAGCGACCGCGGCCTGGCCGATGGCAACCTGGAATACAAGCACCGCACCGAGTCGGAGGCCCAGGCACTGCCGCTCAATGAAGTGCTGACCTTCCTGCAGGCCCGCATCCGCCGCTGATAACCCGTTACGCGAGTGATCATGTCCAAGCGAAGTACCTACACCCTGGGGGGCGCCGCACTGTGCGGCGCCCTGTTCCTCGGCGGCTGCGCCAACCAGATGTCCCAGCGCAGCGACCATGAGGAGCGCGTCGAGCGCAAACTGCTCGAGCACAGTCTGCAGATCGATGTCGGCGAGCCGAAGGTGATGGAGCTTCCGCAGCGACGCGTGCGCATTCATGAGCTCAAGCGTTTCGAGGTCACCGAGTTCGAAGTGACCCGCCGCTACGACCGCTACACCCCCTACCAACCCTGGCGGGAGGTCTACGAGATCCCGCTGGGCGCGGTGGCCGTGGTGGCAGGCATCGGCGCCAATGTGGCCAATGTGTTCGCCTTGGGCAACCTGCCGGACAGCATCACCCACGACTGGCTGAGCTATGGCGTGGCGGGCGTCAACCCGTTCATGAACGTACCGTCCAACGGCCGTGCCCAGCAGAACCTGGCGGGCATCGACGAGGTCGAGAAGGGCAAGCGCGAAGAGTCCATCAGCCTGCCGTGGAACGAGCGTCTGGTCGAGGTCAAGGCTGGCAAGATGACCCACGAGCTGACCACCGACAAGCATGGCGTACTGCGCCTGAACCTGCTCGACAGCCCGTTCTCCGAGCAGAACCTCAACCATATCGGCACCCTGCACCTGCAGGTGGTGGATGAGGAAAACCAGGTACGAGGCGATGCCAGCCTGCTGGTCAGCGGCAATTTGCGCGGCAAGTTGCTCGAGGCCCACGAGCTGATTTTCGATGACCTCGAGGACGACGATGTCGGCCAGTGGGTACACCGGGTCAAGCGCCTGTCGGAACTGGGCCTGGAAGAAGAAGCCAGCGAACTGGAACAGAGCCTGATCGAACTCACGCGCAACGATCCGGAGCTGCAGCAGGAATTTCTGCAGGCACTGACCAAGGCCACCGGGCGACTAGTTGCCGATCCGGGCGAGCAGTAAAACCAAAAGGAGGGGCCATCTGTGGCCCCTTCTTCTTTATATGTCCCGAAACAACTCCAACTGCTCATGCGCCCCGCGCAGATCCCGCAACCTCACCCCCACCCCCAGCAACCGCACCGGCTTGCCACCCCGGGCAAACGCCTGGCTGAGCAACTGCCGGTAACTCTCCAGGTCTCGCCCCGCCCCCGCCTGCTCCAGCGTGGTCTGGCTGAAGTCATGGAACTTGACCTTGACGAAAGGCTTGTCGGGCCGATAGCTGCTATCCATGCGCGCAATCCGCTCATTCAGACTGGCGAGCAGGTTAGGCAGCTTCTCCAGGCAACTGCTCAGGTCGGGCAAATCATGATCGTAGGTGTTCTCGACGCTGACCGACTGCCGCCGACTGTCGTTATGCACCGCACGCTCGTCGATCCCCCGCGCCAGCCCCCACAAGCGCTCGCCGAAGCTGCCGAACTCGCGCACCAATGCCAACCGCGGCCAATCACGCAGCGACAGGCATGTGTCGATTCCCAACCGCGAGAGCTTATCCGCAGTCACCTTGCCAACCCCATGCAAGCGCGCCACCGGTAGCTGCGCAACGAATTCCTCCACCTGATCCGGGGTAATGACGAACAAACCATTGGGCTTGCGCCAATCGCTGGCGATCTTGGCCAGGAACTTGTTCGGCGCCACACCTGCGGACACCGTGATATGCAGTTGCTGGGCGACCCGTCGGCGAATGTCCTCGGCAATCCGCGTGGCGCTGCCGGCAAACCATTGGCTGTCACTGACATCCAGGTAAGCCTCGTCCAGCGACAGCGGTTCGATCAGCTCGGTGTAGTCGCGAAAGATCGCGTGAATCTCCCGGGACGCCTCACGGTAAGCCTCGAAACGCGGCTTGACGATTTCCAGGTCGGGGCACAGCTTCATCGCATGCCCCGATGCCATAGCCGACCGCACGCCGTAGGCACGCGCCTCGTAGTTACAGGTAGCGATCACGCCACGCTGACCTGGCTGCCCACCCACGGCCATGGGGCGACCGACCAGGCGTGGGTCATCGCGCATCTCGATGGCGGCGTAGAAGCAGTCACAATCAATGTGGATGATCTTGCGCAAGGACATGGATGACAGCCACTACTGTAAATTCATACAGATATTACCGTATGGCCAACGGACGAGACAGCCTGGACCGGACAATCGGCCTGCAAGCCCCGTCGCCACTGAGCTGCGGCGCGATCTGGCACGCTAAGGGTTTGAACGAAAAAGGATTTTCTTGAGGAAATGCTTGACAGCCAAAGGAAAATCCGTAGAATTCGATCTCACAGGCGCGGGATGGAGCAGCCTGGTAGCTCGTCGGGCTCATAACCCGAAGGTCGTCGGTTCAAATCCGGCTCCCGCAACCAGATTCAAGAAAAGGCCACTGTTTACGCAGTGGCCTTTTTTATTGCCTCTATATTTCCAACTAAAGAAAAACCTACGAAAAATCAAGCAGTAACGCTTGACAGCGGTTGGGAAATCCGTAGAATTCGATTCCACAGGCGCGGGATGGAGCAGCCTGGTAGCTCGTCGGGCTCATAACCCGAAGGTCGTCGGTTCAAATCCGGCTCCCGCAACCAGATTCAAGAAAAGGCCACTGTTCACGCAGTGGCCTTTTTTATTGGCCGCTGTTTTTCCAATCGCAACCAATGTCATATCAAGCCTTGACAAGCCATGGCAAATGCGTAGAATGCGCCCCTCTGACGCGGGATGGAGCAGCCTGGTAGCTCGTCGGGCTCATAACCCGAAGGTCGTCGGTTCAAATCCGGCTCCCGCAACCATATTCGTCAGAACAAACCCCGCCTGTCGCAAGACAGTGCGGGGTTTGTTGCATTCAGCCCCTACCCTTTCGACTCCTCCTCGCCAAGCCCTGGTTCCAGCCCTTGCAGACGGCTGAATGAACTATCTTTAACTATCCTGAAACAGATTAAGCCGCCGGCGCGGAGTAATATTCGGATACGTTTTTCCAAAGGGACTTTCACTTGGCCGCACCTTGCCTTTACCTCGCGCGCTGCGCACGAGGCACTCCATGACCGCCCCCACTCCCGAGCCCCAGGCACCGTTGACCACGGCCTTGCCGGCGGCGGCGCAGCGCCTGCCCTGGCTGGAACGCCTGAGCAAGTACCGTCAGCCGCTGGGATTGGCGTTGACATTGCTGCTGTTCGCCATGGGCCTGATTGCCTGCCGCCATCTGTTGAGCGAACTGGATATCTACGCCCTGCATGATGCGATGCTCAGCGTGCCGACCCAGTCGCTGCTCGGCGCGCTGCTGGCCACGTTGGCCGGCTTCGTGATCCTGCTGGGTTACGAATGGTCGGCCAGCCGCTACGCCGCCGTGCAACTGCCACCCCGCACCCTGGTGCTCGGGGGCTTCAGTGCCTTCGCCATTGGCAATGCAATAGGCCTGTCGATGCTGTCGGGCGGCTCGGTGCGTTATCGCCTCTATGCCCGCCAAGGCCTGGGCGCCGCGGAAGTCGCGCGCATGACAGTGTTCGCCAGCCTCTCGCTGGGCTGCGCGCTGCCGCCGTTGGCCGCACTGGCCACCCTGAGCGACCTGCCGGCAGCGGCAACGGCGCTGCGTTTGCCTGCACCGCTGCTGGGCGGCATCGCCGTCGCCGTGCTGGGCGCGGCGGTAGCCCTGGTCGTGGGCCTGTACCGCCGTCGCCTGCCTGATCAGCCGTTGGCCGACAACCTGCTGGTGCAGTTCGGGCGCCGCACCCTGCGCCTGCCAGGCGCACGCCTGACTGCGTTGCAACTGCTGATCACCGCCCTGGATGTCGCCGCTGCGGCCACCGTGCTTTATTTGCTGCTGCCCGAAGCCCCGCCCTTTGGCGCGTTCGTGCTGGTCTACCTGCTCGCCCTCGCCGCCGGGGTGCTCAGCCATGTGCCGGGTGGCGTCGGGGTATTCGAGGCGATCCTGCTGGCCGCGTTCGCCAACCAGCTGGGCGCGGCACCACTGGCGGCCGCCCTGCTGCTGTACCGGCTGATCTACGTGGTGCTGCCGTTGCTGGTGGCCTGCGTACTGCTGCTGGCCAACGAAGCCCGCCGGCTGATGGTCACCCAGCAGGCGATCCGCGCAGCCTCGGGCCTGGCCGCGCCGGTGCTGGCGATCCTGGTGTTCCTTTCCGGCGTGGTGCTGCTGTTCTCCGGCGCCACCCCGGAGATCGACAGCCGCCTGGAACACATGGGCTTCCTGATCCCACACCGCCTGATCGATGCCTCGCACTTCGGCGCCAGCCTGATCGGCGTGCTCTGCCTGCTGCTCGCCCAGGGCCTGCGCCGGCGCCTGTCGGCCGCCTGGCTGCTGACCACCGTGCTGCTGCTGGTGGGCGCGGTACTGTCGTTGCTCAAGGGCTTCGACTGGGAAGAAGCCAGCCTGATGTGCTTTACCGCTGCCCTGCTCGCCCTGTTCCGCCGCTCGTTCTACCGCCCCAGCCGCCTGCTGGAGCTGCCGTTCTCGCCGGTGTACCTGGTGGCCAGCGCCTGCGTGGTCGGCGCCTCGGTATGGCTGCTGCTGTTCGCCTACCAGGACGTGCCTTACACCCATAAGTTGTGGTGGCAGTTCACCCTTGATGCCGATGCGCCTCGGGGCTTGCGCGCCGCGCTGGGCAGCGCCGTGCTGCTGGTGATCGTCGCCCTGACCTGGCTTCTGCGCACCGCCCGGCCAGTGATCCATCTGCCCAGCGAAGACGAACTGCAGCGCGCCAACCGCATCCTGCTCGCCTCCGACCAGCCCGATGGCGGCCTGGCCCTGACCGGTGACAAGGCGCTGCTGTTCCACCCCAACGACAACGCCTTCCTGATGTATGCCCGTCGCGGCCGCAGCCTGGTAGCCCTGTACGACCCGATTGGCCCGGCGCAGGAACGCGCCGAAATGATCTGGCAGTTCCGCGACCTGTGCGACTTGCACCATGCGCGCCCGGTGTTCTACCAGGTGCGGGCGGAGAACCTGCCGTTCTACATGGACATCGGCCTGACCGCGATCAAGCTCGGCGAGGAAGCGCGGGTCGACCTGCGCCGCTTCGATATCGACGCCAAGGGCAAGGAGATGAAGGACCTGCGCTACACCTGGAACCGCGGCGGCCGCGACGGCCTGGCCCTGGAAATCCATGAGCCTGGCCACGCCCCGCTGGAGGCACTCAAGGAGATCTCCGACGCCTGGCTCAGCGGCAAGAACGTGCGCGAAAAAGGCTTCTCCCTCGGCCGCTTCAGCCCCGAGTACCTGCAGCATTTCCGCATCGCGCTGATCCGCTTCCAGGGCCGCCCGGTGGCCTTCGCCAACCTGCTGGAGACCCACAGCAACGAGCTGGCCAGCCTTGACCTGATGCGCGCGCATCCAGAAGCACCGAAGCTGACCATGGAGTTCATGATGGTCGGTCTGATCCTGCACTACAAAAGCCACGACTACGGCCGCTTCAGCCTGGGCATGGTCCCCCTTTCCGGCTTGCAGCCGCGGCGTGGCGCCCCCTTGACCCAGCGCCTGGGCTCGATGGTGTTCCAGCGCGGTGAACAGCTCTACAACTTCCAGGGCCTGCGGCGCTTCAAGGACAAGTTCCAGCCGGACTGGGAACCCCGCTACATGGCCGTGCCGGCCGGGCTCGACCCGCTGGTTGCACTGGCTGACACCGCCGCCCTGATCGCTGGCGGCCTGACTGGATTGGTGAAACGTTGATGATCCGACGCTATTGGCTGTACGTACTGATTCCCCTGTTGCTCACCGTGCTGGCCGGCGGTGCGGCCTTCTGGCTGTGGACCCGCCCGGCCCCCGAGGCACGCCTGGAGCACCTCACGCTGGACGACGGCAGCGCCCTGACCCGCGCCACGCCCGGCGTGCATGCCAAGGCCCGAGTGGCCATCGGCGTGCCACAGGACCAAGCCCTGACCGACAAGCAACTGCTCGACCTGAGCCAGGCCGGCGAGGCGCAACTGGTGCAGGTGATCCTGCCACCGGCTGACTGCGCCAAGCAGCAGGTCGTGATGGACCAGGCCCTGACTCGACTGGCCGACAAACCGACCCTGGTTGCCGGTATCGGCCCGGGCGCTGCCCAGGCCTGGCGCTGGCTGGCCGCACAAAGCGACGACAAGGCGCGAGCCATCTCGGTGGATTTCACCGTCGAGCAGCCCGGCTGCCAGGCCGCCCTGCCCAAGTCCGCCGCCCACGGTCACTGGAACGTGGCCTGGAACGACAACCCGGATGACGCCAGTGCCGCCTTCGTGCGCGACCAGGCCAACGCCGAAACCAGCATCGCCGACTACGACATTCACCTGCCCCAGGTACTCAAGGCGCAATTGACCCAGGCCCTGGTCGGACACGATGGCAACGCCCTGGCCATCCCGGTGGTGGAAGTCCCGGCCGGGCAGACCACCGACACCGTCACCCTGTTCCTTTCCGGCGACGGCGGCTGGCGCGACCTGGACCGCGATGTGGCCGGCGAGATGGCCAAGCTTGGCTACCCGGTGGTCGGCATCGACACCCTGCGCTACTACTGGCAGCACAAGACCCCGGAGCAGAGCGCCGCCGACCTCTCCGAGCTGATGCAGCACTACCGCCAGAAATGGGGCACCAAGCGCTTCGTGCTGACCGGTTACTCGTTCGGCGCCGACGTGCTGCCGGCTATCTATAACCGCCTGTCGCCAGACGACCAGAAGCGCATCGATGCGGTGATCCTGCTGGCGTTCGCCCGCAGCGGCAGTTTCGAGATCGAGGTGGAGGGCTGGCTCGGCAAGGAAGGCCAGGAAGCCCCGACCGGGCCGGAGATGGCCAGGTTGCCGGCGGCGAAGGTGGTGTGCATCTATGGCGTGGAAGAGACCGACGAAAGCGGCTGCACCGACAAGACCGCCGTGGGTGAGCGCATGAAGCTGCCCGGCGGCCACCACTTCGACGAAAACTACCCGGCGCTGGCCAAGCGCCTGATCGGTGAGATCGAGACCCGCCAGGGAAAGGCCAACGTCGCTGAGAAATGATAGGGAAAGGGGCCGCTTTGCGGCCCATCGCGGGGCAAGCCCGCTCCCATAAGGATCACACAAGCCTTGCGGGCTTGCCCCGCGATGTTTGTGCCCTCAGATCTCGACCTGCGTCCCCAACTCGATTACCCGATTGAGCGGCAGGTTGAAGAACCGCAGGTTGCCGTTGGCATTCTTCAGCAGGAACGCGAACAGGTTCCCGCGCCAGCGCGACATCCCCTCCAGGCGGGAGGCGATCACCGTCTCCCGACTCAGGAAGTAGGTGGTGCGCATCGGGCTGAAGTCCAGTTCGTCCAAGTGGCACAACTTCAGCGCCGCCGGTACGTCCGGCTCGTCCATGAAGCCGAAGTGCAGCAGCACCCGGAAGAACCCGTCACCATAGGCTTCCACCTCGAAACGCTCATGCTCCGGCACCCGCGGCCGGTCCTCGCTGACCACCGTCAGCAACACCACCTGGCTGTGCAGCACCTGGTTATGCAGCATGTTGTGCAGCAGCGCGTGCGGTACGGCATCGGAGCGCGCGGTCAGGAACACTGCGGTGCCCTCGACCCGATGCGGCGGCTGCACGCGGATGCTGCTGATGAACAGCGGCAGCGGCAACGCGCCTTCATCGATGCGATCGACCAGGATCTGCTTGCCACGCTTCCAGGTACTCATCAACACGAACAGCACGATACCCGCCAGCACCGGGAAAGCACCGCCCTGCACGATCTTCGGCACGTTGGCGGCGAAGAACAGCCCGTCTACGAACAGGAAGCCCAGCAGCAGCGGTACAGCCAATACCGGCGGCCACTTCCACAACAGCAGCATGACCGCCGAGACCAGGATGGTGGTCATCAGCATGGTGCCGGTCACTGCCACGCCGTAGGCCGCCGCCAGGGCGCCGGAGGATTCGAAGCCGATCACCAGCAGCACCACGCCGACCATCAACGCCCAGTTCACCGCGCCGATATAGATCTGCCCCTGCTCGTCGCTGGAGGTGTGCTGGATCTGCATGCGCGGCACATAGCCCAGCTGGATGGCCTGGCGAGTCAGCGAGAAGGCCCCCGAGATCACCGCCTGGGAGGCGATCACCGTGGCCATCGTGGCCAGCCCCACCAGCGGCAGCAAAGCCCAGGACGGCGCCAAGAGGTAGAACGGGTTGCGCGCCGCCTCGGGATTCTGCAGCAGCATGGCGCCCTGGCCGAAGTAGTTGAGCACAAGCGCCGGCAGCACCAGGGCGAACCAGGCACGGGCAATGGGTTTGCGGCCGAAATGGCCCATATCGGCGTACAGGGCCTCGGCACCGGTCAGCGCCAGCACCACGGCACCAAGAATGGCCACGCCCATGCCGGGGTGGACGATGAAGAAGTTCAAGGCCCAGCCCGGGTTGAACGCCTTCAGCACCTCTGGGCTCTGCAAGATGCCATGGACACCGAGCGCCGCCAGCGCAAGGAACCAGGCAACCATGATCGGGCCAAACGCCTTGCCGATCTTCTCGGTGCCATGCTTCTGCACCAGGAACAGCGCCACCAGCACCACCAGTGCAATCGGCACCACCCAGTGGTCGATACCCTCGAACGCCAGGCCCATGCCCTCCACCGCCGACAGCACCGACACCGCTGGGGTGATCATGCTGTCGCCGTAGAACAGCGAGGCGCCAATCAGGCCGCAACCGACCATCAGCATGCGCAACCGCGGATACTGCGCCGTGGCCCGCCGCGCCAGCGCGGTCAGGGCCATGGTGCCGCCCTCGCCCTGGTTGTCGGCGCGCAGGATGAACATCACGTACTTGAACGAAACCACCCACAGCAGCGACCAGAGGATCAACGACAGGATGCCCAGCACTCCATCATGGTTGACCTGTACGCCATAACCACCGGTAAAGACCTCTTTGAGGGTATACAGCGGGCTGGTGCCAATATCGCCATAGACCACCCCAACGGCCGCCACGAGCAGGCCCAGCGGCCGTGCTGCCCCCTGCTTCCCCGCGTGCCCGCCTTCGGCATGACTGCTTGCCTGAACCATCGACCACTCCCGCAGACGGCCTATTAGACCGGTTGAATGCCTACCCGCGCCGGGCCCTCCCGGATACCCCGGCGCAACGGCGCGAAGCATAGCGCAGCGTTCGTCGTATTTCTGCTGGTAAAGCGACCTTGTGCTCGCTAGAATTGCGCACTTTTTGATCAGAGGCGCCGAAAGCGCCCGCCAGGATCGCCCCCGTTACCGGCCGGGCGACCTGTATTCAATACCGAGGTTAGCCATGTCCACCACTCCCGCCACCCCAAAGGTCGGCTTCGTCTCCCTGGGTTGCCCCAAGGCCCTGGTCGATTCCGAGCGCATCCTGACCCAGCTGCGCATGGAAGGCTATGAAGTCGTGCCTACCTACGAGGATGCCGACGTGGTGGTGGTCAACACCTGCGGCTTCATCGACAGCGCCAAGGCCGAGTCGCTGGAAGTGATCGGCGAAGCCATCAAGGAGAACGGCAAGGTCATCGTCACCGGCTGCATGGGTGTCGAAGAAGGCAGCATCCGTGACGTGCACCCGAGCGTGTTGTCGGTCACCGGCCCGCAGCAGTACGAGCAGGTGGTCAATGCCGTGCACGAAGTGGTGCCACCGCGCCAGGACCACAACCCGCTGATCGACCTGGTGCCGCCCCAGGGCGTCAAGCTGACCCCGCGCCACTACGCCTACCTGAAGATTTCCGAAGGCTGCAACCACAGCTGCAGCTTCTGCATCATCCCGTCGATGCGCGGCAAGCTGGTCAGCCGCCCGGTCGGCGAAGTCCTGAGCGAGGCCGAGCGCCTGGTCAAGGCCGGCGTCAAGGAGATCCTGGTGATCTCCCAGGACACCAGCGCCTACGGCGTGGACGTCAAGTACAAGACCGATTTCTGGAACGGCCGCCCGGTCAAGACCCGCATGCTCGAGCTGTGCGAGGCGCTGAGCAGCCTGGGCGCCTGGGTGCGTCTGCACTATGTCTACCCGTACCCGAACGTCGACGACGTGATTCCGCTGATGGCCGCCGGCAAGATCCTGCCGTACCTGGACATCCCGTTCCAGCACGCCAGCCCCAAGGTGCTCAAGTCGATGAAGCGCCCGGCCTTCGAAGACCGCACCCTGGCGCGCATCAAGAACTGGCGCGAACAGTGCCCGGAACTGGTGATCCGCTCGACTTTCATCGTCGGCTTCCCCGGCGAAAGCGAAGAAGACTTCCAGTACCTGCTCGACTGGCTGACCGAAGCCCAGCTCGACCGCGTCGGCTGCTTCCAGTACTCGCCGGTCGAAGGCGCCCCGGCCAACGACCTGGGCCTGGATGAGGTGCCGGACGACGTCAAGCAGGACCGCTGGGACCGCTTCATGGCCCACCAGCAGGCGATCAGCGCCGCGCGCCTGCAACAGCGCATCGGCAAGGAAATCGAGGTATTGATCGACGAAGTCGAGGAACAGGGCTCGGTGGGCCGCAGCTTCTTCGACGCGCCGGAGATCGACGGCAGCGTGTTCATCGACGGCGACCACGGCTTCAAGCCGGGCGACAAGGTCCGCTGCCGCATCGTCGACGCCGACGAGTACGACATGTGGGCCGAGCCCATCTGAGCGAAACCCGCCTGAAAATACCCCGCCCGCTGGCGGGGTATTTTTTTGCATCTATGTTTTCCTCAATGGCCTCCCGGAGGATCACAGGATGTCGCCCGCCGTCACGCTGCACACACCTCATCTGAGCGATTATCCCGAGCTGGTCCGGGTGTGGGAGGCGTCGGTTCGCGCCACCCACGATTTCCTGCCCGAGGGTTACATTCTGCTGCTGCGCGAGCACGTGCTGCGCAAATACCTCGATGCCGTGATGCTGGTCTGCTGCAAGGACAGCAAGCGGCACATCCTCGGCTTTGCCGGGGTGGCAAACGGCCGGGTCGACATGCTCTTCGTCGCGCCCGAACACCGTGGCCAGGGCATCGGACGGCGCCTGCTGCGCCACGCGGTGCACGAATTGAACGCCGAGCGCCTGGACGTCAACGAACAGAACCCGCAAGCCCTGGGTTTCTACCTGCATGAAGGCTTCGAGATCTATGGCCGTTCGGAAACCGACGGCCTAGGGCAGCCCTATCCCCTACTACATATGAGGCTTGTTCGTACAACGTCCTAGTACGCAAGCTCAGGAAACCACTACCCCGCTCCGAAATGGCGCAAATGACATCGATTTGCAGCCGCTACCTCGCCCAGGCAGGTACAATGACGACTTTCCCTACCGCGTGATGCCCGTGTCCATGTCCGAACCCATTCGTCTCTCCAAACGCCTCATCGAACAGCTTGGCTGCTCCCGCCGCGAGGCCGAACTGTACATCGAGGGTGGCTGGGTCACGGTCGATGGCGTGGTGGTCGAACAACCCCAGTTCAAAGTCGCCGAACAGCAGGTCGAACTGCTGCCGGGCGCTCGTGCCGATTCACTCGAACCGGTCACCCTGCTGCTCAACCAGCAGGCCGGCCAAAACACCGCAAGCGCCCTGGCCAGCATCAGCATGGCCAGCCTCAGCGAAGCGCACCGCGAGGGCGTGCGCCCGTTGCATGGGCATTTCGCCCGCCAGGCCTGCATCGTCCCGCTGCTGCCCGGCGCCAGTGGCCTGCAGCTGTTCACCCAGGACTGGCGGGTAACCCGCAAGCTGGAGGCCGACCTGCGCCGCATGGAGCAGGAATACATCGTCCAGGTCAGTGGTGAAGCCAAACCCGGCGCCCTCGAGCGACTGGCCCGCGGCGTGGAACGCAAGGGTGTCGAACTGCCGAAGGCCAAGGCCAGTTGGCAGAACGAGCAACACCTGCGCATCGTGCTGAAGAACCCGCAACCGGGGTTGATCGAACAGCTTTGTGAAACCGCTGGCCTCAAGGTCCTGGCGATGCGCCGCATTCGCCTTGGCGGGGTGTCGATGGGCAAGCTGCCGCTGGGCCAGTGGCGCTACGTGGCCGCTACAGAACGCTTCTAGCATTACCGCCGCGCAATGACTGACGCGGCAACAGAACAGGATTCGCCGCAATGAACCACAACGATGTACTGCGCAGCCTGCGCTACATGCTCAAGGCCAACGACCAGAAAATGGCCGAGATCATCAAGCTCTCGGGCCTCGAGGTTTCCGCCGAGGCCATCGCCACCTATGTAAAAAAGGAAGAGGAACCCGGCTTCGTCCGCTGCCCGGAGAAGGTGATGGCGCATTTCCTCGACGGCCTGGTGATTCACCGTCGCGGCCGCGACGATAGCCGCCCGCCGCAGCCGATCGAAGTGCCGGTGACCAACAACACCGTACTCAAGAAGCTGCGCGTGGCCTTCGAGCTGAAGGAGGACGACCTGCATGCGGTACTCAAGTCCGTCGACTTCCCGGTGTCCAAACCAGAGCTGAGCGCGCTGTTCCGCAAGGTCGGCCACGACAACTACCGCCCCTGCGGCGACCAGTTGCTGCGCAACTTCCTCAAGGGCCTGACCCTTCGCGTGCGCGGCTGAGCCAAGATGCAGCATACCGTCTCGCCGGTCGGCATCGTTCGCTCCTGTTTCAAGGAGAAGTTCGCCATCCCGCGCCAGCCCCAGCTGGCGCCGGCCGCCCGTGGCGTGCTGGAGCTGCTGCCGCCCTTTGACCAGGGCGATGCCGTCGAAGGCCTGGAACAGGTCAGCCATGTATGGTTGCTGTTCCTGTTCCACCAGGCACTGGAAGACAAGCCACGCCTGAAGGTGCGCCCACCGCGCCTGGGCGGCAACAAGAGCATGGGGGTGTTCGCCACCCGGGCAACCCATCGGCCCAACGGCATCGGCCAGTCGGTGGTACGCCTGGACGGCGTCGAACCGGGGCGCCTGCTGCTGTCAGGGATCGATCTGCTGGACGGCACCCCGGTGCTGGATATCAAGCCTTATGTGCCGTATGCGGACAGCGTCGCCGAGGCATCGAACCTGATGGCCAGTGATGCACCGGAGCCGATCAGCGTGCAATGGAGCGAGGGCGCACTGCCTCAGGCCCACACCCACGCATTGCGCCTGGGCGAACCGCTGGTCGAGCTGATCGAACAGTGCCTGGCCCAGGACCCACGCCCAGCCTACCAGGTGCCGCCGCCCGAGCGGGTATATGGGGTCAAGTTCTGGGATGTGCAGGTGCGCTGGCATTATCCGCAACCGGGTGTGATCCGGGTGCTGGAGGTGGCGCCAGAGTGATCCGGTGTGGTTGCGGGCCCTATCGCGGGGCAAGTCGCTTGCCCCGCGATAGGGCCGACACGGCAAACCTTTTCTCCGAGCATAAAAAAACGCAGGCCAAGCCTGCGTTTTTTCATTCATGCCGCTGGCCTTACTTCTCGACGAACGCTCGCTCGATCAGGTAATCGCCCGGCTCACGCATACGCGCCGAGATCTTCAGGCCAAAGCTGTCCAGCACTTCGCTGGTTTCATCGAGCATGCTCGGGCTACCGCAGATCATGGCACGGTCGTCCTGCGGGTTGATCGGTGGCAGGCCGATATCGCTGAACAGCTTGCCGCTGCGCATCAGATCGGTCAGGCGACCCTGGTTTTCGAAAGGCTCGCGGGTCACGGTCGGGTAGTAGATCAATTTGTCGCGCACCGACTCACCGAAGAACTCGTTCTGCGGCAGGTGCTCGGTGATGAACTCGCGGTAGGCCACTTCGTTCACGTAGCGAACGCCGTGTACCAGGATCACTTTCTCGAAGCGCTCGTAGGTCTCCGGGTCCTGGATGACGCTCATGAACGGCGCAAGGCCGGTGCCGGTGCTCAGCAGATACAGGTGCTTGCCCGGGTTCAGGTCGTCAAGGACCAGGGTGCCGGTGGGCTTCTTGCTGATGATGATCTCGTCGCCTTCCTTCAGGTGCTGCAGCTGGGAGGTCAGCGGACCGTCCGGCACCTTGATGCTGAAGAACTCCAGGTGCTCTTCCCAGTTCGGCGATGCGATGGAGTAGGCGCGCATGAGCGGACGGCCGCTGTCCTGCTGCAGGCCGATCATCACGAACTGACCGTTCTCGAAGCGCAGGCCCGGATCACGGGTGCACTTGAAGCTGAACAGAGTGTCGTTCCAGTGGTGCACACTGAGGACACGTTCGTGGTTCATGTTGCTCATCGATGGGGCTCCTGAAGGAAAACGCGGCGCGCGCAAGACGCGCAGTTGCGCGATAGTTTAGGGGCAGCGACAATATCTGTTAACTGAATTATCAAGATATGTGTTATCGGTTATATAGATATGCGATTCACACTTCGTCAGCTCCAGGTCTTTGTCGCCGTCGCCCAGCACCAGAGTGTGTCCAGGGCCGCGGGCGTACTGGCCTTGTCGCAATCTGCGGCGAGCACCTCGATCACCGAACTGGAGCGCCAGTCCAGCTGCCAGCTGTTCGACCGTGCCGGTAAACGCCTGAGCCTCAACGCCCTGGGTCATCAACTGTTGCCCCAGGCCGTGGCGCTGCTCGACCAGGCCAAGGAAATCGAAGACCTGCTCAACGGCAAGTCGGGGTTCGGCTCGCTGGCCGTCGGCGCCACCCTGACCATCGGCAACTACCTGGCCACCTTGCTGATCGGCAGCTTCATGCAGGTGCATCCGGAAAGCCAGGTCAAACTGCACGTGCAGAACACTGCGCATATCGTGCAACAGGTTGCCCATTACGAAATTGACCTGGGTCTAATCGAAGGCGACTGCAACCACCCCGATCTGGAGGTGCAGCCCTGGGTAGAGGATGAGCTGGTGGTGTTCTGCGCGCCGCAGCATCCGCTGGCCAAAGCCGGCCATGCCGATATCGAGCAGCTGTCCCATGAAGCCTGGATCCTGCGCGAACAAGGCTCGGGCACGCGCCTGACCTTCGACCAGGCCATGCGTCATCATCGCGCCAACCTGAACATCCGCCTGGAGCTGGAACATACCGAAGCAATCAAACGGGCCGTGGAGTCGGGCCTGGGTATCGGCTGCATCTCGCGCCTGGCCCTGCGCGACGCTTTCCGCCGCGGCAGCCTGGTACCGGTGGAAACTCCGGCACTGGACCTGTCGCGGCAGTTCTACTTCATCTGGCACAAGCAGAAGTACCAGACTTCGGCCATGCGCGAGTTCCTCGAGCTGTGCCGCAGTTTCACCGCTGGCGTGCAGCGCAGCGACGAGATCGTGCTGCCGCCGATCGCCTGAACGTCAGCCGAGCAGGATCACGCCCCAGACCAGCGCGACCATGCTCATGGCCACCAGTTGCGCGGCACTGCCCATGTCCTTGGCGTTCTTCGACAAGGGGTGACGGTCGAGGGAGATACGATCGATCGCCGCCTCCACCGCCGAATTGAGCAGCTCGACGATCAGCCCCAGCAGGCACACGGCGATAAGGATCGCCCGTTCTGCGCGGCTCACCGGCAGCCAGAAGGCTGTGGGGATCAACAGCACGTTGACCAGCACCAGCTGGCGAAACGCGGCCTCACCCTTGAACGCGGCACGCAGGCCGTCCAGCGAGTAGCCGGCGGCATTGAAGATACGTTTGAGGCCGGTCTGGCCCTTGAATGGCGACATGTGTGTCAGTCACTTCACCGAAAAAAGGCCAGCAGGCTAGTTCAACCGCAGTCAAAAAAGCGTGAAGGCGCAGGGATTTAGCTGGCCGAAACCGATTCAAGTTGTTGCAACAACAGCGCGGCCTGGGTCCGGGTACGAACGCCAAGCTTGCGGAAGATCGCCGTAACGTGAGCCTTGATGGTCGCTTCCGAGACACTCAACTCATAGGCGATCTGCTTGTTCAGCAACCCTTCGCAGACCATGGTCAGCACGCGGAACTGCTGCGGGGTGAGACTGGCCAGCCCTTCGCTGGCGGCCTTGGCCTCGGCAGACACGTCAACCTTCTCGAACGCCTGCGGCGGCCACCAGACATCGCCGTCGAGCACATTGCGCACGGCTTCCTGGATCTTGCTCAGCTCGCTGGACTTGGGGATGAAACCGCTGGCGCCAAATTCGCGGGACTTCACCACGACGGCCGCCTCTTCCTGGGCCGAGACCATCACCACCGGGATCTGCGGGTATTGGCCACGCAGCAGCACCAGCCCGGAGAAACCATAGGCACCGGGCATGTTCAGGTCCAGCAGGACCAGGTCCCAGTCGGCTTTTTCGGTCAGGCTGGTTTCCAGTTCGGCGATGCTCGCCACCTCGACCAGGCGCACATCCGGGCCCAGGCCGAGGGTAACGGCCTGGCGCAGTGCGCTACGGAACAGTGGGTGGTCATCGGCAATCAGGATTTCGTATGTGGCCATCGATCTAGGGATCCTGTTCTGTACCAGGCGCAGGGGGTACGGGAGACGCCTGGCGGGTAACTCATGGCGCGAACGGCAGGGCCGCCGGCCGGGATGGCACGGCGAAGTCCGGGGTAACAGCAGCTTCGTCGTGCCCGAAGCGGCGCCAAGGATGCCGAGCACGCCCCGGGTGGTCAAGCCAATTGCCCGGTCGTCCCCGCCTACCCTGGCTGCCAGCCACGACAGTATGTACCAATCCGCCGCGCCTGCCCCTTGGACTATAGGAAGGTATGCAAACGCTGGTGGACCTCGTCCTGCTCATCCAGCGCCAGGCGCCGCTTGCCGCTGAGGTAGTGCAGGCTGAATACATCCAGGTAGGCATCCAGGGCCTGCGAGGCCTGGCTGTCGCCGGCCAATTCCAGACACATGGCGGCGACTTCGGCGGTACAGAAGTGGTCGTCACGCTTGGAGCGGCGCAGGCGGTAACGCGACATCTGCTCGGCCTGCAGGCTCAACACCGGGAAACGGTCGAGATAGGGGCTCTTGCGGAACATCTTGCGCGCCTCGGTCCAGGTGGCGTCGAGCAGGATGAACAGTGGGCGCTTGCCCGGTTCGCGCAGCACCTCGCTGACCACACGGTCCTCTTTGACGAACTCGCCGGGGAAGACGATGTAAGGCTGCCAGCGCGGATCGTCCAGCAACGCCAGCAGGCCTTCGTCCACCGAGGTACGCAGCCAGCCGAAGGCGGAGGTATCCTCGATCACGTCGGCAATCAGCCACCCCGTGTTGGTCGGCTTCAGTGGCTCGGTGTCATGCATCAGCAGGCACATGCCGGCGTCTGCCGGCACCCGCGGTTTCCACGCGCACAGGCAGTGCGTGGCGATCACCCGGCAATCCGGGCAGCGCTCGGCTCGCGAGCCGCGGGCGACAAAGGGTTTGATGCTGCGCGCCAGGCGCTCGGCGCGCAGCCGCGCTACCGCGTGGCTCATGGCTGCAGGCCTTGGCAGGAAGATGGAAGGGGCACGACGACGACTCGGTGAAAACAAAATGCGAGTCTACCAGAGCACGCGTCATTTGCCGTGCAGCCCTTGCGGCCGCTCCTTTATAATCAGCGGCTCAGGCGGCCGGGGAACCCCAGCAGTTTCATGGAACGCCGCCCGCCGGCGCAGGTCAAAGCGCCAGTCATCGAACCAGGAGAGATTCATGCTGCGTCTTATCGTCCCGACCCTGAGCCTGTTGCTCGCCCTGCCCCTGGCCGCCCAGGCTGCCTCCAAGCAGGAATACGAGCTGACCCAGATGCTGCAGAAGGTCGCCAAGGAAAGCAGCGTCGGTACCCCCCGGGCCATCAACGAAGACATCCTCGACCAGGGCTATACCGTCGAAGGCAAGGCGCTGGTCAATCACCTGAGCGTGCGCCAGAAGCATGCGCAAGGCATGCAGGCCAACCCCGCGCAGGTGCGCAGCCAGCTGGGTGACAGCGTTTGCCGTAACAATGGTTACCGTCAGCTGATGTCCAAGGGCGCGGTGATGGTCTACCGCTTCACCGTGTACAAGACCAACCAACCAGTCATGGACCAGGCATTCGACGCTGCCAGCTGCGCAGCTGGCAACAAGAAAAAGTGATTCAGGCCAGCTGATCGCTGTCTCTGGCGCGCCGCTGCTCATCATCGGCGCGCAACTCGGCCAACAGGGCCAGCAGGTAAGGCGAGTGCCCCTCGCCCCCCTGCAGCCGACGCAAGCACTCCCCCTCCAGGCTCAGGTGATGAACCTTCGCCTCGCGCTCGAGCAACTGCAACAGTTGCCCGTCCACCTCGATCACCAGCCGGTGCATACCGCCACCTCGCTGCATCACTCTTGCGCCTCCAGTTAACCAAAGCGCTGCCATCATCGGATCCAGTCTGACAGGCGGTATTGCACGCCTGTGGCGGCACGAGTGCGCCCCAGCGTCTAGATTGATAACGAGTACCCATAACAACGACAACGCGATGGAACTGCCACTGCAACAATGGCCTTGAAGGCCTACTGCAACGCTCGGGGGGCACACTCGAGCCACAGCAGCCAGCGACACACGCAGTGTCGCGGCCGGGACCTGCCATCGACCCGGTCAGAGGTTTTGCTGCAGAAGGAGACGTTGAATGCCTTACCAATCGAACGAGCTGCTGTTCAACCATTTCAGGGACCACGGCATCGACCTGAGCAAGATCGACGAGCAACTGCAACTGGTTGCCCCGAACAGCCCCAACCTGCCGCTGTACCGCGACATGCTGCTGACCGTGCTGCGCATGGCCCACGACGACCGCAACCGCTGGAACGCAAAGATAACCCTGCAGGCCCTGCGTGAACTTGACCATTCGTTCCGCACCCTCGAGCATTACAAGGGGCGGCGCAAAGTCACCGTGTTCGGCTCGGCACGAACGCCGTTGGAGCACCCCATGTATGCGCTGGCCCGGGAGCTGGGCGCAACGCTGGCACGTTCCGACCTGATGGTGATCACCGGCGCCGGAGGCGGCATCATGGCCGCCGCCCACGAAGGCGCCGGCAGCGATCACAGCCTGGGTTTCAACATCACCTTGCCCTTCGAGCAACATGCCAATGCCACCGTCAATGGCACCGACAAGCTGCTGCCGTTCCATTTCTTTTTCATTCGCAAGCTGTTCTTCGTCAAGGAGGCCGATGCGCTGGTGCTCTGCCCGGGAGGCTTCGGCACCCTTGATGAGGCGCTGGAAGTACTCACCCTGATCCAGACCGGTAAGAGCCCGCTGGTTCCGGTGGTGCTGCTCGACTCGCCCGGCGGTAGTTTCTGGCAGGACGCCCTGGCCTTCATCAGCCGCCAACTGGAAGAGAACCGCTACATCCTGCCCAGCGACCTCAAGCTGGTACGCCTGGTGCACAGTGCCGACGAGGCGGTGGAGGAAATCAACCAGTTCTACAGCAACTACCACTCCAGCCGATGGCTGAAGAACCAGTTCGTCATCCGCATGCACCACCCCTTGAGCGAGGCCGCGCTGCATGACGTGGAGGAAGGTTTTGCCGACCTGCGCCTGAGCGGCAGGTATCACCAGCAGCCTGACAGTGGCGCGGAGCACGAAGAAGGCAACTTCAGCCACCTGACACGCCTGACCTTTGCCTTCAACGGCCGTGACCAGGGTCGCCTGCGCGAACTGGTGGACTTCATCAACCTGTCGGAGAACTGGGCCAAACCCCAGCCAATGCACACCACCCAACGAGCCCGGGAAGCCCTGCGGGTGAACTGAACGCAAAATGGCCCACATGGCTGGCCCCGGTCGGGGTCAGCCATGTGGGCCATCAATGCTGGTCACGCTTCAATAATCGTCAAGATCGCGCCCGCTGAGCAGCCGACCGATCATTTCCATGGAAAACCCACGGTAGGCGAGAAAGCGCGTTTGCTGTGCGCGGCTGCGCGGGTCATGGGGGAGTTGCCCAGAGAACTTGCGCTGCCACACCTCCTTCAACCGCACCGCCCAGTCCACTTCGCTGTCACGCAGTGCCTGGTCGATATCGCCTCGGTCCAGACCTCGCTGGCCAAGCTCCTCACGGATACGCCCAGGGCCATAGCCTGAGCCGGAACGATAGCGTATGAAGCTTTCAAGGTAGCGGGCCTCGCTGAGCAGCCCCTCCTCGGCAAGCCGATCGAGCGCGGGCTCGATCAATTCATCGGTAGCGCCGCGTTGGCGCAACTTGCGGGTCAGCTCCACGCGACCATGCTCGCGGCGTGCGAGCAGGTCCATGGCTGTCCGCCGAACGGCGACGGGGGTGTCGAGTACGACGGACATGAAGGCAGATCAATAACCGGCGTCGGCGTCAGCCAGATCATCGGCATCGGCTTCGGCGGCACCGGCCTTGGCGGCCGCTGCTGCAGCGGCGGCTGCACCGGCGGTCAGCAGCTTGTCGCGAATCTGCTTCTCGATCTCGCTACCAATGGCCGGGTTCTCTTGCAGGTACTTGGCGGCGTTGGCCTTGCCCTGACCGATCTTGTTGCCCTGGTAGCTGTACCAGGCACCGGATTTTTCAACCAGGCCCTGGGAAACACCCAGGTCGATGATTTCGCCGTTGCGGTAGATGCCCTTGCCGTAGAGGATCTGGAACTCGGCCTGGCGGAACGGCGGCGAGACCTTGTTCTTGACGATCTTGACGCGGGTTTCGCTACCAACCACCTCATCACCTTCCTTGACCGCGCCGGTACGGCGAATGTCCAGGCGCACGGAGGCGTAGAACTTCAGGGCGTTACCGCCGGTGGTGGTTTCCGGGCTACCGAACATCACGCCGATCTTCATACGGATCTGGTTGATGAAGATGACCAGGCAGTTGGCGTTCTTGATGTTACCGGTGATCTTGCGCAGCGCCTGGGACATCAGGCGGGCCTGCAGGCCGACGTGCATGTCGCCCATCTCGCCTTCGATCTCGGCCTTGGGCACCAGCGCGGCCACGGAGTCGACGATGATCACGTCGACGGCGTTGGAGCGCACCAGCATGTCGGTGATTTCCAGGGCCTGCTCGCCGGTGTCTGGCTGCGAGACCAGCAGGTCGTCGACGTTGACACCCAGCTTGCCGGCGTACTCAGGATCCAGGGCGTGCTCGGCGTCGACGAAGGCGCAGGTGGCACCGTTCTTCTGGGCTTCGGCGATGACCGACAGGGTCAGCGTGGTTTTACCCGAAGACTCCGGGCCGTAGATCTCGACGATACGGCCTTTCGGCAGGCCGCCAATGCCCAGGGCGATGTCCAGGCCCAGCGAACCGGTGGAGATGGCGGGGATCGCCTGGCGCTCGTGGTCGCCCATGCGCATGACCGCGCCTTTGCCGAATTGGCGTTCGATCTGACCCAGGGCCGCAGCCAAGGCGCGCTTCTTGTTGTCGTCCATTGAAATCCTCACGTGTTCGACGTGGCCCTGACGGCCGGAATAACTGTATAAGTAGCCAGTATTATTCCACAGGGATTCGTTTCCGCAAACCCCCGTCGGGCGAATTACTCCGCACCAAGCTGTAACAAGCCGTCTAACGCGGCGATCACCGTCTGTCGGCGCACCGCTTCGCGGTCACCGTCGAAGTGGCGGCGCTCGCTGCTCACGTGGTCGCCGTCGGCCCAGGCCAGCCACACCGTGCCCACCGGCTTGGCCGCTGAACCGCCGTCGGGGCCGGCCACGCCGCTGACCGCGACCGCAAAGCGCGCACCACTGGCAGCCTGAGCGCCGCGTACCATGGCCTCGACCACCTCCTGGCTGACCGCGCCCACCTCGGCGAACAACACCTCGGGTACACCTAGCTGGCGGGTTTTCTGGGTATTCGAGTAGGTGACGTAGCCGGCCTCGAACCAGGCCGAACTGCCGGGGATACGGGTGATGGCCTCGGCGATGCCGCCGCCGGTGCAGGACTCGGCGGTGGTCACCTGGGCATTGAAGCGCCGCAGGTGTTCACCCAGGCGGGTGGAGAGAACAGTGATCGGGTCCATGATGGGCTCCTGTGAAGAATGGACCCTACCCTAACACCCCGGTGACCTGCCCACACATCGCAGCAGCCAGCCGACCGGGTAATGAATGAACAGCAGGTAGCTCAGGAGCAGCAGATACTCCAACGCCATCAGCATGCTCGCGGCAAAGCATGCAAACAGCACCGGGTTGAAGCCGAAACCGCGAAACTTGCCGCGGTGATGGGCAAAATCCACAGAGGTGAAGTAGTTGTAATGCACCATGAAGCTGATAAGCGCTGCCCAGCCGAGGTACAGCAACAGGTAGCGATGCCATGGCAGTACGGGCAAGCGAGCAGGCAAGCCGGAGCCGGGCTGGCGCAGGATCACGACAAGCCCGGCGGCAAACAGGGGGGCGGCAACCGCGATGTAATTGGCGATGGCCATGGATTCCAGAGGGAAGTTTGATGACCAGGGACCGACACGTCCCAGCAGGTGCTGTACCAGGAACTGCTCGAGCGTGATCGGCAATTGGCCTTGGGCCTGGGTTGGCAACCACAGGGCAATCGCGAAGATTGGCAGCACGCTCACCAGGATGAGTAGCCATTGGCAAAGTTTGAGCAGACCCGCTTTTTCAGTGGTTTTCATGACATCCTGTTCATTGCATGCATTAAGCCAAGGAGCGCAACGCGCTCCTTGGTGAACAGCGTCAGGCGCCTACGGCGTCCATTACCCAGTTGTTGATCTGATCAACTTTCTCCGGGTCGAAGTAGGAACTGGCCAGGCCAACCAGCACACCCCCGACGACCAGCGCCACGCCACCCGTCACCGTCACCCCCAGCAAACCGAGTGTGATGCCGAGCATGGCCCCGGCCGCACTGCCTGCGATCTTGCCGAGCACGGCGCTCTCCATCTCCAGCAGGAAGGGCTTCCACTCTCCCGTCTGGAACCCTGTGGCGGCCGCCTCCACAAGCCCTTGGGCCTGGGTGGCCCCGCCGGTAACGCCGAAAGCCTTGCCCAGGCGCGTCATGTTATCGCCCAAGGTCGCCTTGTCCAGTGCGCGCAACGCTTGCACGACAGCAGCCGCATCCTTGCCATTGAGCTTCCAACCAGGGTTGCTCGACATTTTCTCGAATGTCTTCAGGGCATCCTGGTAGCTGCGCACCTGTTTGCCCGAGATATCCTTCTGAAGCTCCCGGGCGGCTTGCGATACGCGCTCACCGTAACGGCTGGGGCCTCCTTTTGCGCGCGTCACGCCGGGCCTTTTCCAGGGCATGGAGTTTCGCGCTCAACTGCTCCTGCGCCTTGAGGTCGACATACAACGCCAGCGCTGCCGTAAAGAGAGAAAGCTCGACATCCAGCGCCGCTGGCACGTCGTAATCGTCCAGCTTGCGCAATTCATCGATCAACGCCCTGACGGAAAAAAGATAAGAAATGCAGATCAGTGCGACAGTGCGCGCACATAAGCCTGACAGGCCCGCAAGGCGATCAGTCCACGATCGCCGTCGTCGGTGATGGCGATAATTCGTCGAGCATGCGCCGGGTCAAGTCGGGCGCGTACGGAGCCATGATCCACGCCGCCGGCGCCGGTGGCGGCAGGCACTGGGGCACAGGTGGTGTCGCGCTCGACCAGGACCGACAGGCGCAGATCGGCAGTAGCAAGGCGGTCACGCAGGCGAGCCTGAGTGTGCTGGGCATCGGTCAACTCCTGGAAATGTTTGGTTTCAGTGTCCTGCAGGCGTTGTTCAAGGCCCTGGCGCTGCTCGCGCTCGGCCAGCAGCATGCCGTGCAGCGCCTCGGCCTGGTCCAGGCGCTGCTGCACCAGCACTTGTTCCTGCTCGGCCAGCTGGCGACCAAGGCGCCAGCCCTGCGCCTGCCAGGCCACGGCAGCGGACAACACCATCAGCCCGACGCACGCCGCCAGTTGCAGGCGGCTCAGCACAGCACTTCCCGCGCCCGCGCCCACAGTTCGAGCCGTTCGGACAAGCCGTTCAGGCCGCCGTTGATATGCCGGGTGATGCGGTTGAACTCACCCTGGTCGGCCAGGGCGTTGAGCCCACGCGAGTGCCAGAACCAGGCGGCAGATTCACAGGCCCAGCGCGGCTGCTCAAGCATCTGCGGTTGCGCCAGCAGGCGCTCGTCACCGAACAACGCACGGCTGCAGGCCTGGTAGTTGTTACGCCCGGTCACCTGGATCAGGCCACGGCCGCAATAGCGCTGGCCGTCGCCGTCGGCTTCGGGCGTGTTACCCAGGCGCAGCGCCAGGCTGCCGGTGTCGTAGCGGGCCAGGTACTTGTCGTTGCCCAGCTCCTTCACATAGCGCAATTGGCCGGACTCATGGCCGACCTGGGCCAGGAACGCGGCAACGCGCTTGGGGTGGTCGATCTCCCAGTTGGCCATTGCCGTGTTCAGCGCCGGCAAAAACGCGGCGGCGCGTTGGCCGGCGAGCGGGTAGATCTGCTTGAGTTGCTGTTCAGTGAGCGGCATCGGTGCATTCTCCATTGCGGTCTGATCGAAAGGCGGCCGGTGCCGCCTGTAGCTCGCTCATGGGCGATGGCTCGAAGCGCTTGGCTTTCACAGGATTCAAGGTGTGGCGACCGCCGCAGCTGATCTGGAGCTCGGAAACAGGGTGATGCGGCCGGCTGACAGCGACTATAGGGAGCGCCGCAGCCGGCAGGCATCGGGAAACCCTCACCACCCTGCCTCAGGCCTTGAGCGAACCCGCCCGCCGAGGCGCGGAACCCTTGGCTTTGGCCTTGCCCTGGCGCCCGCCATTGCATTGCGCGGTGGTACGCCAGCCACTGCTGGTGAACACCTGCTCAACCGACTCGATCAGGTAGAGGCCATCGAGCCCGGCGAGGAAGCCCTGGACATCGATGGCACGCTCAGCGAACAGATCGGTGCGCCCAGGCATATCGAGACGTACGCTCGCGGTGTCGCGGTTGAAGCTGGCCAGTCGGGCACGGGCGGCCTGTTCCGCCGCCGCACGGTTGGGGTACAGGTGACGGTCGGTGTAGACCGGCTGCAGGCCGTCCGGAGCATCGCCATTGGCCAGTTCCACCGCCTGCAGGCGCCCGCTGGCGCTGTCCTGGTGGCGGGTCCTGACGGCCTTGTGGGTGCTCTTGTCGGCCAGGCGGAACTGCCACTGGCTGACCTGGTTACGTGTAATGCCCACCACCTCCAGAGGCTTGCCGCTGGCGCTATGTCCGCCCTGGCGCGGCAGCACCAGCAGTTGCCCATTGGCGAGCTTGGCGGTGCAGTCGTGCTGGCGCGCCAGGCGGGTGACGAAGTTGAAGTCCGACTCGCTGTACTGGTCGACCCGCGGCACCTGCACGGCCACCGGGCACACCGCCTGCCAACCGTTGCGGGCGCCGATCTCGGCGACGATGCGCTGCAGCGTCGTATTCTCCCAGCTGCCGCTGCGGATGGTCTTGCCGCTGCCGCGCAGGTCGCTGGCCTTGCCGCGGATCACCAGGGTGTCTGGCGGGCCCGACAGCTCGACCTCATCGACGGTGTAGCGGCCCAGTCGGCTCAAAGGCTGGCCGGCGTAGCCCAGGTGCACCTCCAGCAGCGCGCCCCTGGCCGGCAGCGCCACGTTGCCGTCACGGGCATCGATGCGCAGTTCGAATTCGTCCGACTCGAGGCCAGGTTTATCGGTGGTGCGCAGAAGCAGCAGACGGTCGTTGATCAGGTTGGTGATGTCGTTGCCGTCGGCGGTGATACGGAATTGGGGTTGCACGATTGAAGCTCCGATGTCAGTCCCACAGTTGCAAGGTTTCGCTGGTCGTCATCGGCAGTTCCGGCAACAGGATCCTCACCCCGGCGCGAAACGGCTGCGCCTCGTCCGCCAGTCCCTGGTTGGCATCCAGCACGGCCTCGACCGTGCCGGCAAGATGGCCGTAATAGTGCTGGCAGAGGGTGTCGAGCAGGTCGCCCTCAGACGTTGTGCAGGTCTTGGCCATAGCTCACGAACTCCAATGAAAACCCTTGTTTGCGCGGAATGCCGCCGGCCAGCAGGACACTCTGCTCCTCCTCGATGCTGGTCAGGCACCAGGTGCCGAGCACCTCGCCGTAGCCAGTGGTCAACGACAGCGGCAGCAACTGGCGGCCAATGCTGCGCAGCGTCTGCAACTGGCCGAGGCCACCCTTGAAACCCGGGAAGATCGCCCCGCGAATGCTGATGGTCTCTTCACCCAGGCTCACCGCCTGCTGCGCGGTGTCGCGGCTCAGCCGCTCCTGGCCGGCCCAGCGGAAGCGGGTCTGCCGGCGCAACTGGTCGAAGGCGGCGGTGTCGAGGTTGAAGTAGTACGGCGCTGAACCGGCCTTGAGTGGTTGCATCACCAGCAGGTGGGGGAATGGCTTGACCGCTTCGGCGGCTGGCGTCGCCTCGGGCGCGAAGCCCAGCGTCGACAGCACGCCGTTCACGGTCGAACGCACCTCCCCCACCACCCGGCGGATCGCTGCCCCGGCCTTGGCGGCATGGGCGGCAAAACCGTCGATGCGATCACGCACCTGACGTACCACCGCCACCGCCTGGTCGTACTTGGCCACCACCTTGGCGACCCTGGCCTGGGCATTGCTGATTGCACGCATCGTGCGTTGCAACTTGGCGCCGATGATCGGACCAACCACCGGCAAACCTTCCAGTTCACCCACAGCGCCCTGTATATGGCCGATCGCGTCGTTCATCGGATCGAGCATGGCGTCGGCACGCCGACGCCCTGCCTCTCCCGCCTTGACCAGGGCGTGCAGCGTGGCTTGCAGCTGCTCCAAATAGGTCATGGATCCTCCTTAAAGTGCGATATGTGGGGTGTCGGCCAACTGCGCCGAACGAGCCTGGCGCATCAACTCTTCCAGCTGACGACGGGCGATGGCCTCCAGCTGTTGCAATACGGAAGGGTCATCGAGGCTGTTGCTGAAGGTGACCGGCATGTTGGCGGTGAAGGTGAACTGCTGGTTGATTGGCGCGGGTGGGACCGCTGGCGTTGCCGTCGCTACCGGCGGCGCGGGTAGCGGCGGCTGTGCTGCAGGGCTATCCATTGCCCGTACTGCCTCCCCCAGGCTCGGCTTGGCGGCAGGCTCTTCCTTGCCCGAACCCAGCGCCTTGCCCAGCCAGCCTCCAATGCTTTCACCTCCCATGCTGCCCAGCACGCCACCGATCAGGCCACCGATCGCGGTGCCAATCACCGGTACCACCGAGCCGATGGCAGCACCGGCCGCAGCACCGGCCAAACCGCCTCCCAGGCCACCAGCGGCGGTGCCATAACCCTCGAGTTTCTGCTCGGGCGAGGCATCGCTGTTGTAGGTCTGGGCAAGTTGCAAACCGGTGTCGAGCAAAGCGGCACCTGGGATGCGCCTGAACACTCGCCTTGCCACCGAGGCGCCGGCATTGCCGGCCCCTGCCCTGCCCGCCAGGCCCGTGAGCGCAGTACCGGCGAGTCCGGCCGCGCTGGCTGGCGGGATGTCCGGTACCGCTTCCTGGGCCTCGAAAAAGGCTGCCTCGTCCTCGGCTTCGTCGACCTCTTCTTCCTCCTCCTCTTCCTCCGGCTCCTCGACATCGTCACTGGCTTCAGGCATGCGAGTGGCAGCGGCAGGAATCTTGGCCTTATCGGCAGGAGCATCGTTGGCGGCTGGCTTGTCGGAGAACAAGCCATGGAGCGTCTTGCCAGCCAGGCCGCCAAGACCTTCGCCGATCATCTCGCCGATCTCACCGCCGTACTTCTGGATCTGCTTGTTCCTGGTCACGCCTCCGAGCAGTTCCGCTCCAAGGTTCCCCAGTACGCTCCCGAAAGCAGCCCCCACCGCCTCGGCCTGGTCCTCGCTCTTGTCCTTGAGCATGGCCAGGCCAAGCTTGGTGGCGCCCTTGGCGGCGGCCTTGCCACTGTTCTCCCGCAGACCGCTAGTGATCTCGGTGCGTCGTTCGGGAGATTGCCCTTGGTAGGTCCGCGCGCCCCAGGCGGCAAACGCGGTACCACCCAGCGCACCTGCCGCGATCAATCCGCCCTTCATGATCTCCCGAGCACCATTGGCGGGGCCCTCGGGGGGGAGCTCTTTAGCTGCAGCAGCGCTCTCAAGTGCGGCGCTTCGGGCCTCTCCTGGCGGCGTGGCGGTACCCTCGGGCGCATCGACAGAACGTTGCGCTGAAGCATCAGCCGCAGCCTTGTCCGTGCCTGAGGCATCGTTGGCGGCGGGCGTATCGGAAAACCAGCCGAAAACCGTCTTGCCGATCAACCCACCGACGCCTTCGCCGATCATTTCGCCGATCTCACCGCCGTACTTCTGGATCTGCTTGTTCTTGGTCAGGCCGCCCAGGAGCTCCGCTCCCAGATTGCCGAGTACGCCTCCAAGGGCTGCACCAGCAGCCTCGGCCTTGTCCTCGCCCTTATCCTTGAGCATGGCCAAGCCAAGCTTGGTGACGCCCTTGGCCGCCGCCTTGCCACCGCTCTCCTTCAAGCCCTTGGTGATCTCGCTTCGTCTTTCCGGCGTTCGACTTTGATAATACGAACGTGCTCCCCAGGCAGCGCCAGCGGCGACACCGACAGTACCGGCACCTACCGCTCCAGCCTTGAGCACCGTCAAACCCGCATTCGCCGACTCCAGAGGCACACGCCCCTGCTCCGCACTGCGCGCCTCGGGCGGATCACCCCGGGCCGGCCGTGGCGCGGTGCTCGTCCCCTCCAGCAAGGTCGCCTTGCGCTGCGCCAACGTCGGAACTGCTGATTCCTTGGCGACGGCCGCACTCGAGGCCACCACCACCGAACGCAGTTCCAACGGTTTGCGTCCAAGTGACAGATACAGCCTGCGCAAGCGCTCGACCTCATTCCCCTCATGGCGCAATCGCTCGATCTGCGCCTCATGGGCTCCTGCCTGGTCGTTATCCAGCCGCCTTTCGGCCTGGTCCACCTTGTCCAGTTCGAGCCCCAGGCGGATGACCTCGCCGATCAACCGTCCGAGCCGGGTACCATCCGCTTGCCTGCGCAGGTGCTCGACCTGAATACGCAAGCGCTCGGCGGACCTGCCCAACGTCTGGTTGCTGGTGACGCCGAGGGTGAACACCTGTGTGTTCGCCATAGGTTCCTCCTTGTCACTCCGCCAGCCACCAGACCATGTCGCTGTACGACATGGTCATGATTTCACTGGCGGAAAAGTTCAGCTCCTTGGCCAGCCGCCTGGCGGCGGCCTTCTGCCGGGCAGGGTCAAACCTCGTCGTCCTGCACCAGGCGAAAATAGCCGGTCTGCAGGCGGCTGTAGTCCTTCAGGGCAAGGCCTTCGAGGTCCTTGACGCCGACTTCGGCGAGCGAGGCGAACAGGTTCAGTTCGCGCTGCTCGTCGTCAACTGCGCCGCCAGCTTGGGCGTTGCGGATATCACGCACCGTCGGTGCACGCAGCGACAGGCTGTCGACCTGCACGCCATTGGCTTCGCTGGGGCGCGACAGGCGCACGGTCACACGCTCGGCGTTGACGGTCAGCCATTGCGGCAGTTTCTTCGCTTGAGCCATCGAACGTTCTCCTTAAAGACCCAGGGCGGCGCGCTGGGCGGCCAGTTGGTCGACACCGTCGATCACCCGCTTCATGCCCAGGGCGTCGATTTCGTAGACCAGGCGGCCATCGACTTCGAGCTTGTAGTAGGTGACGGCGACGCTGTGCTTGATCTCGGCCTTGTCGCCGGACTTCCAGTCGCCCATGTCGATCTCTTTCAGCGAACCGCGCAGGGTGACGATGACCGGGTTGATCTTGCCCTTGAGGCCCTTGAAGGCACCGCGGAAGGTGCCGTTGAAGGCGGTGCCATCGGCCAGGCCGAAGAACTTCAGCGACTCGCGGCGCACGCCGGTGGTGGTGAAGGCGGCTTCCTGCTTCTCCATGCCCTGGTCCATCTCGACCGGCATGTCCATGCCGCCGGGGCGGTGCTCTTCCATCTTCAGGGTGAGCTTGGGCAGGGTCAGGCTGGGCACATCGCCCTGGAAGCTGACGCCATCGACGAACAGGTTCAGGTTGGCCAGTGTTTCGGGAATCATTGCCATGTAGGTGCGCTCCTTAAGCGGCGGAATCGAGGACTTCGGTCAGCCACTGGTTGGTGACTTCGACGCGGAAATTGGGGTTTTCGGCAGGCGGCACATCGGTGAAGCGAATGTTCCAGTACACCTTGCCCTGCTCCAGTTGGCTGGCGGTGTTCAGTTCCGGGTCGGCGAAGACCTCGAAGTTGATGATCGCGCCCTGGTTCTTCAGGTCGCGCATGAAGGCCTGCAGGCCCTCGGTGACGTCCTTGACGTAGGTGGCGGTGATGGAGCGGTCGACGGCCCACTTGTGGCCGTAGAGGATCGCGTCCATGACGATGTCCATGGTCCGCACGCGGGTGACGAAGGCCCATTTCGGGTCGCTCGACAGGGTGCGGTTGCCCCACAGTCGGAATCCATCGTCGCGGATGATGGTGGCGATGTTGGCGTTGTTCAGCAGGTTGGCGCGGCAGGTGTCGTCGCCATCGAGGAACTCCACGGCGCGGGTGGTGCCGGTGATGCCGACGAACTCCTTGTTCGACGGCGACGCCCAGAAGCCGTACTCGCGGTCGGTGAAGGCGAACAGGCCGGCGACCCAGGCCGAACCCGGCGCGTCAACGGTGGCCTCTGCGGCGTTGTCCCAGTAGCGCACGCCCGGGTCGACCAGGAAAGCACGCTTGGCGCCGAAATTCTTGGCGTAGGCGATGGCCGCTTCGTCGGTGGTGTTGGGGCCGTCGATGATGGCGATGGCGCGCAGTTTGTCGGCCAGGGCTACCAGGGCGGTACCGACGGCTTGGGTGGAGCTGTGCTTGGGGGTGACCAGCAGGCGCGGCTGGGCGTTGAAACGGCTCTTGCCGTCGAGCAGCGCTTGCAGGCCGGTGCGCTTGCCGTCGGCCAGCACGTTGCCGATGATCGCCGAGGTCTGCTCGGCGGCGTCTTCGAGCTTGGCCACGCCGCAGGCGACGATAACCGTCTTGGCACGGCTGTAGATGGCGCGGCAAGCCTTGGTGATCGCCGCGTCCTGGCCGAACGCCGCGACCGCTTCGCGCTCGCTGGTGATCAGCACCAGGTCATTGGCCTTGGCGGTGATGCCCGGGCCTTCGGTGAAGGTGTCGACCAGGCCGATGATCGAGGATGACGGCAGAGCGATACTGCGGGCGCCCGTGTCGACGTTGGTAACGGTTACGCCGTGGAAGAATCCACTCATGTAGGTGTGCTCCAGGTTTTGATGTAAAGGTTCAGATGTAAAAAAGCCCCGCGCTTGCAGGGCCTGAAAGGGTTGATGTGGGAAGCAAGTGGTGGTGGCAGCCGAGCCGCTTCAGATGAGCTTGATACGGCTCGGACACGCGATGTTGCGAGGCCTCACAGCACCGAAATAGACACTGTTGGCGGCTAGCGTTTGTGTGGTTGCGGATGCGGAAGTGGTCGAAACCGCCACGACTTCATTGGTGTCAGGACCATCGAAATACTTAGGTTTCATGTTTTGCATGCGCCGAAAGGACGACACTGCGTCGACGATTTCCCCATGCACCAGCGAAGCAAGCTGGTATGAACCTGCGACTCGCGCGGGGTCCGCACCACGGCCTTCATCCAGAGATCGCAGGAACTCACCACGCAGCTCAGGAATGCGGAACGTGGTTACCCCGTCTCCGCGTGTCCAACCGCCCTCCATGCCCACGCGCTGCGCTTCGTTCACCAACATGCCCGACTGCTGTGCGTGATCCCACAGCCATGGCCAGTCACCCCGCGCCAGCAGCCTTGCATTAGGGATGCTCCAGCCCCCTGGGTTCAGCGCGGTCGAGGTTTCGAACACGACACGCCCCAATGGGGTGTTGTCCATGCGGTCCAGCAATAGCCAGTTGCCTGCGCCATCACTGCGCAAGTGCCAGAAATCACCACCGCCCAGCACCATGCAGAAGGGATAGCCTTCAGGGCGAAGGTGGGTATGGAACTTGATTTTCTCGCCGTTGGCGGCATACACGAGCAAGGCGTTGGCACTGTTGTCGACGCGCTGAATGCGCACGTCCATGACCTGGCTCGCCTTGGGCAGGGTGATCATGGTCTGGCCTGCCGAGGCGTCTGCCAGTAGAAAACCGGTTTCGTGAGCTTCCAGCACCTTGTTGGCACGAATGACCGTGTTGTTGATACCCTGCACCGAAAGCATTCCACTTTCGATGGCTGCAAAAACATCACTGCGGCTCATGCCGACCTCCCTGGCTGCACAAGAAATTCAGGTGCCGCGGGGCGATGTTCGATCTGAGGAAATTCACTGGCCTGAGGCCAGTCACGCAACGCCTGGATATACACCATCAGTGCGCTGTACTGCTGCGCATCGAGCGTGGTATCGATGCCCATTTCCACCTGATCGCGGTGTCGGTCCCGCAGCCAGGCCATCTCGGCCAGCTTGGCGTCACGCCACACGCGGTCATCGTTCTGCCCTGCAGGTAGCCGTCGGTTCAGAAACGCAAGGTAACGTGGGTCATTGTCTTCCACTTCCACGATGCCCGGCCAGAACTCAGGTGATTGAGGGCAGGCAAAGACACTAACCACCTCCCCCTCCAAGATACTCAAGTACTTCATATGCGATACCCCGTGATGTAGACGCTGTATTCGGGCGTCCCCTGGGTCTGGTTGACGGTAGTCATGTACATGAGCTGGCGCGTCACAAGCGGCAAGCCTTCGAACATGATGGAGCTGGCGCCGTTTGCCGGAATCGTTGCGGTGTTGCGCTTGATGCCATTGGCACTGGACGTTGCGTACAACTCGATGGAGATCGCACCCGCCTGTGAACTTCTGACTGAAAACAGCCCCTCGGCCGATACTGCATTGGGTGGCACGGAGCCCGCCAACGAGACCGGAGCCATGTTAACGGCTGCAGCGCCCAGGTAAGGTTGTGTGGGCAGTGGCGCGGCCAAACGCCCCCGCACCACCACGGGGAGCATTCTCCCGGCACCATCGGTTGGCACTACCGCCACCAGTGCCGAGGCGCTGAAACCGCCAGAGGGCCATGGCCCGGCAAAGACCTCGGCTGCCACATCCTTGCTGGCGTTCACCGCTATCGCGGCGCTCGTTCTGGCCTGGGGGTTGTAGAGCACATAAAGGGCCACATAGCCATTGGCCGGCGCAGTGCCGGTATTCATGCCACCGGCGCCGACCGTGCCCAGGTTCAACGACACAGAGACGTTCGGAACCGACCAACCCAGCCCGCCCAGGGCGTTCTTGACCACCAGTTCATCTGCCTGAACAGTCGCCGTGCCAGATGCCGACACGATATCCATGCGTACACCGCGCGCCTCACCCACGGTCGCCGATGCCTTCGTCAGCGCCTTTGCTTCGGCAATCAACGCAGCAACGTCGGCCATGCCCTGGTTCACCGGCGCACTCCAGGCCTTGATGCACCACATGACGGCCAAGTTGCGTGGGCGGGTGACCCCGAAGTTTTGCCCCTCAGCCGCAAGCGTACCCGCCGTTCCAGTAACGCCGGCGTAGCTAGCAGAGGGATAGTTCACGGGATTGGCCAGGTCGAGCCCAAAAGCGGCGCGTGCACTGGACTCAGGCGTGATGGTCGCGTTGTACAGGCCTGTTACGGTCGGCGTGATATTGGTCGAATCGAGTGTTTGAAGGCTGCCATTTTGCTGCGACCCAATCGCTCGACCGGCATCGACTCCACGCCCATGGTCCCAGCCACGCAGGAACTCGCCTCGATAATCGGGTAGCCGGAAATAGCCCGCTGGTTCGCTGCCCGTGTTGTAGGTCATGCCCAGGTAGGTCGCCAGGTCTGGATAGGTCGCAGCACTTTGTAGGCTACCGTCGAGCTCCAGGTAGCCTGCCGGTACCTCAGCCTTGGGAAATGGCAGGATCGCGCCCAGGGGTGTTGAAGAACGCAACGCAGTCAGTTCTTCAACAAGGGCTGCGATGTCGATCTGCCCCTGGTTTACCGGCGCATTCCAGGCCTTGACGCACCACATCACGGCAAGGCTGCGCGGGCGGGTTTCAGTACCGCCTTTGGCCACTGTCGGGCCGAACACACTTGATACGAGTGTTGCATGGAGTACCGAACTACCCGCTGCCATTGCGGTTGCGCCCAGGTTCCCTGACGCACTGCCGGCAACATTTGCCTCGTAGGGCATTCTTCCAGTACCGGCATCAGCCGAAATCACCGCATGGTGGTGATCGAGCAGAGTGTCACCGGCCCAGCTACCAATAGTTCGACCCGAATCGACCCCGCGCCCATGGTCCCATCCACGGAGGAACTCACCGCGCGTGTCGGGAAGCCGGAAGTAGCCCTCAGGATCATTGCTCTTGTTGAAAGCGCCGCCCAGGTAGGCGGCGAGATCTGGATACGTCGCATTTTTCTGCAAGCTACCGTCAATCTCGATGAACCCCGCAGGCACCATACCACGCGGGAATGGCAGCATCGAACCTACCGGCAAAGCCGACGCTGTTTTAAGCAGCGCCTGAACTTCCGCCTTGCTGTAGCCGTCAACGGACCTGAACGCGGCAAACGCCAGGATCTCTACGGCATCGCCCATGGTGCAGGGGCTGCGCAGCGTTACCTTCTCGCCATCGGAGAGGTAATCGGTGATCTCGCGGCCGTTGCGCAGCACAATGGTGCTGCCGACGGTGTGTACACAACTGAAGACCGTCTGGTCGACCGACGCCTCGAACGAGAAACGCTCAAACGCCTTGCTGGCGCCAACGCCACCACCGAGCTGGAAGTAGGTCCCGTCGTAGTTCAAATCGTACAAGGCGTCGGCGCGGATATCGCCACCCACCAGATCGACTAGACCACTATCGCCAGGCTTCTTCACCGCTACGGCTGCCAGGCCATTGATACCTGCCGTCACGGCGCCGGTATTGGTGGCACTGGCCCGGAACTGAAAGCGTTGACCGGCGGCATAGGCCTTGAGTACCGACTCGCTGTTACTGAGCTTGAGCGCTAGCGCATTGGCGGTGCCCGTTGCACTACCGAGCCAAGCCAGCGGCCCGACATCCTTGCCGGCATCGGCGCGGCGCAGGTACTGCGGGTGCGGGTCGGCTGCCTCCAGATGCGCCTTGAGTTGGTTACGCGCATACAACTCGGCCGCTTCGCGGGCCTTGTCGACGTAATCGCGAGTGGCCAGAACGATACTCGGGTCGATCTTGAGCGTCACATTGGCGAGGTTGCCGAACACCACATGCATGCGGATGGTCTGGGTACGTCCGGAGCCTTGCGCCAACAGTGGTTTGTAGCTGGGGGCCGGCTTGGCCACGGCAATGAAGTTGCCGTTGGCGTCTTCAAGCGCCAGCTCGCGGATCCACCAGCCGCCGGTTTCCGGTGGCAGAACCAGTTCGGCCACCAGCACTCCAGGGTCGGCGGGCGATTGATACAGGGCATTGAGTTGTGCCCGATAGACCTGGCGCACCAGCGCGGTCTGGGTTGGTTTGGGCGTTGGGTCGAGGGTCTGCGAAGGCTCGCCGCCAGCATCACCGATCAACATGTGGGTGATGTTCCAGGGCAGCCCCAGCACGGCGGTGTTGGCCTGTTGGGCGATGCCCACGTTGGTCAGGAACCCACCGAATTGGGTGGTTGAGTTAGCCATTGAGGTAGATGTCCAGTATGTCCGAGGTGTGGTCGTTCACCAGGTTGTAAGCGCCCAGGTGTATGTCGATGTCCGATGCCTGCCAGGGAAGTACCTCCAGCAGTTCACCGTCGTAGAGCGCGACGGCCTGATAGGCGGGGATGTGGCTTTCGAGGCTGATGTCGAGCCCGACCAGGTGCCGGCTGACCGGCTTGGCGTCCTCGATCAATCGGGTCAGCTCTTGGTAGGTCTGTTCGTCGATACCGCTGTCCGCCACCCCGACCTTCAGCGCAAAGGTCCCCGGTACTCCGGCCGGCTGGGTCTGCCACCATTCCTGCACCTCGATCAGGTAGCCGAACGGTTCGACCACCCGCCGCAGGGCGCCGAGGGTGCCCTTGTGGGCGTGGACGAAGAACGCCGAGCGGATCACCGAGCGCTTGATCGCCTCGCTCCAGCTGTCGTCCCAGCGGTCCACCGACCAGGCCCAGGCCAGCTGGTAGAGCAGGTGCGCCGGGCAGGTGTCGGGGTTGTAGAGGGTGCGCAAGGCGGCCTTGAGGTCTTCGTCGGCGGCCACCTCGATGGCCCGCTCCAGTGGCGTGCGGTTGAGCGGCAGAAGACTCTGCATGTCAGCCACCCCGCCGCAGTTCGATTTCCGTACACCAGGCGGCCTGGGCCTTGCTCGGGCGGATATCGCTCCAACCGACCAGCTCGACGCGGCTCACGCCGTCGATATGCAGTTGCGCGTCGATCCCCGAACGGGCGACTTCGACGCCCAGGCGTCGGCGCGGGTTGACCCAAGCCTGGAGACGGCGCCGACACTCGGTGAGGATCGCCTCGAACTCCGGGCCGTTGTCGGCCATGTGCAGCACCGCCTCGACGCGGTACGGCAACACCTCGGCGCTGCGCACGTTGACCCGGTCGGCGACCGGGCGGATATCGTCGTCGTTGAGGTAGGCCTTGACCTGGGCCAGCAGCTCGGGGCTGGCCACGCCATCGTTGTCCAGGCTCAGCACGGTGACGTCCACCACGGCCGGCGACGGGCTTTCGGCGGTCGCGTCGGCGACGCGCCCCGAAGCGTTGCGGGCATGCAGGATGTAGCTGTTGCGCGGGCCGGCGGTGGTCAGGCCTTCGTAGACCAGCTGCACCCGTTCGCGCAGGGCGTCGTCGGATTCGAGCATGGCCTCGGTCGGAGGGATCGTGCTCGGGTTCGCGACCTGGATCACCAGGCGCTGCAGGTTGACGTTGGCCGCCAGTTGGTCGAGGTCGCTGCCTTGGGCGTAGGCCAGCAGCAGCGCCTTGGCCGCGTCGTTGATGCGCGCTCGGTTGAGCAGCTTGCGGTAGGCGCCCACTTCGAGCAGCTTGGTCACCGGGTCGCTTTCCAGGCTGGCGGTCCAGCCTTCACCCATCTGGGTGCGGAAGCTAGTCAGGTCTTCCTGGTAGAGCACCTCGAAATCAAGGTCTTCGAGCAGTTGCGGCGCGGGTAGTTTCGACAGGTCGACCTGGCTCATACGGTCACCTCCACCAGGGCGTCATCCCCTAGGTAACGACCGCTCAAGGCCAGACTGACCTGGCCATCAAGTACGGCGACGACCTTGACCCGCTCCAGCTTCAGCCGCGGTTCCCAACGCCCCAGGGCCCTGGCCACCTCGGCCTGCACCGCACTCTTCCAGCCTTCGTTGACCGGCAGGTCGACGTAGCGGCGCAGCTGGCTGCCGTACTCCGGGCGCATGCGCCGGCTGCCCAGCGGCGTGGTGAGGATGTCTTCGATGGATTGACGCAGGTGGGCCACGCCCGACAGGGGCTGGCCGGTGCGGCGGTCCATGCCGATCATGACGCACCGTCGGTCACGGGCATGGCCCGTGGAAAGGTAGGCATAGTGTTCTCCTTGATGATAAGGCTAGTTGCGGCCTTGGGCTGTCCAGAAACCACACGGCCTTCACGCAACAGCTACCGGACAGCAGGATCTGGTGCGCGGGCGGCGCATTGACTGCATGCCCGCCGCGGGAGTCAGTTGGTAATCAGCAGATCCAGGCTGGTAGCGTCACACGCATTGCTGACCTTCCTGTCAATCACCAGATAGAGCATCGAGGTGGTGGACACCTCGACGTCGCTTGCCTTGATGACAGCGCTGCCGCCGTTGGCCAGATTGCCCGACTGCAACACGCTGTCCCCGAGATTGAGTGACCATGTGATGCCATCGCCACAAGCGTTGTGCAGGTCGTTCACACGGCCAAGCACGTTGATCTTGCCGGCGACCGGGCTGGCCCAGCGCACGATGCTCTGGCTTTCGGCTCCCGGATGGGTCGCCACCTCGCCTTGCTTGAAGACGAAACTGCCACCAGAGCCGGTGAACGTGAAACTCTTCTTGATAACACTCACGTAGGCACCCGTTGCATCGTCCCGCCAGCAGGTGACGTTGGCGCCGCTGCAGGAGTCTGCAACGAAGGTCGGCATCGGGGTGTAGTTGGCCGCGGCATTGACGGCGGTCTTGTTCTGCATGAACGACCAGGGCGAATCGGGTGCTGCATTCTGCGTCGCGATGTACATGTCCCGGGCCAGGTTCCACGACTGGGCAGTTGCCGCCCAGGCACCGGGGGCCATGACGCTACACAGCAGGGTGAGCGCGACTAGAGTGGGTTTGAATTTTTTCATGGTCTGATCAGATCCTTGTTCAGTGCTTGTGATTGGCGGTGTTGCCGGCCGTATCGATGATTCGGCCACCGCCGTTGATGTCACCGCTGACCGCCAGCGGACCATTGATGGCAACCGTGCCGGTCAGGGTGATCGACGCAGCGTCGAGGGTGATGGCGTTGTCGCTGACCACCAGGGTGCTGGCGCCGACCTTGACCGTGGCCTGGCCGCTGGGCAGCTGGATGTCATAGCGTTTGGCCTGCCAGTCGTAAGCCAGCGAGCCACCGTCGTCGAAGCGCCAGACCTCGACATGGTCGCGGCTGTCCGGCGCCGTGCCGGCATTGCCGTATAACCCCGGGACGAAGGTGCCCAGTGCCGGTTCGCCGCTGGGGCTGATCAGCACGCCCTGCTCGTCCAGGCTCGGTACCCGCCAGTGGCGGGCCTTGCCGGCAGCCTGGGCATGCCAGCGCACCCAGGCGCTGGTCCAGCCGCCGCCGTCGGACACCCGCACCCGGGCGGCGGCCAGGTCGACCGCGACCACCCGACAGGGGATCACCAGGCTGGCCAGCATGCGATCGTGCATGGCGCTGGCGTAGCTCATGCCAGGTCCTCCGGTGACAGGTACTTGTCCTGGTTGCCGGGCCCGGTGTCCGGGGCAAAGCCCAGCATCAGGCTGCCCGCCGGCTGGTCGGGCCAAGGCCACTGGACAGTGCCTAACAGGACAGGTTGATCCCATTGCACCCGCCAGGTGGTGCCCTCGGCTTCGGCGAGGATGTCCCGTGCGCCCTCGACGTAATCGAGCCCCCAGGATTGCTGGCGCAGCACATCGATCAGCTGCGCCGCCAGCACACCGGCCTGCGTCCGTGCCTGCGCGGGGGTGCCCTGGGCGGTGACGCGGGCCTCGAAGGTCGTCATCAGCAATGAGCGACCATCACGCAGCGCCTCGTCGCCACGCATACGCAACACACCATGGACCAAGGCCGGCAGTGCCGGCTCGGTAATGTCGTCGCCCTCCGTGGCGACTGTGGCGAAGGCCGGCAACGCCGCCCGCAGGGTGGAGGTGACGGCCACGTACAACTGGGCCAGTTCGCTCATGCGTGTGCTCCTTGAACACTCGGTTCGGCTAAGGCCGGGCCCGCAAAGGCCCGGCGCCCGACTCAGAAGTGCCAGGTCCAGATGTCGATCGGCTTCTGGTCAGGGTTGATCTTGCGGATATGGCGATAGGTCGGCTGGAAGCCGAAGCGCGCCCACACCGGTTTCTCGTCGAGGATGGCGATGCTGCCGTTGGCCTGCAGGCGCAGCACCGCGCTGGCATGGCCGCCGGTGTGCGAATGCCACAGCACCGCGTTGCCAGTGCCGTAGATCACCAGGTTGCCGTCACCCTGGAACACTGCGCGCACGGCGCCCTTGCCTTGAGTGCCGGCGTTCCAGGTGGGCGCGCCGTTCGGGCCATAGGCCACGAGATTGCCGTCGCCCTGGAACACCAGCTTGCTGGTGCCCGCGCCATACACCACGCCCTGAACCAGCTCGGAGCCAGGCGCCAGCAGCAGCGAGTCCACCGCGCCAGGCACCAGCGGGATAGCCGATGTGCCGTTCCACAGCGCCAGGGAGTCGACCAGCACGATGTTGCCGTCGTCCTGCAGTACCAGGTGGGTGCGATTCCACTGGTCTTTGCTGGTGAAAGTGCTGTTGTCGGTCAGCCAAACCCGGCGCCGCGAGTAGTCGTCTAGGAAGGCGCCGTACTGCACGTAGAAGGCCAGCGGGGCCTTCTTGTTGCGCAAGGGGATGGTCGAGCTGAAAGGTTGCTGTTCATTGGCGACCCAGACGGTGGCGCCGTTGTCCTGGATCACCAGGTTGCCATCGCCCTGCAGCAGCAGCTTGAAGCGCTGGTTGGGCGACAGCAGGTACTGGCCCGCCGACAGGGTCTGGTAAGCGGGCAGCACCGAAGTGCCGACGCCGTTGAAAGGGATGCGGGTACGACCTGCCATGTGTTTCTCCTACTGAATCGATTGAAGGGGAGCCGGGCTCTGCGGCCCGTCCTGATCGCTCGTCGGCACGTTGTCGAGGCCCGTGGCCTTCATGTGGTTCAAGGTCGCGCACCGCGAACACTTGATCTGGACCAACGCCGACCCGCCGATGCGGGCCAGCAAGCGGTTACATTTACCGCAGCGAAATTCGTTGAACATCCGCCTCTCTTCCTTGTTGCCACGTTCATTCTTCGTCCTGGTGCGCCACTGTGGTCTGCTCGCCCAAACCCAGCCGTCGCGCGGCCCAGCGCTCATAAAGGCCGATGGCCACGTCAGCGCCGGCCATGGCGGTAAGGCAGCCAAAGGCGCTGGCACTCCAGATCGACATGCCGCTGGCGTACAGCAGCATGACCGTCGACACCCCGCAGACCATGCAGGCCCCGGAGCGCAGCGCCAGCCGCCTGAGCAGCCCCCAGCCACGGGCGCCGGCCTTGTCGGCGCGCCACATCTCGCCGGAAAGTCCGCCCAGCAATGCCAGGAGGATCACCAGCCAGAGCGGCATCTCCAGCAACGTCTGTTGCTCGTTCGTCACGTTCCTGTCTCCTGCGTGTTGCCCGCCAGCGACAGACCGGCGGATCGTGATTGGCTTGACTCGGCATTCCAAAAAGCCCGCCTTGCAGGCTTTTCAGTAATGCGCGGTGTAACCGCCGGCCACGACTGGTGACGCCGTGCGGTTGCGCTTCAAATTGGTGACTCCGACCGCGGCCGCCTGCCCGCCGGATAACTGATCGTGGTGCTTTACGCTGCACACCCGGGCCAGTTGCCAACCCTCTGAACAGTCGAGGCCTGTTCATCGCTGCCTGCTTCTCAACCGGTTTCGTCCGGCTTGGGATACATTTTATGCATTCATGCATATGCAGTCAATGCACAAATTCAACTTTTTATGCATCAGCCTTTGCTCTTATGCATGGAGGCCTGATCTGACGTGGGTGTAGGGGGTTTCTGAAGGCGAAAAAAAAACCCGCCAAGGCGGGTTTTTATCGAGGGCTGGGGATCAACGGGCGTACATGCCCCACCAGAAAACGTGACCGAGGAGGCTGATCTGTTCTTCCTGCATCTGCTGGAAGCTGTAGTCCTCGTCGGGGTGCTCGTCGCGGTTGAAGCTGCGCAGGCGAATGCCGGTAGGCAGGCGGTACACCTGTTTCACCCGCAGTTGGCCATTGTGGTTGATGGCATAAAGGTCACCGTCGATGATATCGCCGATGGTGCTTTTACCGGTGTTGACCCCGACCGTGGCGCCATCGCGCAATACCGGCAGCATGCTGTTGCCACGCACTGTCACGCACTTGGCGTTGTCGAACTGCACGCCATTGTGACGCAGGCTGCGTTTGCCGAAGCGCAAGCGAGCGTTCTCGCTTTCCTCGATGACGAATCTTCCTGATCCTGCTGCCAACTCGACCTCACGAAGAAAAGGAACGGATACCTCGTCGTCCTCGACGGGGGTTTCATCGTCCCACAGGCTGATATCGCTCAGGGCCGCGTGGCCCTGGGCGAGCGGGGCCGCGTCACGGGACTCGCCCAGTTCGACACGGCCGCGCAACTGGTCGGTGCTCACGCCGAAGTACTCGGCGATCTTCGAGACGTGCTTGTCCGAAGGATCGACGATCTTCTCGCTGAGAATCCGCGACAGGGTAGATTGAGGTACACCCGTGCGCCGATGCAGCTCTGTGGGGGACAGGCCGTGGCGGGCGAGCAGTTCTCTGAGTACGGAGGCTACGTTGCGTTTTTGCATAATGCGCATAATGCAACCGTAACAGCGCAAATGCAATGGCCAGGCAAGCGGAAAACAAGGGTTGCCCCTCCCCCGGGCCATCGCTATCGTCGCCATCCCTCACCATGGATCGGAAAACGGCATGGACCTTTCGCCGCGACGCCGCTGGCCCACCTACCTGCTTGTCGGGTTGATCATTGCGTTGATGGCGGCCCTGAACATCCAGGACTGGCCGTCCTTTGAACGGCCACGGCGAGTCTTTAGCCGAGGCTTCGTGATGTTCTGCGTGCTGGTGGTGATCATGGAACTGATCCTCCTCAACCAGTTCTTCGGCCACCCGGGCTAGGGCCGACGCCTGACAGCCCGCGCAGATTTGCCCCACCCATCCAACCTGCGCCCAGCGGAAAAAGCCTGTACCATTGACGGTTTCGAAATTTGCCACCAGACCACCCGCTGTAAGGCCCTGAATGTCTGATCTCTCCGCACACACCCCGATGATGCAGCAGTACTGGAAGCTGAAAAACCAGCACCCGGACCAGCTGATGTTCTACCGCATGGGCGACTTCTACGAGATCTTCTACGAAGATGCGAAGAAAGCCGCGAAACTGCTGGATATCACCCTGACCGCCCGCGGGCAGTCGGCGGGCCAGTCGATTCCCATGTGCGGGATTCCGTTCCACTCGCTCGAAGGCTACCTGGCCAAGCTGGTCAAGCTCGGCGAGTCGGTGGTGATCTGCGAGCAGATCGGCGACCCGGCTACCAGCAAGGGCCCGGTGGAGCGCCAGGTGGTGCGCATCATCACCCCGGGCACGATCAGCGACGAGGCGTTGCTCGACGAGCGTCGCGACAACCTGATTGCCGCCTTGCTCGGCGACGAGCGGCTGTTCGGCCTGGCGGTGCTGGACATCACCAGCGGCAATTTCACCGTGCAGGAGATCAAGGGCTGGGAGAACCTGCTGGCCGAGCTCGAGCGCATCAACCCGGTGGAGCTGCTGATCCCGGATGATTGGCCGCAGGGCCTGCCAGCGGAGAAGCGCCGTGGCGCACGGCGCCGCGCCCCGTGGGACTTCGACCGTGATTCGGCACGCAAGAGCCTTTGCCAGCAGTTCGCCACCCAGGACCTCAAGGGCTTTGGCTGCGACAAGCTGACCCTGGCCATCGGCGCCGCCGGCTGCCTGCTGAGCTATGCCAAGGAAACCCAACGCACCGCCCTGCCCCACCTGCGCAGCCTGCGCCACGAGCGCCTTGACGATACCGTCATCCTCGATGCCGCCAGCCGCCGCAACCTGGAGCTGGACATCAACCTGGCCGGTGGTCGCGACAACACCCTGCAATCGGTGATCGACCGCTGCCAGACCGCCATGGCCAGCCGCCTGCTGACCCGTTGGCTGAACCGTCCGCTGCGCGACCTGAAGGTGCTCAAGGCGCGCCAGGACTCGATCCGCTGCCTGCTCGACGGCTATCGCTTCGAAAAGCTGCAGCCGCAGCTCAAGGAAATCGGCGACATCGAGCGGATCCTCGCGCGCATCGGCCTGCGCAACGCCCGCCCGCGTGACCTGGCGCGCCTGCGCGACGCCCTCGGCGCCCTGCCCGAGCTGCAGAACGCCATGGCCGAACTGGAGGCACCGCACCTGGCGCGCCTGGCCGCGATCACCGGCACCTACCCGGAGCTGGCCGGCCTGCTGGAGCGGGCGATCATCGATAACCCGCCGGCGGTGATCCGCGACGGTGGCGTGCTCAAGACCGGCTACGACAGCGAACTGGACGAATTGCTGTCGATCAGCGAGAACGCCGGCCAGTTCCTCATCGACCTGGAAGCCCGCGAGAAGGCCCGCACGGGCCTGGCCAACCTCAAGGTCGGCTACAACCGCGTGCATGGCTATTTCATCGAGCTGCCGACCAAGCAGGCCGAACAGGCACCCGCCGACTATATCCGCCGGCAGACGCTCAAGGGCGCCGAACGTTTCATCACCCCCGAGCTGAAAACGTTCGAGGACAAGGCGCTGTCGGCCAAGAGCCGTGCCCTGGCGCGCGAGAAGATGCTCTACGATGCCTTGCTCGAAACCCTGATCGGGCACCTGGCGCCACTGCAGGACAGCGCCGCGGCGCTGGCCGAGCTGGATGTGCTGAGCAACCTGGGCGAACGCGCCCTGAACCTGGACCTGAACTGCCCAAGCTTCGTCGATGAGCCGTGCCTGCGCATCGAGCAGGGCCGCCACCCGGTCGTCGAGCAGGTGCTGACCACGCCATTCGTGGCCAACGACCTGGGCCTGGACGACAGCACGCGCATGCTGATCATCACCGGCCCGAACATGGGCGGTAAGTCCACCTACATGCGCCAGACCGCGCTGATCGTGCTGCTGGCGCACATCGGCAGCTTCGTCCCGGCAGCCGCCTGCGAGCTGTCGCCGGTGGACCGTATCTTTACCCGTATCGGCTCCAGCGACGACCTGGCCGGCGGGCGCTCGACCTTCATGGTCGAGATGAGCGAAACCGCCAACATCCTGCACAACGCCACCGACCGCAGCCTGGTGCTGATGGACGAAGTCGGCCGCGGCACCAGCACCTTCGATGGCCTGTCGCTGGCCTGGGCCGCCGCCGAGCGCCTGGCCCAGCTGCGCGCCTACACATTGTTCGCCACCCACTACTTCGAACTGACCGTGCTGCCGGACAGCGAGCCGCTGGTGGCCAACGTGCACCTGAATGCCACCGAACACAATGAACGCATCGTGTTCCTGCACCATGTGCTGCCGGGCCCCGCAAGCCAAAGCTACGGCCTGGCCGTGGCGCAACTGGCGGGCGTGCCGGCGGCGGTGATCCAGCGTGCCCGCGAGCACCTGGGCCGGTTGGAGACCACCAGCCTGCCCCATGAAGCGCCGGTTGCAACGCCGCGCGACAATACGCCTCACGTGCCGCACCAGAGCGACCTGTTCGCCAGCCTGCCACACCCGGCCATCGAGAAGCTGGGCAAGCTGGAGCTGGACGACATGACGCCGCGCCAAGCTATCGAAATGCTATATCAACTGAAAAACCTGTTATAACGGCCCACCGCGCAAGCTGGTAGAATCCGGCGCGGTTTGCGAAGGCTGCAGGTTATTAGCCTGGTCTGCAGCCAGCACCGTGAACCGCGCTGCCCTGGAAGGAAGGGCAAGCTGCCGTCGCCTGAGGAGAGAATTAGAAATGACCTTCGTCGTCACCGACAACTGCATCAAATGCAAGTACACCGACTGCGTGGAAGTCTGTCCGGTGGACTGCTTCTACGAAGGCCCGAACTTCCTGGTGATTCACCCGGACGAATGTATCGACTGTGCGCTGTGCGAGCCTGAGTGCCCGGCCCAGGCGATTTTCTCGGAAGACGAAGTGCCGTCCGGCATGGAGAACTTCATCGAGCTGAACGCCGAGCTGGCCGAAATCTGGCCGAACATCACCGAGAAGAAAGACGCCCTGGCGGACGCCGAAGAGTGGGATGGCAAGCCTGGCAAGATTGCCGATCTGGAGCGCTGACAGCGCCCAGGTACGAAAAAGGCCCGCGAGGGCCTTTTTTCATTTTCAGCAGACAAAAAAAGGGGCGGTTTGACCCGCCCACATTTTTTCCGTAGTCCCTGTATGTCCCAATCATCGTCCTGATGAATCGCATCCCGCGATGTCCTTGGCCATCATCCGTGAGAGCCTGTGTCAGTCCGTAGACACAGTTCGAATACTAGCGATTCCCCGCCTTGGGACAAGCAACGAATATCTCAGGATGATTCAGGCGTAACATCTTCTGATATTTATAAAATATATATATTTCAATTACTTGGAAAAATTACGCCACTGGAAACGACATTGATTTACTGATCCCTACAGCAATCACTTACATAACGAGTAAGCGAATGCTTACACGCGATACTACGAGGGTGGCGAAATAAACAGTTTTGCCGAGGGTGCTGCTGCCTCAATGCCGTCCTCGCCAATGGTCCAGCCCCAGCAGCACCAGCCCGATCGCCCAGAACCCAGCCAGCACCCCTGTTGCATTCATCAGTACCTGCCCATAGCCCAGCCGCGCAACGTCGACGAACGGGTAGGGATACACCCCGATCTCATGCCCGCGCAGCAGCACGAAGGCAAAATACAGCATCGGGTACAGTGCCCAGGCTGCCAGATGCCAGAGCCGCAGCCGCCCCTTGGGCACCTCGAACCACCAGTACAGGGTGAACAGCAGCGGCATCACGTCGTGCAGCAGTTCGTCCGCCAGCCATTGCCAGCCCTGGGGTTGCCACAAGTGGCGCAGTAGCAGGCTGTAGGCCAGCGCCACCAGCACGATACTGGCTGCAACGCACGAGCTGACCACAGGTGAAAGGAAGCAGCGCCTGGCCGGCGAGTCGCGGCCGAATGCGGCATGGCTGAGCACCGTGGCCACCAGCGTGTTGCTCAGCACGGTGAAATAGCAGAACAGGTTGACCATCCCGCCGACCAGGCTGGCCTGCTCCTGCCAACGTGCCAGCAGTACCAGGTACAGCTGGATCGCCAGCCCCGCCCAGCCGAGCACAGCCGCCAGGGCAAGCCAAGGCCGGCGCGGCATCAGCCTTTGCGCTGCAGCTTCACGTACAGCTGCTCGACCTTCTCCCGTGCCCATGGGGTCTTGCGCAGGAAGGTCAGGCTCGACTTGATCGTCGGATCGCTCTTGAAGCAGCGGATGTCGACGCGTTCGGCCAGACCCTGCCACTGATAGTGCGCCACCAGCTCGGTGAGGATCTGTTCGAGGGTCTTGCCGTGCAGCGCGTTATGGTTGGCCGTGCTCATGCAGTGCTCCAGGTTCGGGAAGGTGCGCACCTTACATGAGTGTAGGAGCGGATTCATCCGCGATGCGTTCGTCGACAAAACTGCGCCGTCCGGACAATCGAGCGCCGCCCACGCGGCGCATCGCGGATGAATCCGCTCCTACATTCGTTGCAACGTGCCGAACCTGATGGGCCATGGTTGCCCGCCGCGATTCAGAGGCTCCCAAGCGGCACGACCGGAGCACTGGACAAAAACCACTGGCAAGCACGGGAAGCCTTGTGCTGAAATAGTGATGTTATATTGTAACAACACAAAGAATCTGCCAAGGAACGCCACATCCCCATGCGTCACATGCCGCTGCACCTCTCCCCCCTTGCCGTCGCGCTCTGGCTGGCCTCGACTTCCAGCCAGGCCGTGGAACTGCAACCCCAGGTGATTACCGCCAACCCATTGGGCAACGCCCAACTGGCTGCCCCGAGCACCGTCCTTGAAGGCGACAACCTGCTGCAGCAGCAACAGGGCAGCCTCGGCGAGACCCTCAACAAACAGCCTGGTGTCGCCTCCACCTGGTTCGGCCCTGGCGCCAGCCGCCCGGTAATCCGCGGCCTGGACGGTGACCGCATTCGTATCCTGCGCAACGGCGTCGGTGCCCTGGACGCCTCGTCGCTGTCCTACGACCACGCCGTGCCGCTGGACCCGGTGACCGTCGAGCGGGTCGAGATCGTCCGCGGCCCGGCCGCCCTGCTCTACGGCGGCAACGCCATCGGTGGGGTGGTCAACACCTTCGACAACCGCATCCCCGACTCGCCCATTGAAGGCATCCATGGCGCGGGCGAACTGCGCTACGGCGGTGCCGACACCACGCGCAGCAGTGCGGGCAAACTGGAGGCCGGCAACGGCGCCTTCGCCCTGCACCTGGATGCCAACAGCCGCCAGTTCAACGACCTGCGCATCCCCGGCTATGCCCGCAGCTCGAAGGTGCGCGACGCCGACGAGCCCGGCAGCAAGCACCGCCTGAAAAACAGCGACGGACGCCAGGACGGCGGCGCGATCGGTGGTTCCTATCATTGGGATCACGGCTATACCGGCCTGTCCTACAGCCGCTATGACAGCAACTACGGCTCGGTAGCCGAGCCCGGCGTGCGCCTGGACATGCAGCAGGACCACTACGGCTTCGCCTCGGAACTGCGCGACCTGGACGGACCATTCAGCTCGGTGAAGGTCGATGCCGGCTACACCGACTACCAGCACCGTGAAATCGAAAGCGGTGACGTGCACACCACCTTCAAGAACAAGGGCTACGAAGCGCGCATCGAGGCCCGCCACCAGCCGCTGGGGCCGGTCGAGGGCGTGATCGGTGCCCAGGTCAGCCGCAACGAGTTCTCCGCACTGGGCGAGGAAGCCTTTGTCCCGCACACCGACACCGACAGCCTGGCGCTGTTCCTGCTCGAGCAATGGCAGGCCACCGAGCGCCTGAACCTGAGCCTGGGCGCGCGCATGGAACACACCCGGGTCGATCCGGATGCCAAGGGCAACGAAACCTTTGCCGGAGCCGACAGCGCCAGCAGCTTCAATGCCTTCAGTCTGTCATCGGGCGCGGTGTACCAGCTCGACCCGATCTGGTCGCTGGCCGCCAACCTCGGCTACACCGAGCGCGCGCCAACTTTCTACGAGCTGTATGCCAACGGCGCCCACGTGGCGACCGGCGCCTACGAGATCGGTGACCCGAACCTGAACAAGGAAAAGGCCATCTCCGGCGACCTGGCTCTGCGCTTCGACAACGGCACCCACAAGGGCAGCGTCGGTGTGTTCTACAGCCATTTTCGCAACTACATCGGCCTGATCGGCACCGGCAACCTGCGTGAAGGCCATGATCACGACCATGGCGACGATCATGACCACGACCATGATCACGATCACGGTGATATCCCCGAGTATGCCTACCAGGGTGTGCGCGCACGCTTCTACGGTATCGAGGCCCAGGACCGCTGGAAGTTGCTGGAAAATCGCTACGGCAGCTTCGCCCTGGAACTGTCCGGCGACTACACCCGGGCCAAGAACCTCGACAGCGGCGAGCCGCTGCCGCGTATCGCACCGCTGCGCCTGAACAGCGGCCTGGTCTGGGAACTGGATCGCTGGCAAGCGCGGGTCGATGTACAGCATGCCGCGTCGCAACGGCGCAAACCGGCCAACGAAACCGGCACCGACGGCTACACCACCCTTGGCGCAAGCCTGGGGTATCGCTTCGACATCGGCCAGAGTGAATGGCTGGCGTTCGTGCGCGGCGAGAACCTCACCGACCAGACCGTGCGCTATGCCAGCTCGATCCTGCGCGATATCGCGCCGGCGCCGGGGCGTAGTGTGCAGGTTGGCTTGCGCACCTCGTTCTGACGGCATCGCGGGCAAGCCCACTCCCACGCTGGGGGGCGGGCTTGCCCCGCGATGGGCCAGGTGACTGTTACGCCATCAGCAACAATCCCCTGCGACATTTTGTCTTTTTTTCTTACAACTTCCCCTATATCCTCCCCGCCGCAAGCTGAATCGCTTCATCGTTCCTCAAACGCAGCCATTTCCCTTCGATGCTTTCACGCCTCGTTGCGCTTGCCGTTTCCTCAACAATCAAAAGATAGCGCTATCTCATGCTCCAGCTGCCCAATACCCGTTACTCCGGCCTCGCCCTCGCCACCCTCCTCGGTGCCCTGTCCCCTGCCACCAGTGCCAGCGAAATGTTCGCCAAGGACTCGAAGTGGATGCTCGGCGACTGGGGCGGTACCCGCAGCGAACTGCTGGAGAAGGGCTACGACTTCACCCTCGGCTACACCGGCGAGATGGGCAGCAACCTGCACGGCGGCTACAGCCACGACCGCGCCGCACGCTACAGCGACCAGTTCACCTTCGGCGTGAACATGGACCTGCAGAAGATCCTCGGCTGGCACGACACCGAGATGCAGTTGACCGTCACCGAACGCCACGGCAACAACATCAGCAACGACCGCATCAACGACCCGCGCGTCGGCGGCTTCACCTCGGCCCAGGAAGTCTGGGGCCGTGGCCAGACCTGGCGACTGACGCAGATGTGGATCAAGCAGAAATACTTCGATGGCGCGCTGGACGTGAAATTCGGCCGCTTCGGCGAAGGCGAGGACTTCAACAGCTTCCCCTGCGACTTCCAGAACCTGGCGTTCTGCGGCTCGCAGGTGGGCAACTGGGCCGGCGGCATCTGGTACAACTGGCCGGTCAGCCAGTGGGCCCTGCGCGTGCGCTACAACCTCAATGACGCGCTCTACGCCCAGGTTGGGGTGTTCGAACAGAACCCCTCTAACCTCGAGAGCGGCAACGGCTTCAAGCTCAGCGGCAGCGGCACCCAGGGCGCGGTGATGCCGATCGAACTGGTCTGGAGCCCACGGGTCAATGGCCTGAAAGGGGAATATCGCGCCGGCTACTACTACAGTAATGCCAAGGCACAGGATGTACTCAAGGACAGCAACGGTACGCCGGCCGCCATCAGCGGCGCCGCCTATCGCAGCAGCTCCAGCAAGCACGGTCTGTGGCTCGGCGCCCAGCAGCAGGTGACCGCGCTGGCCTCCGACCAGTCGCGCGGCCTGAGCCTGTTCGCCAACGCCACGGTGCACGACAAGAAGACCAATGCCATCGACAACTATGTGCAGGCAGGTGTGGTTTACAAAGGGCCGTTCGATGCCCGCGCCAAGGACGACATCGGTTTCGCCCTGGCCCGCGTGCACGTCAACCCCGGCTACCGCAAGAACGCCCGCCTCATCAACCAGGCAAACAGCCTGGACAACTACGACAACCCCGGCTTCCTGCCCGTGCAGGACACCGAGTACAGCGCCGAACTCTATTACGGCATCCACCTGGCCGACTGGCTCACCGTACGCCCGAACCTGCAGTACATCCGCCATCCGGGCGGGGTGTCGCGGGTCGACGACGCGTTGATCGGCGGCCTGAAGATCCAGAGCAGTTTCTAACCCGACCCTTTCACACTACGGAGAACAGACGATGAGCACTGACGGTGCCAAGAATGGAACCCGCTGGCTACCGCGCCTGATGGGCGTGCTGCTGCTGCTGATGGGCCTGGCCCTGCTGGCCGGCGGCATCAAGCTGAGCCAGCTGGGCGGCTCGCTTTACTACCTGATTGCCGGTATCGGCTTCGCCCTGTCCGGCATCCTGCTGCTGGCCAAGCGTCGCATCGCCCTGGGCCTGTATGGCCTGGTACTGCTGGGCAGCACCGCCTGGGCGCTGCAGGAAGTGGGCCTTGACTGGTGGCAGTTGGTACCGCGCCTGGCCATCTGGTTCGCCATCGGCGTGGTCCTGCTGCTGCCGTGGGCGCGCCGCCCACTGGTGGGCCCTGCATCGAAGGTCAACACTGCCCTGCTCAGCGTCGCCGTGGTCGCCTCCGGCGCCACCGCCCTGGCCAGCCAGTTCACCCACCCGGGCGAGATCCGTGGCGAGTTCACCCGCGACAACAGCGAAATGGGCAGCGCCGCCCCGGCCATGCCCGACGGTGAATGGCAGGCCTACGGCCGCACCGAGCATGGCGACCGCTACTCGCCGCTGCGCCAGATCACCCCGCAGAACGCCTACCGCCTGGAAGAGGCCTGGCGCATCCGCACCGGCGACCTGCCGACCGAGAACGACCCGGTGGAGCTGACCAACCAGAACACGCCGCTGAAGGTCAACGGCATGCTCTACGCCTGCACCGCCCACAGCCGCCTGCTGGCGCTGGACCCGGACACCGGCGCCGAGATCTGGCGCTACGACCCGCAGGTCAAGAGCCCCACCGGCACCTTCAAGGGCTTCGCCCACATGACTTGCCGCGGCGTCTCGTACTATGACGAGAACAGCTACGTCAGCCGCGATGGCAGCCCCGCGCCGAAGATCACCGACGCAGGCCTTGCCGTGGCTCAGGCCTGCCCGCGCCGCCTCTACCTGCCCACCGCCGACGCCCGCCTGATCGCTATCAACGCCGACACCGGCAAGGTCTGCGAAGGCTTCGCCAACCAGGGCGTGATCGATCTGACCCGTGGCATCGGCCCGTTCACCGCCGGTGGCTACTACTCAACCTCGCCGGCCGCGATCACCCGCAGCCTGGTGATCATTGGCGGCCATGTGACCGACAACGAATCGACCAACGAACCGTCCGGCGTAATCCGCGCCTACGACGTGCACGACGGCCATCTGGTGTGGAACTGGGACAGCAACAACCCCGAAGACACCAAGCCCCTGGCCGACGGCAAGTTCTACAGCCGCAACTCGGCCAACATGTGGTCGATCGCCAGCGTCGACGAAGACCTCGGCATGATCTACCTGCCGCTGGGCAACCAGACGCCCGACCAGTGGGGTGCCGACCGCACCCCCGGCGCCGAAAAGTACAGCGCCGGCATCGTCGCCCTGGACCTGGCCACCGGCAAGGCGCGCTGGAACTACCAGTTCACCCACCATGACCTGTGGGACATGGACGTCGGCAGCCAGCCCACCCTGGTGCACCTGAAGACCGACGACGGCGTCAAGCCGGCGGTCATCGTGCCGACCAAACAAGGCAGCCTGTACGTGCTCGACCGCCGCGACGGTACGCCGATCGTGCCGATCCGCGAGATCCCGGTCCCCCAAGGCGCGGTCAAGGGCGACCACACCGCACCGACCCAGGCCCGTTCCGACCTCAACCTGCTCGGCCCTGACCTGACCGAACAGGCCATGTGGGGCGCCACGCCGTTCGACCAGATGCTCTGCCGCATCCAGTTCCGCAGCCTGCGCTACGAAGGCCAGTACACCCCGCCCTCCGAGCAGGGCAGCCTGGTCTACCCGGGCAACGTCGGCGTGTTCAACTGGGGCAGCGTCTCGGTCGACCCGGTGCGCCAGATCCTCTTCACCTCGCCGAACTACATGGCTTTCGTGTCGAAGATGGTCCCACGCGAGCAGGTCGCAGAAGGCAGCAAGCGCGAAAGCGAGACCAGCGGCGTGCAGCCGAACACCGGTGCGCCGTACGCCGTGACCATGCATCCGTTCATGTCGCCGCTGGGCATTCCGTGCCAGGCGCCGGCCTGGGGCTACGTGGCAGCCATCGACCTGTTCACCAACAAAGTGGTGTGGAAGCACAAGAACGGCACCACCCGTGACAGCACCCCGGTACCGATCGGCATGCCGGTGGGCGTGCCAAGCATGGGGGGCTCGATCGTCACTGCCGGCGGTGTCGGCTTCCTCAGCGGCACCCTGGACCAGTACCTGCGCGCCTACGACGTGAAGAACGGCCAGGAGCTGTGGAAGGCTCGCCTGCCGGCAGGCGGCCAGGCCACGCCAATGAGCTACACCGGCAAGGATGGCAAGCAGTACGTGCTGGTGACTGCAGGCGGCCATGGCTCGCTGGGCACGAAAATGGGCGACTACATCATCGCTTACAAATTGGCTGAGTAAGCGTCACGCCTGTCGCGGGGCAAGCCCGCTCCCATCGAGGGAGCGGGCTTGCCCCGCTATTGTTTCCCTCCGCAGTTCTCCCCCCTTCGTCTACCATTGAAACCTGCCAACCACCGCCCCATCTAAGCACCATAGCCATTCACGCAGGTGCCCCATGAGCGACCAGCAGGATTTCCCGGAACACCCCGACGAACACAGCGAAGTCGAACATCTCGATCCCGCGACCGCCCCCGGTCACCATCTCGCCCTGCCCGGCCAGCAACTGCCGGACAAGGTCTACGTGATCCCGATCCACAACCGCCCGTTCTTCCCCGCGCAAGTGCTGCCGGTGATCGTCAATGAAGAACCCTGGGCCGAAACCCTCGATCTGGTCGCCAAGACCCCGCACCACTCCCTGGCGCTGTTCTTCATGGACACCCCACCGGAAGACCACCGCCACTTCGACACCAAGGCCCTGCCCGAATACGGCACCCTGGTGAAGGTCCACCACGCCAGCCGCGAAGGCGGCAAGCTGCAGTTCGTCGCCCAGGGCCTGACCCGCGTGCGCATCCGCACCTGGCTCAAGCACCACCGCCCGCCCTACCTGGTGGAGGTCGACTACCCACGCCAGCCGACGGAGCCCACCGACGAAGTGAAGGCCTACGGCATGGCCCTGATCAACGCGATCAAGGAATTGTTGCCGCTCAACCCGCTGTACAGCGAGGAACTGAAGAACTACCTCAACCGCTTCAGCCCCAACGATCCGTCGCCACTGACCGACTTCGCCGCCGCCCTCACCTCGGCCACCGGCAACCAGCTGCAGGAAGTGCTCGATTGCGTGCCCATGCTCAAGCGCATGGAAAAGGTCCTGCCGATGCTACGCAAGGAGGTCGAGGTCGCCCGCCTGCAGAACGAGATCTCCGCCGAGGTGAACCGCCAGATCGGCGAGCACCAACGCGAATTCTTCCTCAAGGAACAGCTCAAGGTCATCCAGCAGGAGCTGGGCCTGACCAAGGACGACCGCAGCGCCGACGTGGAGCAGTTCCAACAGCGCCTGGTGGGCAAGACCCTGCCCGAGCAAGCGAAAAAACGCATCGACGAGGAGATGGGCAAGCTGGCGATCCTCGAAACCGGCTCGCCGGAGTATGCCGTCACCCGCAACTACCTGGAGTGGGCCACCGCGCTGCCCTGGGGTGTGTACGGCAAGGACAAGCTCGACCTCAAGCACGCGCGCAAGGTACTCGACCGCCACCACGCCGGGCTCGACGACATCAAGGAACGCATTCTCGAGTTCCTTGCCGTCGGCGCCTGGAAGGGTGAGATCAGCGGCTCCATCGTGCTGCTGGTGGGTCCGCCCGGGGTAGGCAAGACCAGCATCGGCAAGTCCATCGCCGAATCCCTGGGCCGGCCGTTCTACCGTTTCAGCGTCGGCGGCATGCGTGACGAGGCCGAGATCAAGGGCCACCGCCGCACCTACATCGGCGCCCAGCCGGGCAAGCTGGTGCAGGCTCTGAAGGAGGTCGAGGTGATGAACCCGGTGATCATGCTCGACGAGATCGACAAGATGGGCCAGAGCTACCAGGGCGACCCGGCCTCGGCGCTGCTGGAAACCCTCGACCCGGAACAGAATGTCGACTTCCTCGACCACTACCTGGACCTGCGCCTGGACCTGTCCAAGGTGCTGTTCGTCTGCACCGCCAACACCCTGGACTCGATCCCCGGCCCCTTGCTCGACCGCATGGAAGTGATCCGCCTTTCCGGCTACATCACCGAAGAGAAGCTGGCCATCGCCAAGCGCCACCTATGGCCCAAGCAGCTGGACAAGGCCGGCGTGGCCAAGACCAGCCTGAGCATCAACGACGCCGCGCTGCGCGCGGTGATCGAGGGCTATGCCCGCGAAGCCGGTGTGCGCCAGCTGGAGAAACAGCTGGGCAAGCTGGTGCGCAAGTCGGTGGTCAAACTGCTGGAAGACCCGGACGCCAAGCTCAAGATTGCCGCCAAGGACCTCGAGCCCGCCCTGGGCATGCCGGTGTTCCGCAGCGAGCAGGTGCTGGCCGGCAAGGGCGTTATCACCGGCCTTGCCTGGACCAGCATGGGCGGCGCCACCCTGCCGATCGAGGCCACCCACATCCACAGCCTCAACCGCGGTCTCAAGCTCACCGGGCAGTTGGGTGACGTGATGAAGGAATCGGCGGAGATCGCATACAGCTTCATCAGCTCGAACCTCAAGCAGTTCGGTGGCACGCCCGGCTACTTCAACGAGGCGTTCATTCACCTGCACGTGCCCGAGGGCGCAACCCCCAAGGATGGCCCCAGCGCCGGCGTGACCATGGCCAGTGCCTTGCTGTCGCTGGCTCGCGACCAGCCGCCGAAGAAAGGCGTGGCCATGACCGGCGAGCTGACCCTGACCGGCCAGGTGCTGCCGATCGGCGGGGTCCGCGAGAAAGTGATCGCCGCGCGGCGACAGAAGATCTTCGAACTGATCCTGCCGGAGGCCAACCGTGGCGATTTCGAAGAACTGCCCGAGTATCTGAAGGACGGGCTGAGCGTGCACTTTGCCAAGCGCTTTGCCGACGTGGCGAAAGTGCTGTTCTGACAGCCCGTCATCGCGGGGCCAGCCCGCTCCCACGCATACGCTGAGGGAGCGGGCTGGCCCCGCGATGAATCCGCCACCACCACACAAACTTCCGACAGCTTCGGTTATCCTCAGGCCATTCCAGCTTCAGGAGCCAACATGTCCCTCCCTCGCCTGCTCGTCCCCGCCGCCCTGGCCCTGCTCACCGCCTGCGTCCAGCAACCGCAACGCACCGTCGAACTGGACGGCGAAAGCGAATGCCCCAAGCGCCTGCAGGTCGGCCAGACCCTGACCCTCACCTTGCCAAGCAACCCCACCACCGGCTACCGCTGGCTGGTGCAGAACCCGGCTTCGGAGATCCTGCGCAGCCTCGGCCCTGAGGTGTACAGCTCTCCGGAGCAAGCCGGCATCGTCGGCAGCGGCGGCCTCTCCAGCTGGCGCTTCCAGGCCAAGGCCGCTGGTGAGGGCCACCTGATCCTGGTCTACCAGCAGCCCTGGGCCCCGGAAGTACGTCCCGTACAGACCTTCGATTGCGCCATTCGGGTCAACTGAGCGCACGGCGCCGGTCAGCCAGTCATGCAAGCTTGCCGTGGTTTGGCTAGAATGCCGCCCCTGTAGATTGCCAGCCGCCTGGACCCACCGTGAGCAAACAACCCGACCGCCTATTCGCCCAACCCCTGGAGCAGGTGCCCGACTTCGTCTTCAACGAAGACGTGGTGCAGGTGTTCCCGGACATGATCAAGCGCTCGGTGCCCGGTTACCCGACCATCGTCGAGAACCTCGGCGTGCTTGCCGCGCGCTTCGCCCAACCCAACTCCGCGCTGTACGACCTCGGCGCCTCGCTGGGCGCAGTGACCCAGGCGCTGCGTCGCCATGTGCGCGCAGACGGCTGCCGGGTGATCGCGGTGGACAACTCGGCGGCCATGGTCGAGCGCTGCCGACAGTACCTCACAGCCCAGGACTCGATGTTCCAGGAGTTGCTGCCGGCGCAGGTGCTGGAGGCTGATATTCTGGCCCTGCCCTTCGAGCCGGCCTCGGTCGTGGCAATGAACTTCACCCTGCAGTTCGTCGCCCCCGAACAGCGACTGGACCTGCTTGCCCGCATCCGCCAGGCACTTTTGCCGGGCGGCGCGTTGATTCTCTCGGAGAAACTGCGCTTCACCGACGCCCAGGAGCAGGAACTGCTCAACGAACTGCACCTGGACTTCAAGCGTGCCAATGGCTACAGCGAACTGGAAATCGCCCAGAAACGCAGCGCCATCGAGAACGTGATGAAACCCGACACCCTGGAAACCCATGAAGCGCGCCTGCGCGCCGCCGGCTTCTCCAAGGTCGTGCCCTGGTTCCAATGCCTCAACTTTGCCTCGCTGATAGCCCTGCCATGATCGATCTGTCCCCCCTTGTCCGCCGCCTGGCGGGCACACCCCTTGCCACCTGGTCCCAAGGCCTGCAGGCGCAACTCGAGAGCAAGCTGGAAAAAGGCCACGGCGACCTCGATCGCTGGCGCGGCGCCCTCGACGCACTGCCGCAGCTGACCCCGAGCGAAATCGACCTGGTCGACGGCCTGCGCCTGGACTGCGCCTGCGACGACGCCACCCGGGCGCAGATGCGCCAGGCGCTGATGGGCCTGTCGCCCTGGCGCAAGGGCCCGTTCGACCTGTTCGGCGTGCATGTCGATACCGAATGGCGCTCGGACTGGAAATGGTCGCGGGTCGGCCCGCACCTGGATCTCAAGGGCAAACGCGTGCTCGACGTGGGTTGCGGTAACGGCTACTACCAGTGGCGCATGCTCGGTGCCGGCGCCGACATGGTCGTCGGCGTGGACCCCAACTGGTTGTTCTTCTGCCAGTTCCAGGCCGTGCAGCAGTACCTGCCGGACCTGCCGGCGTGGCACCTGCCGTTCGCCCTCGAAGAACTGCCGGCCAACCTCGAAGGTTTCGACACCGTATTCTCCATGGGCGTGTTCTACCACCGCCGCTCGCCCATCGAGCATTTGCTGGCGCTCAAGGATTGCCTGGTCAAGGGTGGCGAGCTGGTACTGGAAACCCTGGTGATCGAGGGCGACGAAAACCAGGTGCTGGTGCCCGAGGACCGCTACGCGCAGATGCGCAACGTATGGTTCCTGCCGTCGGTGCCAGCCCTGGAGCGCTGGCTGCGCCGCGCCGGCTTCAGCGATGTGCGCTGCGTCGATGTCAGCGTCACCAGCGTCGAGGAACAACGCAGCACCGAGTGGATGCGCTACCAGTCGCTTGGCGATTTCCTCGCCCCCAATGACCACGGCAAGACCATTGAAGGCCTGCCGGCGCCACGCCGCGCCACATTGCTGGCGCGTAAATAAAAAAGGCGCCCATTCGGGCGCCCAGGCTCACCTGCGCCGAGGAGCTGTCGCGGCGCAGGCGTGTGGTGCTCAATCCTTGGCCAGCTCGCGGGCCTTCTCTTCGGCCTTGCGCTCACGCTCGGCCACGGCCTGCTGCTTGTCGCCATGCAGACGCGCCTGGTCCTCGCGGAAGGCTTGCCAGAATTGCTTGGAACGCTCCGCGCCACCCTCGGCGAAAACGTTGGTGCTGCCCAGGGCGAGGATCGCCAGCAGCAAGTACTTGGTCAGGTTCATCGTGCTTGCCTCGTGATAACCGTATCGACAGGGCCATCATGGCAAGGCGCAGCTAACAGCAAGGTGAGGCGGACATTACAGTCCTGAAATCCCCACAGAAACTCGTGGCAGTGGGCTTGCCCCGCGATGACGACAAGCCTGTCGCCCATATGACCTGCAGATTACAAATCAGCAATCCTCCTCTTATCGCCATTCGCATCCAGTAACATCCTCGCCGCTTGACCCTGATGTCACTACAGGGTCGAGAATCGCCCCCTTTCCACACAGAGCCCGACCATGCGCCTACTGATCATCGAGGACGAACCCCGTACCGCTGACTACCTGCAGCAAGGCCTGCGCGAAAACGGCTATGTGGTCGACTGCGCCTACACCGGCACCGACGGCCTGCACCTGGCCCGCCAGCAGCCCTACGACCTGGTGATCCTCGACGTCAACCTGCCCGGGCTCGATGGCTGGGGCGTACTACAGCGCCTGCGCGCCGAGTCGTCCACGCGGATCATGATGCTCACCGCCCACGGCCGGCTCGCCGATCGGGTCAAGGGGCTGGACCTGGGCGCGGACGACTACCTGCTAAAGCCGTTCGAATTCCCCGAACTGCTGGCGCGTATCCGCAGCCTGCTCCGGCGCAACGACCAGCGCCTGCAGCCGAGCACATTGAAGGTCGCCGACCTCGAGCTCGACCCCGGCCGACACCGCGCCTGGCGTAACGGCCAGCGTATCGATCTGACGGCGAAGGAGTTCGCCTTGCTGCACCTGTTGATGCGCCAGAGCGGCGAAGTGCTGTCACGTACCCAGATCATCTCGCTGGTGTGGGACATGAACTTCGACTGCGACACCAACGTGGTGGAGGTATCGATCCGCCGCCTGCGGGCGAAGATCGACGACCCCTTCGACGACAAGCTGATCCATACCCTGCGCGGCGTCGGCTACGTGCTCGAGGCGCGGGCGTGAAGCGCCCCAGCCTGTCGTTGCGCCTGGGCCTGGGCGTCACCCTGCTGGGCGCGGCGCTGGTGCTGCTGCTGGCGTGCCTGGCGGTATTCGCCCTCGACCATGAACTCGATAGCCGGGCACGCAAGGACCTGACGCGCAAGATGCAGCAGGTCGAGCACAACCTGCGGGTGGACCTGCGCAGTGATGACCTCAGCGCCCGGGCCCACCCCCTGCTCGACCTGGTCATGGGCCATGACAACCTCAGCCTCAGCGTGCTGGCCGTCAATGGCCGTCATCCAGCGCTGCTCAGCCTTGGCCCGGCCATGCAGTCCCAGCACTTGCTGAACCTCGAAGCGGACGAACGGCTGACCTTCCATGCCTGGCGCGACGACGGCGACAATCAGATCCTCACCGCCAGCCGCTTGATGCGCCTGCGCGACGACACCCCGGTAAAAGTGTTGATGTCACTCAACCGCAGCGATGACAACAGCCTGCTGCAAGCCTACCTGCACTCGACCCTGCTGGCCCTGCCGCTGCTGCTGGTGCTGATCGGCATCGCCGCCTGGAAACTGGTGCAGCGCGGCCTGCGCCCGTTGCGGCACTTTCGCCGGATCGCCGGGCAGGTTTCGGCCCAGGACCTGGCACACCGCCTGCCCGACCAAGGTCTGCCCAGTGAGTTGGCCGACCTGGCGCGCGCCATCAACGTCATGCTCGACCGGCTCGACCAGGGCGTGCGCCAACTGTCACAGTTCTCCGACGACCTGGCCCACGAGCTGCGCACGCCCATCGGCAACCTGATGGGCAAGGCCCAGGTGACCCTGGCCCGCGAGCGTGACGGCGACAAGTACCGCGAAGCGCTCGAAGACAGCGTCGAGGAACTGACCCGCCTCAACCGCATCATCAACGACATGCTGTTCCTCGCCCAGGTCAGCCAGCCGCAGACCCAGGTTGCCCTGACGCCACTGACGTTGGCGGACGAAGTGGCCCGGGTGAGTGAACTGTTCGCCTTCAGTGCCGAGCTCAAGGGCATTTCCCTGCACCTGCAAGGCTGGGGCACGGCTTTGGTGGACCGGTTGATGTTCCAGCGGGCGCTGTCGAACCTGCTGAGCAATGCGATTCGCCATGCCCCAGAGGGCAAGCCGGTCGCCGTGGGTATCGAGCGGCTGGGCAACGAGATTGCCGTGTGGGTACAGAATCAGGGCACGGGAATAGACGAGACGCACCTGCCGCACCTGTTCGAACGCTTTTACCGGGCAGGAGCCGGGCGTTCACGGCTGGAGGGCGGAACCGGGCTGGGGTTGGCGATCGTCAAGTCGATCATGCAATTGCATGGGGGGCGGGTCGAGGTCACGAGCCAGGTCGAAGGGCCGACGCGGTTCACCTTGGTATTCAAGGCCGAGTAAAGCTATCGCGGGGCAAGCCCGCTCCCACAGAAGCTCCAGCAAGCCTGTGGGAGGGACTTACCTCGCGATTGACTCAGCGCGAAGCGGCGACGATCAGCGCTTTCATCTCGGCCACCGCGGCCTTGAAGCCGACGAACAGCGCATGGGCCACCAGCGCATGGCCAATGTTCAGCTCGTTGATGCCCTTGATCGCGGCCACGGCCTCGACGTTGTGGTAATGCAGGCCATGACCGGCATTGACGATCAAGCCTTGACCAACCCCAAACGCCACGCCATCGACGATGCGCTTGAGTTCCTCGGCGACTTCGGTCGGCGTCTCGGCATCGGCGTAACGGCCGGTGTGCAACTCGATGGCCGGGGCGCCGACACGGCGCGAGGCCTCGATCTGCCGCTCGTCGGCATCGATGAACAGCGACACCTCGGCACCGGTGCGCGACAGGCGTTCGATAGCCGCCTTGATCCGCGCCTCTTGGCCGGCGACATCGAGGCCGCCTTCGGTGGTCAGTTCCTGGCGGGTTTCCGGCACCAGGCAGATATGCGCCGGGCGGATCTTCTCGGCGAAGGCCATCATCTCTTCGGTGACGCCCATCTCGAAGTTCATGCGGGTCTGCAGCACGTCCTTGAGCAGCAGCACGTCGCGCTCCTGAATGTGCCGGCGGTCTTCGCGCAGGTGCACGGTGATGCCGTCGGCACCCGCTTCCTCGGCGTCCAGGGCGGCCTTGACCGGGTCTGGATAGCGGGTGCCCCGGGCCTGGCGCAGGGTCGCCACGTGGTCGATGTTGACGCCGAGAAGCATGCGGTTGCTGTGAGTCACGAAGGGGCACTCCTGAAAGTTGAGGGCCACAGCATACGTCGTGCTCAGCGCTTGCGAAACAGTTCCCGGCTGACCAATGGCTTGGGCCCCAAGTGGACCGCTAGTGCCTGGCGCATCAAGCGCTTGGCGGCAAGCAAGGCGCCAGGCGCCTCCCAGTCGGCCTGGGCCAGGGCCAGCAGTTCGCCGCCCTTGAACAAACCGGGCTGGAACAGTTCGACCCGCTCAAGGCCCGCATCCACCTGCAGGCGATAAAGGCCTTCGGCGACCACAGGGCTGTCGTTGACGTCATGGTCCAGGGTGAAGGCATAACCCAGCTCATCCAGCAGGCGCCATTCGAAGGAGCGCAACAGCGGCTCCAGCGCACGCCCGGCGGCCAGGGCCTGCAAGGTCAGGGTGTAGTGCTCGAACAGCGCCGGATGCGGCGCCTCGGCGGGCAGCAGGCGCATCAGCAGTTCGTTGAGGTACAACCCGCTGAACAGCGCGTCGCCGTGCAACCAGGCTGCAATACCGACGGCATCCAGACGGCCGACGTTCTTCAACTCGCCGCGCCCGCGCAGCTCCACCTCCAGCGGCACGAACGGCCGCACCAGGCTACCGCCCTTGCCCCGCGCCCGGCGCAGCACGGCGCGTACCTTGCCTTGCGGGGTAAGAAAGTCCACCAGCGCACTGGTTTCCTTGTAGGCGCGGCTGTGCAGCACGTAGGCCGGCTGGGGGGTGGGTTGTTCCATCACAGACCACTCGATATCGGACATGACTGTGGGAGCGGCGTTGAGGGGCCCGACTTGCCCCGCGTTCGCCATCGCGAGGCAAGTCGGGCCGCCGCATCGCCGCTCCCACAGGAGCAGAGGCAGTGCCGCCGAAGGGTTTACAGGTCGCCGTAACCCAGCGAACGCAGGGCGCGCTCGTCGTCGGACCAGCCGCCCTTCACCTTGACCCACAGGTTGAGCATGACCTTGGAGTCGAACAGTACTTCCATGTCCTTGCGCGCCTCGGAGCCGATGCGCTTGATGCGCTCGCCCTTGTCGCCAATGATGATCTTCTTCTGGCCATCGCGTTCAACCAGGATCAGCGCATGGATGTGCAGCACATGGCCCTGCTGCTTGAACTCCTCGATCTCCACGGTGATCTGGTACGGCAGCTCGGCACCGAGCTGACGCATGATCTTCTCACGCACCAGCTCGGCGGCCAGGAAGCGGCTGCTGCGGTCGGTGATCTGGTCTTCGGGGAAGAAGTGTTCGTTCTCGGGCAGGTGCTTGGCGATCTGGGCTTCCAGCGCTTCGAGGTTGTGCCCCTGCTGCGCGGAAATCGGCATCACTTCGGCGTTCGGCAGCTGCTCTTGCAGCCATTGCAGATGCGGGATCAGCTCGGCCTTCTCTTCCATGCGGTCGGTTTTGTTGACCGCGATGATCAACGGGCCGGTCACGTACTGCACGCGCTCCAGCACCAACTGGTCCTCGTCGGTCCACTTGGTGCGGTCGACCACGAAGATCACCACGTCGACGTCCTTCAAGGCTGCCGAGGCGTTGCGGTTCATGTAGCGGTTCAGCGCCTTGTCGTTGGCCTTGTGCATGCCGGGGGTGTCGACGTAGATCGCCTGCACGTCACCCTCGGTCTTGATGCCGAGCATGTTGTGGCGGGTGGTCTGCGGCTTGCGCGAGGTGATCGCCAGCTTCTGGCCGAGGATGTGGTTGAGCAGCGTGGACTTGCCCACGTTGGGGCGACCGACGATGGCCACATAGCCGCAGCGGGTCGAAGTATTCTCAGTCATTGCCATTCTCCACGCCCAGGGCGATCAATGCGGCGGCGGCGGCGACCTGCTCGGCGATACGCCGGCTCACGCCCTGGCCGCGGCTTTTCTTGTTCAGCAGGACTACTTCGCATTCGACGAAGAAAGTCCGGCAATGCGGTTCGCCCTGGATATCCACCACTTCGTAACGTGGCAACTCGCAGGCACGCGACTGCAGGAACTCCTGCAGGCGCGTCTTGGGGTCCTTGTTGGTGTCGACCAGGGTCAGGCCATCGAACTCGTCGGTCAGCCAGGCGAGGATTCGCTCGCGTGCGGTCTGCATGTCGGCGTCCTGGTAGATCGCACCGATGAGGGCCTCGAGAGCGTCGGCAAGAATCGACTCGCGACGGAAGCCACCGCTTTTCAGCTCACCCGAACCCAGGCGCAGGTATTCGCCCAGGTCGAAGCCGCGGGCCAGCCGCGCCAGGGTCTCGCCCTTGACCAGACGGGCGCGAAGACGCGACAACTGGCCCTCACGCGCCTGCGGGAAGCGCTCGAACAGCGCCTCGCCGACCACGAAGTTGAGGATGGCATCGCCAAGGAACTCCAGGCGCTCGTTATTGCGCCCGGCGTAGCTGCGATGGGTCAGGGCCAGCAGCATCTGGTCCTGGTTCTTGAAGGTGTAGCCGAGCTTGCGCTCCAGGCGTGCAAGGGAACCACTCATGGGGCCACCCCGGCAATGTTCAACGCGTTGTTCAAATCAACATCCTGAAAGACGGTTTGACTGTGGTCAGACGCCGGAAACGGCGAAAGCCTCGCTCCCTGAGAACACAGCCTATGTCAGAAATGCAATCGGCGCCGTCCGTGGACAGCGCCGTCGTTACTCAATGGATCAGCCCGACCCGCGACAGGTTCGGGAAGTGGCTGAGTTTCGGCTCTGGCCAGCTCATCCAGACCGCAAAGGCCTTGCCGACGATATTCCGGTCCGGAACCATGCCATGCAGTTCCTTGGGAATGTTCGGATCATCCCAGAAGCGGCTGTCGTTGGAGTTGTCGCGGTTGTCACCCATCATGAAGTAGTGACCGGACGGCACGGTCCACTGCTGGTCCGGCGGCATGCGATAGCGGGTCATTTCCTTGCGGATCAGGTGCTCGGCTTCACCGAGCTTTTCCTTGTACAGCTCAGCGCTGCCCAGGGTGCCCGGCTCGCTGCCGACCAACTGCTCGGCAATCGCCTGGCCATTGACGAACAGCCGCTTGTCGGCGGTGTAGCGGATCACGTCGCCCGGCAGGCCGACCACACGCTTGATGTAGTTGACGTTGGGGTCGCTCGGGTAGCGGAACACCATCACATCCCCGCGCTGCGGATCACCCACCTCGATGACCTTCTTGTCGATCACCGGCAGGCGAATGCCGTAGGAGAACTTGTTCACCAGGATGAAGTCGCCCACTTCCAGCGTCGGCTTCATCGACCCCGAGGGGATCTGGAACGGCTCGACCAGGAACGAACGCAGCACCAGCACGATGAACAGCACCGGGAAGAACGACTTGCCGTATTCAACCAGCAAGGGTTCCTTGTTCAGGCGTTCGACCACGGCCATTTCAGGCTGGCTGACGCTGCCCTGGTAGTTGGCGATCGCCGCCCGCCGGCGCGGGGCCAGGAACAGCAGGTCGATCAGACCCAACAGACCGCAGACAGCGACGGCGATGACGAGCAACAGCGGGAAATTTAGCGACATAGGACCTAGCTATCCAACCTGAGCACAGCGAGGAAGGCTTCCTGTGGAATCTCCACGTTACCTACCTGCTTCATGCGTTTCTTACCGGCCTTCTGCTTCTCCAGCAGCTTCTTCTTACGGCTGACGTCGCCACCGTAGCACTTGGCCAGTACGTTCTTTCTGAGCGCCTTGACGGTTGTCCGCGCAATGATCTGGCCGCCGATAGCTGCCTGGATCGCCACGTCGAACATCTGCCTAGGGATCAGTTCCTTCATCTTTTCGGTCAACGCACGGCCTTTGTAGGCGGCGTTGTCGCGGTGCACGATCAGGGCCAGGGCATCGACCTTGTCGCCGTTGATCAGCACGTCCAGCTTGACCAGGTTGGCCGACTGGTAGCGGTCGAAATGGTAGTCCAGCGACGCGTAGCCGCGGCTGGTGGACTTGAGCCGGTCGAAGAAGTCCAGGACCACTTCGTTCATCGGCATGTCGTAGCGCACCTGCACCTGGCTGCCGAGGAACTGCATGTCGCGCTGCACGCCACGCTTCTCGATGCACAGAGTGATGACGTTGCCCAGGTGCTCCTGCGGCACGAGGATGGTCGCGGTGACGATCGGCTCGCGGAAGTCGGTGACGGACGAGACGTCCGGCAGCTTCGATGGGTTGTCGACGACGATGGTCTCGCCAGTCTTGAGCTCGAGCTCGTAGATCACGCTTGGCGCGGTGGTGATCAGGTCCAGGTCGTATTCGCGCTCCAGGCGCTCCTGGATGATCTCCATGTGCAGCATGCCGAGGAAGCCGCAACGGAAGCCGAAGCCCAGGGCATCGGAGCTTTCCGGCATGTATTGCAGCGACGAGTCGTTCAGGGTCAGCTTCTGCAGGGCGTCGCGGAAGTCCTCGAAGTCGTCGGAACTGACCGGGAACAGGCCCGCGTAAACCTGCGGCTGGATCTTCTTGAAGCCCGCCAGCATTTCGACTTCCGGGGTGCTGGACAGGGTCAGGGTGTCGCCCACCGGCGCACCATGGATGTCCTTGATGCTGGCGATGATGAAGCCCACTTCACCGGCTTTCAGATCAGCGGTCTGGGTGTGTTTCGGGGTGAACACACCAACGCTGTCGACCAGATGCACCTTGCCGGTGGACTTGACCAGGATCTTGTCGCCTTTCTTGACGCGGCCCTGGCGCACACGCACCAGCGAGACCACGCCCAGGTAGTTGTCGAACCAGGAGTCGATGATCAGCGCCTGCAGCGGGGCGTCGATCTCACCGGTCGGCGCGGGGATGGTATGTACCAGGCGCTCGAGCACCTCGTCGACGCCCATGCCGCTCTTGGCACTGCACGCCACGGCGTCGGTGGCGTCGATGCCGATGATCTTCTCGATCTCGTCCTTGACGCGGTCCGGGTCAGCCTGGGGCAGGTCCATCTTGTTCAGCACGGGCATGACTTCCAGGCCCTGCTCGATGGCGGTATAGCAGTTGGCCACCGATTGCGCCTCGACGCCCTGGCCGGCATCGACCACCAGCAGCGCGCCCTCGCACGCCGCCAGCGAGCGCGAGACTTCATAGGTGAAGTCAACGTGGCCGGGGGTGTCGATGAAGTTCAGCTGGTAGGTTTTACCATCCTGCGCCTTGTAGTGCAGCGTGACGCTGTGGGCCTTGATGGTGATACCGCGTTCGCGCTCCAAGTCCATGGAATCGAGGACCTGGGCTTCCATTTCGCGCGCCGACAGGCCACCGCACATCTGGATGAAACGGTCGGCCAGCGTCGACTTGCCATGGTCGATGTGGGCGATGATGGAGAAATTGCGGATATGACTCAAATCACTCACAGGTCAACACTCGAAAAGGCTGCGAGCCGGACGCCCGCCGAAAAATAGCCGGGAATTGTACCTCAAGCCGCAGGGATATGGGAGAACCCTTGTCACCTGCCTATCGGTTAGCGTGGGAGCGGGCTTACCCCGCGATGGCGTCCGATCAGTTGAAATTGTTGCCTGATCTGACAATATCGCGGGGCAAGCCCGCTCCCACGCAGGACCTTTACTCCTGCTTGCTCAAGAAAAAGGGCAGCCGAGGCTGCCCTTTCCTACCTTGCAATCCGCTTATTCAGCCAGTTTGAAGGTGATGAAGCTGGCACGCCCCTGGCGCAGCACGCGCATGGACACCGAACGGTTCTTCGGCAGTTCCTTGGCGATCTCGGTGAACTGCTTGGCCGAGGCAATGGCCTGGTTGTTCAGGTGGCTGATCACATCGCCCGGACGCAGGCCGATCATGGCCGCCGGGCCATCCTGGACTTCCTTGATGACCACCCCACCCTTGAGTTCGAGCGATTTTTTCTGCTCGACACTGAGGTCGGCGACAGATACGCCCAGACGGTTGCTGCTGCGCTCGGCGCTGCCATCGGCACCCGCACCCATGCCGATGTCGGCGTCATCCTCGGGCAATGCGCCGATGGTCACATCCAGGTTCTGGCGCTTGCCATTGCGGATGATCTCAAGCTTGGCTTTCTCGCCATCCTTCAGGCTGCCCACCAGGTGCGGCAGGTCGGCGGACATGACGATCGGCTGGCCATTCATGCTCAGGATCACGTCGCCCACCTGCAGGCCGCCCTTGGCTGCCGGGCCGTTTTCCAGGACCTGGGCCACCAGGGCACCGGCCGGCTTGTCCAGGCCGAACGACTCGGCCAGGTCCTTGTTGACCTCCTGGATCACCACGCCCAGCCAGCCGCGACTGACCTTGCCGTCTTTCTTCAGCTGGTTCGATACATCGATCGCCACGTCGATCGGGATGGCGAACGACAGGCCCATGAAGCCGCCGGAACGGGTGAAGATCTGCGAGTTGATGCCCACCACCTCGCCTTTCATGTTGAACAGCGGCCCACCGGAGTTGCCCGGGTTGATCGCCACGTCGGTCTGGATGAACGGCACATAGGTGTCGTTGGGCAGCGTGCGGCCCTTGGCGCTGACGATACCCTTGGTCACCGAGTGGTCGAAGCCGAACGGCGAACCGATGGCCAGCACCCATTCACCGACCTTGAGCTTTTCCGAATCGCCCAGTTTGACGGTCGGCAGGTTCTTGCCGTCGACCTTGAGCAACGCCACGTCGGTGCGTGGGTCGGTACCCACGAGCTTGGCCTGCAGCTCGCTGCGGTCGGACAGGCGGACGATGATCTCGTCAGCGTCGGCCACCACATGGTTGTTGGTCAGCACGTAGCCGTCACTGGAAATGATGAAGCCCGACCCCAGCGACTGCGCCTCACGCTGGCGATCACCGCGCGGCGAACGCGGCTGCTGCGGCATGTTGCGCTCGAAGAACTCGCGGAACATCGGCGGCAGGCCTTCGAGGTCGGGCATCTGCCCGGCGGCGACACGGCGGTCTGGCAGCTTCTGCTTGGTACTGATGTTGACCACCGCCGGCGAGGCCTGCTCGACCAGGGTGGTGAAGTCCGGCAGGGACTCCTCGGCCTGGGCACTGAGCACCTGGCCGAGCATCAGCACGGCAGCGAACATCGATAGGTAGGTTTTCAAGCGTGGTATTGACATACGGCTCCCGTCACAACGAGCGTAGTTAGCAGTAAGGTTCCCGCAGACGCAGGAAAGGCCAGACTCCGAGAAGCCTGACCTATAGAAAATTTGCGGCAGGATTGCAAATGACAATGCCTTAATTTCATGTCAGCTCTGTGTAACAAGAGCTGTCAGGGCACTGCTCAGTCATTGACGCGCCTGGGCATCCTGGGCCCGCATCGACAAGGCGACACGCTCGGCAGTGCCCAGCGGAATCTCGCCGACCACCGTGACCATCACCTTGCCCTTGGGCGTGGTCAGACGCCGCGATACTGCGACAGTAGGGCCGAGCTGGGCACGGGTATCGATACCGGGCTCGTTGCCGATCGGCTCGAGGAACACCGAAAAACGGGCCAGGCCATCGTCATACATCAGGCTGCTGACGGTACTCTTGCGCTCGGGGTCGCGCCGCACCGAGCTGTTGACCAGCTCGAAACCCGGCGGCAACCAGTCAGAACGCCACCCGGCAGCACTTTCGGAGGTGCCGGAGGCGACCTGTTCGACCGGCCTGCAGGAAGCACCGGCGCTGAGGTCGGCGTCGGTCGGCCCGTCGTCGGTGTCCAGGCGGGTCATCTGGAAGCGCTCGAGCAACTGGCCCTTGTCGTTGAGCATCAACGAGCGTAGAGGCAGGCCGGTACGCCGATCCAGGTGCAATTCGAAGGCATAGCGATGCTGGTCACGCGGGGTGAGCGAGACAATCACCGCGTCGCGCCCAGCGACGCGTGACTGGCCTGCCACGCTCAGGTCGTACCAGCTCATCAGTTTCAGGGGATCGAGCACCCGCGCGGCATTGTCCGGCGCGGCGGTCACGCTGCTGACCAGGTTGCCACTGACGCACTGCACCTTGCCGTCGACCCGCACGATTTCCTGGGCCGAGCCGTCGAGCTGCAGCAGACGCTCGCTGACCTTGCCGTTCTGGACACGATGCCAGATATCGTGGGATGAGAAGCTGCCGTTGCGTTCGTAGACGAAGGAACCCTGGTAACTCTGCTGCTGCTCGGCCCTTGCCAGCTTGTTGAGCCACTCGCTCGCCTCGGGCGAAGAGTTGGCGGCCAGGGCCTGTACCGTCAGGCTGCTGCCAAGCAGCAGCGACAGGAGAGGTAGCGCGCGCATGATCCTCCTTACTTAGCGGTTTTCCAGGCTAGCGGCGCGAGCGTAAGGCAGCGCGGTTTCGTTGCCCTTCAGCGCGGACTCCTGGGCGTGCTGGCGCAGGTAGCCTGGCAGGCGTTGATCCCAACCGGCCTGGTTCTGCAGCACACCGTTGGCCATCGGCCCGGTTGGTTGCTCGTTGCCTTCACTATAGCCTGCCAATACGGCCGGGCCTTGCACCTGCGGCATGCTCAGGCCCTGCTGGGCTGGCTGCTGGGCGGCCAGCTGGGCGCCAGTGATCTCGTCCTGGTTGTACAAACGCACACCCGCCAGTACGGCAACGGTTACCGAAGCGGCCACGGCCAGGCGGCCGATGGTGCGCCACGGGCCCTGCTTGACCTTGGCCGGCACGGCCTCGTCGGCCAGCGCCGCGGAAACCGCCGAGGCGATGTCCAGCTTGGGCAGCAGCAGCTCCTTGTGCATGGCTGCACGGGCAACCTGGTAACGCGACCAGGTGGCACGGGTTTCGGCATCGTCGACGGCGTTCAGCACGCGACGCAGTTCCAGTTCGTCCGCTTCGTTATCCATCACCGCGGACAGCGATTCCTGCAAAGCTTCACGACTCATGGCGGTTCCTCTCTTGGCTGTCGCCGCTGTCTCAGGTTTCCTGCAACAAAGGTTGCAGGGCTTTGTCTATGGCCTCCCGAGCGCGGAAGATTCGAGAGCGCACGGTACCCACCGGACATTGCATGACACTGGCAATGTCTTCGTAACTCAGTCCGTCGAATTCGCGCAGGGTCAGTGCCGTGCGCAAGTCTTCGGGCAATTGCTGGATGGTTCGATGGACGGTGCCTTCGATTTCATCCCGCAACAACGCGCGCTCTGGGGACTCGAGATCCTTGAGACCATGATCGCCGTCATAAAACTCCGCATCCTCGGAGCTCACATCGCTGTCTGGTGGCCGTCTTCCACGGGATACCAGGTAGTTCTTCGCCGTGTTGATGGCGATGCGGTACAGCCAGGTGTAGAACGCACTGTCACCGCGAAAATTCCCAAGCGCACGGTATGCCTTGATGAAGGCTTCCTGCGCCACGTCCTGCGCTTCATGGGTGTCGTGTACGAAACGCACGATCAACCCGAGAATCTTGTGCTGATACTTCAGCACCAACAGATCGAACGCTCGCCTGTCGCCACGCTGCACGCGCTCGACAAGCTGCTGATCCTCTTCCTGGGTTAGCATGAACACTCCTCAGTGATCTCGAAGGAGCGTTGCAACAGCCATCGTTCAGGCTTGCAACCATAGACTCGGGCTTTTCGCAAAAGTTCTCCCCTCCAAGCAAGTTTCCTGCGGCCCTTGGTCGGCTCGCACGGAAGACGCAACGCGGTCACGGCCGGCTGCGCCGATAATCAGTTTTCGTTACGCAGGTGCCAGCCCAGAATAGAGCCGGCGCCTTGCGTCGCCGCAGCAACCTGTGGCGTACGGGCAGCCTGTATAGGATTTCCAGGGGTATCGGAAAGTTCCCACAAAGATCGCCACCCACCCGCAAGTGCCATTGGAAATCAGGCGCCCGGGGCTGCTATAAAGGCACCCCGACCCGGTTTCACGATAGTTTCACAATGCCATCGGCGCCCGACTATTGTGCCGTGCCCCCTCCAAAGATTACTAGTGTCCCGACATGAGCCAACAATTCCAACATGATGTCCTGGTGATCGGTAGCGGTGCCGCCGGTCTCAGCCTGGCACTGAACCTTCCCGGCAACCTGCGCATTGCCGTGCTGAGCAAGGGCGACCTGGCCAACGGTTCTACCTTCTGGGCCCAGGGCGGTGTCGCCGCGGTGCTCGATGACACAGATACCGTGCAGTCGCATGTCGAAGACACGCTCAACGCCGGTGGCGGCCTGTGCCATGAAGATGCCGTGCGCTTCACCGTCGAGCACAGCCGCGAGGCCATCCAGTGGCTGATCGAGCAAGGCGTGCCGTTTACCCGCGACGAACACTACAGCGTCGACGATGGTGGTTTCGAGTTCCACCTGACCCGCGAAGGGGGCCATAGCCACCGGCGCATCATCCATGCCGCCGACGCAACCGGTGCCGCTATCTTCACCACGTTGCTGGAGCAGGCGCGCAAGCGGCCGAACATCCAGTTGCTGGAACAGCGCGTGGCCGTCGACCTGATCACCGAGCGGCGCCTGGGCCTGGACGGAGATCGCTGCCTTGGCGCCTACGTCCTGGACCGCAACACCGGCGAGGTGGACACCTTCGGTGCCCGTTTCACCGTGCTGGCCACCGGCGGCGCGGCCAAGGTCTACCTCTATACCAGTAATCCCGACGGTGCTTGCGGCGACGGCATCGCCATGGCTTGGCGCGCCGGCTGCCGGGTGGCCAACCTGGAGTTCAACCAGTTCCACCCAACCTGCCTGTACCATCCGCAGGCCAAGAGCTTCCTGATCACCGAGGCCCTGCGCGGCGAGGGCGCCCTGCTGCGCCTGCCCAACGGCGAGCGTTTCATGCCGCGCTTCGACCCACGTGAAGAGCTGGCGCCACGGGATATCGTCGCCCGCGCCATCGACCACGAGATGAAGCGCCTGGGGGTGGACTGCGTCTATCTGGATATCAGCCACAAGCCGGCCGACTTCATCAAGAGCCATTTCCCGACGGTCTACGAACGCTGCCTGACCTTCGGTATCGACATCACCCGCCAGCCTATCCCGGTGGTGCCTGCGGCCCATTACACCTGTGGCGGGGTAATGATCGACGAGCATGGCCACAGCGACGTGCCCGGCCTGTACGCCATCGGCGAAACCAGCTTCACCGGCCTGCATGGCGCCAACCGCATGGCCAGCAACTCGCTGCTCGAATGCTTCGTCTACGGCCGCGCCGCCGCCGCCGACATCGAGGCGCGCCTGGACCAGGTCGCCATGCCCCGCGCCCTGCCCTGCTGGGATGCCAGCCAGGTCACCGATTCGGACGAGGACGTGATCATCGCGCACAACTGGGACGAACTGCGGCGCTTCATGTGGGACTATGTGGGCATCGTGCGCACCAGCAAGCGCCTGCAACGGGCCGAGCACAGGGTGCGCATGCTGCTGGACGAAATCGACGAGTTCTACAGCAACTACAAGGTCAGCCGTGACCTGATCGAGCTGCGCAACCTGGCGCAGGTGGCCGAGCTGATGATCCGTTCGGCCATGCAGCGCAAGGAAAGCCGGGGCCTGCATTACACCTTGGATTATCCAGGGATGCTGCCTGAGGCCAGGGACACGATCCTGGTGCCACCGAACCACGAGTAAGACATGGACAGGCGTGGGAGCGCCGATGCGGCGATCCGACTTGCACCGCGAAGGGATGACAGCCTCTGTATCGTCATCGCGGCGCAAGCCCGCTCCCACGAACCGCCATCAAACGAGGGCTGGATCGATCACCAGCACCAGCTTCCCGGAAACCTGGTTGCTTGCCAGTTCCGCATAGGCCGCTTCGGCGAATTCGACCGGATAGGTATCGACCAGCTGTGGCGACAGTCGCCCCTCGGCGAACAACGGCCACACCTGCTGGCGCAATTCGCGCAACAATTCGGCCTTGAACCCGTCATCACGGTTGCGCAGCGTGGAGCCGGTGATTTCCAGGCGCTTGCCCAACACCAGCGCCAGGTCCAGCTCGACCTTGCGTCCGCCCATCAGACCAATGATCACCCAACGCCCGTCACGGGCCAGCAGCTGCAGGTTGAGCGGCGCATAACTGGCGCCCACCGGGTCCAGAATCACATCGAATGGACCAAGCTGCTTGAGGTCATCGAGGTTGCCATTGCGCACCACGCCACCTGCGGCCCCCAGCGACTCACAGTAGGCCAGCCGCTCCGGCGAGCCGACGCTGACCCACACCGGGTTGCCGAAGGCCTTGCACAGCTGGATCGCCGCCGAGCCCACACCACTGGCCCCGGCATGCACCAATACCTTCTCGCCAGCCTTCAATGCCCCCAGCTGGAAGATGTTCAGCCAGGCCGTGGCATACACCTCGGGAATCGCAGCGGCTTCCTGCAGGCTCAACCCTTCGGGCACCGGCAGCACATGACGGGCGTCGACCACCACCTCCTCGGCCATGCCACCACCGGCGAGCAATGCACAGACCCGGTCGCCCACACGCCAATCGGCACCCGCTCCGACTTCCTCGACGACGCCGGCGCATTCCAGCCCCATATAAGGGCTGGCACCAGGAGGCGGCGGGTACAGCCCCGCCCGCTGCAGCAGGTCGGCGCGGTTCAGGCCCGCGGCGGCCACGCGGATACGTACCTGCCCGGCATCGCAGGCCGGGCGCTCGGCCTCGACCCACGCCACATGTCCGTCAACGCCTTGCAATGCCTTCACAGTGCCTCCATAGTTGAATCATATGACCGAGCCTGGGCACGCCAAGTCCCAGGCTTTTTGCAGTATGCGTCCGGCTCCGATGGAACCGGCGAACGGATAAGACGGCCTACTATGCGTGATCAATTGCCTCCACGTCGAATCAGCATGAAGCATTTCCTCCCCAGCACCGCCCTCGCCCTCATGATCGGCCTGGGCAGCCTCACGCTCGGTGGCAATGCGGCCGCCGCCAACAAGTGGGACAGCCTGCAGCCGGACCGCGACGAAGTGGTCGCCAGCCTCAACATCGTCGAGCTGCTCAAGCGCCACCACTACAGCAAGCCGCCGCTGGACGACGCCCGTTCGGTCATCATCTATGACAGCTACATCAAGCTGCTCGACCCTTCGCGCAGCTACTTCACCGCAGCCGACATCGCCGAATTCGACAAATGGAAGACCCAGTTCGACGACTTCCTGAAAAGTGGCAACCTCGAGCCGGGCTTCACCATCTACAAGCGCTACCTGGACCGCGTGAAGTCGCGCCTGGACTTCGCCCTGGCGGAGCTGGCCAAGGGTGCCGACAAGATCGACTTCACGGTGAAGGAAGACCTGCTGGTCGACCGCAAGGACGCCCCGTGGATGAAGAACCAGGCCGAGCTCGACGACCTGTGGCGCAAGCGCGTCAAGGACGAAGTGCTGCGCCAGAAGATTGCCGGCAAGGATCCCAAGCAGATCCAGGAAACCCTGACCAAGCGCTACAAGAACCAGCTGGCGCGCCTGGACCAGACCCGCGCGGAAGACATCTTCCAGGCCTACATCAACACCTTCGCCCAGTCCTACGACCCGCATACCAATTACTTGTCGCCGGACAACGCCGAGAACTTCGACATCAACATGAGCCTGTCGCTCGAAGGCATCGGCGCGGTGCTGCAGAGCGACAACGACCAGGTCAAGATCGTACGCCTGGTACCGGCCGGCCCGGCCGCCAAGACCAAACAGGTGGCGCCGGCCGACAAGATCATCGGCGTCGCCCAGGGCAACAAGGAAATGGTCGACGTGGTCGGCTGGCGCCTTGACGAAGTGGTCAAGCTGATCCGCGGCCCGAAAGGCTCGGTGGTGCGCCTGGAGGTCATCCCGGCCAGCAACGCGCCGAACGACCAGACCAGCAAGATCGTCTCGATCACCCGCGAAGCGGTCAAGCTCGAGGAGCAGGCGGCGAAGAAGTCGGTGCTCAAGCTCAAGCAGGATGGCCGTGACTACAAGCTCGGCATCATCGAGATCCCGGCTTTCTACCTGGACTTCAAGGCATACCGCGCTGGCGATCCGGATTACAAGAGCACCACCCGCGACGTGAAGAAGCTGCTCACCGAGCTGCAGAAAGAGAAAGTCGACGGCGTGGTCATCGACCTGCGCAACAACGGTGGCGGCTCGCTGCAGGAAGCCACCGAGCTGACCAGCCTGTTCATCGAGAAGGGCCCGACCGTGCTGGTGCGCAACAGCGACGGGCGCGTCGACGTGCTCGAGGACGAGAACCCCGGCGCGTTCTACAAAGGCCCGCTGGCACTGCTGGTCAACCGCCTGTCGGCGTCCGCCTCGGAAATTTTCGCCGGCGCCATGCAGGACTACCACCGTGCGCTGATCATCGGTGGCCAGACCTTCGGCAAAGGCACCGTGCAGACCATCCAGCCGCTCAACCATGGCGAACTCAAGCTGACGCTGGCCAAGTTCTACCGGGTCTCCGGGCAGAGTACCCAGCACCAGGGCGTGCTGCCGGACATCGCCTACCCGTCGATCATCGACACCAAGGAAATCGGTGAAAGCGCCCTGCCTGAAGCCATGCCGTGGGACACCATCCGTCCAGTGGTCAAGCCTGCCTCCGATCCGTTCAAGCCGTTCCTCGCCCAGCTCAAAGCGCAGCATGAGGCGCGCAGTGACAAGGATGCCGAGTTCGTTTACATCCGCGACCGCCTGGCACTGACCCAGAAGCTGATGAACGAGAAGACCGTCAGCCTCAACGAGCAGCAGCGTCGCGCCCGCCACGACGAGATCGAAGCCAAGCAGCTGGCGCTGGAGAACATCCGGCGCAAGGCCAAGGGCGAAGAGCCGCTCAAGGAACTGAAGAAAGAGGACGAGGACGCCCTGCCCGCCGAGCCGGACGACACCAAGCCCGAGGACGATGCCTACCTGTCCGAGACCGGTCGCATCCTGCTCGACTACCTGAGCCTCAGCACCTCGGTGGCCAAGCACTGAAGTGATGGCAAAATAATGTGACCTGTCATCAAACAGTCATCGGACTGTCGTGAAATGGAAGGGCCGAACGTGCAAGCGTTTGGCCCTTTTCAATTCAGGAAGCAGTCCATGACCGTCACCGAACAGCTCAGCGCATTGAGTGCCATCCTGGCTCAACGCAGCATCCACTGTCTGTTCCAACCCATCGTCTGCCTCTCCGAACGGCGCATCCTCGGCTATGAGGCCCTGAGCCGCGGCCCCTCCAACAGCCCTTTGCACTCACCCCTGAACCTGTTCGCCATCGCCCGCCAGGCCGGTCGCCTGGGTGAACTGGAAGTGCTGTGCAGGGAAACCGCCTGCCGACGCTTCAGCGAGCTGAACCTGGCGGGCCAGCTGTTTCTCAACGTCTCGCCCGAGTCCCTGGTAGAACCCAACTACCCTTCCGGGCGCACCCTGCAAATGCTCGAACAGGTCGGCCTGGCCCCCAGCCGGGTGGTCATCGAACTGACCGAGCAGACGCCCACCGAAGATTTCCAACTGCTGTACAACGCCCTGCACCATTACCGCGACATGGGTTTTTCCATCGCCCTGGATGACCTGGGTGCTGGTTACTCCAGCCTGCGACTGTGGTCGGAACTGCGCCCGGACTACGTGAAAATCGACCGCCATTTCATCGATGGCATCCACCAGGACCCGCTCAAGCGTGAGTTCGTCGGCTCGATCCTGCAGATCGCACGCGCTTCCCGCGCCCAGGTGATCGCCGAAGGCATCGAACTGGCCGAGGAACTGGCCATACTGGGCGACATGGGCGTGGACCTGGTCCAGGGCTACCTGCTGGGGCGCCCCCAGGAGTTTCCCCCAGGTGACAGCCTCGGCCTGCTGCCCCCGGCACCGGATACCGTTGTGGCGCTGGACGAGGACAGCAGCGATCTCAGCGCCCTGCTCATCCTGCAACCCTCGGTCACGCGCGATACCCCCATTCAGCAAGTACTCGAGGCGTTCCACCGCCAGGCCAACCTCAATTCGCTCGCGGTACTGGACGAACGTGGCAAACCATGCGGTATCGTTCACCGCCATTCACTTGCCGATGCCCTGCTCAAGCCTTTTGGTACCGACCTGTTCGCCCGCAAGCCAATCAGCCGGTTGATGAGCCAGGACTTTCTCGCCGTTGAGCGCAGCCAGTCGCTGCAGCAGGTCAGCCGGCTGCTTACCAGCCGCGCCCGCCAGCGTATCGAGGAAGACTTCATCATCACCCAGAGTGGGCGTTATCTGGGGTTGGGGCGGGTGATCGACGTACTCAAGCTGATCACCGAACAGAAGATCCAGCAGGCCAGGCACGCGAACCCACTCACCCTGCTGCCCGGCAACGTACCGATCCAGCAGTGCCTGGCGCGCCTGCTGCTGCAACGGCGCGAGGCCGCCGTATGCTACGTGGATATCGACAACTTCAAACCCTTCAACGATATCTATGGCTATGCCCGTGGCGACGAAGTGCTGTTGTGCCTGGCGCAATGCCTGAGCGACTGCGTCGACCCAAGCAGGGATTTCGTCGGCCATATCGGTGGGGATGATTTCATGCTGGTATTGGGCTCGGCAGATTGGCAAGCGCGGCTTGAACTGCTACTGGAGGCATTCGCCCGGCAATGTCGACGCTTCTATCGCGGTGAACACTTGGAGGCCGGATGCTTTATTGCCCATAACCGTCAGGGTCAACGGGAAACCTTCGAACTGCTGTCGCTGTCGATCGGCGTGGTCTGGCTCAAGTCTGGAAGCTGCGCCGGGCTGGATGCCGGCCAGTTGGCCGAGCTCGCCTCACAGGCGAAAAGAAAGGCCAAGGAAACCGGCGGGGCGAGCCTGAGCCTGACCGATACGACGGTATTGGAGTAAACCTTGGCAGCCCCCGGCAACCGCGACCGCGCCAGGTAGCCCCTCTGCGCGGTTCAGGCCTCTTCCGGGTAGCGGTACTCGAACACCCGCACCACTTCCGAGGCATGCCAGGATGCCGCCTCCATGCCGTCCACCGGCCCGGAAAACCGTCCCAGGCGCTCGACACACTCGAAAAACCCGGTGCGTGGCAGGCGGCTGGCGCCTTGGCTGATCACCAGCGAACTGCGCAACGGCTGCTCGGCGCGGGCGTCGAGCACCGCCAGGTACTCAAGGGCTGCGGTCAAGGTCTGCATGGCCGGGCTGGGCAATTGCAAACGCTCGAGCAGTGCCCGGTAGGTCAGCAGATGGCGTTGCCGGCGGGCCAGGTCAAGCTCGCTCAGCAGGCCCTGCCATTGCTGACGGCTGATCCTGACCTGGCTCATGACGGCTCGCTCCAGCCGGCCACGCCCAAGTGCCACGCCAGGCTGCGTAGAATGGCCGCGTCGGGGCGGCGCTCCCCGGACTCGATCATGGCCAGGTATGCCGGGCTGATGCCGACACTGCGTGCCAGCTGCTCCGGCGCCAGCCCCTTGGCCTGACGCAAGGACGCCAGCTCAGCCAGTGAGGACAGGCTGGCGCTTGGTTGAGTGCTGGCAACATTGCTTTCGGTGACGGGTGCGCTAGCCGGTGCCTGGCCTGCGGCCGCGAGCAACGCCTGATACTGCTCCCAGGGAACCACTGCGTACTCGGGCTGACCGTCCCGGCTGATGACCTGAATACCCATACAACCCCCTTGACGTTGGATTACGGCATGTAATCCGTAGGCATAACCCTTATGCCAATTATATTACCAACCTCAGGGGTCTGTGCGGAATCAGCTACCGGGCCGTTCCAGGCGCAGCGCTTCGGGGGTTTCCGGCAACCGTTCGACCACGCGCAGCCGCTCCGGCGCCTGGCTGTCGCGCCAGGCCTTGAAGCGGCCCAGCTCATCAGCCACGGTCTTGAGCACCCAGCCCAGCACGGCGATGTCATCGAGCAGGCCGACACCCAGCAGCCAGTCGGGGATGGCATCCAGTGGGCTGACGAAGTAGAGCAGCCCGGCGACGATGGTCACCAGTGCCTTGGGGCTGACAGCGCGGTACTCGCCACGCCACCAGGCCAGGCAAAGCGCCTGCATCAGGCGCAGGTCCTCGCGCAGCTGGCCCAGCCTGGGCCCTTTGCGGGCCACTGCGAACAGCAGTGCCGGCAGCCGGCCGCGGCTGAGCAAGCGTTCGGCAAGGGGCAGGAAGCGGGTGAAATTCCAAGGTGCGCTCATAGGGCCTCCACAGGAGCCGGAGGTTATCCACATTTATTGTGGATAACCTTGTGAACAGGGCGGCATTGACGCCGCGTGGTGCCCACCGGGCAAGGGCCGGGTACGAATCGGGCGTTTTTTACACAACCGTTTCAAGCGCGCAAACGTTTTGCGACAAAGACGCCTGTATTCAGGCCGGACACTGCTTGCGACAGTGAATGACGCCAACGGTTCGCGTCAAGCGCTGCTGAAAACGACGACGCCCCGTCGAAACGGGGCGTCTTCATGCAACACGACGGCTGTTACTTGGCCGGTGCTTCGCCGGCCTTGGCCGGGTCTTTGATAGCCAGCAGTTCCAGGTCGAACACCAGGACCGAATTGGCCGGAATCAGCGGGCTCGGGCTCTGGGCGCCGTAGGCCAGTTCGGCCGGGATGTACAGCTTGTACTTCTCGCCGACATGCATCAGTTGCAGGCCTTCGACCCAACCCGGGATCACGCCGCTGACCGGCAGGTCGATCGGGCTGCCGCGCTCGACGGAGCTGTCGAATACCTTGCCGTCGGTCAGCTTGCCCTCGTAGTGGACGGTGACGACGTCGGTCGGCTTGGGTTGCGGGCCATCGGCCTTCTTCACCACTTCATACTGCAGGCCCGAGGCGGTGGTGATCACGCCAGGTTTCTTGCCGTTCTCCTCGAGGAACTTCTTGCCGGCGGCGGCTGCTTCCTCGCTGGCCTTGGTCAGGCGCTCTTCGGCGCGCTTCTGCAAGGCAGTGAAGGCTTCGACCAGCTCTTCGTCCTTGATGCGCTGTTCCTTCTTGCCAACAGCGTCCTCGATGCCTTGGGCGACGGCCTTCGAGTCGAGGTCGTCCATGCCTTCCTGGGCCAGGCTCTTGCCCATGTTCAGGCCGATACCGTAGGAGGCCTTCTGTGCTGGGGTCTTCAGCTCGACGCTGCTGGTCTGGGCGTCGCAACCGGCGAGGACCAGGCCTACCAGGGCAACCGCGGCCGCCAAACGATGCTGTTTCATGTAATTTCCTTGTTCATGCGCCATGAGGGCAATCAGGGTAAAGCCGCGAGCTTAGCAGGCGGCCGCGACCAATGGCTACCGGCATAAGAGCGGGTTGGGGGCTGGAAGTTCCTGGGTGAGCCCCTGCAGGAACTGACTCAGGCGATCCCGACCTGGTTGCGCCCGCTGTTCTTGGCCAGGTACAGCCCCTTGTCCGCCGCCGAGATCAGCTGCCGGCAATGGCTGCCGACACTCGGGGTCAGGGTCGCCAGGCCGATGCTCACGGTCAGGTGCGACGCCGCCTCGGGCACGGTATGGGCGATCTTCAGGCCCATGATGGTCTGGCGCAGTTTTTCGGCCACCAGGCGCGCGCCACCGGGCGAGGTGTTGGGCAGCACCAGGGCGAATTCCTCGCCGCCATAACGCGCCGGCAGGTCGGTAGGACGCGAGCAGCAGCCACGAATGGCCTCGGCCACCTTGCGCAAGGCCTCGTCGCCGGCCAGGTGGCCGAAACTGTCGTTGAACGCCTTGAAATAGTCGACGTCGATCATCAGCAGCGACAACTGCTGCTGCTCGCGAATCGCCCGGCGCCATTCCAGCTCCAGGTACTCGTCGAAGTGACGGCGGTTGGACAACCCGGTCAGGCCGTCCGAGTTCATCAGCCGCTGCAGCATCAGGTTGGTGTCGAGCAACTGCTGCTGGCTCACGCGCAGTGCGCGGTAGGCCTCGTCGCGCTGCAACAGGGTGAGGTAGGAGCGCGAGTGGTAGCGGATACGCGCCACCAGCTCGATGGTGTCCGGCAACTTGACCAGGTAGTCGTTGGCCCCGGCGGCGAAGGCCGCACTTTTGACCAGCGGGTCCTCCTTGGTCGACAGGACGATGATCGGAATGTCCTGGGTGGTCGGATTGTTGCGGTACTCGCGCACCAGGGTCAGGCCATCGAGGCCCGGCATGATCAGGTCCTGGAGGATGACCGTGGGCTTGATGCGCATGGCCTGGGCCACCGCCTGGTGCGGGTCGGCGCAGAAGTGGAAGTCGATGTTCTCTTCATGGGCGAGGCCACGGCGCACCGCTTCGCCGATCATGGCCTGATCGTCGACCAGCAGGACCATCGCCGCACTTTCGTTGATGGTCGTGAAACCTTCGATCGGTAGATCATTCATGCGTAATCACCCGTCTACTGCCGGCCACGCGGCGCGACTCAATACATATCGTCATTTCGGAAAGATTTCCATCAGTCGTCCGGCGATTCGCTCCAGCGGACGTATTTCCACCGCCGCGTCGATCGCCGCGGCGGCCTTGGGCATGCCATACACCGCGCTGCTCTGCTGGTCCTGAGCGATGGTCAGGAAACCCTGCTGGCGCATCAGTTTCAGACCTTGGGCGCCGTCGCGCCCCATGCCGGTGAGCAGCACGCCCACCGCATCGCCGGACCAGCAACGCGCCACGCTCTCGAAGAACACATCGATCGAGGGCCGGTAGATTTCGTTGACGGGGTCGGCAGTGTAGGCCAGCTCGCCATTCTTAAGGAGGCGAATATGGTGGTTGGTGCCGGCCAGCAGCACCTGCCCCGGCTGCGGCGATTCACCCTCGCGGGCCAGGCGCACCGGCAGGCCAGAGGCGCTGCTGAGCCACTCGGCCATGCCGGCGGCGAATACCTGGTCAACATGCTGGACCAGCACGATGGCCGCCGGAAAACTGCGCGGCAGCCCCTTGAGCAGTACCTCCAGGGCAGCCGGCCCACCCGCGGACGAGCCGATGGCCACCAGCGCGCGGCGCTGCGAGGCCTCGCGCAGCGGCACGGCCACGGCCCGAGCGGTGCTGGGCCGCTGCTGGCCGATCAGCCAGCCGATATTGAGGATCTTGCGCAGCAGTGGCGCGGCTGCCTCGCGTGCATCGCCCGCGCCCAATGCCGGGGTGTCGACCACATCCAGGGCGCCATGGCCCATGGCCTCGAACACCCGGTGCACGTTCTGCTTGCGATCCACGGTGACAATGACGATGGCGCAGGGGGTTTCGGCCATGATTCGCCGGGTCGCTTCCACGCCGTCCATGACCGGCATGATCAGGTCCATGAGGATCAGGTCCGGCGTCTGCTCGGCGCACAGGCGCACCGCCTCGGCGCCATTGCCGGCGACCCAGATCACCTGGTGCGCAGGCTCGAATGCCAACGCCCGGCGCAGGGCCTCGACGGCCATGGGCATGTCGTTGACAATGGCGATTCTCATCCCTGGGCACCTCCGATCAGCTCCTCGACCGCATCCAGCAACGCATCGTCATGGAAGCTGGCCTTGGCCAAATAATAGTCGGCACCGGCATCCAGTCCACGACGCCGGTCTTCTTCGCGATCCTTGTAGGACACCACCATCACCGGCAGCGATTGCAGGCGGTTGTCGCGCCGCACCAGGGTGACCAGCTCGATCCCGTCCATGCGCGGCATGTCGATGTCGGTGATCAACAGGTCGAAATCATCGCTGCGCAGCGCGTTCCAGCCGTCCATGCCATCCACGGCCACCGCCACTTCGTAGCCGCGGTGGCCCAGCAGCTTGCGTTGCAGCTCGCGCACGGTGAGCGAGTCGTCGACCACCAGGATGCGCTTGCGCACCGCACCCTTGGCGCCCCGCCCACCGCGCTCGATACGCTCCAGGCGGCCGGTGCTGAGCAGCTTGTCCACCGAGCGCAGCAAGTCCTCGACATCGACGATGAGCACCACCGAACCGTCGTCGAGCAAGGCCCCGGCGGAGATGTCCTGGACTTTGCCCAGGCGGGGATCCAGCGGCATCACCACCAGCACCCGCTCGCCGATCAGCCGCTCGACGGCCACCCCATAGAGCTGCTCGCGCTCGCGGATCACCACCACCCGCAGGCTCTGTTCGTCGCCCTGGGCCGCCGGCCGGTTGAGAAGCTGGCTGGCGGCCACCAGGCCGATGTGTCGCCCTTCGTGCCAGAAGTGCTGCCGCCCTTCGATCTGCACGATGGCCTCGGCCGCCACGTCGACGGTGCGCTCGATATGCGCCAGCGGAAAGGCGTAGGCCTCGCCGCCCACCTCGACGACCAGGCTGCGAACCACCGACAAGGTCAACGGCACTTCCACATGGAAGCAACATCCCTGGCCGGCCACCTGAGTCAACTCGATGGAGCCGCGCAGCTCACGGACCATGTGCTGCACCGCATCCAGGCCGACACCGCGCCCGGACACTTCGGTGACCGTGTCGCGCAGGCTAAAACCCGGCAGGAACAGGAATGTCAGCAGCTCGGCCTCGCTCATCTGCGCCACCGTCTCGGCCGGTGACAATGCGCGCTCGACGATACTCTCGCGCAAGCGCTGCAGATCGATGCCGGCACCGTCGTCAGACAGTTCGAGGATCAGCAGCCCGGCCTGGTGCGAGGCGCGCAGGCGCACGGTGCCCTCGCTCGGTTTGCCGGCCAGCAAGCGCTGCTCGGGCAGTTCGATGCCATGATCGACCGCGTTGCGCAGCAGGTGCGTCAGCGGTGCCTCGAGCTTTTCCAGCACGTCACGGTCGACCTGGGTCTTCTCGCCCTCGATCAACAGGCGCACCGGCTTGTCCAGTGAGCGCCCGAGGTCGCGGACCATCCGGCTCTGGCCGGTGAGCACATCGGCGAACGGACGCATGCGACAGGCCAGCGCCGTGTCGTACAGCAGTTGCGCGCGCTGGCTGGCCTGCCAACCGAATTCGTCGAGATCGGCCGCCTGCTGCAAGAGGATCTGCTGGGTTTCAGCCAGCAACTGCTGGGTCTGGGCCAGCGCTTCCAGCACCTCCGGCCCCTGCCCGCTCTCTTCCAGCTGGGCCTTCAGGCCATCGAGGCCGCGCATGCCCTGGCCATGCATGCGCTTCAGGCGCTGCAAGGTGGCCAGGTAGGGTTTCAGCCGCTGGGTCTCGACCAGCGACTTGCTCGACAGGTCCAGCAGGCTGTTCAGCCGGTCGGCGGTCACCCGCAATACCCGCTCTCCCCCCTCGCCACCGCGCTTGCCGGCCTTGCGGGCAGGCACGGGCTCAGCTTCCGGTTCAGGCTCCGTGGGGGCCTGGAGCGTTGGCTCGGGTTCCGGCCGCGCTGGCATGGCAGCGGGCGGCGCGCTTGGAACGCCAGCCTGCGCGATCACCGACACGGGCGCCGAAGGGTCGAGCAGTGTTGTCATCTGTGCCAGGAACACCGCCACGGCGGCTTCGCCGCCCTGATCTCCAGGGGTCGCGATACGCATCAACAGGTCGGTACCTTGCAACAAGGCGTCGATATGCTCCGGGCGCAGCAGCAGGCGGCCCTCCTGAGCGGCCACCAGACAGTCTTCCATGACGTGGGCGACGCTGACCCCGGCATCGATGCCGACAATGCGCGCCGCCCCCTTGAGCGAGTGCGCCGCACGCATGCAGGCCTCGAGTTGATCGGGTTGCGCAGGGTTGCGCTCCAGCGCCATCAAGCCGGCGCTGAGCACCTGGGTCTGGGCCTCGGCCTCCAGGCTGAACAGCTCGAGCAGCGACGCATCGCGCATTTGCTCCGGGGTCATGACAGGCTCCGCTTCACGGCTGACATCAGGTGTTGTTCATCCAGCACTCGCACGCTGCGCCCTCGCCACTGCAACACGGCAGCGGTGAAATGCGCCGCATCGCGGCCGTTGTCCTGGCCCGCAAGGTCAAGACGATGGATGCCGTCGATCTCGTCCACCGGCACCACCACCGGCCCGCCCTCGGCCGCCAGAATCAGCATGCGCGGCATGCTCCGCCCGGTGCGCTCCGCGCCCGCCTGCGTCGGCACGCCCAGCAGGTCGGCGAGCGACAGGCAAGGCACCAGCGCACCACGCACATTGGCGACGCCCTGCAGCACACGCGAGCGCTGGTGCGGCAACGAGTGCACCGGCTGCGCCGGGGCGATCTCGGCCAGGCAGGCGGTGGCCAGGGCCAGCCACTCCTCGCCCAGGCGGAACAGCAGCATCGAGCGGCCGACCGCGCATTCCTCCACGATGGCCGTTTCGACCTGCTCGTCCTGGACCAGCGCATAGCGGTCCAGCAGGCGCGTGGCCGCGTCGGCGTACACCTCGCAATTGCGGCAGTGCACATGCCGCTCCAGCAACGGGCACTGCTTGTCGCCATGCACGCCGATGCGGTTCCAGCAATCATCGATGGGCTGGTCGTCATTGGCGATCAGTTGCATATGGTATCCGCCGCTCATCGTTCAGACTCCCTGCCAGCTCGGGCGGCACGCTCCTGCAGGCGCCGGGCACCGGCATCGTCCCCCTGCGCGGCCAGCAGCATGGCCAGGTGCATCAGTGCCTCAGGGTGCTGCGGCTCGAGGTAGAGCGCCTTGCGATAATGGGTGATGGCCTGCGCGGCATCGCCTTCGGTGTCACTGAGCAACCCCAGCCAGTAATAGACCTGCGCCTTGGGGGCGAACTGGCGCAGATAGCGTTCGCAGTCCGCCCTGGCCTGCTGGTTTTCACCGGCATTGGCCTGCCGGGCAATGAGGGCCAGCAACTGCGCTTCGCCCTGCGCCGGGACCGGCGCCGCTGGCACGGCGCTCGACTTGGCGGCTCGGGGCGGCAGTGCCACGAGACGCGGCGACGGCGGCGCGACTGGCTGGCGCGCAACCGGCAACGGCTTGGCAACAGGCGGTGGGGCATCATCCTGGCGCACATAGGCGAATGACTGGGCGATCCCCAGCGGGCGCATGCCCAGGCGCGCCAGCAGGCTGCCCTCGGCGGGGCCGATGAACAGCACGCCCTGGGCGTGGATCAGGCGCTTGAGTACCTCGAACACCCGCTGCTGGGTCGGAACATCGAAGTAGATCAGCAAGTTGCGGCAGAACACAAAATCGTACAACCCTTCACGCGCCTTGAGCGCCGGGTCGAGCACGTTGCCCGCCTGCAGGCTGACTTGCTGGCGCACCCGCTCATCCAGGCGATGGGTATCGCCGCTTGGGCTGAAGTGCCGCTCGCGAAAGGCCAGCTCGCTGCCGCGGAAGGAGTTGCGCCCGTAAAGCGCCTGCTCGCCCTTGGCCACCGAACTGGGGCTGATATCAATGCCATCGACGCGGAAAGCGCCCGGGCTCAGGCCACCGTCGAGCAAGGCCATGGCGATCGAGTAGGGCTCCTCGCCCGTCGAGCACGGCAGGCTGAGGATGCGCAAGGGCCGTGCGCCGGCAAGTTCTGCCGCACGCTTGTGCGCCAGCCCCGCCAGCGCGGTGAAGGATTCGGGGTAACGGAAGAACCAGGTCTCCGGAACGATGACCGCCTCGATCAAGGCCTGCTGCTCATCGCTGGACTGCTGCAAACGCAGCCAATAGTCGTCGAGATCCGCAGCCTGCACGAGCGTGCAGCGCTGGCGCAGTGCGCGCTCGACCATCGCTGCGCCGACCGACTCCACGTCCAGCCCGATACGTTCCTGCAGGAAACGGAAGAAACGTTGCTCGCTCATGCTGGCTCCTGCCCGGGCTCGACGGGGTACAGCAGCTCACGCACCGCGTCCGACAACAGGTCGTTCACCTGGATGCGCTGCAACAAACCGCGGGCGTCCTGGCGCACCGGCCCGAGGTAGCGCGCGTCGGCATTGTCCAGGCCGTATGGCTGGAATTCCTCGGGGGCACAGCGCAGCGTATCGGTGGCCTGCTCCAGGACAAGCCCCAGTTGCAGGTGAGGACGGCGCGGGTCAGCGCGATAGTGCACCAGGACCATCCGCGTACTGCTGCGCGACTGTGCCGGCATGCCGAAGCTCAGCGCCGACAGGTCGATCACCGGTACCAACGCACCACGGTGGGCGAGCACGCCGGCCACCCAGCCCGGCGCCTGGGCGATGGGTTTGAGGGTACGGCACGGCAGCACTTCGATCACCTCACGCACGTCCAGGGCGAAGCGCTGGTCGGCGATGCGAAATTGCAGGTACAGCACGCCCTTGCCGGCTGATTCGCGATCCTCGCGAGGGGACGGTTCGTTCATCGTCGTCAGACTTTGAACCGCGAAACACCGCCACGCAGCCCGGCGGCTACCTGGCTCAGTTCGTCGATGGCGAAGCTGGCCTGGCGCAGCGATTCCACGGTCTGGGTACTGGCATCGCTGAGCTGGGCCAGTGCCTGGTTGATCTGCTCGGCGCCGGTGGCCTGGGCCTGCATGCCCTCGTTGACCATCAGCACCCGCGGCGCCAGCGCCTGTACCTGATGGATGATCTGGCTGAGCTGCTCGCCCACTTGCTGCACCTCGAACATGCCGCGGCGCACTTCCTCGGAGAACTTGTCCATGCCCATCACCCCGGCCGACACCGCCGACTGGATCTCGCGCACCATCTGCTCGATGTCATAGGTGGCCACGGCGGTCTGGTCGGCCAGCCGGCGTACTTCGGTGGCGACCACGGCGAAACCGCGACCGTACTCACCGGCCTTCTCTGCCTCGATGGCGGCGTTGAGCGACAGCAGGTTGGTCTGGTCGGCGACCTTGACGATGGTCACCACCATCTGCGTGATATTGCTGGCCTTCTCGTTGAGGATCGCCAGCTTGGCGTTGACCAGATCGGCGGCGCCCATCACCTGGTGCATGGTTTCCTCCATGCGCGCCAGGCCCTGCTGGCCGGCACCGGCAAGGCTCGAGGCCTGGTCGGCCGACGAAGTGACTTCGGTCATGGTGCGCACCAGGTCCCGCGAGGTCGCGGCGATTTCCCGCGAGGTGGCGCCGATCTCGGTGGTGGTGGCGGCTGTCTCGGTGGCGGTGGCCTGCTGCTGCTTGGAGGTGGCGGCGATCTCGGTGACCGAGGTGGTCACCTGCACCGACGAGCGCTGGGCTTGCGACACCAGGTTGGCCAGGGATTCGGCCATTTCGTTGAAGCCACCCTCGATCGCGCCGAACTCATCCTTGCGGTCCAGGCTCAGGCGCATGCTCAGGTCGCCCGAACGCAGGCCGTCGAGGGCATGCACAATGCGTTGCATGGGGGCGGTGATCGCGCGCATCAGCAGCAGGCCGCAAACGCCGGCGGCGACGATTGCCAGCAGCAGCGAGACGATCATGCTGCCTTTGGCGGTGGCCACGGCGCTGACGATATCATTGGTGGCGTTGTCGGCCGACTCCCGGTTGCGCTCGATCACTTCGTTCAGATGCAGGCGCCCTTCTCTCCAGGCGGGCGTCAGCACCTCGGCGATCAAGCGCTGGGCTTCGGCGTAGTTCTTCTGGCGATAGGTTTCCAGGACCTGATCGACGATCTTGACGTAAGCCTCTTCCTGGCGCGTGAAATCGTCGAACGCGGCCTGGTCGGCCGGGTCGCGGATAGTGCCCTGGTAGCTGGCCATATGCTGCTTCAGACGGTCGTCGAAACTCTTGAACAACTCGGCATCGGTCGTGGTGAACTCGCGGTGGTTCGACAGGCCGACCAGTTGCTGGCTGGTCACGTAGCTGTCGACCCAGGCGCTGCGGATCATCGAGCTGTAGTAGAGCCCGGGAATGCTGTCGGACCCTACCGCCTCCTCGCTGGACTCGATCGCCACCAGCCGCGAGTAGGCGGCCACGATCATCAGCAGCATGATGGCGATGATCACGGCGAAACTTGCCAGGATCCGTTGGCGCAAGGTCCAGTTCTTCACATTCAGCCCTCAGGAATTCGATACGAGCGGGAAAAATCGCCGAAGTATAGCCCAGGCTTCCTACGTATTTGCGGCTGAATGCTGCTGTATTCAGGCCTCCGTGCCCATTGATATGGCCAATTGCAGGCTCATTGATCCGCGGCAAGCCTGACCTGGTTCTCCAGCTCCAGGCGCAAGGCAGGGTCCAGACGCAGCTGGCGCGCCAGTTCGTCGAGGTAGGCGCGCTCCATGAAATTCTCCTGGTCGACCATCATCACGCTGGCCAGGTACATCTCTGCGGCCATTTCCGGCGTCTGCGCGGCGCGGGCCACTTCGGCCGGATCCAGCGGCTTGTTCAGTTCGGCGTGCAGCCAGTGCTGCAACTCGCGGTCGCTGTCCAGGCGAGTGAACTCGCCTTCGATCAGGGCCCGCTCACGGTCATCGATATGGCCGTCGGACTTGGCTGCCGCCACCAGCGCCCGCAGCACTGCCTGGCTGTGTTGCTCGACCTGGGCCGGCGGCAGGCGATCCAGCGTCTGCGGCTGCTGATCGCCGGCGCCCTGGCGTGCCTGCCAGTTGCCATAGGCCTTGTAGGCCAGCACCCCGAGCGCGGCCAGGCCGCCGTAGGTCAGGGCCTTGCCGCCGTACTTGCGGGCCTTCTTGTTGCCCAGCAGCAAGCCCATGGCCCCCGCTGCCAACGCGCCACCGCCCGCACCGGACAACAGGCTGCCAAGGTTCCCCGAACCTTTGTCGCTGACGCCCTTGCCCTGCTGGTTCTGCAGCAGGGATTGACCGGTTTTCAAAAGCTGATCGAGCAGACCACGCGTGTTCATCTGACAGGCCTCGCAAACATTCACGGTTGAGAAGGCCCCAGAGTAGGCCGACAAGCTGAAGCCTCGCTTAACGCATTTGCATCCGAATGTTGCCCTCCTCGGTTTGTTGCCACGGCCAGTCGCTTCTAATCTGTAGCGTCACTGCGGCACAGTGCGCTCGAGGACCACAAGGAGAACCGCTCCATGCAAACCCGAATGCTGATCAACGGTCACCTGGTGAACGGCGAAGGCCCGGTCTGGACCGTGCTCGACCCGGCCAAGGGCAGCGCCCTGGCACAGATCAACGAAGCCACCGAGGCCCAGGTCGACATCGCCGTGCGCGCCGCCGACCAAGCCTTCGAGCACTGGTCGCAGAGCACGCCGAAGGAGCGCGCCAACGCGTTGCTGGCCATTGCCGAGGTCATCGAACGACACGGCGAGGAACTGGCCCGGCTGGAATCGGACAACTGCGGCAAGCCCTATGCCGCGGCGCTCGGCGACGAGATCCCGGCCATCGCCGATGTGTTCCGCTACTTCGCCGGTGCCGCACGCTGCCTGGGTGGCCTGGCGGCGGGCGAGTACCTGCCCGGGCACACGTCGATGATCCGCCGCGACCCGCTGGGCGTGGTCGCCTCCATCGCGCCTTGGAACTACCCGCTGATGATGCTGGCCTGGAAGATTGCCCCCGCGTTGGCTGCCGGCAACACCGTGGTCATCAAGCCATCGGAGTTGACCCCGCTGACCGCCCTGCGTCTTGGTGAGCTGGTCCGTGAGCTGCTGCCGGCCGGCGTGCTCAATATCCTTTTCGGCCGTGGCCAGACCGTCGGCAACCCATTGGTCACCCATGCCAAGGTGCGCATGGTGTCGCTGACCGGCTCCATCCCCACCGGCGCGCACATCATTGGCGCCACCGCCGACAGCGTGAAGCGCATGCACATGGAATTGGGCGGCAAGGCACCGGTGCTGGTGTTCGACGACGCTGACCTCGACGCTGCCATCGATGGCATCCGCACCTTCGGCTTCTACAACGCCGGGCAGGACTGCACCGCCGCCTGCCGGCTGTACGTGCAGGACGGCATCTACGAACGCTTCGTCGAACGCTTGGGCGCGGCGGTGGCGAGCATCAAGCCAGGCCCACAGCAGGCGGCCGACACCGAACTCGGCCCGTTGATCAGCGCCCAGCATCGCGACAAGGTCGCCGGCCTGGTGAACCGCGCCATCGCCCAGCCGCACATCCGCCTGGTCACCGGTGGCAAGGCACTGCCCGGTGATGGCTTCTTCTTCGCCCCGACCGTGCTGGCCGATGCGCTGCAGGACGACGAAATCGTCCGCCACGAGGTGTTCGGCCCGGTGGTGTCAGTCACCCGCTTCAGCGACGAAGCCCAGGCGCTGGAATGGGCCAACGACTCGGAGTATGGCCTGGCCTCGTCGGTGTGGACCCGTGACAGCGGACGCGCCCACCGCCTCGCCGCACGGCTGCAATATGGCTGCACTTGGGTCAACACGCATTTCATGCTGGTCAGCGAGATGCCGCACGGCGGGCAGAAGCATTCCGGCTATGGCAAGGACATGTCGATGTACGGGCTGGAGGACTACACCTGTGTGCGCCATGTGATGTTCAAGCACTGATGCACCACTAGCCGGTGGGGGCAAAACACCCACCGGCTTTTTTCCTGCAAAGCAACGCGATTTTTCCTGCCTATCGCCTGAACTACACCCTACCGCCGATCTATTGAGTTCAATGGCGCTGGTATCACAGACTGATACCATGAATAATCGTCAACGTGCGTTACTCGAACTTGTCTTCAACAAGCCCGTTCCCCGAACGCTGGACTGGTCGCGCCTGGAGTCCCTGTTGGTCTCGCTCGGTGCCCGGGTTATCGAGGGTAGAGGCTCGCGTGTGCGCTTCGAACTCAACGGTGAGGTTGCGACCTTTCATCGCCCTCACCCCGACCGGCACGCCAAACCCTATCAGGTGCGCGATGCCCGCCAGTTCCTGGAGCAGGCAGGAGTTACACCATGAATGTGATGAATTACCGCGGCTACTCGGCGCGCATCGAATACAGCGACGAAGACCAGTTGCTGATCGGCCATGTCGCCGGGATCCGCGACGTGATCGGCTTCCATGGCGAGTCGATCAGTGAATTGCGCCAGGCGTTCGAGGAAGCTGTCGACGACTACCTCGAAACCTGTCGGCGCCTGGGGCGTGAACCGCAGAAAACTTACTCCGGCAAACTCAGCCTGCGTCTGGAGCCTGCTCTCCACGCCAGCGTGGCGGCCAAGGCCGAGCTGGCGCAGAAGAGCATCAACCAGTGGGTCAGCGACATCCTCAGCCAGGCCGCCTGCAGCTGAGTCAGTCGCGCAGGTCCGATTCGTGGATCGGGTTGGCCCGGCTTGTCGCGCGTTGGTATTGCGCCGGCCAGGTCGCCTTGTTGCCGCCCAGGTCGTCGTCGGCGTGCAATGGCCAGTAAGGGTCGCGCAACAGTTCGCGGGCCAGGAAGATCACATCGGCCTGGCCGGTGCGCAGGATATGCTCGGCCTGGGCCGGCTCGGTGATCATGCCGACGGTGCCGGTGGCGATCTCCGACTCCTTGCGCACCCGCTCGGCGAAACGGGTCTGGTAGCCGGGGCCAGTGGGGATTTCTGCATTGACCGAGGTCCCTCCCGACGACACGTCGATCAGGTCGACGCCCAGGGCGCGCAGTCGGCGGGCCAGCTCCACGGTTTCATCCGGGTTCCAGCCATCCTCGACCCAGTCGGTGGCCGACACCCGCACCAACAGCGGCAGCTCCTGTGGCCAGGCCTGGCGCACCGCCTCGGCGACTTGCAGGGTCAGGCGGATACGGTTCTCAAAGCAGCTGCCGTACTCGTCGCGGCGCTGGTTGCTCAGCGGTGAGAGGAACTGGTGCAGCAGGTAGCCGTGGGCAGCGTGAATCTCGACCACCTTGAAGCCGGCCTTCAAGGCCCGCTCGGTGGCGGCGACGAACGCGCTGACGACCTGCTGGATCTCGTCCTTGCTCAGTTCATGGGGGACGGTGTGCTCGGGGTCGAAGGCAATCCTGGAGGGTCCTACCGGCTGCCAGCCGCCGTCTTCAAGCTTGACGCTGCCGTGCTTGCCCAGCCACGGCCTGTGGGTGCTGGCCTTGCGTCCGGCGTGGGCCAGCTGGATGCCGGGGACGGCGCCCTGGGCAGTGATGAAGCGGGTGATGCGCTGCAGCGCGGGGATCTGCGCGTCGTTCCACAGGCCGAGGTCTTCTGCAGTGATGCGCCCATCGGCGGTGACCGCGACCGCTTCACTGATCACCAGGCCGGCGCCACCGACAGCGCGGCTGCCCAGGTGCACCAGGTGCCAGTCATTGGCCAGGCCGTCGACGGCGGAGTACTGGCACATGGGGGAAACGGCGATACGGTTGGGCAGGGTCAGCTGACGCAGGGTGTAGGGTTCGAGCAGCAGGCTCATGGCGCACCTCCCAGGGACTCCAATGGTTGCCGGGCCGGCATTTGTAGTGGGGCGTGGGCCGGTACCGGTAGGTTTCAGCCTAGACCATGGCTCCGAGGGGCGTTCGCCCATCGCCCTGCGCCGCTCGTTCCTCCTCGCGCAAGGTCAGCACCTCGACGCCTCTCTGCGTCACCACCACGGTGTGCTCCCATTGCGCCGACAGGCTTCGGTCACGGGTAATTACCGTCCAGCCATCGCGCAAACCGCGGGTCCCGCGCCCACCCTGGTTGATCATCGGCTCGATGGTGAACACCATCCCTGGTTGCAGCTTCATGCCCGTGCCACGCTGGCCGTAGTGCAGCACCTCCGGCGCCTCGTGCATCTGCGTGCCGATGCCGTGCCCGCAATACTCGCGCACCACGCTGTAGCCGGCGGCCTCGGCATGGGCCTGGATGGCGTGGCCGATATCACCGAGGGTCGCGCCGGGGCGCACCTGCTCGATGCCCTTCCACAGCGCGGCATAGGTGGTGTCCACCAGCCGCCGGGCCTCTTCGCCGATCTGGCCGATGCTGTACATCTTCGACGAATCGGCGATATAGCCGCCCTGCTCCAGGGTGATGTCGACGTTGACGATCGAACCCTCCTTCAGCACCTCGTCGGCCTTGGGCATGCCATGGCAGACCACATGGTCCACCGAGGTGTTCAGGGCAAAGGGAAAACCATACTGGCCCTTGCTCGCCGGCCGCGCCTGGAGGGTCTGGACGATGAAGGCCTCGGCGCGGTCGTTGATCTGCATGGTAGTCACGCCGGGGCGGATGAAACCGTCGAGGTCGGCGAACACCCGGGCCAGCATCTGGCCGGCACGGCGCATCAATTCGAGCTGGGCGGCGTCCTTGAGGATGACCTTGCTCATTGCAGCAGCTCCTTGAGATTGGCCTGCTCCTGGCGCAGCAACTGGCGCAGCAGTTCCTGGTAGGTGGCCTGCGGGTGCAACTCGGCCAGCATGCCGATGCGGATCCAGTGCTCGGCCTGGGCGTTGATCGAGCGCGACAGCGCGGCGCTGGCCACGCGCAGGTCTTCGTGGAGGTCGTCGGCGATCTTGACGATGCCCATGTGCGGTTACCTATATATGAAACGTATGCGAATCATATATCCATAAGTCGACCGGCGCCATCCACTGGTGCACCGCTCCCCATATCGGTGCGCGCCCCTCGCCGGGCGAGCCCACTCACACCGCAGAGACGCGCCCCGCCGTGACATGGCCCGGGATTTGCTGCCGGCAAGGCATCGAGGCCATCAACGCCGATGGTCCTCCCTCCACGACGAAGGCGCCGTGTTGCCCCGCTTGCCACTTGCAGGCCGGGCAGCCGGCGCCTTTGTCGTTTCGTCAGCAGGAGATCGTGATGAGCGGCAGTGAAGTGCGCAGTGTTTGCCCGTACTGCGGAGTCGGGTGCGGCATCGTCATGCACGTGAGCGAAGGCAAGATCGTCAAAGTCAGCGGCGACAAGCAGCACCCCAGCAACTTCGGGCGCCTGTGCACCAAGGGGCTGACCGCCCATGTGCCGCTGGAGGCCGGGCGCATGGCCCACGCGTTCGTCCGTGACCAGCGCAGCCAGCAGCCAGCCCGTCGCCCGCTGCAGACCGCCATCGCCGAGACGGCCGGGCGCCTGCGCACGATCATCGATACCCACGGCGCCGACGCCGTGGCTTTCTATGTCTCCGGGCAAATGTCGCTGGAGGCCCAGTACCTGGCCAACAAACTGGCCAAGGGCTTCATCCGCACCCGCCATATCGAGTCCAACTCACGCCTGTGCATGGCCAGTGTCGGCAGCGGCTACAAGCAATCGCTGGGCGCCGACGGCCCGCCCGGCAGTTATCAGGATTTCGAGCGCGCCGAGGTGTTCCTGGTGATCGGCGCGAACATGGCCGACTGCCACCCGATCCTGTTCCTGCGCCTGCTCGACCGGCTCAAGGCCGGCGCCAGGCTGATCGTCGTCGACCCTCGGCGTAGCGCCACTGCCGACAAGGCCGACCTGTTCCTGCAACTGCGCCCGGGTACCGACCTGGCCCTGCTCAATGGCCTGCTGCACCTGCTGCACGCCAATGGCCATACCGACGCGGATTTCATCGCCCGCCACACCGAAGGCTGGGAGGCACTGCCGGCGTTTCTCGAGGACTACACCCCCGCACGCGTCGCGGCCATCACCGGGTTGGCCGAGGCCGATATCCGCGAAGCCGCCCGCCTGATCGGCGAGGCGGGCGAATGGATGAGCTGCTGGACCATGGGCCTGAACCAGAGCATCCACGGCACCTGGCACAGCAATGCCCTGTGCAACCTGCACCTGGCCACCGGCGCCATCTGCCGCCCCGGCAGCGGGCCGTTCTCGCTGACCGGCCAACCCAATGCCATGGGCGGCCGCGAGATGGGTTACATGGGGCCGGGCCTGCCGGGCCAGCGTTCGGCGCAGGTGGCGGCCGACCGCGCCTTCGTCGAAGCGCAATGGCAACTGCCCCCCGGCACCCTGCGCAGTGAAGGGGGCGAAGGCACCGTGGCACTGTTCGAGCAGCTCAAGCATGGCGAGGTGAAAGCCTGCTGGATCATCTGCAGCAACCCGGTGGCCAGCGTCGCCAACCGCCAGCAGGTGATCGACGGCCTGCGCCAGGCACAGCTGGTGATCAGCCAGGACGCCTTCCTCGACACCGAGACCAACCGCTACGCCGACATCCTGCTGCCGGCGTCATTGTGGGCCGAGGGCGAAGGGGTGATGATCAACAGCGAGCGCAACCTGACCTTGATGCCCCGCGCCGTCGAGGCGCCCGGCGAAAGCCTCGAGGACTGGCGCCTGATCGCGCGCATCGCCTGTGGCCTGGGTTATGCGCACGCCTTCGACTACCCCGACGCCGAAGCGGTGTTCGATGAGATCCGCCGCTTCCACAACCCGGACACCGGCTACGACCTGCGCGGCATCGACTATGCCGACCTGCGCCAGGGCCCGCGGCAGTGGCCAAGCGCGCCGGGGCGCAAGGACGCTCGCAGCCCCCAGCGCTATGTCGCGCCAGACGCCCCACAGACGCCGGTGTTTCCGACGCCCACCGGCAAGGCCCGGTTCTTCGCCCGCCCCTGGCTGCCGCCGGCGGAGCTGCCCGACGCTGCCTTCCCCTTCGTGCTCAACACCGGCCGCGTGCAGCACCAGTGGCACACGCTGACCAAGACTGGCCAGGTACCCAGCCTCAACAAGCTGGAGCCCGGCCCCTTTGTCGAGATCCACCCCGACGACGCCCGGCGCCTGGGTATCGCGGACAAGGACCAGGTGGCGATCCGCTCGCGCCGCGGCCAGGCCGTGCTGCCGGCGCGACTCAGCGAGCGGGTGCTGTCAGGCAACTGTTTCGCCCCATTTCACTGGAACGATCTGTACGGCGAGCAACTGGCAATCAATGCGGTGACCTGCGACGCGGTGGACCCGACTTCGCTGCAGCCGGCCCTCAAGCACTGTGCCGTGGCCCTGGAACGGGTCGCCGGCGAGCGCATCGACACCCTTGAACTGACGCTTCCCCCGGACCCCGTCGCCATGCCCACCGCCACCCTGTCCCGCCTGCTCGGCCTAGAGACGTTGCCGGCTCCGATCCTGGCCGAGCAAGAACGCCATTACCTGCAAGGTTTCCTGCTCGGCCTGAGCCAGGCCCGCACCGAAAACGTGCCTTGCCTGCCGCCCGATGCGCCCCTGGCGCCGGAGCGACGCCTGTTCGTCAACGGCCTGCTGGCCGGCCTGTTCGCCCGGCCCGCGCCAGCGCCGCAAGCAGCGCTGGAAAGCCCTCGTCACCACGTGCTGTGGGCCTCGCAGACCGGCAATGGCGAGCACCTAGCCGAACGCTGCGCCCAACGCCTGCGCGACGCGGGGCTGGTGGTCGCGCTCAGTTGCATGGAGGCGGTGCGCCCATCCCAACTGCGAGGTGCCGCCAGCCTGCTGCTGATCGCCAGCACCTTCGGCGACGGTGATGCGCCGGACAGCGGCACCGCGTTCTGGCGGGCGCTGCAGGACGACGAAGGCGCCAGTTGCGCCACCCTCCCTTACGCCGTGCTGGCCCTGGGCGATTCAAGCTACGACCAGTTCTGCGGCTTCGGCCGCAAGCTCGACCAACGCCTGGCCGACCTGGGCGCCCGGCGCCTGCTGGACCGGGTCGACTGCGAGCCGGATTGCGAGGCGGCCTTCGGCGCTTGGCTCGATGCCCTGTTGTCCGAACTTGGCGGTGCCCCGGCGGCCACCGCCGCCGCGCCAGTCACCGTCCGCGGCAAACAGCAGCCCTGGCCTGCCACCTTGCGGGAAAACCGCCTGCTCAACGGCCCGGGTTCAACCAAGGAGACTCGCCAACTGGTCTTCGACCTGTCCGGTAGCGACCTGCGCTATCAACCCGGCGATGCCCTGGGCGTATGGCCGCGCAATTGCCCGGAGCTGGTCGACGAGCTGCTCATGCTGATGCAGCTGGAAGGCCAAACCGAGATCGAACTCGAGGGCCATGCCCCAATGCCCCTGCGAACCGCGCTGGAGCGGCACGTGGACATCACCCAGGTCAGCCGCCAGCAGCTCGAAACCTTCAGCCAGCACGCTCCCGACCTGCAGCGCCTGCTGCTGCCAGAATGCAAGGACGAACTCAAGGAATGGCTGTGGGGCCGCCAGCTGGCCGACGTGCTGCGCGAACACCCCCAGGCCTTGCCGCTGGGCAACTGGTTGTCGCTGCTCAAACCCTTGCAGCCGCGCCTGTACTCGATCAGCTCCAGCCCCCAGGCTCATCCCGGCCAGGTGCACCTGACCGTGTCCATCGTGCGCCATGGCGAGCGCAAGGGCGTCTGTTCGAGCTTCCTCGCGGACCGGGCAGCGGCGCTGGAGGTCGGGATATTTGCCCAGCCATCGAAACACTTCCGCCTGCCCGAGGACGACGGTGTGCCCATCGTGATGATCGGCCCTGGTACCGGTATCGCCCCCTTCCGCGCCTTCCTTGAAGAGCGCGAGGTACGTGGGGCCAAGGGGCGCAACTGGTTGTTCTTCGGTGAGCAGCATGCCGCCTGCGACTTCTATTACCGCGAACAATTGCAGGCCTGGGAGGCCAGCGGGCATGTGCGTCTGAGCACCGCGTTCTCGCGTGACCAGCCGCAAAAGGTCTATGTGCAGCACCGCCTGCTGGAGCATGGCGCCGAGCTGTGGCGCTGGTTGCAGGACGGCGCGCATGTGTATGTCTGTGGCGATGCCCGGCACATGGCCCGGGATGTGGACGCGGCTTTGCGTCAGCTCGTGGCGCGGCACGGCGGCCTGGACGAGGGCGCGGCAGCGGCGTTCGTCGAGGGGTTGGCGCGGGAGAAGCGCTACCGACGGGATGTGTATTGATGCACCAGGCTGGTGAGGCTTGCACCTTCGTTGTGCCCGTAACGGCCTCATCGCCGGCAAGCCGGCTCCCACAAGGGTACGCCGCAAATGGGTCCGCAGCCCTGTGGGAGCCGGTTTGCCGGCGATGAGGCCCGTGAGGACTGCCGTTGAGTGGCCGCTTGGCACACTCCCTGCTTTTCAACGAAGTACAACAGCCCCTCGATCAACGGCGATCGTCCAGGGGCCTGACACTGATGAGTACAGGCAAAGGCGCCTGGAGCTTCGGCTCCAGGCGCCTTTTTCGTTTTTCCGTGATCGAGGATCGGCTATGCAGGCAACAGCGAACGAAGCACAACGAGCGCGACTGGTCATCGTCGGCAACGGCATGGTCGGCCATCACTGCGTCGAGCAGCTGATCGAACGCGGCGCCAGCGCGCGCTTCGAGCTGCACGTGTTCGCCGAGGAGCGCCAGCGCGCCTACGACCGGGTGCACCTCTCGGAATACTTCACCGGCAGTTGCGCCGAAACCCTGGCCCTGAGCGACCGCGACTACTATGCGAGCAACGGCGTGCACCTGCACCTGGGCGAGGCGGTAGTGGATATTGATCGCGAACGCCAGGAAGTGATCACCGCCGAAGGCCGCCTCGGCTACGAACAGTTGATCCTGGCCACCGGCTCCTATCCGTTCGTGCCGCCCATCGAAGGGTCCAGCGGCAATGCGCGCCTGGTCTATCGCACCCTCGAAGACCTCGATGCGATCCGCGCCGCCGCCGGCAGCGCCCGCCGCGGCGTGGTGGTCGGCGGCGGCCTGCTCGGCCTCGAGGCCGCCAACGCCCTCAAGTCGCTAGGCCTGCAAGCGCATGTGGTGGAGTTCGCGCCGCGGCTGATGCCAGTCCAGTTGGATAGCGAGGGCGGCGCGGCGCTCAAGGCGCGCATCGAGGCGCTGGGCGTAGGCGTGCACCTGGCCCGCGCCACCCAGTCGATCAGCACAGGCGAACACTACCGCTACCGCATGAATTTCGAAGGCGGCGAACACCTGGAAACCGACCTGATCGTGTTCTCCGCCGGCATCCGCCCGCAGGATGCCCTGGGCCGAACCTGCGGCCTTACAATCGCCCCCCGCGGCGGCGTGGTGATCGACGGTCAGTGCCGCTCCAGCGACCCGCGCATCTTCGCCATCGGCGAATGCGCTTCGTGGAACGGCAGCGCGTTCGGCCTGGTCGCCCCGGGATACGCCATGGCACGTAACCTGGCAGCCCTGTTGATGGGCGAGTCGGCAAGCGAGTTCAGCGGCGCCGACATGTCGACCAAGCTCAAGCTGCTGGGTGTGGATGTTGGCTCCATCGGCGATGCCCAGGGCGTCACGCCGGGGGCGCGCAGCTATCGCTACATCGACGAAGCCACGGCCTCCTACCGGCGCCTGGTGGTCGATGCCAGCGGCAAGCGTGTGCTTGGCGCGGTGCTGGTCGGCGACAACAGCTACTACGACACCCTGCTGCAATACGCCCAGAACGGCATCAAGCTACCGGCCGACCCGGCCGCGCTGATTCTGCCCCAGGGCTGCGGCGCGCCGGCGCTGGGCGCCGATGCCTTGCCCGACAGCGCGACCATCTGCTCGTGCCACAACGTCAGCAAGGGCGCGGTGTGCGCCGCCATCGACAGTGGCTGCGGCGACCTCGCCGCCGTCAAGGCATGCACCAAGGCCGCCAGCGGTTGCGGCGGTTGCGCGGCGCTGCTCAAGCACGTGTTCGAGCACGAACTGAGCGCCCGCGGCGTGACCGTCGACAAGAGCCTGTGCGAACACTTCGCCTACACCCGCCAGGAGCTCTACGGGCTGGTGCGGGTTGAAGGCATCCGCACCTTCAACGAGCTGCTCGAACGCCATGGCAAAGGCCAGGTGGGTTGCGCCATCTGCAAGCCGGCGGTGGGCAACATCCTCGCCTCGTGCTGGAACCAGCCGATCATGGACCCGGCGCTGGTACCGCTGCAGGACACCAACGACACCTTCATGGCCAACATGCAGAAGAACGGCACCTACTCGGTGGTGCCGCGCATCCCCGGCGGCGAGATCACCCCGGAAAAACTGATCGTGATCGGCCAGGTGGCAAAGAAGTACGATCTCTATACCAAGATCACCGGCGGCCAGCGCATCGACCTGTTCGGTGCCCAGTTGCACGAACTGCCGCTGATCTGGGGCGAGCTGATCGCCGCCGGCTTCGAGACCGGGCACGCCTACGGCAAGTCGACGCGCACGGTGAAATCCTGCGTCGGCAGCACCTGGTGCCGCTATGGCGTGCAGGACAGCGTGGCCATGGCGCTGCGCCTGGAGGACCGCTACAAGGGCCTGCGCGCGCCGCACAAGCTCAAGTTCGCGGTGTCTGGCTGCACCCGCGAATGCGCCGAGGCGCAAAGCAAGGACATTGGCGTGATCGCCACCGACAAGGGCTGGAATCTCTACGTGTGCGGCAATGGCGGCATGCGCCCACGCCACGCCGAACTGTTCGCCACCGACCTGGACGACGAGACCTTGGTGCGCCTGATCGACCGCGTGCTGATGTTCTACATCCGCACCGCCGACAAACTGCAGCGCACCTCGGTGTGGCGCGAGGGCCTCGAGGGCGGGCTTGACTACCTCAAACAGGTGGTAATCGACGACAGCCTGGGCCTGGCCCGCGAACTCGAGACGCAGATGCAGCAGGTGGTCGACCGTTACGAATGCGAATGGGCCAACGCCTTGGGCGATCCGGAAAAGCTCAAGCGCTTCCGCACCTTCGTCAATGACCATCGCGCCGATCCCGATGTGCACTTCGTGCGCGAGCGTGGCCAACGCCGGCCGGCGGCGCCCCTGCAGTTGATTCCCACCCATGAGGAGGCAATGTGATGAACCTGTCCAACACGGCTGTAGCAAGTGAAACCCGCTGGCAGGCGGTGTGCCAGGCCAGCGACCTGGTCGCCGACTCCGGGGTGGTAGTGTGGCATGAAGGCGAGCAAGTCGCGTTGTTCTACCTGCCGGAGCGGGATCGACAGGTCTACGCGCTGGAAAACCGCGATCCGCACTCCGGCGCCAATATCATCGGACGCGGGCTGGTGGCCAGCCTGCAGGGCGAACTGGTAGTCGCGGCGCCGCTCTACAAGCAGCATTTCTGCCTGCGCGACGGGCGCTGCCTGGAGGACCCGACACAGGCCTTGCGGGTGTGGACGGCGCGCCTGCGCGGCGGCGAAGTCGAACTGGCCCGTAGCTGATGCTCGAACGGAGCAACCAGACGTTGCAGGTCTGGCCCGCACGGATACACTGCCGGGCATGAACCTCGATACCCGCATCAAGTTCCGCCATCTGCTGTGCTTCCTGGAGATTGCCCGACAGGGCAGCCTGGCCAGGGCCGCCGATGTGCTGGCGATCAGCCAGCCTGCGATCTCCAAGACCCTCAAGGAGCTGGAGGATCTGCTGGAAGCTCGCCTGTTCGAGCGCAGCCACCAGGGCGTCGCCCTGACCCCGGCCGGTACCCGCTTCATGCGCTATGCCGGCCCCAGCGTGCAAGCGCTGCGTGACGGGGTCGGCAGCGTGCGAGGGGAAGCGCGGGCGCCGTCGCAGGTGCGTATTGGCGTGCTGTCGACTGTCGAAGGGTTGCTGATGCCCGAGGTGCTGTGCCGCTTGCACCAGCAGCACGAGGCATTGGTAATCAGCGTGGTGACCGGGGCCAGCGCCCAGCTGCTCGGGCAGTTGCACCTTGGCGAGCTGGAACTGGTGATAGGCCGTATGACCGACAGCCCGCAGATCCAAGGGCTGTCGTTCGAGCACCTGTACAGCGAGTCGATGACCCTGGTGGTGCGGCCCGGACATCCGCTGCTGGCGGATCAGCCTATTGATCGCACGCAGGTCGGTGCCTATCCACTGGTGCTGCCACCGCCAGGCACGACCATTCGCCGGCATGCCGACAGCCTGTTCGTGCAATGCGCGATCCAGCTGCCGGCACAGCGCCTGGAGACTCTGTCGCTGGCCTTGAGCAGGCGCTACGTGCTGGGCAGCGAGGCGGTCTGGGTGGCGCCGCGCGATGCCGTGCTGATCGACCTCGGCCGGGGAGAACTGGTCGAACTCGACCTGGGTGTGCGTGAACCGGGCGGCTCGGTGGGCATCTGCCGCAATGCGGCCTTGGCGCAGAGCCTGCCAGCGCAGTGGTTGTGCGAGGTGCTCCGGGAGGTCGCCGAAGCTTACCGGATTGGGACATACCCCTGACAACCCAGCTCGCGGATTCCTATACAATCCACGCCAGTTACCAGCGCCTCCAGGACCTCTTTCATGGACGAAACCGCGCAGCACTGGCTGCATGCCCTCTCCGCCCCCATGGCCGCCCTCAACGGCGCCAGCTACACCGCCCCCGACTACTTCGAAGGGGAAGACCAGACCGATCTGGAGCGCTGGTGGGGGATCAGCGACCGCGCCCAGTTGCTGGACATGCTGAACATGGCCGACAACGGCCACGCCACCGAAATGAGCGAAGCCTACTGGCAGTACCAGCGCTGCCTGCCCAGCCAGTGGCAGGCCCTGCTCGACACCTTGCCCCCACGCGAACGCATCCGCCATGAATACGCCGCCCGCACCTTCCCCGACTGTGGTCCGGGCGGCACCCGGGCCTGGGACCTGGGGCGCATGAGCTTCCTGCTGCGCGCCGGGGTCAAGAAAGGCCTGATCGACCGCGACGAAAGCCTCTACCTGCACTACCGCCTGGCGCTGCGCGCCCGCCACTACTACAACCGCTGGGACTGTTACCTGGCCGGCTACCTGTTCGGCAAGGCGCTGTGGAATGTCAGCGACAGCAGCGACGAGACCTTGGCCGCCGATCTCGAGCGCCAGGGCAGCGAGCACTGGAACCGCTGCATCCTGCTTAACCTGCGCCTCGGCGCCCATGAGCTGCTGGCCGGGCTGCCCTGGGACATGGACCTGCCCGAGCCGCCGCGCCCCGCCACCCTGGAAGAGGACTGCTGGTCATGAGTTGCTGGATTCGCCTGGGGATCGAACCGACCCAGGACCTGGACGCCATCCGCCTGGCCTACCGCGGCCGCCTGCCCGCGCACCATCCGGAAACCGACCCGGAAGGTTTCCAGGCCCTGCGCGCGGCATACGAGGAAGCGCTGCGCCTGGCCCGCGAGCAGGAAACCCACGAGGCCGAGCCAAGGGTCGCCGAGGACACTCCCCATCCGGCGCTGCAGCACTTCCATCGCCTGCTCGAGGAGCCGTCCCTGCGCTTCGACCCACAAGCCTGGCAGGGCTTCATCGCCGAGCTGGACGAACTGCCACTGGACGAACTGGACGACCTCGGCTGGCAGCTGTTGCACACCCTGCGCGACTGCGGGCCGCTGTCCCATCACTGCGCGGGCCTGCTAGCCCGGCGCCTGGGCTGGGCCGACCAGTTGCTGCGCCTGGACAACCCCCACGAAGTGGAAGCCTTCCTCGACCGTCTCGCGCAGCCGGACCCCTTCGATACCGCATGTATGCGCGACTGGCCAGCCCCGGCGCAGATGGAGAGCCTGTGGTATTTCCGCAGCCTCGAGTACTGTTACCAGCACCGCCCATTGTTCGAGTACGAGCAGTTCGCCAGCGTGCATACCTGCCTGGCGATCCCGGACGACCCGGCGCTGGTACAGCGCCTGCTGGTGCAGTTCAGCCAGGCCGGCATCGCCAGCCGGACCTTCCACGGACTGCTCCAGGCACAACAGGCGCAAACCCCGGACGATGCCGACCTGCTCTACCTGCTGGCCCGCCAGGCCGATGCCCTGGGGGCCGAGCAACAAGCGCTGGACTGCTGGTTGCGGCTGTACCGCCAACACCAGCATCCACAGGCCGAGCGCTGGCTGATCGACCTCTGCGCCCGCCATCAACCCCAGCGTCTGCCCTTGCTGATCCAGGCCTTCGACTGCTTGCATACGCCAGCCGGCTGGCCCGAGAACCTCGCCGACCCGGCCCAGGCCTGGGGCAGCCCGGGGCAGTCACCGCAGACCCTGGCGCGTTGGTCCGAAGCCTCGCGCCTGAAGCTGGACGGCATCGCCAGCACCTTCGTCGACTGGCATCTGGATGGTGACGACGAACTACCGCTGCTGGCCTGGCTGCTGCAGGAGCAGCCGGAGCAGAATCTGCACCGCTTGTATTGGCATGCCTGGGCCCTGCAGCGCGGCGAGGCCGGTTTGCTGCGCCTGGTCCTCGCCCAGCCACCGGCCGAGGACGCCCTCGACGCGCTGATCCTCGAGGGCTTCCAGCGCCAGGCGAGCCAGCAGTTGCATTGGCTCGATCAGGCTCCCGTGGTCCAGGTGCTGACGCAACTCAGCGCCAGCGATGATCCGGCGGCTACCTTGCCCGAGGCCCTGACCGAGGATGCCATTCGACCGGTCTGCCGTGAATGGCTGCGGCGCATGCGGGTCTATCCGGCCCATGCCCTGCACACGCTCAACCGTCAGTTCGACATGCGCCGCCTGTTCACCACCCCGTTCGGCCTGCAACTGCAAGACCGCCTGGCCGAAGCCGGAGTTCTGTTACCTTCGATGCCCGAGGGCGAGGCACTGTGGCAGTGGCACCGCCAGCAGCTGTTCATGCTGGCCCTGCTGGAGCAACCTTCACGTTGGCTGGCACTGATCGATCCGGCCTTGCCCGGGCAGTTGCACTACCCGGCCGAGCATCCGTTCGCTCCGACACACGCCCTGCTCTGTCAACTGCTGACCAGCCCCGAAGGCGCCAGTGGACTGCTCGGCAGCCTGGATATCCGCGATCCGGTACAAGCCCTGATCTCGGCACGCCTGCTGACCTTGCAGCAGGCGCTCAACAGCACGCGCCTGCCCAACGCCGTGCAACTGCTCGCTTGCCTGGACAACGACGACGGCGGACTGCGTACCGATTATCCGCTGGGCTACCTGCTGTTCTGCGCAGTGCTGCACCATGATCCGTCGCTGGACGAACCACAGCGCTGCGCGTTGCGCGACCGCATGCAGGCGCTGGACCTGCAAGACGACTGGTTCGAAGCGCTGCGCCGGGGGTTGCTGAACGGCCAGGCCAAGCATCCGCCGGCTGCCGCGGTACGCGCGCAAGGCCTCGACAGCCGCACGGTCGACGACGTACTGGATGCGCTGCACCGCCTGCTGAACACTTGCACCCCACCCAAGACCCGGCTGCTGCGCGCCCTGCAAAAGGTCAAGGACGACCCGGAACAGGACCCCGGCCTGCGCTGCGCGATCATGGCCGTGCTGTCATGGAGCGAACGCCTGCTGTTGGACATGATCAAGGAACCGCCGGCGCCGATGTGGGCGTTCTGGAAGCTCAAGAGTCGACTGAACCGCACGGGCCTGGCCGTGCACGTGGCAATCATCGCCTTGGGCGCCAGCCTGATGCTCCATATCCCGGCGATGTTGGTGGTGATCAGCGTCTTGTCGATCAGCAGCTTCCTGCGTCGCCTGCGCGACCTCGGCCACGGCGTGCCGGCACTGCTGCTGGTGATGGTGCTGACCCGCGTGCTGCCGTTCTCTTCACTGGTGCTGCTGGGCCTGCCCGGCGACAAGCTGCCAAACCGTTACGGCCCGGTACCGGGCAAAGGGCAGCCGCTGGAAGGCGGCCTGCAGGCCACCCTGCGCCGGCTCAACGCTCAGTAACGCAGCTCGTCGAGCGCCTGGCTCAATGCCTGGCGCTCACGGCTGATCTCGCCGGCCTGCTGCCCGGCCAGCACGGCATTGAAGGCGTCCAGCCAGCTGCCGATCAGCTCGCGCTCGTCGCCCAGGCTCTGCATCCAGGCTCGCTCCAGGCGGGCCAGCAAGGTGCGGTTGGGCAGCGTGTCACGTGGGTGGATCTTCAATTTTGCCAGGCGTTCCTCACTGGCCTGGCGTGCCTGCGCATCCAGCCCGGTGGGGCTGCGGTCGATACTGTGGCTGTGCTTCTGGCCGCTCTCGAGGAAGGTCACGTCCACTTCCAGCAGGCCGTTGATGTCGTAGCTGAAGCGCACGTCCAGCGACTGGATCTCGCCGGTCGGCTGCAACGGAATCTCGAAACTGTCCACCAGGATGTTGTCCCGCACCCAGGGCCGCTCGCCCTGGTATACGGCGATGCGCACGAACTTCTGTTCCGGGTGGCTGCTGTAGAAACGCTGCACCTTGGACGTGGGGATGATCGTATTGCGCTCGATGATCGGCGAGAAGGCGCCAGTGACATCCTCGCCCCGGGACGAGGCCACCCCAAGGGTGTAGGGGCAGACATCGGTCAGGATCAGTTCGTCGATGGCCGCGTCGCGGGCCTTGCACGCCGCCTGGCTGGCGGCGCCGAGGGCAACGATGGTATCCGGGTCCAGGTGCCGGTACGGCAGGCGGCCAAACAGCTTGGCCACCAGTTGCTGCACCTGCGGCATGCGCGTGGCGCCGCCGACCAGCACCAGGCTGTCCAGCTCGCGCGGGCTCAAGCGGGCATCGCGCAGGGCCTGTTCGATGGGGGTGCGTACCCGTGCCAGCAAGGGTGCCCAGATCGCCTGCAGCTTCTGCTCGTCCAACTGCCACTCGCGGGGCTGGCCATCCATGCTCCAGGCAAAGGTGCGACTGCCCTCGCCCACTTCGCACTTGAGCTGCTCGATGGCGTCGTGCAGGCTGGCCAGGGCCTGGGGCTCCAGGTCTTCGGCCTTGAGACTCCAGTCACGCAGGCAGGCCTGCAGCAGCGCCTCGGTGAAATCCTCGCCGCCCAGGTAGTTGTCTCCGGTAGAGGCATGCACCTCGATCAACGGCAGGGCGTACTCCAGTACCGTGACGTCGAAGGTGCCACCGCCCAGGTCGAACACCAGGGTGCGCTCGAACTTCTGCTCATGCAGGCCGTAGGCCATCGCGGCGGCGGTGGGTTCGTTGATCAGCCGCTGGACCTTGAGCCCGGCCAGTTCGGCCGCGAACACCGTGCGTTTGCGCTGCTCGTCGCTGAAATAGGCCGGCACCGAGATCACCGCCTCGCTCACCGGGCAGCCCAGATAGGCCTCGGCGTCCTGCTTGAGCGAACCCAGCACCAGCGCCGACAGCTCTTCAGGGGTGAAACGGTGTTCGCCCAGGGCGTAACGCTTGTCGCTGCCCATGAAGCGCTTGAACGCCGCGGCGGTACGTTGAGGGTGCGTGGTCAGGCGCGCCCGGGCGGCCTGGCCGACGAGGATGCTGCCATCGTCATCGACGCTGACCACCGACGGCGTCAGCACCTCGCCCAGGGCATTGGCGATCAGCCGCGCGTGGCCATCCTGCCAGACGGCGATCAGGCTGTTGGTGGTACCCAGGTCGATTCCCAGCAAGGGAGTGGTGTGTGTCGGAGCGGGAGAGAGGCTGGCATCCTGCATGGTCGGTCTCTTGCTTGCGGTAGGAACCGGCGCAAGGCCTGCTGGCCAGTTGCGGCGGACAGGGGATTCTGACGCAACGCCAGAAACAAAAAAAGCGACCCTAAGGTCGCTTTCTCTGTTGCTTCCGGGTGTTCAGTGGGCCCTGGAAGCTTAATATGGCGCGGCGGACGGGACTCGAACCCGCGACCCCCGGCGTGACAGGCCGGTATTCTAACCGACTGAACTACCGCCGCGCTATACATCGAGTGGTGGGTGATGACGGGATCGAACCGCCGACCCTCTGCTTGTAAGGCAGATGCTCTCCCGGCTGAGCTAATCACCCTTCGTCTCGGTGTGGCGCGCATTCTACGGAGGACCTCCTACCCTGGCAAGCACTTTTTTCAAAATATTTGAAAAAAATTTCCAGGCCTTTCAAAGACCTAGCCGCGCCGCGATTTTCTTCCTCTATATAGGACTGCTGGCCCTCTGACAGGGTTGGCCTGGAACCGTTGCTCGGAGAATAATGCCCGCCTTATGTATTAAGGAGAGATTCCCCCTCATGTGGTTCAAGAACCTGCTGTCCTATCGCCTGACCCAGGAAGTACCGTTCGAGGCCGAGGCCCTGGAGGCCGCCCTGGCCAGCAAGCCGGCCCGCCCCTGCGCCAGCCAGGAACTGACCACCTACGGTTTCGTCGCACCGTTCGGCAAGGGCGAGGATGCCCCCCTGGTTCACGTCAGTGGCGAATTCATGCTGATCGCCGCACGTAAAGAAGAGCGCATCCTGCCCAGCAGCGTGGTCAACGACGCGGTCAAGGAGAAGGTCGAGGAGATCGAGGCCGAGCAGATGCGTAAGGTCTACAAGAAGGAACGCGACCAGATCAAGGACGAGATCATCCAGGCCTTCCTGCCGCGCGCTTTCATTCGTCGTTCGATGATCTTCGCCGCCATCGCACCGCGCCTGGGCATGATCCTGGTCAACTCTGCCAGCGCCAAGCGCGCCGAGGACCTGCTGTCGACCCTGCGTGAAGTGATCGGTTCGCTGCCGGTACGCCCGGCCACCGTGAAGATCGCACCAAGCGCGACCATGACCGACTGGGTCAAGTCGCAACAGGCCGCCGAAGGCTTCTACGTCCTCGACGAATGCGAACTGCGTGACACCGCCGAAGACGGCGGCATCGTGCGCTGCAAGCGTCAGGACCTGACCGGCGAGGAAATCCAGCTGCACCTGAGCACCGGCAAGGTGGTCACCCAGCTAGCCCTGGCCTGGCAGGACAAACTGTCGTTCGTGCTCGACGACAAGATGGTGATCAAGCGCCTGAAGTTCGAGGAGCTGCTGCAAGAGCAGGCCGAGCAGGATGGTGGTGACGAGGCCCAGCAACAGTTCGACGCCAGCTTCCTGCTGATGATGATGACCTTCACCGAGTTCCTGCCGGTGCTGTTCGAAGCACTCGGCGGCGAAGAGATCCCGCAGGGGGTCTGACCCTTCAAGCCGGCGCGGCCCAGCGGCGCCGGCTGAACTTCAGCCGCACCCGCAGCCGTCGATGCTGTTCCTGCGCCAGGGCGTCCTTGGGGATGCACTGGCTCTGGCTGAACCATTGCCCCTTGCGCACGAAGCGCAGCACGACCACTGCGGGCAGGGCAACGCTGTCACGGCACAGGCGCACCGGTTGCCAACCCCGGGCACGACTGTATATATGCCAGCCACCCGGCTCACGACGCAGGCCGGTGACGGCGCCAGGGTGGGACAGCAGGATCCGGCGGGGAATGGCCCAACAGGCGTGGGCAAGACAGGCAATGACCAGCAGGCCCTTTGGCCAACCGGGCAACGCGACCACAACGCTGGCGATGAGCGCCAGCGCCTGGCAGGCGAGATAGGCCGTCAGCAGCAGGCGCGAGCCCTGCCAACGGCACTCGAATGCTTCACTTGGGCTGGACACGGTCCAGGATGATGCGGACCATGCGCTGCAGCTCCGGATCTTCGGACTCGCTGCGCTCCATGAACCAGCCGAACATGTCCTGGTCCTCGCAGGTCAGCAGGCGACGGTACAGCTCGCGGTCCGCTTCGCTCAGGCTCGGGTAGACCTCCTGGGTGAACGGTACCAGCAGCACGTCCAGTTCCAGCATGCCGCGACGGCTGTGCCAGAAAAGCCGATTGAGTTCAGTTTGTTCGACCATGGGGCCCTCCTCGAATGGTCGCGCAGTATACCGCGCAGCGAATGAAGCGGCACAAGGCGTTGGTCTACTCACCTACCTATTTTGTTACCGGCGTTCTATGATGGCCGCCAGTCTTTAGCTACCGCGATGACCCATGGCCGATTCCGCTTTCTTCTGTTCCCTCTCCCATGAGGGCATCCTCGCCGTCCGCGGCTCCGACGCCGGCAAGTTCCTGCAGGGTCAACTGACCTGCAATATCAGCTACCTCAGCGAAGCCCATGCGAGCCTCGGTGCCCGCTGCATGGTCAAGGGCCGCATGCAGTCTAGTTTCCGTATCCTGCCCGAGGGCAATGGCTACCTGCTGGCCATGGCCAGCGAGCTGCTCGAGGCGCAACTGGCCGACCTGAAAAAGTACGCGGTGTTCTCCAAGGCCACGCTGAGCGACGACAGCGCCGCCTGGGTGCGCTTCGGCCTGCAGCACGGCGATGCGGCCCTGCAGGCGCTGAGCCTGAGCGTGGCGGACGAGGCCGGCGCGACCGCACGTCATGATGGCCTGATCGCCATCAGCGCCTCGGCCGGGCGGGTCGAACTGTGGGCGCCTGCCGACCGGGCCAGCGCCGTGCGCGGGACGCTCGCCGCCGCGCTGCCAGAGGGCACGCTCAACGACTGGCTGCTTGGCCAGGTGCGCGCCGGCATCGGCCAGGTCATGGGCCCGACCCGCGAGCTGTTCATCCCGCAGATGATCAACCTGCAGGCCGTCGATGGCGTGAGCTTCAAGAAGGGTTGCTACACCGGCCAGGAGATCGTCGCCCGCATGCAGTACCTGGGCAAGCTCAAACGCCGCCAGTATCGCCTGGCGCTGGCCGAGACAGCGGTACCCGAGCCGGGCGCCGAGATCTTCTCGCCGACACACGGCTCGTCGGTCGGCGAGGTGGTGATCGCTGCCAGCACCGGCAGCGCCGTCGAACTGTTGGCCGTGCTCAGCGCCGATGCCGTGGCGGACGACAACCTGCACTTGGGCAGCCTGGAAGGCCCGCGCCTGACGCTGCTCGACCTGCCTTACGAACTGGACCGCGACCGGGAAATCCAGCGCTGACCAGCCCGCCCCGGCGTTACGCCGGGGCTGCACCACCTTTGCCGTAGAGAAGTCCATGAACAAGCTGGCCGAGAAGGTCCAAGCGCAATTGCTCGCCGCCATCGACCGGGACGACCTGGTCCTGCCGACGCTTCCGGAAGTCGCCCTGAGCATTCGCGAAGCCGCCGAAGACAGCGAGATCAGCGTGTCCGCCTTGAGCAAGGTGATCGGCCGCGACGCCGCCCTGTCGGCACGCCTGATCAAGGTGGTCAACAGCCCGTTGCTGCGCGCCGCCGTCGAAGTCACCGACCTGCACACCGCGATCACGCGCCTGGGCATCAACTACAGCTGCAACCTGGCCATCGGCCTGGTGATCGAGCAGATCTTCCATGCCCGCGCCCCGGCGGTTGAACACAAGCTGCGTGATATATGGGCCAACAGCCTGGATGTGGCGGGCATCAGCTATGAACTGTGCCGACGCTACACCCAGCTCAAGCCCGACCAGGCCACCCTCGGCGGCCTGGTGCACCAGATCGGCGCGTTGCCGGTGCTGATCTATGCCGAGGAGCACAACGAGTTGCTCTCCGACCCGATCTGCCTGCATTTCGTGATCGAACAGATCCAGCCGGTGTTGGGCGACAAGATTCTTAGCGCCTGGGAGTTTCCCGAGCAACTGGTCAGCCTGCCCAGCCAGGTGCAGGACCTGGACCGGCGCACCGACCAGATCGACTACATCGATATCGTCCAGATCGCCCGCTGCATCTGCCAGCGCGAGCGCATCCGGCCACTGGCCGCCCTGCCCGCCTACCGGCATCTGGGGCTGCCCTATGGCACCGAGCTGGATATCGCCGAACTGCTGGATGCGCGGAGCATGTTGCGCTGAATCGACAGGGCTGATCGCGGGACAACCCCCGCGATAGCCGACATCAATCCGCGATAAAACTCACCCGCACCTTCAACCCGCCGCGCTCGCCGTCATGCAGGCTGATCTGCGCCAGGTGCGCCCGGCAGATCTCGCCGACGATGGCCAGCCCCAGCCCGCTGCCCTGGGCGCTGCGCCGGTAGAAGCGCTCGAACACCCGCTCACGCTCATCCTGCGGAATCCCTGGCCCATCGTCCTCGACTTCAAGTACCGCCGGCGCCAGCACCCGCAGCACGACGTCTCCGCCTGGCGGGGTGTGGGCCAGGGCATTGTCCACCAGGTTGCTGAGCAGCTCGTTGAGCAAGGTCGGCTCGCCCTTGAGCCATACCGGCGCCTCGGCCTCCAGCGCCAGCGCAACGCCGCGGGCATGGGCCAGCGGCGCCATGGCCATGCCCAGCTCGCGGGCCAGCTGGCTCAGGTCCAGGCGTTGCGCACCGCCCTCGGCGATGGCCCGGGCGCCATTCTCCACCCGCGCCAATGACAGCAACTGGTTGGCCAGATGGGTGAGCCGGTCCGTGCCCAGGGCCGCCGCCTCCAGGGTCTTGCGCCATTCTTCTGGCTCCCGTGAGCGCAGGCCCAGCTCGACCCGTGCCTTGAGCGCCGCCAGCGGCGTGCGCAGCTCATGGGCGGCGTCGGCGATGAACTGTGCCTGGCGCTCGAACTGGCCACGCAGCCGCTCGGTGAAATGGTTGAGGGCACGCACCAGCGGCCCCAGCTCGCGTTGCACCTGCACTACGGGCAAGGCGCGCAGATCGTCGGGCTGGCGCTCCTCCACCGCCGTGCGCAAGCGCTCCAGGGGACGCAGGGCGGCGCTCACCGCGAACCACACCATCATCAGCGCGCCGAAGGCCAGCATCCCCAGGCGCAGCAGGGTGTCGGCCATCAGCCCGCGGGCCATGCGCACCCGCGCCTCCTCGGTCTCGGCCACGCGAATCTCGGCCATGCCGTTCATGTTTGGTTCGCTCACCGCCTTGAGCAGGCTGACCACACGCACGTCCTGACCCAGGTAGGTGGCATTGTAGAAACGCGCCAGTGCCGGGTAGTCGTCGGTGCGCGGCGTGCCCGGCGGTGGCGGGGGCAGGTGCTCGTAGCCGGAAATGAGCTTCTGGTGGATGTCCAGCACCTGATAGTAGATGCGCCCGGCGCTGTCATAGGCGAAGGTGTCCAGGGCCACGTAGGGCACATCGGCGCTGAGGGTGCCGTCGCGCTGCGACAGGCCGGCAGCGATGGTCCGCGCCGACGCCAGCAGGGTCCGGTCATAGGCGGTGTCGGCGGCTTCGCGGCCATTCCAGTAAGCGCTCAGACCGCTGGCCAGCATCAGTACCACCAGCAGCAACGCCAGGTTGCCCAGCAGGCGCCCGCGCAGGCTGCCGTTGTCACGCATCGCGGTGCTCGAGCAGGTAGCCCAGGCCACGGAAGGTGACGATGGCCACCGGGTGACCGTCGAGCTTCTTGCGCAGGCGGTGAATGTAGATCTCGATGGCGTCGGGGCTGGCCTCCTCGTCGAGGCCGAACACCTGGGCCGCCAGCTGCTCCTTGCTCATCACCCGACCGGGGCGGGCAATCAGTGCCTCGAGCACGCTCTGCTCGCGCTGGGTCAAGGTCAGCGGCTCGCCGTCCAGCCCGAAGCGCCGGGTATCCAGGTCATAGACCAGCGGGCCGCAACGCTGCTGGCGCTCGCCGCCAAGCACGCTGCGCCGCAGCAAGGCCTTGACCCTTGCTTCCAGCTCGGTCAGCTCGAAGGGTTTGGCCAGGTAGTCGTCGGCACCGAGGTTCAATCCATGCACCCGGTCCTTCACATCGCTGCGGGCGGTGAGCATCAGCACCGGCAAGGTCTTGCCGCGCCCACGCAAACGCGCCAGCACCTCGAAGCCGTCCAGGCGCGGCAGGCCGACATCCAGCACCGCCACGGCATAGTCCTCGCTGGCCAGGGCCAGGTCGGCGGCCACGCCGTCATGCAGCACGTCCACGGTCAGGCCCTGGCTCTTGAGGGCCTGGGCCACGCTTTCGGCCAGTTGCAGGTGGTCTTCGACCAGCAGCACACGCATCGGATTCTCCCTGTTCGGGTGGGCTTTTTGCGCGGAGTGTACCGCCGTGGCGAGTGCTGTGAAGCCCTCGCAACAAACCTTTCACGCTGAAAGGTTAGCGAAAGGTTGGTTACCTAGCATCGCACCACGGCTGCCCCGCGCGCCGCAAAAAGCACCAGCAAGGTGCAAACACATAAGAACAATAAATGGAGTCACCGACGATGCTGTCCATGCAGCCGCAGGCGTACGCGCCTATCCGTTCCCTCGCCGCCCGACCTTCCGCCCTCGCCAGCGCCTTCGTTCTTGCCGGTGTCGCGCCCCTGAGCCAGGCCGCCTTCTTCGAAGACAGCACGGCCACCTTCGAAACCCGCAACATGTACTTCAACCGCGACTTCCGCGACGGCACCAGCGCGCAACAATCCAAGCGCGACGAATGGGCCCAGGGTTTCATGCTCAACTTCGAGTCCGGCTATACCGAAGGCACCGTGGGCTTCGGCCTGGATGCGCTGGGCATGCTCGGGGTCAAGCTCGACTCCAGCAAGGACCGCACCGACACCGGCCTGCTGCCGACCCACGACAACGGCAAGGCTGCCGACGAATACTCCAAGTTCGGCCTGACCGGCAAGGTCAAGGTCTCGCAGACCGAACTGAAGGTCGGCACGCTGATCCCCGAGCTGCCCACGCTGCAGCCCAACGACGGGCGCATCCTGCCGCAGACCTTCGAAGGCGGCCTGGTCACCTCGAAGGAGATCAAAGGCCTGACCTTCACCGGCGCCCGTCTGGAAAAAGCCAAGGACCGCAACGACACCAACTGGGAAGACCTGGCCCTCAACAACAAGAACAGTCGCTTCGGCGGCACTTTCAGCGCCGACCATTTCGACACCGGCGGCCTGGACTACCAGTTCACCGACCGCATCACCGGCAGCTACCACTTCGCCCAACTCGACGACATCTATCGCCAGCACTTCATCGGCATGCTCGCCACCCAGCCGTGGGGCCCGGGCACCCTGGGCGCCGACCTGCGCCTGGCGATCAGCGACGATGCCGGCGCGGCCAAGGCCGGCAAGATCGACAACACCACCCTCAACGGCATGCTCAGCTACACCCTGGGCGGGCACAAGGTCAGCGGTGCCTGGCAGCAGCTTACAGGCGACAGCGCCTTCCCCTATGTCGATGGCGCCGACCCCTACCTGGTCAACTTCGTCCAGATCAACGACTTCGCAGGTGCCGACGAGCGCTCCTGGCAGGCACGCTACGACTACAACTTCGCCGCCCTCGGCATCCCCGGCCTGACCTTCATGACCCGCTACATCAGCGGCGACAACGTCAGCCGCGCCGCCGGCGGCGAGGGCAAGGAGTGGGAACGCAACACCGAACTGAAGTACGTGGTACAAAGCGGCCCGTTGAAAAACGTCGCCGTGCGCCTGCGCAACGCCACCTTCCGCTCCAACTTCGCCCGCGACGCGGACGAGGTGCGGCTGCTGGTGAGCTACAGCGTGGCTCTGTGGTAACCCATAACAACAACGCTCACGGAGATAGACAATGACATTTTCACTGCGCCGCCTCGTCCTGGCCACCGGCTGCCTGCTGCTGGCCGGCAACGCCCTGGCCGCCGAACCCAAACGCCCCGAATGCATCGCGCCGGCCTCGCCCGGCGGCGGTTTCGACCTGACCTGCAAGCTGGTGCAGAGCGCCCTGGTCAACGAGAAGATCCTCAGCAAGCCCATGCGCGTGACCTACATGCCCGGCGGTGTCGGCGCGGTAGCCTACAACGCCGTGGTTGCCCAGCGGCCAGGCGATGCCGGCACCCTGGTGGCCTGGTCCAGCGGTTCGCTGCTGAACCTGGCCCAGGGCAAGTTCGGCCGCTTCGACGAGAACGCAGTGAAATGGCTGGCGGCGGTCGGCACCAGCTATGGCGCCATCGCGGTGAAGAGCGACTCGCCCTACAAGACCCTCGATGACCTGGTCGCTGCCCTGAAGAAAGACCCGAGCAAGGTGGTGATCGGCTCCGGCGGCACCGTCGGCAGCCAGGACTGGATGCAGACCGCGCTGATCGCCAAGGCCGCCGGCATCAACCCGCGCGACCTGCGCTACGTGGCCCTGGAAGGCGGCGGCGAGATCGCCACCGCGCTGCTCGGTGGGCATATCCAGGTGGGTTCCACCGATATTTCCGACTCCATGCCGCACATCCAGAGCGGCAACATGCGCATCCTCGCGGTGTTCTCCGAGAACCGCCTGGACGAGCCGGAGATGAAAGACATCCCCACCGCCAAGGAGCAGGGCTACGACATCGTCTGGCCGGTGGTGCGCGGTTTCTACCTCGGGCCGAAGGTCAGCGACGAGGACTATGCCTGGTGGAAGGCCTCGTTCGACAAGCTGCTGGTCTCGGAGGAGTTCGCCAAGCTGCGTGACCAGCGCGAACTGTTCCCGTTCGCCATGACCGGCGAAGAGCTGGACGGCTATGTGAAGAAGCAGGTGGCTGACTACAAGGCATTGGCCCGTGAGTTCGGGTTGATCCAGTAAGCATCGACCCCGTGGGAGCGGGCTTGCCCCGCGATGCCCCATCGCGGGGCAAGCCCGCTCCCACGCCCCGCTCTTCGACCATGAGGATTTATTCCATGATCCTGCAACGCCTCTTCGCCCTCGTCCTGCTGGCGCTGTGCGCCGTGCTGGCCGTGATGGCCTGGCCCTACCAGGCCGCCTTCTCCTACGAACCGGTGGGCCCACGCGCCTACCCGCTGCTGATGCTTGGCCTGATGAGCCTGGGCCTGCTGTACCTGGCCATTCGCCCCACGCCCATCGTGCGCAAGGACGACGAACCGGAGCTGGACCGCGAGACCCTGATCAAGATCACCGCCTGCGTCGGGCTGTTGATCGTCTTCGCCGCCACCTTCGAGGCGCTGGGCTTCATCCTCAGCGCCATCCTGGTCGGCCTGCCCATGGCTCGCCTGTACGGAGGCCGCTGGCTGCACAGCGCCATCGTGGTGGTGGGCATGAGCATCTTCCTCTATTGGTTGTTCGACCGGGTGATGGACGTCCCCCTGCCCCTCGGCCTGCTCGACGTACTGGAGAACTGACACATGGATACCTTGAGCTACCTGGGCCAGGGCTTCGGCGTCGCCCTGAGCCCGTACAACCTGGTCACCGCCCTGACCGGCACCCTGATCGGCACCGTGGTCGGCCTGCTGCCGGGCCTGGGCCCGATCAACGGCGTGGCCCTGCTGATCCCTATCGCCTTCGCCCTCGGCCTGCCGCCGGAGTCGGCGCTGATCCTGCTGGCCGCCGTGTACCTGGGCTGCGAGTACGGCGGGCGGATCAGCTCAATCCTGCTGAACATCCCCGGTGAAGCCTCCACCGTGATGACCACCCTCGACGGCTACCCCATGGCCCGCCAGGGCCTGGCCGGCGTGGCCCTGTCGCTGTCGGCCTGGAGCTCATTCATCGGTGCCCTCATCGCCACCTGCGGCATGGTGCTGTTCGCCCCGCTGCTGGCGAAATGGGCGATCGCCTTCGGTCCGGCGGAGTACTTCGTGCTGATGGTGTTCGCCATCGTCGCCCTCGGCGGCATGGCCGGCGACAAACCGCTGAAGACGTTCATCGCCGCGCTTATCGGCCTGTTCCTCTCGGCAGTGGGCATCGACGCCAACAGCGGCGTGTACCGCTTCACCGGTGACAGCGTGCACCTGGCCGACGGCATCCAGTTCGTGGTGCTGGTGCTGGGGCTGTTCTCGATCAGCGAGATCCTCCTGCTGCTGGAGAAGACCCACCATGGCCATGTGGCGGTCAAGGCCACCGGGCGCATGCTGTTCAACTTCAAGGAAGCGGCCTCGGTATTCTTCGTCAACGTTCGTTGCGGCCTGCTCGGCTTCTTCATGGGCGTGTTGCCGGGCGCTGGCGCGACCCTGGCCAGTGCCGTGGCGTACATGACCGAGAAACGCATCGCCGGCGACAAAGGCAAGTTCGGCAAGGGCGACGCACGTGGCCTGGCAGCCCCGGAAACCGCCATCGGCGCCTCCTGCTGCGGCGCCCTGGTACCGATGCTGACCCTGGGCGTGCCAGGCTCGGGCACCACTGCGGTGATGATCGGCGCCCTGACGCTGTACAACATCACCCCCGGCCCGCTGTTGTTCGAACAGCAACCGGACATCGTCTGGGGCCTGATCGCCTCGCTGTTCATCGCCAACATCATGCTGGTGGTCCTGAACATCCCGATGATCCGCATCTTTACCCGCATCCTCGCCGTGCCGAACTGGGCGCTGGTGCCGGTGATCGCGATCATCACCGCGATCGGCGTGTACGCGGTGCATGCCACCACCTTCGACCTGTTCCTGATGGTCGGTATCGGCATCATGGGCTACATCCTGCGCAAGCTGGACTTCCCGCTGTCGCCGATCCTGCTGGGCTTCATCCTCGGCGGCTTGATGGAACAGAACCTGCGCCGCGCGCTGTCGATCTCCAACGGCGAACTGGGCATCCTCTGGTCGAGCCCGATCAGCATGGGCGTGTGGGTGCTGGTGGTGTGCATGCTGAGCCTGCCGCTGCTGCGCAGCTGGCGCAAACGTGCCCTGCAGCGCCGGGCCATGGCCGATGCCTGACCGGTCGTTGCCGCTGTTCTGGGCCACCGGGCTGGTCGGCCTTGCGGGCGGTTTTGCCGCCAGCAAGGTCGGCTGGCCCTTGCCCTGGATGGTCGGCTCCTTGCTGGCGATCATCCTGGTGCGCTGCCTGACCCCCTGGCAGCTCAGTGAAATCCCCAATGGCCGCAAATGCGGGCAATGGATCATCGGTATCGGCATCGGCCTGCACTTCACACCGGCGGTGATCGAACAGGTGGCCGGCCACTTCGCGCTGATCTTCTTCGGCGCGCTGTTCACCACGCTGTCCAGCGTAATCAGTGTCTGGCTGCTGCGGCGCACCGGTGAAGACCGGGCGACGGCGTTCTTCGCCAGCATGCCGGGCGGCTCGGGCGAGATGGTCAACCTCGGCGCGCGCAATGGCGCGGTGCTCAGCCAGGTGGCTGCGGCGCAGAGCCTGCGGGTGCTGGCGGTGGTGCTGTGCGTGCCGGCGCTGTTCAAACTGCTGCTGGGCGACGGCGTGCCGCTGAACCATGCGGGCAGCGTAAGCTGGGGCTGGCTGGCGTTGATTGCGCCGCTTGGGGTGCTCATGGCACTGCTGTGGCAACGCCTGCGCCAACCCAACCCCTGGCTGTTCGGGCCGTTGCTGGTGGCTGCCGGCGCAAGCCTGGCGGGTAACCTGCAGATCGGCCTGCCCAACGGCGCCAGCCAGATCGGCCAGTGGTTGATCGGCAGTGGCCTGGCCTGCCACTTCAACCGCGCGTTCTTCCGCCGGGCGCCGTCGTTCCTGGGGCGCACCCTGCTGGCCACGGCGTTGTGCATGTTGATCGCCGCCGGCGCGGCCTGGGCGCTGAGCCTGCTGACGCACCTGGACCTGCGCTCGCTGACGCTGGGCATGATGCCCGGGGGCATCGCCGAGATGAGCCTGACGGCCGAGACCTTGCAACTGTCGGTGCCGCTGGTAACGGCGCTGCAGGTGATGCGCTTGCTGTTCGTGCTGTTCCTGGCCGAGCCGTTGTTCCGGCAGTGGGCCAGGCTCTGAGCAGGAAGGGCCGCTTCGCGGCCCTCTTTTTCAGCTCACAACGGCGGCAACGCCCAATTGATCGGCGCCATCCCGCGCTGCTCGAGGAAGCTGTTGGTGCGGCTGAAATGCCCGCAACCAAAGAACCCACGGTAGGCCGACAACGGCGACGGGTGCACCGACTTGAGCACCAGGTGCTTGCTGGCATCGATCAGCTTCTGCTTGCTCTGCGCATGCGCGCCCCACAGCAGGAACACCACATTCGGGCACTGCTCGCTGACCACCTGAATGATCCGGTCGGTGAAGAACTCCCAGCCCTTCTTCGCATGCGAAGCCGCATTGGCCCGCTCCACGGTCATGGTGGTATTGAGCAGCAACACGCCCTGCTCCGCCCAGCTTTGCAGGTAGCCGTGGCTGGGGATCGGCAGGTTGAGGTCGCGCTGCAGCTCCTTGTAGATATTGACCAGCGACGGCGGCGTGGCGATGCCCGGCTGCACCGAGAAGCACAGGCCATGGGCCTGGCCCGGACCGTGGTACGGGTCCTGGCCGAGGATGACCACCTTGACCTGCTCCAGCGGCGTGGAGTTGAGGGCGTTGAAGATCAATGGCCCGGGCGGGTAGATCTCCTTGCCGGCGGCGTATTCGCCGCGCAGGAACTCGCGTAGCTGATGCATGTAGGGCTGGTCGAACTCGGCACGCAGCGCGGCTTTCCAGCTGGGCTCGAGTTTGATGCGATCGTCGTCGGTCATGGGGGCATCCAAAAGCAAAGTGCCGCGACACTAGGAAAGCCTGGCCGGCTTGTCAATCGATCCGACCGACGACCGGCAGCTTCGGCGCGGCAGGCCATACTGAGGGGATGATTTGCGCGAGGTAGCCCATGTCCATTCAATGCGAGGTACTGACCGGCGCCGACGGCGCCCGTATCGGCATCGCCACCCTGGACGCGCCCAAGGCGCTCAATGCCCTGACGTTGCCCATGATCGAAGTGCTCGACGAACGGCTGCGCGGCTGGGCCAGCGACCCCGGGATCGTCTGCGTGCTACTGCGCGGCAACGGGCCAAAGGCCTTCTGTGCCGGCGGCGACGTGCGGGCCCTGGTCCAGGCCTGCCGCGAACACCCCGGTAGCGTGCCACCGCTGGCAGCGACCTTCTTCGCCCGTGAATACCGTCTCGACTATCACCTGCACACCTATCCCAAGCCTCTGCTGTGCTGGGGCCATGGTCATGTGCTAGGCGGCGGCATGGGCCTGCTGCAAGGCGCCGCGGTGCGCATCGTCACTCCCAGCAGCCGCCTGGCCATGCCCGAAATCAGTATCGGCCTGTATCCCGACGTTGGCGCCAGCTGGTTCCTGGCCCGCCTGCCCGGCAAGCTTGGCCTGTTCCTGGGGCTCACCGGCGCGCCCCTCAATGCCCGCGACGCGCTGGACCTGGGCCTGGCCGACCGCTTCCTGGGCGAGCATCAGCAGGAGGCGCTGATCGAAGAGCTGTTGCAGTTGAACTGGCAGGAGCAGACCGCCCTGCAGCTCAACAGCCTGCTCAAGGCCGAACAGCACCGTGCCTGCGTGGAGCTTCCCGAAGGGCAATGGCTGGCACGTCGGGCCGTGATCGACGAAGTGCTCGACGTGGCCGACCCCGTCGCGGCCTGGCGCGCTCTGGCCGGCCTGGCCCGACATGCCGATCCGTTGCTGGCGGCGGCGGGTCAACGCTTGCATGAGGGCTGCCCGTTGACGGCGCACCTGGTGTGGGAACAGATCCGTCGGGCTCGGTACCTTTCACTGACCCAGGTGTTCCAGATGGAGTACACGATGAGCCTGAACTGTTGCCGTCACCCGGAGTTCAGCGAAGGGGTGCGCGCGCGCCTGCTGGACAAGGACAACACCCCGCACTGGCACTGGCCGGATGTGGCGCAGGTGCCAGCGGCGGTAGTGGAGGCGCATTTCAGCAAGGTCTGGGAGGGACGGCACCCGCTGGCGGAACTGGGATAACGCATCGCGGGGCCTGTCCGCACTCGGTCAACGCGACCAGCCCCGCTCGCCACCTCGTCCGCCGTCTGGTCGACGATCGCGATTGCCCTGCCCGTTCGAATGCCAGCGATCACCTCGGCGATCATCATTGCGATAGTCGTGGCGGTCGCGATCGCGCCCATAGTCGTAGCGCTGGCGGTTGCCATAGTCGTAGCGCGGGTTGCCTTGCCAGCGCGGCTGCACGCCGGGTGCCGGATACGGGCGGTACTGTGGCCCTGGTGCGGGCCGGTAGTAACGCGGCGCGGGCTGGTAGTAATAGCGTGGCTGCGGTGCCACATAGTAGCGATCCTGACGGTAGTAGCCAGGGTAAACATAGCGATCGCTGGTGTAGTAGTCACGGCGGTAGTAGCCGTTGTCCGCATAGTAAGGGGCGCAGGCGGATGTCAGCAGTCCGAGCAGGACGATGAGCAGGATTCGTGAGTACATGGCGGCCTCCTGGACCGCAGGGGTGCCCGGCACAGCGGCGCTGGCGGGCGTCGACGGCAATGCGTTCATCGACACTGGATAAGACAGTCGCGCCAGGGTTCGGTGCCATTTATGCAACAAATTGAAACAGGTCGTATAACCCTGAAAAACATGCAGTCATTTTTCGGTCATCTCACTAGAATGTGGCCACCGGCACACTTCACGGGAAGATCATGCCTTCGCCCTCCGCCCTGTTCTCGCAACGCTCGCTGATCCTCGCCCTGCTGCTGTTGCTGGCCTGCGGCTTCCTGGCCACCTCGCTGCTGAGCTACTACGCCTCGCGCGGGGCGATCCGCGACGGGATCGTCAACACCGAACTGCCGCTGACCTCCGACACGGTCTATTCGGAAATCCAGAAAGACCTGATTCGCCCGGTGCTGATCTCATCGATGATGGCCCAGGACACCTTCCTGCGGGACTGGGTACTGAGCGGCGAACAGGACACCACGCGCGTCACCCGCTACCTGGGCGAAGTGATGGGCAGCCAGGTCACCTGCACCAGCTTTTTCGTTTCCGACCGCAGCCTCACCTACTACCAGGCCAAGGGCGTACTCAAGCAGGTACGCCCCGATGCCTGGCGCGACGCCTGGTACTTCCGCCTGCGCCAGTCGAACAAACCCTACGAGATCAATGTCGACCTGGACATGGCCAACCAGGACAAGCTCACCGTGTTCATCAACCACCGCGTGCTCGACTACCAGCAACGCTTCATCGGGGCCGCCGGGGTGGGCTTGAGCGTGGAGTCGGTGGTACGCCTGATCGACGACTATCAACGCAGGTACCAGCGTTCGGTGCTGTTCACCGATGCCCAGGGCAAGGTCCTGCTGACCGGATCCGACGGTGGCCCCCACGGCTTGCGCGCCGGCCAGCAATTGGCCGACAGCAACCAGTGGCAGGCGTTGCTGGCGCGCATGCCGACACCCGCCACCGGCAGCCATGAGTACACCGACAACGACGGCCACAGCCACTTCCTCAACGTGCGCCTGCTGCCGGAGCTGGGCTGGTACCTGCTGGTGGACAAGCGCGAGACCGGCGCCCTGGAGCGCATCCGCCAGTCGCTGTACCTGAACCTGGCGATCTGCGCGATGATCACCCTGGTCGTGCTGTCGCTGCTCAACGCCATGGTCAAGCGCCACCAGGACAACGCCGAGGCGCTGGCCACCCTCGACAGCCTCACCGGCCTGCCCAACCGCCGCAGCTTCGACCTGCTGGCCGGCCAGGCGCTGGTCGAGGCCCAGCGCGACAGCGCGCCGCTGGTCGCCCTGCTGATCGACCTCGATCATTTCAAGGCCCTCAACGACACCCACGGCCACCTGGCCGGCGACGAAGTGCTGCGCCAGTTCGCCAATGTGCTGCAGGGCAGCCTGCGTCAGTCCGATATACTCTGCCGCTGGGGCGGCGAGGAGTTCATCGTGCTGCTGCGTGAAGCCGAAGGCCGCCAAGCTATCGAAGTGGCGGAGAAGATCCGTCGGCGCACCGAGCAGCTGACCTTCAGCTATGCCGACCAGCCACTGCGCCTGACCGCGAGCATCGGCCTGTCCGCCCTGCAGCGCGGCGACAGCCTGCACAGTCTGCTGACCCGCGCCGACCACGCCCTCTATCGTGCCAAACAAGGCGGACGCAACCGCGTCTGCAGCGAGATGCCCGGAACCGACCATGCCTGATCCCCAACGCTGCCCCGCCTGCGGCGCCCTCAACCAATGCGGCCTGGCCGACCCGCGCAACGCCACGCAAGGCTGCTGGTGCTTCGAGGTGGACATCGACTCGGCAGTCATCGAGGCCCTGCCCGCCGAACTGCGCAACAAGGCCTGCTTGTGCCCGCGCTGCGCACAGGTGGACGCACAGCTCAAGGCAGCGCAAGCGCGCACGATCCGTTAGACTGCGCGCCGGTTTCCTGCAAGCGGCCCACCATGCGCCTCGACCGATTCCTCGGCAACCTGCCCTGCTACAACCGCCAGCAAGTGCGTCTGCTGCTGGCGCAACGGCGTGTGCGCGTGGACGGCGTGGCGACCGCCGACCCGCTGTTGGAGGTGCGTGAATTCAGCCGCGTCGAAGTAGACGAGCAGGTACACCAGGCCGGGCGCCCGGCACGCTACCTGATGCTGCACAAGCCCAGCGGTTGCGTCAGCGCCACCCAGGACCCGCAGCACCGCACCGTGCTCGACCTGCTGCCGGCGGCGCTGCGCGATGAGCTGCACATCGCCGGGCGCCTGGACTACAACACCACCGGACTGATGATCCTGACCAACGATGGCCACTGGTCGCGTCGCCTGACCCAGCCACGGACCAAGCAGCCCAAGACCTACCTGGTGCACACCGAGGTCGAGATTGGTGCGCACTACATCGACAAGTTCCGTGAAGGGTTCTACTTCGCCTTCGAAGACCTCACCACCCTGCCCGCGCAGCTGGATATCCTCGGCCCGCGCAGCGCGCGCCTGACCATCGTCGAGGGCCGCTATCACCAGGTGAAGCGGATGTTCGGACACTTCCAGAACAAGGTGGTGGGGCTGCATCGGGAAAGCATGGGGTCGATCACACTGGACCCGATATTGCATCCTGGAGAGTTCAGGGCGCTGACCGACGAGGAAATCGCCTCGGTCTGAGCCGATCACCATTCGGCGGTATCCCACGAAAGATTGTCCCAACGGCACTTGCGCGATCCTGACCGCGCTGCTTGACTGCTAACTCGTCGGTCTGCATGTGACCAATAAGTCACAGCTGTAGTCCAAGACGCCCTTTACCGGCCACCCGGGGTCTCGATGCCCTGGGGCACGGTAATCGCCCGCCACAACAATACCGTCGACACCAGCGTCAAGGATCGACACAAGGGCCCACCGGTTTTCAGTTCCAGGCGAATGCCTACCTGTCATAAAGCACGTGCACCCTGATGGCCATTCCGGTCGGTTCGGCGCCAGCCCGCCAAGCGACCGCGCAGGCCACCAGGTGACGCGGATACCCTTTTTGCGCCAGGAGTCGATGACATGAGGCCAGAAATCGCTGTACTTGATATCCAAGGGCAGTACCGGGTTTACACGGAGTTCCATCGCGCGCAGGGCGCCGAGAAGACGATCATCCTGATCAATGGCTCTTTGGCCACCACGGCGTCCTTTGCACAGACAGTGCGCAGCCTGCATCCGCAGTTCAACGTGGTGCTGTACGACCAGCCGTATGCCGGCAAGTCCAAACCCCACAACCGTCATGAACGGTTGCTGACCAAGGAAACCGAGGCGCATATCCTACTCGAGTTGATCGAGCACTTCCGTGCCGACCATGTCCTGTCGTTCTCCTGGGGCGGCGCCTGCACCCTGCTGGCCCTGGCGCACCAGCCGGGATTGGTGAAGAAGGCCATCGTCAGCTCGTTCTCGCCGGTGATCAACGAACCGATGCGCGACTACCTGGACCGTGGTTGCCAGTACCTGGCCGCCTGCGACCGCTACCAGGTGGGCAACCTGGTCAACGACACCATCGGCAAGTACCTGCCGTCGTTGTTCAAGCGCTTCAACTACCGGCACGTCAGCAGCCTGGACAGCCATGAGTACGCGCAGATGCTCTTCCACATCAACCAGGTGCTCGATCACGACCTGGAGCGGGCACTGAAGGCCGCGCGCAACATCGATATCCCGGTGTTGTTCATCAATGGCGACCGCGACGAGTACACCACCGTCGAGGATGCCCGCCAGTTCAGCCGCCATGTCGGACGCAGCCAGTTCAGCGTGATCCAGGGCGCCGGCCACTTCCTGGACATGGAGCACAAGACCGCCTGCGAGGACACCCGCGATGCCATGCTCGGCTTCCTCAAGCCGGCCCAGCGAGAATCGCGCCAACGCTACGCACAGGAACCGAGCCAGCATGCACTGGCGATCTGAGCGCATCGGCGTCCTGTAGCCCTCGTCACCCGCAGGCTACGGGCCGCCGAAAGGCTTTTTTACAAGCTTGGGGCTTCTCATTCGAGGAGGGTTCTGGTAAAAAGTCTGGCTTCGAAGCGGGTATAGTTTATTGGTAAAACTATAGCTTCCCAAGCTATTGAGGAGGGTTCGATTCCCTCTACCCGCTCCATCTCGCATTCCCCGCACGACGTTCCAATAACGTCGTCGCTGTCAAAAGGAGCCTCGGCTCCTTTTTTCGTTTCTGCGCTTGAAATTCAAAGCACCGCTGAGAATGCCAAGGTCAATCCTCATTGCCCTTCTCGGTCTTCAAATGCCGACCGAATGGCCTCCACGATCCGCGCTGCGAGGCACTCGTCGTCGAGCTGCGGATATTGCTTCTTGAGCTTGCCTGAAACATTCCAGCCATTCTCCTTAACCGCGCGAATGATGCGGCTTGCATCCTGGTCTGGCATCTCCACCACATCTTTCAGTCGCTCCTGGGCGAGCTGGAAGATGACAAGGACCCTGGCTTCTTCCGCCATTTGCGTTCGAATCGTGTATTCGACGACGCGCGCGGTATAGAGAACATGCGCGGTCAGATCCGGATAGCGCCAGGCGAAGCGCGCATCATCGTAATCGTCGAACTCGAAGTTGCTCGGCGTACCGTCTTCGTAGGCCACAAGCGTGCCAAAGCGACAGGATGCCGCATACCGCCGCATGAAGGGTCGGGAGAACTGCTCCAGTGTCGCATCATAGCCGGCCCGGAACTCGGTCGAGCTGGTAATGGTCGCTGAAACAGGCAATATCACGCCATTCGGAACCGCCTGATCCCGAACCAGAGTGTCGTTGATCAGGAAACGGTGGATTCGCCCATTTCCGTCTCTCATCGGATGGATGTAGACGAAGCCGAACGCCAATGCCGCGGCGCGCGCAAGCGACTCGGCGCCCCGGGTGGCCATCTCGAATTCGTTGAGGCCAGCAAGCATCGGGGCAAGGTCGTCAAAATGAGGGGCGACGTAGTGCACGATGTTCTCGCGCATCGTGGATTGCCCTACAAAAACGGGGGAGCGCCGCAACCCCAGGCCAAATGCATCGTGCCCCAGAATACCTACCTGCAAGAGATGCAGACTTCGGTCACTCAATGGTTCTTCGATATGGCCACAGTGTTGCGCGATGACATGTGCAAAGCGCTGGATGCGGCTGGCTTGGCCTTCCTCTTTTTCAATCAGAAAGCTCGCGCGCGACTCTTTCAACGTCAACCAACTCGCCGTCCGCATCAAGATGTCGGGGCCGAAGGTCTGATCGAGCTCTCCCAAAGCGGCTCTCAGGTCAAACTGCAACGCTTGCTGCACGGTGTCGGTTCGCCGGACAAGCGGGCAAAACTCAGGCATGCCTGGCAGATTGTCGTTGACCCGCCAGCGGCGAGATCGAAGCGGCGTCGTGCGGGTCAGGTAGTGGGCGGGCGACACGGCATCGATATAGGCGCCATTGGTCACATCAGGCACATCCAGATGTTGCCCCGTCAGCCACTCGAATAGAAAACCGGTGCGGCGAGCGTACTGGCCAAAAGGGGAACGCCGGCACCAAGCTTCGACTGGCTCGGGTCCTACGACGGCAAACAGGCGGGCGAAGAACTCAAGGTGAATCTCCTCGTATTTGAGCCCGAATTCGAAGTGGCCTGCAAAACCATCGTCGGGCCGGTAGTTGGGCGGAAACCTGTTTTCTACTTGACTACCGGTATCGCGGCTTGCTCGCACTGTGCCGATGGCCGAATCGACGCGCAGAGGTTGTACCGGATTAACTCCATACCGAGTGGCTAACGCCTTGAAACCGACCTGCATGGAAAAACCCCTACCGGAAGCCCAAAAACGCTAATATTTTTTGACTCTCACCGCAAAACGATACCGCCAGCCGTCAGACGCAAAAATACTACGGAACACACAAATTCGCTACCGATCCAGATGGTTTACTCAAAAACGATAATGAAAGCGCTCCTCGCGAATTCCTTAGCCGCTCATCTCCCCTGCCCGAAGTTTGTCCTATAACCGTTCGATTCACTCTCGCGCTCCAACTCGTATTCCGTCCACGTCGTCTCTGTCAAAAGGATCATCAACGGCTTTTTTCGTTTCCAGCGTACCTTTGTTGATCTGGCCCATGGCCATAACCACGCCAATTGGCTTGAATGCCCAGTCGTTCGTGGCGACTGACCGCTACGCTTTGTGAAGCACCTCCAAAGGACTGCGCATGTTTCTCTCCCGCTGGCTACCGGGTCTGGCCAACCTGCTGCACTACCGCCGCGAGTGGTTCCACGCTGACCTGCAGGCCGGCCTGTCGGTGGCCGCGATCCAGATCCCCATCGCCATCGCCTATGCGCAGATCGTCGGCCTGCCGCCACAGTACGGCTTGTATGCCTGCGTGCTGCCGATGATGGTCTATGCCCTGGTCGGCAGCTCACGGCAGTTGATGGTCGGCCCGGACGCCGCCACCTGCGCCATGATCGGCGGCGCCGTGGCACCGCTGGCCATGGGCGACCCGCAACGCATCGCCGAGCTGTCGGTGATCGTCACCGTGCTGGTGGGCGTGATGCTGATCGCCGCCGGGGTGGCGCGGGCCGGCTTCATCGCCAGCTTCTTCTCGCGGCCGATCCTCATCGGCTACCTCAACGGCATCGGCCTGAGCCTGCTCACCGGGCAGTTGTCGAAGGTGGTGGGCTTCAAGATCGAAGGCGACGGGTTCATCCTCAGCCTGATCAACTTCTTCCAGCGCCTGGGCGAGATCCACTGGCTGACGCTAGCCATTGGCCTGGCCGGCCTGGGCCTGCTGATCTGGCTGCCACGGCGCTATCCGCGGCTGCCGGCGGCGCTGGTGACCGTGGTGGTATTTACCGCCCTTGCCGGACTGTTCGGCCTGGACCGTTTCGGCGTGGCGATCCTCGGCCCGGTGCCGGCGGGCATTCCCGAACTGGCCTGGCCACAGAGCTCCCTGGAGGAAACCAAGAGCCTGCTGCGCGACGCCCTGGGTATCGCCACCATCAGTTTCTGCAGCGCCATGCTCACCGCCCGCAGCTTTGCCGCCCGCCACGGCTACGCGATCAACGCCAACCATGAGTTCCTGGCCCTGGGCGTGAGCAACCTGGCCGCCGGTATCTCCCAGGGCTTCGCCATCAGCGGCGCCGACTCGCGCACCGCGGTCAACGACATGGTCGGCGGCAAGAGCCAGCTGGTGGGCATCATCGCAGCCCTGGTGATCGCCTTGATCCTGCTGTTCTTCACCGCGCCCATGGCCTGGATTCCCCAGGCGGCGCTGGGTGCCGTGCTGCTGATGGCCGGCTGGGGGTTGATCGACGTGAAGTCGCTCAAGACCATCCGCAAGCTCAGCCGTTTCGAGTTCTGGCTGTGCCTGCTGACCACAGTCGGCGTACTCGGCCTGGGCGTGTTGCCGGGCATCGTGTTCGCCGTGACCCTGGCCATCCTGCGCCTGCTCTACAGCATCTATCAGCCCACCGACGCCGTGCTTGGCTGGGTGCCGGGCATCGAAGGCCAAGTGGACGTGCGCCAGCACAAGGATGCCCGTACCGTGCCAGGCCTGGTGGTGTACCGCTTCGACGATGCGATCCTGTTCTTCAACGCCGACTACTTCAAGATGCGCCTGCTCGAAGCCGTGCAGAACGTGGAAAAAACCCAGGTGGTGCTGTTCGATGCCGAAGCGGTGACCAGCATCGACGTCAGCGGCATCGCCGCCCTGCGCGAGGTGCGCGACACCCTCGCCGCCCAGGGCATCCACTTCGCCATCGCCCGCGCCCGTGGCACTTTCCTGCGCATGCTGGTGCGTTCCGGGATGGCGCGGGAGATGGAGGAGAAACTGCTGTTCGGCTCGGTCCGGGCGGGGATTCGGGCGTATCGGGTATGGCGCAACAGCGCTCGGCGGGAGGGCGCTGCGGATTGAGAGAGAGGGTGGCTTTCGATCCCATTTGAGCGGGCGGGTGCCAGGCGATGGCCTTGCAGCGCTCTCAAGATCGAGCGCCGCGCGGGCGGCGCTCGATCTCATAGACGTTGACGATTCATCGGCGAACACTTGCGTTACGGCACACAAGCCCGCGCAACAGCCTGTGTCCCCTGCCCAAGCAAGCTGATCAACCCACAGGGCAGGCTCCCCCGCCACTGCAAATAGTCATGTCCAGCCGGCAACTCCACCTGTTCCACCCGGTACCCTTTGGCCAGCAACACATCACGCAAGTGGCGGTTGGTGTCGAGGATTTTCGGCCCTTCGAACAGACCCGACTGCAAGTAGAACCGCAACGGCTGGCGCGGCGCCTTGACGTACTCGCGGGTTAGCCAACCAGGTTCGTCACCGGCCATCGGCCACCAGTAGGAGCCGGACATGCTCAGCACATTGCCGAACAACTCCGGGTGCCTGAGGCCCAGGTAGGCCGACGCCAGGCCGCCGTAGCTGGACCCGGCCACCACGGTGCGCGAGGCCGGTGCCGCAAGCCCCTGGTGGCTGGCCCAAGGCATCAGTTCCTCGGCCATGAACCTTGCGAACAGTGGGTTGGGCGGCAACTCCCGCTCACGGCTTTCGCTGCTGGGGTTGGCGATGATCAGCGCGGCAGTGGGCGGGATCAGGCCGTCGGCAATCAGGTTGTCGAGTATCGTCGGCGTCGGCACTTGACGGGTGTAGGCATGGGCATCGAACAGCACCAGCAAGGCCTGGTCGGCCTTGCCCGGGCGCCAACCTGCCGGGCGGTAGAGGTAGATGTCGCGCTCGTTGCCCAGCACCTCGCTGGCCAGGCGCCTGCGCTCCAGGCTACCACGGGCCACCCCGGCACGCTCGGCCACCCACGGCTGGGGCGGCGCATCCGCAAGTTCCAGCCGTGAGCGCGACAACCAGGCGTCGCCACTGCCGTCGGCGAAGGTATTCGGATTCAACGGATCGCGCCGGGTACTGGCCAGGATCACCCGGCGGTCGTCGGACACCGGTACATCCGGTGCCATCTGATAACTCAGGCGGGTCGTCGCAGGTACCTCGAAACTGTGGAACCAGACATCGCTCGCGCCCAGCCGGGACAGCGGTTCGTGATTGCCTGTGGGGGCACCGAACATCCTCACGTTGTCCCGTGCCCCGCGCCAGAGGAAGGTGACCAGGCGCTTGCCGGGTTGCCCAGCAATGGCCTCGACCAATGGCGTTCCCTCAACGGCACGGGCCTGCCAGAAGGCTTCGCTGGTGCCACCCGTTGCCAGGTGCTGCTGCAGGGCGTGCAGGGTCGGGCTGAGCAGCGCCGCCGGCGTACGGTGTTGCTCGCCGACAGGCAGGACCTGCTCCAGGCTCAGGCTGAAACGCGCCGCCGGGCGGATCGCCAGGGGTTCGGCGCGCACCGCGTAACGACCATCCTGCGCCGCGACGAACAGGAACTCGCGGGGCTGGTCCAGACCGTCGATCAGCAGGCGCAACGGACGCCCGTCGGCATCCAGCAGGCGCAGGCTGACGTCACCGTCGAGCCGACCACGCACCAGGTCCCCGGCCTTGAGCGCCACTTGCCAGGCTGGCGGATGCGCTACGCCGACCTGGCCGGCAACCGGTTTTCCAACCTCGAGATCGGCGTACGCGTCCGCCAGGACCAGATTCGAATAGAGCGTGGCCAGCAGGCATGCTCCGCCCAAGCGCTTCAATCGCTGCATGCTCACCTCAGAAGTCGACGCTGGCGGAGAGTTTGAGCGTGCGCGGTTCGCTGACAGTCGCATAACCATCGTTGAACACACCGGCCCAGTAGGCGCGGTTCTCGACGTTCTCCAGGCTGGCGCGCAGGGTCACGTCCTTGCTCAGCACCTTGGTCGCATAGCGTGCGCCCAGGTCATAGCGGGTCCACTGCGGAATCTTCAGCTGGTTGGCGGAATCGAGGTACTGGGAGCTGCTGTGGATACCCAGGGCGGTCAGGGTCAGGCCCTCGACCCCAGGCAGGTCCCACTCGGCGCCGAAGTTGGCCGACCAGGCCGGCACGCCGCGGGCGGTGTTGCCGTCCATGGCGCCATTGGCGGTCTTGCTCAGCACCGCGCGGGTGTAGGTCACGCCACCGAGCAGGCGCACGCTGGGGACGACTTCGCCGAACATTGTCCACTCCACGCCACGGTTGCGCTGCTCGCCGTCATCGTTGTAGCGATTGCTGGGCTTGTCGTAGATCATGCTGGGCTTGTCGATCTGGAACACCGCCAGCGTGTGGGTGAAGTCGCCCAGGTCCCACTTCACCCCGGCCTCCATCTGCTTGGCGACATAGGGCGCGAACTGCTCGCCGTAGTTGGCGGCCTTCTGGTCGGTGACCATGCCACCCTGGGTCAGGCCCTCGATGTAGTTGGCATACAGCGATACCGGCGCCTCCCAGGGCTTGAGCACGATACCCACGGCGGGGGTCAGCTTGCGCTCGTCGTACGAAGGATTGCTCATCTTCTGCCGCACCCGCTGGGAACGCACCCCGAGGGTGAGCAGCACACGCTCGTCCAGGAAGCCCAGGGTATCGGCCACGGCAAAGCTCGACAGGGTGTTGTCGCCGGTCTTGCTGCTGCTGCCGTGGTCGCCGGCGATGATCGCCTTGCCCGGGTGGTAGATGTTGGTGGGGTACTTGGCGCCGGTGACCGTCGGCGCACGGCCGATGTCCTGGTGCAGCAAGGTGGTGCTGAGCACCAGTTGGTGGCTGACCAGACCGGTCATGAAGTTGCCGCGCAGGCCGGCCTCGGTGGAAAGACTGTGGGTGTAGCCGGCCTGGTTGTAGGTTTCCCCCGTCGCCGTGCCGTCGGCCTTGTTCACCACCACCCGGGTGCCGTTGAGGAAGCCGTCGTAGCGAGTGCGGGCACCACCGACGCTGGCGTAGGCGGTCCAGCTGTCATCGAGCTGGTACTCGCCACGCGCCACCACGGCCTTGCTGATCTGCCGGGCGTGGATGCCTTCGAGGATGTTGGTGTCTGGCTTGGGTGCGCGGGTTACCTGATTGAGGCCGCTGAAGCCGGCCATCATCGGGCTGCCGTTCTCCAGTTTCTCGTGGCTTTCGTAGGCATCCAGCTCGAGCTTGAAGTCGTCCCCTCGGTAATCCAGTGCCAACGCCGCCAAGGTGCGGTCCTTGGACTGCTCGTCGACGCCGGTGTCGCCACTGCCGTAGACACCATTGAAGCGAATGCCGAAGCGCCCCTCGGCAAAGCGCCGCCCGACATCCACATGCTCGGCAACATAGCCATCGGACACGTAACTGGTGGTCAGCCGGGTCAGCGGCGTATCGCCGGCGCGCTTGGGCACCAGGTTGACCACCCCGCCCACGCCACCGTTGGGCGCCATGCCATTGAGCAGCGCACCCGGCCCTTTGAGCACTTCGACGCGCTCGAGGAACTCGGTCGGCACATGGCCATCGGGCGCCAGCCCGTAGAGACCACCCAGCGCCAGCTCGGTGGAGTCCAGCGCATAACCGCGGATCATGAAGTTCTCGTAGGCATGCCCTTCGCCGGTGCTGAAGCGGATCGACGGGTCGTTGCGCAGTACTGCGCCGACTGTTCCGCTTTGCTGGTTCTCGATGGTCTTGGCGGTGTAGGCGGTGACGCTGAAGGGCGTGTCCATCAGGTCGCGGTTGCCCAGCATGCCGATGCGCGCGCCGCGGGCGACCTGGCCGCCACTGTAGCTTTCCGGCAGGTCGCTGTTGAAGCCAGAGGCATTGACCGTGGTCGTCCCCAATGTCAGGGCGCCCTGGTCGGTCGGGCCGCGCAAGATGATCACGCCGTTTTCCTCCAACGCCACCAGGTCGCTGCCAGCCAGCAGTTGGCTCAGCGCCTGCAACACTGTGTAGCGCCCCTGCAAGGCAGGCGTGCTGCGCCCGGCCAATACACGACTGTCGGCGGCAATCGCCACTCCCGAGGCATGGGCCAGGGCATGCACCGTGGCCTCCAGCGACTGGCCCGGCAAGTCGAGGTTCAGCGGCTGGCTATCAGCCAGGGCCAGGCCGCTGCCACCCAGGGCGCAGGCCAGTGTCAGGCGCCGCAGGGTGCCAGGGAAGCGGGAGGTGAAAAGCGACATGATCAGTCCTTGCAGCAGGTGGGTTCACAGCTGATGACGCGGCAGCGGCGGTTTACCCCTCAAACGTTTTTCAGAGGATCAGCGCGGCACGATCAGACGTTGCCCACCCAACGCCTGCACGCTGACCGGCAGGATGCCCGGCAAGGCATCGAGCAATACCTCTGGCCGGTCACTGGGGAAACTCCCGGTCAATCGCAGGTTGACCAGCCCGGGTTCGACCTTGACGGCCTGCGCGGCATAAGCGTTCAGCTCACCGATCACCTCGACCAGCGGCTGGTCGGTGAACGACCACCAACCGCGCTGCCAATGCGCCTGGTCCGGACCGTACTGGCCACCGGCGCGCAGGCTGCCCAACCGCCCTTCGCCCTCCAGGCAGATGCGCTCGCCAGCCTGCAACACCTGTTCGCCGCCCTGCAGATCGCGTACCTGTACCCGCCCCCTGGCTACAGCCACCTGGACCTGGCCACCACGGTCGCTGACCGTGAACGCGGTGCCCAGCACCTGTACCACGCCCAGGCGCGTGCTGATCAGGAACGGTCGCCACAGCTCATGAGCCACATCGAAGTAGACATTGCCGTGCAGCAGCAGGACCTGGCGCTGGCCATGATCGAAGCGCACGCGCAGGTTGCTTTCGGCCGCCACCAGCAATTGGCTGCCATCGGGCAATGCCAAGGCCTGCGGCGCTTGCGCGTGGGCCGTCTGCAGGTCCTGGCCGAACGCTGCGGTGCGCTTGTACATCCAGCCCAGCCAACCACCTGCGGCCAGCAGCAAGGCCAGCGCGCCGCCCTGGCGCAGCACCCGCCGACGCCCCACATCACAGGCCTGCGGTTGCAAGGCGCCACGCAGTTGCGGAGCGAGGCGGTGAACCAGTTGCCAGCGCTGCTCGGCCTCCAGCCAGGCGCGCTCATGCTCGGCGCTGCGTCCGCGCCAGCGCTGCACCCGGCCATGGGTCTTGCGCACGCGTTCGGGATCATCCCCTTGCAGCGCCGCCAGGTAGACCAGCGCCTGCTGCACTTTGCGCGGCGCGGCCGGCTCAGTCATGACGGCTCGCCAGGCGCAGTTCGGACAGGTCAAAGACCGCCCGGGCGATATGCAGCTCGACCGACTTGGCCGACAGCCCCAGGGCCTCGCACACTTCACGGTGGCTGTGGCCGTGCAGGCGCACGCGCACGAACACTTCGCGGCGCAGCTTGGGCATGCGTTCGATGCGGGCAATCAGGTGCTGCAGCTGTTCGCGCGCGATCATGATCTCTTCCACGCTGGGGCTGAGCCAGTCGGCCCGTGCCAGCCAGTCTTCCAGCGCCGCCAGTTCGGTGCTACGCCGACGGTGCTGGTCGATGCACAAGTTGCGCGCTGCCTGGAACAGTAAGGCCCGGGCATTGATTACCGGTGCGTTGAGCGCATGGGCGTATGCCTGGGCGAAGCTGGACTGGGCAATATCAGCGGCGTCATCAGGGTTGCGCAGCCGCCCGCAGAGGTAGCGGCGCAGATCGCTGTAATGGGCAAGCAGGTCGTCGACGGCCGCTTTGAGAGCTGGCCGGGCGTGCCAAACGCTGGAAAGGGAGGTCATTGCGGATGTGGCGAAGGCCGTTAATAGGAATTCCTATCATTCTCACACATGTCAATCGGCCATCGCCAGCATCATGTTGCCGATCAGTAACCCAGCTTGCGCAGCAACTGGCCTTCGTTCTGTGGCATCGGTCGTTTATAGAAACGCATCAGCTCACCGGCACGGTTGGTGAAAATGCCGTCGACGCCGGCTTTCATCGCCTTGTCGAAATCCACCGCCTCGTCGAGGGTGTACACGTGCACCAGCAGCCCCTTGTCGTGGCTGGCCTGGTTCATCCACGGCTGGATCAGGTCGGAGTAGCTCTGCTCGCCGAGGTGAGTGCGGATTGCCGAAGGGCCGGTACCAATGGCACCGCCGGCCTTGGCATAGTCGAGCCAACGTTGGAACTCGGCACGGTCCTTGGGTTGCTGACGGGCGTAGAAGGCCGACTTGTCCTGCTCACCGGATTCGGCGAAGTCCTGCCCGGAAGCCGGCTCGATGCTGCCCTTGGCCACCCACAGCAAGAGGATCTTCGGCACCTGCGGCATGGCCTCGTGCAGCAGCTTGAGGCTGTTGCGATCGAAGGTCTGCAAGATCACCCTGCCCGGCTTGTCGAGCCAGCCACGGGCCTCGAGGCGCTTTTTCAGGTCCTGCTCGATACCGGGAAACTGCGCCGGCTCCTTGGTCTCGATGTAAAGGCCTGGGTGACGCTCGGGGTTGCCTTCGGCGATATCGATCACTTCGTCCAGGGTAAGGATACGCTGGCCCTTGAACGCTTCGCGGGCACGCTCTGGATAGGCTTTGTTGAACCAGCTGCCGGCGTCCAGCGCCTTGAGTTCGGCCAGGGTGAAGGCGCTGACCGGGCTCGCCTTGCGCTCGGGGTAACGTTCGGCGACGTCGCTGGTGCGGGCCAGCACATCGTCGTGGACCACCACCAGCACGCCATCGCGGGTGCGCTGCAAGTCCATTTCCAGGTAGTCGGCGCCCAGTTCGCGGGCCAGCAGGTAGGCGGGTGTGGTGGACTCGGGAGCGTCGAACGAAGCGCCACGGTGGGCGATCACGGCCGGATGCGGGATGTCCTGGGCCTTGGCAAGGGCCTTGCCGTCGGTGGCATGGGCTGCGGTACTCGCCAGCAAGGTGGCCAGGAGAAGGGTCTTGTACATGGGTAGTCCTTTGCAGATCGGGGCCGGCCTCTGGAAGACGCCGGCAAGGTCAACGGTGCAGTCCTTGAGGGCGCAAGCCTCGCACACTCTGCATGACATGCTAAAGTCCCCGGCGTTTTCCGCCTCACCCAATGGACCGCCCATGCCCGCACTCGACGCCCACTTGCCCACCTGGGCCGACCTCAACCAGCGCCACCCCAGCACCGCCCTGCTGCTGGGCAATGGTGCCAGCCGCGCGCTGTGGAAACCGTTCGGCTATTTCTCGCTGTTCGAGGAAGCCCAGCGGGTGCGGCACAAGGCTTTGGGGGTGAGCGACCAGGCACTGTTCAAGGCCCTGGGCAGTGAGCTGTTCGAGCCGCTGCTCAGCACCCTGAACACCACCGTGCGGGCCAACGCCGCGCTGGCGATCAACTCCACCGCGCCGCTGAACCGCTACTACTCGATCAAGGAAGCGCTGATCCACGCGGTGCGCGCCGTGCACCTGCCCTGGCCGCGCTTCCCAAGCGCGACGCGTACGGCCATCAACCACGCGCTGCGCCAGTACCGCAGCGTCTACACCAGCAACTACGACCTGATCCTGCCCTGGGCCGTGGCCGAGGATACGCAAGGTTTCGCCAACCTGTTCGACGAACAGGGTTTCTTCGACGTGCGCCGCAGGCAAGCCGACGGTATCCGCATCCTGCACCTGCACGGCGGCATGCACCTGCTCAAGCTGCCTGATGGCAGTACCCGCCGACGCAGCGCGGAACAGGCCGAACTGCTCGAAGGCTTCGCCGTGAACATTCCCGGCGAAGTACCGCTGTTCGTCAACGAAAGCCGCAGCGAAGACAAGCTGCGTGCCATCCGCAACTCCGACTACCTGTCCTGGAGCCTGGGACAGCTGGCCCGCGAACACGACGGACTATGCTTGTTCGGCCAGCACCTGGACACGAGCGACCAGCACCTGCTCGACGCCATCCGCCTGGCTCGGCCCAAGCACCTGGCCATCGCGATCCGGCCGCTAAGCGAGGCCTCGGTCATCAACCAGAAGCAGCACTTCATTGATCGCTTTGGCGATCTTTCGCAGGTTCCGCTGCACTTTTTCGATGCCTCCAGCCACCCCCTAGGCTTGGCTGAACTGGCCATCCCCGTTCCGGCCACACAGGATCGACGGCGCTGAGCCGCACACTTTGCAAATGTAAATAATTCTCGATAAGATCCGCACCCTTTCCTTCCCGCCAGCCCCGGAAAGCGTGCATGCAGCGCCCCAAACCCGACCCCGTCGCCCACGGTTTCTATGCCGACATCCTGCATTTCCTGCGCAAGCGCATGGACAATGCCAGTGACGCCGCGGACATGACCCAGGATGTGTTCGCCCAATGGCTGGGTTACCGGGATCGGGCCAAGGTGGAGCAGCCGCGCGCGTTCCTGTTCCAGGTGGCACGCAACCTGCTGAGCGACCATTGGCGCAGGCAGAAGGTGCGCCATGCGGCGCTGGCCGACGACACCCTGCCCGAGCAGCAGAGCGCGCCGGCCAATGACCCCCTGGACCATGCCCAACAGCAACAACGGCTGGATCAATTGCGTCAGGTGCTCGCAGAACTCTCGCCGCGACGCCGCGAAGCCCTTATGCTGCACCGTTTCGAAGGCCTGACCCAGGCCCAGATCGCCGAACGCATGAACATTTCCGTCAGCATGGTCGAAAAGCACATCGCCGCCGCCCTGCTGCAATGCAAGCAACGCCTGGACAGTGACAACGGCACGGAGCAGTTCCCATGACCCCCACCGACGAGCTCGACCCGCGCCCGATCGACGCCCAGGCGGCGAGTTGGTTCAGCCGCAACCGCAACCAGCCGTCACGGCAAGACCGCAAGGCATTCGCCCGGTGGATGCAGACGCCCGAGCACACCCGCGCCTATCGCCAGTTCGAACAGCTGTGGGATGACCTGGCCGCACTCAAGCAAGCCAATCGCCCCGTGCCCTTGCCGGTACGCCGGGCGCCGCGCTGGCGCCCGGCCCTGGCAACGGCGGCGGCCCTGCTCTGCGCCATACTGGCCGGCAACCTGGGCGCGGGTAGCGAAGCCTTCAGCCAACGCATCAGCGCCAGCCAGGCCCTGCAGGTGCTGCAACTGCCCGATGGCAGCCAGCTGCATGTCAACGCCCAGACCCGCCTGCGCCTGGACTTCAGCGCCGAACAGCGGCTGATCCAGCTCGAACATGGCCAGCTGTATATCGAGGTGGCACCCGACAAGGAGCGGCCGCTGTTCGTCGATGCGGGCAGCGGCCGCGTGCGCGTGGTCGGCACTGGCTTCGATGTGCGCCGGGGCGACCGCGAACTGGTGGTGACGGTCGCCCACGGCCAAGTAGCGTTCGACACCCCCGGCGAGCGACAACCGCCATTGTTGCTCGGTGCCCGCCAGGGCGCCACCTACGACCTGGCACGCGGCACCCTGACCCGCCGTGAACTGGGCGAACAACAGGTGGCCGACTGGCGCGAGGGCCACGTGAGCTTCCGCAACCGCGAACTGGCCAGCCTGATTGACGAGCTCGGCCTGTATCGCCAGCAGCCGGTGGTGCTGGCCGACCCGACGCTTGGCCGCTACAAGGTGTCCGGCAATCTCGACGTCCACGACCCGGACGCCCTGCTCAATGCCCTGCCCGCCCTGTTGCCGGTCAAGACCACCTTGCTGGCGGACGGGCGCCTGCGCATCGAGCGGCGCTGAAAAAATAGTTTGAGAATTTTTATCATTCGCAGGTGAGGTTTTGTCGCAACATCGCGTCTTCCTCCCCGCCTGCCGCGTGATGGCGGGCTTTTTCCGGCCTTTTGCCGTTTGGGGGAAACCATGTTGTCCGCGTTGCGTCCATTGCACTGCCTGCCTGTCCGACCCACATTGCTGGCCCTGTGCCTGGCCATGAGCCTGGCCGCCGAAGCCGCACCGGTACCGTTCGACCTGCCGGCGCAACCGCTGGCGCGCTCGCTGAGCCAACTGGCCCAGCAGGCCAAGGTCCAGCTGCTGTTCGACGAGGCCCTGCTAGGCGGTGCCCAGGCACCGGCGCTCAAGGGCGACTTCGAAGCCGAAGTGGCTATCAGCCGCCTGCTGGTCGGCAGCCGCTTCAACGTGGTGCGCATGGGCAACACCTACGTGGTACGCCTGCGCGAAGACGACCCGACTGCCGACAACAGCCTGCAACTCGGTGCCGTGAGCATCGTGGGTGACGGGCAGCAGGTCGACGCTGGCAACGTCGGGCGCTCGACGCTCGACCAGGAGCAGATCGACCGCTACCAGCCCAGCAATATTCCCAGCGTGCTGGCGACCCTGCCGGGGGTAAACATGGGCGGCTCGTCCAAGCCCGGCGGCCAGACCATCAACATCTGGGGCTTTGGCGACGCCGAGGACGTGCCGATGACCCTCGACGGTGCGCCCAAGAGCGGCTTTGAGCGCTATCAGCAAGGCACCATCTTCATCGAGCCCGAGCTGATCAAGCACATCGAGGTCGAAAAAGGCCCGCACTCGGTCAAGACTGGCAACGGCGGCTTCGGCGGCAGCGTCAATATGGAAACCAAGGACGCCGGCGACTTGCTGCAAGAGGGCCGCAACAGCGGTGCGATGCTCAAGTACGGCTATGGCAGCAACGACCACCAGCAGATCTACAGCTCGGCATTGTTCGGCCGTACCGACGACGGTCGCATCGACGGCCTGGTGTATTACACCAAGCGCGACGGCGGCAACCTGAAGATGGCCGACAGCCTGCCCGACCCCACCGGCAAATGGCCGATCAACCCCCAGCGCATCCCCTACAGCGCCCTGGACCTGGACGGCGCTCTGCTAAAGACCAACATACATTTCACCGACGAGCACAGCCTGGGGCTGTCCTGGGCACAATCGGAAAGCCAGCGCTGGACCACCTTCTCATCGACCGCCTTCAGCACGCCCCCCACTGCGGCGGATATCAAGAAGTACGGCTACGAAGCCGCCCTCAAGCGTTTCCTCGCCAACCGCCGCACCATCGACACCACCTGGTCGGCTACCTACAAGTACCAACCGATCGAAAACCCGTGGGTGGACCTGCAGGTGAAGTACTCCGAATCGGACACCAAGCAGACCGATGAGCGCGACGCCACGGCGTTCTTCCAGCCCGCCACCGGTGGGCGCAAGATGGACACCGAGTACAAGGACCGCATGCTTGATGTGAAGAACACCAGCACCTTCCTCACCGGTCCCCTGGAACATGCGCTCACCGCAGGCGTGCAGGTGCGTCGCCATGACCGCGACACGCAGATGTGGATGCCCGGCAAGACCTACGAAGTACCCAAGTACAACTATGGTTACTACCAGCCGTACTTCATGCCCAGTGGCCAGGTCGACAGCCAGGGCTACTACTTGCAGGACGCCATCACCCTGGGCGACCTGACCATCACGCCATCGTTGCGCTACGACCACGTGACCAACGAGGGCAAGCCTAACCAGGCGCCGTACTACAACAACCCCGCGGCTGGCCACGACTACAGCGACAAGACCTACAGCGGCTGGTCACCACGTCTGTCGCTGTTCTGGAAGATGAACGAACAGACCGCGCTGTTCGCCGACTACAGCAAGACCTGGCGCGCCCCGGTGCTGGATGAACAGTATGAAGTGCAGGGTGTCGGCAGCCGCACCGCCACCAGTCGCAACCTCGACCCCGAGCGCATCACCGGTGTGCGGGTCGGTAGCATCAGTACCTTCACCAATGTGTTCAGCCAAGGCGACAGCGCGCAGATTCGCACCATGGCATTCCACAACAAGGTCACTGACGAGATCTTCAAGGCCACCGGCATCGGCTGCCAGGAGCAACTGGTCAGCGGCGGCACCATTGCCAACACCTGCGGCGACGGGCTGATGGGCAACTACCGCAATATCGGCGATGTGACCTACAAGGGTTTCGAAGTCGAGACCTTCTACGACGCCACCTATTGGTTCGGTGCGCTGTCGTACTCTTGGATGGAGGGTCGCCACGAGGGCGCGTACACCAACCCCTGGGGGCCGGATGTCTGGGCCAAGGATGTACCGGCACCGAAATGGATCACCACCCTTGGCGTGAAGATCCCGGCCTGGGACGCCCGGGTCGGCTGGACCGCGCAGTTCGTCGGCGCCACCCACCACCTGCCCAGCGACAAGTACTTCGAGGGCCCGGCCAGCGCGCTCGGTGACCGCTACTACGACAACTTCGGCAACGAGAAGTACCAGATCCATGGCCTGTTCGCCAACTGGAAGCCGCAGCAACCCTACCTCAAGGGCACCGAGGTCAACCTGACCGTGGACAACCTGTTCAACAAGGCCATCCGGCCGGAGCTGTCGGGCGAGAACGCCTATACCCAGGGGCGCAATGCCAAGATCAGCGTGACTCGGTTCTTCTGAACCCGCTGGCAGGCAATGATGCAACGGAGTGCATCACCTGCCGTTCGACACCCGCTCCTGGGCCCTGGCGACATTCACCTGCATCGCCACGATGGCCAGCTCATGGACTGCCTGGGCAACCGTATGCGTACCGCGTGCCTGCATCCACGACAGGATGTCGGCGAGGTGCCAGAGCGAGAGCGTGCCGTCATGCACCGGGGCCGGAAAGCTGCGGTGATGGGTGAGCATGAGCTTGCGCATGTTCTGCCGGGACACCCCCACCAGCTCCGCCACATCGGTCAGGCCAACCAGGTCGGGGCTGGCCTCGATCAGCCGGGCATCCGGCAACACTTGCCGCACATCCGCCAGGGCGCTGTGCAGTGCCTCCCGCGCCGTGCCGCCCTCGCGGGCGAAGGCCAGGGCCAGACGGCCCGGCTGGCCGCTACCGACCACTGCATCATCGCAACCGGCCTCCCCCAGGCGCTCGATCAGCGCATCGACGTCCATGTCCTCGGTCAATTGGTATTTGAGGGTGAACTCGTACTCCATCACTTTCGCTCCACTGACTGATTGGCTATCGCGCTTGTCGACGTACAGTTGTCCACGATCCGGCGTAACTGGCGGGCGAAGGTGCCCGGGTTTCTGGGCGTGCTCCACACGCTGGTGATGCAGAACTCGCCGCAGCGGCATTCGCGGTCGTTGTTAGGGCAATAGATCCGACCCCAGCAATGGCCACCTCCCACAGAGACTCTCCAGCCCCGCGCCTCGTCGTGCGTCAGGGACTGTTCGACTTCCTTGTTTGGATGGAGGGGACGGACCATCGGTTGAGCTCCAGTATGGATATGAGAGATAGGTTGTCAAGTGACAACCATGCGACGCCGACAGGCGTCATCACAAGCCAGACTAGGTGCCAGAGGGATGAAACGGGCTCAAAAAGGTCGCTTCGGAAACGACCTAACCAAATTTGTGAAAGTGCTGTAGATCGATTATCCAGCGATCAGCCCATCCGCCTTCAACAACGTCTCCAGGCAATGCTCGCGCACCCCATAGAACGTCTTGAGCTCGGCGATTTTCTCCAGCAGACCCGCATTGTCCTTGGGCTGCCGACGCTTGACCGCAAGGATCATCTTGTTCTTGTTGGTATGCTCGAGCGAGATGAACTCGAACACCTTGGTCTCGTAGCCGCAAGCCTCCAGGTAAAGGGCGCGCAAGCTGTCGGTGAGCATCTCGGCCTGCTGGCCCAGGTGCAGCCCGTACTGCAGCATCGGTTGCAACAGCCCCGGGCTGTGCAACTGCGGGCGGATCTGCTTGTGGCAGCACGGCGAGCACATGATGATCGCGGCGTTGCAGCGAATACCGCTGTGGATGGCATAGTCGGTGGCGATGTCGCAGGCATGCAAGGCGATCATCACATCGATGGCCTCAGGCACCACGCTGCGCACATCGCCGCATTCGAACACCAGGCCCGGGTGCTCCAGGCGCGCGGCGGCGGCGTTGCACAACTCGACCATGTCCGGGCGCAGCTCGACACCCGTGACCTGCGCCTCACGGGCGAGGGTGTTGCGCAGGTAGTCGTGCATGGCAAAGGTCAGATAGCCCTTGCCCGAACCGAAGTCGGCGACCTTCAGGCTCTGCTGGGCGTCCACGGGCGCGTCGCTCAAGGCATGGTCGAAGACCTCGATGAACTTGTTGATCTGCTTCCATTTGCGCGACATGGACGGGATCAGCGCGCCCTGCGCGTCAGTCACCCCCAGGTCGCGCAGGAACGGCCGCGACAGCTCCAGGTAACGCTTCTTCTGCCGGTCATGGCCACCCGCGCCCGTCTCGCGGGGCGCCTGCTGGGCCAGGTGCCGGCGCAGCATCGGCTTGCCCTTCTTGCTGAACTCCAGTTGCACCTCACCGGCCGGGGTGAACAGGTGCGCGTTGCGAAAGCTCTCGGGGAGCAGTTCGGCCACCAGCGCCTGCGCCTCGTCCAACCCCAGGTTGCGAGTAATGTCGCGGGTCTGGTGACGGTAGACCAACGACAGGCAGGCCTGGCCCTTGATCTGCACCGCCTGGGCGATGATCCGCTGCAGGGTCTGGTCGGTACCGACATGGCGGGCCAGCACCAGCTTGCTCAGGCTGCCGTCGCCCAGCGCATCGGCGAGCAGGCTCAGGAACTGGGCGCGCGCGTCCGGCGCGCCATGGGCGGAGGAAGGGGAAGACATGGGAACGGGTGCCTCGAAATGCGGGGAGCGCGATGCGCAATGCCGGGCATTCTACGTCGATGATGCCCCTGGCGAAACATGCCCTTGCTCGCCAACGGTCAGTCGAGAATCACCAGGCGGTTGGGCAGTTCGTTGCGCGCATGGGTCGGGGGTACATGTTCGCTGAGCAGCTCGCCGCAGGCCTCGATGCATTCGACGAAGCCCTGCAAGGTATGGCCCTGGCGCACCTGGTCGGTGAAACGGGCGACGATCGCCTCGCGCGCCTGCTCGGGCAGGTGCCGGGCGATGCCCTCGTCGACCAGGATCTCGACATGGCGTTCGGCTTCGCTGACGAAGATCAGCACGCCCGTGGCCCCGGCGGTACGCTGCAGGTTGAGCTCGAGAAACTGCTGGCGGGCCAGGCCCGAAGCGCGCCGGCGGCGCAACATCGACGGCACCACCCAGGCAGCCAGGCGCGGATGGCGCAACACCAGGCACAAGCTGATGAAGGTCAGCATCTGCGCCAACAACAGGCCATTGACGCCGATACCACCCAGCCACACATGCAACGCGCCGGGTATCAACAAGGCCAGCAAGGCGGCCCAGATCAACGGCAGGTAGGGGAAATCATCGGCGCGGCGGGCCAGCACGGTCACAAGCTCCGCATCGGTGCGCCGTTCGGCGCGTGCAATCGCCTCGGCGATCTGGCGCTGTTCGTATTCGGTCATGCCATCGTCTCTCGAGCGTTCTTATCGTTGTTATCCCGGCAATCGGGTGGGCGAGAGTGTATCTCAACAAATGCCTCATATAAGGCATAATCCGCGACTGCGTCGGATCATGGATGAATGATCCACAACACGGCCAGCGGACACGACAACAACAGGCATACGAAACGTCTCGGCCCACCGCTATCACTCGACAACGGAATTGATGATGAAACTGTCTTTGCTGGGCCTGGCCATGGGCCTTGCCAGTCAGGCGGCCCTTGCCGCCCCTATCGCCCCGCCCCTGCAGGACAAGCAGGCGTTCGTCGACCATCTGATCAGCCAGATGACCGAGGCCGAGAAGATCGGCCAGCTGCGCCTGATCAGCATCGGCCCCGAGATGCCCCACGCGAAGATCCGCGAGGAAATCGCCGCCGGACGCATCGGCGGCACCTTCAACTCGCGCACCGCCCCGGAGAACCGTCCGATGCAGGACGCGGCCATGCGCAGCCGCCTCAAGATCCCGATGTTCTTCGCCTACGACACCATCCATGGCGAACGCACCATCTTCCCGATCGGCCTGGGCCTGGCCTCGTCCTGGGATATGGACGCCATCGCCAAGGTCGGCCGCACCTCGGCCGTCGAGGCGGCCGCCGACTCGCTGGACATGACCTTCGCACCGATGGTCGACATTGCCCGCGACCCGCGTTGGGGGCGCACCAGCGAAGGCTTTGGCGAGGACACCTACCTGACTTCGAAGATCGGCCAGGTGATGGTCAAGTCGTTCCAGGGGTCGAGCCCGGCCAATGCCGACAGCATCATGGCCATCGTCAAGCACTTCGCCCTGTACGGCGCCGTGGAAGGGGGCCGCGACTACAACACGGTCGATATGAGCCTGCCGAAGATGTACAACGACTACCTGCCGCCCTACCGCGCCGCGCTCGACGCCGGTGCTGGCGGGGTAATGGTGGCGCTGAACTCGATCAACGGCGTGCCGGCCACGTCCAACACCTGGCTGATGAACGACTTGCTGCGCAAGCAGTGGGGCTTCAAGGGCGTGACCATCAGCGACCACGGCGCCATCCAGGAACTGATCCGCCATGGCGTGGCCCGTGACGGCCGCGAAGCCGCCAAGCTGGCGATCAAGGCCGGCATCGACATGAGCATGAACGACACCCTCTACGGTGAAGAACTGCCTGGGTTGTTGAAGTCCGGCGAGGTCAGCCAGGCAGAACTGGACCAGGCAGTGCGTGAAGTGCTGGGCGCCAAGTACGACATGGGTCTGTTCAAAGACCCCTACGTGCGCATTCCAAAGCCTGAGACCGACCTGAAGGACTACTACGCCGAGGACCGCCTGCACCGCGAAGCCGCGCGTGACGTGGCACGCCGCGGCCTGGTGCTGCTGGAAAACCGCGAGCAGACCCTGCCCCTGAAAAAGGCCGGCACCATCGCCGTGGTCGGCCCACTGGCCGATGCGCCGATCGACATGATGGGCAGTTGGGCCGCCGACGGTAAACCGCAGCACTCGGTGACCGTGCGTGAAGGTTTGCGCCGCGCCGTCGAAGGCAAGGCCAAGCTGGTGTACGCCAAGGGCTCGAACGTCACTGGCGACAAGGCGATGTTCGATTACCTGAACTTCCTCAACTTCGACGCCCCGGAAATCGTCGACGACCCGCGTCCGGCCGCAGTGCTGATCGACGAAGCGGTCAAGGCCGCCAGGCAATCGGACGTGGTCGTGGCCGTGGTCGGCGAGTCCCGGGGCATGTCCCACGAGTCCTCAAGCCGCACCACCCTGGAGATCCCCGCGGTACAACGCGACCTGATCAAGGCGCTCAAGGCCACCGGAAAACCCCTGGTGCTGGTGCTGATGAACGGCCGTCCGCTGTCGATCGCCTGGGAACGCGAGCAGGCCGACGCCATCCTCGAAACCTGGTTCAGCGGCACCGAAGGCGGCAACGCCATCGCCGACGTACTGTTTGGCGACTACAACCCGTCCGGGCGGCTGGCCATCACCTTCCCGCGTTCGGTCGGGCAGATCCCGATGTACTACAACCACATGCGCATCGGCCGCCCGTTCACCCCAGGCAAGCCGGGCAACTACACCTCGCAGTACTTCGAGGAGCCAAACGGCCCGCTGTATCCGTTCGGCTACGGCCTGAGCTACACCAGCTTCGAACTGTCCGACCTGACCTTGTCGCAGACCGAGCTAAAGCGCGGCGCGACCCTCAAGGCCAAGGTCGTCGTGAAGAACACCGGCAAGCGTGACGGCGAGACCGTGGTGCAGCTGTATATCCAGGACCAGAGCGCGTCGATGAGCCGCCCGGTGAAGGAGCTGAAGAACTTCCAGAAGCTGATGCTCAAGGCCGGCGAGTCGCGAACCTTGACTTTCGACATCAGTGAGCAGGATCTGAAGTTCTACAATGGCCAACTGCAGCACGTTGCCGAGGCTGGCCAGTTCAACGTGCAGGTCGGCCTCGATTCCGAAGCGGTGCAACAGCAGAGCTTCGAGCTGCTGTAAGCCAGACCCGGCCCCATCGCGGGACAAGCCCGTTTCCACACATCACGCTGTGGAAGCGGGCTTGCCCCGCGAAGAGGCCGGCACAGACAACCGCAACCCCGGATCCGCCCCATGCCCTCATCCTTCCGCACCCTGCGCCTGGGTTTGATCATCCTGCTGATCCTGGTCGGCACCACACTCAGCGCCGGCTGGGCCATGCACCAGGCCAAGCGCGAGGCGATGGCAACCGACGCCCGCCGGGCCGGCCAGCAACTGGGCCTGTATGCCAACGCCCTGCATACCCTGATCGAGCGCTACCGTGCATTGCCTGCGGTACTGGCGCTGGACCCTGAACTGATCGCCGCCCTGCGCGGCCCGGTTACCGAACAGGTGCAGGACGCCCTGAACCGCAAGCTCGAACGCATCAACGGCGCCGCCAACTCTTCCACCCTAGAGCTGTTGGACCGCACGGGCCTGGCCATAGCGGCCAGCAACTGGCGCCTGCCGACCACCTATGTCGGTTCCAACTACGGCTTTCGCCCCTATTTCAAACAGACCCGCAGCCAGGGCAGTGGCCGCTTCTACGCCGTCGGCGTGACCAGCGGCGTGCCAGGTTATTTCCTGGCGAGCGCGGTGAACGATGAACATGGCCGCTTCCTCGGCGCCATGGTGGTCAAGCTGGAGTTCCCGGAGCTCGAGCGCGAGTGGCGCCAGGGCAACGACATCCTGCTGGTCAGCGATGCCCGCGGCATCACCTTCATTGCCAATCAGGACGGCTGGCGTTACCGCGAACTGCAACCGCTGTCCGGTGCCGACCGCGCCGAGCTGGCGGAGACCCGCCAGTACGACAAGCAGCCGCTGGTGCCCCTGCAGCACCAGGCCCTGACTCGCTTCACCGACACCAGCCACCTGACCCGCGTGCAAGGCCCGGATGGCACCGCCGAGTACCTGTGGGAGCGCCTGCCCCTGGAGGCCGAAGGCTGGACCCTGCACCTGTTGCGCAAGCCGCAGGTCGCCGAGGATGGGCGCAACGCCGCCCTCGCCGCCGCGGCGATCTGGCTGAGCCTGGTGTTCGCCGCGCTGTTCGTCAGCCAGCGCCTGCGCCTGGCCCGTCTGCGTCAACGCAGCCGCGAGGAGCTCAAGCGCCAGGTCGAGGAGCGTACCCGCGAGCTGCGCACGGCCCAGGAAGGCCTGGTGCAGTCGGCCAAGCTGGCGGCGCTGGGGCAGATGTCGGCCGCGCTGGCCCACGAGATCAACCAGCCTCTTACCACCCAGCGCATGCAACTGGAAACCTTGCGCCTGCTGCTTGATCATGGCCGTCATGACGAAGCCCGCCAGGCCCTGGAACCGCTCGAGCAGATGCTCAGTCGCATGGCCGCGCTCACCGGCCACCTGAAAACCTTCGCCCGCAACAGCCCCGGAGGCCTGCGCGAACGCCTGGACCTGGCCACCGTGGTCGACCAGGCATTGCACCTGCTGGACACCCGCATGCGCGCCGAAAACGTCGAGGTGGCGCTGTACCTGGCGCGCCCGGCCTGGGTCCGTGGCGATGCGATCCGCCTGGAGCAAGTGCTGATCAACCTGCTGCGCAACGCCCTCGACGCCATGGCCGACAAGCGCTACAAACGCCTGGAGATCCGTATCGAGGCGGACGATGCGCAGTGGCGCCTGAGCGTGCTCGACTCCGGTGGCGGCATCCTCGACACCGACCTTTGCCGGGTCTTCGACCCGTTCTTCACCACCAAGCCGGTCGGCGAGGGCCTGGGCCTGGGCCTGGCCATCTCCTACGGCATCGTCATCGATGCCGGCGGCCACCTGCAGGTCGAGAACCTGCCGGGGGGCGCCCGCTTCAGCCTCACCCTGCCCCGCGACCTGGAGACGGTATGTTGAATTCAGTGATCGTTGTCGATGACGAAGCCAGCATCCGCGCTGCGGTGGAACAATGGCTGAGCCTGTCAGGCTTCAACGTGCAGCTTTTCGAGCGTGCCGAGGAGTGCCTGGCGCAACTCCCGGCACACTTTCCCGGCGTGATCCTCAGCGACGTGCGCATGCCCGGCATGTCCGGTCTGCAGTTGCTCGACCGGCTCCAGCAGGCCGACCCCGACCTGCCGGTGATTCTGCTCACCGGCCACGGCGATGTGCCCATGGCGGTGGAGGCGATGCGCAACGGTGCCTACGACTTTCTGGAAAAGCCCTTTACCCCACAGCACCTGATGGGCAGCCTGCGCCGGGCCCTGGAAAAACGCCAGCTGGTCCTGGAAAACCGCCGCCTGCATGAGCAGGCCGACCTCAAGGCCCAGCTGGAGAACACCTTGCTGGGCATGTCCCAGGGGTTGCAGCAACTGCGCCGACAGGTGCTGGAGCTGGCCAGCCTGCCGGTCAACGTGCTGATCCGTGGCGAAACTGGCAGCGGCAAGGAGCGCGTGGCGCGCTGCCTGCACGACTTCGGCCCGCGCGCCGACAAACCCTTTGTCGCGCTAAACTGCGCGGCCATCCCCGAAACATTGTTCGAAGCCGAACTGTTCGGCCATGAAAGCGGCGCCTTTACCGGCGCTCAGGGCAAGCGCATCGGCAAGCTGGAGTACGCCAATGGCGGTACGGTGTTCCTCGACGAGATCGAGAGCATGCCCCTGGCCCAGCAAGCCAAACTGTTGCGGGTGATCCAGGAGCAGAGGCTTGAGCGCCTGGGGGCCAACCAGAGCATCGCCGTCGATCTGCGCATCATCGCCGCGACCAAACCGGACCTGCTTGAAGAGGCCCGTGCTGGGCGCTTTCGCGAAGACCTGGCGTACCGCCTCAACGTTGCCGAGCTGCGCCTGGCACCGCTGCGCGAGCGCCGTGAAGATATCCCGCTGCTGTTCGAACACTTCGCTCGCACCGCCGCCGAACGCCTGGGCCGCCATGCCCCACCGGTCGGCGGAGGACGATTGGCGCAGCTGCTGGCCCACGACTGGCCGGGCAATGTGCGTGAGTTGGCCAATGCTGCCGAACGTCATGCCTTGGGGCTGGATTCGCAGAACCTTGAGAGCCTGCCAGGCGGGCAGTCGCTGGGCGAACAGATGGAGGCGTTCGAAGCCCAATGCTTGCGTGCGGCGCTGCGCCAGCACCGGGGCGAGATCAAGGGGGTGATGGAGGCGCTGCAACTGCCGCGGCGTACGCTGAACGAGAAGATGCAGCGCCATGGCCTGGTGCGTGAGGACTTTCTCGGCAACGAATGAGCGGATTTCCGCTTATCGGTCCAGGCAAATGAGCGGAAGTTCGCTCACTGCATGCTGAATCGCCGGAACTGCCTGGCAGCCCATCACTGGCAAGCCAGCGCCCACCAGGCACCATGCAAGCCAGATACGGTGCGAGCTGGCTCGCCAGCGACAGGGCACAAGACGCCCCCAAATGGACCACCAAGCACCCATTTGGCACACCTCCTGCAAAACCCTTCTCAAGCTGCGCCCCCGAGCGCGCTCCACAAAAACAACGAGAAGGTATCCCTGATGGATAACGCCAGCACTCTGCCTACCGGGGCGGCCGTTGCGCCCGCCGCGGAAAAGTCCACCGCCAGCCGCCTCAAATCGATCTTCAGTGGTTCCATCGGCAACATGGTCGAATGGTACGACTGGTACGTCTACGCCGCATTCTCGCTGTACTTCGCCAAGGCTTTCTTCCCCGCTGGCGACACCACCGCCCAACTGCTCAACACCGCCGCAATCTTTGCCGTGGGCTTCCTCATGCGCCCGATCGGTGGCTGGCTGATGGGCCTGTACGCCGACCGCAAGGGCCGCAAGGCGGCGCTGATGGCCTCGGTGCTGCTGATGTGCGCCGGCTCGCTGGTCATCGCGCTGACGCCGGGCTACGAGACCATCGGCGTCGCCGCACCGGTCCTGCTGGTCATCGCCCGACTGATGCAGGGCCTCTCGGTAGGGGGTGAATACGGCACCTCGGCCACCTACCTGAGCGAGATGGCCAGCAAGGAGCGCCGCGGCTTCTTCTCCAGCTTCCAGTACGTCACCCTGATCTCCGGCCAGCTCATCGCCCTGGCGGTGCTGATCGTCCTGCAGAACACGCTGACTACCGAGGAGCTGTACGCCTGGGGCTGGCGCGTACCCTTCGTGATCGGCGCGCTGTGCGCGGTGGTCGCCCTGTACCTGCGCCGTGGCATGGAAGAGACCGCCTCCTTCACCAAGAAGGAAAAGTCCAAAGAGAACCTGATGCGCACCCTGATGCGTCATCCCAAGGAACTGATGACCGTGGTCGGCCTGACCATGGGCGGTACCCTGGCCTTCTACACCTACACCACCTACATGCAGAAGTACCTGGTCAACACCGTAGGCATGAGCATCAGCGACTCGACCACCATCTCGGCGGCCACGCTGTTCCTGTTCATGTGCCTGCAGCCGGTGATCGGCGGCCTGTCCGACAAGATCGGCCGGCGCCCGATCCTGATCGCCTTCGGTGTGCTCGGCACCCTGTTCACCGTACCGATCCTCAGCACCCTGCACACCATCCAGACGTGGTGGGGCGCGTTCTTCCTGATCATGGCCGCATTGATCATTGTCAGTGGCTACACCTCGATCAACGCCGTGGTGAAGGCCGAGCTGTTTCCCACCGAGATCCGTGCCCTGGGCGTGGGCCTACCCTACGCGCTGACCGTGTCGATCTTCGGCGGCACCGCCGAGTACGTGGCCCTGTGGTTCAAGAGCAACGGCATGGAGACCGGTTTCTACTGGTACGTCACCGCCTGCATCGCCTGCTCGCTGCTGGTGTACGCAACGATGAAGGACACCAAGCAGCATTCGCGGATCACCACTGACTGATCCCTGCTCGCCAAACGTGAAAAAGGGGCGCTACGGTTGACGGAGCGCCCCTTTTTAATAGGCGCGCGCCAAACAGTAGCGTTATTTGGCTCACAACATGAGCTGAATAGCGCTATTATTCGGCTCATGACCTCAAAACAGCACACCGCTGCAGACACCTTCTGGGTGTGGCAGCAGGCCGACTGGCCCGGCTTTCGCTGGAACGAGTCGCAACTTGCCCCCTTGCTCAGGGACTGCGTCCAGGCGCAGGGTTGCCTGCTGGGCAGAGCGGGAGCAGTGACCGAGGCCAATGCTAACCTGGACACGCTCGATACCCTGTTGCAGAACATTGTCACGTCCTCGGCCATCGAGGGTGAACAGCTGAATGTGGAGTCCGTTCGCTCTTCCCTCGCCCGACGGCTTGGCATTGCCGAGCCGGGAACAACCACGACACGCAGCGAGGGCCTGGCCGAGCTGATGGTGGACGCGACCATGGGCTATGTTCGCCCGCTGGATCAGCCGCGCCTGTTCCTCTGGCACCGCTGGCTGTTCCCCGAAACCGACGACTCGCTCGCACCTCCTCTGCCAATTGGCGCATGGCGCGACCATGCCCCGATGCAGGTGATATCGGGGCGTATCGACAAACCCAAGGTGCATTTTGAGGCACCGCCACGCGCCGGCCTGGAGCAGCAGGTGCAGCAGTTCCTCGACTGGTTCGAGAGCAGCCGCCATGATCGGCAACTCGATCCCCTGCTGCGTGCGGGCCTCGCCCATTTCTGGTTCGTCACCCTGCACCCCTTCGCCGATGGCAATGGCCGCCTGACCCGCGCCATCACAGACCTGGCATTGGCCCAGGGCGAGCAGCGAGCGGTGCGTTTCTACGCCATGTCCAGCAGTATCCTGGAAGATCGCTCGGGCTACTACGCAGCCCTTGAAAGCAGCCAGCGCGGCGACCTGGACGTCACACGCTGGCTAGCCTGGTTCCTTGCCACCCTGCTGCGCAGCCTCCAGCAAGCGCTGGTGCGCATTGACCGGGTGCTGGCCAAGTCGCGCTTCTGGCTGATCCATCGGGGCGATGGTTTGTTGCCCGAACAAGTCAAGGTGCTCAATCGACTGCTCGATGGCGGGTCTCGCGGCTTCGAGGATGGCATCAGCGCCAGCCAGTACCAGGCCGTGGCCAAGGTCTCCAAGGCCACGGCCACCCGGCACCTGGCCGACCTGCTGCAGAAAAACTGCCTGGTTCGTCTGCCCGCTGGCGGGCGAAGTACCCGCTATACGGTGAACACCCAAGCGACCTGACGCTTGTACGAAATGACGCTGCTGGAACAGGCGCAAGCCGCCTTGCGGCCTGTGCATGCCTCCCCAGGAACCGCTGCCGCCACGCCTTAATTTCCCATTAATTGTCTGGGCACATGCTGATATGGCCCTGTCGTCGGTCTGCGCTTTTCATTCTTGCGTTCCAGGGCTGATCGGCGAGCAGGGCGCCAGAAGACTGCATTGAAGGCCATTCACGCCCAAAACAATCAAATTATTAGATTTTTATCCATTATTTTTTGCGCTTTTTAATCAATTTTACAGGCGTAATATTGAACCCATAGAAACAACAACCCCTGGCACTCATCGGAGCTACGACCATGAAGAACAAACTGATCCTTTCCCTCGCCCTGTCGGTACTGGCTACTGGCGCCTTCGCCGAAGACGGTTTCGATCGCACCAACGCCCACACCTTTGCCGCTGCACAGAGCCAGTCGTCCAACTACGCAGAAGATGGCTTTGATCGTACTGGCGGCCAGCGCTTCGCCGAAGACGGCTTCGACCGTACCGGCGGCCAGCGCTTCGCCGAAGACGGCTTCGACCGCACCGGCGGCCAGCGCTTTGCCGAAGACGGCTTCGACCGCACCGGCGGCCAGCGCTTCGCAGAGGATGGTTTCGACCGCACCAACGGCCACCGCATCAGTTGATCTCTGATGCGCGCTACCAGCCCGGCTTCGGCCGGGCTTGATCATTTGCAGTTGAGCCAAGCCTTGGCACACTAGGCGCCTCGTCCCCCACCAGGAAGGGCCTCGCGGCCTTGCGCAGATGTACTACTACGAACCCGCCAAAGGCCACGGCCTGCCCCACGACCCGTTCAACGCCATCGTCGGCCCTCGGCCCATCGGCTGGATCTCCAGCCACGATCGCGAAGGCCGCCTGAACCTGGCGCCCTACAGCTTCTTCAACGCCTTCAACTACATCCCACCGATCATCGGTTTCTGCAGCGTCGGGCGCAAAGACAGCCTGAACAACATCGAGCAGACCGGCGAGTTCGTCTGGAACCTGGCTACCCGGCCGCTGGCCGAGCAGATGAACCAGAGCTGTGCCGCGGTGGCGGCAGATATCGACGAGTTCGCGCTCAGTGGCCTGACCCCGGCCCTGTCCAACGTGGTCAAGGTGCCACGCGTGGGCGAGAGCCCGGTGAGCTTCGAATGCAAGGTCAGCCAGATCGTCCAGCTCAAACGCGCCGACCAGGAACTTGTCCCCAGCTGGCTGATCCTCGGAGAGGTAGTGGCGGTGCACATTGCCGAGCACCTGCTCAAGGACGGCATCTACGACACCGCCGCCGCCGAGCCGATCCTGCGTGGCGGCGGCCCGGCCGACTACTTTGCGCTGGGCGAGCTGTTCAAGATGGCCCGTCCACAGGTCTGATCAGAAGACCAGTTCGCCTTCCTCGCCTACGCCCTGCAGGCGTTGGAGTTCAGCACAAGCGGCCGTGTCGGCCGCGATCGCCGACTGGAACACCTGCCCGTCGAGCACTTTGTGAAAGCGCGGCGCACCGCCCATGCCCAGGGCCTTCACGGCGATCGCCGCGTGGTAGCCGCCGCCTTGCACCGGGACCATCGCCGAGACCGCTTCGAAGTGGGGGAATTCTCTACGTGCCATGCTGCACTCCGCCTGAATGATGTAGGGGCGGCATTCTACACATCAGGCGAAGGTATGCAGGTCCAGGCTGCTGACCACCTGCGCCTGGACCAGCTCGCCGAACACCTCCAGGGTGGGCGAGGCGAAATAGCCGCTCATCGCCTGCTGGTCGCTCCAGCTGCCGCTGAGCAGCCACAGATCGGCATCGACCTGCGAACGCTGCACACTGAAGCTCAGGCAGCCGGGCGCCCGCAGCGACGGCTCCAGCAGGTCGCGCAGGCGCATGCCGAGTTCCGCCGAACGACCGTTGCTGGCGCGGATGAAAGCCAGGTGAGTGACCGGTTGAGGCTGGGTCATGAACGATCTCCTTGAAGCGCTACGGACGGGAAAACAGGCTGCCAAGATTAGGGCCCCGCCCTCGCGCGACGTTAGGTCATTACTGCCGAGCGATTGCCTGATCCTGCCGTGCGACAGGATCAGGCAATCGAACGACAGCATTCGACTAGCGCCCGACATTGGCCATACCTATGCTGGCCCGGTCAGTAGAGGAACCACGCCATGACCACGCTCCCGCCACCCGACTCGACCCTTGAGCTGCAGCGCCAGGAACTGGCCGCGCTGATCCAGCGCCACGCCGGCCAGCCCCATGGCCCGGCGTCGGCCATCGAGGACCTTTACCTTACGTGCTACGAAGAGGAGATCCGCGGCATGCCCGCGCTGGCCCAACCGGCGTTGTGCATTCTTGCCCAAGGCAGCAAGACCCTGATCCTCGGCGACGAACATTACGCCTATGATCCGCTGCACTACATGGTGGTGTCGGTCACCCTGCCGATCAGCGGCGCCCTGCTCAAGGCCAGCCCCGAGCATCCCGCGCTGGGCTTGCGCCTGGACATCGACCCGGCGCAACTGAGCCAACTGATCGCCGAGAGCAGCCCGATGGTGGTGCCCAACCGGCCATCAGGTCTCGGCCTGTACGTGGAGAAAAGTGATCCGCAGCTTCTGGACGCGTTGATCCGCCTGATCAAACTGCTGGACTCGCCACGCGACATTGCCATCCTCGCGCCGATGATCCGCCGGGAAATCTTCTACCGCCTGTTGCGCGGCCCCCAAGGTTACCGGCTGTACGAAATCGCCCTGGCCAACAGCCAAACCCATCGGGTCTGTCAGGCGATTACCTGGCTCAACAACCATTACCACCAGCCGTTGCGTATCGAAGACCTCGCCCGGGAAGTGAACCTCAGCGTCTCCACCTTGCATCACCGCTTCAAGTCGGTGACGTCGATGAGCCCCTTGCAGTACCAGAAGCAACTGCGCCTGCAGGAGGCCCGACGCCTGATGTTCAACGAGGGTTTGGAGGCTGCCGTGGCCGGCTACCGGGTGGGCTACGAGAGCCCATCCCAGTTCAGCCGCGAATACAGCCGGCTGTACGGCGCGCCGCCAATCCGTGACGTGGCAAGGTTGCGAGCCAGCGCCAGTTGAACGACCCGCCGCACCCATGGCTTGCCGGCGAATCGAGGGTACAGCCCTCGTGGCGCAGTCAGCCTTGCACAGCCAACTGCCATTGCCCCTGATCCACCTGGATCAACGTCGGCCCCGGGCGCTCCACCGCCCGGCCCAGCGCCGCCTGCAACTGCGCCACGTCAGCCACCGACTCGGCATCGGCCCCAAGCGCTCGCGCCACGCCGATGAAGTCCGGGGTGTGGATGTCCACACCGACCGGCTCGATCGCCCGATTGACCATGTACTTCTTGATTTCCTCGTACCCCTGGTTGTTCCACAGCAGCACGATCAGCGGCACCTGCGCCTCGACGGCACTGGCCAGCTCGGGCAGGGTGAACTGCAACCCGCCATCACCGATCAGGCATACCGTGGGCGCACGCGCGGCGCGCACTTCGGCGCTGCCGAGCCAGGCGCCCATGGCCGCCGGCAACGCGTAGCCCAGCGTGCCGTAGCCCGTTGACGCGTTGAACCAGCGGCGTGGCCGGGTCATGTCCAACGTCAGGTTGCCGGTGTAGACCGGCTGGGTCGAATCGCCCACCAGCACGGCGTCCGGCAGGGTTTCCAGGATACTGTTCAGCAAACGGGTCTGGCTCAAGGTCGGCTGGTCCCAGGTGGCTGCGTTTTCCTGGCGCAGTCGGGCGGCCCGAGCAGCGCCCCAGTGACCATCACGCAGTGGTTGCGCCTGCATGTGCAGGGCCACCAGCAGGGCCTCTGTCGCCTGTGCGGCATCGGCCACCAGGGCCAGTTCGGGCGGGTAGTTGCGCACCGTCTGGTCCGGGTCGATATCGATCCGCAGGAGGCTGCCGGGAATCTCGAAACCACCCTTGAACGTCACGTCGTAATCGGTCTCGGCCAGCTCGGTGCCGATGGCCAGCACTACGTCGGCCTCGGCCACCAGCGCACGGGTGGCCGGCAAAGTCTGGGTCGAGCCGATCTGCAGCGGATGGTTGGCCGGCAGCAGCCCCTTGGCATTGATCGTCAGCGCTACTGGCGCCTGCAGGTGCTCGGCCAGCCTGGCCAGCCCGGCGGCGGCGTCCAGGGCACCACCGCCGGCAAGGATCAACGGCCGGCGCGCCTTGGCCAGGCGCATGGCCATCTGCTGCACGGTCTGCGGCGCCGCGCCCGCCCGGGCGGTGCGCACCGGGCGGCCCGGCAGCAGGTGATCGGCGGGTTCCACCAGCACATCCAGCGGGATCTCGATATGCACCGGGCGCGGGCGGCCACCGTCGAATACGGCAAAGGCACGGGCCAATACCTCGGACAAGTCATCGGCACTCATCAAGGTATGCGAAAACGCCGCCACCCCCGCCACCAGCCCGGCCTGGTTGGGCAGTTCGTGCAACTTGCCGCGCCCGCCACCCAACTGGCTGCGCGACTGCACGCTGGAAATCACCAGCATCGGGATCGAGTCGGCGTAGGCCTGGCCCATGGCGGTGGTGATGTTGGTCATGCCCGGGCCGGTGATGATGAAGCACACACCAGGCTTGCCCCGGGTACGCGAGTAGCCGTCGGCCATGAACCCGGCGCCCTGCTCGTGGCGCGGGGTGATGTGGCGGACCGAGGAGGCAGCCAGGCCGCGGTAGAGTTCCACGGTATGCACGCCGGGAATGCCGAAGACATGGTCGACACCATAGCCTTCGAGGAGTTTGACCAGCACTTCGCCACAGGTTGCCATCATCGAGTACCCGATTCTTGTTGAGACTGGTGCTCATGGAACCAAGTGCCGACTACCGCCACAATGCAAAAAAACACATACTAGCCATGACCTCATATCATGGCTTGTCACAATGAAACGCCTGCCGCCCCTCCCCGCCCTGCACACCTTCCTGGTGACCGCGCAGCACTGCAACTTCACCCGTGCCGCGCAACAGATGCATATCACCCAGGGCGCGGTCAGCCGACAGATCGCCGGCCTCGAGGAACATCTGGGCTATGCGTTGTTCCAGCGCCAGGCCCGTGGCCTGGCCCTGACCCGCGAAGGACAGGACTGGCTACCTCGGGTGCAGCAGGTCTTCGCCCTGATCGAGCAAGGCGTGCGCGAAGTCGGCGGGCGCAGTACGACGCTGCAGCTCAAGGCGCCGACCTGCGTGATGCGCTGGCTGCTGCCGCGGCTATTGGAATGGCAGGCGCTACGCCCGGATGTGCCGGTGGAATTGACCACCACGGTGCAGCATGGCGTGGATTTTCGCCGCGAGGGCTTCGATGCGGCCGTTGTGTATGGCGCGGTGCCGAACCATGGGCTGCAGGTACGCAAGCTGTTCGATGAACAACTGACACCAGTCTGCGCACCATCGCTATCTAGCGTCCCCTTGCAATTGCAGGACCTGGCGCGGCAGATGCTGCTGCACCCCTCTCGGGACGAGCACGACTGGCGGTTGTGGTTGCAGGCGGCCAATGCCGGCGTCGAACCCCAGGGACCGAAGCAGCACTTCGAGACACTGGACATGGCGATGGCCATGGCCTCCCAGGGGACCGGGATCGCCATCGGCGACTTTTCGCTGATTGGCGACGACCTGCGCGCCGGGCGTTTGTGCATGCCGTTCGAGCTGAAGGTGACGACCGGGAAGGGGTATTACCTGGTCAGCCCGTCGAAGAGCATGCCCACGGGGTTGGTCGAGTTGATGGAGTGGCTGCAGGCGCGTGCCCACACATGACATCAATCGCGGGGCCCCGACTTGCCCCGCGATGCAGACGACTCAGTAGCCGACCGTGAACCGTGCCCGCGAATGCGCCGGCTTCTCCAGCTCGTCGAGCATGGCGATGGCATAGTCGGCAAAGGTGATCCAGCTCTTGCCGTCGGCGCCGATCAGCAGGTGATCCTTGCCCAGGGTGTAGTGCCCGCTGCGCTGACCTTCGACGAACTCCGCCGACGGCGACAGGAAGGTCCAGTCCAGGGTCGGCTCCTGGCGCAGCGTATCGAGGAAGCGCACACCGGCATTGGCCTCGGCCTTGTAGGCTTCCGGGAAATCCGGGCTGTCGATCACCCGGTGCCCGGACGGCAGCAGCAGGCTACCGGCGCCGCCCACCACCAGCAGGCGCTTGACCCCGGCATGCTTGACCGACTCGATGATCGCGCCAGGCTCGATGGTCGAGAAATGCGCCGCGCTCAACACCGCGTCACAGCCTGTCACAGCCGCCTGCAGGGCGGCACTGTCCTTGGCATCCAGCGCCTTGACCGTCACGCCGTCACGACCTTGCAGCGCACTCGGATTGCGGGCGATGGCCACCACACTGTGACCCCGACGCAGGGCCTCTTCCAGCAACTGGCTGCCGGCGCGCCCGGTGGCGCCGATGATTGCGATCTTGCTCATGGGAAACACTCCAACAGGTTGAAAGGGGTTACCACTTCATCTCGCCCTTGGCGACCTTGGCACCCAATTCAAGGGAGCTCTCGTCACCCAGGTTCGGGTAGCGCTGCTTCATCGCCGCGATCAGCGCGGCGGCATTGGCAGCCTTGGCGGCCTCGGTATCGAAGTCACGAATGTAGCCGGCGGTGAAGCGCACCGTGTCCAGCGAACGGCTGCTGTCGCCCAGATAGTGCCCCGGGATCACCGTGCGCGGGGCGAGCTGTTCGATGTTCGCCAGGGTCTTCAGCCAGTCGGCGTGGGATTGCGCGGTCTGGGTGTCGGCCATCCACACATGGATGCCCTCGGAAACCACCACGCCACCGACCACTGCCTTGATCGAGGGAATCCACACGAAACTGCGGTCCGGCTGCGGACCGTCCAGGCCGACGACCTGCAGTGCCTGGCCTTCCAGTTCCAGGCGATCACCCTGCAGTACCTGGGGCACCACCAGACGTGCCGGCTTGTCCGCACCCATCTGCGGGCCCCAGTAGGCCAGCTTGGCGTCCATGGTCTTGCGGATGTGCTCGACCGTGGCGGCCGAGGCGACCACGCGGGCCTTGGGGAACGCCTGGGTGATGGTGTCCAGGCCGAAGTAGTAGTCCGGGTCGCCATGGCTGACATAGATGGTGGTCAGTTGCTTGCCGCTGGCACGCAGGCGCTCGACCACCTGCTCGGCCTGGGCCTTGCCGAACTGGGCGTCGACCAGGATGGCGTCGTGGGCGCCGCTGACGATCACCGAGCTGACCGGGAAGATCGCCGCGTGACCGGGGTTGTAGGCTTCCAGCTTGAGCGGTTCGGCAGCCATGGCCTGGCCGCCGAGGGTAAGGCAGGCTAGCAGCAGGCCGCGAAGGGGCGTGAAGAGAGACATTGCAAGATCCTGTGAGTGGGACGATGGGTGCAAGCTTAGTTGCCCGATCCAATACAAAAAATGCGATGCTTCGACATAGTTTGTTTCTGAAATCGGACAGATCATGGATCGGCTCAACGCCATGCGCGTATTCGTCACCGTCGTCGACCTGGGCAGCCAGTCGGCCGCCGCGGACCACCTGGAACTCTCCAGGCCCGTGGTATCCCGCTACCTGGCGGAGCTGGAGGACTGGGTCGGGGCACGCCTGATGCAACGCACCACCCGCAAGCTCAGCCTGACGGCGGCAGGCCTCGAGACCTTGCCACGTTGTCGGCAGATGCTGGAGCTGGCCGGCGACCTGCAAAGCGCCGTGCGTCAGCCGGACGACGCGCCCCGTGGCGAGCTGCGCATCAGCGTCAGCACCTCGTTCGGCCAAGCCCAACTGGTGGATGCGCTGGCGGCCTACGTCAAACGCTACCCCGGGGTGAAGGTTGAGTTGCAGATGCTCGACCGCACCGTCAACCTGGTGGACGAGCGCATCGACCTGGCGATCCGCACCAGCAACGATGTCGACCCCAACCTCATCGCCCGGCGCCTGAGCGTGTGCCGCTCGGTGGTCTGCGCCAGCCCCGCCTACCTGCGCGAGCACGGTACGCCGGACCGGGTCGAGGCATTGAGCCAGCATAACTGCCTGACCCACGCCTACTTCGGTCACAGCCTGTGGCATTTCGAGGTGGGCGGGCAGAGCGTCGCCGTGCCGGTGCAGGGCAACATCAGCGCCAACGAGGCCATGACCCTGCAGAAAGCCGCCCTGGCCCATGCCGGCATCGCCATGCTGCCCACCTACCAGGCAGCAGCCGCACTACGCAGTGGCGAGCTGGTGCGATTGCTGCCGCAAGCCAAGCCGCGGGAACTTACCCTGAATGCGGTGTACACCTCGCGCAAGCACATGCCGGCGACATTGCGCAGCATGCTGGACTTTCTCGCGCAGCGGTTTGGCGACGAACCGGAGTGGGACAAGGGGTTGAGCTGAGTCAAGACGGTGCAGATACGCGCATTGGGCCTATGCTTGAAGGTATCACCTGTTGCACCAACAGGAGGTCCGCACCATGAGTATCAAATCCAGGCGTTGCGCCCTCGTCTTCGCCCTGCTCGCGGTAGCCGGGCTCTATGGCTCGGCCTGCTGGCGGGTGGAGCTGCTGCGCAGCCAGCCCAACACGGCCAACAGTTGCGTCCATGAGCATTGCGTTCCCCACAGCGCCACGCTGAGCGCCGTCAGGTAGGTCGGATCACTCCTCGACGCTCATGTACTCTTTCGCCCAGCGAATGTAGTCCTCGGGCTGGGTGTAGGTGTGCGAAAGCTCGGTGGCACCGAGGCTGTCCGACTTGTGCTGCAGGCCACGCTGCTGGCGCAGGCAGTCGTAGGTGGCCTTGATCGCGGCGAAGTAGGCGGCATGGCCGTCAACCACGATACGCACGCCCAGGCGCGCCAGGCGCTCGTCGTCGCGCAGGTTCGGGTTGGCGTAGGTCACCAGCATCAACGGCACGCTCAGGTGCTCGGCAATCTGTTCAAGCTGCTCGAAGTCCTTGACCCCCACCATGCAGATACCATCGGCGCCCGCCTTCTGGTAGCTCTGGGTGCGCACGATGATTTCCTCGGTGGTCAGCACGCCGGCATTGGTGCGCGCAATGATCGCCAGGGCCGAATCGACCCGCGCCTCCAGTGCCGCGCGGATCTTGCCCACGCCCTCCTCCACCGAGATCAGGTCGGTGGACTTGCGACCGAACTGGGCCGGCAGCAAGGTATCCTCGATGGTCAGCGCGGCAACGCCAGCGCGTTCCAGTTCGATCACCGTGCGCATCACGTTGAGCGCATTGCCGTAGCCGTGGTCGGCATCGGCAAGCACCGGCAACTGGGCGACACGGCCGATACGGGTAGCCTGCTCGACAAACTCGCTCAGGGTGATCAGGGCGAAGTCCGGCGCGGCCAGGACCTGCAGCGAGGCGACCGAACCACCCAGAATGCCGACTTCAAAACCAAGGTCGGCGGCAATACGGGCTGACATCGGGTCGAAGACCGACGCGGTGTGATAGCACGAACCTGAAGCAAGCAGTTCGCGGAAGGCAAAACGCAGATCGTGGTGGGAAGCCTTGGGCATGATCACTCCGCTTGTAATGAGAAATGGTGAACGGCTGACAACCGACCCCTGTATCGGGTCTACCTGACTGTTCCAACCGTCGCCATCAGGGCGGTCATGCTCGACATGCAGGCAGAGGAATAGAAGGTGTGGACATACAGCGACGCGAAACCTGTGGAAAATAGTTGCACCAAGCTGGTGCAGGCCACGGATTTCAGCCTCTGCGGCCCTGCCACGATATCACGCGGCCATGCAGCGCTGGATGAATGCGCCAATGCCGATCTTGCATAGGGGATGCACGGAGTACATAGGTAGCTATGTAACTCAGGGTACAATGCCCCACCACGAATGAGCCCATCACGGAGCAAGCCCGCTCCCTCGATGCCTCGCGATAGCGCCAGCTCTGACCACAAGGTATCCACCGTGACCGCCGCCCTGCCCCCCACCGTTCTGCGCAGCGTTCTTACCGCCCTGATGCTGGCGATCTTCCTCGGTGCCCTCGACCAGACCATCGTCGCCGTGTCGCTGCCGGCGATCTCCGCCCAGTTCGACGATGTCGGCCTGCTGGCCTGGGTCATCTCTGGCTACATGGTCGCCATGACCATCGCCGTGCCGATCTACGGCAAGCTTGGTGACCTTTATGGGCGGCGGCGCATGATCCTCACCGGCACCGCCCTGTTCACCCTGGCCTCGGTGGCCTGCGGCCTGGCCCAGGACATGCCGCAGCTGGTGCTGGCGCGGGTGCTCCAGGGTATCGGTGCGGGTGGCATGGTGTCGGTCAGCCAGGCAATCATCGGCGACTTCGTGCCACCTCGTGAACGCGGCCGCTACCAGGGCTATTTCAGCAGCATGTATGCCCTGGCCAGCGTCGCCGGGCCGGTGCTGGGCGGCTGGCTGACCGAGTACCTGTCCTGGCGCTGGGTGTTCTGGATCAACCTGCCGCTGGGGCTGATCGCGCTGTGGGTGATCCACCGGGCGCTGGACGGGTTGCCGGTCAAGCATCGCCAGGCACAGGTCGACTACCTCGGCGCGGCGCTGATGATCCTCGGCCTGGGTAGCCTGCTGCTGGGCATCACCCTGGTCGGCCAGGGGCATGCCTGGCGGTCGTCCGAGGTCCTGGCGTTGCTGGCCTGCGCACTGCTGGGGCTGGCGGCGTTCATAGTCCACGAGCGGCGCTGTCGCGAGCCACTGTTGCCTCTGGGCCTGTTCGCCAACCGAGTCGCGGTGCTGTGCTGGTGCGTGATCTTCTTCGCCAGTTTCCAGTCCATTTCGCTGACCATGCTGATGCCCCTGCGCTACCAGGGCATCACCGGTGCCGGCGCCGACAGCGCGGCGCTGCACTTGCTGCCGCTGGCCATGGGGCTGCCAATCGGCGCCTTTACCGGTGGACGCATGACCAGCCGCACCGGGCGCTTCAAGCCACAGATCCTCACAGGCGCGCTGTTGATGCCAATGGCCATCGCAGCCATGGCACTGACGCCGCCGCAAGCCTGGTTACAGAGCGCACTGTTCATGCTGCTGACAGGCATTGCCTGCGGCCTGCAATTTCCCACCTCGCTGGTGGGCACGCAAAGCGCGGTGGACAGCCAGGACATCGGCGTGGCGACCAGCACCACCAACCTGTTCCGCTCGCTGGGCGGGGCGATGGGGGTGGCGTGCATGTCCAGCCTGTTGCTGGCGTGGTTGCACCAGGGTGGCTTCGAAGTGCTGGGCAACCCGCTGCTGGGCAGCCTCAAGGCGGGCGAGGCGGATCCGCACACCCAGGCGCGTTTGCTGGAAACCTTCCGCGACCTGTTGCTGGTCAGTGCCGGGGCTTCGCTGATCGGCCTGTTGGCGGCGCTGGCCTTGCCGGACAGACAGTTGCGCGGGCGCTGAAAGGCATGGGAGCGGGCTTGCCCCGCGATAGCGTCCGTCCAGGCGACATCACGGCCTGAAGGTTGTCATTGCCGGGCAAGACCGCTTCCAGGTTATTAATCCTGCGTTAACCGAAAAGGGATAACACTTCCTCACAATCGTTAACAAAGTGTCATTTGCGCAAGCCAGGGCTCAAGCGCAGCATATCCAGCCCGGTGTCGACCCATTTCTCGACATCGCCCAACAGGTCGAAGCTTTCCGGCAGCAGCAGCCAGCGGCCGATCAGGCCATCCACATAGGCAAACATGGCCACCGCAGCCCGGTCGATCTCGAGCTCTGCAGGCAACTGGCCACGACGTACTGCATTGCCCAAGGCCAGGGCAATGCTTTGATGGCAGTCCAGCACCGCGCCCTGACGCTGCTGGCGAATCTCACACATGTCGTCGGTGAACTCGCACTTGTGATGCAGGATTTCGTTGATACGCCGGGTTCGGGCATCGAGCACCAACTCGTTGAACACTTGCAGCAACAGCTTGCGCATGCAGCCGAGCGGGTCGAGTTCATCCTCGCTTTCACTGGCGCGGGCCAGGTGGTCATGGGTTTCGTGCAGGCTGTCGAGCAGCGCCTGCACCAACTCGGCCTTGTTGCTGAAGTGCCAGTAGATCGCCCCGCGAGTGACGCCGGCGAGCTCAGCGATGTCGGCCAGGGTGGTACGCGCTACCCCGCGCTTGTAGAAGGCCTTCTCCGCCGCCTCAATGATCTGGGCGCGGGTTTCCTGGGCTTCTTCTTTGGTTCGACGGACCATGGCAGTACAACCTCATCAGGCCCCGCGCGCTCGATCTGGCGAGCGGGAATCAGGCCGGGGCAGGCTCTTTCAGGGCCGCTCCCGGGTGGATTTGGGCGATCGACGGTGGTCACCCACGACGCACCGGCACTATTTACAAACAACCATGAATGTAAGTATATTCCTTAGCAAGCTATTTATCCACCGGATAGCGTTTTTCTGACAAAGCACTTCCACTATATTCTTGAGCTCCCCTGCTCCTGCGACCCGAGGATCCTCATGCAATTCAAGCCAGCCGTAACCGCCCTGGTTTCCGCCGTGGCCCTGGCAACCCTGCTCAGTGGCTGTAAGAAAGAGGAAGCAGCGCCTGCGCCGCAGGCTCCTCAGGTCGGCGTCGTGACCGTACAACCGCAAGCCTTCACCCTGACCTCGGAACTGCCGGGGCGCACCAGCGCCTACCGTGTGGCGGAGGTCCGCCCACAGGTGAACGGCATCATTCTCAAGCGCTTGTTCAAGGAAGGCAGCGACGTCAAGGAAGGGCAACAGCTCTACCAGATCGACCCAGCCGTCTACGAGGCGAACCTGGCCAACGCCCAGGCCAACCTGCAGGCTACCCGCTCGCTGGCCGAGCGTTACAAGCAACTGATCGACGAGCAGGCCGTCTCCAAGCAGGAATACGATGACGCCAATGCCAAACGATTGCAGGCCGAGGCATCGCTCAAGAGCGCCCAGATCGACCTGCGCTACACCAAGGTGCTGGCCCCGATCAGTGGCCGCGTCGGCCGCTCTTCGGTCACCGAAGGTGCCCTGGTGAACAACGGCCAGACCAACGCCATGGCCACCATCCAGCAGCTCGACCCGATCTACGTCGACGTCACCCAGTCCACCGCCGAGCTGCTCAAGCTGCGCCGTGACCTGGAAAGCGGCCAGTTGCAGAAGGCCGGCGACAATGCCGCCCAGGTTCAGCTGGTGCTGGAAGACGGCAGCCTGTTCAAGCAGCAGGGCCGCCTGGAGTTCTCCGAAGTCGCGGTCGACGAGACCACCGGTTCCGTCACTCTGCGCGCGATCTTCCCCAACCCCGACCACACCCTGCTGCCCGGCATGTTCGTGCATGCGCGGCTCAAGGCCGGCGTCAACGCCAACGCCATCCTGGCCCCGCAACAGGGCGTGACCCGTGACCTCAAGGGTGCGCCGACCGCGCTGGTGGTCAACCAGGAGAACAAGGTCGAACTGCGCCAGCTCAAGGCCAGCCGCACCCTGGGCAGTGACTGGCTGATCGAGGAAGGCCTGAACCCGGGCGACCGTCTGATCACCGAAGGGCTGCAGTTCGTGCGACCAGGCGTCGAGGTCAAGGTCAGCGAAGCCACCAACGTCAAGAAGCCGGCCAGCGCTGCTCAGGCCAACACGGCCAAAGCTGACGCCAAAGCGGAGTAAACCATGTCGAAGTTCTTTATCGATCGCCCGATCTTCGCCTGGGTGATCGCCCTGGTGATCATGCTGGTCGGCGCCCTGTCGATCCTGAAGCTGCCGATCAACCAGTACCCGAGCATCGCCCCGCCGGCCATCGCCATCTCCGTGACCTACCCGGGCGCCTCGGCGCAGACCGTGCAGGACACCGTGGTGCAGGTGATCGAGCAGCAGCTCAACGGGATCGACAACCTGCGTTATGTGTCGTCGGAAAGTAACTCCGACGGCAGCATGACCATCACCGCCACCTTCGAGCAGGGCACCAACTCGGACACCGCGCAGGTCCAGGTACAGAACAAGCTGAACCTGGCCACCCCGCTGTTGCCGCAGGAAGTGCAGCAGCAAGGTATCCGCGTCACCAAGGCAGTGAAGAACTTCCTGCTGGTGATCGGCCTGGTGTCCGAAGACGGCAGTATGACCAAGGACGACCTGGCCAACTACATCGTCTCCAACATGCAGGACCCGATCTCGCGGACCGCAGGCGTGGGCGACTTCCAGGTGTTCGGTGCGCAGTACGCCATGCGTATCTGGCTGGATCCGGCCAAGCTGAACAAGTTCCAGCTGACCCCGGTCGACGTGCGCACCGCGGTCGCCGCGCAGAACGTGCAGGTATCCTCCGGCCAGCTCGGCGGCCTGCCGGCGCTGCCAGGTACCCAGCTCAACGCCACCATCATCGGCAAGACCCGTCTGCAGACCGCCGAGCAGTTCGAGAAGATCCTGCTCAAGGTCAATGCCGACGGTTCCCAGGTACGCCTGGGCGACGTGGCCCAGGTTGGCCTGGGCGGCGAAAACTACGCCATCAGCGCCCAGTACAACGGCAAGCCGGCCTCGGGCCTGGCGGTCAAGCTGGCCACCGGCGCCAACGCCCTGGATACCGCCAAGGCGCTGCGCACGACCATCAGCGGCCTCGAGCCGTTCTTCCCACCGGGGGTGAAGGCGGTGTTCCCGTATGACACCACCCCGGTGGTCACCGAATCGATCAGCGGGGTAATCCACACCCTGATCGAAGCGGTGGTCCTGGTGTTCCTGGTGATGTACCTGTTCCTGCAGAACTTCCGCGCCACCATCATCACCACCATGACCGTACCGGTGGTATTGCTGGGTACCTTCGGCATCCTCGCCGCCGCCGGCTTCAGCATCAACACCCTGACCATGTTCGCCATGGTCCTGGCCATCGGCCTGCTGGTGGACGATGCCATCGTCGTGGTGGAGAACGTCGAGCGGGTGATGTCCGAGGAAGGACTGCCGCCCAAGGAGGCGACCAAGCGCTCCATGGAGCAGATCCAGGGCGCCCTGGTGGGTATCGCCCTGGTATTGTCGGCGGTACTGCTGCCGATGGCCTTCTTCGGCGGTTCCACCGGTGTGATCTATCGTCAGTTCTCCATCACCATCGTCTCGGCCATGGGCCTGTCGGTGCTGGTCGCGCTGATCTTCACCCCGGCCTTGTGCGCCACCATGCTCAAGCCATTGAAGAAGGGCGAGCACCATGTGGCCAAGCGCGGCTTCTTCGGCTGGTTCAACCGCAATTTCGACCGCAGCGTCGTCGGCTATGAGCGGAGCGTCGGCACCATCCTGCGCAACAAGATCCCGTTCCTGCTGGCCTACGCGCTGATCGTGGTCGGCATGATCTGGCTGTTCGCGCGCATCCCGACCGCATTCCTGCCAGAGGAAGACCAGGGCGTGCTGTTCGCCCAGGTACAGACCCCGGCCGGCTCCAGTGCCGAGCGCACCCAGGTGGTGGTCGACCAGATGCGCGAGTACCTGCTCGACAAGGAAGCCGATACCGTGGCATCCGTGTTCACCGTCAACGGCTTCAACTTCGCCGGCCGCGGCCAGAGCTCGGGCATGGCATTCATCATGCTCAAGCCTTGGGGCGAGCGCTCGAAGGAGAACAGCGTGTTCGCCCTCGCCCAGCGCGCGCAGATGCACTTCTTCAGCTTCCGCGACGCGATGGTGTTCGCCTTCGCCCCGCCGGCGGTACTCGAACTGGGTAACGCCACCGGCTTCGACGTGTTCCTCCAGGACCGCGCCGGCGTCGGCCATGCAAAACTGATGGAAGCGCGCAACCAGTTCCTGGCCAAGGCCGCGCAGAGCAAGATCCTCAGCGCCGTGCGTCCGAACGGCCTGAACGACGAGCCGCAGTACCAGCTGACCATCGACGACGAACGCGCCAGCGCCCTGGGCGTGACCATCGCCGACATCAACAACACCTTGTCGATCGCCCTGGGCGGTAGCTACGTCAACGACTTCATCGACCGTGGCCGGGTCAAGAAGGTCTACATCCAGGGTGCGCCAAACGCCCGGATGAGCCCGGAAGACCTGCAGAAGTGGTACGTGCGCAACGGCAAGGGCGAGATGGTGCCGTTCTCCTCCTTCGCCAAGGGCGAGTGGAGCTATGGCTCGCCGAAGCTGTCGCGCTACAACGGCGTGGAAGCGGTCGAGATCCTCGGTACCCCGGCGCCGGGCTACAGTACCGGTGAGGCCATGGCCGAAGTCGAGCGCATCGCCGGCGAACTGCCAACCGGCATCGGCTTCTCCTGGACCGGCATGTCCTACGAGGAAAAACTCTCCGGCTCGCAGATGCCGGCGCTGTTCGCCCTCTCGGTGCTGTTCGTGTTCCTCTGCCTGGCGGCGCTGTACGAAAGCTGGTCGATCCCGATCGCGGTCGTGCTGGTGGTGCCATTGGGTATCATCGGTGCCCTGCTCGCCACCAGCCTGCGCGGCTTGTCCAACGACGTGTACTTCCTGGTCGGCCTGCTGACCACCATCGGCCTGGCGGCGAAGAACGCCATCCTGATCGTCGAGTTCGCCAAAGAGCTGCACGAACAGGGCAAAAGCCTGTACGACGCAGCCATCGAGGCCTGCCGCATGCGTCTGCGCCCGATCATCATGACCTCGCTGGCGTTCATCCTCGGCGTGGTACCGTTGACCATCGCCAGCGGCGCTGGTGCCGGTAGCCAGCACGCCATCGGCACCGGTGTGATCGGCGGCATGATCAGCGCCACCGTGCTGGCCATCTTCTGGGTACCGCTATTCTTCGTCGCAGTGTCGTCGCTGTTCGGCAGCAAAGAGCCGAAAGAACACGCCACCCCTGAAACTCCACGTTATGAGGCTGGGCAATGACCAAGTCTTTGTTGTCCCTGGCGGTAACCGCCTTCATCCTCGGCGGTTGCTCGCTGATCCCCGACTACCAGACGCCCGAGGCGCCGGTGGCCGCGCAGTGGCCGCAAGGCCCTGCGTACTCGCCGACCCAATCGGCCGACGTCGCCGCGGCCGAACAGGGCTGGCGCCAGTTCTTCCACGACCCGGCACTGCAGCAACTGATCCAGACGTCGCTGGAAAACAACCGCGACCTGCGGGTCGCGGCGCTGAACATCGACGCCTACCGCGCGCAGTACCGCATCCAGCGCGCCGACTTGCTGCCGGCGGTTTCCGCCAATGGCAGCGGCAGCCGCCAGCGGATGCCGGCGAACATGTCGCAGACCGGCGAATCCACCATCAGCAGCCAGTACTCGGCCACCCTGGGTGTCAGCGCCTATGAGCTGGACCTGTTCGGCCGGGTGCGCAGCCTGACCCAGCAGGCCTTGGAAACCTACCTATCCAGCGAACAGGCGCGCCGCTCCACGCAGATCAGCCTGGTGGCCAGCGTGGCCAACGCCTACTACACCTGGCAGGCCGACCAGGCGCTGCTGAAGCTGACCGAGGAAACGCTCAAGACGTACGAAGAGAGCTACAACCTCACCCGCCGCAGCAATGAGGTGGGTGTCGCCTCGGCCCTGGACCTGAGCCAGGCGCGCACTGCCGTCGAAGGCGCTCGCGTCAAGCTGTCGCAGTACCAGCGCCTGGTCGCCCAGGACCTGAACAGCCTCACCGTGCTGGTAGGTACCGGCGTGCCGGCCAACCTGCCCAAGCCGCTGGAGCTCAATGCCGACCAGCTGGCCGAAGTGCCGGCCGGCCTGCCGTCCGACATCCTGCAGCGCCGCCCCGACATCCAGGAGGCCGAGCACCTGCTCAAGGCCGCCAACGCCAATATCGGCGCGGCGCGGGCAGCGTTCTTCCCGAGCATCAGCCTGACCGCCAACGCCGGCACCCTGAGCCCGGACATGGGCGGGCTGTTCAAGGGCGGTTCGGGCACCTGGCTGTTCCAGCCGCAGATCAACCTGCCGATCTTCAATGCCGGCAGCCTGCGGGCCAGCCTGGACTACTCGAAGATCCAGAAGGACATCAACGTCGCCAAGTACGAAAAGACCATCCAGACCGCCTTCCAGGAAGTCGCCGATGGCCTGGCCGCACGCAAGACGTTCGAAGAGCAGCTGCAGGCCCAGCGTGACCTGGTGGCCGCCAACCAGGACTACTACCGCCTGGCTGAGCGCCGCTACCGCATCGGTATCGACAGCAACCTGACCTTCCTCGATGCCCAGCGCAACCTGTTCAGCGCCCAGCAGTCGCTGATCGGTGATCGCCTGTCGCAGCTGGTCAGCGAGGTCAACCTGTACAAGGCCCTCGGCGGCGGCTGGTACGAACAGACCCAGCAGCAAGCCTCGATCCAGACGCCGAAAGGCTGACTGGACCGCTAACAGCATCAAGCCCACCCTTGCGGTGGGCTTTTTGTTGCGCGGTCACATTGCGTTCGATAACCGCCCCGTTCCGCTTGCAACGAATTGCCTAGCCCCCACCCTCCCCCGCACCATCGCCTGCGCAACGTTGCACAGCTCTCTCTAAAAGACGCCCCCTGCGGCCCACACCCGCAGCGGCCCGGCTCGCCCAATAAAAACAAGAGATCCACGACAGATGAGCACTTTGCAACCCGCACGCCAGCTGCTGCCCGGCCTGTTGGCCCTGTCCTGCGCCCTGCCCGGCGTGGCCGCCGAAGGTGGCTTCCTGGAAGACGCCAAGGCGAGCCTCAACCTGCGCAACTTCTACATCAACCGCAACTTCGTCGACCCGGCCAACCCCCAGGGCAAGGCCGAGGAATGGACCCAGAGCTTCATTCTCGACGCCCGCTCCGGCTTCACCCAGGGCACCGTCGGTTTCGGCATCGATGTGCTGGGGCTGTACTCGGTCAAGCTCGATGGCGGCAAGGGCACGGCCGGCACCCACCTGCTGCCGGTGCATGACGATGGTCGCCCGGCGGATGATTTCGGCCGCCTGGGGGTAGCGTTCAAGGCGCGCCTGTCGCAGACCGAACTCAAAGTTGGCGAGTGGATGCCGGTGCTGCCGATCCTGCGTTCGGACGATGGCCGCTCGCTGCCGCAGACGTTCCGCGGCGGTCAGCTCACCTCGAAGGAGATCGACGGCCTGACCCTGTACGCCGGCCAGTTCCGCGGCAACAGCCCGCGCAACGATGCGAGCATGGAAGACATGTTCATGCAGGGGCGCGCCGGTATCACCTCCGACCGCTTCAACTTCGCCGGCGGCGAATACAGCTTCAACGACAAACGCACGATGGTCGGCCTGTGGGATGCCCGGCTAAAAGACATTTATCGCCAGCAGTATCTGAACCTGGTGCACAGCCAGCCGTTGGGCGACTGGACCTTGGGCGCCAATCTGGGCTACTTCCTCGGCAAGGAGGATGGCAGCGCCCGCGCCGGCGACCTGGACAACCGCACCGTCTCGGCCATGCTCTCGGCGCGATATCAAGGCCACACCTTCTATATCGGCCTGCAGAAGATCAGTGGCGATGACGCCTGGATGCGCGTCAACGGCACCAGTGGCGGCACGCTGGCCAACGACAGTTACAACGCCAGCTTCGACAATGCCAAGGAGCGCTCCTGGCAACTGCGTCACGACTTCAATTTCGTCACCGTCGGCATCCCCGGCCTGACCTTGATGAACCGCTACATCAAAGGCGACAACGTGCATGCCGGAGGGGTGGACGATGGCAAGGAGTGGGCCCGGGAGACCGAGCTGGCCTACGTGGTGCAGGCCGGGACCTTCAAGGACCTGTCGGTGAAGTGGCGCAATTCGACCATGCGCAGGGATTTCAGCAGCAACGCGTTCGATGAGAACCGCCTGATTGTCAGCTATCCGTTCAATCTCCTTTGAGGCCATCGCGGGGCAAGCCCGCTCACGCCTGCACAATGCAGGAGCGGCGTGGGCTTGCCCGCGATGGGACCTGCCGTCCGGCAAATAACCAGAAGACATATCCAAATCAAATAACATTCTTTGACGCTATATGTAACAAGCCGCTAAAACCAAGCTCTGATCCCGCACCAGAGCCCGAGCATGGACCTCCGCCAACTGCGCTATTTCATCGCCCTCATCGAATACCGCAGTTTCGTCCGCGCCGCCGATGCCATGGGCATCACCCAACCCGCCTTCAGCCGCGCAATCCAGAACCTCGAACATACCTTTGGTTGCACCCTGGTCGATCGTGCCAGCAAGGCATTGCCCCCCACCCCCGAGGGCCAAGTGGTGTTGCAACATGCCCGTCGCCTGGTCCAGGGCGCCGCGCAACTGAACCACGACGTCCTGCAGATGACCAAGCTCGATGCCGGAGAGCTGCACTTCGGCAGCGGCCCGGCCCTGGCCGTGCGCCTGGTGCCCCAGGCCCTGCAACATTTTATCGGGGCTCATCCCGGCATCCGCACCGACTTGCTGGTGGACAACGCCGAGCGCCTGGGCCAAGCCCTGCGTCGCGAGCAGATCGAGTTCTTCGTCGATGACGTACGTCCCTTCGAGGCCGATCCCTACTTCCACACCGAGGCACTGTCCCCGCGTCCAGGCCTGTTCTTCTGCCGTCCCGGGCACCCGCTGCTGGCAAAGGACAGCCTGTCGACCAACGACCTGTTCACCTACCCACTGGCCAGCGCCCTGCTCGCTCCCGGCGTGCGCAAACGCCTGGCCAACCTCAGCGGGCGCAATGACTTCACCCCGCACCTGCAAACCGAACACCTGGCAGTGCTGCGCAACGTGGTAATGGCCAGCGACGCCATCGGCACGGCCAGCGAAGAAGCGGTGGCCGAGGACCTGGCCGCCGGCCATCTGGTGCGTCTGCACTGGCGCAACCTGCCGCCGGGCATGGAAGTGCTCAGCGTGCGCTGCGGGGTAGTTAGCCGCAGTGGTTATCGCCTGTCACCGGCGGCGCGGGCGATGATCGATACCCTGGTCAGCCTTGATGCTGCCCCATCGCCCGCAGACGTGGCGCATCGACAATCTCCACCTCGCCATAGCCCAGGCGCACCACGCCGGCCTGTTCGAGGCTCCTGAGGATCTGGTTGATGGTCTGGCGCGACAGCGACAGCATCAGGGCCAACTGTTCCTGGGACACTTGCAACCGCCATTGGGCGACATCGCGCTCACCGTAGCCTTCGGCCATCTGCAACAGGCGCTGCGCCACCCGCGGCGCGGCAGCCAGCAGGCTCTGCTGCTCGAGGGCGACGAACACCCAGCGCAACTTCTGGCTCATCAGCAGGGCCAGGTCGCGCCAGTGCTCTGGCTGGAACGCCAACCATTCCAGCAACGGCGCCTGGGGAATCCACAGCAGGCGTGTCGGCCCCTCGGCATAGGCGTCATGGGTGCGCGGCTGGCCATCGAACAGGCTGATCTCGCCGAACCAATGGGGTGACTCGACCAGCGTCAGCAACGCCTCCTTGCCTGCGCTGCTGACCGCTCCGACCCGCATCGCCCCTTCGAGTACCGCATACAGGCCACACGGCGCATCGCCGCGCTGGAACAGACGCTGCCCCGCTGCCAGTTCACGCGGACGGCCCAGGGCCAGCAGACTATCCTGAACGGTAACGGGCAATTGCCGGAACCATTGGCCATGCAGCAGTTGAGTGCGCGGATCGTGCATGGCACCTCGCAAAGCGAACTCTGTCGGCCAGGCGACAGACGACGATGAATGAACAGGGGCAAGCTGTGCTCACCCCTGATGGAGGAACAACAATGAAAAACCTCGTCGAGCACCTGAGTCAATACGCGGCCTACCACCGCGATCCACGGAACATCGCCACCCACTTCATCGGCATTCCGCTGATCGTGCTGGCCGTGGCCGTGCTGCTGTCACGCCCAGGTTGGGACATGGCGGGGCTGTGGCTGTCGCCGGCGCTGCTGCTGGCGCTCTGGTCGGTGTGGTTCTACCTGCGCCTGGACCTGCGCTTCGGCCTGGTGATGGGGCTGCTGCTGGGATTGTGCCTATGGGCCGGCCAGGCACTGGCCGTGCAGAGTACCGGGCTGTGGTTGAGTGCCGGGCTAGGTGCGTTCGTGGTGGGGTGGATCATCCAGTTCGTCGGACATGCCTACGAAGGGCGCAAGCCGGCATTCGTCGATGACCTGAGCGGGCTGATCGTCGGGCCGCTGTTCGTGGTGGCGGAGCTGGCGTTCATGGCTGGCTTGTGTGGCGAACTGAAAAAGGCCGTGGAGGCCAATGCCGGGCCTGTCGCCGTTCGCCAGAAGAAAGCAGTCGTCTGAAGTAATCGCGGGGCAAGTCGCATCGGTGCGCCGATGCGACTTGCCCCGCGATGCGTTACTGCCTGGACTCCACCCCCAGTTCATCCCACACCGACTCGGCCAGATGGAACGTGGCATTGGCCGCCGGGATCCCGCAGTAGATCGCGCTCTGCATGATCACTTCCTTGATCTCCTCACGCGTCACACCGTTGTTGGCGGCTGCGCGCAGGTGAAGTTTGAGCTCGTCGTTGCGGTTCATGCCGATCAGCATGGCGATGGTGATCAGGCTGCGGGTGTGCCGGGGCAGGCCGGGGCGGGTCCAGATATCGCCCCAGGCGTGCCGGGTGATCATCTCCTGGAACTCGCCGTTGAAGTCATTGAGCTTTTCCAGGCTGCGGTCCACGTGGGCATCGCCGAGCACCGCGCGGCGCACCTGCATACCGGCATCGTAACGTTGTTTCTCATCCATGGCAGGTTCCTCAGCGGGCCAGCAGGAAATCGAGCACACGGGCGCTGAAGGCCGCGCCGATCTCGACGTTGGACAGGTGCGCCGCCGGGAATTCGGCATAGGTCGCGTTGACGATGCGGCGCTGCATGAAGCGGCCATGCTCAGGCGTGGTCACCACGTCCGCAGAGCCCGCCACCACCAGCGTCGGCACCTGGATGCGCCCCAGCTGTTCGCGGTAATCGGCATCACGTACCGCCGCGCAGTTGGCGGCATAGCCTTCTGGATTGGTGCGCGCGAGCATCTGGCAGATGCGCTGGGCCTCGTCCGGCCGCGCCTGGGCGAAGGCCGGGGTGAACCAACGGGCGATGGAGCCGTCGCGCAGGTCCGCCATGGCCTGCTGGCCACCCTTGAGCACCGCGTCGATGCGGGAGTTCCAGACCTCGTCGTTGGCGATTTTTGCCGCAGTGTTGCACAGGGTCAGGCTGTGCAGGCGCTGGCCGGCGTTGATGCCCAGCCACTGGCCGATCAGGCCGCCCATGGACAGGCCGACGAAGTGTGCATGCTCGATGTCCAGCGCCTCGAGCAGGGCCAGCACGTCGCCCCCCAGCTGCTCGATGCTGTAGGGGCCTTGAGTGACCAGCGAGCCGCCATGGCCACGGGTGTCGTAGCGCAGCACGCGAAAGTGTTCGCTCCAGGCGGGAATCTGCTCATCCCACATGCCCAGGTCGGTGCCCAGGGAGTTGGAGAGCACCAGCACCTGCGCATCGGCCGGGCCATCGAGTTGGTAGTTCAGTACGCCATCGGCCAGTTGCAAATGCGCCACAGCGGTCTCCTTTCAGGCAGTGAAACGTTGATGTTCGGCCACGGCGCGCGCCACCCAGACGCGGGCCTGGCCCAGGTAATGGGTGGGGTCGAGCAGGCGGTCGAGCTCCTCGCCGGACAACTCGGCGTTGACCTGCGGCTCATCACCAAGCACTGCACGCAGATGGCGCCCTTCGGCCACGGCGCGCTGGCAGCACTGCTCCAGCAGGTGATGGGCACGGTCGCGGCCCAGGCGCTGGGCGAGGACAATACTGACCGCCTCGGCCAGCACCAGGCCCTGGGTGAGGTCGAGGTTGCGGCGCATGCGTCCGGCGTCCACCTCCATGCCCTCGGCGATCACCTGGGCCTGGCGCAGGGCACCGGAGACCAGGCAGCAGATCTCCGGCAGGGTTTCCCACTCGGCATGCCACAGGCCAAGGCTGCGTTCGTGCTCCTGGGGCATCGCGCTGAACAAGGTCGAGAGCAGCCCGGGCACACGGGTGGCGGCGCTGATCAACACCGCCGCCCCGACCGGATTGCGCTTGTGCGGCATGGTCGAGGACCCGCCCTTGCCCGGCGCGGCGGGTTCGAACAACTCGCCCGCCTCGCTCTGCATCAGCAGGCTGACGTCACGGCCGAACTTGCCCAGGCTGCCGGCGACCAGGCCCAGCACCGAGGCGAACTCCACCAGGCGGTCACGCTGGGTGTGCCACGGCTGTTCGGGCAAGGCCAGCTTCAGTTGCGCGGCCAGGGCCTCGGCCACCGGCAGCGCTTTGCTGCCCAGCGCCGCCAGGCTGCCGGAAGCGCCACCGAACTGCAGCACCAGCAGGCGCGGGCGCAGTTCCTTGAGGCGTTGGCGATGGCGAGTGAGGGCGCCGAGCACACCGGCCAGCTTCATGCCCAGCGTCACCGGCGTGGCATGCTGCAACCAGGTCCGCCCCACCAGCGGCGTGTCGGCATGCTGCAATGCCTGATGCGCCAGGGTGTCGGCCAGCTTGCCGAGATCGTTTTCGAGCAACCCCAGCGCCTCGCGCAGTTGCAGCACCAGGCCGCTGTCCATCGCATCCTGGCTGGTGGCGCCCAGGTGCACGTAGCGCTCGGCCTCGGGTACGCCACTGGCGACCACCTTGCCCAGGGCCTTGACCAGCGGGATCGCCGAATTGCCGGCCACCGCGATGGCGTCGGCCAGCGCCCGGGCATCGTAGCGCTCGGCCTTGCAGGCCGCCTCGATGGCAGTCACCGCCGTGTGCGGCACCAGCCCGGCGGCCGCCTCGGCGCGGGCCAGGGCCGCCTCGAAGTCGAGCATGCCCTGCAACCGGCCCCGGTCGGAGAAAACCTCGCGCATGGCCGGGGCGGTAAAGTAGGCGTCGAACAGTTGGTTGCTCATGCAACGTCCTTAGTGATCGTGGTGCAGGTACGCCGCCTGCTTCGGCAGGCGCAGGCTGAACAGGAAGGCCACCGCCATCATGGCGGTTACGTACCAGTAGAAGGTGTTCTCCATGCCCAAGGTTTTCAAGCCCAGTGCCACGTATTCGGCCGAGCCGCCGAACACCGCGTTGGCCACGGCGTAGGCCAGCCCCACGCCCAATGCGCGAACCTGTGGCGGAAACATCTCGGCCTTCACCAGGCCGCTGATGGAGGTGTAGAAGCTGACGATGCACAAGGCCAGGCTTACCAGCACGAAGGCCATGAACGGGCTGGTCACGGTCTTCAGCGCCATCAGCAAGGGTACGGTGAAGAGCGTCCCCAGGGCGCCGAACAGCAGCATCGAGTTACGCCGGCCGATGCGGTCGGAGAGCATGCCGAACAGCGGCTGCAGGATCATGAACAGGAACAGCGCGCCGGTCATGACGAAACTGGCACTCTTGGCATTCATGCCGGCGGTGTTGACCAGGTACTTCTGCATGTAGGTGGTGAAGGTATAGAAGATCAGCGAACCGCCGGCGGTGTAGCCCAGTACGGTGATGAACGCGGCGGCGTGATTGCGAAACAGCCCGCTGATGCTACCGGCATCCTTGTCCTGGCGGGTCTCTGCGCTGCTGGTCTCCTTCAGCGAACGGCGCAGCATCAGCGAGATCAACGCGGCAATGGCACCGACCACGAACGGGATGCGCCAGCCATAGGCGCGCAGTTCGTCCTCGGAGAGCAGTTGTTGCAGGATCACCACCACCAGCACCGCCAGCAACTGGCCGCCGATCAGGGTGACGTACTGGAACGAGGCGAAGAAACCGCGCTGGCCACGCAGCGCCACTTCACTCATGTAGGTGGCGGTGGTGCCGTACTCACCGCCCACCGACAGCCCCTGGATCAGCCGCGCCAGGAGCAGCAGCGCTGGCGCCCAGGTGCCGATGCTGGCGTAGGTGGGCAGGCAGGCGATGATCAGCGAGCCGCCGCACATCATCAGCACCGAGATCATCAGCGAGTTCTTGCGCCCGTGACGGTCGGCCAGGCGGCCGAAGATCCAGCCACCGATGGGGCGCATCAGGAAGCCCGCGGCGAACACGCCGGCGGTGTTGAGCAACTGCACCGTGGGGTCGTCGGAGGGGAAGAAAGCCGGGGCGAAATAGATGGCGCAGAAGGCGTAGACATAGAAGTCGAACCATTCCACCAGGTTGCCCGACGAGGCGCCGACGATGGCGAAGATACGCTTGCTGCGTTCTTCGCCGGTGTAATAGGTTGAGGTCATGGTGCGTTTGCTCCTGGAGGGTCACAGGTAATTCTAGACATACCTGGTTACACACTCGTTCCGCCTTGCCCGTGCGTCATGGCTACCGGCCTCATCGCGGGGCAAGGCCGCTCCCACGCTGCCTGGCAGGCATGCTCGTGCGAGCGGAGGGTTCCAAAGGATCAGATCCTTTCTATGGCCAACGCCAACCCCTGCCCAACGCCCACGCACATGGTCGCCAGGCCCTTGCGCCCGCCGCTCTTCTCCAACTGATGCAACGCCGTCAGCACCAGACGTGCCCCGCTCATGCCCAGCGGATGCCCCAGGGCAATTGCGCCACCATTGGGGTTCACCTGCGGTGCATCGTCTGCCACACCCAGCTCGCGCAGCACTGCCAGGCCCTGGCTGGCAAAGGCTTCATTGAGTTCGATGACATCGAAGTCGGCCACGGCAATGCCAAGGCGCTCGGTCAGCTTGCGCACCGCGGGCACCGGGCCGATACCCATCACCCGTGGCGCCACACCAGCGCTGGCCATGCCCAGCACCCGGGCACGTGGGGTCAGACCGTGCGTCTTCACCGCCTCGGCCGAAGCCAGAATCAGCGCGGCGGCACCGTCGTTGACACCCGAGGCGTTGCCAGCGGTAACGGTCTTGTCCGGGCCGTTGACCGGCTTGAGCTTGGCCAGCGCCTCCAGCGTGGTCTGCAGGCGCAAATGTTCGTCGTGCTCGACCACCGTCTCACCCTTGCGGTGCTGGATACGCACCGGGACGATTTCCTCGGCGAAAAAGCCGGCGGCCTGCGCGGCGGCAGCCTTCTGCTGGCTGCGCAGGGCGAAGGCATCCTGGTCGGCACGCGATACCTGGTAATCATCGGCGACGTTGTCGGCGGTCTCGGGCATCGAGTCCACACCGAACTGGGCCTTCATCAACGGATTGATGAAGCGCCAGCCGATGGTGGTGTCCTCGAGCTTCATGTTGCGCGAGTAGCCGCTCTCGGCCTTGCCCATCACGAACGGTGCGCGGGACATCGACTCGACGCCACCGGCAATCGCCAGCTCCATCTCGCCGCTGGCGATGGCCCGGAAGGCGCTGCCAATGGCGTCCATGCCCGAGGCGCACAGGCGGTTGAGAGTCACGCCTGGGACGCTGTGCGGCAAGCCGGCCAGCAACAGCGCCATGCGCGCCACGTTACGGTTGTCCTCGCCGGCCTGGTTGGCACAGCCGAAGAACACTTCGTCGAGCTGATCCCATTGCACATCCGGGTTGCGCTCGATCAGCGCCTTGAGCGGCACTGCCGCCAGGTCGTCGGCGCGCACGCAGGCCAAGGCCCCGCCGAAACGGCCGATAGGAGTACGCACAGCGTCGCAGATAAAGACGTCTCGCATCAGGCTTCTCCTGCCGTCTGGCCATGGGCGGCGGCGGTGCGCGCTTCGAGGTCGCGCAGGGCGGACAGTTCTACCTCGCTCGGAGCCGTGGTTTGCCGCACGTCGTCGGCGAAGCGGATCGCCCAGCCAGTGGCAGCGATGATCTGCTCGCGGGTCACGCCTGGGTGGATCGAGGTGACCACGAACTCATGGCTACCCGCCTCCGGCTCCATGATGCACAGGTCGGTGATGATGCCGACCGGACCTTCACCCGGCAGCCCCAGGCGCTGACGTGAATCGCCGCCTTCGCCATGCCCCACCGAGGTGATGAAGTCGAGCTTGTCGACGAAGGCCCGCGGCGACTGCTTGAGGATGATCAGCACCTGCTTGGCGGAACCGGCGATCTCCGGGGCGCCGCCGGCACCTGGCAGCCGGGTCTTCGGCGCGTGGTAGTCACCGACCACGGTGGTGTTGATATTGCCGAAGCGGTCAACCTGGGCAGCGCCGAGGAACCCTACATCGATGCGCCCACCCTGCAGCCAGTAACGGAAGATCTCACCGGTAGGCACCACGGTGTCGGCGGTCTCGGCCAGCTCGCCGTCACCGATGGACAACGGCAGCACGCTGGGCTTGGCACCGATCGGACCGGACTCGTAGATCAACACCACGTCGGGCGACGAGGTCAGGCGCGCCAGGTTGGCGGCCTTGGAAGGCAGGCCGATGCCGACGAAGCAGACGGCGCCATTGCGCAGGCGACGGGCGGCGGCGACGGTCATCATTTCGGAAGTGGAGTAGCTCATTGCGCGGCCTCCGCGGTGCTGGCCAGCCTGGCCTGGAATTCGGTGAAGTCGGCGGTGCCACGGATATAGGTGTCGACCCAGGCGGTGAACGACTCACGGTTGCGGGCAATCGGGTCCCAGGCCTGGTAGAAGCGATTGTCGCGCTCGTAGTAGCCGTGGGCGTATGAAGGGTGGGCGCCGCCAGGCACCAGGCATACCGCGTTGAGGGCCCATGTGGGCAGCACACAGGCATTCATCGGCGCCTGCAGGTCATCGACGATCTCCTCGACGGTGACGATGCAGCGCTTGGCTGCCAGCGCCGCTTCCTTCTGCACACCGAGGATGCCCCACAGCAACACATTGCCCTTGCGATCGGCCTTCTGCGCATGGATCACGGTGACGTCCGGGCGCACGGACGGTACCGCGGCAAGTACTTCACCAGTGAATGGGCAAGTGACGGACTTGATCAGCGGGTTGACCTTTGGCAGATCGGAACCGGCGTAGGCGCGCAGCACCGCGAATGGCAGGCCGGAGGCACCGGCGACATAGGCGTTGGCCAGGTCGGCGTGGCTGTGCTCCTCGATCTCGATCGCGTGGGGCCACTGTTTCTCCACCGCGTCGCGCAGGCGATGCAGCGAGCCCACGCCCGGGTTGCCGCCCCAGGAGAAGATCAATTTGCGCGCGCAACCGGCGCCGATCAGCTGGTCGTAGATCAGATCCGGGGTCATGCGCACCAGGGTCAGGTCGCGCTTGCCCTGGCGGATGATCTCGTGGCCGGCGGCGGTCGGGATCAGGTGGGTGAAACCTTCGAGGGCGACACTGTCGCCATCCTGGATGAACTGCTTCACGGCCTCGTGAAGCGAGAGGATTGCTGCCATTGGAGACTCCTGGTCAGGTCGAGTCGGGTCAGTGAGCAGCGGGCCGATGCATCGCTGCGATGGGCCCAGATTAAGGAGACTGAGGGGGTTATCTCAATCCGATAATCGCACCTTTGTGCGATTATCGAACCATTTGTTACCCTGCTATTTATACGATCCTGCAGGAGCGAGCCACCAGACCTCAGGTCGCATCCGCGTGGCTGACCAACCCTTTCACCACGACAGCCACCGCGGCCAATGCCGCCGGCACCAGCAGTGCCGTCAGCACCTGCTCGAAATTCCAGCCCAACCCCAGCAGCGTAGCCCCGCTCCAGGCGCCGAGAATCGCGCCGAAGCGGCCGATCCCGAGCATCCAGGAAACGCCTGTGGCACGGCCTTGGGTCGGATAGAAGCGCGCCGCCAGCGAGGGCATGGCCGATTGCGCGCCGTTCACGCACATGCCGGCAACCAGCACCAGGGTCGCCAGCAAGCTGATGTTGCCCAGGCTCTGTCCAACGGCGTAGGCGAACACACCTGCCAGCAAGTAGAAGATGCCGATCACCTTGTGCGGGTTGAAGCGGTCCATGGCCCAACCCACTGCCACCGCGCTCAGCACCCCACCAAACTGGAACAATGCGCCGATAAAGGCGGCCTGCTCCATGCTTGCGCCGCTGTCTCGCATCAGTGTCGGCAGCCAGCTGGTCAGCAGGTAGACGATCACCAGGCCCATGAAATAGGTCAGCCACAGCAATACGGTGCCCAGGCCATAGGTACCCGAGAAGATCACCGCAAACACGTTGCGCGCCGCCACCGCCTTCTGTTCCGGCACGCTGAAGCTCGATGCCTGGGCTACCTGTTCAGGATTGATCGGCGCCAGGGTCTTGCGCACCTTGTCGGCGCCGCGGTTGCGCACCACAAGGAACCGCGCCGACTCCGGCAACCAGGCCAAGAGCACCACTGCCAGCAGCAGTGGCAGGACACCGCCGATCACCAGCAGGCTGTGCCAGCCATATGCCGGGATCAGCTTGGCCGAAATGAAACCGCCGCCGGCCATGCCCAGGTTGAAGCCACAGAACATGCTGGTCACCAGCAGCGACTTGAGGCGCTCCGGAGTGTATTCCGACAACAAGGTGGTGGCATTGGGCATGCCGGCCCCGAGGCCCAGGCCGGTCAGAAAGCGCAACACCAGCAATTGGTCGACATTGCTCGCGTAGGCCGAGGCCAGACTGAAGCCACCGAACACCAATACCGCGCCCACCAGCACGCCCTTGCGTCCGAAGCGGTCGGCCAGCGGGCCGGAGCCGAGGGCGCCGAACACCATGCCGATCAGCGCGGCGCTCATCACCGGGCCGAGGCTGGCCCGGTCGATGCCCCATTCCTGAGACAGCGCCGGGGCGATGAAGCCCATCGCGGCGGTGTCCAGGCCGTCGAGGAAGACGATCAGGAAACACAGGATCACCACCCGCCATTGATAACGGGACAGCGGCTGGGCATTGATGAAGGATTGGACGTCGAGGCAGTTGCCGACAGCGGATTGTGGCTTGTTCATTATTGTTATCCGGGAGTTGGGCGCAGGCAGGCTACCGCGCAGGGCGGATGCACTGGAACAGAAAACAGCGGATAGGTCGGCCGTGCTCAGCCGGAGTGCAGCAGCACCGTGCGCGGGTGCGGGTGCGACCGCGACAGCGAAGGGACAGTGGTCATAGGGATGCCCTCGGGCCTGTTGTTATTATCCGGTCGGCGCAGCCGACAGGTGCGACAGACATTAATCAGCGGGCGTGGGCGGCGCAATTCGTCGAGAGCGACACTGTGCGTTTATCGAACAGGAAACGGTATGGCGTGTTCAACGTTTCCGCGTATGAGCAACTGTCTTGTGTTGTTCGTAATCGCCTCATCGCTGGCAAGCCAGCTGAGCACGGTCGGTGTGGGAGCCGGCTTGCCGGCAATGGGGCGCAACGCGCCCCGGCGGGCTCAGCCAAATAGCTGATGGCACAAGTCCCTGCTGGCCGCCAGCAGGATCGGCAGGAAACGCTGCTCCAGTTCCCCGCGGCTGACGCGGCCGACATGGGTACTGACATTCAGCGCCGCCAGCACTTGACCCGACGCGTCATAGATCGGCACGGCAATCGAACGCAAGCCTTGCTCCAGTTCCTGATCCACCACGCACCAGCCCTGCTCACGCACCTGCTGGATACACGCGAACAACGAGGCCGGGTCATGCAGGGTACGGCTGGTACGGGCCTTGAGGTCGGCGCGTTCCAGGTATTCGTGCAGGCTGGCATCGTCCAGTGCCGCCAGCAGGATACGGCCCATCGAAGTGCAATAGGCCGGCAAACGCCCACCGACCGAGAGGTCCACCGAGATCAGCCGTTCGACCGTGGCGGAGCGCGCAATATAAAGGATGTCATCGCCTTCCAATGTGGCCATGTTGGCCGCTTCGTGGAGCTGGTCGCTGATGCGATCCAGGTAAGGCTGGGCCGACACCGCCAATGGTGTGGATGACAGGTAGGCATGACCAAGGGTCAACACTTTGGGCAACAGCGAATAGGTACGCCCGTCAGTGGTCGCGTAACCCAGCTTCATCAGGGTATGCAGGCAGCGCCGCACAGCGGCCCGCGGAATCTCCGTTCTATGGCTGATCTGGGCGATGGTCAGGTGGCGCTTGCGCTCCTGGAAGGCCTGGATCACCGCCAGGCCACGGGCCAGGGAAGTCATGAAGTCAGGGTCACCGGTGAATGCCTGGATACGCTTGGCAGCCGACGCCACGATCGGGGGTGCCAGGGTGGGGCTGGTACTGCGTGCGGGCTCGTTGGCTGACTGGCCGCTGGTTTCTTCGCTCATGGACATGCCTCAAAAAAATCGCTACCTCGTGCGATTATCGAACGAACGGCCGATAATCGCAATTGACCGCTGACACTTTTACTTATACCTTTCCCCTGCCACATGTGGCTTCTTTGGAGAGACTGGTCAGGTACCCACCGTAGAAGTCCCAGGCAACGGCCTCGCCCCTCAGCGAGGCCGTTTTCATTTCTGACAGTAGACGGCGAACTTGCTTGGCACATCGGCTTGAACCTTTTGAATGCCGGCACGACAAAGGTTTTATAGACTGCACAATAAACTTCAGGTCTATTGTCAGTTGCAGGTAAAGAACGATAGCCTTCAACCGGGCGATTGCTATAATTGCCGGTGTTGATTGCAAGCACCGTTTAACGGATCCAATCGACGCACTTTCGTTGCCTTGCGACTGCCAGCCCCTGTCTTTGCAGTGGCTTGCCGTGCGCTGCACAGCAGCTTGCCAACTCATGCATTGCCATTTCGGTGCAATGAATTGTTCGGCTTGCCGACATATCCGCATTCTGCGTGTGTATTTAAAGGCTGACGCCCCACTTCAACCTATTCAGGTATTACTGTGACGAAAGAAGAACTGCGCGCGGAACTCGAGCGCCAGGCTGAACGTTACAAGGATGTTTACGGTGGTGAAGTCACCACGTATGCCGCACAACCCGACCCGGAACGCAAACCCTGGCGTAAGCGTGCCAGCGTTCTCGACCAGGCGTTCGCCCAGGAAATCGAGAAGATCGAAAAGGAGTTGCGCAGCGACGACAATTGAAGCCGATCAGTGCCAATGCGCCATCACCCAGGAAGGGTTTGCGGCGAAGCATGCCGGCGAAAACCTATGATATGAAATGGAATCACACAAATTTCATACAGTCGTTTTAATTGCGCAAGACCAGTAAAAATTACCTCAAACAGCTGATTTTTCTGAATTTTATCGATTTTTAACGGCGTTTTTTTGCGATTACCCGGCACGTGGGTGCTCGTGCCATGCCGGCATTCTCCTGCCATCGGTCAGCGGCAGGTGCATCGATTGCCATGGTTTTCTGGCATAATCCGCCCCCCCTAAGACCGCCAGACAACCTTCATGATCGATTTATTCAGCGGACTGGATGCCTGGGTTATCGTGAGCTTGACGCTCGCTCTGACCTTCGTGCTCGCCTTCGAGTTCATCAATGGCTTTCATGACACCGCCAACGCGGTAGCCACCGTCATCTATACCAAGGCCATGCCACCGCACCTCGCCGTGTTCTTCTCTGGCGTGTTCAACTTCCTCGGCGTTCTGCTCGGTGGTGTCGGGGTGGCCTATGCCATCGTCCACCTGCTGCCGGTCGAACTGCTGATCAATGTGAACACCGGCCACGGCCTGGCCATGGTCTTCTCGTTGCTGGCCGCCGCCATCACCTGGAACCTGGGCACCTGGTACTTCGGCATTCCGGCCTCCAGCTCGCACACCCTGATCGGCTCGATCCTCGGCGTCGGCCTGGCCAACGCCCTGCTCAGCGACATTCCGCTGGGTGACGGCGTCAACTGGCAAAAGGCCATCGATATCGCCATGTCCCTGGTGCTCTCGCCAATGGCCGGCTTTGCTGTCGCAGCCCTGGTGCTGATTGGCCTGAAATGGTGGCGCCCGCTGTCGAAGATGCACAAGACCCCTGACCAGCGCCGCAAGCTCGACGACAAGAAGCACCCGCCGTTCTGGAACCGCCTGGTGCTGGTGATCTCGGCCATGGGCGTGAGCTTCGTGCACGGCTCCAACGATGGCCAGAAAGGCATCGGCCTGATCATGCTGGTACTGATCGGTATCGTGCCGGCCAAGTTCGTCCTCGACCTGAACAGCACCACCTACCAGATCGAGCGTACCCGTGATGCCACCTTGCACCTGAGCCAGTTCTACCAGCGCAACGCCGCCACCCTGGGCGAGTTCCTGGCACTGGGCAAGGCGCAGGCCAGTGACCTGCCGGAGCAGTTCAGCTGCAATCCGCAGCAGACCGAGCCGACCATCGCCGCGCTGCAATCGTCGCTCGCCGGTGTGACCGACTATCGCGCCCTGAGCGCCGAGAAGCGCGTCGAAGTGCGCCGCTACCTGCTGTGCCTGGACGACACGGCGAAGAAGGTCGGCAAGCTGCCAGGCCTGGAGCCTCGCGAAAAGGCTGACCTGGATAAACTGCGCAAGGACCTGACCGCCACCACCGAATACGCCCCGTTCTGGGTGATCGTCGCTGTCGCCCTGGCCTTGGGCCTGGGCACCATGGTCGGCTGGAAACGCGTGGTGCTGACCGTTGGCGAGAAGATCGGCAAGCAGGGCATGACCTATGCCCAGGGCATGTCGGCCCAGATCACCGCGGCCTGCGCCATCGGCATGGCCAACGTGTTCAGCCTGCCGGTGTCCACCACCCACGTGCTGTCGTCTGGTGTCGCCGGTACCATGGTCGCCAACAAGAGCGGCCTGCAGGGCGGCACCGTGAAGACCATCCTGCTGGCCTGGGTACTCACCCTGCCGGCGTCGATGGGCCTGGCGGCCGGCCTGTTCTGGCTGGCCACCAAGGCCATTAGCTGAGTGCTGATGCAGTACTGAAAAAGGCGCCCCTTGCAGGGCGCCTTTTTCGTGGGAGCGGCGGTACGCCGATGCGATTTGTCCCGCGATAGGCCCATTGAGGTTTAACGTTTCTTCCCACCCAACAGCGACCCCATCAACCCACGCACCAACTGGCGCCCCAGCTGATTGGCCGCCTGGCGCACCGCCGACTTGATCGCCTGCCCCGCCGCGCTCTGCAAGAACTCGCCGGCCTTGTCGGCGAAGCTGTCTTCCTCGGCCTTGGCCTGGGGTACTGGCTCCACAGGCTCACCCTTGCGCTGCGTGAGCATTTCATAGGCCGATTCACGATCGATCGGTTTGTCATAACGCCCCGCCAGCGGTGACGCCGCGATCAGCGCACTGCGCTCAGCCGCGCTCAAGGGTCCGATCCGCGACTGTGGCGGCGCGATCAACACCCGCTGAACCATGGCTGGCGTGCCCTTCTCCTCCAGGGTGCCAACCAAGGCTTCGCCGATACCGAGCTCAGTGAGCACCGCCAGGCTGTCGAACGCCGGGTTCGGCCGGAAACCATCAGCCACGGCACGCAATGATTTCTGCTCCTTGGCGGTGAAGGCGCGCAGGCCATGCTGGATACGCAACCCCAACTGAGCCAACACCGCATCCGGCAGATCTCCCGGCGACTGGGTGACGAAGTACACCCCCACGCCCTTGGAGCGGATCAGCCGCACCACCTGCTCCAGGCGGTCCTGCAACGCTTTGGGCGTACCATTGAACAGCAGATGCGCCTCATCGAAGAACAGTGCAAGCACGGGCTTGTCGGCATCGCCGCGCTCCGGCAATTGCTCGAACAGTTCAGCCAGCAACCACAACAGGAACGTCGCATAGACCTTGGGAGCGTCATGCACCAGACGGCTGGCATCGAGCAGGTGAATGCGGCCGCGCCCGTCGCCCTCCGGGCGCAGCAGATCTTCGAGCTGCAGCGCCGGTTCGCCGAACAATGCCTCAGCCCCTTGTTGTTCCAGCGTCGCCAACCGGCGCAAGAGCGCCTGCGTGGAAGCGCTGGTCATCAACGCGCTGTCCTCGCCCAGCAATTGCGGGTTGTCCTTGAGGTGCGCGAGCAGGGCCTTGAGGTCCTTCAGGTCGAGCAGCAGCAAGCCCTCCCGGTCGGCCACCTTGAACGCCGCATACAAGGCAGCCTGCTGGCTGTCGGTGAGCTCCAGCAGGTTGCCCAGCAGCAGCGGCCCCATTTCACTCATCGTGGTGCGCAGGGGATGCCCCGATTGCCCCGCGACATCCCACAGGCTTACCGGGTAGCCCCGGGGCGTGTGGTTCAGCCACGGCATGCCGGCGATCCGCTCGGCCACCTTGCCCTGTGGCGCGCCCGCCGCACCGAGGCCACACAGATCGCCCTTCACATCCGCCGCGAATACCGCCACCCCGGCGTCACTGAACAGCTCGGCGAGGTGCTGCAGGGTCACCGTCTTGCCGGTGCCCGTGGCTCCGGCCACCAGGCCATGCCGGTTGGCCAGGCGCATGGCCTGGGATACCGGCTGACCATCCGGCCCCGCCCCTACAACCATTCGTAAGGAATCTGACATCTTCTTTCATCCCCTGCTCAAGTTCTGCCGCGTGACAGCCGATATTTCAAAATGATTCTTACCAGAAAGACAGTAACAACCCGAAAAGGACCCACGGGACTTGTTGCACTGTTTTCCAGCCGTGCTTTGTGCGAACGACCCGATAAAAACCTTAGCGGACACGATCACGTTATGAACAAAAGCCTTCGTTTCAGCCACAAGATTCTTCTGGCGGCATCACTGATCGTGATACTCGCCTTCAGCCTGTTCACCCTGTACAACGACTATCTCCAGCGTAACGCCATTCGCGAAGACTTGGAGAACTACCTGGCCGAGATGGGCGAGTCTACCTCCACCAACATCCGCAACCTGTTCGAAGGGCGCATCAAACTGGTCGACAACGTCGCCCAGAACCTCGCCCAGTTCCCACAGAACACCGGCACCCTGCTGGGCCAGAATGCGCTCACCTCGAGTTTCCTGACCATCTACCTGGGCCAGCCCGACGGCACCTTCACCGTGCGCCCCGACACCAAGATGCCCGACGGCTACGATCCGCGCGTGCGCCCGTGGTACAAGGACGGCCTGAACGCCAGCGGCCCGATCCTCACCGAGCCCTACATCGACATGGCCACCAACAAGATGGTCATCTCGATCATCAGCACTGCGTCGCGCTCGGTTGGCGTGGTCGGCGGCGACCTAGCCCTCGACGGCCTAGTGGAGATCATCAACTCGCTGAACTTCGGCGGCATGGGCTATGCCTTCCTGGTCAACGACCAGGGCAAGATCCTGGTGCACCCGGACAAGAGCCTGGTGATGAAATCGCTGACAGACCTGTTCCCGCAGAACACCCCTCGCCTGTCCCGCGACCTGACCGAAGTCACCCTCAATGGCGAAACCCGCCTGCTGACCTTCACCCCGGTCAAAGGCCTGCCATCGGCCAACTGGTACATCGGCCTGTCGGTGGACAAGGACAAGGCATTTTCGATGCTCAGCACCTTCCGCACCTCGGCAGTGATTGCCACAGTGGTGGCGGTGGTGATCATCATCGCCCTGCTCGGGCTGTTGATCCGCGTGCTGATGCAGCCACTGCACACCATGACCCGCGCCATGTCGAACATCGCCGAAGGCGAAGGCGACCTGACCCGCCGCCTGGAAATTCACAACCACGACGAATTCGGCATTCTCGGCACCGCTTTCAACCGCTTCGTCGAACGCATCCACGGTTCGATCCGCGAGGTGTCATCGGCCACCGAGCAGGTCAACGAAGTGGCGCTGCGCGTGATCAGCGCCTCGAACTCGTCGATGGCCAACTCCGACGAGCAGTCCAATCGCACCAACAGCGTCGCCGCCGCCATCAACCAGCTCGGTGCCGCCGCCCAGGAGATCGCCGGCAATGCCGCCCAGGCCTCGCAGCATGCCAGCTCCGCGCGGCTGCTGGCCGAGGAAGGCCAGCAGGTGGTGCAGCGCAACATCGATGCGATGAACCGCCTTTCGGACCTGATCGTCACCTCCAGCGAGCATATCGAGACGCTCAACAACAAGACCGTGAACATCGGCCAGATCCTCGAGGTGATCACCAGCATTTCCCAGCAGACCAACCTGCTCGCCCTCAACGCCGCCATCGAGGCTGCACGCGCCGGTGAGGCCGGGCGCGGCTTCGCCGTGGTCGCCGACGAGGTACGCAATCTGGCGCACCGCACCCAGGAGTCGGCGCAACAGGTGCAGACCATGATCGAAGAGCTGCAGGTTGGCGCTCGCGAGTCGGTCGACACCATGGGCCAGAGCCAGCGTCACAGCCAGGACAGCATGGACATCGCCAACCAGGCCGGCGAGCGCCTGGGCAGCGTCACCCAGCGTATCGGCGAGATCGACGGCATGAACCAGTCGGTGGCCACCGCCACCGAAGAGCAGACCGCCGTGGTCGACTCGATCAACATGGATATCAACGAGATCAACATGCTCAACCAGGAAGGCGTCGAGAACCTGCAGGCCACCCTGCGCGCCTGTTCGGACCTGGAGCAGCAGGCCGGTCGCCTCAAGCACTTGGTCGGCAGCTTCCGCATCTGACCCTGCGCCCGCTCCCACTTTTGCAGTGGGAGCGGGCCGCGCCAAACCTCGATCGAACAAACTATCCTTCAAGTAGGTCAACCCTAAGGCGCGTCATCGTCGGCCCAGTGCCGCCTGGTGACACACCCGAGGACGATCCCGGAGGGATGCTGATCGTGCACATCGCCGACATCACCATGTTCTACGCCCCGGCCAGCGGCGGGGTAAGAACCTATCTTGATGCCAAACACCACCGCCTCGACGCCATGTCCGGCGTTCGCCACAGCCTGTTGATTCCCGGCGCCAGCGCCAGCCAGACCAATGGCGTCTACCATGTTCCCGCGCCGCCCCTGCCCTTCGGCAACGGCTACCGTTTCCCGGTGCGCCTGGCCCCTTGGTGCAAGGAGCTGCGTCGTCTGCAACCCGACCTTATCGAAGTCGGCGACCCCTACCTCACCGCCTGGGCGGCCCTGGAAGCGCGGCGCAAGCTCGATGTCCCGGTGATCGGCTTCTATCACTCCGACCTGCCGCTGCTGGTGAGCAACCGCATGGGCAATTGGTTCACCCCCAATGTCGAGGCCTATGTCAGCAAGCTCTACGGACATTTCGACCGGGTACTCGCGCCCAGCCAGGTGATGGCCGACAAGCTGCGCAGGCTGGGGGTCGAGAATGTGCATGTGCAACGCTTGGGGGTGGACCTGATGCAATTTCACCCTGACAAGCGCGACCCCGGCCTGCGTCGCGAACTGGGCATCGCCGATACCAGTCGACTACTGGTGTTTGCCGGCCGTGGCTCGCGGGAAAAGAACCTGCCGGTACTGCTCGACTGCATGCAGGCACTCGGACAGCCCTATCACCTGCTTTTGGTGGGCTCGAACATGCCGATCGGGGTGCCAGACAATGTCAGCGTGATCGACCACTTCTGCCCCCCCGATGAAGTCGCTCGGCTACTGGCCAGCGCCGACCTGCTGGTGCATGCCGGCGACCAGGAAACCTTCGGCCTGGTCATTCTCGAGGCCATGGCCAGTGCCACGCCCGTGGTGGCCGTGCACGCTGGCGCCTTCGGCGAAATCGTCAACGAACAGTGCGGCCACCTGTGCCCACCTAACGACGGCCGCGCCATGGCCGCCGCCGTGCGCGAAGTCTTCGACCACGGCGTGCGCCAGCTTGGCAGCCAGGCGCGTCGCCACGTGGAACGCCATTACAGCTGGGACAACGTGGTCAGTGGCCTGCTCCAGCATTATCAGGCGGTGCTGGGCCACCCGCTACCGGTGCGCGCCCATGGCTGAGCACGCCTCCACCCGACGCAGCCTGATGCTGGTGCTGCACGACGTGGCGCCGGAAACCTGGCCGGACTACCAGCCCTTCGTCCAGGCGATCGATGACTTGGGGGACGTGCCCATGACCTGGCTGGTGGTGCCGGATTTCCACCACCGCAATCCGCTCACGCATTCGCCCACCTTCTGTCGCCTGCTAGACCGACGCCTGGCCCGTGGCGACGAACTGGCCCTGCACGGCTACTACCATGCCGACGACGGTCCGGCGCCTCGCGGGCCGCGCGAATATTTCATGCGCCGGATCTACACCCACGAAGGTGAGTTCCACGGCCTGGAACAGGCCAGCGCACTTCAGCGCCTGCAAGCCGGGCTGGCGTTGTTCGGGCAACAAGGCTGGCCAGTGGCGGGGTTCGTCGCCCCCGCCTGGCTGATGAGCGAAGGCACGCGCCAGGCGCTGCGCCAGCTGCCGCTGCGCTACACCAGCACCCCAAGGCACCTGTACCGGTTGCCGGACTTCACCGCCTTTGATGCCCCGGGGCTGGTATGGAGTGCGCGCAGCGCCTGGAGACGAGGGTTGTCCAAGGTCGTCAGTGACTGGCAGTGCCGGCGCTGGCGCGAGGCCGACACTCTGCGCCTGGGCCTGCATCCGGTGGACATGCGCCACGCCAGCTCACGCAATTACTGGCTCGAGACCTTGCACCAATTGCTGGCGCAGGGACGTGAGCCACTGACCAAGTCGGCCTGGTTGGAGCGCCAGGCCGCGCCATGAGTCGCCTGGGCTGGCTAGGCCTGGCATTGCTGCTGGCAGTGTCAGTGCCCGCCCTGCTGGGCGGCCGCGATTTGCTCCCACGCCTGCAATCCTTCGCCCCCGGCCTGATGGCGCTGCTGCTGGGCATGATCTTGCTGTGCTGGACGCTCAATGCCCTGCGCCTGCGCCTGCTGCTCGGCGAACAGGGCGCCCGGGTGGGCCGGCTCCGCAGCCTGGGAGTAGTCATGGCCACCGAGTTCGCCATCTGTACCACTCCTGGCGGTACGGGAGGCCCACTGACGCTGATGACCCTTCTGAAACGCGAGCGTATCGCGCCTTCGCTTAGCGGCGCGGTGTTCGCCATGGACCAGTTGAGCGACCTGCTGTTCTTCTTCTGCGCCATGCTGGCGATAGCCGCGTACGCCCTGTTCCACAGGCTCGGCCACAGCCAAACGCAAATGTTGATGGGCAGCGCGTTGCTCTTGTGCACCGCGCTGGCGGGGATCGTCCTGCTGCTGCGTTATCGACGCGGGGTGATGCGCGGCAATGGCCGGCTGTTGCGGCGCCTGGGCATGTCAGCGGCACGGCGGCGACGCTGGGCACGCAAAGTGCTGCGTTTCATCCATGCCCTGGGCGATACCTGGCGCATGCCACGGTGCACACTGGCTGCGGTGTTCTGCCTGACCTGCGCGCACTGGTGCCTGCGCTATAGCGTGCTGTACCTGGTATTGCGCGGATTGGGCGTGGAGCTGGCATGGATTCCGAGCTTCCTGGTGCAGATGCTGTCGCTCAGCGCGGGGCAGTTCAGCCTGCTGCCGGGCGGCGCCGGCGCGGCGGAGCTGACTTCGGCGACCTTGCTGTCACCGCTGGTGGGCAGTTCGACGGCAGCCGCGGCCATTCTGATCTGGCGCGCGGTTACCTACTATTTCTATCTGTTGGCGGGGGGGCCGGTGTTTCTATATCTGCTGGCGCGGCCATTGCTGGATCGTCGGCGCCGACAGACGGGTTGAGCCGCCCCCAGAGTTCGACAGCACCAGGGAACTCAGTGCCGTCTTCGTCGCTCAGGGCCTCGGGATCGAAGCGGGCCAGGCAACCCTCGCCCAAGGTCGCTGGCGCCGAGGCGCCGGCCTTGTCACATGGATCCGCCATGCACCGGCCCTCGACTCAGTTGAACACCACGGTCTTGTTGCCGTGCACCAGCACGCGGTCTTCCAGGTGATAGCGCAGGCCACGGGCCAGGACCATCTTCTCCACGTCGCGGCCGAAGCGGACCATGTCCTCGATGCTGTCGGCATGGCTGACCCGTACCACGTCCTGCTCGATGATGGGGCCGGCGTCGAGCTCCTCGGTCACGTAGTGGCAGGTCGCGCCGATCAGTTTCACCCCACGCAGCGCCGCCTGGTGATAAGGCTTGGCGCCGACGAACGACGGCAGGAAGCTGTGGTGGATGTTGATGACCTTTTCCGCGTATGCCTGGCACAGCTGCGGCGGCAGGATCTGCATGTAGCGCGCCAGCACCACGGCATCGGCACCGTACTCCTCGACCAGGCGCGATACCTCGGCGAACGCCGGCTGCTTGTCCTTCGGATCGACCGGCACATGATGAAATGGAATGCCGTGCCATTCGACCATGCTGCGCAGGTCGTTGTGGTTGGAGATCACACACGGGATCTCGCAATCCAGCTCGTCGGTGTGCCAACGGTGCAGCAGGTCTGCCAGGCAGTGCGACTCGCGGCTGGCCATCAACACCACGCGCTTCTTCTGTGCCGAATCGGTGATCCGCCAGGTCATGGAGAACTCTTCGGCGATCGGCGCGAACGCCTCGCGGAAAGCTTCGATACCGAACGGCAGGGACTCGGCGCGAATCTCATGGCGCATGAAGAACCAACCGCTCTGCTCGTCGGAATGGTGGCTGGCTTCGTTGATCCAGCCATTGTAGAGGGCCAGGAAATTACTGACTTTCGCCACGATGCCGACACGGTCGGGGCAAGCAATCACCAGTCGATAGGTGCGCATGAGAGAGACTCCAGAACTTCGCAAAGGCGCGTATTCTAGCGGCCTGCCGGGGAAAACGCAGTAATCATCTTTACCAGAGCGCCTTGCCTGGGGGGCTCGATCACACAGGGCCATTCCCATTTTCCCTAAGGGGTGATCGGCATTGCCCAAGGCAATTTGTAAATTTTTCTTAACCTAATGACTGTGAAGTCATGCCCTACTATTAATTGAGTCTTCAATTTTAAATTGTTTACTTGAGAGTATCGTCTGTCTATTATTGCCCCACTGTCTCTCTCTGAACATGCACTAAGGAACACACCATGTCCCTGATCAACGAGTACCGCGCTACCGAAGAAGCTATCAAGGAACTTCAGGCCCGTCTGGCCAACCTGTCGCAAGACGGCAAACTGCAAAAAGAGCTGGAGTTCGAAAAGAAGCTGCGCGAGCTGATGGCCGAAAACGGTAAATCGCTGCGTGACGTGATCGCGCTGCTCGATCCGGAAAGCAAACTGAGCAAGGCGCCGCGTGGCGCAGTCAAGACCACCGGCACCAAACGTGCACGCAAGGTCAAGCAATACAAGAACCCGCACAACGGCGAGGTTATTGAAACCAAGGGTGGCAACCACAAGACCCTGAAAGAGTGGAAAGCCAAGTGGGGCGGCGACGTCGTCGAAAGCTGGGCCACCCTGCTGGACTGATACGCTTAAACGGGCGCATTGGTTTCAACATGAAAACGCCGGCAGTTGCCGGCGTTTTTGTTTATCTGCACATTTCAAAGCTGGTATTGCACTTTCAGTTGTCGGATATGGCCCTGCCAGGCTTCCAGTACCTGGCGCCCCGCCTCGCTGGCGTCTAGCAGGCTGCTTTGGCATGCCAGCTCGAAATCGGCCAGGGTGTTCGGCGCACCAAAGGCAGGGTCTGTAAGACGTTGCTGACAGAACGCATGCCAACGTGCGCGCTCTTGTTCATCAAGGGTGTCGGAAAAGTTTCGCGCCCGATAGCGGAACAACAATTCCGGCAGGCGCGGATCATCGAACATCCACTGCCCCTTGGCCAATTGCGCCGGATCGGTACACCGCACTTGCTCGCTCAGGCGTTTGTCGCGGTCACCGAGGAAACCGTCATACAACTGTTGCTCCGGGTCTTCACTGGGTGCAAAGCCCTCTTCCTGATAGATGATGCCCAGCTTGTCTCGCCAAACACTTTGCTGGTTGGCCAACTGCTGCGCGTGTGCCTGCAACACCGACAATTCAAGCCCCAACCGTTGTTGATCGGCCGGGCGCAGTACCGATAGCGGCGCCAGCACCGGGCACCGATTGATATGCACCAACTTCAGCGGTACCGGTAGTTCGCCCTCGGCCATATCTTCGTGCCGCGTGTACAAACGCTCACGCAATGCTTGCGCACTCTCCTCGAGCAGCGGCGAATTATCCTGTTGCAAGTCGCAGACTATCAGCGCGTTGCGATTACGCGGGTGCCAGGCCAATGGCAACACCACACCGATATAGTTGCGCTGCGCCGAGAAACGTCCGGATACATGTACCAGGGGCTGCAATAGGCGGATCTGCTCCATGACCTTGTGCTTGCTGCGCAACTGGAACAACCAGTCATACAACCTGGGCTGCCGTTCCCGAATCAACCGGGCCAGGGCAATGGTCGCCCGCACGTCGGAAAGCGCTTCGTGGGCATGGCCATGGTCGATGCCATTGGCCTTGCTCAACAGCTCCAGACGCAAGCTGGTGCGCCCATCCTGCTGCGGCCAGACGATGCCCTCAGGGCGCAGCGCATAGGCAGTACGCACCACATCGATCAAGTCCCAGCGGCTGTTGCCCCCCTGCCATTCACGGGCATAGGGGTCGAAGAAGTTGCGGTAGAGGCTGTAGCGGGTGACCTCATCGTCGAAGCGCAACGTGTTGTAGCCGGCGCCACACGTGCCAGGCCGGGCCAGTTGCGCATGGATGCGCGTCATGAATTCGGCCTCGCACAGCCCCTGGCTGGCCAGCTGCTGTGGAGTGATGCCGGTCACCAGGCAAGCCGCCGGGTGCGGCAGGATATCGTCGGAGGGCTGGCAATAGAGGCTGATCGGCGCCTCGATCTCGTTGAGATCGAGGTCGGTGCGCACGCCGGCCACCTGCAGGGGGCGGTCGCAGCGTGGATTGATGCCGGTGGTTTCGTAGTCGTGCCAGAAGATGCTGGAGCTCACGGGGTCTTCCTGTAACAAGGTCGACCAGAGTCTAACGGCACGCGCGAGGGCTGGGCCAGCCTTACGCAGAGGCGTTCATGGGCCGGAAGCTGAAGAAATCGCGCAGCGAGCGGACAAAGCCGTCGTATTCCTGCGGCGCTTGCAACAACATGAAACCGGCATCGAAATGCCCGGGCGTTTCATCTTCGCGGCACCACAGGCAACTGGCGGTCAGGTTGATGAACTGCAGGCCACCGCCGGCAAGGGGAACACGCAGTTGCAGCTCGAAGTCGGGCCCCACCAGCACCGGCAACTGGCTGATCAGCATCAGGCCGTCTTCGGAAGCATTGCCCAGATAGCCGATCTGCTGGTCGGTGCAGCGGTTGAAGACCTTGAGCACGCAAGGCAGTTGATGACGCTCTATATGTCGCTCGATAAACATGATCGCAGTGAAGTCCTGTACCTGGAGCCAGGAAGACAAGGTACTGGCGATGATCGTTACAACTCTCCAACAGATTAGCCCAGTCCGACGGACGGACTACATGAAATCATCGACACCTTGGGATTAACGCCAAGGTGTAGTGTTCACCGGGCTGGCCACCGCCGCTTCGCCGCCACGCAGGTGGCCGAGCTTCTCCAGCGTCTGCAGGCGCGCCTGCGCGCGGTAGGCGTATTCGTTGCGCGGGTACTGCTGGATCAGGTACTGGTAGGTCTGCGCCGCGTCGACGTAGAGCTTCTGGCGCTCCAGGCACTGGCCACGCAGCAGCGATACTTCCGGGTGGATGAACGGCCGGGCACGGCTGGTGCGGTCGACCTGCGACAGCTCCAGCATCACCTTTGCACAGTCACCACGGTCATAGGCGCGATAGGCATTGTTCAGGTGGTGGTCCATGGACCAGCGGGTGCAGCCGACGACACTGGCCGCCATGGTCAAAACGATCAGGGTGCGCATGGGAATTCTCCTTTGATGGCAGTGTATCGGCCTTTCACGGCAAATCTTCACAGCCTTTTGCAAGCATACCGCGACCGTTCAAACGCCACCCTCGCAACCGTACAGGTAGTGCAACGGAACAATGACTACAACGCAATTGAGGAGTAGCCTTTCGCTGCGCTTCACTATAGGAGTCTGTGCATGACCATCCGCCGTACCAAAATCGTCGCCACCCTTGGCCCCGCCAGCAACTCGCCGGAAGTGATCGAACAGCTGATCCTCGCCGGCCTTGACGTGGCACGCCTGAACTTCTCCCACGGCACCCCGGACGAGCACAAGGCCCGCGCCCGCCTGATCCGCGACATCGCCGCCAAGAACGGCCGTCACGTCGCGCTGCTGGGGGACCTGCAGGGTCCGAAGATCCGCATCGCCAAGTTCGCCAACAAGCGCATCGAACTGAAAGTCGGTGACAAGTTCACCTTTTCCACTGCCCACCCGCTCACCGAAGGCAATCAGGACATCGTCGGCATCGACTACCCCGACCTGGTCAAGGACTGCGGCGTCGGTGACGAACTGCTGCTCGACGACGGCCGGGTGGTCATGCGCGTCGAAACCGCCACCGCAGACGCCCTGCACTGCGTGGTGATCATCGGCGGCCCGCTGTCGGACCATAAAGGCATCAACCGCAAAGGTGGCGGCCTGACCGCACCGGCCCTGACCGAGAAGGACAAGGCCGACATCAAGCTGGCCGCGGAAATGGACCTGGACTACCTGGCCGTATCGTTCCCGCGCGACGCCAGCGACATGGAATATGCCCGCAAGCTGCGTGACGAAGCCGGCGGCAGCGCCTGGCTGGTGGCCAAGATCGAACGCGCCGAAGCGGTCGCCGACGACGAGACGCTCGACCAGTTGATCCTCGCTTCCGACGCAGTCATGGTTGCCCGTGGCGACCTGGGCGTGGAAATCGGCGATGCCGAGTTGATCGCCATCCAGAAGAAGATCATCCAGCACGCCCGCCGCAATAACAAAGCGGTAATCGTGGCGACCCAGATGATGGAGTCGATGATCCAGAACCCGATGCCGACCCGCGCCGAAGTATCGGACGTGGCCAACGCCGTGCTCGACAACACCGACGCAGTGATGCTGTCAGCCGAAAGCGCCGCCGGCAGCTACCCGATCGAAGCCGTACAGGCCATGGCCCGTATCTGCTCGGGCGCCGAGAAGCACCCGACCAGCCAGAAGTCCAGCCACCGCCTGCACACCACCTTCGAGCGCTGCGACGAGTCCATCGCCCTGGCGGCGATGTACACCGCCAACCACTTCCCCGGCGTCAAGGCGATCATCGCCCTCACCGAAAGTGGCTACACCCCGCTGATCATGTCGCGCCTGCGTTCGCACGTGCCGATCTTCGCCCTGTCGCCGCACCGTGCTACCCAGGCCCGTGCCAACATGTTCCGCGGCGTCTACCCGATTGCCTTCGACCCGGCCTCGCTGCCGGCCGACAAGGTCAGCCAGGCGGCGGTCGACGAGCTGCTCAAGCGCGGCCTCGTAGAGCAAGGCGACTGGGTCATCCTGACCAAGGGTGACAGCTACCACACCATCGGTGGCACCAACGGCATGAAGATCCTGCATGTCGGTGATCCGCTGGTCGGCTGATCTGCCAGCAAAAGCCATCGCGGGGCGACCCGACTTGCCCCGCGATGCTTTCAGGCCTCAGGCGTGTTCGCTGAAAACATCCGCCAATACCTGATTCCGCGGTACCCCGGCAATGAACAGTCGACGGGCGAACCGCTCGACACTCCCCGGCGCCCCGCACAGCAATACCATCGTCTGGCGCGACGCCAGGCGCAAACCGGCCAACGCCTCATCCAACTGCTCGGCCAGAACCAACTCCACGCTCACCCCTTCCAGCGCCTGCAACGCCTCCGCCAGGTAGTGCCCGGCTGGCGTGCGCGCCACATGCAGCAGCCGAATCTCGCCCTGATGCCCCTGGCGCAGCGCCTCGCGCAGGATGCCCCACAAGGGTGCCAGCCCGGTGCCCGCCGCCAGCAGCCACAAGGGCCGCGCCTGCCAGTCAGGGTCGTAGTGCAGCGCCCCGCCGCGCAGCTCGCCCAGCCTCAATGCATCGCCTACGTGCAACTGCCGGGCCCTGTCGCAAAACACGCCGGGGCGACTGCAATCCAGGTGAAACTCCAGCGCCTCATCCTCTCCCGGCAGGCTCGCCAGCGAGTAGGGGCGGGCCACGTCGCCGCACCACAGCACCAGGTGCTGGCCAGCCTGGTAGCGCAGCGTCCGGCCTGGGCGCAGGCGCAGGCGCAGCACATCGCCGAACCAATCCAGTGCAACCACCGTGGCCGGCCGGCCATCCTGCAGCGGGTCGAACAGCGCCACCCGCAGGTCGCCGGCCACCGAGCACTGGCAGGCCAGGCGCCAGCCCTCGTCGCGCTGGGTCGCACTCAGGGCCTCGGGCCTGGCATCCACGGGCAGGCCATCGAGGCAGCGCACCAGGCAGGCGTGGCAACTGCCGGCGCGGCAGCTGTAGGGCACATTCAGGCCTGCCTCGTTGAGGGCATCCAGTAGATTGCTGCCGCTTGGCACTGCCCATTGGCGCTCGCCCACGCAAAGTTCGGGCATGGTCAGGTTTCTCATTCGATTCAAGGTTTTCTGGGGGCGCTGAAGCACGAAGCGCTCCCGAGGCCACAGCATCGCATGTCATCAGCAAAAAGGATGCCCCTTCCCTGCCGACCTTGGTCCAGACCACATGCAGGTGTTTCCGAAGACGGGGGCACGGTATACTGCCGCGCCTTTTTTGTGCCGGCCCGACCAGCCGGTGCCTTGCCAGGCGTTCCTGACATACAGGTGTGCACTGTCGGAATGCCTTTTCGAATGTTCCCGTCTTTAAGAGGAGCGCGCTGCATGACCGTGATCAAGCAAGACGACCTGATTCAGAGCGTCGCCGACGCCCTGCAATTCATCTCGTACTACCACCCCGTCGACTTCATCCAGGCGATGCACGAGGCCTACCTGCGTGAAGAGTCGCCTGCCGCGCGTGACTCGATCGCCCAGATCCTGATCAACTCGCGCATGTGCGCCACCGGCCACCGCCCGATCTGCCAGGACACCGGCATTGTCACCGTGTTCGTGCGCGTCGGCATGGACGTGCGCTGGGACGGCGCCACCCTGAGCGTCGACGACATGATCAACGAAGGTGTGCGCCGCGCCTACAACCTGCCCGAGAACGTCCTGCGCGCCTCGATCCTGGCCGACCCGGCCGGTGCCCGCAAGAACACCAAGGACAACACTCCGGCAGTGATCCACTACTCTATCGTCCCCGGCGACAAGGTCGAGGTGGATGTCGCGGCCAAGGGCGGCGGCTCGGAAAACAAGTCGAAGATGGCCATGCTCAACCCGTCCGACTCGATCGTCGACTGGGTGCTCAAGACCGTCCCGACCATGGGCGCTGGCTGGTGCCCGCCTGGCATGCTGGGCATCGGCATCGGCGGCACCGCCGAGAAAGCCGCGGTGATGGCCAAGGAAGTGTTGATGGAATCCATCGACATCCATGAGCTGAAAGCCCGTGGCCCGCAGAACCGCATCGAAGAGATCCGCCTGGAGCTGTTCGACAAGGTCAACCAGTTGGGCATCGGCGCCCAAGGCCTGGGCGGCCTGACCACCGTGCTCGACGTCAAGATCATGGACTACCCGACCCACGCCGCCTCCTTGCCGGTGTGCATGATCCCCAACTGCGCCGCTACCCGTCACGCCCACTTCGTGCTCGACGGCTCCGGCCCGGCCGAGCTGGAAGCGCCGTCGCTGGACGCCTACCCGGAAATCGTCTGGGAAGCCGGCCCAAGCGCCCGCCGCGTGAACCTCGACGCGATCACCCCGGAAGAGGTCGCCAGCTGGCAGCCGGGCGAGACCATCCTGCTCAACGGCAAGATGCTCACCGGCCGCGATGCCGCGCACAAGCGCATGGTCGAGATGCTCAACCGTGGCGAAGAGCTGCCGGTGGACCTCAAAGGCCGCTTCATCTACTACGTCGGCCCGGTCGATCCGGTCGGTGACGAAGTGGTAGGCCCTGCCGGCCCGACCACTGCCACGCGGATGGACAAGTTCACCCGGCAGATCCTCGAGCAGACCGGCCTGCTGGGCATGATCGGCAAGTCCGAACGTGGCCCGACTGCCATCGAAGCGATCAAGGACAACAAGGCCGTGTACCTGATGGCCGTCGGCGGCGCCGCCTATCTGGTGGCCCAGGCCATCCGCAAGTCGAAGGTCCTGGCCTTCGCCGAGCTGGGCATGGAAGCGATCTACGAGTTCGAAGTGAAGGACATGCCGGTCACGGTCGCGGTGGACAGCAAGGGTGAATCGGTACACATCACCGGCCCTGCGCTGTGGCAGAGCAAGATCGCCGAAAGCCTGGCGGTGGAAGTAAAGTAACGTCTACACCGCAGTAGGAAATAAGCCGCTCCCTTGAGGAGCGGTTTTTTTTGCTCGCAGGAAATTGATGCTGGCTCCTACAGCCAGCAATATGTACCGCTCTCAAAGCGTAATTTCCAACTCAAATGAGGCCTCATCTCCTGCAGAGGCAGACCTCATGAGCAATACCTTAAAAGCCAATCAATGGCTACGCCATTTCCAGCTGGATATCACCTCCAACTCCCGCCGCGTTTATGCCAATGGCCACCAACAAGTGGAGATCACCGTCACACTCGAACCTCGCAAAGGCCAGACGATCTCTCAGCAAAGCCTCGACTCACTGACCTTGGTCCAGATCGATGACGAAGGCAATCCTCGAGTGCTGGATCATCCGCACCTGTATGCGCACTCCGAGCGCGACGAACGATTTGTCTACCATAACGCTTCCGGCACCGCACCCAGTGCGCTGATGGCACACTCCCCCCAGTCCATTCGCCGTCGCTTTTATGTGAGCTCGAAGCGTCCTGGTGGCACGCTCAGTCAAATTTATGCATTGATCTGGAAGGATGAAGATCATTATTTCGTGACGAATGCCGATCCCTTCAAATCCTCGGTCGTCATTGAGTCCATTGCGCCTGTGCCGCCCTCTAATGACCTCTTCAAATTGAGCAGCGAGCCGGCCCTCACGTACAAGCTCCCAAGTAGCAATCTGAACTACTGGGATGATGAGTTCGAAGAATCCGTCAGCTACTTCGGATTTGCCGATCCAAGGACCAGGATGGTCCAAAGCGAGGCGCTGGCCACACCTTCGTCTCAACCTGTCTATGAAATGAACAGCTGGGATCACGCATTGATCTCGTTCCAACTCACCAATGACTTCAGCCAGTACCGTAAGGTGACGATGTATGAGGTGGGCCAGCCATTCACATTGCAATCTCCAGAGTCGGACCGAGCCCATCACCAGCGTCCTGCTCACATGCTCATCCATTTGTACGCCAAACGCTTCTATAACCGTCACTACAGCAGCTCGCAGACGAAGCGCAGTATCTGGAAGGTGATCGACCAGCATGGCAATGACTATGAAGTCGAATTCTTTGTCGCAGAAGCAGGCAAACATGTGTCCTTCAAGGTAAGTGCGAGCCAGGCCTGACCTTCCTGGAAACTCGGTGCCCGTGAAAAGGGGCACCGACCTCTCCCTGCAACAGGAAACACCCAATGTCCTCGATACATACCCAAGCCAGCAATTTTCTGGACTTCATGAAAACCGGCGTGGACAACCGTACCGGCCAGTTCACCCTCGCGGTCTCCCTGCCGCTCCCACCCGCCAACCAACTGTGTGGACCGGCGCTCTCGGTCACCCTAGCCTTCAGCGTGCTGGGCTCAAGTGTCAACAAAGGCTATGGACTAGGCTGGACCCTCGGACTGTCCGAACTCGACCGGAACACCCTGAGGCTCGCCTCCGGCGAGCAGTACGCCATAGATCAAGATGCCTCCACGTTCGCAGCCGATACGCCGCTGACCTTCAGTGATCAAAAACTCCCGGCGCTGCGAGTCACCCCACAACACAACGGTGATTTCCGGGTAGACAAGAAATCCGGAGAACGCGAAATCCTGCGTGAGCAGGAAGACAGTGGACGCTATCTGGTTGTGGAAATGCACTCCCCGGAGGGCCATCGCCTGTTCATCGACTGGGCGCCCTACGGCAATGACGGCCATTTCATTCTTCAGCAAATCAGTGATGAACAGCGCGCGCTGCTGAGCGTGGATCAGCTGGAGGAAGAAGTTCATCTCATCTTCAACCCGGATACCACGCAAGCGCTCATGTTGCGTCTGGTGTTGAGCAATGACCAACTCAGCGAAATCCACGTTCCCGGCATCCAGCGCCCCTTCGGCATCGAGTACGACGCCCTGGCCCTGGACAATGGAACCCACCTGCTGCTGCCCACCACCCTGCACAGTCCGCTGGGCGCCCATGACATCGTCAAGTGGGCGACCGGGGCCGACGGCCATCAGTTGCCGGCCAACGCACCGTTTTCCCACCTGCCGCGGGTCGAGTCATGGATCCACAGCGCCGGCCCCCCCGACACCGAAAGGATGCACCACTACCGATGGGTCGGCACGGCCAATTTCCTTGGCTTCGGCAGCGCCCAGGCGTTTTCCTGGGAACATGGTCGAGACAACCTCTATCAGGTCGAAAGCGACTACCAATACGAAGTGGTCGAAACGGTCAGCGATGCACAAGGCACGATCCTGAATACCATCACTCGCACCTGGAACCGCTTTCATCTGCCCCTCCTGGAAAGCTCGCGACGAGGCGATTGCGAGATCAGCACGCATACCCGCTATGGTATCGATCCTGGCAAAACCTGGGAGGAGCAATCCAGTACCTGCCAGCTCCCCCATCAGGTCTCGACCACTTACACAGACCATGCCCGCCCAGGGGCCAGTCGCACCGAAACGACGGTTTATCAATACGACAACTACGGCAACATCACCCAGGTCGACTACCCAACCGGCATCAGTGAGATCAATTGCTACTATCCCGCCGAAGGGGGAGAAGGTTGCCCAGCTGATCCCTTGGGGATGGTGCGCTTCCTGCGCAAGAAAACTACCCGGCCAGCCAAGGCTGACGGCTCAGCTCCAATGTTGAGCAGCACGTACACCTATGCGCCACTTCCTTCACTGATCGTGGATGCCCCAGCGCATATCGTGGTCGAGCGTGAGCAGTTGCTGGACGAGCTGGACGGCCGCTTGCTGGAGGAGACCCGCCACATCTATTTCCATCAGCCTCACATCTGCTACGGGCGCATCCAGCGAAGCGTCACGACGCTCAACGGCAGGTCTACCGCTACCGAATACCACTATGGGCACGCAAAGGGAGCGTTGGTTTTACGGAGCACGATCATCGGCTTCGAGAATGACGACGTGAACCGCTCAACCCACAACAGCGCGCAGTCCCTGCTCACAGGCCAGACCATTTGGGAACGCAGCGAGAGCGGGGCGCTCACCCGCTACGAGTATGACCAGATTGGCCGTATCGTCCGAACACTCAACGCAACCGGTAGCCCGTACCAGACACAGCGTCTGGTGCGTTACCACCTGGGAGACGCACTAGCCGTGAACCTGCACGGTACCAGCGCCCTGCCAGCGATGATGGTCGAACAGGTGGAGGTCACCGGCCGACGCCAGCGTCTGTGGCTCGACGGCGACGGACGTACCCGGCGTATCGAATTGGAAGACCTGGACAACGAACCCGGTCGCTTCCTTGAAATCATGCGCTGTGAATTCGATGCCCTGGGCCGGCAGATACGCCGGACGACCCAGGACTGGTTGTCCAAGGATTCGCCTGTTCCGCTGTCCCTGACCACCACCACCGTCTTCGACGACTGGGGCCAAGCCACCCTCACCATCGACGCCCAAGGCATACACACACATACGGTCCAGGACCCAATCACTCGTCGCTGCGAGCAATGGCAAGCTGCGGGCGGACTCTCCAGCCCTCGGAATGTGACCCTGAAAAACCTCGCGGGCAGTCCCATCGAAGAGCAGCGCTACGATTGCGAAAACAATCTGGCCCGTACATTGAAGTGGGTGCGCGATGGCCTGGACAGGGTAGTCGAAGAGCGGCTCAGCGTACCGAACATGTCCACAACCGTTACCCGCTACCGATACGACCACTATTCGCGGGTCATCGAAAAAATCTTGGAAGATGGCACTACCCTCGCGTGGCAATTCGCGCCCCACAGCGATGGACAGCATCCCGAATTGATTACCACCACTGCCCCTGCGCAGGAGGAACAACCATGAACGCCATTACCTTGGGGCGGCAGACTTTCGACGGCCTGGGCCGCCAGCGCTCGGTCGAAGTGGCCGGGCGCACCACCCACTACCACTATCGCCCGGGCCAGTTGCCTCCCCACGCCAATACGCTTGCCGATGGAAGGCGCGTGGACTTCGCCTACGAACCACAACTGCACGACGTGCTGCTGTCTTCCACTGCCGAGGGCGGCCACAGCGAACAACTGCATTATCACCCTCGCCTGGGTCAGCCCACCGAGGCCAGTGGTGCCCTGGGGACGCTGAAGTGGAGCTTCTCACCCGCCGGCTTGCCGCAGCAGGAGTCCTGGGTCGTCGAGGGCGCCGAGTACAGTACCCTTTGGCATACATCGTTGGCCGGCAGGCCACTGGGTTTCGTGGACGCCAACGGCACCAAACAACAACGCCATTACGATGCATTCGGCAGGCTCGCGCAAATCATCGCAGGCAAGGTCAGTACGCGTATAACCTATGATGCCCTTTCGCGTGTGAACCAAGTCACCACTCAAGATCAAGACGCCCGCGTTCTGGTCAGGCAACTGACCTACGATGCCATGGGGCGAGAGGCCAGCAGCACCTTCACCCTGACCGAAAACGGTGCAACTCGGACCTTCACCCAAACCCTCGGCTACAACACACTCGATCAGCTCATCCGACGTACTGGCAATGACGGCCAGCAAGAGGCTGACGAACGCTTCGCCTACGATTCGCGAGGCCGCTTGGTGCGCTTTACCGCGAACACCAATGCCGCACCACGGGATCCGTTCGGCAACGCCATCGTCGAACAACGCTTTGTCTTCAATGAGCGCGACGGCTATCGACAAGTCACCAGCCGCTTCAACGACGGCAGCGAAGATGTTGCCCACTTCCACTACGCAGCCGATGACCCCTGCCAGATCGTGGCGATCGATCATAGCCACTCCAGCTGGCCAGCGCGGATCGAGCTGACCTACGACGCCCACGGACGCGTCATCGCCGACAGCCTGGGGCGCAAGCTCACGTGGGACGCCCACGAACGTCTGCAACGCGTCGAATATGAGGGCAGGACGTGCGAGTACCGCTACACCCCGAATGGCCAACTACGCGACCGAATTATCAATGGCACGCTCAACCGCAGCTTCTTCAGCGGCAAGCAACTGACCCATGAGCACCAGGGAAACACCACACTTGAGGTAATGGGCGACGGCAGCACTCTGTTCGCGGTGAGCGCGATCACCGAAGGTGTACGCCAGACAACTTTGCTAGGCTGCGACGGCCAAGGCTCGATACGCATCAAAGCCGGCGCCCAGGCGCACATGCTGCAATACACCCCACATGGCAGCGAACAAGGCAACGACCAGCAACAGCCGTTCGGGTATGCAGGAGAACGCCGTGAACCCCTGACCGGCTGGTACATCGCCGCAGGCTATCGGCCCTACGACCCATTGTTGATGTGTTTCCTCGCGCCCGACAGCGAAAGCCCGTTCGGTCATGGCGGTATCAATGCCTATACCTATTGTGGCGGCGACCCGGTCAACCGCATCGACCCAGATGGGCACAGCTGGCAGACCTGGGTCCTGGCCGGCATTGGCCTGGCGGTCGGAGCACTGGCTACGGTCGCCAGCTTTGGCGCCGCCGGCGCCGCGCTTGCCGCGGGCGGTATCCTCAGTGCCAGCGGTGCACTGGCAGTGGCGACGGCGACGCTCAACATCGTGTCCTTGGGCACGGGAGCGGCAGCGATGGCGATGCAGGCAGAAGGCAAGAATGAGCAAGCCGCCAACGTGCTCGGCTGGATATCGTTGGGCACAGGGGTCGCCAGTCTTGCAACGGGGGGCTTGGCGCGGATGGCTGGAAAAAGCGTCAGCACCCTCAAGCGCAGCAATGCACTGAGAAAGCCCGCAGCTCACGCCCCCAAGAACCCTCAGCATTCAATTGACGTCATGTTCAGAAGCCCAAGAACCAACCAAGCAGAGGTCGTCTGGTACGACGATGCATGGGGCAGAGGGATAAAAGCTTTTGAAACACATGGGGGCAAGAACGGTGTCTTGATGAATGCGGCCGGCCAATACGAAGACGCAGCACGCATCGCGCTGCGCGAAATAGCCCCGCGCCTGGCCCATACGCCAGCTGGCGAGCCCATCGTCCTGCTGGCCTGCTGGGGCGGGAAAAGCGGCGCGGCGCAACGAATCGCCGATGTGCTGCAACGCCCGGTTTATGGCACCGACAAGATCACTTACGTCCCAGGCGTAAGCCGTATGGACAGGCTGGACGTCGGCAATCTATGGTCGACCGTGCCCATGCAGAAGATCTCTAGATACCGTCGATTGCTAGGTGCCAAAGGTCCGTACGACTTCGACAGTACCCTGGAGCCGGCAACTGGACGAATGTACTTCCCATCATGAGGCCCCTACCTGTAGACACACCGTCAGGCAGATCATATCGGTAGCGCCTTGAGCCAGAACGACATGATCTTGTCGCTGCTTTCCTGCTCGTCCCGATCGCGCCAGGCATGACAGGTACGCAATGAAGGGTCCTGCAGGAAGCCGCGGTTACGCCAGAAACCGTGCAATGGTTTGTAATTGGCAGGCCGCAGCGGGTGTATGCCTGGGCGCTCGACGACGCAGAACGCGCAGTAATCGAATTCGGCCAACTTGTGTGCATACGATTCGCGCTCGATGAAAAAGCGCACGCCCAGGCCCTGACTGCGATAAGCAGGTAGCAACACCGAGCCACCGAAGTAGTACACCGACGTCGGATCACGTCCCTGGGCAAGGAACGATTGCTGGAAGAGAGGCGTCTCGTCTGTCAGCGGCAGGCCGGTGGAGGCACCTACTAATTGGCCACCGTCCAATGCCAATACCATCAGGCTGCGACCAGAATCGGCGTAGGTGGCCAAGTGATTCGTCTCATGCTCCAGCGAACCTTCATAGAGGTAGGGATACTCGCGAAACACCGTCAGGCGCAAGCGCGCAAGCTCATCGATATAAGGCGCAATCGCCGCGCCATGCAGCAAGCGTATTTCCATGGGGAAGCAGTCGTCTGGTCGCGGTGGATAACGCGCTCGGGCAAGCCGGCCTGAGGGGAAACCCTACCATCGGCATCGCAACCTGCCGTTGTCCCTGCGCGACAGGTACTTCTCCAGGACCGCTACGACGGCTTGCTCACGACCTTACTGAATGCGCGTCCCAAGCACCTTGAGAAACGCCGCAAGCCACGCCGGATGCGCAGGCCAGGCCGGCGCCGTCACCAGGTTGCCGTCCACATGGGCCTGGTCCACCGCGATATCGATAAACCGTCCGCCCGCCAGCCGTACCTCGGGCGCACAGGCGGGATAAGCGCTGCACTCACGCCCTTCGAGCACACCTGCCGCCGCCAGCAACTGCGCCCCATGGCACACCGCTGCGATCGGCTTGCCGGCCAGGTCGAACGCCTTGACCAGCTCCAGCACCTTGTCGTTCAGGCGCAGGTACTCCGGCGCACGCCCACCGGGGATCAGCAACGCGTCATAGCTCTCGGCCCGCACCTGAACGAAGTCGTAGTTCAACGCGAAGTTGTGCCCGGGCTTCTCACTGTAGGTCTGCTCGCCTTCGAAATCGTGAATCGCCGTGCGCACCGTCTGCCCGGCGATCTTCTCCGGGCACACGGCATGGACGGTATGGCCGACCATGGCCAGGGCCTGGAACGGCACCATCACTTCGTAGTCCTCCACATAGTCACCCACCAGCATGAGAATCTTCTTCGTCGTCATCGCATCCACTCCATCGGTTGTCTGGGAACAGTTCCAGCACGATAGTCTGCTTTGCGTGACGGCGATATACGTCGCTAGTCGCGGCGATCCAGCAGATTGGCCACCAGCCGGTCCAGCCAGCCCCACAGGCGCTGTTGCACCCGACGCCACAGTGGACGGGCATGCCAGCGCGCCAGGTCGACCTCCAGGCTCTGGGCGAAATCGCGCTCGAAGCTGGCGGCGACAGCAGCACTCAGCGGCGGATCGATGGCTTCGACGTTGGCCTCGAGGTTGAAGCGCAGGTTCCAGTGATCGAAATTGCACGAGCCAACGCTGACCCAGTCGTCCACCAGCACCATCTTCAGGTGCAGGAAGCATGGCTGGTATTCGAATATCCGCACCCCGGCACGCAGCAGCCTTGGGTAATAGCGGTGCCCGGCATAGCGCACCGCTGGGTGGTCGGTGCGCGGGCCGGTGAGCAGCAGGCGCACGTCGATGCCCTTCTGCGCGGCACGGCGCAGCGAGCGCCGCACGCTGAAGGTCGGCAGGAAGTACGGCGTGGCCAGCCAGATGCGCCGCTGGCCACTGTTCAAGGCGCGCACCAGCGCATGCAGGATGTCCTTGTGCTGGCGGGCGTCGGCATAGGCCACCCGGCCCATGCCCTGGCCCTGCGCCGGCACCTGGGGCAGGCGCGGCAGGCCGAAGCCCTCAGGCGGGCGCCAGGCGGTGCGGCGCTGGTTGGCGTGCCACTGGCGGTCGAACAAGAGTTGCCAGTCGGTGACGATCGGCCCCTCCATGCGCACCATCACCTCGTGCCACTCGCTAGTGTCGGCATCCGGTGTCCAAAACTCGTCGGTGACCCCGGTACCACCGACCACCGCCCAGCGTTCGTCCACCAGCAACAGCTTGCGATGATCGCGATAGAGGTTGCGCAAGCCCCGGCGCCAGCGCAGGCGGTTGTACCAGCGCAGCTGGACACCCGCCGCCAGCAGGCGCTCGCGCAACGACGCGGTAAAGGCCAGCGAACCGTAGTCGTCGAACAGGCAGCGCACCCGTACGCCCCGTCGCGCCGCCTGCTCCAGGGCATCGACCACAGCTTCGGCGCAGGCCCCGGCCTCGACCAGGTAAAGCTCCAGGTCGACCTGGTGCTCGGCACGCATGATCGCCAGGAGCATGCGCGGGAAGAACTCGGGGCCGTCGATCAGCAGTTCGAACTGGTTGCCATCCCGCCAGGGAAAGACCGGCCCCGGCATGTCAGCGGGCGGTGAAGATCAGCACCGCGCTCACCGGCACCGAGGGGTTGATCGACTTGAGCCCGGCCAGCTTGCGCAAGTTTTCCAGGCCCGGCAGCAGGCCGAATTCAGAGGCGCGCAGGATCAGCGGCTCCAGCGTCACCACCTGGAAACGCCGCTCGTCCAGGCGCGTGGCCAGCAACAGCGTGTTGTAGCTACGGGTCTGGCCGTGCAGGGTCACGCTCACCGGCAAGCGCAGCTCCAGCTGCGCGCCGTTGGCCAGGTCGTTGATCGGGCGCAGGTCGATCTGCGCCTGCACCGTGGCCTCGGGAAACTGCTCGAAGGCGAACAGGCCGTCGCGCATGCGCTCGTCACGCAGCGGGATGCCGCTGCTGATCGAGTCCATCTCGATGCTGACCTCGGCCGCGCCCTTGCGGTCGACCTTGCCATGCAGTACCAGGAAACGGTTGACCTCGGCAATATTGCCATTCTTGCCGGTGACGAAGGACAGGCGCGAGGATTCGCCATCCAGGTGCCAGTTGGCATGGGCGGGCAGGCACAGGGCGAACAGGAGGGCAGGCAGCAGGCGGGATGGCTTGAACATGTGAAATCCTGTGAATCAAGGCCGTCAACCTTACCCGCACGGTTTCACGGCAGCAAGCGGCAGCCTTCGCGGTTGCCCTGCCAGGCCGCCTGGTTGCGCCGACCAAGGCCCTCGGCGGTGACCAGGCGCCGGGGGCTGTCCTCTTCCAGCAGGCCCAAGGGCAGGTACTGGCGCACATAGTCCCGGCAATAGGCCTCAGCGAAACCCATCACGAACCGGCACGAACAGTACTCTTTAGCCGAGTAGGCCGAAAGGATACCTGGGAAGTCCGCCAACGCCTGGCGCTCGTGCCAGCCCCAGGTCGACAGGGCCAGTACGAGCAGAAGCACGACCCGCTTCATGCACCCTCCCCGGCGACGGCCGCCAGCACCCGCTTGAGCAGTTCGTTGTGGCTGAAGCTGCCATCGCGGTCATCGGCGTAGCGCACGATCACCAGCTTTTGCGTGGGCAGCACATAAAGCGCCTGGCCCCAGTGGCCGAGTGCGGCGAACGTGTTGCTCGGCGCATCCGGCCACGGCACCGGCTGGCCGGGCAATGACTGGTTGAGCCACCAGTGCCCGCCGGGGTTGGCTTCGCCCGGCACAGGCTGCGCGGCGCTGAACAAGGTGCGGTTGAACGCCACCCACTCGGCCGGCAGCAACTGTTGTTCGCGCCAGCGCCCGTCACGCTGCATCAACAGGCCGATGCGCGCCAGATCGCGCGCACTGAGATAGAGGTACGAGGAACCTACATAAGTGCCCGCGCCATCACGCTCCCAGACCGCACCGTCGATCCCAAGTGGGGTGAACAGGGCTTGCCAGGGATAGTCCGCATAGCGCTCAGGTGCGAGCATGCCGCGCAGGCTGGCGGCCAGCAGGTTGCTGTCACCGCTTGAGTAGACGAACTGCGTGCCGGGCGCACTGGCAGCGGGCCTGGATGCCGTGTAGGCGGCCATGTCGGTGCGGCCACGGGTGTAGAGCATGGCCACCACCGACGACTTCAATGGCGCATATTCGTAATCTTCCTGCCAGGCCAGGCCACTGGCCCAGTGCAGCAGGTCGGCCAGGCGCAGTCCGGCATGCCGCTGCAGGGCCGGGTAGTAGCGGGCAGCCGGGTCATCAAGCCTGAATCGCCCCTCGCCGTAAGCCACGCCCATGACCGTGGCCAGCACGCTCTTGCTCACCGACCAGGTCAGGTGGGGGGTGTCGACACGGGTCGGCTCGGCGTAGCGTTCATGGAGAATGCGCCCGTCGCGGATGATCAACAACGCATCGGTGCGAATGCCACCGCGCGCGGCATCGCGTGGCGCGAAGGCGTAGGTGTCTACGGCTTGCCAGTCGATGACGGCGTTGTCGACTGGCCACTGCGCTGAGGGCCAGTCTTCGGCCAAGGCCGGGGCTGCGGTCATGGCAAGGGCAAGTAGCACTGCCTTCATGGGGAGCTCTGCAAGGGGCTGCTTTGCAGCCCAGGTTCAAAAGTTCCCCCAGCGTCTCAGGCTTTCATGACAATCCAGCGGCCGCCCAGGCCTTGGCCAGGCGTTTGTCACGGGCCGCGCCGGCCAACGCCAGCAGGCCTTGGTCGCGTTGCCACAACTGTGCCCAGTGCCCCGGCCCTGCGGCCAACGCCTGGTCGATCTCGACCCGCAAGCCCTGGAACTGGGCAAACAGGCCACCCAGCAGCAGGTGGCAGGCCACGCTGTCCGGGCATTGCCGACTGCCCTCGGCGCACCCGGCGAGCAGGCCGATCAGTTTCAGACGGAGTGGCTGCGGCCAGGCGCACTCCTGGGCAACGCCATGCAGCCAAGCCACCAGCGCCGCGAGCACATACAGGTCTTCGAGGGAGCGGAACGGCTTGACGTAGGCATCCCAGCCATCGCCGGCCAGCAACTCACACGCGGCGTCCTTTAGCAGCAGGCGGCCATGCCCCACTTCGGGCATCAACGGCAGGGTCGGCAAGGCCTCGAGGCTGACACCGGGCTCACCCGGATAGACCACCGCCAATTGCAAGCGCGGCGCCTCGCCTGGTCCTTCGTGGCGCGCCGCCACCAACAGCCATTCAGCATCCAGCCCGGCAGTGACGAAGTCCTTGCTGCCGGTCAGGCGCAGGCCGTCCAGGCGGGTGTGCATGTCCGCCGGGCGCACGCTGCGCCGCTCGGTGGCACACAGCGCCCCCAAGCTGGACGGTGCGCTGGGCCACAGCACCCGCAGTGCCGCCTGGTAGCCGAGCAGGAAGGCCAGACCGGGCGTGGCCATGGCACGCCCGCCCAATACCGCCAGCTCGAACGGCGCCACCGCCCCCAGGCGCTCGAGCACCGCCCCATAGGTTTCGCCAAGGGTCGCCGCCAGCGGGTGGCGCAGGGGATCGTTGAGTCGTTGCAACCAGGCCATCGCAAACTCCTTTGAGGGGTGTCACGCAAGCATCACCAAAGATTCACGGGGGTGACACCGGGCGTACCTAGGCTGACTTTGCACAACAAAGCCGACCGGCCGCAACCCTTTGGCTGGCTTATGGAGACTCACGATGACCCGGATCGCTCGCTCTGGCGACACCAGCACTGAACGCCGTCTGCAAGCCGAACGCCTGGTCGGCGCCACGGCCCTGCAGGAAGCACAGGCCCTGCGTTTCAAGGTGTTCAGCGCCGAATTCAAGGCCAAGCTCAAGGGCGCCGAACACGGCCTGGACATGGACGACTACGACATCCACTGCCGCCACATCGGCGTGCGCGACCTGGCCACCGACCAGCTGGTCGCCACCACCCGCCTGCTCGACCACCAGGCCGCCAGCAGCCTGGGCCGCTTCTACAGCGAAGAGGAGTTCAGCCTGCACGGCCTGTTGCAGCTGCAGGGGCCGATCCTCGAGCTGGGCCGCACCTGCGTCGACCCGGCCTACCGCAACGGCGGCACCATCGCCGTGCTCTGGAGCGAACTGGCCGAAGTACTCAACGAGGGCCGCTACAGTTACCTGATGGGCTGTGCCAGCATCCCCATGCAGGACGGCGGCGTGCAGGCCCACGCCATCATGCAGCGCCTGCGTGAACGCTACCTGTGCACCGAGCACCTGCGCGCCGAACCGAAGAAGCCGCTGCCCAACCTGCCGCTGCCGAATAACGTCATCGCCGAAATGCCCCCGCTGCTCAAGGCCTACATGCGCCTGGGCGCGAAGATCTGCGGCGAGCCGTGCTGGGACGAGGACTTCCAGGTTGCCGACGTGTTCATCCTGCTCAAGCGCGACGACCTCTGCCCGCGCTATGCCCGTCACTTCAAGGCGGCGGTCTGATGCCGCGCCTGCGGGCCGCTGCCCGCCTGCTGCGGCTGTTCCTGGTACTGACCCTGGGGCTGGCCATGGCCTGCGTCATCGCCCTGGGCGAGCGTCTGGGGCTGAACGCCTCGATAGAACAGCGCCAACGCTGGACACGGCTGTTCATGGGGCATCTGGTCGCCGCCCTGCCCTTCGACGTGCAGGTCAGGGGCGAGCTGCCGCAAAAACCGATGCTGTGGGTCTGCAACCATGTGTCGTGGACCGACATCCCGCTGCTCGGCATGCTCACCCCGCTGTCGTTCCTGTCCAAGGCCGAGGTACGCCACTGGCCGCTGGCCGGCTGGCTGGCCGAGAAGGCCGGGACCCTGTTCATTCGTCGCGGCGGCGGCGATGCACAACGCCTGCGTGAGCAGATCAGCGAACAATTGGGCGAGCAACGCCCCCTGTTGATCTTCCCCGAAGGCACCACCACGGACGGTCGCAGCCTGCGCACCTTCCATGGGCGCCTGCTGGCCGGGGCGATCGACCAGGTCACGCCGCTACAGCCTGTGGCAATCCAGTACCTGCGCGCGGGCCAGACCGATCCGATCGCGCCGTTCATTGGCGAGGACGACCTGGTTTCACATTTGATGCGGCTGTTCGGGCAGGACCGCGGACAAGTGCTGATCCACCTGTTGCCGCCAATCGCAAGTGCGGGCAAGGAACGCGCGGTACTGGCTTTCGAAGCGCAACAGGCGGTCCATCTGGCGCTATTCGGCGGAGAGAATGTCGAGGTGGCACCGAGGCGACAGGCTCGGGCAGCTTGAATCTGCGATTGCGGACTCAAGCCGATTGCTGTGCCCGGGCAAATGCCTGCAACTGCGGATAGAACTCGCGAAAGTCCGCCAACAACGGCTCGTACAACCGCTCCAGTTCCACCATCACCCCTGCCATCCCCTCAGGCCGCGACAGGCGCCGGGCAATCCCGGCAAACACCTGCTCCAGGGTGGCGAAATCGCCATACGCTCCCAGCCAGTCGTCGGCCGCCATCAACGGCGCGATGCGCGCCAACCGCCCCGGCAACTCCGGTTCGGCTAGCAATACCATGTAGAAATCATCGGTGAATTGCGTCAGCGGCTGCTCGGCATATGCCGCCCAATGCCGCGCCAGGCAGTGGTCGAAGAACACATCCAGGACGATCCCGGCGAACCGCCGCCGCTCACGCGGAAAACGCGCCAGCGCCGCCAGCACCAGTGGGTGGCTGTCGGTATAGCGGTCGATGTGTCGGTGCAGCCGAATCGAAGCCTCCAGCGCAGGCGGGAAGCGCCCCGCGAGCTCGCCCTTGACGAAATCGCCATACAGGCTGCCTAGCAGTTGTTGCGGCGCTGAGCCGCCCAGATGAAGGTGCGCGAGATAGTTCATGGCGGCAGTCTAGCACCGCTTCCCTCTATATCGTCACAAGACGATATAGCCAATGTTTATAGCCTTGTGAACTCTTCATATTTGTATATCGCGATACAGCGATTTATATTTCGCCCCATCGCGATATACCGCTACACGCCACGAGTCCACCCATGCCCCTCGACCTCGACGAAATAATAAAAGCCCTGGCCCATCCGGTTCGGCGCGACATCCTCAACTGGCTGAAAGACCCGGCCGCGCAGTTCCCCGACCAGCATCACAGCACCGAGCACGGTGTGTGTGCCGGGCAGATCGACCAACGCTGCGGCCTGTCGCAGTCGACCGTGTCCGCCCACCTGGCCACCCTGCAGCGCGCCGGCCTGATCAGCAGCCAGAAGATCGGCCAATGGCATTTCTTCAAACGCAACGAGGCGACCATCAAGGCGTTCCTCGAGCACATGAGCCAAGAGCTCTGACCTGATCCAAGCGAGGCTTCGCACATGACTACGTTGTTCGACCCGATCACCCTGGGCGACCTGGAACTGCCCAACCGCATCATCATGGCCCCGCTGACCCGTTGCCGCGCCGACGAAGGCCGCGTGCCCAATGCGCTGATGGCCGAGTACTACGTGCAGCGCGCCAGCGCCGGACTGATCCTCAGCGAGGCGACCTCGGTCACGCCGATGGGCGTCGGCTATCCGGACACTCCCGGGATCTGGAACGACCAGCAGGTGCGCGGCTGGCACAACGTGACCAAGGCCATCCACGGCGCGGGCGGGCGCATCTTCCTGCAACTGTGGCACGTCGGGCGCATCTCCCACCCCTCGTACCTGAACGGCGAACTACCGGTGGCCCCCAGCGCGATCCAGCCCAAGGGCCATGTCAGCCTGGTACGCCCGCTCAGTGACTACCCGACCCCACGGGCCCTGGAAACCGAGGAGATCGCCGACATCGTCGAGGCTTACCGCAGCGGCGCCGAGAACGCAAAGGCCGCCGGCTTCGATGGCGTGGAGATCCACGGCGCCAATGGCTACCTGCTCGACCAGTTCCTGCAGAGCAGTACCAACCAGCGCAGCGACCGTTATGGCGGCTCGCTGGAGAACCGCGCACGGTTGCTGCTGGAAGTGACCGATGCCGCCATCGAGGTATGGGGCCCGGGCCGCGTGGGCGTGCACCTGGCGCCACGGGCCGATGCCCATGACATGGGCGACGCCAACCGTGCCGAAACATTCACCTATGTGGCCCGGGAGCTGGGCAAACGCGGCATCGCCTTCCTCTGCTCGCGGGAGAAAGAAGCTGACGACAGCATCGGTCCGCTGATCAAGGCAGCGTTCGGCGGCTCCTACATCGTCAACGAGCGCTTTGACAAGGCCGGCGCCAATGCTGCCCTGGCCAGCGGTAAAGCCGATGCGGTGGCGTTCGGCATCCCGTTCATCGCCAACCCCGACCTGCCAGCGCGCCTGGCCGCCGATGCACCGCTCAATGCACCGCATCCGGAGACGTTCTATGCCAAAGGGCCGGTAGGTTATATCGACTACCCGCGGCTGTAGGCACATTCAAAACCTGCAGGAGCGGGGCGAGTCCGCTCCTGCAAGTGCATGCCTGCGAGCGATCAGAAGTTGTAGCGCAACCCCAGGTTGACCCCGTACGGCTGCTCGATATGCTCGCCGTTGCTGTACTGGAACTCGCCATGCAGCTGCAGCACGTCCGAAACCTGCGCCACCAGGCCCACAGCCACCTCTCCACGGGTGCCGGAGAGGTCGTTGGTGAAGTGGTTGTCGTTGACCTTGACCTTGTTGCTGTTGATGAACTCGTGAGCCGCCGCGACTTTCAGGTAAGGCTGCAGGACACTGCCGTTGTCCAGCGCCAGGCTGCGCCCGACCTGCGCACCGACCTTGCCGAGCACCGAGTTGGCGCCATCGCTCTCGGCCCGCAGGCCGTTGTCCAGGGTGTAGCTGTCGCCATCGACCCACAGCGTGGACAGCTGGGTGAACGGCTCGACATACCAGCCATCATCCAGCTTGAAGTGCCGGCCAACCTCAACCGAGGCCCCGAGGCCGTCGTTGTGATACTCGCCCTTGGTCTTGCGACCATCGCTCATCACCACATCGTTGCGGTTACGGAAGCGGTTGTACTTGAGCACCGCGTCGATGTAGTAACCACTGTCGGCCATCCAGGTGCTGTAGGCGCCGACATAGTAGCTTTTGATCTTGCCGGAAGAGCCGAGGCTGTAATCCAGGTCCGACTCGCTGTAGCCGCCCATCACCCCGAGCAACCAACGGCCATCGTAGCCAGGCAAGGTGCCATCGGCGCCGAAGCTCACACCGTTCTGGTCCTGCTGGTAGGCCACGGCGCTGCCCGCCGACAGGTTGTAGCGGTTGCCATAGCTGCGCATCCACAAGCCCTGGCCGTGGCCCAGGCGCAGTTCGCCCATGCGGCTGCGCAGCGACGACAGTTCGCCATACCACACGGTCGGCGCGGCGCTGAACATGCCCAGCACCGCATGGGCGCTCGGGGTCAGCACATGGCCGGGCTTCTGCTTCAGGTACCAGTTGTCCTCGCCGTCGCCTTTTTCCAAGGTGTAGAGGAAGGTGCCGAAATCGATCTCGTGCAACAGGCCAAACGTAGCATCACCGCCACCGGTCTCTACGATGCGATGTGGCGCCTGCCCTTCCACCGGGTCGACACCGGTCCCGGCAATGCTCAGTTGATGATTGCCCTCTGCCGCGCCAGTAACTTTCAGCAAGTCGCCGGTGCCGCTTGCCAGGTCGATGCCCATCACGAAGATGCCCGAGCCCTTGAGGTTGTCTACCGTCAGGGTCTTGAAGCCAGTCATTGTGTCCCGATCGGTGAAATCGACTGTGCCATTGTCGAGCGTCAGGTCGCCAACCTCACCATCCTTGGTCAGGATCCAGCGGCCACCGCTCTCCAGGGCCAGGCTCTGGACATTGACCAGGTTGCCCCTGAGCGAGGCATTGTTGCGCAGTACCAGGTTGGCGCTGCTGGTGCCATCGACCACCACGTCGCCGGACAACTGACTGTTATCGGCCGTGAAGTCAGTGCTCATGCCTCCGGTGACTTCAAGGATCGTGCCGTTGCCACCGATCAGTTCGCTGCCGTTGCCTACCTCGATGGCTGCCGTGCCGGTGGTCCCGTCAGTGGCAGCCCGAACCAATATGGCGCTTCCGGTTTCACTCATGACCTTGGAACCATCCAGCTTCACCTGCGAGCCGCCACCTCCGTCGGCAGCCAGGTCCGGGCTGACATCCAAGCCGTTGACCTTGCCGCTGATGACACTGCCGCCGGAGGCGATCAGGGTTGAGCCATTGAGGTAGGCGCCCACCTGCCGGGTGCCGGTCAATGTGCTGCCTATGAGCTCGAGCACACTGCCGTGGCTGAGTGCCGTGCCGCTGCCGCCTCTGATGGTGCTGCCCTCCGCGACGATGCTGGAGGCATTGATCGCACTGACCCCGTAGCCGGACGTTCCGCCGGTGACCGTCGCCCCGTCAAGTGACGCCTGGGTACCTTCACGCATTGCAATGCCCGTCGCCGCACCGGAGGCCATTACCTGTCCACCGTTCACTGTGACCGTCGAACCGCTCTCAGCGATGATCCCCAAAGTTCTGCCACCGGACGTGACCACCAAGTTCGATCTATTTCTCAGGGTGTAGTTGTCAGAGACTGGCATACTGACCGTTTCATCCTGGCCATCGAGGTCCTTCGCCTCGGCCAGCCCCGTCCCGGCCATGGCACAGGCCAGGCCCAACGCAACATTCAAGGGCATCGCAGAAATCATCGATTTCACATTGCTCTCCTGTTTCAACTCGTTAACCGAACGGTGGGCAGTCGAAAGACCTGGGCACCGCCAGCAAGGAGCGCGCAGTGTCGGCAGGAAGCCAAGAAACTTCTGTAGGACTTTTCTTTACTTGAGAAAAATACGCCGTATTTTCCTAATCGGGCTGGAAACTCGAGGCTGGTGAGAATTGCCTGGTTTCAGGCTTGTTGGCATCCACGAGGAAGGAATAGTTGGCGAACACGGTTCTCCTGCGGTCGGCCTCGGCCCAAGACTTGTCGACGAGGATCAGGAAGTACCGACCTTCCTGGTAGACCTCGACGATTGCTCGCCTGGGCTCAGCGCCTTCAGCCTGCCAATGGATGTCCACCTTGTCCTGTGCCTTGATGCGGTCATAACGCAGGGAGAACTTGGGTGCGTCACCGCCGAACGACATGTACTGCGGCGCCTGCAGATCGTCGCGGTCTTGCGCCAGCACGTTCAGCACGAGTACATCCGAGGGCTGTTCCTCACCCCCGCCAGCCGGTTTGACCAGGTAACTGACCGACACGGTCTTGCCGATGAAGGCCATCAGCACACCAATAGGCACTTCGAATACCAGTGCGTCAGGTGCTGCCACCCTCTTCCAAGGTGATTGGTAAGTGAAGTCCGTGCGTTTGAGGATCCACTTGCGCGCCCATCTGACGACGCGTGCCCAAACACCGCTTTCTTCCTCTTCGGCAGCCCAGCGAACGGCAGCCTCTTGGTCTTCGTTCATACCGGTGTAGGCCACGGAGACCTTCACATGGGTTGCGTCGATGAAGTCGCGATGGAAGTTCAGTTGGTCTTTGTCGTCACCGAATGCCTTCTCGACTTCCGGTCGGCGCAATACATTGGGTACTCGCCAGCAAGGCCAAGGCAAAGGCGAAGGCGAGATAGCACCGCCTTTGGAAGTCAAGATGTAACCCAACTCGAGTGACCCACCCCGCAGTGCTTCCACCTTGTCCTTGCCGACACTATGATCGAAAGGCCCGTCGTCTTTCACGTCCAGCGGCCATTGATCATCGACAGGATTGCCCTCGGCATCGAGCCCGTGCCACTTCAGTTCGAGTTGGTCGCCAACCTTTATGTGTTTGCCAGGCAGGACCCGTAACGTTGCGACCTGCTCAGGCAATTGCTCGGGGTCAAGCCACTGGCCGGGTGCCTCGACGATCTCCGGCGCCTCGAGCACGAAGGTTCCGGTCACCTTGACCGTACAGGCGTCTGACGTGCGCCAGGGCGCACCGCTGATGCGATAGAGCACTGTGGCGCTGCCCTGCAGCGCCTGCGCCGCGTGGCTGTTGTCTAGCGTGAACGCCAGATCTTCCTCGAGATCGTCTGCCTCCAGCTTTTCGATTCCGTCGAAGACCGGAGGCAGTGACGAACCATTGGCAGTCGACCCAGCCCAGAGTAACTGCAACGTCTTGCCAAGCCAGGCGGGATCAGGCGTGACGATGACCTTGACAGGGGCTTCGCCCAGCGCATTGAAGTCGAGCTCATCGCGTCCATTGACGCCCTCTACCCTAGGCGCAGCTAGCGTCTGGGTCAGGCGCAAGGTCAGCGAATCATGGGCAAGCGAGACCACGGACTCATTGCCTGTCAAGTCTTGCACCTGGTAGGTGAAGCGGATCGGTATGCTGTCGAACAAGGCCTGCAAGTTCGTCAACGATATCGTGACCTCGGTGGGATCAGTCTCGCTCTCGACCTTGAACGGGCCTTCGGTCACCGACTTGACGCCGTCGGTGATGGTGAGGGTGATCTGATCACCCAACTGCCGACCGTCGTAACCACTGACACTTATCGTAAGCTTGCCACCGACGAAATCGGACTCAAGGATGTGCCCTCGCTCCTCAACGTCGGCAGGAAACACCACCTTGCCCAGAGCCCCTTCCGAGCCGCCTGGTGCCTGCCTGTCGATGCGCACGTAAAAGGAATTGGCGAGATCCCAGTGATCGCTCTGCTCCCGCCGGGCTCCGTAGCCAAGCAGGAATCGCCCGTCCTCCCCTTCGGCGACGCCATCCCAGTAACTGGAAGGGATAGCGAGCGTGAAGTCAGCGCCGGGCTCGATAGGAGGATTCGCTTCCTCCTCCTTAACAACATGAAAGGCCCCCGCTACACCTTCAAGGTTCTCACCGTCCCATATCAATGCGATGACGTTGCCTTCACTGATGAACTCCCACCAAGGCACTTTCACCGTTAAGGCCTGGCCCTGCCGTTCGACAGGCAGGAGTTCGGCGTTTCCCTTTCCGTCGTCCCGCAAATCGACAACCAGATCCGGGAGTGCGAGCGTCCCGGTGACTTCAGTAGAACCTGCCATGCGCTCACCCTCCACGGGTCGTGGTCTCTTGGCTTGTCGAGGCGGCAATCTATTGCCGTTTCAGCGTCACGTCCGGGCACTGGGACGCAGCCCAGGGAAAGGGCAGGAGGGTTCGTTTGTGTGTCTGATCACTACACCGATGCGCGCGTGGCTGGATCGTTTGCTCCCAATCGAGTTGGTCGCCGTATATTCAACCGTCGCGGTGCCCAGGCAGACCTTGTACGCCCACGCCTCATCGACTGTGGCAGTGATCTCCCCAACCCTCACATCATCGTCACTGAGCGTTCGCACAGTGAGATCCTGCGTAGCGTCTGCGATCGGAGTGCCAATTTCATCTTCCGTCCCGTCATCCGCCTTGAGATGGATCTGGATCGTGTCGCCCCGCTTTGCATCGTCAAACAGTGCGATGCGAATCGGCAGGCCATTCTTGGCAGTAATCTTATCAATCGCGCCATGGCTATTAAGGCGAGTAAATTCAAGGACAGCAAGATCAGCATCACCGCCTGGCAGGTCTCCGGGGCGAATGACCTTGACCGGTTTGAAGGGCGGGAACGCAGGGTTGTTATCAGGAGGCGAGTTGAACAGCCGGGTGACAGTGTTGGTCATTGGTACCTGGCCACTCGGCTGAGTCGCCAACCATGCCGGCAATATATTACGGGTAATATCTGCCTCTAAGCTTGCTTCGTCCGCGCTCACCGGATCAAGAACAAAGACGTTGACGAAGTTGTTGTCGTCATCAACCGCATCCCCCCAGACAAATTCGAGCGCGTCGTTCTCCGCCAGCAGAGCGTTACCCTTCTGGTCAGTCCAGGGGATGGTCAACACCGCCCCCTGCTCGACATCCTTCGGCGTCAGGTCATCGTCCTGCCCGGAGTGATTACCTGTGATGGTCGGTTGCTTCAGATTACCGTGCCCCGGAATATCCGGATCAGGATCAGGCCCGCCAGGCAGTCGCAGGTCGACATTGACCACGTTCGAAATTGCCGTTTCGGCGATCTGGACGCCAGCGCGCCACAGCTGATAGCCGACGTCGACCGCACCGTCTTGCGGGCCACTACTGGTAAGCGCATACAACAACGTGATCTCCATCAGATCACCTGTACTTGGTGGAAACGGTACCGTGTGTTCGTCAGACGGTTGTCCGTTCCACAGCACGACAATCTTGTCGTTGGCGTGAATGCCTGTAATCGCCGGGATAATAACTTTAACCCCTGCCCGGGCATCCTTGTCGAGCAACAACTGAGGCAATGCCTCTTCATCGCCAAACTTCGGCACTTTCAACTTATCAAGCGCGACCGGGATATCCTTCAGCAAGAGTTTCAGAGTATTATGCGGCACGGAAGCGACTGAAACGTTACCGGCCCGATCAGTCACGACATATGAAAAGGTGACGGGCACTTCATCTTCTAACGTATCAAATGCCGTCAATGGCAACTGCACGAGCGTCGCATCACTACTACTAACAACCTTGGCCGGCTGTGGCGGGCTGGTATTGGCGCCGGCAGAGATGGTTACGGCAATCGCGTCATAGGGCCGCTGCTCCGTATATCCCTGAACGGTTGCCGCCAACTTATCTGAAAAAAAGTCCGATAGCAGAATATATCCCCTGGACTCGATTTCATCAGAGAGCTTTATCTTCGCCGGGGTACCTGCGCTGCCCCCCGGGGGTAGCTTGTCGATGCGCACGGGCCGAGCGGGGCCCTTGTCCCAATGCTCAGAGCGGGATTGCCTGACTGAATACCCCAGCATGACCGTTTTCTCCGTTCCTGGGGGAATGGCATTCAGGTACTTGACGGGCACTGAGAGTTTGAACTTGAAACTTTTATCCGCGGCCTCCGTCGGAAGTACATCGTGCCAGGCGATGTCCTCCTCATCATCCTCCAACAACAGCTCCCCATCCAGCGACAGAGCGATAGTTTGTTTCGCCACGACGTTTTCCCAAATAAGGACTTCCGTTGCCAAGTCCTTGCTTTGCTCTGCTACGGGCAGCACGACGCCGGGTACTCCGGTAGCATCGGGATCTTCCGAGATAAGGCTGGCAACTTCCAACGGATTAAAGGCATCCATCAAGAGCGCGCCGCGTGGATAGACAGCCGTGGAGCGTTTGGGGAGTGCCTTTGGTGATTGACGAAGTTGTTCACTATCTTGAGCGGACACAGGCTTATTCATGAAAATCTCCAGAACCGATACATTTCAAGGAAAAAGTACCACGCCTCTATAATTGGCCATCGGGCTAGTACGACCTCCCAATCGACCACATAAACGTTCACACTCGACCTTTACTTGCAGTACTGTCGGCGTGCTGCATATAGATTTAACAAACCTGGAAACATTCGGCACCTGGCAAAAATGCTAGGTGGCAGGCTACGCGTGCCTATAGTTGAGAGGCGGCACTTATTGAGAGGGGCTATTCGATCCGCTGCATATACAGTGCAGGGCAGCGCAGATAATGTGTGAGAGTGGGCCTGCGCCGCACTGCGGCGCAAGCCCACTCCCACGCTGGTGATGCTTGCAACTCTGCGCCCTTTGCGGCAACGCAGTGCGGTAGGCTGGGCGCTCTGCTGTAAGGCCCCGCCACATCAGGAAAAGACACCGGCGGCACACCGCTCCCTGGCTCACGGGCGTGCGTTGATCTGCTGCTGCAGGTTCTGGATCTGGCTTTGCAGCGTGCTGATACTGCGCGTTACCTGCCCGCGGAAGGCATCGAACTCCTGCACCGAAGCTCCGCCTGCAGAGACTGTCGGGCGATTGTCCATCTGGCTCTTGAGCACCAGCATATCTTGCTCCAGGCTCTCGATGGCGGCACTCGGGTTGCCCTGTTTCTTCAGCGCCGCCACCTCGTTGCTCAGGCTCTTGAGCTGGCCATCGAGCTTACCGCCATCCACCTGCCCCGACTTGAGTGCGGCCAGCTCGGCATTGACGGCCTTGAGTTGCGCCTGCAACTGGCTTTGCAGTTCGGTGACCGCCTTCTGCTGTTCACGGGTATCGGCCAGCACCTGTTCAAGGCGCTTGCCCAGGTCTCCAGCCTGCCCGGCGACGCCCAACTGCTGCTTGCCCTGTTCGGCCAGGGAAGCCTGCAACTGGCTAATCTGCAACTTCAATGCCTCGCTGCCGGTGTTGCTGCTGGACTCACTGGCATCGACCTTGCCGCTGATCACCTGCAGGCGGCCGGCGGCCTCTTCACTGATACGGGCAAAGCTTTCCTGGGTCGCGACCAGCTGTTGCTCCATCAGGGTGATCTGCTGGAAGCTCCACCAGCCAAGCCCGGCCAGGGCGATGAACGAGGCGCCCAGCAATGTCCACAGCGGGCCATTGCTACGCGGCCGCACCACCTTCTGGCGGCTACGGGCCACATGGGCAGGCAGCAGTTCATCGTCATCAGGGGTGCCGGCACGCAGGGTGGGCACATCATTGAAGTCATCGTGGGCGTCGTTACGCATGGGTGCATTCAACCGCGGTAGTAGCAAAGAGGCATGAGTATAAACCGCCAGGGCGGCGCACTGATGACCATCATCCCGCGCACAGGTTCAGCGTTGCCCGGGTTGCGCCTGCCACCAACTGCAGAATTCATCCAGCGCCGCCCACACATCGGTGCCGGGCCGGTAGTCCAGATACTGGCGCGCGCGGCTGATATCGAGGGTGAAATCCGTGCTCATCACCTGCACCGCGGTGCGGCTCAGGGTCGGCTGCGGGCGCCCGGGCCAGAGCAGGCAGGCGCCTTCGTTGAGCGCCGCCAGGCTGTAGGCCAGGCCGGGTGAGCGATAGCGGGTGACCTGGGGCAGCTGCATGCGGCGCATCACGTAGTTGACCACATCCCACAGCGGCAGCGGCTGGCCGTTGCTGATGTTGTAGGCCTGGCCCAAGGCCTGGTCCTCGACGAACAGTGCGCTGAGCAGTGCCTCGTTGAGGTTGTGCACACTGGTGAAATCGACCTTGTTCAGGCCATTGCCGATGATCGCCACGCGCCCCTTGGCCTGCATGCGCATCAGCCGTGGGAAGATGCTCGCGTCGCCGGCACCGGTGACGAAGCGCGGGCGCAGCGCCAGCACCTCCAAACCGAACTCCTGGGCGCCGAACACCTTCTGCTCGGCCAGGTGCTTGGTCAGCGCGTAATGGTCATGGAAGCGACGCGGTACCTGGTCCTCGCGGATATCCAGGCGCGAACGGCCAGTGAAGTAGATCGATGGCGACGACAGGTGCACCAGGCGCCGTACATGCTCCTTGATGCACCCCTCGACCACGTTCTCGGTCAATACCACGTTGCCCTGGTGGAAATCCTGGTAGCGGCCCCAGGTCCCCACGGCACCGGCACAGTGCACCACCGCGTCCACGCCCTGGCACAGGCGCCGGGCCAGTTGGGCGTCGCCCAGGTCGCCTGGGATGAACTGCGCCCCACGCTTGACCAGGTGCTCCACACCCTCCGCCCGCCGGCCGTTGACCCGCACCTCCAGGCCCTGCTCCAGGGCGAAACGCGCAAAGCGCCCGCCGATGAAGCCGCTCGCGCCGGTGACCAGAATTCGCATGTAAGACTCCGTCTTGCCCTATTTCGGATGCAGCTGACGCTTGAAGTGCCTACAAGGGCACCAGCCAGTCCTGCGCCGAATGGCGCAGGTGCTCGGTCAACTGGGCGAGCAACTGCCCGCCGTTGCGCCAATGATGCCAGTACAGCGGCACATCGATGGGGGTATCGCCACAGATTTCCACCAGCTCGCCACGTGCCAGCTGCTTGGCCACCTGCCGCTCCGGCACCAGCCCCCAGCCAAGACCGGCCTCGGTCATGCGCATGAAACCTTCGGACGAGGGGCACAGGTGATGCAGGAAGCCCTCCTGCACACCCAACGACGCCAGGTAGCGATGCTGCAGGAAATCGTCCGGCCCGAACACGACCGCCGGGGCACGGGCCAAGCGCTCGACCGCGAACCCCTGGGGAAAGTAACGCGCCACGAACGCGGGACTGGCCAGCGCCCGATAGCGCATCGAGCCCAACGGCAGGCTGCGCGCCCCGGCCACCGGCCGTTCGCTGCCACATAGGCAGGCCGCCACTTCGCCGGCGCGCATGCGCTTGAGACCGACCTCCTGATCCTCGACCACCAGGTCGAGCAGCACCTGCTGCTCGGCGCAGAACGGGCCTACCGCCCCCGCCCACCAGGTCGCCAGGCTGTCGGCATTGAGGGCGATACGCAGGCGCTCGGGCATGCCTTCCTCGTCCAGTGCCGGCACCTGGCGTTGCAGGTCGCGCTCGAGCAGGCGCACCTGCTGTACATGGTTGAGCAACTGGCGCCCGACTTCCGTCGGGCTCGGTGGCGTGGCACGCACCAGCACTGGCTGGCCAACCCGTGCTTCAAGCAGCTTGATGCGTTGCGAGATGGCCGATTGCGACAACCCCAACACCTGGGCCGCGCGCTCGAAACCACCTTGCTCGATCACTGCGGCGAGGGCAGCGAGCAGTTTGTAATCGAACATCGATTTCTCTAATGACTGATCAGCTCTATTTGTTTTTCTTATAGCGCCACAGCCGCCACAATAGCCACATCTTTCTTGGCAACCCGCGCCGATCGTGCATCGGCGCCAGTGGAGTGTTCCCGCTATGTGGCAAAGCTATCTCAACGGCATGCTGGTGGCCTTCGGCCTGATCATGGCCATCGGCGCGCAGAACGCCTTCGTCCTGGCACAAAGTCTGCGCCGTGAACACCACCTGCCCGTAGCCGCATTGTGCATCGTCTGCGATGCGCTGCTGGTCGCCGCCGGGGTATTCGGCCTGGCCACGGTGCTGGCGCACAACCCAACACTACTGGCCGTGGCCCGCTGGGGCGGTGCGCTGTTCCTGATCTGGTACGGCGCCAAGGCCCTGCGCAGCGCCTGCTCTAAACAGAGCCTGCAGCATCAGGAAGGCCAGGGCATGCGTTCGCGCCGCGCAGTGTTGCTCAGCGCCCTGGCGGTGACCCTGCTCAACCCGCACGTCTACCTCGATACCGTGTTGCTGATCGGCTCCCTCGGCGCTCAGCAGACCGTGCCCGGCGCCTACGTGGCCGGCGCAGCCAGCGCCTCGCTGGTATGGTTCTCGACCCTGGCGATCGGCGCCGCCTGGCTGGCGCCATGGCTGGCACGCCCGGCGACCTGGCGCATGCTGGACCTGATGGTGGCGGTAATGATGTTCGCGGTGGCGGCGCAGTTGATCTTCACCTGACGCTGCAGAAAAACCGGGTATCCCACGCTGACCGCGACAATCACGCAGCCCACCTGTCGGGCCCAGCCAACCGCTCTGGAACCTCTATTCCCTATAGATGTTGCGTGGTTAAGCGCCGAGGCCGGTGCTATGATCCAGCCCTTGCGTCGCAAAGAGTACAAACTCGCCGACGCTCACCGGGCCGCCCGTGATCGGCCTTGCGCATACCGCAAACAGACCTGAATCAGGAGATCCACCATGGCTTTTGAATTGCCGCCGCTGCCGTACGCCCACGATGCCCTGCAGCCGCACATCTCCAAGGAAACCCTGGAGTATCACCACGACAAGCACCACAACACCTATGTCGTGAACCTGAACAACCTGGTCCCAGGCACCGAATTCGAAGGCAAGACCCTGGAAGAGATCGTCAAGAGCTCTTCGGGCGGTATCTTCAACAACGCAGCCCAAGTCTGGAACCACACCTTCTACTGGAACTGCCTGTCGCCAAACGGCGGTGGCCAACCGACCGGTGCCCTGGCTGACGCCATCACCGCTGCCTTCGGTTCCTTCGACAAGTTCAAGGAAGAGTTCACCAAGACTTCGGTCGGCACCTTCGGTTCCGGCTGGGGCTGGCTGGTGAAAAAGGCCGACGGCTCCCTGGCCCTGGCCAGCACCATCGGCGCCGGCTGCCCGCTGACCAGCGGCGACACCCCGCTGCTGACCTGCGACGTCTGGGAACACGCCTACTACATCGACTACCGCAACCTGCGTCCGAAGTACGTCGAGGCGTTCTGGAACCTGGTCAACTGGGAGTTCGTTGCCGAGCAGTTCGAAGGCAAGACCTTCAAGGCCTGATTGCTCGCCTTGAATTCAAAAGACCCGGCCCGGCGCCGGGTTTTTTATTGCCTGGGGAAATGCGTTCGCCTCCTGCAAGGGCAGAGCTGACAGAATTGCTTGCAACCCATCTTCGCGCTCTTGCTCAGCCCGCATAGCGCGCTAACATCAACCTTCTGGAAAGTTGACGCAGCGCACTCAAGTCGCATGACCGCTCGACCGATACAGAGTCAAGGGCAATTCCGTCGACGGACAGGTTGCCTGACGGGGTATGGGGTCGATAGTCTCTCGCCATGGTTGATGGCAAAATAATGGCATGCGCATGGATTAAGGAAACCCCATTGAAGCTGGAATTCCGAAACAGCTTATCGGTCAAGTTGCTGAGGGTCGTACTGCTCTCGGCATTGGCTGTCGGCGTCGTACTCAGCTGTGCGCAGATCGTCTATGACGCCTACAAGACCCGCCAGTCCGTGAACAACGACGCCCAGCGCATCCTCGACATGTTCCGCGACCCCTCGACGCAGGCGGTGTACAGCCTCGACCGGGAAATGGGCATGCAGGTGATGGAAGGCCTGTTTCAGGACGGCTCGGTGCGCATGGCCTCCATCGGCCACCCCAACGAAACCATGCTCGCGGAAAAATCCCGGCCACTGCAGGACATGTCCATGCGCTGGCTGACCGACCTGATCCTCGGCCAGGAGCGCACCTACACCACGCAGTTGGTCGGCCGCGGCCCCTACAGTGAATATTACGGCGACCTGAGCATCACCCTCGACACCTGCGCCTATGGCGAGGGTTTCCTGGTCAACGCGGTGATCATCTTCATCTCCGGCGTGCTGCGCGCCCTGGCCATGGGCCTGGTGCTGTACCTGGTGTACCACTGGCTGTTGACCAAGCCGCTGTCGAAGATCATCGAGCACCTGACGCAAATCAACCCCGACCGCCCCAGCCAGCACCAGATCCCCCTGCTCAAGGGGCACGAGCGCAACGAGCTGGGCATCTGGGTAAACACCGCCAACCAGTTGCTGGCCTCGATCGAACGCAACACCCACCTGCGCCACGAGGCCGAGAACAGCCTGCAGCGCATGGCCCAGTACGACTTTCTCACCGGCCTGCCCAATCGCCAGCAACTGCAGCAGCAACTGGACAAGATCCTCGTCGACGGTGGTCGCCTGCAACGCCGCGTCGCCGTGCTGTGCGTGGGCCTGGACGACTTCAAGGGCATCAACGAGCAGTTCAGCTACCAGGTCGGCGACCAACTGCTGCTGGCCCTGGCCGACCGCCTGCGCGCCCACAGCGGCCGCCTCGGTGCCCTGGCCCGGTTGGGCGGCGACCAGTTCGCCCTGGTCCAGGCCAATATAGAGCAGCCCTACGAAGCCGCCGAGTTGGCCCAGAGCATCCTCGACGACCTCGAGGCGCCCTTCGACCTCGACCACCAGCAGATCCGCCTGCGCGCCACCATCGGCATCACCCTGTTCCCCGAGGACGGCGACAGCACCGAGAAGCTGTTGCAAAAGGCCGAGCAGACCATGACCCTGGCCAAGGCCCGCTCGCGCAATCGCTACCAGTTCTACATCGCCAGCGTCGACAGCGAGATGCGCCGCCGTCGCGAACTGGAAAAAGACCTGCGCGAAGCCCTGCCGCGCAACCAACTGTACCTGGTGTACCAACCGCAGATCAGCTATCGCGACCACCGCGTGGTCGGCGTCGAAGCGTTGCTACGCTGGCAGCACCCGGAGCTGGGCATGGTCCCGCCCGACCAGTTCATCCCCCTGGCCGAGCAGAACGGCAGCATCATCAGCATCGGCGAGTGGGTGCTCGACCAGGCCTGCCGGCAGTTGCGCGAATGGCACGACCAGGGCTTCAGCGAGCTGCGCATGGCGGTCAACCTGTCCACCGTGCAGTTGCACCACAACGAGCTGCCGCGGGTAGTCAACAACCTGCTGCAGGCCTATCGCCTGCCACCGCGCAGCCTGGAGCTGGAAGTTACCGAGACCGGCCTGATGGAAGACATCAGCACCGCCGCCCAGCACTTGCTGAGCCTGCGCCGCTCCGGGGCCTTGATTGCCATCGACGACTTCGGCACCGGTTACTCCTCGCTCAGCTACCTGAAGTCGCTGCCGCTGGACAAGATCAAGATCGACAAGAGCTTCGTCCAGGACCTGCTCGACGACGATGACGACGCCACCATCGTTCGCGCCATCATCCAGCTGGGCAAGAGCCTGGGCATGCAGGTGATCGCCGAAGGCGTGGAAACCGCCGAACAGGAGACCTACATCATCGCCCAGGGCTGCCATGAGGGTCAGGGCTACCACTACAGCAAACCGCTTTCCGCGCGTGAACTGACCAACTTCCTCAAGCAGGCGCAACGCAACCAGGTTTCCGTGTTGTAACCACCGCCAACCTGGGTGAAGCCGCGCAAACGGGCGTTTGCATGAAATGCGCGCCCGCCCCTTTACAGCAAATGCAAATCTTTCGCATGATGTTGCGGTTTCGCGTGCCACGGCGCACGGTCCACCCATGGTCCAACCACACGACGCAGGAAACCAACAATGATCCGAATGCCTCTGGCCTCCGCCAGTCTGCTGGCCATCGCCATCGCCCTCGCCGGTTGCGGCGAAGGCAAGGACGACAAGGCCGCCGCACCGCAAGCCCAGGCACCTGCCGCCGCCAGCACCACCGCAAGCGCACCCGGGGCTGTCGATGAAGCCGCCGCCAAGGCCGTGGTCAAGCACTACGCCGAAATGGTCCATGCCGTGTACAGCGACTCGCTGAGCACCGCCAAGCAGCTGCAGACCGCCGTCGACGCCTTCCTCGCCAAGCCCGACGACCAGACGCTCAAAGCCGCCCGGGACGCCTGGGTCGCCTCGCGCGTACCGTACCTGCAGAGCGAAGTATTCCGCTTCGGCAACACCATCATCGATGACTGGGAAGGCCAGGTGAACGCCTGGCCCCTGGATGAAGGCCTGATCGACTACGTCGACAAGAGCTACGAGCACGCCCTGGGCAACCCCGCTGCCAACGCCAACATCATCGCCAACACCGAGATCCAGGTGGGCGAAGACAAGATCGACGTCAAGGACATCACTCCCGAGAAGCTGGCCAGCCTGAACGAGCTGGGCGGCTCCGAAGCCAACGTTGCCACCGGCTACCACGCCATCGAATTCCTGCTCTGGGGCCAGGACCTCAACGGCACCGGCCCAGGCGCGGGCAACCGCCCGGCCTCCGACTACCTCGAAGGCAAAGGTGCCACCGGCGGGCACAACGACCGTCGTCGTGCCTACCTGAAGGCGGCCACCGACCTGCTGGTCAAGGACCTCGAGGAAATGGTCGGCAACTGGGCGCCGAACGTCGCCGACAACTACCGCGCCAGCCTGGAAAAAGAGCCGGCCAACGATGGCCTGCGCAAGATGCTGTTCGGCATGGGCAGCCTGTCGCTGGGCGAACTGGCGGGCGAGCGCATGAAGGTCTCGCTGGAGGCCAACTCGCCGGAAGACGAACACGATTGCTTCAGCGATAACACCCACTACTCGCACTTCTACGACGCCAAGGGCATCCGCAACGTCTACCTGGGCGAGTACACCCGTGTCGACGGCAGCAAGCTGAGCGGCCCGAGCCTGTCGTCGCTGGTGGCCAAGGCCGACCCGGCCACCGACGCCACCCTCAAGGCCGACCTGGAAGCCACCGAAGCCAAGATCCAGGTGATCGTCGACCACGCGCTCAAGGGCGAGCACTACGACCAGCTGATCGCCGCCGACAACGCCGCCGGCAACCAGATCGTGCGTGATGCCATCGCCTCCCTGGTCAAGCAGACCGGCGCGATCGAGCAGGCCGCGGGCAAGCTGGGCATCGACAACCTGAACCCGGACACCGCCGATCACGAATTCTGATCAGCGTCGCGGTTCAGCAGAGGCGGCCTTCGGGCCGCCTTTTTCATTTCCGTGCCATGCGCCTTCGGGAGCGCAATGGGTGGGCGCGGACATTTCCAGGTAAAGCCAATTTCATCTGGCAATTGCAAATTGCTCTTATTCAATCACCCCCGGCCTGATAAGCTTGCACGCCGGTTTTTCGCCCATGCCCAGGATCCTCGATGTCCTTGCTCCGCCTAAGCCCCCTGCTGCTGGCCTTCGCACTCTCCGCCTGTGACGACGCCCCGCGTTTCACCCAGGCCGAGCCCGGCGAGGCGCTCTCCGGCGGCAAGGCGACGGTGCAGCGCAGCGATCGCAACGCCTACTCGCTGCCCTCGGCCAACCTCACGCCCGAGCGGCGCCTGGACTTCGCCGTGGGCAACAGCTTCTTCCGCAACCCCTGGGTGATCGCTCCCTCCACCACCACCGCCCGCGATGGCCTCGGCCCGTTGTTCAACACCAACGCCTGCCAGAACTGCCACGTGCGCGATGGTCGCGGCCATCCGCCGGAGCCAGACGACAGCAACGCGGTGTCGATGCTGGTGCGCCTGTCGATCCCCGACCAGCCGTACTACGCCCAGGTGATCGAGCGCCTGGGCGTGGTCCCGGAGCCCGTCTACGGTACCCAGTTGCAGGACATGGCCATCCCCGGCGTGGCCCCGGAAGGCAAGGTCCGCGTGACCTATGACAGCCACAGCGTCGCCTTCGCGGACGGCCACCAGGTCGAGCTGCGCCGCCCGACCCTGCAGATCACCCAGCTCGGCTACGGCCCGCTGCACCCGGACACCCGCTTCTCCGCCCGGGTCGCCCCGCCGATGATCGGCCTCGGCCTGCTCGAGGCCATCCCCGAAGCCGACCTGCTGGCCAATGAGGACCCGGACGACCACAACCGCGACGGCATCCGTGGCCGCGCCAACCGAGTGTGGGACGATGCCCAGGGCAAGACCGTGGTCGGCCGCTTCGGCTGGAAGGCGGGGCAGCCCAACGTCAACCAGCAGAACGTGCACGCCTTCGCCGGCGACATGGGCCTGACCACCACCCTGTTGCCCAAGGACGACTGCACCGCAGCGCAGGTCGACTGCCTGGCCGCGCCCAACGGCGATGGCCAGGGCGACGAAAAGGAGGTCAGTGACAATATCCTGCGCCTGGTCACCTTCTACACCCGCAACCTTGCCGTGCCGGCCCGGCGCAACGTCGATGCGCCGCAGGTACTGGCCGGCAAGAACCTGTTCTACCAGGCCGGTTGCCAGGGCTGCCACACCCCGCAGTTCACCACCGCAACCAATGCGGCCGAGCCGGAACTGGCCAACCAGGTGATCCGCCCCTACAGCGACCTGCTGCTGCACGACATGGGCCCGGGCCTGAGTGACGAGCGCACCGAATTTGCCGCCAACGGCCAGGACTGGCGCACCCCACCGCTGTGGGGCATCGGCCTGAGCGAAACCGTCGGCGGCCACAGCCAGTTCCTGCATGACGGCCGCGCCCGCAACCTGCTCGAGGCCGTGCTCTGGCACGGCGGCGAAGCCCAGGCGGCGCGCGATCATGTACTGACCTTCAATGCCGAGCAGCGCGCCGCGCTGCTGGCCTTCCTGAATTCACTTTAAACGCACAAGGAGCCGGGCATGTTCCGACCCAAACTGTTGTTCACCAGCCTCGCCGCACTCGCCTTGGGCGCCTGCTCGCCACAAGACCCACAGGCAGTGACCTCCGCGGCCATCGCCAAGCAGGTGATCCTGCCGACCTACAGCCGCTGGGTCGAGGCCGACCGGCAACTGGCCGCCAGCGCCCTGGCCTACTGCGAGGGCAAGCAGGACCTCGAGACCGCCCGCGCCGACTTCCTCACCGCGCAAAAAGCCTGGGCCGAGTTGCAACCGTTGCTGGTCGGCCCGCTGGCCGAAGGCAACCGTGCCTGGCAGGTGCAGTTCTGGCCAGACAAGAAGAACCTGGTCGGCCGCCAGGTCGAGCAACTGGTCAACGGCGAGCAGGCGGTCACCGTCGAATCGCTGGGCAAGGCCAGCGTCGTGGTCCGTGGCCTGTCCGCCTACGAATACATCCTGTTCGACAGCAAGCCGGACATCGCCAGCGCCGAACAGAAGGCCCGCTACTGCCCGCTGCTGGTCGCCATCGGCGAACACCAGAAGGCCTTGGCCGAAGAGATCCTCAAAGGCTGGAACAGCACCGACGGCATGCTGTCGCAGATGACCAAGTTCCCCAACCAGCGCTACGCCGACTCCCACGAGGCGATCGCCGACGTGCTGCGTGCCCAGGTCACCGCCCTGGACAGCCTGAAGAAGAAACTTGGCGCGCCGATGGGCCGGCAGAGCAAGGGCATTGCCCAACCGTTGCAGGCCGAGGCCTGGCGCAGCCACTCCTCGATCAAGAGCCTGGAAGCCTCGCTCAAGGCCGCCCAGACCGTCTGGGTCGGGGTCGACAATCAAGGCCTGCGCGGCCTGTTGGGCAAGGACCAGACGGCACTGGCACAGAAGATCGACGATGCCTATGCTGCTGCGCTCAAGCTGCTGGCCGACAACCAGAAGACCCTCGGCGAACTGCTGGCCGACGACGCTGGCAAGCAGACCCTCAACCAGATCTACGATGCCCTCAACGTCGTCCACCGCCTGCACGAAGGCGAGCTGGCCAAGGCGCTGAATATCCAGCTGGGCTTCAACGCCAACGACGGTGACTGATCATGCTGCGACGCCAGGCCCTGAAACTCGGTAGCGTTCTGCTCAGCGCCCTGACCCTGGGTGGCTGGAGCCTGTTCCGCGGCAAAGGCAGCGAACCCTTGCTGCTGTCAGCCCGCGACGACGGCGACGGCAAGCACTACGCCGTCGGCTTTCGCCTGGACGGCACCCAGGTGTTCTGCACCCAGGTGGCTCAGCGTTGCCATGCAATCGTCGACCACCCGACACTGCCGATCGCGCTGTTCGTCGCGCGCCGGCCCGGTACCGAGAGCTATCTGATCGACCTGCGTGACGGGCGCCTGCTGCAGACCCTCGCCTCACAGCCCAACCGGCACTTCTACGGCCACGCAGTGATCCACAAGGGTGGCGAGTGGCTGTATGCGACCGAGAACGACACCAGCGACCCGGGCCGGGGCGTATTGGGCGTCTACCGCTTCGAGGGCGAGCGCCTGGTGCACAGTGGCGAACTCTCCACCCACGGCATCGGCCCCCATGAAGTGGCTTGGCTGCCCGATGGCGAGACCCTGGTGGTGGCCAACGGTGGCATCCGCACCGAGGCCGAAAGCCGGGTGGAGATGAATCTCGACGCCATGGAGCCGAGCCTGGTGCTGATGCAGCGTGACGGTACGCTGCTGAGCAAGGAGACCCTGGCCCAGCAGATGAACAGCGTGCGTCACCTGGCAGTTGGCGACGATGGCACCATCGCCGCCTGCCAGCAGTTCATGGGGGGCTCGGAAGAAACCGCCGAACTGCTGGCGATCAAGCGCCCGGGCGAGCCGTTCAAGGCCTTCCCGGTGCCGGAGCGCCAGCTGCAATCGATGGCCCAGTACACCGCCAGCGTCGCCATCCACAGCGACCTGCGCCTGGTGGCGCTGACCGCGCCGCGGGCCAACCGCCTGTTCATCTGGGACCTGGACAGCGGCGCAGTGAAGCTCGACGCGCCGATGCCCGATTGCGCCGGGGTGGGGGCGGTGAAGGACGGCTTCGTCGTCACCTCCGGGCAGGGCCGCTGCCGCTTCTATGACTGCCGCAAGGCGCAGTTGATCGGGCAACCGATGGACCTGCCGTCCGGGTTCTGGGACAACCACCTGCATCTGGTCTGATTTTTCTGCCAGGACCTACTGGCCTCATCGCAGGACAAGCCCGCTCCTACAGCTGATACACAGAGTCTGTGGGAGCGAGCTGGCCCCGGCACAAGCCAACTCCCTCCCCCCTTTTCCAGAAAACCGACAATACTTGCCCCATCGCCCGTGGAGCGGATCGCCCGTGGTCGTGCCCGATAAATAAAAACCTACCTCCAGGGAACCGGACCATGTTGCGCCGCCGCATGCTGATCATGTTGGCCGTCGTCCTGCTGATCGTGTTGATCCTGGGGGGCATCAAGGCCTTTTCCATCTACCAGCAAGTGCAGATGTTCTCGCAGCCCAGGCCCCCGGTCAGCGTGGCCGCGGCCCAGGCCGAGCTGCGCCAGTGGCAGGAGCGCCTGCCGGCGGTCGGCAGCCTCAAGGCCTACCAGGGCGTGGAATTGAGCCTGGAAGTGGCCGGCACGGTGAAGTCGCTGCATTTCGAGTCGGGGCAACAGGTCAAGGCGGGCCAGTTGCTGCTGCAACTGGACAGCGACCAGGAAACCGCCCTGCTCGGCACCGCCCAGGCCGACCTGGGGCTGGCCAAGGTCGACTTCGGCCGGGGCAGCCAACTGGTCGGCGATTCGGCGATCTCCCGCGGCGAGTACGACCGCCTGACCAGCCAGTACCGGCGCAACCAGGCCGTGGTCGACCAGCTGAAGGCATCGCTGGCGAAAAAGAGCATCAGCGCCCCGTTCAGCGGCACCATCGGCATCCGCCAGGTGGACGTCGGCGCCTACCTGCCCAGCGGCACGGTCATCGCCACCTTGCAGGACCTGTCCAGCCTCTATGTCGACTTCAATGTGCCTGAGCAAGCGCTGCCTCGTCTGAGCCTGGGCCAGCGGGTGCTGGCCCAGGTGGCGGCCTATCCGCAGCAGACCTTCCCCGCCAGCCTCAGCGCGATCAACCCCAAGGTCGAGGAAAGCACGCGCAACCTGCTGGTCCGCGCCACCCTGGCCAACCCCGAAGGCAAGCTGCTGCCGGGCATGTTCGCCAGCCTGCAACTGCTGCTGCCCGACCCGCAACCGCAGGTCGTGGTGCCGGAAAACGCCATCACCTATACCCTCTATGGCAACTCGGTGTATCGCGTCAGCCCGAAAAAAGGCGAGGACGGCCAACCGCTGCGCGATGCCAATGATCAGCCGCAACTGATCGCCGAACAACTCACCGTACAGACCGGCGAACGCCGCGATGGTTGGGTCGTGGTGCTCAAGGGCCTGCAGGCCGGCGACCAGGTCGTCACCGCCGGCCAGCTCAAGCTGAGCCCAGGCGCGGCGATCCGAATCAGCACCGATACGCCCCTGAAACCCACCGCGCCCGGCGCGCAGTGAACGGGAGGCGGCCATGGCGTTCACCGACCCGTTCATCCGCCGCCCGGTGCTGGCCTGCGTGGTCAGCCTGCTGATCCTGCTGCTGGGCCTGCAGGCCTGGAGCAAGCTGCAGATCCGCCAGTACCCACAGATGGAAAACGCCCTGATCACGGTGACCACCGCCTACCCAGGGGCCAACGCCGAGACCATCCAGGGCTACATCACCCAGCCGCTGCAGCAGAGCCTGGCCAGCGCCGACGGCATCGACTACATGACCTCGGTGAGCCGGCAGAACTTCTCGATCATTTCGGTCTACGCGCGGATCGGCGCCGACACCGACCGCCTGTTCACCCAGTTGCTGGCCAAGGCCAACGAGGTGCGCAACAAGCTGCCCCAGGACTCCGAGGATCCGGTACTGAGCAAGGAGGCCGCCGACGCCTCGGCACTGATGTACATCAGCTTCTACAGCAAGGAAATGAGCAACCCACAGATCACCGACTACCTGTCACGGGTCATCCAGCCCAAGCTGGCCACGTTGCCGGGCATGGCCGAGGCCGAGATCCTCGGCAACCAGGTGTTCGCCATGCGCATCTGGATCGACCCGGTGAAGCTGGCCGGCTTCGGCCTGTCGGCGGTAGACGTGACCAACGCCGTGCGCCGCTACAACTTCCTCTCTGCGGCCGGCGAAGTGAAGGGCGAGTACGTGGTCACCAGCATCAACGCCACCACCGAGCTCAAGTCGGCCGAAGCCTTCGCAGCCCTGCCGGTGAAGACCAGCGGCGACAGCCGGGTGCTGCTGGGCGACGTGGCCCGGGTGGAAATGGGTGCGGAGAACTACGACACGGTCAGCTCGTTCGACGGCACGCCATCGGTGTACATCGGCATCAAGGCCACGCCGGCAGCCAACCCGCTGGAGGTGATCAAGGAGGTGCGACGGATCATGCCGCAGCTCGAGGAAGCACTGCCCTCCGGCCTCAAAGTGTCTATCGCCTACGACGCCACCCTGTTCATACAGGCCTCTATCGACGAGGTGATCAAGACCCTCGGCGAAGCGGTACTGATCGTCATCGTCGTGGTGTTCCTGTTCCTCGGCGCCCTGCGTTCGGTGGTGATCCCGGTGGTGACCATCCCGCTGTCGATGATCGGCGTACTGTTTTTCATGCAGATGATGGGCTACTCGCTGAACCTGCTGACCCTGCTGGCGATGGTACTGGCCATCGGCCTGGTGGTGGATGACGCCATCGTCGTGGTGGAAAACATCCACCGTCATATCGAGGAAGGCAAGACGCCTTTCGAAGCGGCCCTGGAGGGTGCCCGCGAGATCGCCCTGCCGGTAGTGTCGATGACCATCACCCTCGCCGCGGTGTACGCCCCCATTGGTTTTCTTACCGGGCTGACCGGCGCCCTGTTCAAGGAGTTCGCCCTGACCCTGGCCGGTGCCGTGGTCATCTCCGGCATCGTCGCGCTCACCCTCTCCCCGATGATGTGCGCCTTGCTGCTGCGCCACGAACAGAACCCCAGCGGCCTGGCCCACCGCCTGGACCTGATCTTCGACGCGCTCAAGGTGCGCTACCAGCGCCTGCTGCACGGCACGCTGAACAGCCGCCCGGTGGTGCTGGTGTTCGCCGTGCTCATCCTGTGCCTGATCCCGGTGCTGCTGATGTTCACCCGCAACGAGTTGGCCCCGGAGGAGGACCAGGGGGTGATCTTCATGATGAGCAGTTCGCCGCAGACCGCGAACCTGGACTACCTCAACGCCTATACCGACCAGTTCACGCCGATCTTCAAAGGTTTCCCCGAGTACTACTCGTCATTCCAGATCAATGGTTTCAACGGCGTGCAGAGCGGTATCGGCGGCTTCCTGCTCAAGCCCTGGAACGAACGCGAGCGTACGCAGATGCAGCTGTTGCCGTTGGTACAGGCCGAACTCGAACAGATCGGCGGCCTGCAGATCTTCGGTTTCAACCTGCCGTCGCTGCCCGGCACCGGCGAGGGCCTGCCGTTCCAGCTGGTGATCAACACCGCCGGTGACTACCCGGCGCTGCTGGAGGTGGCGCAACGGGTCAAGGAACGCGCCCAGGCCTCGGGCAAGTTCGCCTTCCTCGACATCGACCTGGCCTTCGACAAACCCGAGGTAGTGATCGACATCGACCGCGCCAAGGCGGCGCAGATGGGCGTGTCGATGGACACCCTGGGCAGCACCCTGGCGACCTTGCTGGGCGAGGCCGAGATCAACCGCTTCACGCTGGAGGGCCGCAGCTACAAGGTCATCGCCCAGGTCGAACGGCCCTACCGCGCCAACCCCGGCTGGCTGAACAGCTACTACGTGAAGAACGAGCAAGGCCAGCTGTTGCCATTATCGACCTTGATCACCCTGAGCGACCGGGCCCGACCGCGACAGCTCAACCAGTTCCAGCAGCTGAACTCGGCGATCATCCAGGGCGTTCCGCTGGTGAGCATGGGTGAAGCACTGGATACCGTGCGCGCCATCGCCCGCGAGGAGGCGCCGGAAGGTTTTTCGCTGGACTATGCCGGAACAGCGCGGCAGTTCGTCCAGGAGGGCAGCGCGTTATGGGTGACCTTCGGCCTGGCGCTGGCGATCATCTTCCTGGTGCTGGCGGCGCAGTTCGAGAGTTTCCGCGATCCGCTGGTGATTCTGGTGACAGTGCCGTTGTCCATCTGCGGGGCGCTCTTGCCGCTGTTCCTCGGGGTCTCGAGCATGAACATCTATACCCAGGTAGGGTTGGTGACACTGATCGGGCTGATTACCAAGCATGGGATTCTCATTGTCGAGTTTGCCAATCAGCTACGGGACGAGCGGGGGCTTGGGGTACGCGAGGCGATCGAAGAAGCCGCGGCGATTCGCTTGCGGCCGGTGCTGATGACCACGGCGGCCATGGTGTTCGGCATGGTGCCCTTGATTTTGGCAACCGGGGCCGGGGCGGTCAGCCGGTTTGATATCGGGATGGTGATTGCTACCGGGATGTCGGTGGGGACTTTGTTTACGTTGTTTGTTTTGCCGTGCATTTATAGTGTTTTGGCGCATAAGGAAGGGATTGGTATTCGTAGGTGATTGTTTTTGGTTTTGTATGCGTATTCGTAGACGATATCGACATTTAGTCACCTTTCCGCCCTTACGGCGGCCGACTTTTGTCGTGGCAAAAGTCGGCAAAACCGTTCGGCTCCGTTCATACGGCCCCTACGCTTCGCTCCGGGGTTCCCTCGCTCCGTTCTTGCTCCCGTGGGTACCGCGCTGTACGCCCCATCCTGGGGCGCAGCGCTCGACGGCCATCCATGGCCGTCGCCCCACTACGCAAGAACTCCGCTCGGCCTCCTGAAGTCGCAATTGGCAGCGCCTGAACTGTCGCGCGCTTAGAAGCAAGAGCAGGAACAGGAAATGCGAAGCTTACTGTTTCAAAGTTAGTTATGTATTGGCTGTTCCGGCCTATCGCGGGGCAAGCCCGCTCCCACGTTAATCCCGCAACAAGCTGAATCCATCTGCGTGGGAGCGGGCTGGCCCCGCGAAACAATCGAGAGATTAATTACGCTCCAACTAGCGACAGCTGCGCCAGTCCAGGCGCCGCCCGTAACTTCGCGACTTCAGGAGGCCGAACGCAGGTCTTGCGGAGGGAGGTGACGGGCATGGATGCCCGTCAAGCGCTGGGGCCCAGGATGGGCCCTGCAGCGCGGTCCTCCCGGGAGCAAGGCCGGAGTGAGGGAACCCGGAGCGAAGCGCAGGGCCGGATGAATGGAGCGAGGATTTTTTGGTTCCTTTTTGATCCTTCAAAAAGGGACCCGCCGTAAGGGCGGAAAGGTGAATAAGCGTCGGCATCACAAATGAATGCGCATACAACTTCCAAAACCACCAAACAACAACAACAACAACAACAACAACAACAACAACAACAACAAGGGGCGAATCAGAAGTCAGAACAACCAACCCCAATCCGCCCCCATGTCAAAAACCTGATATCAATTCAAAGCATCAAGCAAAGCCTGATTCATCTCCGGCGTCCCAATCGTAATCCGCAGGAACTGCGCAATCCGCTCCTGCTTGAAGTGCCGAACAATCACCCCCTGCTCACGAAGCCGCGCCGCGATCCCGGCAGCATCCTGACCGGGATGCCGGGCAAAGATAAAGTTCGCCGCTGAAGGCAGCACTTCGAACCCACGCGCCACCAACTCAGAAACCAGCAAGTCCCGGCTGTCGATAACCTTGCGGCAGGTCTCATCGAAATACTCACGGTCGTCGAACGCCGCCGCCGCCCCGACAATCGCCATGCGATCCAACGGATAGGAGTTGAAGCTGTTCTTGATCCGCTCCAACGCCTCGATCAGGTCAGGATGCCCCACCGCCAGGCCAACCCTGAGCCCCGCCAGCGAGCGCGACTTGGACAAGGTCTGGGTCACCAGCAGGTTGTCATAGCGATCAACCAGGCTGATGGCCGTTTCGCCACCGAAATCGATGTAGGCCTCATCGACCACCACCACCGAATCCCGGTTGGCCTGCAGCAGTTGCTCGACCGCCTCAAGCGGTAACAGGCAGCCGGTCGGCGCATTGGGGTTGGGGAAGATGACCCCGGCATTGGGCTTGCTGTAGTCCGAGACCCGGATCTGGAACTGCTCATCCAACGCCACCTGCTCGAACGCGATACCGTACAGGCCGCAATACACCGGGTAGAAGCTGTAACTGACATCCGGGAACAGCAGCGGCCCACGGTCATGCTGGAACAGGCCATGGAAGATGTGCGCCAGCACCTCGTCCGAACCGTTGCCGACGAACACCTGGGCCGGTGTCACGCCGTAGTACTCGGCCACCGCCTGCTTGAGCCGGTCACCGTTCGGGTCCGGATACAGCCGCAGGTTGTCGTTGAGCTCGCCGCGCATGGCCTCCAACGCCTTGGGCGACGGGCCATAGGGGTTCTCGTTGGTGTTCAGCTTGACCAGACGCGCCAGCTTGGGCTGCTCGCCCGGCACGTAAGGCACCAGGTCCTTGACGAAGGGACTCCAGAAACGACTCATGCTCAGTTCCCCTTCTCGTTGAGGATGCGGTATTCGGCGCTACGGGCATGGGCGGTCAGCGACTCGCCACGGGCCAGCACCGAAGCGGTGTGACCCAGTTCGGATGCGCCCTGCTCGGAGCAGAAGATGATCGACGAACGCTTCTGGAAGTCGTACACACCCAGTGGCGAAGAGAAGCGCGCGGTGCCGGAGGTTGGCAACACATGGTTGGGGCCTGCGCAGTAGTCGCCCAGCGCCTCGCTGGTGTGGCGGCCCATGAAGATCGCGCCGGCATGGCGGATCTGCGGCAACCAGGCCTGCGGGTCGGCCACCGACAGCTCCAGGTGCTCAGGAGCGATGCGGTTGGCCACCTCGATGGCCTGCTGCATGTCACGCACCTGGATCAGCGCGCCACGGCCGTTGATCGACTTCTCGATGATCTCGGCACGCTCCATGGTCGGCAGCAGCTTGTCGATGCTGGCAGCGACGCGATCGAGGAAAGCGGCGTCCGGGCTGACCAGGATCGCCTGGGCATCCTCGTCGTGTTCGGCCTGGGAGAACAGGTCCATGGCGATCCAGTCCGGATCGGTCTGGCCGTCGCAGACCACCAGAATCTCCGAAGGGCCGGCGATCATGTCGATACCAACCTGGCCGAACACATGGCGCTTGGCAGTGGCCACGTAGATGTTGCCCGGGCCGACGATCTTGTCCACCTGCGGCACGCTCTCGGTACCGTAGGCCAGGGCTGCCACGGCCTGGGCACCACCGACGGTGAACACCCGGTCGACCCCGGCGATGCAGGCTGCGGCGAGGACCAGTTCGTTGACCTCGCCACGCGGGGTCGGCACTACCATCACCACCTCGCCGACGCCCGCGACCTTGGCCGGAATGGCATTCATCAACACCGACGACGGGTACGATGCCTTGCCACCAGGCACATACAGCCCGGCGCGGTCCAGCGGCGTGACCTTCTGGCCGAGGACGGTGCCGTCAGCCTCGGTGTACTGCCACGAGTCCTGCTTCTGCCGCTCATGGTAGATACGCACGCGGTTGGCGGCCTTTTCCAGAGCCTCGCGCTGCACCGGGGTAATGCGCGTCAGCGCCAGCTCCAGGCGCTCGCGATCGAGGATCAGGTCATCGATTGTCTTGGCATCGACGCCATCGAAACGCTGGGTGAACTCCACCAGCGCCTGGTCACCGCGCTCACGCACGGCCTTGATGATGTCGAGCACGCGCTGGTTGACCGCGTCATCGGACACACTTTCCCAGCTCAGCAGATGATCCAGATGTCGGGCGAAATCCTGGTCAGCGGCGTTGAGACGGGCAATTGCAGTGGACACGGTCATGGCGAGGGCCTCGTTATTAGCGGATGTTCAGGCGCCCTAAAGCTACCACTCCATCCGCGCGGGCACCTGAGAAAAAAGGCTATGACGCGGATAGACGGGCGCGACAGCGGAGGTCGCGCGCAGAGGTCAGCCGCGGTGTCGCGATTCGACGGCGTTGCGCAGGGTGTCGATCAGGCTCTGGATACGGGCGTGCTGCATCTTCATGGAGGCCTTGTTGACCACCAGGCGAGAGCTGATCGTGGCGATCAGGTCCTGGGGCTCGAGGCCGTTGGCGCGCAGGGTATTGCCGGTGTCGACCACGTCGATGATCTTGTCGGCAAGGTTGATCAGCGGCGCCAGCTCCATGGAGCCGTACAGCTTGATGATGTCGACCTGGCGGCCCTGTTCGGCATAGTAGCGCTTGGCTACATTGACGAACTTGGTAGCCACGCGCAGGCGGCCTTTGGGCTCGGGTGCGCCGGTTACGCCAGCGGTCATCAGCTTGCACTGGGCGATCTGCAGGTCCAGGGGTTCGTACAGGCCCTGGCCACCGTATTCCATCAGCACGTCCTTGCCGGCCACACCGAGGTCGGCGGCGCCATGCTCGACATAGGTCGGCACATCGGTGGCACGCACGATGAGCAGGCGCACATCATCCTGCGTGGTGGGGATGATCAGCTTGCGGCTCTTGTCCGGATTCTCGGTCGGCACGATACCGGCCTCGGCCAGCAGTGGCAGGGTATCGTCGAGAATACGGCCTTTGGATAGCGCGATGGTCAACATTGGAACGTCGGTCCTTAAGCGTCTACTGCCGGCCGGGCTCAGCAGCCCGACCACATACGATTCGGCTGGCGCGTCCCTGCGCCACGATGACTGCTAGCCCGGTACGCGACGGATCTTCGCGCCCAGCATCTGCAGTTTCTCCTCGATGCACTCGTAGCCACGGTCGATGTGGTAGATGCGATCGATCAGGGTGTCGCCTTCGGCCACCAGCGCCGACAGCACCAGGCTGGCGGAAGCGCGCAGGTCGGTGGCCATTACCGGCGCACCTTTGAGCGCCTTGACGCCAGTGACGATGGCGGTGTTGCCCTCGACCTGGATCTGCGCGCCCATGCGGTGCATCTCATACACGTGCATGAAGCGGTTCTCGAAGATGGTCTCGATTACCGCGCCAGTGCCTTCGGCGATGGCGTTGAGCGAAATGAACTGCGCCTGCATATCAGTCGGAAACGCCGGGTAAGGAGCGGTACGCAGGTTCACGGCCTTCGGACGCTTGCCGTGCATGTCCAGCTCGATCCAGTCTTCGCCAGTGGTGATGTCGGCGCCGGCTTCCTTGAGCTTCTCGAGGACGGCTTCGAGGATGGTCGGGTCGGTATCCTTGACCTTGACGCGGCCACCGGTCACGGCAGCGGCGACCAGGTAAGTGCCGGTCTCGATACGGTCGGGCATGACGCGGTAGTTGGCCGAGTGCAGGCGCTCGACGCCATCGATGGTGATGGTGTCGGTACCGGCGCCCTGGATCTTCGCACCCATGGCGATCAGGAAGTTGGCCAGGTCGACCACCTCCGGCTCACGGGCGGCGTTCTGCAGCACGCTACGGCCCTTGGCCAGGGCAGCGGCCATCATGATGTTCTCGGTGCCGGTGACACTGACGGTGTCGAAGAAGAAGTGCGCGCCACGCAGGCCGCCTTCGGGGGCCTTGGCCTTGATGTAGCCACCCTCGACGTCGATCTTCGCACCCATGGCCTCGAGGCCGCGGATGTGCAGGTCGACCGGACGCGAACCGATGGCGCAGCCACCCGGCAGGGCCACTTCGGCTTCACCGAAGCGGGCTACCATGGGGCCGAGCACCAGGATCGAGGCGCGCATGGTCTTGACCAGCTCGTAGGGAGCGACCAGGGTCTTGATGGTGCGCGGGTCAATCTCCACCGAGAGCTTTTCGTCGATCACAGGCTCGATGCCCATGCGGCCGAACAGCTCGATCATGGTGGTGATGTCGTGCAGGTGCGGCAGGTTGCCGACCGTGACCGGGCCATCGCACAGCAGGGTGGCCGAAAGGATCGGCAGGGCGGAGTTCTTTGCGCCGGAAATGCGGATCTCGCCATCGAGACGCGCGCCACCAGTGATAATCAGTTTGTCCATACGTATCTCGCCGCCAAGTAGGCTCAGGTGCGCTCAGCCCAGGCTGCGCTGCTGAAGAATTTCATGGTTACCGCGTGAATGCTGCCGTTGGCGATCCACGGATTGAGGTGAGCATAGATCGCCTGCTGACGCTTGACCGGGCTTTGGCCGGCCAGCTCGTCGCTGATCACGTTCAACTGGAAGTTGCAGCCTTCGCCTTCAACTTCGACCTGGGTTCCCGGCAATTTCTCTTCCAGAAAGCTTTTAACTTCTACGGCCTGCATGCTCAACCTCGATCGGCGCCCAACGCGCGCGGGTCGGCCATCATACAAAAAAGCCCCTCGCCTGCGAAGCCCATGAAGGGGCGCACTGACCGAGGGGCCTTTCCCGAACGGCAGGGCATCAGCCCGCCAATACCTCATCGAGGTCATAGACCCCGGCAATTTCCTGCATGTTCTCGGGGATACCGCGCAACTCCCAGGTTTTTCCGGCTGCCTGGGCATCGCGCATGAACCCCAGCAGCAACGACAGGCCAACGCTGCTCGATTTGACCACCGCAGTGCAATCGAACACCAGGCGCGCCTCGCCACTGGCGGCGATCAACGCCTTGCCCTGTTTGCGCAGGGCCGGGCCGCTGCGGTAATCCAGCACGCCGGCCAGGGCGAGAACGCCCGGCGCGGCCATGCTCACGGCGGCGTCGCTCATTTGACTTCCTTATCCGGCGAGCTGTCGGCTGTTTCCTTGGCCTTGGCCACTTCACCGGCCCAACCGTCGATGGTCTTGTCCAGGTTGTTGCCGTTACGCTGCATGGCATCCTGGAACTGGTCGCGGAACAGCTTGCCGATGTTGATGCCGTTGACGATGACGTTACGCACCTTCCACTCGCCGTCCAGCTTGACCATGGTGTACTGCACCGGATAGACCGCGCCGTTGGTGCCGGTGATCTTCATGCCGACGCTGGTGCGATCGTCACCCTCGGCCTTGGCCGGGTCGACGGTGATGCCCTGGTTGTTGTACTCCAGCAAGGCATTGCCATAGAACTGCATCAGGCTGCGCTTGAAGTTCTCCTGGAAGCGCTGCATCTGCGCAGTGGTGGCCTTGCGCGAATACTTGACGGTCATGATGCTCTTGGAGATGCCGTCGGCATCGACCACCGGACCAAGGTTGCTGTTGAGCGCTTTGTAGAAGTCCTCCGGATTGGCCTTGTACTGCTCCTTGTTGGCCTTGAGGTCGCTGAGCAACTGGGTGGTGGTGCCCTGGATGACATCACGGGCGGACTGCCCGGGAGCCGCCATGACCAGCAGGGGGAAGGCCGCCAGCAGGACCAGCAGGCCACGTCGCAGGATCGAAATCATGGAAACTCCTTAATTAGCCGGTTGAGCTTCTTTCGGTTCCTTGCCCACCGAGTTGAGCAGGAACTTGCCGATCAGATCTTCCAGCACCAGCGCCGACTGCGTGTCGTGGATGGTGCTGCCATCCTTGAGAACCACGTCCTCGCCGCCCACGCTGATGCCGATGTACTTCTCGCCCAGCAGGCCGGCGGTCAGGATCGAGGCAGTGGAGTCGGTCGGCAGGTTGTCGACATGCTTGTCCAGCTGCAGCGTCACCCGACCGGTATACGAGTCGCGATCCAGATCGATGGCCGTGACCTTGCCGATGGTCACACCGGCCATGGTCACTTTAGCTCTGACCGTCAAACCGGCGATATTGTCGAAGTACGCATAAACTTTATATGTGTCGCTGCTCGGGCTGGCCGACAGCCCGCTGACACGCAGGGCCAGCAGCAGCAGCGCCAGGATCCCGGCCAGGAGGAACAGGCCGACACCGATTTCCAGGGTGCGGTTTTGCATCAGAAATCTCCAAACATCAAGGCGGTCAGAATAAAGTCCAGACCCAGGACTGCCAACGAGGCATAGACCACGGTCTTGGTGGTGGCACGGCTGATCCCTTCTGAAGTGGGCTCACAGTCGTACCCCTGGAATACGGCGATCCAGGTGACGACGAAGGCGAACACCAGGCTCTTGATCAGCCCGTTGAGCACGTCGTCGCTGAAAGAGACACTGTTCTGCATGTTGCCCCAGAACGAGCCGTCGTAGACGCCCAGCCAGTCCACGGCGACCCACGAGCCGCCCCAGATGCCCACCACACTGAAGATCAGCGCCAGCAGCGGCAGCGAAATGAAGCCGGCCCACAGGCGAGGCGCCACGATGTACTTGAGCGGGTCGACGCCGATCATTTCCAGGCTCGACAGCTGCTCGGTGGATTTCATGTTGCCGATTTCGGCGGTCAGCGCGGAACCCGCGCGGCCGGCGAACAGCAAGGCAGTGACCACCGGCCCAAGCTCGCGCAGCAGGGTCAGGGCGACCATCTGCCCCACCGCCTGTTCCGAGCCATACTTGTTGAGAATGCTGTAGCCCTGCAGGGCCAGGACCATGCCGATGAACACGCCGGACACGACGATGATCGCCAGCGACAGCACGCCCACCGAATACAGTTGCTTGACCAGCAGCTGGAAACCGCCGCCGATACCACTGCGCCCGCCCAGCGAATGGCCGAGGAACAGGCACGAGCGTCCCAGTACGGCCAGCACATCGATGGCCGAACGGCCGAACAGACGGATACGTTCGAGTAAGGATTTTCTGCGCATCAACGCGTCCCCAGCAGATCGGCGCGGTAGTCAGGCGCAGGGAAGTGGAAGGGTACCGGGCCATCCGGGTCGCCTTTCATGAACTGGCGGATGCGCGGGTTGTCCGAGCCCATCAGTTCGTCCGGCGTGCCCTGCCCCAATACCTGGCCATCACCGACCACATAGATGTAGTCGGCAATGCTCGCGGTTTCCGCAAGGTCATGGGACACCACGATGCTGGTGATGCCCAGAGCATCGTTGAGCAGGCGGATCAGGCGCACCAGCACGCCCATGGCGATCGGGTCCTGGCCGACGAACGGCTCGTCGTACATGAGGATCTGCGGGTCGAGGGCGATCGCACGGGCCAGCGCCACACGGCGCTTCATGCCGCCGGACAACTCGTCGGGCATCAGGTCGATGGCGCCGCGCAGGCCCACGGCCTGCAGCTTCATCAGCACGATGTCGCGGATCATCTCGTCCGACAGCTGCGTATGCACCCGCAGCGGGAAGGCCACGTTCTCGAACACATCCAGGTCGGTGAACAGCGCACCGCTCTGGAACAGCACGCCCATCTGCTTGCGCGCATCGAACAGGTCGCCCCGCGACAGCGCGGGCAGGTTCTGCCCATTAACCCAGACTTCGCCGCCGGCCGGGCGCAACTGCGCGCCCATCAGGCGCAGCAAGGTGGTCTTGCCGCACCCCGAAGGCCCCATGATACCGGTAACCTTGCCGCGGGGAATGCGTATGTCCACGTTGCTGAAAATGCTGCGCGAACCGCGCTTGAAGGTGACGCCCTTCAACTCGACCGCGTAGGCGCTATCCACACTCATCTAGACTCCTTGCTAGTGCAGCCTCGTCATAGTGGACGCCTGCCTTCATCTTGAAGGCACACAGGTCCCCGGCGGGCCGAATAGCGGCGAACTATAGCACCGCTGATAGGCCCGCCCCAAGGCCGTCACCCCACTCGTTCAGGGCCCAGACAGGCAGGCGCGGCATCCATATGACATTCGAAGGATGAGCCTTTCACACATTGCGGCTATAATCGCCGCCTTTTCATCAGGCATTGCGTTTCGACATGACCCAATCCAGCGAGCTGATCCAATCCGCCCAGCGCACCCTGCGCCTCGAACTCGAGGCCGTGGAGGCCTTGCTGGCCCGCATCGACGGGGACTTCGTCAAGGCCTGCGAACTGATCCTGGCCAGCAAGGGACGGGTCGTGGTGGTAGGCATGGGCAAGTCGGGGCACATCGGCAACAAGATCGCCGCCACCCTGGCCAGCACCGGCACCCCGGCGTTCTTCGTGCACCCGGCCGAGGCCAGCCATGGCGACATGGGCATGATCACCCGTGACGATGTCATTCTTGCCCTGTCCAACTCCGGCAGCACCGCCGAGATCATCACCCTGCTGCCTTTGATCAAGCGCCTGGGCATCCAGATGATCAGCCTCACCGGCAAACCGGACTCGCCCCTGGCCCAGGCCGCCGAGGTCAACCTCGACGCCAGCGTCGCCCAGGAAGCCTGCCCGCTCAACCTTGCGCCGACCTCCTCCACCACCGCGGCGCTGGCGCTGGGCGACGCCCTGGCCATCGCCCTGCTGGAGGCGCGCGGTTTCACCGCCGAAGACTTCGCCTTCTCCCACCCGGGCGGCGCGCTGGGCCGTCGCCTGCTGCTGAAGGTTGAGCACGTCATGCATGCCGGCGAAGAGCTGCCTGTGGTAAAGAGCGGCACCCTGCTCAAGGACGCGCTGCTTGAAATGTCTCGCAAAGGTTTGGGCATGACCGTGGTGCTGGGTAACGACGGCAAGCTGGCCGGCGTCTTCACCGACGGTGACCTGCGCCGCAGCCTGGACCGCAACATCGACGTGCACAAGACGCTCATCGACGAAGTCATGACCGTGCACGGTAAGACCGCCCGCGCCGAGATGCTCGCCGCCGAGGCACTGAAGATCATGGAAGACCACAAGATCAGCGCGCTGGTGGTTGTCGACCAGGACGACCGCCCGACCGGCGCCCTGAACATGCACGACCTGCTGCGCGCCGGAGTGATGTAAATGAACCAGGACCTGATGCAACGCGCCAAGACTATCAAGCTGGCGGTGTTCGACGTTGACGGCGTGCTCACCGATGGCCGCCTGTACTTCCTCGAGGACGGCAGCGAGTTCAAGACCTTCAACACCCTCGACGGCCACGGCATCAAGATGCTCATGGCCTCGGGCGTGACCACCGCGATCATCAGCGGGCGCAAGACCCCCGTGGTCGAGCGCCGGGCGAAGAACCTTGGTATCCCGCACCTGTTCCAGGGCCGCGAGGACAAACTGGTGGTGCTGGACGGCCTGCTCGCCGAACTCAATCTAAGCTATGAACAGGTCGCCTACCTCGGCGACGACCTGCCCGACCTGCCGGTGATCCGCCGCGTCGGCCTGGGCATGGCGGTGCAGAATGCCGCGGCCTTCGTTCGCCAGCACGCCCACGGCGTTACCCAGGCCCGCGGCGGCGAAGGCGCCGCCCGCGAGTTCTGTGAACTGATCATGCAGGCCCAGGGCACCCTGGACGCTGCCAACGCCCATTACCTGTAAGGCTGCCCATGCTCAGCAAGAAGATCAGAAATGTCGCGCTGCTAGGCGGGATCGCTGCCGTGCTGGTTGCTGTAGGCTACTGGAACATCAGCCCGGAAAGCTTCCTCGAACAGCCCCAGGCCCAGGTCGACCAGAGCGCCATCGACTACTACGCGATCAACGCCCACAGCTTGCAGTTCCTGCCCGACGGCAAGCTGCAGTACGAAATGACCGCCGCCAAGGTCGAGCACCTCAAGGGCAGCGAGGTCACCCTGGTGACCACGCCCGACCTGCACATGTACCGTGGTACCGAATACCCCTGGCATGTGCAGAGCAAACGCGCCGAGGTCAACCCGGACGGCACCGAGGTGGAGTTGATCGACGAGGTGCGCGTGGCGCGCACCGACGAGAAGCAACGCGAAACCATCATCACCAGCACACGCATGACCGTGTTCCCGCAGAAGCAATATGCGCAGACCGAGCAAGCCGTTAGAATCGACGGCGCCGGTGGCACGACTACGGGCAAAGGAATGAAAGCGTATTTGAAAGAAGGCAGGATGGACCTGCTCTCTAACGTAAGAGGACAGTATGAGGCTCGTTAAAACCATCCCCCTTCTGCTCAGCCTGGGCGTAGCACTGGGAAGCGCGAGCGCCTTCGCCCTGCCGAACGACCGTGACCAGCCGATTCGCATCCAGGCGGACAACGCCCACCTGGACGACAAGCAGGGCGTCGCCACCTACACGGGCGACGTGATCATCACCCAGGGTTCGATGATGATCAAAGGCAACACCGTGACCATGACCCGCGCCGCCAACGGCGATATCGACGTGGTCACCTCGGTGGGCAACCTGGCCTACTTCGAGCAGCAGCAGAGCGCCGCCAAGCCCGACAAGATGAAAGGCTGGGCCGTGACCATCCAGTACCAGGCGCAGAAAGACGTGGTGATCCTCACCGACCGCGCCAAGGTCGAGAACGAAGGCAACACCACCGAAGGCGAGAAGATCGTCTACAACACCAAGTCCCAGGTGGCTACCGCCGGACGCGGTGGCAACGTGACTGCACCGCGTCAGCGTATCGACATGGTCATTCAACCGAAGAAAAAGGCCGAGTAAATGGCAACCCTCAAAGCCCAGCACCTGGCCAAGAGCTACAAGGGCAGGCAAGTCGTGCGCGACGTCAGCCTGTCCATCGACAGCGGCCAGATCGTCGGCCTGCTCGGCCCCAACGGCGCCGGCAAGACCACCTGTTTCTACATGATCGTCGGCCTGGTCCAGGCCGACCAGGGCCGTGTGCTGATCGACAGCCTCGACGTCAGCCACCAGCCGATGCACGGGCGCGCCCAGGCCGGTATCGGCTACCTGCCGCAGGAAGCGTCGATCTTCCGCAAGCTGTCGGTGGCCGACAACATCATGGCCATCCTCGAGACCCGCAAGGACCTCGATCGCGAAGGGCGCCGCAAGGAGCTGGAAAGCCTGCTGCAGGAGTTCCACATCAGCCATATCCGCGACAATCTGGGCATGAGCCTGTCCGGTGGCGAACGTCGCCGGGTCGAGATCGCCCGCGCCCTGGCCACCGCACCCAAGTTCATCCTGCTGGACGAACCGTTCGCCGGTGTCGACCCGATTTCCGTCGGCGACATCAAGCAGATCATCCACCACCTCAAGAACAAGGGCATCGGCGTACTGATCACCGACCACAACGTTCGCGAGACCCTGGATATCTGCGAGACGGCCTACATCGTCAACGATGGCCAACTGATCGCCGAAGGCGATGCCGAGACCATCCTGGCCAACCAGTTGGTCAAGGAAGTTTACCTGGGGCACGAGTTCCGACTCTGACCACAGGCCTGCCCGGAGCACTGGCGAATGCGCCTGATCGGGGCTTAAGTTGTTACAGTGCTCTAGGCAAACGCTGCAATTTCAGGCATATAACTTGCTTAAAGTCGGCGCCCAAGCGCCCTACGTGTAGTGGATGGCGCATGCGCGCCGGCAACAAGGTATTAAGCCCCAGCCATGAAACCATCGCTCGTCCTAAAAATGGGCCAGCAACTGACGATGACACCTCAGTTGCAACAGGCCATCCGCCTGCTTCAGCTCTCCACCCTGGACCTCCAGCAGGAAATCCAGGAAGCGCTGGAGTCCAACCCGATGCTCGAACGTCAGGAAGACGGCGAGGACTTCGACAACAGCGACCCCATGGCGGACAACGCCGAGAACAAGCCGACCGCCGAAGCCCAGGACAACAGTTTCCAGGAAACCTCCAGCAGTACCACGGAAAACCTGGAGGACGGCGAATGGGCCGAGCGGATCCCCAACGAATTGCCGGTCGACACCGCCTGGGAAGACATCTACCAGACCAGCGCCAGCAGCCTGCCGAGCAACGATGACGACGAATGGGACTTCACCACCCGTACGTCGGTGGGCGAGAGCCTGCAAAGCCACCTGCTGTGGCAGCTCAACCTGGCGCCGATGTCCGACACCGACCGGCTGATCGCCGTCACCCTGATCGACAGCATCAACGCCCAGGGCTACCTGGAAGACACCCTCGAAGAAATCTGCGCCGGTTTCGACCCGGAGCTGGACATCGAGCTGGACGAGGTCGAGGCGGTGCTGCACCGCATCCAGCAGTTCGAGCCGGCCGGCATTGGCGCCCGCACCCTCGGCGAATGCCTGCTGCTGCAACTGCGCCAGCTGCCGGCCTCGACACCCTGGATGAGCGAGGCACAGCGCCTGGTCACCGACTTCATCGATCTGCTCGGCAGCCGCGACTACAGCCAGCTGATGCGCCGGATGAAGCTCAAGGAAGACGAACTGCGCCAGATCATCGAACTGGTACAGAGCCTCAACCCGCGCCCGGGCTCGCAGATCGAGTCCAGTGAACCCGAATACGTCGTGCCCGACGTCATCGTGCGCAAGGACAGCGAGCGCTGGCTGGTCGAGCTCAACCAGGAGGCGGTGCCGAAGCTGCGCGTCAATCCGCAGTACGCCGGCTTCGTCCGTCGCGCCGACACCAGCGCCGACAATACCTTCATGCGCAACCAGTTGCAGGAGGCGCGCTGGTTCATCAAGAGCCTGCAGAGCCGCAACGAGACGCTGATGAAAGTGGCGACGCAGATCGTCGAGCACCAGCGTGGCTTCCTCGACCATGGCGACGAGGCCATGAAGCCGCTGGTCCTGCATGACATCGCCGAGGCGGTGGGCATGCACGAATCGACCATTTCCCGGGTGACCACGCAGAAATACATGCACACCCCGCGCGGCATCTACGAACTGAAATACTTTTTCTCGAGCCACGTGAGCACCGCCGAAGGCGGCGAATGCTCGTCCACGGCAATCCGCGCGATCATCAAGAAACTGGTGGCTGCGGAAAATCAGAAAAAGCCATTGAGTGACAGCAAGATCGCTGGTTTACTGGAGGCACAAGGCATCCAGGTAGCCCGTCGCACCGTCGCCAAGTATCGCGAGTCGTTGGGGATCGCCCCTTCGAGCGAGCGCAAGCGGCTGATGTAGCCCCCGGATGTGCCACAGCGTTTCAGTGGCAGGTGCAACACCTGCCTCTTTATGCACGGGCAACAAAGGAGAAGCTGTATGCAAGTCAACATCAGTGGACAGCATGTAGAAGTCACCCAACCACTGCGCGATTACGTGCTCGAGAAGCTCGCCCGGGTGGAGGGTCATTTCGACAAGATCACCAACGTGACGGTGATCATGAAAGTCGAGAAGCTTCAGCAGAAGATCGAAGCCACGCTCCAGATTCCCGGCGGTGAGGTGGTTGCAAACGCCGAACACCAAGACATGTATGCAGCGATCGATGCCCTGGCCGACAAGCTCGACCGCCAACTGAAAAAACACAAGGAAAAACAGCAAAGCCTGCTGCAAGGCGCAGCCGCCCGCTGATCCCCCTCATCCATGATCCGACTTGAAACCATCCTGACCCCCGGCCGTTCCCTCGTGAACGTGCCGGGCGGCAGTAAGAAGCGCGCCCTGGAAAAGGTCGCCAACCTGATCGCCGAGCAAGTACCCGAGCTGGAGATGCAAGACGTCTTCGACAGCCTGTGGGCTCGCGAAAAACTGGGCTCCACCGGTTTTGGCAATGGCATCGCCATACCCCATTGCCGCCTGGCAGGTTGCAGCGCGCCTGTCAGCGCCCTGCTGCATCTGGAAGCCCCCATTGATTACGATGCCATCGATGGCGCCCCGGTCGACCTGCTGTTTGTCCTGCTGGTCCCGGAAGCCGCCACCGACGCGCACCTAGAACTGCTGCGCCAGATCGCCAGCATGCTTGATCGCAAGGAGGTCCGCGATAAACTGCGTGCCGCCGATAGCAGCGAGACCCTCTACCAGGTCGTCCTGGACGTACAAAACGAGCACTGAACATGCGCCTGATCATCGTCAGCGGTCGCTCCGGCTCCGGTAAGAGCACCGCCCTCGACGTGCTGGAAGACAACGGCTATTACTGCATCGACAACCTGCCCGCCGGGCTGTTGCCGCAGCTGGCTGAAAACGCCTTGATCAACACAGAGCTGTTGCAACCCAAGGTTGCGGTCTCGATCGATGCACGCAACCTGCCCAGCCATCTGTCACGCTTCCCTCAGTTGCTGGAAGAGGCACGCTCCCGGCATATTCAGTGCGACGTGCTGTATCTGGATGCCGACGAAGACACACTGCTCAAGCGTTTTTCGGAAACCCGCCGCCGCCATCCACTGACCAACGACAGCCGTTCGCTGGCTGAGGCAATCCGGGTGGAGAGCGAGCTGCTTGGGCCGATCGCCGACCTTGCCGACCTGAAGATCGATACCACCAACCTGAACCTGTACCAGTTGCGTGACTCGATCAAGCTGCGCCTGCTCAACCAGCCCGAGCCCGGCACTGCGTTTCTCGTCGAGTCATTCGGTTTCAAGCGTGGCATGCCGGTGGATGCCGACCTGGTGTTCGACGTGCGCTGCCTGCCCAACCCGTACTGGAAGCCGGAACTTCGCGAACATTCCGGCCTCGAACAGCCGGTGATCGACTACCTGGCCGCGCAGCCGGACGTCGAGGAGATGTTCCAGGACATTTCCAGCTACCTGCTCAAATGGCTGCCGCGCTTCGCCGCCAGCAACCGCGCCTATGTCACTATCGCCATCGGCTGTACCGGCGGCCACCACCGCTCGGTGTACATTACCGAACGGCTTGGCCAACTGCTCCAGCAATCCCTGAAAAACGTCCAGGTCCGCCACCGCGACCTCTAGCCACAGGATCCGCCCCACGATGCCCGCCCGCGAAATCACCATCATCAACAAGCTGGGCCTGCATGCGCGGGCGGCCGCCAAGTTCGTCGGCGTGGCCGGGCGCTTCCCCTGCCAGGTACGGGTCGGGCGCGCGCCGGACAAGCTGGTGGACGGCAAGAGCATCATGGCGGTAATGATGCTCGCCGCCGGCAAGGGCACTCAGGTGCACCTGCTCACCGAGGGCGAGCAGGACACCGACGCCATGGAAGCGTTGGTCGCGTTGATCGAGAACTTCTTCGACGAAGGCGAATGAGCCAGGCGAGGACGGCAAACGGATAATTGGAGCGTGGGAGCGGGCTTGCCCCGCGATGCCAGTGTCGCCGGTGCGATGCATCGCGGGGCAAGCCCGCTCTCACGTCAATACTGCGATAACTGCTTCGCCAGCAAGGCTGGCTCCGGCAGTTTCTGAGCTGCGGCGTCAGGACATCGCCGTGTCCATTACCATCATCAGACAGAACCCAACACACAACCCCAGGCTCGCCAGGCGGTGATGCCCGTTGCTGCGTGACTCCGGAATGATCTCCTGGGTCACCACCAGCAGCATCGCCCCCGCCGCGCAGGCCAGGCCCAACGGCAGCAACAGTTCGGCAATGTTGACCAGCCAGGCACAGATCACCGCCGCCAGCGGCTCGACCAGCCCCGATGCCGCACCGATCAGAAACGCCTTGAAGCGCGGCATGCCCGCCCCTGCCAGCACCAGCGCAATCACCAGGCCCTCAGGCACATCCTGCAACGCGATGCCCATGGCCAGGCTATCGGCATCAGGCATCCCGCCACCGGCGGAAACCCCGATCGCCATGCCTTCGGGGATGTTGTGGGCAATGATGGCGATGACGAACAGCCAGATCCGCGCGGCGATAACAGGTTGCCGCTCACTGCCGACCAGGGCCTCCGGTGAAGCGCCGGAGACCTTGAGGTCGACCAGAAACAGGCACAACGCGCCGAACAACAGGCCGCTGCTGATCACACCACCGGCGCCCCATGGGCTGAAGCCGATGGCCTGGGCCGCATCCAGCCCGGGAATGATCAGCGAGAATGCGGTGGCCGCCAACATCACCCCAGCACCAAAACCGAGCAAGGTGTCGGCCACGGCCACTGGCATGTTACGGATTACCAGCACCGGCACCGCGCCCAAGGCCGTCCCCAATGCGCACAGGGCTCCGCCCTCCAGGGCTCGCAACATGCGCGGTTCCAGGTCCAGCCAGGCGATGCCACGCGTCACCAGCAACGCGGTGCCGACCAGCAACAACACGGTCCCAAGCGCCAGACGGAACAGGCGCACACTGCTGACAGACATCACCTGCGAGCGCATACCGGCCACACTCACTTCAGGGCTTCAAGGTAGCGGCGTTCCACTTCGGCCCAGTCGACCACGTTGTAGAAGGCGCCGATGTACTCAGGACGGCGGTTCTGGTACTTCAGGTAATAGGCGTGCTCCCACACATCCAGGCCGAGGATCGGCGTATTGCCGTGCATCAGCGGGCTGTCCTGGTTACCGCTGCTCTCCACAACCAGCGTTTTCTGCGGGGTCACGCAGAGCCAGGCCCAGCCACTGCCGAACCGGCTCAGCGCGGCCTTGGTGAAGGCCTCCTTGAACGCCTCGAAACCACCAAGTTGCTCGTCAATGGCCTGGGCTACCTGACCCTCGGGTTGGCCACCGCCCTTGGGCGACATGACGGTCCAGAACAACGTGTGGTTGGCATGGCCACCGCCCTGGTTGACCACCGCCCCTTGCAGTTTCTCGGGCAGTTGCTTGACTGCGCCCACCAGTCGCTCCACCGGCCATTCGGCCCATTCGGTGCCCTCGATGGCGGCGTTGAGGTTGTTGATGTAGGTCTGATGGTGCTTGCTGTGGTGGATCTCCATGGTTTGGGTATCGATGTGCGGTTCCAGCGCATCGTAGGCGTAGGGCAACGCAGGCAAGGTATGTGGCATGTCAGTGGATTCCGTAGGCAGGTTTGCGTTCCGTGATGTCCGCGTGCGCGACCAGCTCGCTGGCTGCGGGCGCCTGGTGGTTCAGCAGGCGCTCGGTACGCGGGTATTGGCCGTACTCGGCGATGAAGCTCAGCAGTTCGGTGTAGGTGCGCCCGCTGTGGCGCAAGGCCGCGTCGCGCAGGGCCTGGGGCAGGCGTTGTTCCTGGCTGGCCTGGAGCAGCCGCTGGTGCGCCGCGCACAGGTAGTCGGCGCTTTCGTGCGGCTGGTTCAGGCGCAGGTGCAGGTCGGCCAGGTTATGGTGGGCGATAACCAGTGCGGCCACCGCCTCGTCGACGTCATGCCAGCGCTCGAACAGCACCTGGGCCAAGGCCAGTGCTTGCAGGTAGTGCTCCCGGGCGTCGACCAGCTCGCCCTGCTCGAACAGGCGGTTTGCATCTTGGGTGGTGCGTTTCCAATGCTGCATGACGTGCCTCCTGGGCGGCCCGGGTTCAGATGCCGCCAGCGGTAAGTTTTTCCGGGTCCAGCAGCGCTTCGAGCTGGTCACGCGACAGGTCGGTGTGCTCCAGCGCCACATCGATGATGGGACGCCCTTGCTTGTAGGCGGTCTTGGCAATCTCGGCAGCCTTCAGGTAGCCGATGATCGGATTCAGCGCGGTGACCAGGATCGGGTTGCGCGACAGCGCCTCCTTGAGCTTGGCCTCATTGACCTTGAAGCTGGCGATGGCCTTGTCGGCCAGCAAACGGCTGACATTGGCCATCAGCTCGATGCTTTCCAGCAGGTTGCGGGCAATCACCGGCAGCATCACGTTGAGCTCGAAGTTGCCCGACTGGCCGGCCACGGCGATGGTCGTGTCGTTACCGATTACCTGAGCGGCGACCATGGCGGTGGCCTCCGGGATCACCGGGTTGACCTTGCCCGGCATGATCGAAGAGCCTGGTTGCAGACCCTGCAGCTCGATTTCACCAAGGCCGGCGAGCGGGCCGGAGTTCATCCAGCGCAGGTCGTTGGCGATCTTCATCAGCGCCACGGCAGCCGTCTTGAGCTGGCCCGACAGCGCCACGGCGGTGTCCTGGGAGCCGATCAGGGCAAACAGGTTCTCGCCAGGGGTGAACTCGACCTGGGTCAGGCCGCTCAACTGGCGGGCAAAGCCTGCGGCGAACTGCGGGTGGGCATTGATCCCGGTGCCCACGGCCGTGCCGCCCTGGGCCAGTGCCTGCAGGCTCGGCAGCGTGGCTTCGATATGCGCCTGGGCCCCCTTGATCTGGGCGGCCCAACCACCGAGCACCTGGCTCATGCGTACCGGCATCGCGTCCATCAAATGGGTGCGGCCGGTCTTCACGTGCTTGTGCACCTCGACTGCCTTGGCCTCGATTACCTGGGTGAGGTGGCGCAAGGCCGGCAGCAACTGTTCGTGCAGGGCCAGGGCGGCGCTTACGTGAATGGTGGTGGGGATGATGTCGTTGCTGCTCTGGCCACAGTTGACGTGGTCGTTGGCATTGACCGGCTCGCCCAGCACATGGCTGGCCAGGGTCGCGATGACCTCGTTGGCGTTCATGTTCGAGCTGGTGCCGGAGCCGGTCTGGAACACGTCCACCGGGAAGTGCCGGATGAAATCCTCGGCCAGCAACTGTTCCACCGCCTTGACGATGGCCGCGCCCTGCCCTGCGCTCAGCTGTTCCAGCTCGACGTTGGCCTTGGCCGCAGCGGCCTTGGCCAGCAGCAAGGCGCGGATGAACTGGGCCGGCATCGGCTTGCCGCTGACCGGGAAGTTGTCGACCGCGCGCTGGGTCTGGGCACCATACAGGGCCTGGGCCGGCACCTGCAGCTCACCCATGCTGTCGCGCTCGATACGGGTATCACTCATCTTCAAGTCCTTGCATCAGTTCTTCGGGAGAAATCGACGGCAACAGCACGCAATTGGCGAGCTGTATCGCGTAGGGCTGCCAACGCTGGTTCTGTTCGAGGCGGTCGAGATTGCGCAGGTCGAGCAGCGGGCGCCAGGCCTGGTCCAGGCACAGGCAGCGCCAGTGCCAGGGCAACATGCGATCGTTGGCGGTATCGAGCAGCAGACGCAAGGCGGTCAAGGCCACGGTCCACGGCGAGGTCTCGGTGCAGCACACCAGATAGCGGCCTTCGGCGAGGTAGTGCTCGATCAGGCGTGGCTCATCGGGTTCCAGCGCGCAGCGGATGCGCCGGCTGAGCCAGCGCCAGTTTTCCAGGTAGGGCAGTTCGTGGAGGACGGTTTTCATGAACATCATCGCCGGGTTACTGGATAATGATATTCATTATTAAGTGATAAATAGAATCAGTTCAAGTCGACTGGCAGACAAAAAGAAACCCGGCACGATGGCCGGGTCCTTTGCAAGACAGGAACGAAAGCGGCAATCAGCTGCCCGCCACCGTCATCCGCTCGATCAGCACCGAGCCACTATGGATATTGCTGCGGGTCTCGATGTCACTGCCAATCGCCACGATCTGCTGGAACATGTCCTTCATGTTGCCGGCAATGGTCACTTCTTGTACGGCGTGCTGGATCTCGCCGTTTTCCACCCAGAAGCCCGCCGCACCCCGCGAATAGTCGCCGGTCACCATGTTCAGCCCATGGCCCATCAGCTCGGTTACCAGCAGGCCACGGCCCATGCGCCGGATCAGTGCGGCCTGGTCCTCGACGCCGTGGGTGACAAACAGATTGTGCACGCCACCTGAGTTGGCGGTGCTCGGCAAACCCAGCTTGCGCCCCGAATAGGTCCCCAGGATGTACGACACCAGCTCGCCTTTGTCGACGAACGGCTTGGCGTAGGTGGCCAGGCCATCGCCATCGAACGCTGCACTGCCCAGAGCACGCGGGATGTGTGGCCGCTCGTCGAGGGTCAGCCAGGTGGGGAACAGGCGCTGACCAAGGGTACCCTCGAGGAACGACGACTTGCGGTACAGGTTGCCGCCGGAAATCGCCGACAGGAAGCTGCCGAACAGGCCGCCGGCGAGCTCGGCCGAGAACAGCACCGGCACCTCGCAGGTGGGGACCGGGCGGGCACCCAGGCGGCTTGCCGCGCGCTGTGCGGCACGCAGGCCAATGCTACGCGGGTCGGCTAGCAGTTGGCCCTGGCGATTGACGTCGTACCAGTAGTCACGCTGCATCTGCCCATCGGCTTCGGCGATCATCACGCAGCTCAGGCTGTGACGGGTTGAGGCGTAGCCACCGATAAACCCATGGCTGTTGCCGTACACCCGCACACCCTGATGGGTATTGAGCGTGGTGCCGTCGGCGTTGCTGATGCGCTTGTCGGCATCGAACGCAGCCGCCTCACAGGCCAACGCCATCTCGATGGCTTTCTCCGGCTCGATGTCCCAGTCATGGTAGAGGTCTAGGTCGGGGATCTCACGGGCCATCAACGCGGCATCGGCCAGCCCCGAGCAAGTGTCCTCGGAGGTATGTTTCGCGATTGCCAGCGCGGCTGCGACCGTCTCGCGGATCGCCTCAGGACCGCTGGCCGAGGTGCTGGCCGAACCCTTGCGCTGGCCTACGTAAAGGGTGATGCCGAACCCCTGGTCGCGATTGAACTCGACCGTCTCGACTTCGCGCTGGCGCACCGTGGTGGACAGGCCTTGCTCCAGCGACACCGCCACTTCGCAGGCGCTGGCGCCCTGGCGGCGCGCCTCGGCGACGATCGCCTCGACCTGCTCCTGCAACGCCGGCAGGTCCTTGGGGCCTACGCTCTGGACTGCACTCATGGTTTTCTCCACTGAAAATTCTGCGTACGGCTTGGGTCATTCTACGACCGGGCCGGACAAGCGGCCCCCGACTGGTTATCATGGCGGCGATTTCCTGCGGACGGCCCCCATGGTTGATTCTTACGACGACGCCTTCGATGGCGAAAAAAGCAAAACCCAGATCAAGCGCGAGCTGCATGCGCTGGTCGAACTCGGTGAACGCCTCACCACCCTCAAGGCCGACACCCTGGCCCGCCTGCCGCTGACCGACGAGCTGCGCAAGGCGCTGGACGAAGCCAGCAAGCACACCGCCCACGGCGCCCGCAAACGCCACATGTCGTTCGTCGGCAAGCTGATGCGCGTGCAGGACCTGGACGCCATCCATGCCGTGCTCGAGCAGATCGACAGCTCCAGCCGCCAGTACAACGAGCGCTTCCACGGCCTCGAGCGTTGGCGCGATCGCCTGATCGACGGTAACGACGAAGACCTCGAGCGCTTCGTCAACGAGTTCCCCGACACCGATCGCCAGCACCTGCGCTCGCTGATCCGTCATGCCCAGCATGAAAAGGCGCGGAACAAGCCGCCTGCCGCTGCGCGTAAAGTGTTCAAGTACATCCGCGACCTCGACGAGACCCAACGCGGGTTGCGCTGAGGCCATCGCGGGCAAGTCGCATCGGCGCACCGATGCGACTTGCCCGCGATTGAACATCACCCGCCGGTACCACCGACGGTGATCGCATCCAGCTTCAGGGTCGGCTGGCCAACGCCCACCGGCACCGATTGACCATCCTTGCCGCACGTGCCCACGCCGCTGTCCAGCGCCAGGTCGTTGCCAACCATCGACACACCGCGCATCGCTTCCGGACCATTGCCGATCAAGGTCGCGCCTTTTACTGGCGCGGTGATCTTGCCGTCCTCGATCAGGTAGGCCTCGCTGGTGGAGAACACGAACTTGCCGCTGGTGATGTCCACCTGGCCACCGCCAAGGTTGGCGCAGTAGATGCCTTTCTTCACCGACCGGATGATTTCCTCGGGATCGCTGTCGCCGGCACGCATGTAGGTGTTGGTCATGCGCGGCATCGGCAGGTGCGCGTAGGATTCGCGCCGGCCGTTGCCGGTCACCGCCATGCCCATCAGGCGGGCATTGAGCTTGTCCTGCATGTAGCCCTTGAGGATGCCGTTCTCGATCAGCGTGGTGCACTCGGTCGGAGTGCCTTCGTCATCGACGCTGAGCGAGCCGCGACGGCCTTCGAGGGTGCCGTCGTCGACGATGGTGCACAGGCTCGAAGCCACCTTTTCACCGATGCGCCCGCTGAACGCCGAGCTGCCCTTGCGGTTGAAGTCGCCTTCCAGGCCGTGGCCGACTGCCTCGTGCAGCAGCACCCCGGACCAGCCTGGGCCGAGCACCACTGGCAGCGTGCCGGCCGGAGCGGGAATCGCCTCGAGGTTGACCAGCGCCTGGCGCAGTGCCTCACGGGCGTAACCCATCACCCGCTCTTCACTGAAATAGCGATAGTCGGTGCGCCCGCCGCCGCCCTGCCCACCACGCTCGCGACGTCCGTTGTGCTCGACGATCACACTGACGTTGAAGCGCACCAGCGGACGCACGTCGGCGGCCAGGCTGCCATCGGCAGCGGCCACCAGAATGCGTTCCCACACCCCGGCCATGCTCACGCTGACCTGCTGGATACGCGAGTCGAGTGCACGGGTAGCGGCATCCACGCGCTTGAGCAGCTCGACCTTCTCGGCGCGGGTGAGTACATCCAGGGGATTGTCAGGCGCGTACAAAGCAGTCACGTCCTGACTGCGGAAGGCTTGCACAGTGCCGTTCTGCCCGGCGCGGGAGATCGAACGGGCGGCACGCGCCGCCGAAGTCAGGGCTTCGAGGTTGATCGCATTACTGTAGGCAAAGCCGGTCTTCTCGCCGGATTGGGCACGCACGCCCACGCCCTGGTCGAGGTTGAAGCTGCCCTCTTTGACGATGCCGTCCTCCAGTGCCCAGGTTTCCGAGATCTGGCCCTGGAAATACAGGTCGGCGGCATCGATGCCGGGACCGGCCAACTCGCCCAGCACCGTCTGCAAGCTGTCGAGGGTCAACCCGCCCGGGGCCAGGAGCTGCTCACTGACGGTGGATAACATCTGGCTCATAGTCACTCCGAGGTATGCGCAGGCCGCAAGGCGTCCTGCGAGAAAAAGCGCCGGTGCGTAGTTACCGGCATGCGCGCCCGGATGGACGCCTGTTCTTCGATATCGCGTGTGGCGAGCAACACCGCCTCGCCCCGCGCCTGTTGCGCGACGATCCGCCCCCAGGGGTCGACGATCGCCGCCTGGCCGTGGGTTTCCCGCGGCCCCGGATGCAGGCCGCCCTGGGCGGCCGCCAGTACGTAGCACTGGGTCTCGATGGCCCGTGCGCGAATCAGCACTTCCCAGTGCGCCGCCCCGGTCACCGCGGTGAACGCCGCCGGTGCGCTTATCAGTTCGGCCCCAGCGGCGCGCAACGCGCTGTACAGCTCGGGGAAGCGCAGGTCATAGCACACCGACAGGCCCAGGCGGCCCACCGGTGTGTCGGCCACCACCACCCGGCTGCCGTGGGCATAATCGTCCGACTCGCGGTAGCGGCCACGGTTGTCGGCCACGTCCACATCGAACAGGTGCAGCTTGTCGTAGCGAGCGGCGATCTCGCCGTGCTCGTCGACCAGTAACGAGCAGGCATGGGCCTTGGCCTCCGGCTGGCCGACCGGCGGCAGCGGCAGGGTACCTGCGACGATCCATAACCTGAGGTCGCGAGCGGTGCGTTTCAACCATGGCAGGATCGGCCCCTCGCCCAGCGCCTCGGCCCTGCCGATGGCGGCGGCGTCGCGCCGGCCCATGGCCGCGAAGTTTTCCGGCAACACCGCCAGGCGCGCGCCTCCGGCTGCGGCCTGCTCGAGCAGCGCCGTGGCACGTTGCAGGTTGGCCAGCACATCGTCCTGGCTGACCATCTGGATCACTGCTGACGTCATGACCACCCCTGGGGTTACTTGTCGAAAGGTTTCACAAAGGTGATTTTAGGCTCTTTGACCGGACCCTCGACGCGATAATGCACGCTGGCGAAGCGCGCCACCCGGTCACCGATCAGGCGATCGACGAGGAACAGCGCGCCACCGACCGCCGGCGCGCCAACAATCAAGGCGGCCAATGGCAGGTTGTTGGTGACCGGCAACGTCACCAGCAGCTTGGCGTCGACCCGGTCACGGACGAAGTCCATGGTGCCGTCGAGTTCGAAATTGCTCGACGGGCCGGTGACGGTGATCGGCTCCCGCGTCACGTAGACCCCTTCGCTGGCCACCAGCAGGCCTTTGACCCGATCGTAGGCCAGGCCCTTGCTGAACAGGTCGGAGAAGTCCAGGCGCAGGCGTCGGCCAATGGAGTTGAAGTTCAGCAGCCCGAATACCCGCAACGCCTGGGCGCTGCCCTCGACCTCGACGAACTGACCGCTGCGCAGCGCCGCGTCGAGGCTGCCGGAGTACCGGTTGAGGCTGACCCAAGCCGGCGAGCCCGGCCAGCGGCCATCCACGTCCATGCGGAAGTCGCGGCTGGTGACGGTGGGGGCAAAACCCCAGGCCTTGAGCACATTCCCCAGGTCCTTGCCGTCCACGCGGCCTTTGTACCAGCTGGACGTGCTGCCGGGCTCGCCTTCCCAGCCACCGCTGCCGTCGATGTGCAGCCCCTTGAGGTCCAGGTCGATGTCGCTCATGGCCATGCCCCGGGGGGTCTGGCGCAGCTTCAGGGTGGCGCTGCCAAACAGGTCGTCACCGCGGTACAGCTTGTCGATGGTCAGGTCCAGCGGCGGCGCCTTGCGCGGGTCGAACCCGGCCAATGGGTCGGGCGCATTCTCGGCCTGGGCCTCGTTCGGGTCGGCGGGTGGCAGGCGCAGGCTCTGCAGGCGGACAGTCATGGGCGCGGCCTTGGCATCGGGAATGCGCGCATTGCCGATGACTTCCTGGCTGTCCAGGCGCAGGTCCCAGGCCGGGCCACCACGCATCAGGCGGATCACCGCCTGGTTGAGGTCCATGCCGAACGCCTTGAGCTGGCCGATGCTGAGGTCAACGCTCTGCAGGTTCTGCCGGGCACTGCCGCCCGGATCCTTGCCGGCAAAGCGCTCCATCTGTTGCTGCCAAGGGGCCAGGTCCAGCGTCTCCAGCCGGCCACGCACCCGCAGGCCCTGGCCAGACGGCAAGCTGGCCTCGCCCGTGCCCAGCAACAGCTCGCCACGCCCTTGGGCCAGCTTGTCGGCAGGTGCGGCATAAGCGAAGCGGGCCAGGTCCGCGTAGCTGCCATCGATGCGCCGTTCCGGGCCCTGCAGGGTCAGGCTGAAACGGCTGTCGCGGGTTTCTGCGGCGGCCTTGCCAAAAGGCGCCGGCAGATCGATGGCCAGGCCCTTGAGCGACGAATTGACGGTCAAGCGGTTGTCACGACTGCCCAGTGTTACTTGCACCTGATAGGGCAGCTCACCCGACGCTGGCAGCGGCTGCGCGAACTGCAACCAGTCGGTCAGGGCCTTGAGGCCCACCTGGCCATTGGCATTGATCCGGGTCTGGAGCTGCCCACCCTGTCCTTCTGCGGTGATTTGCGCGCTGACCGCCTTGCCAAAGGCGTGCAGGCTGATGTCCTTGCCGCTCAGGCCCTTGTCGAGGTCAAAGGTGAAGTCGCCCTTCAGCTGGCTCAATTCCAGGGCCGGGGGCGCCACTTTCAAAGTAGCGTCGGCTGTCGCGAAGTTCACCAGCACCTTGGGCCGCTGCCCATGGGCCAGGGGTACGTCGAGCTTGATCTTGCCATTGAGCGGCCCCTCGCCTTCCCAACCGGCGAACATCTCCCCAGTGCCGATTGGCGCTTCCTTGAGGATCTTCAAGCCATCGCCGAGGCTGCCGTCGAAATTACCGTCGAGGATCAGGTGGCTGTGCTGGTCGCCTTCGGCATGGGGAATATCGACGCTGACATCACTGACCTTGGTGTCCAGCAGCAGACCATGATGGGCCTGGATGCGCACACCGGTGTCTTCGATATACACATTGCCGTCGACCTGCTGCACCTGTGGCCAGCCTGGCTGGAAGTCCAGCGCGGCGTCATGCACCTTGAAGAACAGGCTGATATCGCGGGCATGGGGCGGCGCATTGTGATGCAGCGACCCCTGGTACTGGAAATAGCCCTCGTCGACATTGCCCTTGACGATGGCGCTGCGCAGCCATTCGTCCAGGGCGGGGCTGAGCACCTCGGGCAGGTACTTGGCGGTGTAGCGCCCGTCGCCTTCGGTAAGGCCGACGCGCAGGTCCATGTAGTCTTCGTGGCCCGGCTGCAGGTGGATGCGAATAAGGAAGTCCGCCGCGATCTTGCCCTCGTCGCCCACTACCTTGATGTAGGGGGCAACCAGGGTGAAAGCCTCCTTGTCCAGGGTCCAGGTCAAGCGCGCATTGGCTCTCGGGTAATGCCAGGGTTTGCCGAAGATCGGGTACAGGTGCAGCATGAACGCCTGGGTATCCAGGCGCAGCTCGCCATGCCCAAGGTCACCGCTGATCGCCCCGGAGACATTGCCCGCCGCCGGCGCGCCGTGATAGGCATCGAAACCGACCTTCTCCAGATTGGCGGCAAACTGCAGCCGTTGGTCGCCCTCGGCCTTGGGTCGGATGTCCAGGCGCACGTTGCGCAGGGCGCCGCTGACCTTGAGCGCATCGACCACGGTCATCAGCTTGTCCGGCAATGGCGCCAGGGCGTCGATCAAGGGCGTCAGCGGGGTCAGGTCGAGGCGGTCCGCCTGCACCTGCCAGCTTTCCTCGGCCGGGTTCTGGCCCGGACGCTGTGCCAGTTGCAGGTGCGACTCCCAACGGTTCTTGCCAAGGCTCATGGCCAGCGAGTCGACGACGACGTCGAAGCCCTGGTCCCGACGCTGGAACCAGGCCGACAGGGCCAGATTGTCCACGGTGATGGCCTTGCGCCCGGTGTAGGCGCCCTTGAGCTGCGGGGCATTGAGGCGAACCATCGCCTGCTGCAACTGCCCTTGCCGCCAGTCGATCCACAGCTCACCACCGGCGCGCAGCGCGCCGGCCTGCCATTGGCCCAGCAACTGCGGCGGCAGCCAGCGTGCCCAGTCGCTTTGCGGCAGGCTCAGGTAAGCCTGCACGCGCCCGTCGCGCCAGGCCTTGGCCGTGGCGCGGCTGTTCAGGCTCAAGGCCAGCGGCTGGCCGTCGGGCAGCGTGGCGCGCAGGTCGACGCTCTGGCGCGAAGCGCCTGCCTGCACGCCGAGGCTGACGTAGGTGAGGGTCAGGGGGTCTCGTTGCCAGGGCTGCAAGGTGACCTGGCTGTCGAAGACATCGATTCGGCCAAGCTGGCGTAGACGCTTGAGCGCATCGGCCGGATCGAGCGGCGCATCATCCTTGTGCGGCAGACCTTCCAGGGTCCAGTCGCCCTGCTCGTTCTCGCGCAGGATCAGTTGCAGCCCACTGAGCTGGATACGCGCCAGGCGCACTTCACGCGCCTTGAGACTGGCCCACAGGTCAGGCACCAGCTTGACGTCGTCCAGGCGCAGCGCCGCAGCGCCTTCGCCCAGTTGCAGGTCACGTACACGCAGTACAGGCGCCAAGCCACTCCAGCGCCCTTCGAGCGCACCGACGTGCACGGGCATGCCCAAGGCCTGTTCGGCCTTGAGTTCGGCGTCTGCACGGTATTCGGCGACCAGGGGAACCAGTTGCCGACCGAGGCTGACATACAGCGCCACCAGCACCGCCAGCAGGGCGCAGATAACCAGCCCCCAGCGGGTCAAGGCGCTCAGAACGCGGGTCAGACGTTCCATGGCCGAGGCCCTCCAAGTCGTCCCTTAACTATGGCCGGTGTAAAGCGCTTTGCCAGCTCGTCCATGGGGCAACCGCTGTTAGAAGGGGTCAGAGCAGCACCACATCGTATTGTTCCTGGGAATACATGGACTCCACCTGGAAACGGATGGTTCGCCCGATGAACGCTTCAAGTTCGGCAACGTTACCCGATTCTTCATCGAGCAACCGATCCACCACCTTCTGGTTGGCCAGCACACGATAGCCCTCGGCCTGGTAGGCACGGGCTTCACGAAGGATCTCGCGGAAAATTTCGTAACAGATCGTCTCCGGGGTCTTCAGCTTGCCACGCCCCTGGCACGCCGCACAGGGCTCGCACAACACCTGCTCGAGGCTTTCGCGGGTGCGCTTGCGGGTCATCTGCACCAGGCCCAGCTCGGTGATGCCGATGATGTTGGTCTTGGCGTGATCACGCTCGAGCTGCTTCTCCAAAGTACGCAGGACCTGGCGCTGGTGCTCCTCGTCCTCCATGTCGATGAAGTCGATGATGATGATCCCGCCGATGTTGCGCAGGCGCAGTTGCCGGGCAATCGCGGTGGCCGCCTCGAGGTTGGTCTTGAAGATGGTCTCTTCAAGGTTGCGATGGCCGACGAACGCACCGGTGTTGACGTCGATGGTGGTCATCGCCTCGGCCGGGTCGACCACCAGGTAGCCGCCGGACTTGAGCGGCACCTTGCGTTCCAGGGCCCGCTGGATTTCGTCCTCCACCCCATACAGGTCGAAGATCGGCCGCTCGCCGGGATAGTGCTCCAGGCGATCGGCGATCTCCGGCATCAATTCGGCCACGAACTGCGTGGTCTTCTGGAAGGTCTCCCGCGAGTCGATGCGGATCTTTTCGATCTTGGGGTTGACCAGATCGCGCAGGGTCCGCAGCGCCAGGCCAAGGTCTTCGTAGATGACCACGGGCGCTCCGCAGGTCTTGATCTGCGAGCCGATCTGCTCCCACAGGCGGCGCAGGTAGCGGATGTCCTGAAGGATATCTTCCGCGCGGGCGCCCTCTGCGGCGGTGCGCAGGATGAAGCCCCCGGCATCCTTCATGTCTTCCTGGGCCATGCAGTCGGTGACCACCTGTTTGAGGCGATCGCGCTCGGCTTCTTCCTCGATCTTGAGCGAGATGCCGACATGACTGCTGCGCGGCATGTACACCAGGTAGCGCGACGGAATCGACAGCTGGGTGGTCAAGCGTGCACCTTTGCTACCGATGGGATCCTTGGTGACTTGCACCACCAGCGCCTGGCCTTCGTGGACCAGTGCGGTGATGGTCTCCACGGCCGAGCCTTCGCGCTGGGAAATTTCCGAGGCATGAATGAACGCCGCACGCTCCAGGCCGATATCGACGAAAGCCGCCTGCATGCCCGGCAATACCCGCACTACCTTGCCTTTGTAGATGTTGCCGACGATGCCACGGCGCTGGGTGCGCTCTACATGCACCTCCTGCAGGACTCCGTTCTCCACCACCGCCACGCGTGATTCCATCGGGGTGATGTTGATCAGGATCTCTTCACTCATGGCGCGCTCTCGTCAGTGGTCTGGGGTAATGATGGATTGCTGCGGCGTGGCTGGCTAGCGCTGTGCGAAACCCTCTTGCAGTTGCCAACATGGCACGCCGAATTGCTCGAGCAGTTCGGCGGTTTCGCTCAGGGGCAGCCCGACCACGGCCGAGTAGCTGCCCTCGATCCCGCTGACGAACACAGCGCCCAGGCCCTGGATGGCATAGCCGCCGGCCTTGTCGACAGGTTCACCGCTGTCCCAGTAGCGCAGCGCCTCCTCGAAGGAGATGGTACGAAAACGCACGGTGGTGCTGACGCAGCGGCTGATACTGCGCTGGCCATCGGTCAGCGCCACGGCGGTGAGCACCTGGTGTTCGCGCTTGGACAGGTCGCCGAGCATGGCCAAGGCCTGCTCGCGATTCTCCGGCTTGCCAAGGATCTGGCCATCGAGCACCACGGTGGTGTCGGCGCCCAGCACCACCCCTGCCCCATCCGTGTGGGCGAAGCCCGCAACGGCCTTGGCCTGGGCCAGGCGCTCGACGTAGGCCGCCGGCGCTTCGCCCGGCAACGGGGTTTCATCGATGGGTGCGCTGACGACTGTGAACGGCACACCTATCTGGTTCAGCAGTTCACGGCGGCGTGGCGAGCCGGAGGCCAAGTACAGCTGGGTCATGTGGACATCTCCCTGTCAGTGGCGGCGCGTCAGTGAATATGCAGGCGACGGCGCAGGCCGCGCAGGGCAAAGCTGACCCACGGCCAGAGCAAGGCGCTGATCACCGCGGACCAGACCAGGGCCAGGGTTGGCAGGCGATTGCCGGTCAACGCGCTGAGCCACAGCTGGATCAGTTGGGCGATACCGAAGATCACCAGGATCACCAGGCTCTGCTGCCACATGGGGAACATGCGCAGGCGCTGTTGCAACGAAAGCACCAGGAAAGTGATCAGGGTAAGGATCAGGGCGTTCTGGCCGAGCAGGGTGCCGTACAGCACGTCCTCGGCCAAACCAAGCAGGAACGCGGTGGTCATGCCGACCTTGCCCGGCACCGCAAGGGTCCAGAAGGCCAGCAGCAGGGCCAGCCACATGGGCCGGAACACTTCCATGAACTGCGGCATGGGCGAGACGCTGAGCAACAGGCCGATGGCGAAGCTCAGCCAGATGGCCCAGCCGTTTCTGCTACGGGTGCTGGCCATTATTGTCTCCGGGGTTGGGTGTTCGCAGGCGCCGGGGGCACCGCTGCCGGGCTTGCCGCAGGCGTCGCAGTCGCTGGGGCTGCGCCGGGCACAGGCTGAACCGCGCTACCCGCCGCAGATGCAGCCGGCGTGGCCGGTGCCTGGCCGTGGCCAGCGCCTTGACGGTCGGCCTCTTCCTGGGCGATCGCCGCCTCGGTGGCGCGTTCCTCGGGCGTGCGCCGGTCACTGAACACCAGCAGCATGTAGCGGCTGCGGTTGAGCGCGGCAGTTGGGATGGCACGGACGATGGCGAACGGCTGGCCGGAGTCGTGGATCACTTCGTTGACCGTGGCTACCGGGTAGCCCGCCGGGAAGCGCTGGCCCATGCCCGAACTGACCAGCAGGTCGCCTTCCTTGATGTCGGCGGTGTCGGCCACGTGGCGCAGCTCCAGGCGCTCCGGGTTGCCCGTGCCGCTGGCAATGGCGCGCAGACCGTTGCGGTTGACCTGCACCGGAATGCTGTGGGTGGTGTCGGTGAGCAGCAGTACCCGCGCGGTGTAAGGCATCAGCTCGACCACCTGGCCCATCAGGCCGCGGGCATCGAGCACGGGCTGGCCGAGAAACACGCCATCGCGCTCGCCCTTGTTGATCAGGATACGGTGCGTGAACGGATTGGGATCGACCCCGATCAGCTCGGCGACCTCGACCTTCTCATTGACCAGCGCCGAGGAATTTAGCAACTCGCGCAGGCGCACGTTCTGCTCGGTCAGGGCGGCCAGCTTCTGCAGGCGCCCCTGCAGCAGCAGGGCCTCGGTCTTGAGTTTCTCGTTCTCGGCGATCAGCTCGGTGCGGCTGCCGAACTGGCCTGCCACGCCCTGCCACGTGCGCTGCGGCAGGTCGGTGATCCAGTAGGATTCCATCAGCACCAAGCCCATCTGGCTGCGCACCGGCTTGAGCAGGTCGAAACGCGAGTCGACCACCATCAGCGCGACCGACAGCACGACCAGCACGAGCAGGCGAACGCCCAGCGAGGGGCCCTTGGAGAAAAGCGGTTTAATGGGCCGTTCCTCGTGGACGACTCAGGAGGTCATTGGACATGGGGCAATGCACCGGCCTGCTTGCGGGTTGACGGAAAAGGCGCCCGGGCGGGCGCCAGCACAGCGCTTACAGGTAGCACTGTGCGTGTCACCTGTAAACCTGGGCATACACTACTGCACCAGCGATCACTCGCTGGAGAGCAGGTCCATGGCGTGCTTGTCCATCATCTCCAGGGCACGGCCACCGCCGCGGGCGACGCAGGTCAGCGGGTCTTCGGCGACGATCACCGGCAGGCCGGTTTCCTGGGCCAGCAGCTTGTCCAGGTCGCGCAGCAGCGCGCCACCACCGGTCAGCACAAGGCCGCGCTCGGCGATGTCCGAGGCCAGCTCCGGCGGCGACTGCTCCAGGGCGCTCTTGACCGCCTGGACGATGGTTGCCAGCGATTCCTGCAGCGCCTCGAGCACTTCGTTGGAATTCAGGGTGAAGGCACGCGGCACGCCTTCGGCCAGGTTGCGGCCACGGACGTCGACTTCGCGCACTTCACCGCCCGGGTAGGCGGTACCGATTTCCTGCTTGATGCGCTCGGCGGTGGATTCGCCGATCAGGCTGCCGTAGTTGCGGCGCACGTAGGTGACGATGGCTTCGTCGAAGCGGTCGCCGCCGACGCGCACGGATTCGGCGTAGACCACGCCGTTGAGCGAGATCAGGGCGATCTCGGTGGTACCGCCACCGATATCGACGACCATCGAGCCGCGGGCCTCTTCGACCGGCAGGCCGGCACCGATGGCGGCGGCCATGGGCTCTTCGATCAGGAATACTTCACGGGCACCGGCACCGAGGGCCGATTCACGGATGGCGCGGCGCTCGACCTGGGTCGACTTGCACGGCACGCAGATCAGCACGCGTGGGCTGGGCTGCAGGAAGCTGTTCTCATGCACCTTGTTGATGAAGTACTGCAGCATTTTTTCGCAAACGCTGAAGTCGGCGATCACGCCGTCCTTCATCGGACGAATGGCAGCAATGTTGCCGGGGGTGCGGCCCAGCATGCGCTTGGCTTCGGTACCGACTGCGACGACGCTTTTCTGGTTGCCGTGGGTACGGATGGCAACAACCGAGGGCTCATTCAGGACGATACCGCGCTCACGCACGTAGATAAGGGTGTTGGCAGTACCCAGGTCGATGGACAGATCGCTGGAAAACATGCCACGCAGTTTCTTGAACATGGGAAAGTGACCCTGGGGAAAGCGTGGGTAAAAAAGTGCGGCAAACTCTAACAATGGCAGGGATTTTGGGCAAGGAGCCAATATGTTAAATTGGTTGTTTTTCCGAGCATGCCTGCCGATGTTCGCGGCCCTTTGACCGCCAGAATGCCGGCATGTTCCTCATCTGCGGACCCATTCCGTTTTTCGTTTCCCTGGAGATCCCCATGGCGCTTCAACGCTCCGACGTGGAAAAGATCGCCCATCTGGCCCGCCTGGGCCTGAATGAAGGCGAATTGCCACGCATCACCGATGCCTTGAACAGTATTCTCGGGCTGGTCGACCAGATGCAAGCCGTCGACACCTCTGGCATCGAGCCCCTCGCCCACCCGCTGGAAGCCACCCAGCGCCTGCGCCCCGACCAGGTCACCGAAAGCAACCAGCGCGACCGCTACCAGGCCGTCGCCCCGTCGACCGAGAACGGTCTGTACCTGGTTCCGAAAGTCATCGATTAAGGGATAGCGCCTGCCATGCATCAACTCACTCTGGCCGAAATCGCCCGCGGCCTCGCCGACAAGTCGTTCTCCTCGGAAGAACTGACCGGCGCCCTGCTGTCGCGCATCAAGCAGCTCGACCCGCAGCTCAACAGCTTCATCACCGTCACCGAAGCACAGGCCCTGGAGCAGGCGCGCGCCGCCGACGCCCGCCGTGCCTCTGGTGAGACCGGCGCGCTGCTGGGTGCGCCGATCGCCCACAAGGACCTGTTCTGCACCAACGGCGTGCGCACCAGCTGCGGCTCGAAGATGCTCGACAACTTCACCGCGCCATACGACGCCACCGTGGTCGCCAAGCTGGCCGAAGCCGGCATGGTCACCCTGGGCAAGACCAACATGGACGAATTCGCCATGGGCTCGGCAAACGAGTCCAGCCACTACGGCGCGGTGAAGAACCCATGGAACCTCGAGCACGTGCCCGGTGGTTCGTCCGGCGGCTCGGCCGCCGCCGTGGCCGCGCGCCTGCTGCCGGCCACCACCGGCACCGACACCGGCGGCTCTATCCGCCAGCCGGCCGCGCTGACCAACCTCACCGGGCTCAAGCCGACCTATGGCCGCGTATCGCGCTGGGGCATGATCGCCTACGCCTCGAGTCTCGACCAGGGCGGCCCGCTGGCCCGCACCGCCGAAGACTGCGCCCTGCTGCTGCAAGGCATGGCCGGTTTCGACGCCAAGGACTCGACCTCGGTCGACGAGCCGGTGCCGGACTTCAGCGCCAACCTGAACGCCTCGCTGCAGGGCCTGCGCATCGGCCTGCCCAAGGAATACTTCGGCGCCGGCCTCGACCCGCGCATCGCCGACCTGGTCCAGGCCAGCGTCAAGGAGCTGGAAAAGCTCGGCGCGGTGGTCAAGGAAATCAGCCTGCCGAACATGCAGCACGCCATCCCGGCGTACTACGTGATCGCCCCGGCGGAGGCCTCCTCCAACCTGTCGCGCTTCGACGGCGTGCGCTTCGGTTATCGCTGTGAAGATCCGAAAGACCTGACCGACCTGTACAAGCGCTCCCGTGGCGAAGGCTTCGGCGCGGAAGTGCAGCGGCGCATCATGGTCGGTACCTACGCCCTGTCGGCAGGCTACTACGATGCCTACTACGTCAAGGCGCAGCAGATCCGCCGCCTGATCAAGAACGACTTCATGGCCGCGTTCGCCGACGTCGACGTGATTCTTGGCCCGACCACGCCGAACCCGGCCTGGAAACTTGGCGCCAAGAGCAGCGATCCGGTCGCTGCCTACCTGGAAGACGTCTACACCATCACCGCCAACCTGGCGGGCCTGCCGGGCCTGTCGATGCCGGCCGGCTTCGTCGATGGCCTGCCGGTGGGCGTGCAACTGCTGGCCCCGTATTTCCAGGAAGGCCGCCTGCTCAACATCGCGCACCGTTACCAGCAAGTCACCGACTGGCACACCCGCGCCCCCAACGGCTTCTGAGGAGTTCACACATGCAATGGGAAGTTGTGATCGGGCTGGAGATTCATACCCAGCTCGCCACCCAGTCGAAGATCTTCTCCGGCAGCGCCACCACCTTCGGCTCCGAGCCGAACACCCAGGCCAGCCTGGTCGACCTGGGCATGCCCGGCGTGCTGCCGGTGCTCAACCAGGAGGCCGTGCGCATGGCGTGCATGTTCGGCCTGGCGATCGATGCCGAGATCGGGCCGCGCAACGTGTTCGCGCGCAAGAACTACTTCTACCCCGACCTGCCCAAGGGCTACCAGATCAGCCAGATGGACCTGCCGATCGTCGGCAAGGGCCACCTGGACATCGCCCTGGAAGACGGCACCATCAAGCGCATCGGCGTGACCCGCGCGCACCTTGAAGAAGATGCCGGCAAGAGCCTGCATGAAGACTTCAACGGCGCCACCGGCATCGACCTGAACCGCGCCGGCACCCCGCTGCTGGAGATCGTCTCCGAGCCGGACATGCGTAGCGCCAAGGAAGCCGTGGCCTACGTCAAGGCAATTCACGCCCTGGTACGCTACCTGGGTATCTGCGACGGCAACATGGCCGAAGGTTCGCTGCGCTGCGACTGCAACGTGTCGATCCGCCCGAAAGGCCAGGCCGAGTTCGGCACCCGCTGCGAAATCAAGAACGTCAACTCGTTCCGCTTCATCGAACGTGCGATCAACAGCGAGATCCAGCGCCAGATCGACCTGATCGAGGACGGCGGCAAGGTGGTACAGGAAACTCGCCTGTACGACCCGAACAAGGACGAGACCCGCTCCATGCGCAGCAAGGAGGAAGCCAACGACTACCGTTACTTCCCCGACCCGGACCTGCTGCCGGTGGTCATCGAGCCCGGCTTCCTCGACACCGTGCGCGCCGCCCTGCCGGAGCTGCCACCACAGAAGGTCGAGCGCTTCCAGAGCCAGTATGGCCTGTCGGCCTATGACGCCAACGTGCTGGCCTCCAGCCGCGAGCAGGCCGACTACTTCGAACAGGTGGTGAAGATCGGCGGCGACGCCAAGCTGGCCGCCAACTGGGTGATGGTGGAACTGGGCAGCCTGCTGAACAAGCTCGGCGTCGAGATCGACCAGTCGCCGGTCAGTGCCGAACACCTCGGCGGCATGCTGCTGCGCATCCGTGACAACACCATCAGCGGCAAGATCGCCAAGACCGTGTTCGAGGCCATGGCCGCTGGCGAAGGCGATGCCGACAGCATCATCGAAAGCCGCGGCCTCAAGCAGGTCACCGATACGGGCGCGATCGACAAGATGCTCGACGAGATGCTCGCCGCCAATGCCGAACAGGTCGAACAATACCGCGCCGCCGATGAAGCCAAGCGCGGCAAGATGTTCGGCTTCTTCGTCGGCCAGGCGATGAAGGCGTCGAAAGGCAAGGCCAACCCGGGGCAAGTGAACCAATTGCTCAAGGCCAAGCTCGAAGGGTGATCCTGATCGCGGGGCAAGCCCGCTCCCAGATCGTGGGAGCGGGCTTGCCCCGCGATGATTCGAAGTGACAGCGGAGCTTCCGAATTGCTCAAGCGTTCCCTCACCACCCTCGCCCTCTTTACCCTCCTGGCCGGCTGCGCCAGCCATGACATCGACCCTCGCGGCTACGACCAGAGCGGCACCGCCTCCTATTACGGCTCACGCCACCATGGCAAACGCACGGCCAGCGGCGAGCCCTTCAACCAGCATGGCCTCACCGCCGCCCACCGCAGCCTGCCCTTTGGCAGCCGTGTGCTGGTCACCAACCTGGCCAACCAGCGCAGCGTGGTGGTACGCATCAACGACCGTGGCCCGCACACCCGCGGCCGGCTGATCGACCTGTCACGCGCCGCCGCAGAAAAAATCGGCATGCTCCGTAGCGGAACCGCGCGAGTCCGGGTACAAGGTCTGAGCGATTGACCTGACTGGAGCCCTCGCCATTTTCGACCTGGCCACCCTCCCCGCCTTCAGCCTGCTGCAACTGGGCCTGGGCTTGCTGCTGATGATCTTCGGTGCCGAGCTGCTGGTACGCGCCGCCCTGCGCCTGGCCGGCCGCCTGCACGTGCGCCCGCTGATCATCGGCCTGAGCCTGGTCGCCTTCGGCAGCACCGCGCCACAGCTGACCGTGAGCCTGCAAGCCGCCTACCAGGGCGCGCCGGATGTCGCGGTGGGCAGCGTCGTAGGCAGCAATATCTTCAACGTGCTGGTGATCCTGGGCCTTGCCGCACTGATCATTCCGCTGCGTGTGTCACGCCAGCTGGTGCGCCTGGATATCCCGCTGATGATCCTCGCCAGCGCCCTGGTCTACCTGCTCGCGCTCAACGGCGAACTGGGGCGGCTGGAAGGCGGCCTGCTGCTGCTCGGCCTGGCCGGTTACCTGGCCATGCTCTGGCATCAGTCGCGGCACTATGCCCGCACGTACCCGGCGCCACGCACCGAGCACGCCAGCCCGCTGCGCTTCTGGAGCGGGGCGCTGCTGCAGATCCTCATGGGCCTGGGGCTGCTGAGCCTGGCGGGCCACCTGGTACTGGAGGCAGCCGTCGAGGTAGCGACCGACCTGGGCCTGTCCGAACGCATCATCGGCCTGACCGTGGTCGCGGTGTGCACCTCGCTGCCTGAACTGGCTGCCGCGCTGATCGCGGCCCTGCGCGGCGAACGGGAAATCGCCGTGGGTACGGTGATCGGCAGCAACCTGTTCAACCTGCTGGCGGTGCTGGGGCTGACGGCAGTGACCACCCCCGCCCCCTTGTCGATTTCACCCAATGCACTGGACTTCGACCTGCCGGTGATGCTCGGCGTCGCCGCGCTGTGCCTGCCGGTGTTCTATTCCGGCTACCGGGTTACCCGCGCCGAAGGCTTGGTGTTCCTGTGTCTTTACCTGGCCTACGGCCTGCACGTGGTGACCTTCACCACCGGCCTGCCTTTGGCCGGACGCCTCGAACAGCTGATGCTGTTCTATGTAATGCCACTGCTCGGGGTCGTACTGCTGTACACCACGGTCCGCGCCTGGCGCCGACAACACTAAGGAAAACAACATGGCTGACAAGAAAAAGACCGGTGAAAGCATCCGTCGCCAGGTAATGGGCGATGCCTTCGTCGATCGCGCCCTGGGCAACGCAACGGCGTTCACCCAACCGCTGCAGGACTTCGTCAACGAACATGCATGGGGCAGCGTCTGGGCCCGCGACGGGTTGCCGCTGAAGACCCGCAGCCTGATCACATTGGCCACCCTGACCGCGCTCAAGTGCCCGCAGGAACTCAAGGGCCACGTGCGTGGGGCGTTGAACAATGGCTGCACGGTCGAGGAGATTCGCGAGGCACTGCTGCATTGCGCGGTGTATGCCGGGGTGCCGGCGGCGATCGATGCGTTTCGCGCGGCGCAGGAAGTGATCGACAGCTATCAGGCGAGCACCGCGAATTAAACGGCAAAACGCCAGAGGCTCATGGAGATCCCCTGGCGTACGTCAAGACCACCTGCCTCAACCCACCGGCCGCAGGCCCTGGCTCATCCCGAACAGAAACAGTAAAAGATCATGATCCGGCTGAGCCTGCGCCTGGTCAGCCTTCACCACACGAGGCAATGGGCACTGCCCACCCTCCCCGGCCTTGCTGAACACCGTGGGCCGCGGCTGCTCCCAGGCCGCCGCCGCAGCGGTGGTCACCGCCAACGCCGCAACCAGGAACAAAGCTCGAGCTATTTCTAGTTTCATTGCTCTAAACCTTTGACAGCGCTGCCAAACGCCATTTGGTAAAAGTAGAGCAAGGTCTGCCACTCCGCCTCATTGAACGACGAGTGGCGGCGCAATTGACGCAGGTCGTTGTACGCCGCTCGCTGGCAGCTGATCCGTCGCCGACATTTCTCCAGATCCAGCAACGCGACCTCCACCCGCGCCTGCTCCCCCTCGCCAAGTACCTTGACGAACACATGCTTGCCGTACAGGCAGCCATGCTGCCAATGCCCCAGGTGCATGCGCGCCAGGTTGTCGGCCAGATCCTTGAGCATGCGCTCGTGCACCGCCTGCGGATAATGCTCGCGAGCTCCCGAGGCATGCCAGGCATCGAGATCGACAAAGCCATCGAGGGCCTCGCTGACCAGCAACGCACGCCACTGGTGATCGGCGTCACGCTCGGCACCGGCATAGACGATACGCGGCACCCGCACGCCCAACTGCTCGAAACTGTGCAATGCGTCGAGTTCGCGCAACACTGTGGGGCGCCCGAAAGGATGCAGGAGGCTGCGGTAGATATGCCCGACCTGGCGTTTGGCATACAGCATATGGCCATGGTCATCGCTCAGCCGCTGCACACCGCTTTCGCCACCACGCCGCTGGTTGGGTTCCTCGACCCATTCCCCTTGCTGCTGCCAGTAATAATCGAACTGCCTGGAATGATGCTGGGCTACCGCCATGACTCTTTACCCCTTGCGCAATACGTACACTCGCCACATGGCATAGAACGGCAGAAAGTCGAGACGTTCCTGAATTCTGAAGCCTGCTGAGGAAAACTCTTCTTCCACTGTAGCCGCAGGTAACACAAATCGGTTCTGGTAGCTGTCCTGCGTGGCCTTGGCACTGCGCCGCGTTTCGAGCTTGCGCCGGCGCCAGGCCTTGAAATTGCCATCCACCCACAGCGACAGGATCACGCTGTCTCGGCTAACCCTTTGAAATTCCGAGAGAATTGTCTTTCGATGCGCCGAGTCGCCAATGTGATGGAACAAGCGCATGCAGAAAATGCTGTCCACCGAGTTGTCCGGCAGGTCAATGGCAAAGGCGGAAGTCTGCAAGGGCCGTACCCGTGCGACGACTTCTGGCGGTTGTGCCGCACAGGCTGTCTCTATCATCGCGGCGGAGTTGTCTGCACCGATGATCACCCGGTTGGCCTTTTCCGCCAGCAGCGGCCAGAAACGCCCGGCGCCACAAGGCAGGTCGAGTACCAGCCCGGGCTCGCCGGCCAACGCCAGGGCGCGCCGGGCCAGCTGCTCGTCGCGCTGGTGGGAAAGGCGTCGAGCCAGGCCATCCTGGTGCTTGAGGAAGTACTGGCGGGCATGATCCCGATCGTACTTGTCCGAGAATTCGAGTTTGATGGGGCTACGCATTGAGCATCTCCTGACTCCAGTGCGCCCACCTTAGGCAGTTGGGCGTTGGCGTCAGGTCATGCCGATGTGAAAAATCTGTAGGAAAGCTCCGCAGGTGTTACCGGACGTTAATCCGGATCCAATATCCCGCCACACCCTTCGCCATGCGCCATCGGGGTGCCGTGGCTCAGATCGACCTGGAAACGACAGCCGTGGGGCAGCGTCGCCGTCAGGGTCACGCGCCAGCCCTGGTCGTCGCAGATGCGCTGGACCAGCGACAGGCCCAACCCCAACCCCTCGCCCCGACGCTCGTCACCGCGCACGAACGGCCGGAACATCGCCTCGCGCTGTTCTTCCGGAATCCCCACGCCACTGTCTTCCACACTGAAGCCATTGGCTTCCAGGCTGAGGCGGATGTATCCACTGTCGGTGTAGTGAGCGGCATTGCGCAGCAGGTTGCCCATCACCGACTGCAGGAAGGTGGCGTTGTACAGCACCGGGCTGGCACTGACCTGGCCATCGTAGTAAAGCGCCAGGCCTTTCTGCTCGACGGTATCGCGCCATACCCCGATCAAGTCGTCACCCACCTCGCGCAGGGTCGCCCGCGAAGCGACTGCACCTTCATCGCGCTGGGCCCGGGCAAGCATCAGGAAGGTTTTCACCAACTCGCGCATCTCCTCGGTCGCCCGGGCGATACGTTCGACCTGACTGCGCGCGCGGCTCTCGAGGTTGGGGTTTTCCATCAGCAGCTCGCACGAGGTGGCCAGGACCATCAGCGGCGTACGCAGCTCGTGGCTGACATCGCTGGTGAACAAGCGCTCACGGGTCAAGGCATCACGCAGGCGCCCCAAGGTATCGTCGAAGGCGACGGCCAACTGGCCGACCTCATCCGCGGCATAATCCGGTGCCAATGGCGGTGCCAATCCCAACAGCTGATCACGGTGACGGACCTGGCGCGCCAGGCGGATCACCGGCGCCATCACCCGCCGGGCCAGCAACCAGCCGAGAATCACCGCCAGGGCCAGGCTGAGCACGAAGCCGACCACGACAACGGCGAACAGCACCCGCTCGCGCTCCTCGAAATCGCTCTGGTCCTGCAACAGCACATAACGTCGGCCATCGACGATCTCGACCATGGCGTGGTACGAGAGCTGGTCGCGAAACACTTCGTGGAAGCCGGCGTCCAGGTGGCGCAGGTCCTTGGGCAGCTCGAAATCGTCTCGCCCGCCACTGAAGTAGAACAACTGGTCGGGGCGCGGCCGGTGGCTCCAGTCGCTGACACTGTCCATGCGCAACAGGCGCTGCAGGTCGCCACCGAGCACCGAAGAGATCAACCGCTCTTCGACCAAATGCACCGTGGCGACAATGCCAAAGGCAAATGCCCCGGCCACCAGCGCGCTCATCAGCGCAAAGGCGATGATGATGCGCTGGGCAAGGCTCTGCTTAAACTCCATCGCGGCCCTCGGCGAGGCGATAGCCGACGCCATGGACGGTATGCAATAGCGGTCTTTCGAAGGGTTTGTCGATGACCTGGCGCAACTGGTGGACATGGCTGCGCAGGCTGTCGCTGTCAGGGCAGTCGTCGCCCCACAGCGCCTCTTCCAGCACCTCGCGACGCAGGACGTGGGGGCTCTTCTGCATCAGCACGGCGAGCAGCTTCAGGCCGACGGGGTTGAGCTTGAGCAGGCGGCCCTGGCGGGTCACCTCCAGGGTGTCGAGGTCGTAGCTCAGGTCGGCGACCTGCAAGGTGCGCCGGCCGCCCCCCTGGGCACGCCGCAGCACCGCCTCGATGCGCGCGGCCAGCTCCGACAACGCGAACGGCTTGAGCAGATAGTCGTCGGCCCCTGAGCGGAAGCCCTGCAGGCGGTCGTCCAGCTGGTCGCGGGCGGTAAGCATGATCACCGGGGTGTCGCGGCGGGCATCCTCGCGCAGGCGCTTGCACAGCGTATAGCCGTCGATGCCCGGCAACATGATGTCGAGCACGATCAGGTCGTAGTGTTCGGTCGCGGCCAGGTGCAGGCCGGACAGGCCATCCTGGGCACAATCGACGGTGTAGCCCTTCATGCCGAGGTAGTCGGCCAGGTTGGCCAGAATATCGCGGTTGTCTTCAACCAAAAGAATGCGCATCGAAATCTCCTGTGCGGCGCTTCGCCGGGCGCGGCAGGCGCAGCTTACGGCCATTTGCCCGCATGGTGCCATGCCCTGGATCGAAATCACCGGACTTGACGGTTTTTTCACCGATCATTCACGAACACAGGATAGCGGCCCAACGACAATGCCCCGTCTCTTACACCTTCTGGAGTCACCATGCAGGCTAGCGTCCCCCCTCGCCCGATCAATTTTTGGCTGTACCTGGGCATCCCATTCATCACTGTCATGACCCTGGTCCTGCTGGAGTGGACCTCGCTGGACATGGACCTGGCCAACCTGTTCTACGACCCGGCCGCCGGCGCGTTCATCGGCCGCCACAGCTATGTGCTGGAGAATATCCTGCATGACCGCGTCAAGCAGGGTGTGATCCTGTTCGGTCTACTGGCAGTGGCCGGGTTCGCCCTGAGCTTCTTCTGGAGCCGGCTGCTGGGCTGGCGCCGCGAGCTGGGTTGCCTGGTACTGGCGTTGGCGCTGTCGACGGCATTCGTCACACCACTGAAGAAGGTGACCCAGGTGCAATGCCCGTGGAGCCTGACGCAGTTCGGTGGCAAGGAAACCTACAGCAAGTTGCTCGAAGCCCGCCCGGCTACCGACAAGCCTGGCCTGTGCTGGCCCGGTGGGCATGCAGCGACCGGGTTCTGCCTGTTCGGCCTGTTCTTCATGCTGCGTGACCGCAAGCCACGTCTGGCCCGGGTCGCGCTGGCAGTGGCCTTCGTGGCCGGCTCGGTGCTGTCGATCGGGCGGATGATGCAGGGTGCGCACTTCCTGTCGCACAACGTATGGACGGCGGTGTTCTGCTGGCTGATCGGGCTAGGGTCGTACTACCTGGTGCTGTATCGCCGAAACCGCTGCGAAACACCAGCGGTCGAACACAGCGCTGCCTGATTAACCATCGCGGCGACCCGACTTGCCCCGCGATGGCGCCAAATCCGGCAAACGAAAAAGCCCCGCACGAGGCGGGGCTTCTTCTTGTTACCGGGGGTAAGGCTGGCTTACATCATGCCGCCCATGCCACCCATGCCGCCCATGTCAGGCATGCCAGCAGCTGGCTTGTCTTCCGGCAGGTCGGCAACCATGGCTTCGGTGGTGATCATCAGACCACCGATCGAAGCTGCGGCTTGCAGGGCCGAACGGGTGACCTTGGCTGGGTCCAGGATGCCCATCTCGATCATGTCGCCGTACTCGCCGGTAGCGGCGTTGTAACCGAAGTTACCCGAACCTTGCTTGACCTTGTCAGCGACAACGCTTGGCTCGTCGCCGGCGTTGGCAGTGATCTGGCGCAGCGGCGCTTCGACAGCGCGACGCAGCAGGGCGATACCGACGTTCTGGTCTTCGTTGTCGCCTTTGAGGTCAACGATGGCAGCCAGGGCGCGCACCAGGGCAACACCACCGCCAGGCACCACGCCTTCTTCAACGGCTGCGCGGGTGGCGTGCAGGGCGTCTTCGACGCGGGCTTTCTTCTCTTTCATCTCGACTTCGGTGCCTGCACCGACCTTGATCACGGCAACACCGCCAGCCAGTTTGGCCAGGCGCTCTTGCAGCTTCTCACGGTCGTAGTCCGAAGTGGTGTCGGCAACCTGGGCGCGGATCTGGGTGACGCGAGCCTGGATGTCGGACTCTTCGCCAGCACCGTCGATGATGGTGGTGTTTTCCTTGGACAGGATGACGCGCTTGGCGTTACCCAGGTGCTCCAGGGTGGCGGTTTCCAGGGACAGGCCGATCTCTTCGGAGATCACGGTACCGCCGGTCAGGACAGCGATGTCCTGCAGCATGGCCTTGCGGCGATCGCCGAAGCCTGGTGCCTTGACTGCGGCGACCTTGACGATGCCGCGCATGTTGTTGACCACCAGGGTAGCCAGGGCTTCGCCTTCGACGTCCTCGGCAACGATCAGCAGCGGACGGCCGGCCTTGGCAACGGCTTCCAGAACTGGCAGCAGCTCACGGATGTTGGAGATCTTCTTGTCGACCAACAGCAGCAGCGCGCCTTCCAGCTCGGCAACCATGGTGTCCGGCTTGTTGACGAAGTACGGCGACAGGTAGCCACGGTCGAACTGCATGCCTTCGACGACGGACAGTTCGTTTTCCAGGCCCGAGCCTTCTTCAACGGTGATCACGCCTTCCTTGCCGACTTTTTCCATGGCTTCGGCGATGATTTCACCGATGGAGTTGTCGGAGTTGGCGGAGATGGTGCCGACCTGGGCGATGGCCTTGGAATCGGCGCATGGCTTGGACAGGTTCTTCAGCTCGGCGACGACGGCGGCGGTGGCCTTGTCGATGCCGCGCTTGAGGTCCATCGGGTTCATGCCGGCAGCGACGGCTTTCAGGCCTTCGTTGACGATGGCCTGGGCCAGGACGGTAGCGGTGGTGGTGCCGTCACCGGCAGCGTCGTTGGCCTTGGAAGCAACTTCCTTGACCAACTGGGCGCCCATGTTCTCGAAAGCGTCTTTGAGCTCGATCTCTTTGGCGACGGAAACGCCGTCCTTGGTGATGGTCGGCGCGCCGAAGCTCTTGGCCAGGACCACGTTGCGGCCTTTCGGGCCCAGGGTCGCTTTTACCGCGTCAGCCAGAACGTTGACACCAACCAGCATTTTCTTACGGGCGGAATCGCCGAATTTTACGTCTTTAGCAGCCATGATCGTTTAATCCTTGGAATTCTTTGGAGTAACGGGAAGTCGGAAAATCAGCCTTCGATAACGGCGAGGATTTCGTTCTCGGCCATTACCAGCAGGTCTTCGCCATCGACTTTCACGGTGTTGCTGCCCGAGTAAGGGCCGAAAACCACTTTGTCACCCACTTTCACGGCCAGCGCGCGTACTTCGCCGTTGTCCAGGATGCGACCGGTGCCGACGGCAACGACTTCACCGCGGTTTGGTTTTTCAGCGGCCGAACCCGGCAGGACGATACCGCCAGCGGTTTTCGATTCTTCTTCGCTGCGACGGATGACGACGCGGTCATGCAGAGGACGAAGCTTCATTGTCGATCTCTCCCAAATTGTGGTTTTCATCGGCCGGTGTCAGCACCGGCAGGTTGATTCGATCCGGCGTTGCCGGGGGTGGCCCGCAAAGGGCGAACCACCTGTGTCATGTCTGGTGTCGCCACCAGAAACCTTGCGGTGACCACATACATGAGGCCGGCAAAATCGATTACAAGGCTTGAAAGGAAATTTTTTCACCACGCCATCGTGAGAGCAGGCTTGGCCCGCGACAGCGCCAGCCATCGCCGACCAAGCCCGCAGCCCTCCCTCGGCGTTACTTGTCGCGACGCTCGTACTCGCCCTCGATCACGTTCGGACGGTGGCCGTCATCGCGGGGCTGGGCCTGGAACGGATCATCCTGGAACGCCCGCTGACGCAGGGCCTGCTCTTCGGCGCGGCGGCGCATACGGCCGGCCACCAGGCGGCGGGTGAACGGCAGCAGGCACAGCAGGCCCAGCACGTCACTGATGAAACCCGGCAGCAGCAACAGGCCGCCACCGACGGTGAGCATCAAGCCCTGGAACATGTCCTCGGCCGGCAGTTCGCCGCGCTGCAGGCTCTCCCGGGCACGCAGGGCGGTAGCCAGGCCGGCCACGCGCATCACCAGCACACCCAGGGCGGAACCGGCGATGATCAGCAGCAACGCTGGGAAGAAGCCAATGGCGGCGCTGACCTTGACGAAGACGAACAGCTCCAGCACAGGAAAAATAAGAAACAGCAGTAGAAAAGCACGCATCAAGGGTTCCTCGACGGAAGAGAATCTTCCTGTAAGACCATCAGATGGATGCCTCGACGCCTGTTTTCAACCCTCGACTTGCGTCGCATCCGGCCATTTTTCAGCGCGCGCCAGCAAAACCAGAGCCTCACGGACTTGTGTCGGCGTATTGCAAGTAGTTGGGAAAGGCAGCCAGTAAATGCCCTGACCAATACGCAGGTGCATGCCCTCACTATCGATACCGACCATGTGCGCCGAGCGCGGCAGCCCCGACAGTTTTACATAGTGGTCAATGGCATTGGCATGATCGTCATTCATATGCTCAATCATGCTTTTTTCGACCTGGCCCGCAAACGGATTGGCCAACGTCACCTGATCGAGCCAGTGGATCGCGCCGAAACCACCGATGTAACGGTGGCGTACCGGCTCAAGCACCCAGAAGTCGAAATCGTGGGCCTTGTGGTAGTTCGCAGATTCGGGGAAATACCGGTAGTACCGGCTTGCAGCAGCCTCGATGGCGGCATCGTCAGTGAGTTTACGCGCCTGGGCCATCACCGTCAGGCGCCCGACTGCCTGGACATCTTCGGCGTCGCGCTCACCTACCAGCAGTGAACACTTGGGGTCTTTCTGCAGGTTGTGGGTGTGCTGGGCGATGCGGCTGATGAGGATCAGCGGATGGCCGTCGGCGTCGAGGCAATACGGCACCACCGAGCCGAAGGGGAAACCGGGCATCGATTTGGAGTGCGTGGAGAGGACGCCGCGGTATTCCTTGAGCAGCAGTTCCCGGGCGGGACGAAGGGCGTTGGTACTCACTGTAGGGCTCCTGGCGGCGGACTGGATGGGTGACAAGATAAGCATTATCACCCGCCGCTGCCACTGAGTCTGCTGCGCGCCCTTGCGATCTACCAGGTAACGCCGAAACCGGCGGTATAGCGGGTCTTGTCCAGGTCGCTGTCGCGGGTGCCCTTGATCAGGTCCTTTTCCGCCTTGAGGTTGAGCGAAGCCCACTCGGTCACCTTGTAGCGCAGGCCCATCTCGGCATCCAGCGAGTAGTCGGCCACGCCGCCCAGCGGTTTGCCGAATTCGCCATTGGTGAAGAATTCGACCTTCTTGCCGATCAGGTAACGGTTGTAGTCCCATTTCACCGCGGCGGAATAGAAGTTGTCCTTGCCACCGTCGCGGTACTCGAAGTCGGTGCGGTTGATCAGCGAACCCAGCGAGAACGCGCCGAGCTCGTCATCCCAGAACTGGTAGCCCGGGCCGGTACCGACGGTACGCTGGCGGGCCAGATCCTCGATATGGTCGCGCTTGTATTCCAGGCGCCCCTGCCAGAACCACTTCTCGGTTATGAAGCGGTCCAGCGCGTACTCGGCGCTCCAGTTGTTGGTGGTGGTGACGTCGTCCTTGGTCTCGCGGTTGTATTCGCCCTCGGCGTTGTGCCGCCAGCGGCCATGGCGGGCGGTGGTCTTGAAGCTGACGTCATAGTCGTCGGTGTTGTTCTCGGCGCGCTTGTAGTCCATCGCCACATCGACGTTGCCCTTCCACAGGAAATCCTCGAGCACCGGACGCGGCTTCATGATCTGCTCGATGCTGGCCAGCTCGACGGTCTTAGGCGCCTCGCCGTTGGCCAGGGTCACCTTGCCAGGTTCGGCGGCCTTCAGCGCCTTGGCTTTCTCGCCGCTGTAGGCATCTTGCTTGACCAACAGTTCCTGATCACTTTCCAGCGTCTTTACTTGTTTCCAGTCGAGGGCGATCGAACCGCCATAGGGGGTCTCCAGCAGCAGCTTGCCGCCGTCGAAGACCTTGATCTTGCCGCTCAGGCGGTCACCGTTCTTCATCCACACGGTGTCGGCGAGCACGGGCGTACAAAGGGACGCAGCGATGAGGCACAGCAGGGTTCTAGAAGACATAAGCGCAATATGGGTTCGATTCGACGAAAAAGCCGGGCATTATCCAGATACCGACAACCTGAGCAAGGACAGACCCAGACCATGCCGATGAGTTCCACTCGCATTTGCTGCAACCTTCTGTCCGGTTTCATCTGCAGCACAGGGATCTTCTGATGTCCGCCCTCGATCCGCCCGCTGCGCAGGAAGCACAAGCCCGACGAATGGCTGTGTATTCTGTCCTCGGCCAGGTACCGCCGGGGAAGGTCGTCAGCTACGGACAACTCGCCGAGCTTGCAGGCCTTGGCCGCGCGGCGCGGTGGGTCGGACGCACACTTTCGCAGCTCCCCCAGGACACCCGCCTGCCCTGGCACCGGGTACTGGGCGCGGGTGGCAGGCTGAGCCTGGCCCTGGGCACGCCGTCTGGCGACGAACAACGCGCCCGGCTGCGCGCAGAAGGCGTGAATGTGGCCAATAATCGTGTGGATATGGCGCGCCATGGCTGGCGTCCGATGGAGCACAGCGGTTAGAGTGCGCGCTTTGTTTTCGCAAACCTTGAGGCAGATGTTGGCCCATGCCCCGTAAAACCTGGCGCGCTGCGCTCGCTGCCTATGCCAGCCCGTCAACTCTGGTGCTTTTGCTGCTCGGATTCGCCGCCGGCCTGCCGTACATGCTGGTGTTCTCGACGCTGTCGGTGTGGCTGCGCGAAGCCGGCGTGGCCCGCGAGACCATCGGCTATGCCAGCCTGATCGGCCTCGCCTACGCGTTCAAATGGGTCTGGTCGCCGCTGCTCGACCAGTGGCGCCTGCCGCTGCTCGGCGGCATGGGCCGGCGCCGTTCCTGGCTGCTGCTGTCGCAGCTGCTGGTGGTGCTCGGGCTGGTCGGCATGGGCTTCTGCGACCCGCAGAAACACCTGTCGTGGCTGGTCGCCCTGGCGGTATTGGTGGCCTTCGCCTCGGCGACCCAGGACATCGCCGTCGACGCCTACCGCCTGGAAATCGCCGACGACCAGCGCCAGGCTGCCCTGGCTGCCAGCTACATGGCCGGCTACCGGGTCGCCGCCCTGCTTGCCACCGCCGGTGCGCTGTTCTTCGCCGAGTGGTTCGGCTCCACCGGTTTCAGCTACCTGCACGAAGCCTGGACCGGCACCTACGTATTGTTCGGCGTGCTGATGCTGCCGGCGGTGTTCACCACCCTGGTGATGCGTGAGCCACCGGTACCAATGCGCACCCAGCTGTCGGCCGCGCGCTATGGCTTGATGCACCAGCTGGCGTCGGTGTTCGTGCTGATCATCCTGCTGGTCTCGGTACCGGCCAGTTTCACCCAGATGTTCAACACCGACTGGGGCAGCGTGGCGTTCGGCGACGCCACCCTGTTCGACCTGCTGCTCGAAGACCGCGCCTTCCTGCGCCTGATCCTCTATGTGCTGCTGACCTGGGCGTGCCTGTCGTCTCTCGGTCGTCGCGGCCTGGCGCCGGTGCTCACGCCGGTCAACGACTTCATCGTGCGCTATCGCTGGCAGGCCCTGCTGCTGCTCGGGCTGATCGCCACCTATCGCATGTCGGATACGGTGATGGGCGTGATGGCCAACGTGTTCTACATCGACATGGGCTTCACCAAGGACCAGATCGCAAGCGTCAGCAAGATCTTCGGCCTGATCATGACCCTGGTCGGCGCTGGCGCCGGCGGCCTGCTGATCGTGCGCTTCGGCATCCTGCCGATCCTGTTCATCGGCGGCGCGGCCTCGGCGGCCACCAACATCCTGTTCCTGATGCTGGCCGACATGGGCCCGAACCTGGAAATGCTGGTGGTCACCATCTCGCTGGACAACTTCAGTTCGGGGCTCGCCACCTCGGCCTTCGTCGCCTACCTGTCGAGCCTGACCAACCTGAAGTTCTCGGCCACCCAGTACGCCCTGCTCAGCTCGATCATGCTGTTGCTGCCACGCCTGATCGGCGGCTATTCCGGGGTCATGGTGGAGAAGTTCGGCTATCACGACTTCTTCCTGGTCACCGCCCTGCTGGGCGTGCCGACGCTGGTGCTGATCGCGCTGCACTGGCGCCAGGAAGTCGGTCGGGGAAAGCCGGCGCCGGTGGAGAGCCCGGCAGCTGAACAACACTAAGCCATCATCGGCCTTATCGCGGGGCAAGCCCGCTCCCACGCATACTTTCTTTGGGCACTGCGTGGGAGCGGGCTTGCCCCGCGATGCGTCTAGCCTGCAACCACCGCACGGCGCCTGCCGATCACGAACCACAACGGCCACAGCGCCAACGCACCCGCCACGCCCGCGGCCAGGGCAAAATGCATCAGGCTCGCACCGGCACCCAGCATCGCCAACACCGCGCCGCCCAGGCCCAGCAGGGCGATAGTGATCATCCCCAGCATTGCCGACACCAGGCCCTTGCTCTGCTCGCTGGAAAACAGCGTCATGCGGTACAGCACCGCGTTGGCCACGCCCAGGCCCAGCGCGTACAGCGACATGCCGGCCACCACACTGGTCACCGTCGGCCAGAACCAGGTGGCCGCGACCATCAGCGCCAGGCCCGCCAGGTAAGGCCACAGGGCGCCACGCACCAACGCCGGCAGCGGGTAGCGATCGGCGATGCGGTTGATGATCAGGTTGCCCAGGATCAGCCCGCCGAACACCGGCAGTTGCCACAATGCGTATTCCATCGTGCTCAGACCTTCATCATGGATCAGCAGCACAGGTGACAGGCCGATCCAGCCGATAAGGGGCAACCCCACCAGCCCCAGCGCCGCGCTACCGGCCACGAAACGACGGTTGCCCAGCAACTCACCGTAACCCGCCAGCAATGGCAGCAGGTGGATGGGCGTGAACGGCAGGCGCGAACCGTCGCGGCGCTCCACGCCCAGGGTTTCTGGCATCAGCCGGTAGAGCAGCAGCCAGCACAGCACCGCGCCGGCGGCGAAGGCCACGAACAGCCAGCACCAGTCCAGCCACTGCAGCATCAGTGTACCTACCAGTGGGCCAAGCAACGGCGACAGCAGCGCGATGTTGGCCAGCAGCGCCATCATGCGCACCGCGTCGGCCTCGCTGAACGCCTCGTTAAGCGCCGGATAGCTGACCGTGACCACAAAGCCCAGGCCGATGCCCTGCAACAGCCGCAACAGGTTGAACACACCGATATCCTGGGCCCAGAAGGCCGCCAGGCACGCCAGCCCGAAGAACACACAGCCCCCCAGCAACAGCGGGCGCCGGCCGTAGCGGTCGGCCAACGGGCCGATCAGCCACTGCAGCAGCACGCCACCCAGCAGGTAGAGGTTGAGGGCATGGGGAATGTATTCGGGGCTGGCCTGGAGATCGCCTACCACTACAGGCATGGCGGGCATGACCGCGTCGCTGGCCAGGTAGGTCAACAGTTCGAACAGCGCCAGGGTCAGGCCGAACAGCAAGGCGCGCAGGGGGGTGATATACAGCAGAGGTTTCATGGCGAACATCGGGTTGGCAGGCAAGATCAGGGTGTATGCCAGATATGGCAGCGCCTGGCTGTGAACAAGTGTAAAAAACAGGGCCGCTTCGCGCCCCATCGCCTGCAAGCCGGCTCCTACAGGTTGACCATTGACCCTGTGGGAGCCGGCTTGCCGGCGATGGGGCGCGAAGCGGCCCCGATTTCGCGGACGCTTATGTTACGCCACGGTCTCCTGCACCACGCGAATCACTCGCTGCGGAAACGGAATGTCGATCCCTTCTGCCTTGAGCCGGTCGCGGGCATGCTCGTTGAGCATGAACATCACGTCCCAGTAGTCGGCGGTCTTGGTCCAGATGCGCAGCGACACGGTGATCGAGCTGTCACCCAGGGTCGAAATAACCGCCTGCGGCGCCGGGTCCTGCAGCACACGCGGATCCTGGGCCAGCTCCAGCAGTACATTGCGCGCCTTCTGCAGGTCGGCGTCGTAATCCACGCCCACGTCGAACACCACCTTGCGGGTCGGCTGGCGGTTGGTGTTGGTGATGATGCCGTTGGAGAGGCTGCCGTTAGGCATGATCACGGTCTTGTTGTCGCCGGTGCGCAGCACGGTGTGGAAGATCTGGATGCTGTCCACGGTGCCACTGACACCTTGGGCCTCGATCCAGTCACCGATACGGAACGGACGAAACATCAGGATCAGCACACCGCCGGCGAAGTTGGCCAGGCTGCCTTGCAAGGCCAGGCCGATGGCCAGGCCGGCGGCACCGATGGCGGCGACGAACGAGGTGGTCTCGATACCGATCATCGACGCCACGCTGACCATCAGCAGCACCTTCAGCACGATGTTGGCCAGGGTGCTGATGAAGCCCTGCAGCGCCGCGTCTGCACGCAGGCCGACCAGCTTGCCCAGGCGGGCACTGAGCTTGTTGATGATCCACCAGCCGATGGCCAGGGTCAGCAGCGCCAGCAACAGGCGGCTGCCGTACTCCATGATCAAGGGAACCCAGGTCTGCGATTGGCGAACCAGCTGATCGACTTCAGCGTTCAAATCCATGTTTATCTCCTGATGCCGAACGGCAAGTACACAGTGAAGCGGGCAGCGCAAAGCCAGCGGCCCAGACCCCGATGGACATCAATGCGCCATCAAGGTTCCGGGCCGCCGTGCGATCAGTCGCGGAAGTTGTTGAACTGCAGCGGCATGTCGAATTCCTTGGTGCGCAGCAAGGCAATGGCCTCCTGCAGGTCGTCGCGCTTCTTGCCAGTGACGCGAACCTGCTCGCCCTGGATGGCGGCCTGGACCTTGAGCTTGCCGTCCTTGATGGTGGCGACGATCTTCTTGGCCAGGTCCTTGTCGATGCCTTCGCGGAACTTGGCTTCCTGCTTCTTCTCCTTGCCCGAAGCGTAGGGATCCTTGGTTTCCAGGCATTTGACGTCGATCTTGCGCTTGACCAGCGCCAGGCGCAGGATTTCCAGCATGGCCTCGAGCTGGAACTCCTCCTCGGCGGTCAGCAGCACGGTCTGCTCCTTGTCCTTGAACTCGAAGGTGCCCTTGCCCTTCAAGTCGTAGCGACGGTCGAGGTCCTTGATGGCGTTGTCGACAGCGTTCTGCACTTCGTGCTTGTCCAGTTCCGATACCACGTCGAACGAAGGCATGGATGATCTCCAGAAAAAAAAGCGCGCTCGGCCTGAAGATGGAGCGCGTCGGGTTTGATGGTTAAAATGCGGACTCATTATAACGGGTTGCGAAACGCAGATGAGCAGCACCTGGCATATTCTCGGCGCCGGCAGCCTCGGCAGCCTCTGGGCCTGTCGCCTGGCCCGCGCCGGCAAGGCGGTTCGCCTGATCCTGCGCGACCAGCAGCGCCTGGCCGCCTATGAACGCAAGGGCGGGCTGACCCTGGTGGAGCAGGATGCCCAGCACCACTATGCGATCCCTGCGGAGAGCTTCGACGCGCCCGGCCCGATCCATCGCCTGCTGGTCGCCTGCAAGGCCTATGACGCCGCGCCTGCCGTGGCGCGCCTGGCCCCCAGGCTGGCCCATGGCGCCGAGCTGGTACTGTTGCAGAACGGCCTGGGCAGCCAGGACGAGGTTGCCGAGCAGGTGCCCCACGCCCGCTGCATCTTCGCCTCCAGCACCGAGGGCGCGTTCCGCGAAGCCGACTGGCAGGTTCGCTTTGCCGGCCACGGCTTCAACTGGCTGGGTGATCCGGCCAGCCCCGGCATGCCATCCTGGTTCGACGACCTGCACGACGCCGGCATACCGGCCCAGTGGGCGCTCGACATCCCTGCTCGCCTGTGGCGCAAACTGGCGCTCAACTGTGCGATCAACCCGCTGACGGTACTGCACGACTGCCAGAATGGCGGCCTGCTCGGGTACCTGACCGAAGTCGACCCACTGTGCGACGAACTGGTCAACCTGCTGCACCGTTGCGGCCAGCCCGAAGCGGCCAGCGACCTGCACGAGGAAGTACAGCGGGTGATCCTGGCCACCGCGGCCAACTACTCTTCCATGTACCAGGATGTCCGCCATGGCCGACGCACCGAGGTCCACTACCTGCTCGGCCACGCCTGCCGCGCCGCTGGCCGGCACGGCCTGGCAGTGCCGCAACTGGAACACCTGCACCGGCGCCTGGTCGATAACCTGCAGGCGCGTGGCCTGCGCAGCGACTGATTCTGCCCATTCATCGGATACGGACACCCTCAGACCCATGACCCTGCGTCAACGCCTGGAAAACCTACCGGTCGGGCAGAAGCTGCTGGCGGCCTTGCTGGTGCTGCTGGTGACCATCCTGCTGGTGGCCAACCTCGCCTTCATCAGCGCCGCTTACTGGATCACCCAGGAGAGCATGGCGCCCCAGGCCCTGCAGACCATCGGCAAGCTGGTGTCCAACCCGCAGCTGTCCTCACGGGCCGGTGACTCGCCGGAAGCCGCCACGGCGCTACTGAAGGAGCTCGACAGCTACTCGCCATTGCGCGCGGCGGCCATCTACGGCGGCGACGGGCGCCTGCTGGCGCAACTGCAACATGGCGAGCCGCTGAGCCTGCCCAAGCGCTACCGCAACATCGATGGCTGGCGCCTGATGGAGTTTCGCAGTACCCAGCTGATCCGCCTGCCACGCAACGCCGCGCCCCCCGCACACCTGCTGCTGGTGGCCAGCAGTGAACTACCCACGGCGTTCTACACCGGCACCCTCTCCGCCAGCCTGGCCATCCTGGTGTTCAGTGTGCTGCTGTGGCTGCTCATCGCCCGGCAGATCAAGCGCCTGATCACCCTGCCGATCAATCGCCTCGAAGAACTGACCCGCCAGGTCACCCGCGAGGAAAGCTATGCCCTGCGCGCCCAGCGCGGCAATGACGACGAAATCGGCGGCCTGGCCGAGGCGTTCAATACCATGCTGTCGCGCATCGAAGCCCGCGAGCAGCAGCTCAAGCGCACCCGTGACGAGTTCCAGGATGCCTATGACCAGGCCCAGGGCCTGGCCGAGGAAACCCGCCATACCAACCGCAAGCTGGAACTGGAAGTCCAGGTGCGCAGCAAGATCGAGAAAAAACTCACCGGTTTCCAGAACTACCTGAACAGCATCATCGACTCGATGCCCTCGGCGCTGATCGCCCTCGACGAACAGCTCTACGTCACCCAGTGGAACCACGAGGCCACGGTGCTCTCCGGGACACCGCTGGACGAAGCGCTGAACCAGCCGATCTTCCTCGCATTCGAGCCGCTCAAGCCGTTCTTGCCGCAGCTCAAGGAGAGCGTGGAGAAGCACCGGGTCGCCAAGGTCGAGCGCGTCACCTGGCCCAAGGGCGAGGACCTGCGCCACTACGCGCTGACCTTCTACCCGTTGATGGGCGGTGGCGGACGCGGGGTGGTGATCCGTATCGACGACATCACCCAGCGTCTGTCACTGGAAGAAATGATGGTGCAGTCCGAGAAGATGCTCTCGGTCGGCGGCCTGGCCGCCGGCATGGCCCACGAAATCAACAACCCGCTGGGCGCGATCCTGCACAACGTGCAGAACATCCGCCGCCGCCTGTCGCCGGACCTGCCGCGCAACCAGGAGCAGGCCAGCGAGCTGGGCATCGACCTGCCGGCCGTCAATCGCTACCTGGACAGCCGCGAGGTGCCACAGTTGCTCGACGGCATCCAGCAAGCCGGCGCACGGGCCGCCAAGATCGTCACCCACATGCTCAGCTTCAGCCGCCGCAGCAACCGTCAGCTCGCCCCTTGCGACCTGCCGGCGTTGATCGACCAGGCGGTGGAGATCGCCGGCAACGACTTCGACCTGGCCATCGGCTTCGACTTCAAGGGCCAGGCCATCGTCCGCCAGTTCGATCCACAGCTGGGGCCGGTGCCCTGCACCGCCAACGAACTGGAGCAGGTGCTGCTGAACCTGTTGAAGAACGCCGCCCAGGCCATCCACCAGCGCCCGCAACCCAGCGAGCCCGGGCGTATTACCTTGCGCACCCGGCTCAACCCGCCCTGGGCGGAAATCCAGGTCGAGGACAACGGCGTCGGCATGCCCGAGACGGTGCGCAAGCGCACCTTCGAACCCTTTTTCACCACCAAGGAGATCGGCCAGGGCACCGGCCTGGGCCTGTCGGTGTCGTACTTCATCATCACCAACAACCACAAGGGGCAGATGGAAGTACAGTCCACCCCGGGCCAGGGCACCTGCTTCACCCTGCGCCTGCCCCTGAACCAGGCCCAACCGGCCCCCCTGAACACGGAGACATGACATGGGCTATCGCCTGTCGAAAATCTATACGCGCACCGGCGACAAAGGTGAAACCGGCCTGGGCGACGGGCGCCGAGTGCCCAAGGACCATCCGCGCGTCGAGGCAATCGGCGAGGTGGACAGCCTCAACAGCCAGCTTGGGCTGCTGCTGGCCGGCTTGGCCGAGCAGGGGCTGGATGAGGTCAGCGAGATCCTGACGCCCTGCCAGCACCGTTTGTTCGACCTGGGCGGCGAGCTGGCGATGCCCAGTTACCAAGCGTTGAACCAGGCCGAAGTGGAGCGCCTGGAGGCCGCCATCGATATGTGGAACGAAGAGCTGGGGCCGCTGAAAAACTTCATTCTGCCTAGCGGTTCGGCGCTGATCGCTCAGGCGCATGTGTGCCGGAGCCTGGCGCGCAGTGCGGAGCGCCGGTGTCAGCAGTTGAATGCTGTAGAACCGCTGGAAGGCGTGGGTTTGGCGTACATCAACCGCCTTTCGGATCTGCTGTTTGTCGCGGCGCGGATCATCGGGCGGCGGCAGGGTGTTGCCGAGGTGTTATGGCAGGCGGCGGATAAGCCAGCAGGCTGACACCACAAGGGGCCGCGAAGCGGCCCCTCTACCAGGCCACTCAGGCCTCAGGCCAGAACGCCCGAATCCCGGCAACACCTTGCGCGCCGACTTCCCACGCCCGCTCACGCTCGCCCGGCCCTACCCCACCGAGCAAGAACACCGGATGGCTGAACCCTGCAGTCAACCGCTGCGCCTCATCCCAGCCCAGCGGCGCTGCCTCAGGGTGCGTCTGGGTCGCCTGCACCGGCGACAGGGTGACGAAATCCACCCCCATCTGCTCGGCCAATGCCAGCTCCTCGGCACTGTGGCAGGACGCCGCCAGCCAGCGCTCCTTCGGGAATGGCCGGCCCTTGGCCGCGTACTTGCGCAACTGCGCGGCAGTCAGGTGCCAGCCGGCCGACGGGAAGTCGCCCAGCCATTCCAGCGGCCCCTTGAGCATGAGTTGCGCCTTGCCTGCGCACAGGCCAACCGCGTCGACCGCCACATCGCGGTACTTCGGGTCGTACATGTCCGGTGCGCGTAGCTGGATCAGCCTGATACCGCTGGCCACGGCCTTCTGGATACCTTTGAGCAACTCGGGCACTTCCAGACCGTCCGGGGTGATCAGGTATTGATCGGGCAAACGCGCGGCGGCGACAATCGGCTTGTTGGCCTCGGGGAACGCATACTGCCCCAGGTCACGCGGAGCCACCCACGCCAAAGGCTGACCTTCGGCACCATGTGGCTCACCAGCAAAACCATCCACCTCGTGCACATCCAGCAATACCTGCTTGTCCGGGTAATCGTGACTGACCTTGATCAGCGGGCGCGACCCCGTGACCTCGATACCCAGTTCCTCACGCAGCTCACGGGCCAGCGCCGCTTCGACGCCCTCCCCCGCTTCCACCTTGCCGCCGGGAAACTCCCACAAGCCGCCTTGATGCTGAGTATCCGCACGACGTGCGATCAGGATGCGACCATCGGCACCGCGGATGACCGCGGCTACTACATGAATCCGTTTCACCCTTCACGCTCCGCCAGGCCAGCCCGCTGCCAGGCCTGGAAGGCCGGCCACTGGTAGATGGTTTCGATATAGGCAGCGGCCTCGGCCGGCACCTCGACGCGGTAGGTGCGCAGGCGCACGGCCACCGGGGCGAAGAAGGCATCGGCCAGGGTCGGCCGGCCAAACAGGAACGGGCCACTATCCTTGGCCACCAGGCGGCACTCGGACCACAGGGCGACCATGCGGTCGATGTCGACCTGCACATCCAGCGGCACGCTTTCCAGCGCCTGGTCGCGGGACAGGTCGAACGGCATGGCGCCGCGCAGGGCGAAGAAGCCGCTGTGCATCTGGGCACAGGCCGAACGCGCCTGGGCACGGGCCGCGATGTCGTCCGGCCACAGGCATGCTTGCGGATGCTGCTCGTTGAGGTACTCGGCGATGGCCAGGGAATCAGCGATGACGCCATGCTCGGTCTTGAGCAGCGGCACCTTGCCTGTGGCCGAGAACGCCAGCAGGCGCTGGCGGGTATCGGGCTGGTTGAGTTTGATCAGGGTTTCTTCGTAGGGCACGCCGGCCAAGTCAAGGGCCAGGGCGCCGCGTAGCGACCAGGAGGAATACAGCTTGTCGCCGATGATCAGGTGATAGCTCATGGTTCGGCTCCATGTTGCGGGCAGTGTGCGGTAATCGCGGGCAAGCCCGCTCCCACCAAGCTGTGCGTGGGAGCGGGCTTGCCCCGCGATGGGTCAGGTGCGGTATTCGGCGTTGATCTTCACGTACTCGTGGGACAGGTCGGTGGTCCAGATGGTTTCGCTGCACTGGCCACGGCCGAGCTCAATGCGGATGGTGATCTCTTCCTGGGCCATCACCGCCGAGCCCTGTGCCTCGGTGTAGCTCGGGCTGCGCCCGCCTTTGCTGGCGATGCACACACTGTCCAGATACACGTCGATCAGGCTGACATCCAGCTCGGGCACGCCGGCGCGACCGACAGCTGCGAGAATGCGGCCCCAGTTGGGGTCGGAGGCGAACAGCGCGGTCTTGATCAGCGGCGAGTGGGCCACGGCATAGCCAACGTCCAGGCATTCCTGGTGGTTGCCCCCACCGTTGACCTGCACGGTGACGAACTTGGTGGCGCCTTCGCCGTCACGGACGATGGCCTGTGCCACCTCCATGCACACTTCGAACACCGCTTGCTTCAGTGCTTCGAACAGCGCGCCGCTGGCCTCGGTCACTTCCGGCACATCGGCCTTGCCGGTGGCGATCAGCATGCAGCAGTCGTTGGTCGAGGTGTCGCCGTCGATGGTGATGCGGTTGAACGACTTGTTGGCGCCGTCGAGCATCAGGTCCTTCAACACGGCCGGGGCGACCTTGGCGTCGGTGGCGATGTAGCCGAGCATGGTAGCCATGTTCGGGCGGATCATCCCCGCGCCCTTGCTGATACCGGTGACGGTGATGGTCTTGCCGTCGAACTGGAACTGACGGCTGGCGCCCTTGGGCAGGGTGTCGGTGGTCATGATGCCGGTGGCGGCTTCGGCCCAGTTGTTTTCCGACAGGTTGTCCAGGGCGGCCTGCAGCGCGCCTTCGATCTTCTCGACCGGCAGCGGCTCGCCGATCACGCCGGTGGAGAACGGCAGGACCGACTCGGCCGGCACGCCGGCCAGTTCGGCCAGCCTGGCGCAGGTGCGCTCGGCGGCGGCCAGGCCCGGTGCGCCGGTGCCTGCGTTGGCGTTGCCGGTGTTGGTCAGCAGGTAACGCACGGTGCCCTGCACGCGCTGCTTGGAGAGGATCACCGGTGCCGCGCAGAAGGCGTTGAGGGTGAACACGCCGGCGACGCTGGAGCCTTCGGCGCAGCGCATCACCACCACATCCTTGCGCCCCGGGCGCTTGATGCCCGCCGAGGCGATACCGAGTTCGAAACCGGGAACCGGGTGCAGGGTGGGCAGGGGACCAAGACCAACAGCCATTAGAGCGCTCCTAGATAAATCGGTTGAGAACAAAAAGCGGGGCCGCAAAGCGGCCCCGGATGTGTCACGTTACTGCAGGTGGTTCAGATCATTCAATCTGACCATGGCAATGCTTGAATTTCTTGCCCGAGCCACACCAGCAAGGCTCGTTGCGACCGAGCTTCATGTCGTTGCGCACAGGAGCCGATGCGACGGCGACTTCAGCGCCCTCCTCGGCCAGTTGCTCGCCTTCCAGGCCTGGTGCGGCGGCGTGCTGGAATTGCATGCGGCTGGCCAGTTCCTCGGCCTCGCGGCGCAGACGGGCTTCTTCCTCGACCGGGTCTTCGCGACGGACCTGAACGTGCGACAGCACGCGGATGGTGTCGCGCTTGATCGACTCGAGCAGTTCCTGGAACAGGGTGAACGATTCGCGCTTGTACTCCTGCTTGGGGTTCTTCTGCGCATAGCCGCGCAGGTGGATACCGTGGCGCAGGTGGTCCATGGTCGACAGGTGGTCTTTCCACAGGTCGTCCAGCACGCGCAGCAGGATCTGCTTCTCGAAGGTACGCAGGGCGTCGATGCCGGCCTGGTCTTCCTTCTCGTTGTAGGCGTCGGTGATTTCCTTGAGCAGCTTCTCGCGCAGGGTCTCCTCGTAGAGGTGATCGTCTTCGTCGAGCCACTGCTGGATCGGCAGCTTCATGGCGAAGTCGCTGGACAGCGAGGCCTCCAGGCCGGCCACGTCCCACTGCTCGGGCAGCGACTGCGGCGGGATGTGCTGGCTGATGGTGGCATCGAGCACTTCCAGACGGAACTCGGCGATGGTGTCACCGATGTTCTCGGCCGCCAGCAGGCTGTTGCGCATGTGGTAGATCACCTTGCGCTGTTCGTTGGCCACGTCGTCGTATTCGAGCAGCTGCTTGCGGATATCGAAGTTGCGACCCTCGACCTTGCGCTGCGCTTTCTCGATGGCGTTGGTCACCATGCGGTGCTCGATGGCCTCACCGGACTGCATGCCCAGCGCCTTCATGAAGTTCTTCACCCGGTCGGAGGCGAAGATGCGCATCAGGCTGTCTTCCAGCGACAGGTAGAAGCGGCTCGAGCCGGCATCGCCCTGACGGCCGGCACGGCCACGCAGCTGGTTGTCGATACGGCGCGATTCGTGGCGCTCGGAGGCAATCACGTGCAGGCCGCCGGCCTCCAGCACCTGCTGGTGGCGCTTCTGCCAGTCGGCCTTGATCTGGGCGATCTGCTCGGCGGTCGGGTTGTCCAGGGCGGCGACTTCGGCCTCCCAGTTACCGCCCAGCAGGATGTCGGTACCACGACCGGCCATGTTGGTGGCGATGGTCAGGGCACCCGGCGCACCGGCTTGCGCGATGATCTCGGCTTCTTTCTCGTGGTACTTGGCGTTCAGGACCTTGTGGTCGATACCTTCCTTCTTGAGCAGGTTGGACATGTGCTCGGAGGTTTCGATGGTCGCGGTGCCGACCAGGACAGGACGGCCCTGGGCCATGCTTTCCTTGATGTCGGCAATGATTGCCGCGTACTTCTCGTCGGCGGTCAGGTACACCAGGTCGTTGAAGTCCTTGCGCGCCAACGGCTTGTTCGGCGGGATGACCATCACGTTGAGCGCATAGATCTGCGCGAACTCGAACGCCTCGGTGTCGGCGGTACCGGTCATGCCGGACAGCTTGGTGTACAGGCGGAAGTAGTTCTGGAAGGTGGTCGAGGCCAGGGTCTGGCTTTCGGCCTGGATGTTCAGGTTTTCCTTGGCCTCGATGGCCTGGTGCAGGCCCTCGGACAGGCGGCGGCCCGGCATGGTGCGGCCGGTGTGCTCGTCGATCAGGAGGATCTGGCCGTCCTGGACGATGTACTCGACGTTGCGATGGAACAGCTTGTGCGCCCGCAGGCCGGCGTAGACGTGGGTCAGCAGGCCCAGGTTGTGCGCGGAGTACAGGCTCTCGCCCTCGGCCAGCAGGCCGGATTGGGTGAGCATGTCCTCGATGAACTGGTGGCCGGCCTCGTTCAGTTCGACCTGGCGGCTCTTCTCGTCGATGCTGTAGTGACCCTCTTGGGTCACCTGGCCTTCGACTTCCTCGATGTGCTGGGTCAGGCGCGGGATCAGGCGGTTGATCTCGATGTACAGTTTGGAGCTGTCCTCGGCCTGGCCGGAGATGATCAGCGGGGTACGCGCTTCGTCGATGAGGATCGAGTCGACTTCGTCGATCACCGCGAAGTTCAGTTCACGCTGGAACTTCTCGTCCTGGCTGAACGCCATGTTGTCGCGCAGGTAGTCGAAACCGAATTCGTTGTTGGTGCCGTAGGTGATGTCCGCGGCGTAGGCGGCGCGTTTCTCTTCCGGCGGCTGGAAGGCCGAGACGATGCCCACGGTCAGGCCGAGGAACTCGTACAGCGGGCGCATCCAGTTGGCGTCGCGGCGGGCCAGGTAATCGTTCACCGTGACCACGTGCACGCCCTTGCCGGACAGCGCGTTGAGGTAGACGGCCAGGGTACCGACCAAGGTCTTGCCTTCACCGGTACGCATTTCTGCGATCATGCCTTCGTGCAAGGTCATGCCGCCGATCAGCTGGACATCAAAGTGACGCATGCCCATCACGCGCTTGCCGGCCTCGCGGGCCACGGCGAAGGCTTCGGGCAGCAGTTGATCAAGCGTTTCGCCTTTGGCCAGGCGCTCCTTGAACTCTGCGGTCTTGCTCCGCAGTTGCTCGTCGGAGAGGGCCACCATCTTCTCTTCGAAGGCATTGACGGCGCTCACCGTCTTGAGCATGCGTTTGATTTCACGCTCGTTCTTGCTTCCAAAAAGTTTTTTTAACAAAGGCGCAAACATATCGGCAGGATCTTCCACACGTAGGGATGGAGGGCGGCCCCATGAGTCGCCCGTGCAGCCCAGAGGCCGCATGCGAACGAGCATTCTACCCGGAAACGATGGTGAGGAAAGTGGTGGATTTCCACGATGCTGGCACAGCGCTTTTAGGGGGCTTGACTAACATAGGGGCTTTTTGCGCAAGTTCAAGGTGCGCGCAGATGAAACGTATCGCGAATGACTTGCATCAAGATCCCAGCCAGCATGGCCGTTTCGCACGTCGCGTGGGAGCGGGCTTGCCCCGCGATCAGGCGGCGCCTGTTAAACTGCCGCTCTAGCAACCCGCCGCGAACTTCCATGGCCTACAAACCCTCTTCCGCCCACCCGCCCTCGGCCCTGCTGCGCAAGGCACGCCCGCTGCGCCTGCTGCTGAACCAGGCCGAGCGCCTGGAGCACCTGCAGCGCCTGCTGGAAAGCCAGCTGCAGCCAGCCGCCCGCGAGCATTGCCACGTGGCTTCCTGGAAGGAAGGGACGTTGTTGCTGGTGGTTACCGACGGCCATTGGGCGACCCGCCTGCGCTACCAGCAGAAACGCCTGCAACGTCAGCTCATGGCCATGGAAGCCTTCGCCAACCTGACGCGCATATTGTTCAAGGTGCAACCGCCGCTGGTGGCAGCCAAACGCGAGGGGCAAGGGCCGGAGCTTTCGGAAACTGCCGCTCAGAGTATCCGAGGGTCGGCGGAAGGAATCAGTGACCCGAAGCTCAAGGCGGCGCTGGAGCGATTGGCGGCACATGCTCAAGGGAAGGATAACGGCTGAGAGCGCTCGACTTGAACCTTGCTTAGGTACTCGATATCCGCCACAACGCAGCTCTCGAACTGTTTGCCATCAGCCCAAATCCAATTCCCAGCCATAAAAAAGGCCACCCGAAGGTGGCCTTAATCACTAGAGAGAGTGTTCGAACTTACACAGCCGCAACAGGGCGCATGTACGAGATCGGTGCCGTGCTGGCATCTTCGAAGGTGACCACTTCCCAGGCGTCGGTTTCCGCAATCAGCTTGCGCAACAGCTGGTTGTTCAGCGCGTGTCCGGACTTGTAGCCCTTGAACTCGCCGATCAGGCTGTTGCCCAGCAGGTACAGATCGCCGATGGCGTCGAGGATCTTGTGCTTGACGAATTCGTCATCGGAACGAAGGCCGTCTTCGTTGAGAACACCGGTTTCGTCGACGACGATGGCGTTCTCGACACTGCCACCCAGCGCAAGGTTGTGTTTGCGCAGGTACTCGATGTCACGCATGAAACCGAAGGTACGGGCACGGCTGACTTCCTTCACGAACGAGGTGCTCGAGAAGTCGACGACCGCGCTCTGGGTCTGGCCCTTGAGGACCGGGTGATCGAAGTCGATCTCGAAGCTCACCTTGAACCCGTCGAAGGGCAGGAAAGTGGCGCGCTTGTCGCCCTCTTCCACTGTCACTTCACGCAGGATGCGGATGAACTTCTTCGGTGCGTCCTGTTCTTCCAGGCCGGCCGATTGGATCAGGAATACGAAGGGTCCGGCGCTGCCATCCATGATCGGCACTTCCGAGGCGGAGAGCTCGACGTAGGCGTTATCGATGCCCAGGCCCGCCATGGCGGAGAGCAGGTGCTCGACCGTATCGACTTTGACGTCACCGTTGACCAGCGTGGTGGACATGGTGGTCTCGCCGACGTTGGCCGCGCGCGCCGGGATTTCGACCACAGGGTCGAGGTCGGCGCGACGGAAGACGATGCCGCTGTCGACAGGCGCAGGCTTGAGGGTCAGGTAGACCTTCTCCCCGGAGTGCAGGCCGACGCCTGTGGCACGGATGGTATTCTTCAGGGTGCGTTGTCTAATCATGGCATTGGCCGCTTCAGCGCAAATTGCGAACAGGTATCAACAAAGGCTGGGGATGATAACAGACCCGGCCTTTGCTGAACACCAATCACCCTTATACCCCTGATAAATTCCATTAATCGGCCTGACGACGCAGGAACGCCGGGATATCCAGGTAGTCCAGATCATCCTGAGGGTTGAGTTTAGCGGCTGCCGCAGCACCTGCATGGGCCTGGTTGCGCATCACGGTCGGACGCTCCAGGTCACGGTAGTTGACGGCCGACTGCTCCTGGCGAACCGGGGCCGGGTTGGAGGCCTCGTACGCCTGCTGGGCGGTCTGCAGGGTGTTGTCGACCACCTTGACCGGTTTCTCGATGCGCGCGCCCAGGCCGGTGGCCACGACGGTCACGTGCAGCTCGTCGCGCATGTCCGGGTCGATCACGGTGCCGACCTTGACCATCGCGTGGTCGGAGGCGAAGGCCTCGATGATGCTACCCACGTCGGAGTACTCGCCCAGCGACAGGTCAGGCCCTGCGGTGATGTTCACCAGGATGCCGCGGGCGCCCTGCAGGTTGACGTCTTCGAGCAACGGGTTGCGGATCGCCGCCTCGGTGGCTTCGCGAGCACGGTTCGGGCCGCTGGCGCAGCCGGTACCCATCATCGCCATGCCCATCTCACCCATCACGGTGCGTACGTCGGCGAAGTCGACGTTGATCATGCCCGGACGCTTGATGATGTCCGAGATGCCGCGCACGGCGCCGGCCAGCACGTCGTCGGCCTTGGCGAAGGCGGACAGGAGGCTTGCATCCTTGCCCAGGATGGTCAGCAGCTTCTCGTTGGGGATGGTGATCAACGAGTCGACGCTTTCAGCCAGCATGCGGATGCCTTCATCGGCGATCTGCATGCGCTTGCGGCCTTCGAACGGGAACGGACGAGTCACCACCGCGACGGTGAGGATGCCCATTTCCTTGGCCACTTCGGCGATGATCGGCGCCGCGCCGGTACCGGTACCGCCACCCATGCCGGTGGTGATGAACACCATGTTGGTGCCCTGCAGCACTTCGGCGATGCGCTCACGGTCTTCCAGCGCGGCCTGACGGCCGACTTCCGGATTGGCGCCAGCACCCAGGCCCTTGGTTACACCAGTGCCCAGTTGCAGGATGGTGCGCGCGCCGATGTTTTTCAGCGCCTGAGCATCGGTGTTGGCACAGATGAATTCCACGCCTTCGATGCTGCTCTTGACCATGTGGTTGACGGCGTTGCCGCCGCCACCGCCGACGCCGATCACCTTGATGACCGGACTTTGCGGGACGTTGTCTACGAGCTCGAACATTTTCCCTCTCCTTACAGTTCTCTAGTTGTCGCGCCTACCACTACTGCTTTGAAACTCAGAAGTTGCTCTGGACCCAACGCTTGAGTCGCTCAAGCACTGGCCCCTTGGGTTCATCGCCATAGCTGTTGTTGCTGCTGTTGCTGTTGCTGATACCGGTCAGGGACAGGTCCTCGGACTGCTTCTGCAGCCCGTAGGTGAGCAGGCCCACGCCGGTGGAATAGATCGGGTTGCGGACCACGTCGCTCAGCCCGCGGACGCTGTGCGGCACGCCCAGGCGTACCGGCATGTGGAAGATTTCCTCGGCCAGTTCCACGGCGCCTTCCATCTTCGCGGTGCCGCCGGTGAGGACGATGCCGGCCGGCACCAGGTCCTCGTAGCCGCTGCGGCGCAGCTCGGCCTGGATCAGGGTGAACAGCTCGTCGTAACGCGGCTCCACCACTTCGGCCAGAGCCTGGCGCGACAGCTCGCGCGGCGGGCGATCACCCACGCTCGGCACCTTGATGGTCTCGCCGGCGCCGGCCAGCTTGGCCAGGGCGCAGGCGTAGCGGATCTTGATTTCCTCGGCGTACTGCGTAGGCGTACGCAGGGCCATGGCGATGTCGTTGGTGACCTGGTCGCCAGCGATCGGGATTACCGCGGTGTGGCGGATCGCACCTTCGGTGAAGATGGCGATGTCGGTGGTGCCGCCACCGATGTCCACCAGGCACACGCCCAGTTCCTTCTCGTCGTCGGTCAGCACCGAGTAGGCCGAGGCCAGCTGTTCAAGGATGATGTCGTCGATTTCCAGACCACAGCGACGCACGCATTTTTCGATGTTCTGCGCCGCGTTCACCGCGCAGGTAACCACGTGGACCTTGGCTTCCAGGCGCACGCCCGACATGCCCAGGGGCTCGCGCACGCCTTCCTGGTTGTCGATCACGTAGTCCTGCGGCAGGGTGTGCAGCACCCGCTGGTCGGCCGGAATGGCCACGGCCTGGGCGGCATCGAGCACGCGCTCAAGGTCGGCGGTGCTGACTTCGCGATCGCGGATGGCGACGATGCCGTGGGAGTTCAGGCTGCGGATGTGGTTGCCGGCCACGCCGACGAACGCCGAGTGGATGCGGCAGCCGGCCATCAGCTGGGCCTCTTCCACGGCGCGCTGGATCGACTGCACCGTCGACTCGATGTTCACCACCACGCCCTTCTTCAGGCCGCGAGACGGATGGGTGCCGATCCCGACGATCTCCAGGGTACCGTCCTCGCCGACTTCACCCACCAGCGCCACCACCTTGGAGGTGCCGATGTCCAGCCCGACGATCATTTTGCCGCTATGCGCGTTTGCCATGGTCCTGCCTCTCTCTAATTCTTCGCAACGGCGGGTTGGGCCGTCGTCGGTGCATTCGGTTCCCGCCAACCAACGGCAAGTCCGTTGGAATAACGCAGATCGATGCGGGCGATATTGGTGATCTGGTCTTTAAGCGATTTGTCGTAAATGGCAATGAAACGGCGCATCTTCTCCACCAGGTGGTCGCGCCCCAGCAGCAGCTCGATACCTGGGCCGGCGCTACCCGCGCCAGTGGTCAGGAACCAGCTGCCTCGCTCGCGCAGCTCCAGGCGAGCGATGGAAAAGCCCATGGGGCGCAGCATCTGGCTCAATACCTGATACTGCTGCATGACTTGTTGCTGAGCGCGCTGCGGCCCGAACAGCTGCGGCAGGTGCTCGTAGTTGGCCAGTTCGCGCGGGGTGAAGGCCTGGCCCTGGTTGTTGAGCAAGGCCTCGTCGCCCCAACGCGCCACCGGCAACTGTTCTTCCAGGCGGATCACCACCTCGTCCGGCCACACCCGGCGCACCTCGGCGTGGGCGATCCAGGGCATCTGCTCGAGCTCGACGCGCATCGCCGCGAGGTCGACGGTGAAGAAGCTCGCCGCCACGTAGGGCGCGATACGCTGCTGCACCGCCTGCTGGCTGATGTAGCTGAGATCACCCTGCACGGCGATCTTGGTGATCGGCCGGTCGGCGTAGGGCATCAGGCGAATGGCCCCCTCATAGGCGCCAAAGCCGGCGGCCACCAGCAATACCGGCCACAGCAGGCGCTTGAGGCCGCCGAAGCTTGGCCGCGGCAGGCGCGCCGATACGGGCTCGTCGGCCACCAGTCGGCTGGCACCACGCGGCACCGGCTTGCTACGGCCGGTAACGGGTGGCTGCTGACGTATCATCGCGCCTTGCATGGCTATTAACCTCTCGTCGCTACGCTGTCGGCCAGGATCGCCAGCACCAGCTGCTGGAAGTCCAGGCCGGCGGCACGGGCCGCCATGGGCACCAGGCTATGGTCGGTCATGCCCGGTGCGGTGTTGACCTCGAGCAGCCAGAAACGGCCCTGCTCGTCCTGCATCACGTCCAGACGGCCCCAGCCCTCGATACCAACGGCATCGCAGGCGCGCGCGGTAAGGTCGATCAGTTCCTGCTCCTTGACGCTGTCCAGGCCGCACGGGATGCGGTACTGGGTGTCATTGGCGATGTACTTGGCGTCGTAGTCGTAGAACACGTGCGGCGTGCCCAGCGCGATCGGCGGCAGCACCTGGCCACGCAGCACGGCGATGGTGAATTCCGGGCCGTGGATCCATTGCTCGACCAGGACTTGCGAATCGTAGTTGGCGGCGTCTTTCCAGGCGGCGACCAGCTCTTGCTCGCTGTTCACCTTGGCCATGCCGATGCTCGAACCTTCATGGGCGGGTTTGACGATCAACGGGAAGCCCAGTTCCGCACTGGCGGCCACGCAATCCTGCTCGCTGGCCAGCACGGCGTGACGCGGCGTGGGGATACCCAGGCTCTGCCACACCTGCTTGGTGCGCAGCTTGTCCATGGCCAGCGCCGAGGCAAGAATGCCGCTGCCGGTGTAGGGAATCCCCAGGCACTCGAGCAGGCCCTGCATGCTGCCGTCCTCACCACCACGGCCGTGGAGGATGATGAAGGCGCGGTCGATCTTCTCGCTCTGCAGGCGGTTCAGAAGGTCGTCGCCGACGTCGATGGCGACTACGTCGACACCAGCGCTGGTCAGCGCCTCGATCACTGCCTTGCCCGACTTCAGGGAAACCTCACGCTCGGCACTCTTGCCACCGTACAGCACGGCGACGCGGCCAAAGGCCTTGACGTCCAGGGTCGAGTGCAACTTGTCGTAGGCGCTGGTCATTTCGACTTCTCCTGCTTGGCGCCTGCGAACAGCGGGCTATTCATCAATTGCGGGGCCAGGCCGCCGACATCGCCGGCACCCTGGCAGATGAGGATGTCACCGGCGCGCAGCAGCGGCTGGACCAACGGCGCGAGCTCGGCGCCGCGTTCGATGTAGATCGGATCGAGCTTGCCGCGCTGGCGGATGCTGTGGCACAGCTGGCGGCTGTCGGCGCCGGGGATCGGCTCTTCGCCGGCCGGGTAGACCTCCATCAGCAGCAGCACGTTGGCATCGCCCAGCACCTGCACGAAATCGTCGTACAGGTCGCGGGTGCGGCTATAGCGGTGCGGCTGGTAGACGATCACCAGGCGGCGGCTCGGCCAGCCGCCACGCACGGCCTTGATCACCGCGGCGACCTCGGTCGGATGGTGGCCATAGTCGTCGACCAGCATCACGCTGCCACCGTCGACCGGCAGCTCGCCGTAGACCTGGAAACGCCGGCCAACGCCCTGGAAGCCCGACAGCCCCTGGACGATGGCCTCGTCGCTGATGCCTTCGTCGGTGGCGATGGCGATGGTCGCCAAAGCGTTCAGCACGTTGTGGTTGCCTGGCATGTTCACCGACACTTCCAGCGGCTCGCAGTCACGGCGCAGCACGGTGAAGTGGGTCTGCATGCCCTGCTGACGCACGTTGATGGCGCGGATGTCGGCCTCTTCGCTGAAGCCGTAGGTGACCGTCGGACGCTTGACCTGCGGCAGGATCTCGCGCACCACCGGGTCGTCCAGGCACATCACCGCCAGCCCATAGAACGGCAGGTTGTGCAGGAACTCGACGAAGGTCTTCTTCAGCTTGTTGAAGTCGCCTTCGTAGGTGGCCATGTGGTCGGCGTCGATGTTGGTGACCACGGCGACCATGGGCTGCAGGTGCAGGAAGCTGGCATCGCTCTCGTCGGCTTCGGCGATCAGGTAGCGGCTGGTGCCCAACTGCGCGTTGGTCCCGGCCGCGGTCAGGCGACCACCGATGACGAAGGTCGGGTCCAGGCCACCGGCGGCGAACACCGAGGCCAGCAGGCTGGTGGTGGTGGTCTTGCCGTGGGTGCCGGCTACCGCCACGCCATGGCGATAGCGCATCAGCTCGGCGAGCATCTCGGCACGCGGCACCACAGGGATGCGGCGCTCCAGTGCGGTGGCGACTTCCGGGTTGGCCGGATTGATCGCGCTGGACACCACCAGCACATCGGCGTTGGCGGCGTTCTCGGCGCGGTGGCCGACGAAGATCTCGGCGCCGAACGACTCAAGGCGCTCAGTGACCGGCGACACCTTGAGGTCGGAGCCGGACACTTCATAGCCGAGGTTCAGCAGCACTTCAGCGATGCCGCACATACCCACGCCGCCGATACCGACGAAGTGGATACGACGGATGCGGCCCATCTTCGGATGCGGCATGGCTTTCTGGCTCTCAACCATGGGCCACCTCCAGGCAGATATCCACCACGGTGCTGGTTGCGGCAGGTTTGGCCAGGCGGCGGGCGGTGCCGGCCATGGCGTTGAGTTTCTCGGGTTGCATCAGCACCTCGTTCAGGCGTTCAGCGAGCTGCGCTGCGCCAGTAGTCGCTTGTGGCATCAGGAAGGCGGCGCCTTCACGTGCCAGGTATTGGGCGTTGTGGGTCTGGTGGTCGTCGATGGCATGGGGCAAGGGCACCAGCATCGAGGGCAGGCCCGCCGCCGCGAGTTCGCTGACGGTCAGGGCGCCGGCCCGGCACACCACCATATCGGCCCAGCCATAGGCATGGGCCATGTCCTTGATGAACGGTTCGACCTGGGCCTCGACCCCCGCCTCGTGATAACGCTCGGCGGTGACGGGCGCGTGGTTCCTGCCCGCCTGGTGGAACACTTCGGGGCGCAGGTTCGCCGGCACCTCGGACAGGGCCTTAGGCAACAATTTGTTCAATGGTTCCGCACCCAGGCTGCCGCCCATGACCAACAGGCGCGCACGGCGCTCGGCCAGGGGCGCGCGCAGGGCGTCCATGAACAGCTCCGGACGCACCGGATTGCCGGTGGTGCGCAGCTTGTCGCTGGCGGCAAAGGTGTCCGGGAATGCTTCGCAGACACGCGCGGCCAGCGGCAGCAGCAAACGATTGGTGGTACCGGCGCGGGCATTCTGCTCGTGGATCACCAGTGGCACACCACACAACCGCGCGGCTACGCCACCGGGGCCGGTCACATAACCACCGAAACCGACCACGCAGACCGGTTTGAGCTCACGGACGATGCGCCGCGCCTGCAGCACGGCCTTGACCAGGGTGAACGGCGCCTTGAGCAGCGACAGCTTGCCCTTGCCGCGCAGGCCGGTGACCTGGATCAGGTGCAGCGGCAGGCCGGCCTGGGGCACCAGTTCGTTTTCGATGCCACGCGGGGTACCCAGCCAGTGCACGTTGTAGCCGCGGGCCTGGAACTCGCGGGCACAGGCCAGGGCCGGGAACACGTGCCCCCCGGTGCCACCGGCCATGATCAGGATGTTTTTGCCGTCAGCGGCCATGGCTGGGCTCCTCGGCAAAATCGCTCTCCTTGAACTCGTGTTCTTCGCTGCCCAGATGGGTGCGGCTCTCCCACTCGATGCGTAAAAGCAGGCCGACACAGGCGCAACAGATCACCAGGGAACTGCCCCCGTAGCTGAGGAACGGCAGGGTCAGGCCCTTGGTCGGCAGCAAGCCGACGTTCACGCCGATGTTGATCAGGAACTGGCCGATCCACAGGAACGACAGGCCGAAGGCCATGTAGGCGGCGAAGAACTGCTTGGCCTTCTCGGCCCACAGGCCGATGTACAGGGCACGCACGGTGATGAACACGAACAGCGCGATGGTCAGCAGAGAGCCGACCACCCCCAGCTCTTCGGCCAGCACCGAGAACACGAAGTCGGTGTGCGCCTCGGGCAGGTAGAACTGCTTCTGCACACTGTTGCCCAGGCCCACGCCCAACCATTCGCCGCGCCCGAAGGCGATCAACGCCTGGGTCAGCTGGTAGCCGGAGCCGAACTGATCGCTCCAGGGATCGGTGAAGGTGATCAGGCGCGCCATCCGGTAAGGCTGGGCCTGGACCAGCACCACCACCGATATGACCGCCAGCACCACCATCAGCGAGAAGCGGAACAGCCCCACTCCCCCGAGGAACAGCATGGCCGCCGCAGCGCCCATCATCACCACCGTGGCGCCGAAGTCCGGCTCCATCAGCAGCAGGCCGGCCATTGGCAGCAGCACGATGAACGGTTTGAAGAAGCCCATCCAGCTCTCGCGCACCTCGGTCTGGCGACGCACCAGGTAGCCGGCGAGATAAATGACCACGAAGACCTTGGCGATCTCCGATGGCTGGACGTTGAAGAAGCTGAAGCCGATCCAGCGCATCGAACCGTTCACCTCACGGCCGATACCGGGCACCAGCACCAGCACCAGCAGACCGAAGGCACCGATCAGCATCATGAAGCCCATGCGCTGCCAGGTGGCGATCGGCACCAGCATGGTCATCAACCCGGCGCCCAGCCCAAGGGTGACGTACACCAGGTGGCGGAACATGTGGTACAGCGGGTTGCCGGACTGCACCGCGGCCACTTCGGAGGAGGCCGAGGTGATCATCACCAGGCCCAGGCCGAGCAGCGCCAGGCAACCGGCCAGCAGCGGGAAGTCGAGGTCGATGCCACGGCCGCTGATCAGCGGCGACGGGTACGGCTTGAGGATGCCGAAGATCATGCCAGCCCCTCCGCTGCCTGGGCGAACAGGCGCCCGCGTTCTTCAAAGTTCTTGAACATGTCGAGGCTGGCGCAGGCCGGCGACAGCAGCACCGCGTCACCGGCGCGGGCCAGCTCGGCGCAACGCTGCACGGCCTCATCGAGGGTCTGCACGGGCACCAGTTGCACGGCATCCTTCAGGGTTTCGGCCAGGCGTGCGGCATCGCGGCCGATCAGCACCACGGCGCGGCAATGCTGCGCCACCGGGGTACGCAAGGCCGCAAAATCGGCACCCTTGCCATCGCCGCCGGCGATCAGCACCAGTTTGCCCTCGATATCGGCACCCAGGCCTTCGATGGCCGCCAGCGCGGCACCGACGTTGGTGGCCTTGGAATCGTCGTACCAGTTCACGCCGTTGCGCTCGCGCACCCACTGGCAACGATGGGCCAGGCCCTTGAATTCGCGCAGCGCTTCGAGCATCGGTTCGAACGGCAGGCCGACGGCGTGGCCGAGGGCCAGGGCAGCCAGGGCGTTGCTGTGATTGTGGGCGCCGCGGATCTTCAGCTCACGCACTGGCATGAGGGTCTGGAACTCGAACGCCAGGTATTTCTCGCCATCCACTTCACGCAGGCCGAAGGCCTTGAAGTCCGGTGCGTTGAGGCCAAAGGTCCAGCACGGCCGGCCTTCGACCGGCAACGGACGGCTCAGGGCATCCTGGCGGTTGACCACCACCTGGCGGGCGCCGCGGAAGATCCGGTGCTTGGCCAGGTGATAGGCCGGCAGGCCGCTGTAGCGGTCCATGTGGTCTTCGCTGATGTTCAGCACGGTGGCCACTTCGGCGTTGAGCTGGTCGGTGGTCTCCAGCTGGAAGCTCGACAGCTCCAGCACGTACAGCTCGACGTCATCAGCCAGCAAGTCCAGGGCCGGGGTGCCGAGGTTGCCGCCTACTGCCACACGTTTGCCTGCCTTGACGGCCATCTCGCCGACCAGGGTGGTCACGGTGCTCTTGGCGTTGGAGCCGCTGATGGCCACGATCGGCGCCTTGGCGTGATGGGCGAACAGCTCGATGTCCCCGGACAGCTTGACGCCACGCGCGGCGGCCTGTTGCAGCGCAGGCGTGGCCAGGGCCAGGCCTGGGCTGACATACAGCTCGCTGGCCCGGCACAGGAAGTCCACGTCCAGCTCGCCACAGCGCACTTCCACCTGCGGGTATTCACGGCGCAGGGTGTCCAGTTCCGGCGGTTGCTCGCGGGTGTCGGCGACCGCAAAGGCAATGCCCCGGTTCGCCAGGAAGCGAACCAGGGACATGCCGCTCTTGCCGAGGCCGACAACGATGCGGAATTGGTCGGAAGCGATCAGTGACACGCTCGTTTACCTCAGTTTCAGGGTGGCAAGGCCAATCAGCACGAGAATCACGGTGATGATCCAGAAGCGGACGATCACCCGTGGCTCGGGCCAACCCTTGAGTTCAAAGTGGTGGTGGATCGGCGCCATGCGGAACACGCGCTTGCCGGTGAGCTTGAACGAGGCCACCTGGATGACCACCGACAGGGTTTCCATCACGAACACGCCGCCCATGATGAACAGGACGACTTCCTGGCGCACGATCACCGCGATGGTGCCCAGCGCAGCGCCCAGGGCCAGCGCGCCGACGTCGCCCATGAATACCTGCGCCGGGTAGGTGTTGAACCACAGGAAGCCCAGGCCCGCGCCGATCAGCGCGCCGCAGAACACGATCAGCTCGCCCGCGCCCGGCACGTACGGGATCAGCAGGTATTCGGCGAACTTCACGTTGCCCGACAGGTAGCAGAAGATGCCCAGCGCGCCGCCGACCATCACCGTCGGCATGATCGCCAGGCCATCGAGGCCGTCGGTCAGGTTGACCGCGTTGCTCGAGCCGACAATGACGAAATAGGTCAGCACGATGAAGCCAGCGCCCAGCGGGATGGCCAGGTCCTTGAGCATCGGGATGATCAGCGTGGTTTCAACGCTGGTCGGCGCGGTCTTGTACAGGAAGATCGCCGCAGCCAGGCCGAACACCGACTGCCAGAAATACTTCCAGCGGCTCGGCAGGCCGCGGGAGTTCTTCTCGATGACCTTGCGGTAGTCGTCGACCCAGCCGATGGCGCCGAACGCCAGGGTGACGATCAGCACCACCCACACATAGCGGTTGGTCAGGTCGGCCCACAGCAGGGTGCTGATGGCGATGGCGGAGAGGATCAGCGCACCGCCCATGGTTGGGGTGCCGGACTTGGACAGGTGCGATTGCGGGCCGTCGTTACGCACGGCCTGACCGATCTGGCGGATCTGCAGGGTACGGATCATCCACGGGCCCAGCCACAGGGCCAGGGACAGCGCGGTCAGTACACCCAGGATCCCGCGCAGGGTCAGGTACTGGAAGACCGCGAAGCCCTTGTGGAACTGTTGCAGATACTCAGCCAACAGCAGCAGCATTAATGTTTCTCCCCGCTGGCGCCGCACAGTGCGGCCACGACGTTTTCCATCGCAGCGCTGCGCGAGCCCTTGATCAAGATAGTGGTGTCGCTGACGGCCTCGGCCTTGACGGCTTCGATCAGCTCAGCTTGAGTGGCGAAATGGCGGCCATTGGTACCGAATGCCTTAACGGCGTAGGCCATGTTGGTGCCCACCGCGTATAGCGCATCGACCTTGCTACGTGCGTAGTCACCCACCTGGCGGTGACCTTCCTCGGCCCATTGCCCCAGTTCGCCGATATCCCCGAGCACCAGGACGGTGCGGCCGGAAAAGCCGGCGAGTATATCAATGGCGGCACACATCGAGGTGGGATTTGCGTTGTAGCTGTCGTCGATCACCCGCGCGCCACTGGGCGCAATCTGCGCAACGGTACGGCCCTTGACCGGTTGCACGGCGCCAAGGCCGGCGGCGATGCCGCTCAGGCTCAGACCAACGGCATGGGCGGCGGCGGCGGCGGCCAAGGCATTGCTGACGTTGTGGGTGCCAAGCAGGTTCAGTTGCACCGGGACGCTGCCGTCCGGGCCATGCAGGGTGAACGAGGGGCAGCCACGGGCGTCGCGGCCAATATCGCTGGCGTGGAAGTCGGCCTGCGGATTGTCCAGCGCAAAGCTGATAACGCGATGATTGCCCGCGCGCTGGCGCCAGATGTCGAACGCCTTGTCGGCCAGGTTGAGGATGGCCGTGCCACCCTCGCCCAGGCCTTCGAGGATCTCGCCCTTGGCCTCGACGATCTTCTCCGGGCCGCCGAACTCGCCGACGTGGGCGGTACCGGCGTTGTTGATGATGACCACCTGCGGTCGGGTCAGGCCGACGGTGTAGCGGATCTCGCCGATGCGCGAGGCACCCAGTTCGATCACTGCGGCGCTGTGCTCCGGGGCGATCTCCAGCAGGGTCAGCGGTGCGCCGAGGTCGTTGTTGAGGTTGCCACGGGTGGCATGCACCGGTCCGCGGGTGCGCAGGATCGCGGCGAGCATTTCCTTGACCGTGGTCTTGCCGCTGGAGCCGGTGATGGCCACCACCGGCTTGTAGAAGGCAGCACGATTCAGCGCGCCGAGCTGGCCAAGCGCTACGCGGCAGTCGGCGACCACCAGTTGCGGCAGATCGACACCGGCGATTTCGCGCTCGACCAGCGCGGCGACGGCCCCCTTGGCCTTTACATCGGCCAGGTAGTCATGGCCATCGAAGCGCGGCCCGCTGAGGGCGACGAACAGTTGACCGGCAGCGACGCTGCGGCTGTCGATGCTGACGCCGGTGAAGCTGGCGTCGGCGCCTGCCAGGCGTGCACTCAAGGCAGCAGTCAGCTGGCTGAGCATCATGGGCTTAAGCATGTGGAGCCTCCCAGGCGGCTAGGGCCTTCTTGGCTTCGACCAGATCGGAGAAGTCATGGCGCTCGCCATTGATCTCCTGGTAATCCTCGTGGCCCTTGCCGGCCAGGACGATCACATCCTCGGCAGCAGCAGTGGCGACCAGATGGGCAATGGCCAGGCCACGGCCAGCGACGAACTCCACGCTGTCGGGCTGGTCAAAGCCGGGGCGAATGTCATCGAAGATGCGCTGCGGATCCTCGGTACGCGGGTTGTCATCAGTCACCAGCACACGATCGGCCAGGCGCTCGGCGACTGCCGCCATCAGCGGGCGCTTGCCGGCGTCACGATCACCACCACAGCCGAACAGGCACAGCAACTTGCCGTGGGCGTGCGGGCGCAATGCCTCGAGCACCTTTTCCAGGGCATCCGGGGTGTGGGCGTAGTCGACCACCACCAACGGCTTCTCACCGCCACCCAAGCGCTGCATGCGACCGACCGGGCCCTGCAACTGCGGGGTGACTTTCAGGATTTCGTCCAGCGAGTAATCCAGCGCCAGCAGGGTAGCCACCGCCGCCAGCATGTTGCTCAGGTTGAAGCGCCCCAGCAGCTGGCTGCGCAGGCTGCGTTCGCCCTGTGCGGTGACGAGGGTGGCTCGTACGCCATCATCGTCGAACGTGGCCTCGCGGCAAAACAGCGAAGCGTCCGGGTTTTCCAGGCTGTAGCTGAGCAACCGGGTCTCGATATGATCGGCACTCGGGCGGCGGGCGAAGTCGGCAGCCAGGCGGCGTCCGAACTCATCATCCAGGTTGACCACCTGGCAACGCAGGCTCGGCCAGGCGAACAGCTTGGCCTTGGCGGCCTCATAGGCCTCCATGCTGCCGTGATAGTCCAGGTGATCGCGCGACAGGTTGGTCATCACCGCGATATCGAACTCCAGCGCAGCGACCCGCCCTTGCTCGAGAGCGTGAGAGGACACTTCCATGGCCACCGCCCTGGCACCCGCTTTTTTCAGGTCGTTGAGGGTCGACTGCACGGCAATGGGGTCCGGCGTGGTCAGGCGACCGCTCTGCAACTCACCGTAAAAGCCGGTGCCGAGGGTACCGATCAGCCCGCAACGCTGGCCAAGGGCATCGAGCGCCTGGGCCACCAGCTGGGTGACGCTGGTCTTGCCGTTGGTACCGGTGACCCCCACCAGGCTCAATTGGCGGCTGGGTTCGCCATAGAAGCGCCCAGCGATCTGCGACAGCTGGCCAATCAGCCCCTTGACCGGAATCAGCGGCGCGTCGGTAATCGGCAACACGCAGGTACCCTGCTCTTCATAGGCGACGGCAGCGGCACCACGGGCCAGTGCGTCGGCAATATGCTCACGGCCGTCGACCTTGGCACCCGGCACGGCGAGGAACAGATCACCCTGGCGCACCTGGCGGCTGTCCAAGGTCAGCTCGCGGATCAGCGGATCGCGGCTGGCATGGGCGAACAGTTTGCTCAATGGCATCGTCATCAACCTCGCCCTCCCTTGGCGGGTACTGCGCTGGCTTGCTGCGTCGAAGGCGGCGGCAGGTTGTCCGGCGGTACATTCATCAGGCGCAGGGTGCCTGACATCACTTTGCTGAATACGGGCGCCGATACCAGGCCGCCGAAGTAGCCACCCTTGCTCGGCTCATCGATGACCACGACGATGGCGTAGCGCGGGTCGCTCATCGGGCCGAAGCCGGCGAACAGCGAACGGTAGGCGTTCTCGGTGTAGCCCTTGGAGCCGACGGTGGCTTTACGCGCGGTACCCGACTTGCCGCCCACGTGGTAGAACGGCACCTGGGCACGGAACACGCCACGCGGTGCTTCGATCACCTGCTGGAGCATGGCCTGCACGGTTTCGGCGGTTTCCTTCGGGATCGCCTGCACAGCCTCCGGGGCCTTGTCGACCTTGAGAATTGACAGCGGCACCATCTTGCCGTCGTTGGCCAATGCCGCATAGGCATGCACCAGCTGCAGCGCGGTCACCGATACGCCATAGCCATAGGAAAGCGTCGCGGTCTCGGCCTTGCGCCAGTCGCGGTGATTCGGCAGGTTGCCCACGCGCTCACCCGGGAAACCGAGCCCGGTGTATTGGCCCAGGCCCACCTGGGACATGACCCGGTAGATGGCCTCGCCACCAATATCGAAAGCGATCTTGCTCATGCCGACGTTGGAGGAGTTGATCAGGATGCCGGTCAGGTCGAGGATCGGCCCACCACCACGCGATACGTCCTTGATGGTGTAGCGGCCGATCTGCAGGGTGAAGGGATACACCTCGACCTTGTCGGTCGGCTTCCAGCGCCCGCTTTCAAGCGCGGCGCTCATCGAAATCGGCTTGACCGTGGAGCCTGGTTCGAACACATCGATGATCGCCCGGTTGCGCATCGCCGCCGGGAACATGCTGCGGCGGTTGTTCGGGTTGTAGGTCGGCTGGTTGACCATCGCCAGGACCTCGCCGGTCTTGACGTCCATGATCACCAGGCTGCCAGCCTTGGCTTCCTGTTCGGCGATGGCGTTGCGCAGCTCGCGGGTGGCCAGGTACTGCAGGCGCAGGTCTATCGACAACGCCAAGGTCTTGCCGGCCTTGGCGTTCTTGGTTACCTGGATGTCCTTGATCAGCCGGCCACGCCGGTCCTTGATCACCTGCCGCTTGCCGGGCACCCCGGCGAGCCATTCGTCGTAGGCGAGCTCGACGCCTTCACGGCCATGGTCATCCAGGTCGGTGAAGCCGACCATGTGCGCGGTGACGTCGCCAGCCGGATAGAAGCGGCGGAACTCTTCGAGGCCGTAGACGCCCGGAACCTTCAAGTCGAGCACGTGCTGGCCCTGCTCCGGGGTCAGGCCGCGGACCAGGTAGATGAATTCCTTGTTGGCCTGCTGGGTAAGACGCTCGCTCAACTGCTGTGGGTTCTGCCCAAGTGCGGCGGCCAGCTGCGGCCAGCGATCCTTGGCCGCCTGCATTTCCTTGGGGTTAGCCCACAAGGTGGTGACGGGCGTACTGACAGCCAGCGGCTCACCGTTGCGATCGGTGATCAGGCCACGGTGCGCGGGGATGGGAATATGGCGCAGGCTGCGGGCATCGCCCTGCCCCTTGAGGAAGTCGCGGTCGACGACCTGCAGGTCGATGATGCGCCAGCAGATAGCACCGACCATCAGCGCCAGCAAACCGATCACCACCCGGAAGCGCCAGGGGTAGAGTGCGCCTTCGAGCTTCATCATGGCGCCACCATCCGCACTTCGTCAGCAGCGGGCACGCGCATCCTGAGCTGCTCCGAGGCCAGGCTCTCGATGCGACTGGAGGCAGTCCAAGTGCTTTGCTCGAGGATCAACCGGCCCCACTCGGCCTGGGCCTTGTCGCGCTCGTTCAGTTCACCGTACAGGGTATTGAGCAACTGACGGTTCCAGTGAGCGCTGTAGGAAACGGCGATCGCCGAAATCAGGACGGCGACGAACAGCAGAAGCATCAAAAAGCTTCCGCCTGGCAGCGGCTTGGCAAACAGCCTGCTCACCGCAACTTCTCCGCTACCCGCATCACGGCGCTGCGCGACCGCGGGTTGGCCTTGAGTTCGGCTTCGGAGGCGAACTGCGCCTTGCCGATCAATTTGATCTTCGGCTCGAAGGCCTTGTGCTGAACCGGCAGGTTGCGCGGCAGGTTGTCTGCCTCGCCCTTGACCAGCTTGCGCATGAACAGTTTGACGATACGGTCTTCCAACGAGTGGAAGCTGATCACTGCCAGGCGGCCACCCACTTCAAGGGCGTCGAGCGCGGCTTCAAGGCCGGTCTCGAGGTCGCCAAGCTCGTTGTTGACATGGATACGCAGGCCCTGGAAGGCCCGGGTCGCAGGGTTCTTGCCCTTTTCCCAGGCCGGGTTGGCAACCTTGAGCACTTCCGCCAGGTCGGCGGTGCGGGTGAACGGCTGCTTCTCGCGGCGCTCGACCACAGCGCGCGCCATGCGACCGGCGAAGCGCTCCTCGCCGTACTCCTTGAACACGCGGGCAATTTCTTCGACGGGGGCGGTGGCGACAAACTCGGCTGCACTGATGCCCTGGCCCGGGTTCATGCGCATGTCCAACGGACCGTCGTTAAGGAAGCTGAAGCCGCGCTCGGGGTCGTCCAGTTGCGGCGAGGATACGCCCAGGTCGAGCAGGATGCCGCTGACCTTGCCATCCAGGCCGCGGGCGCGCACTTCGTCGCCGAGCTCGGCAAAGCTGCGCTGCACAATGACAAAGCGGCCGTCTTCGGCCGCCAGCGCTTGCCCGGTGGCAATCGCCTGTGGATCCTTGTCGAACCCCAGCAACCGCCCTTGCGGCCCAAGCTTGCTGAGGATCAGGCGGCTGTGGCCGCCACGCCCGAAGGTGCCGTCCAGATAGCAACCGTCGGCGCGCAGGGCCAATGCCTCGACGGCTTCGTCGAGGAGGACGGTGATGTGGTTGAAGCCGCTATCTATGGTCACAGGATCAGGTCACGCAAATCATCGGGCATGGCGCCCGGTTGTTGAATAGCTGCAAGGTCGGCTGCCGAAACCGCGTTCCAGGCATCCTCATCCCACAGCTGGAATTTGTTCAGCTGCCCCACCAGCATCGCCTTCTTGTCCAGCTTGGCGTACTCACGCAGGCGGGGCGGCACCAGGAAACGCCCACTGCCATCGAGCTCCAGGTCCACCGCATTGCCGATCAGCAAACGCTGCAGGCGACGGTTTTCCTCACGCAACGACGGCAAGGCGCGCAACTTGGCTTCTATCTGTTCCCACTCATCGAGGGGATAAACACACAAGCAGGGGTCAACGGCGTCGATGGTCACGATCAATTGACCATTGCAACGCGAATCGAGCTCGTCACGGTACCGGCTCGGCATGGCGAGACGGCCCTTTGCATCGAGGCTGACGGCGTTGGCTCCGCGGAACACGGCTGCGATTCCCCACAATGTTAGCTTTTTTGTGCCAGAAAACCCACTTCATCCCACTTTCTGCCACTTGCGCACACTATAGGAATCCGCCCGCCACACCGTCAAGGCACGTTCATAAGGAAATCCCTTACAGGACGGCGATTTAGCGCAACAAAGGAAGGTGGAAGGATTACAAGAGGGAAAAACTGACGGAAAAAATCAAACACACTCAAGCGGATAGAGTGAGAAGTTAAAGTAATTTATTAAGAGTAAGATTTTTTCGGTATTACCAGGACGCATCTGCTATCGATTCAAGCAGGAAAGGAAGAGGTGGAGAGTCGATCTGTAAGCCGGGTTTTGTCGAGGACAGTCATTCCTCTACGACGGCCATCACTGGACGCCTCTAGCAACCTACCCGGTTCCGACGCGGGCCACGCCGTATGGAACCCTATTTGGTCTTGCTCCGAGTGGGGTTTACCTAGCCACGGACTGTTGCCAGCCGTGCGGTGCGCTCTTACCGCACCTTTTCACCCTTACCGGCACCGAAGTGCTTAGGCGGTTGTTTTCTGTGGCACTTTCCGTAGGCTCGCGCCTCCCAGGCGTTACCTGGCACTCTGCCCTATGGAGCCCGGACTTTCCTCCCCCGCCTTTTGCGGAACAAAAGACGGCAGCGACTGTCCGATCGACTCTCCGCCGCCAAGGTTACCGGTAGCCGCGCTCAAGAACAAGCGGCGCGACCATTAATACCATTATGCCACTAATGGGCTTTCTGCTTTTCCAGGGCCAATTGGTAGAGCAGGTTCTTGCGCACCCCGGTGATCTCGGCCGCCAGCGCCGCTGCTTTCTTCAGCGGTAGCTCGGCCAGCAGCAGGTCCAGCACTCGCTGCGCCTCGGCGCTGATCGCCTGCTCGCCCTCCGGCGCGCTCCAACCGGCCACCAGCACCACGCACTCGCCACGCTGCTGATTGCTGTCACCCTGTACGAATGCGCGCAACTCGGCCAACGGCAAGCCTTTGAGGGTCTCGAAGGTCTTGGTGATCTCGCGCGCCAGCAGCGCCGGACGCTCGCCACCGAACACCGCTTCCATGTCCTCCAGGCACTCGAGGATCCGGTGTGGCGCCTCGTAGAAGATCAGCGTGCGCGGCTCTTCCTTGACCTGCTCCAGACGCGCGCGGCGCCCGGCGGCCTTGGCCGGCAGGAAACCTTCGAAGATGAAGCGGTCCGACGGCAACCCCGCCGCCGACAGCGCGGCGATCAACGCACAGGCGCCCGGCACCGGCACCACCTGCACGCCCGCAGCACGCGCCTGGCGCACCAGGTGATAGCCCGGATCGGAAATCAGCGGCGTACCGGCATCGGACACCAGCGCCACATCGTCGCCGGCCAGCAGGCGGGTGATGAAGCGCCCGCCCTCGTCACGCTCGTTGTGCTCATGACAGGCTGCCAGTTGCGTATCGATGCCGAAATGCTGCAGCAGACGCACCGAGTGGCGGGTGTCCTCGGCAGCGATCAGGCTGACATCCGCCAGCACCTTCAGTGCCCGGGCGCTCATGTCGTCGAGGTTGCCGATGGGCGTGGCAACGACGTAAAGCTTGCCCAACGTGGATTTCGAAACCCCTGCAACATCAGTCACTGCGCACACCTGCTTTCCGGATCAAAGGTCGCCATTGTAGCCCGAGCACCGGTAACAGGGCGCAAAGAACTTCGCCCCAGGCACACCTCGGGCCACCTATAGTGAAGGTTCAGTGTCGGCGAGATCGCGCCGTGCCCCCCGCTTGGGTACAATTGCCGGCCAACTTGATCGAGTAACAGGACCTTTACATGATCGCTTGTCTGCGGCTGCTCACAGCCCTCTGCCTCGCTGCCCTGCTGGCAGCCTGCGCCAGCTCGCCCTCATCCAGCCTGGGCGAACTGCCACGCACCCCGGACGCCAGCATCGAGCAACTGCTCGAGAAGGCGGCCTCCAGCAAGTCCGCCGAGGATGCGGCCCTGCTGCGCTTGAGCGCCGCGGACCTGGCATACAAGCAAAAGGACTTCCCGCGCGCCGCGCGGATTCTCGAGCAGGTCCCGCTGGAGCCGCTCAAGCCCGCCCAGCAGGTGTTCGCCTCCACCCTGGCCGCCGAGCTCGCCATGAGCCGCAACCAGCCCAAGGCCGCCCTGACCGCCCTCGCCCACCCGAGCCTGCAGCGCGTCGGCGAACTGCCGACCGAGCAGCAGGCCCGCACCTACAGCGTTCATGCCGCAGCCCTCGAAGCCGACGGCCAGGTCCTGGCCGCCGCCCAGCAGCGCGTACTGCTGGCCCCCCTGCTCAGCGGCCAGGCCGCCAGCGCCAACAATGACGCGATCTGGGCCCTGGTCGCCTCGCTGCCCGCCGAACAGCTGCAGCAGCCGGCCGCCGACGAGACCCTGGCCGGCTGGACCAGCCTGGCCCTGGCCGTGAAGCGCGCCGGCACCCTGGAACAGCAACAGGCCGCCATCGACACCTGGCGCCAGCAGCATCCAGAACACCCGGCAGCCAAGCAATTGCCGACAACCCTGGTCAAGCTCAAGGAACTGGCCAGCCAGCCACTGACCAAGATCGCCCTGCTGCTGCCCCAGGAAGGCCCGCTGGCCGGTGTCGCCCGCGCCCTGCGTGACGGCTTCATGGCCGCTCACTTCCAGGCCCAGCAAGGTGGCCAGCCCGCCCCTGCAGTACAAGTGTTCGACAGCTCACGCATCACCTCGCTCGACGACTTCTACCGCCAGGCCCAGGCTGCCGGCGTGCAACTGGTGGTCGGCCCGCTGGAAAAGCCGCTGGTCAAGAAGCTCGCCGCCTACCCGCAACTGCCCATCACCACCCTGGCCCTGAACTACGCCGACGCTGGCCAGAAAGCGCCGCCACAACTGTTCCAGTTCGGCCTGGCCGCCGAAGATGAAGCTCGCGAAGTCGCGCGTCGCGCACGCGCCGACGGCATGGTCCGCGCCGTGGCCCTGGTACCGAGCGGTGAATGGGGCGACCGCGTGCTCGCCGCCTTCCGCCAGGACTGGGAAGGCAATGGTGGCACCCTGATTACAGCGCAGCGCATCGCCCAGCCCGTCGCCCTCGCCCAGCAGATCGCTGATCTGTTCCAGCTGCGCCAGAGCGAAGGCCGCGCCAAGAGCCTGCAGAGCACCGTCGGCGGCACCATCGCCGCGCAACCTTCGCGCCGACAGGACATCGACTTCATCTTCCTCGCCTCGACGCCGCAGCAAGCCCAGCAGATCAAACCCACGCTGAACTTCCAGTACGCTGGTGACGTGCCTGTCTACGCCACCTCCAACCTGTATAGCGCCAGCGGTGACGTGAACCAGTACAACGACATGAACGGCATCCGCTTCTGCGAAACGCCGTGGCTGCTGGACACCACCAACAGCCTGCGCCAGCAAGTCGTGCAGCAGTGGCCCCAGGCTGCCGGCAGCCTCGGCCGCCTGTACGCCATGGGCGTCGACGCCTACAGCCTGGCTCCGCGCCTGGGCCAGCTCAAGGCGCTGCCGGACAACCGCGTCGAAGGCCTGTCCGGTAGCCTGAGCATGAACCCCAGCCAGCGCATCGAACGTCAGCTGCCATGGGCCGAATTCGCCGGCGGCCAGGTCAAGCGCCTGCCGGACACCCCTCGCTGATGCCCGGCGCATCGCCCAGCCTTGCCGGCCAGGCAGCCGAAGATCACGCCCTTGAATACCTTCGAGGACAAGGTCTGCGGCTGCTGGAGCGCAACTGGCGATGCAAGGGGGGCGAGCTCGATCTGGTCATGCTCGATGCCGATACAGTAGTATTCGTCGAAGTCCGCTACCGGTTGCATGCGGAGTTCGGCGGAGCGCTCGCCAGTATCGATGGGCGCAAGCAGCAACGACTGGCGCTTGCCGCCAACCTCTTCCTGCAGCACGAACCCCGCTGGGCCACCCGCCCCTGCCGCTTCGACGTTATCGCCCTGCAGGGCCGGGGGCATGCGGGGCAACCGCTTCAATGGCTGAAAAATGCCTTCGAATGCTGAACCCAATTCGATTTTCTAGCTCTATGTTTCGCGGGCTGGTCACTGTTGCGCGTAGCAAAGGCCACCGCCCCTCTTAAGGTCACCCAGATGGACATGCAATCCCGAATTCGCCGGCTGTTCCAGGCCAGCATCGACACCAAGCAACAGGCAATGGACATCCTGGCACCCCACATCGAGCAGGCCAGCCTGGTCATGGTCAATGCCCTGCTCAACGACGGCAAGATGCTCGCGTGCGGCAACGGCGGCTCGGCCGGCGATGCCCAGCACTTTTCCTCGGAACTGCTCAACCGCTTCGAGCGCGAGCGCCCGAGCCTGCCGGCCGTCGCCCTGACCACCGACAGCTCGACGCTCACCTCGATCGCCAACGACTACAGCTACAACGAAGTCTTCTCCAAGCAGATCCGCGCCCTGGGCCAGCCCGGCGATGTGCTGCTGGCGATCTCCACCAGCGGTAATTCGGCCAACGTGATCCAAGCGATCCAGGCCGCCCATGACCGCGAAATGATTGTCGTCGCCCTGACCGGGCGTGATGGCGGCGGCATGGCCTCGCTGCTGCTGCCCGAGGATGTGGAGATCCGCGTCCCCGCCACGGTCACCGCGCGCATCCAGGAAGTCCACCTGCTGGCGATCCACTGTCTGTGCGACCTGATCGACAGCCAACTGTTCGGGAGTGAAGAATGATCTCCAAGCGTATCGGCCTGATGGCCCTGACCCTGTGCCTCGGCGTATCGGGCTGCAGTTCCGTGCTCACCTCGGCGCGTAACTCGCCTATCGAGGATGACCGCGGCACCCGCACCATCGGCAGCAAGATCGATGACTCGCTGATCGAGACAAAAGTCTCGGTCAACATCGCCAAGGCCAATCCGGAGCTGGACAAGGGCTCGCACATCGTCGTCAGCAGCTACAACGGTGTTGTGCTGCTTGCCGGCCAGACACCCCGCGCCGACCTCAAATCCCTCGCAGAACAGACCGCCGGCCAGGTTCAGCGAGTCAAGAAGGTGCACAACGAGCTGCAGGTGATGCAGCCGTCATCGATCCTGGCGCGCAACAACGACGCCTGGCTGACCACCAAGATCAAGACCCAGATGCTGACCGACGAGAGCGTGCCCAGCTCGCGCATCAAGGTCATCACCGAAAATGGCATCGTCTACCTGCTCGGCCTGGTCAGGCAACAAGAGGCCAACGCCGCCACCAATGTGGTGCAGGGTGTGTCGGGCGTGCAGAAGATCGTCAAGCTGTTCGAATACATCGACTGACAACCCCTCGGCGAGCGTCGGGACGCTCGCCTTTTCACTCTGATCCAGGAAGTACCCCATGAAGAAGTTTCTGCTGCCCGCCCTGCTGATCGGCACCTTCGCCACCCTGGCCGGCTGCTCCACCCCGAGCGTGATCACCCTCAACGATGGCCGGGAACTGCAGACCACCGACACGCCGCACTTCGACCGCAACTCCGGCTTCTACGAGTTCAAGCAACTGGACGGCAAGCCGACCCGCATCAACAAGGACCAGGTGCAGAGCATCAAGGACCTGTAATTGCGGCAGCCATGAAAAAGGCGATCCCTGCGGATCGCCTTTTTTGTCCCTGCCTGTTACTTCACGACTTTCAGGCTCGGACGACCACTGGGACGCGGCGGCTCGGGCGGACCATCGTCATCCGGCTCGACAACGTCGTCCTCAAGGTCATCCTCGTCCGCGAGCGGCGGCTCCAGCTCGAAGACCATGCCCTGGCCATTCTCCCGGGCGTAGATCCCCAGGATGGCGCCAATCGGCACATACAGCGTGTGCGCCACGCCACCGAAGCGTCCTTCGAAGCTCACCGCCTCGTTGTCCATGTGCAGGCTGCGCACGGCACTGGGGGAAATGTTCAGGACGATCTGACCATCGCTGGCGAAACCTTGGGGCACCTGAACGGCCGGGTACTCGGCGTTGACCAGCATATGGGGCGTGCAATCGTTGTCGACGATCCACTCGTACAGCGCGCGAACCAGATAGGGGCGACTGGAGTTCATCAACGGCTCCTCTTTAAACCTTGCGCATTTCACGTTCGGTAGCAGACAGGCTCGCCTGGAAAGGCTCGCGGGCGAACTGTCGCTCCATGTAATCCAGCAGCGGCTTGGCCTGCCGCGGCAATTCGATACCCATCACCGGCAAGCGCCAGAGTATGGGCAATAGACAGCAATCGACCAGACTCTGCTCCTCACTCATGAAGCAGGCCATTTCAGCGAACAGCGGGGCCACGCCCGTCAGGCTCTCGCGCAACTCCTTGCGCGCCTGGGTACGTGCCGGCTCGCTGCTGCGCGGATCCAGCACGGTGTCGGCCAGGCTGCACCAGTCGCGCTGGATGCGGTGCATCAGCAGGCGACTGTTGCCGCGGGCCACCGGATAGACCGGCATCAGCGGCGGGTGCGGGTAACGCTCCTCGAGGTACTCCATCACCACGCTCGACTCGTACAGCGCCAGATCGCGATCGACCAGGGTCGGCAAGCTGCCGTAAGGGTTCACTTCGACCAGCTTGGGCGGCAGGCGGTTGGTGTCGACATCGATGATCTGCACCGTGACGCCTTTCTCCGCGAGCACCAGGCGTACCCGATGAGAGTAATGGTCAGCGGGGTCGGAATAGCAGGCTAACCTGTTGGTTGCGCCCATGTAGCGCCTCCTCGCACGGGATGCTTGTAAAAACTGCAAATGAAAACGCGCCCGGGGTGCCCCAGCGACATGACTGGGGCACCCCGGGCGCGTTCAACTACCAGAAACTACTGCGTGATCAGTGCACGTCCTTCCAGTATTCGCGCTTGAGCAAGTAGGCGAACACGAAGAAGAAAGCCAGGTACAGCAACACGTAGGTACCGATGCGCTGGCTTTCCAGTTTGACCGGGTTGGCCGAATAGGCCAGGAAGGTCACCAGGTTCTTGACCTTCTCGTCGAACTGCTCAGCCGTCAGGGTACCGGATTTCTCCTCGACGGTCAGCTGGTCGCACGCTTCATGGGTCAATGGGCTGCCGGTCAGCGGGTCATATTGCTTCTTGCCGTCGACCACACTCTGCACCTGCTTGCAGCCAATCACCTGGTTGCCCTGCAGGCCAACCAGCACATTGGGCATGCCGACGTTGGGGAAGACCTTGTTGTTCACCCCATATGGCCGCGTCTTGTCTTCATAGAAGCTGCGCAGGTAGGTGTACAACCAATCGTTGCCACGCACCCGGGCAACCAGGGTGAGGTCGGGCGGCGCAGCGCCGAACCAGGTCTTGGCATCATTGGGCTGCATGCCGATCTTCATGTGGTCGCCGATCTTGGCGCCAGTGAACACCAGGTTTTCGAGCATCAGCTCGTGGGGGATCCCCAGGTCGTCGGCGACACGCTCGTATCGCTGGAACTTGGCGCTATGGCATCCCATGCAATAGTTGGCGAAGGTGCGCGCGCCATCCTGCATCGCGGCCTTGTCGGTCAGGTCGATATCGACCTTGTCCAGCTCCAGGCCGTGTTCGGCGGCGAACGAAAGGCCAGGCATCAATGCCAGCAAGCATACTGCAATAAACTTTTTCATCAGCCAGTCACCCTTTCCGGAACCGGTTTGGTCTTCTCGAGCCTTGTGTAGAACGGCATCAGCAGGAAGTAGGCGAAGTACAACACCGTGCACACCTGCGACAGCAAGGTACGCCCCGGGGTCGGCGCCAGCACGCCCAGCACGCCAAGGATGACGAAGGCCACGCAGAACACCAGCAACCAGATCTTGCTCAGCCAGCCCTTGTAGCGCATCGAGCGCACCGGACTGCGGTCAAGCCAGGGCAACACGAACAGCACCGCGATTGCCGCGCCCATGGCAATCACCCCGAACAGCTTGTCGGGCACCGCGCGCAGAATCGCGTAGAACGGCGTGAAGTACCAGACAGGGGCGATATGCTCAGGGGTCTTGAAGGCGTTGGCCTGTTCGAAGTTCGGTTTTTCCAGGAAGTAGCCACCCATTTCCGGGAAGAAGAACACCACGGCACAGAACACGAAGAGGAACACCACCACACCGGCGATATCCTTGACGGTGTAGTACGGGTGGAACGGGATGCCATCCAGCGGGATGCCGTTCTCGTCCTTTTTCTTCTTGATGTCCACGCCATCGGGGTTGTTCGAACCCACTTCGTGCAGCGCCAGGATGTGCAGCACCACCAGGCCCAGGATCACGATCGGCAGGGCCACCACGTGCAGGGCGAAGAAGCGGTTCAGGGTGATGCCGGAGATCAGGTAGTCACCACGGATCCACTGGGTCAGGTCATCACCGATCACCGGGATCGCACCGAAAAGCGAGATGATCACCTGGGCACCCCAGTAAGACATCTGCCCCCAGGGCAGCAGGTAGCCCATGAACGCCTCGGCCATCAACGCCAGGTAGATCAGCATGCCGAACAGCCAGACCAGCTCGCGCGGCTTCTGGTAGGAGCCGTAGAGCAACCCGCGGAACATGTGCAGGTAGACCACGATAAAGAACGCCGAGGCGCCGGTGGAGTGCAGGTAGCGCAGGATCCAGCCGTACTCGACGTCGCGCATGATGTACTCGACCGAGGCGAAGGCCTCTTCCGCCGAGGGGGTGAAACTCATGGTCAGCCACACGCCGGTGACGATCTGGTTGACCAGCACCAGCAACGCCAGGGAGCCGAAGAAGTACAGGAAGTTGAAGTTCTTGGGCGCGTAATACTTGCTTAGATGGTCTTCCCACATTTTCGTCGCGGGGAAGCGCGCATCGATCCACTCCATGAACTTGCTCATCATGCGTTCTCCTGATCGACGCCGATGACGATGATTTCGTCCGACTCGTACGAGTGCGGTGGCACTGGCAGGTTGAGAGGCGCCGGCTGGGATTTGTAGACGCGCCCGGCCAGGTCGTAGTGCGAACCGTGGCAGGGGCAGAAATAGCCACCGACCCACTTCGGCCCCAGGTCAGCCGGGGCAACTTCAGGGCGGAAGGTTGGCGAGCAACCCAGGTGCGTGCACAGACCTACCAGGATGAGAATCTCGGGCTTGATCGAGCGAACTTGCGGGTCGACGTAGGTCGGCTGCACCGACGCCTTGGATTCAGGATCGGACAGCTCGCCGGTGATCTTTTTCAGATTACCGAGGATCTCCTCCGTTCGCCGCACGATGAATACAGGCTGCCCCCGCCATTCAGCTACCATCTGCTGACCGGGCTCGACCTTGGCGATATTGACCTTCACCGGTGCCCCTGCGGCTTTCGCCTTGGCACTGGGAAACCATGACCCCACGAACGGTACCGCTGCCCCCACTGCCCCCGCTGCCCCGACCACGGATGTCGCGGCTACGAGGAAGCGGCGCCGGCCCGCGTTGACGCCGTCATTGCTCATTCAGTCCTCTCCCATCAGCTTGCTTGGCCTGTTTGAACAGGCATCTACTTAGGTACGTCTGTGGCACTAAAAATTGGCCGCAATGGTAAGGAACAAATCCACACGCTGACAAGGTGATTACCCGCTCGTCGGGCTACTACCCTCGCTTTGCTTGATCTGCGTCTATGCGACAAACGGCCACGGACTAGCAGACAGGTTAGTTGAAGACATAAAAAAAGCCCGGTTCCAAAAAGGAACCGGGCTTTTTTCGACTGCCGAAGCGGTATTAACGCTTGGAGTACTGAGGACGCTTACGCGCTTTACGCAGACCCACTTTCTTACGCTCAACTTCACGAGCGTCGCGGGTGACGTAGCCAGCACGACGCAGAGCGGCACGCAGGGTTTCGTCGTATTGCATCAGAGCGCGGGTGATACCGTGACGGATCGCACCGGCTTGACCGCTGACACCACCACCAGCAACGGTGACGTAGATGTCGAACTTCTCAACAGTCTCGGTCAGTTCCAGCGGCTGGCGAACAACCATGCGAGCGGTTTCGCGGCCGAAGAACACGTCCAGAGAACGGTTGTTGATGGAGATGTTACCAGTACCCGGACGCAGGAAAACGCGAGCGGTTGCGGTCTTGCGACGGCCAGTGCCGTAATTTTGAGTCGCCGACATAATGAACTATCCCGTTAGATCTTCAGTTCTTGAGGCTGCTGAGCAGTGTGTGGGTGAGCAGCACCCGCGTACACTTTCAGCTTGCGGTACATGTCGCGACCCAGCGGGTTCTTAGGCAGCATGCCTTTGACCGCGGTTTCGATAACACGCTCAGGGGCCTTGGCGATCAACTTCTCGAAGTTGATTTCCTTGATACCGCCCGGGAAGCCGGAGTGGGAGTAGTACATTTTGTCGGAAGACTTGGCACCAGTCACACGAACCTGCTCGGCGTTGATAACGACGATGTAGTCGCCGGTGTCAACGTGAGGGGTGTATTCTGGTTTGTGTTTGCCACGCAGACGGCTAGCGATTTCGGTAGCCAGACGACCCAGGGTCTGGCCAGCGGCGTCGACTACGAACCACTCGCGCTTTACTGTTTCCGGTTTAGCAGTAAAAGTTTTCATTCTCTAAAGCCTCAGAGGCCGCCCAGCGAAAAATAGACGGCGAATCTTACTGGATAGTGCACAGCTTGCCAAGGGCAAGCGCGCAGCCGAACGCTGACGCTTTTGGGGGCTCGGGTCGGGCACGCCAATGTTCGACAAGGGTTCCCTGCATGGTGGTGCATCACTTCCGCCACACGGAGAGGGGCAGAATTATCCAGATTGCAGGAAAAATTTCAACCTGCTTTTATGGTCATCTTTGCCATGGAGCGTCTACCCGATGGAATACCGCAAGCTCGGCCGTACCGACCTCGACGTCAGCGCCCTGTGCCTGGGCACCATGACCTGGGGCGAACAGAACACCCAGGACCAGGCCTTCGCCCAGATCGCCCTGGCCAAGGCCAGCGGCATCAACTTCATCGACACCGCCGAGATGTACCCGGTGCCACCGCGCCCGGAGACCTACGCCGCCACCGAACGCATCATCGGCAACTGGTTCGCCGCCAACGGCGACCGTGACGACTGGATCCTCGCCAGCAAGGTCGCTGGCCCCGGCAACGGCATCAGCCACATCCGTGACGGCCAGCTCAAGCACAACCGCCAGCACATCGTCGCCGCGCTGGACGAGAGCCTCAAGCGCCTGCAGACCGACCGCATCGACCTCTACCAGTTGCACTGGCCCGAGCGCAGCACCAACTTCTTCGGCAAGCTCGGCTACCAGCACCTGCCCCAGGACATCTTCACCCCGCTGGAGGAAACCCTGGAGGTGCTCGATGAACAGGTGCGCGCCGGCAAGATCCGCCACATCGGCCTGTCCAACGAAACCCCGTGGGGCACCCTGAAATTCCTGCACCTGGCCGAAACCCGCGGCTGGCCCCGCGCGGTGTCGATCCAGAACCCCTACAACCTGCTCAACCGCAGCTTCGAGGTGGGCCTGGCAGAGGTGGCAATCCGCGAGCAGTGCGGTTTGCTGGCCTATTCGCCGCTGGCCTTCGGCATGCTGTCGGGCAAGTACGAAAACGGCGCCCGCCCGGAACACGCCCGCCTGACCCTGTTCAGCCGCTTTGCCCGCTATTCCAATCCGCAGACCGTGGCCGCCTGCGGCCGCTATGTGCAGCTGGCCCGCGAACACGGGCTGGACCCGGCGCAGATGGCGCTGGCGTTCGTGACCCGGCAGCCGTTCGTGACCAGCAACATCATCGGCGCGACGAACCTCGAGCAACTGCGCAGCAATATCGACAGCCAGGCGTTGAATCTGGGCGATGAACTGCTGGCGGCAATCGAGGCGGTCCATCAGGAGCAGCCAAACCCCGCGCCTTGATGCAACGCAGGCGCTGCACTGCTCTTTCGTGGGGTAGACACAATCGCCAAAAAATAAGACGATCCAGCCGGTGATTGACCACTCTACCCTATAAGAACAATGACAATGATGTTTACCCAACCCCCGGCGTCGCTGCGGCGCGTCAGCATCCTGGCCGTTGATAAAGTGTTCGCTTCGACACTGATGCAGGCCAAGGACTTCTTCCACCTGGCCAGCCTGCGCTACAGCAAGCAGCTGGGCCTGGGCCTGCAACCGATGTTCGAGATCGGCCTGGTGAGCCCGGACGGTTTGCCCGTGGACAGCTTCAGCAACGTGCAGTTGCCGGTCGACAGCGGCCTCAACGACGCCGACGTGATCATCCTGCCGGCCTTCTGGGACGACTTCGACAACCTGCTGCAACGCTATCCGCAGGTACTGCCCTGGCTGCGCGAGCAGCATGCCCGTGGCGCGGTGCTGTGCGCCGAGGCCAGCGGCGTGTTCTGGCTGGCCGAGTCGGGGCTGCTCGACGGCAAGGAGGCGACCACCTACTGGCGCTTCTTCAGCAGCTTCGCCGAGCGCTTCCCGAAGATCCGCCTGAACCAGGACAAGCACCTGACCGACGCCGACAATCTCTACTGCGCCGGTGGCACCACCTCGGCCTGCGACCTGTACATCTACCTGATCGAACGCTTCTGTGGCGCCAACGTGGCCCGCGCGGTGGCCCGCGACATCCTCTACGAGGTGCAGCGCAGCTATACCCCGGGGCGCATGGGCTTCGGCGGCCAGAAGCTGCACCAGGACCTGATCATCCTGCAGATCCAGCACTGGCTCGAAGAGCACTTCGCCGACAAGTTCCGCTTCGAGGATGTGGCGCGCAACCACGGCATGAGCATCCGCAATTTCATGCGCCGCTTCCAGAGTGCCACCGGCGACAAGCCCCTGCACTACCTGCAGCGCCTGCGCATCGAGACCGCCAAGGGCCTGCTGTCGAGCACGCGCAAGAGCATCAAGACGATCAGCTACGAGGTGGGCTACGACGACGCGAGTTTCTTCGCCCGACTGTTCCGCCAGCACACGGAGTTGTCGCCGAACCAGTATCGGCAGCAGTTCATGCAGGAGGCCTGAAAGGCCTCCCAGCTACAAGCCCAAGCTGCAAGCCACAAGAAAAAGCCAGAGCAGTACGCGAACTGCTCTGGCTTTTTCTTGTGGCTTGCAGCTAGAAGCTTGCAGCTGCCGTCAGGGCTTGTGCGCCCGCGACAGGAACTCGTGGGACTGCATCTCCAGCAGACGGCTGAGCGTACGCTGGAACTCGAAACTCAGGCGCCCGCCGGTATACAGGTCCTTGAGCTCTACCTCGGCCGAGATGATCAGCTTCACGTTGCGGTCGTAGAACTCGTCGACCATGTTGATGAAGCGCCGGGCGATGTCATCGGTGGTCACGCCCATCTGCTCGACATTGCTCAGCAGCACGGCATGGAAGATCTTGCCCAGTTCGATGTAGTCGTTCTGGCTGCGCGGCCCGTCGCACAGGGCACGGAAATCGAACCAGGCGACGTCGTCGCAGGTGCGCAAGGCATGGATCTCGCGGTTCTCGATCATCAGCACGTCGTTCTCGACGGCCTGGGTGCACTCTGGGGTCAACGCCTTGAAGCTGGCGCGCAGGCTTTCATGCGCCGCGGCGTCGAGCGGGAAGTGGAACAGCTCGGCCTGTTCCAGGTGACGCAGGCGATAGTCCACGCCGCTGTCGACGTTCACCACATCGGTGTACTGCTTGATCATGGCGATCGCCGGCAGGAAGCGCGCGCGCTGCAGGCCGTCCTTGTACAGGCCGTCCGGGACGATATTGGAAGTGGCCACCAGCGACACGCCGTTCTTGAACAGCTCTTCCATCAGGGTGCCGAGGATCATGGCATCGGTGATATCGGAGACGAAGAACTCGTCGAAGCAGATCACCTTGGCTTCGTCACTGAAGCGCTTGGCGATGATGGTCAGCGGGTTCTTCTCGCCCTTGAGGGTCTTCATCTCCTCGTGGACGCGCTTCATGAAGCGGTGGAAGTGCGTGCGCATCTTCTGCTTGAACGGCAGCGCTTCATAGAAGGTGTCGACCAGGTAGGTCTTGCCCCGGCCCACGCCGCCCCAGAAATACAGGCCCTTGACCGGCGTCTGCTCCTTCTTGCCGAACAGCTTGCCGAACACGCCCGGCTTGTTGTTCTGCGCGTGTACCAGGTCGTCGTACAGGCGCTGCAGGTGACGCACCGCAGTTTCCTGCGCCGCGTCATGGAAGAAGTCGGGGCGTTTCAGATCGGCTTGGTATCGTTCTAGGGGCGTCATGATTTCGTTAGCGAGGCAACAAAAAACGGGCCGTCACTGTAGCGACCGGCCCGCTTAATGGCAATCAGACTTGCGTCAAAGTGACTCAGTCCGCCTGTGGCGTCAGGGCCTCGCGCAGGCTGGTGATGGCCGCGTCACGGGCCTCGGCGGCCTCGAACTGCGGCCCGTCGGCAACTTGCTCACCGTTCAGCCACAGCGAGAAGCCCAGGCCCTCGACACGCACGTCGGCATCGCCGCCCTGTTGCAGTTGCTTGCTCACCGCCCCCGCGCTCTTGCCATCGGCGAAGCTGCGCGACAGCAGCAATTGCTCGCCATCGGCGGCCAGCAGGCGGAAGCGGAAGCTGCCATCCTCGTCACGGAAGCTGACGAAGCGGGCGCTCTTGGCGGCCTTCTTCTTCACCTCGGTGCTGGCCTGCACGGTGGTGCGGAACGAACGCAGGCCAACTGCCTCGCGCAGTTGCTCGAGGAACGGCGTGGCGATCTTTCGGGCCTTGGCGGCACCGGCCAGGAGGATGTCCTCGAGGTCTGACGGGCGCGAGATCAGCTGGTGGTAGTGTTCGCGCTTTTCGGCCAGCTGGCCGTCGAGCAGCTGGAACAGGCGCTGCTTGGCATCGCCCCAGCCCAGGCCCTGCAGCAGCTCTTCGCGGAACTCGGCGCATTGCGCCGGCGTGGAGAACGCCTGGAACAGGGTGAACAGGTGCGAATTGTCCGGATCCTTGGCCTCGCCCGGGGCCTTGGAGTCGGTGACGATGCGCGAGATCGCATCCTTCATGTCCTTGGCGCTGGTGAACAGCGGGATGGTGTTGTCGTAGCTCTTGGACATCTTGCGACCGTCCAGGCCCGGGAGCGTGGCCACGCTCTCCTCGATCACCGCCTCGGGCAGGGCGAAGAAGTCCTTGCCCTGGCCGAACAGGTGGTTGAAGCGCTGGCCGATGTCGCGGGCCATTTCCACGTGCTGGATCTGGTCGCGACCGACCGGCACCTTGTTGGCATTGAACATCAGGATGTCGGCGGCCATCAGCACCGGGTAGCTGAACAGGCCCATGGTCACGCCGGCGTCCGGGTCTTCGCCGGCCTCGACGTTCTTGTCCACCGACGCCTTGTAGGCGTGGGCACGGTTGAGCAGGCCCTTGGCGGCGACACAGGTCAGCAACCAGGTCAGCTCCGGGATCTCGGGGATGTCCGACTGGCGATAGAAGGTCACCTTGGCCGGGTCCAGGCCACCGGCCAGCCAGGTGGCGGCGATCTCCAGGCGCGAACGCTGGATGCGCTGCGGGTCGTCGCACTTGATCAGGGCATGGTAGTCGGCCAGGAAGTAGAACGAGTCGGCACCGGGCTGCTGGCTGGCGAGGATGGCCGGGCGGATGGCGCCGGCGTAGTTGCCCAGGTGCGGGGTGCCGGTGGTGGTGATACCGGTGAGGATGCGCGTGGTCATGGGGGTTCGCTTATTTCAGGCTTGGCTCAGTTCGAAAGGCGCGGCAGCAGCAGATCCTTCAGATCGGTCAGCTTGCCATGGAAAAAGTGTCCGCATTCTGCCACTTTCAGCAGCTCGTGGGGGCGCGACAGGGCGGCGGACCAATCGTAGACCAGTTGCGGATCGACCACCTCGTCGGTGTCCGGCTGCACGACGGTCAGCGCAACGCGCTCGGGCAGCGGGAACTGCACGTTCAGGCGCATCACCGCCGGGGCGATCATGAACAGCTGTTGCAGCTCGACACCCGCCGCCTCCAGGCGACCGGCCAGGCTGGCGGCAACGAAGCCGCCGAAGGAGAAGCCCATCAGCACCAAGGGCAGCTCAGGATGCTGCTGGCGCAGCCAGGCTGCGGCAGCCTCGGCATCCGCCACCTCGCCAGCGCCCATGTCGTGGCTGCCGGCGCTCTGGCCAACGCCGCGGTAGTTGAAGCGCAGGGTGACGTAACCGGCATCACGGGCGGTACGCTGCAGGGTCGAGACCACCTTGTTGAGCATGGTGCCGCCCTGGACCGGGTTGGGGTGGCAGATCAGCACCGCGCCACGGGCATCGGCCACGTCCAGGTACAACGCCTCAAGCTGGCCGATCGGGCCATCGATGAACAAGGGGGTTTCGCGGATAAGCAAGGTACTACTCCGTGACCTCGTGAAGGGTCGACTCGTCTAGCAAAGGAATTCTGTTCTGATTTGCGATCGCTCGCGGTATACAGCGCAGGTCTGAGCCGTTAACGTAAAGCAAAGCCGTTTATAGAGGAAGGACTCGTGGAACACTCGCTCCTTGTTTGGTTGCTGCCGACCCTGGCCCTGGTTGTCGGTGTCGTCGTCGGTTTCGCGCTGGCCCGCCTGCTGCCCAACGCGGCACCGAGCAATACCCAACGCCAGCTGGATGACATCCAGCAGCGCTTCGACAATTACCAGAACGAAGTGGTGACCCACTTCAACAGCACCGCATCGCTGGTCAAGAAACTGACCCAGAGCTACCAGGACGTGCAGGATCACCTGGCCGAGGGCGCCAACCGCCTGGCCCTGGACGAGCTGACCCGCCAACGCCTGCTGGCCGCGCTGCACTCGGAAGCCGCGCAAGGCCCGCGTGATCGCCTGACGCCGCCGAAGGATACCGCCGAAGTACCACGCGACTACGCACCGAAGTCGCCGAACTCGCCGGGCATGCTCGATGAGAGCTACGGGCTCAAGCGCTGAATCGATGACATGAAAAAGGCCTCGCAAGAGGCCTTTTTTGTGGGAAGTCGCAAACGGGATCTGCGTGGGAGCGGGCTTGCCCCGCGATTAAGCCGGCCCAGACCTCGTCAGCGATACCAGGCCGCCCCCTCCTCGCCGATGCCATAAAGCGCCCGCGCCTGCGCCAGCACATCCGCCGGCATCACGCCCTGACATACCAGCCCGTACAACGCTGCCAGCACTACGGCATACCGGTCCACCTCGAAAAACCGTCGCAACTGCTGGCGGGTATCGCTGCGCCCGAAACCATCGGTGCCCAGGGTGGTATAGGGCGCCTGCACATACTCGGCGATCAACTGCGGCCAGGCACGCACATAGTCGCTGGCCGCGATCACCGGGGCGTCGCCGGACAGGCAACGACGCACATGGCAATCCACCTGCTCCCCGGCTATTGCCAGGCGTTGCGCATCCCTGGCCCCACGCGCCAGTTCGCTGAAGCTGGTGACGCTGAACACCTCGCTGTCGACCTGCCAGTCATTTGCCAGCAACTCACCGGCAGCGATCACCTCGCGCAGGATGGTGCCCGAACCCAACAAGCGCACCTGGCCACGGGGAGCGGCCGAGGAATGCCGGGCAAACCGGTACATGCCCCGCAGTACATCGTCGTGCATGTCTTCGGGCAACGACGGTTGCGGGTAGTTTTCATTCATCACCGCCACATAGTGGAACTCGTCCTGCTGCTCCACAAGCATGCGTCGCGCGGCATGGTCGAGGATCACCGCCAGCTCGCCGGCAAAGCATGGGTCCCAGGCCCGGCAGTTGGGCACCGTCGCGGCCATGACCAGGCTCGATCCGTCCTGGTGCTGCAGCCCCTCGCCACCCAGCGTGGTGCGCCCCGCGGTAGCACCCAGCAACAGGCCTCGGGCGCGCTGGTCGGCGGCGGCCCAGATCAGGTCGCCGACCCGCTGGAAGCCGAACATCGAGTAATAGATGTACACCGGCAGCATCGGCTCGCCATGCACCGCGTAGGCGGTGGCTGCCGCGACCCATGAGGAGATCGCCCCGGCCTCGGTGATGCCCTCCTCCAGCAGTTGGCCATCCCGCGCCTCCTTGTAGACCAGCAGCGAGCCCGCGTCCTCCGGTTCGTAGCGTTGCCCGTGGGGCGAATAGATGCCGATCTGGCGGAACAGGCTGGCCATGCCGAAGGTGCGCGCCTCGTCGGCGACGATCGGCACCACCCGCGGCCCCAACCCAGGCGCCCTCAGCCAGTTGCCCAGCAAGCGCACGGCGGCCATGGTGGTGGACATCTCCTTGCCCTCGGCGTGCAGGGCGAAACCGCCGAACGCCTCCAGTTCCGGCAGGGGCAAGGTGGCGCAGTCGTTGCGGCGCAGCGGCAACGGCCCACCCAGTGCCTGGCGGCGCTGGCGCAGATAGACCATCTCTGGACTGTCCTCGGCCGGGCGATAGAAACGCAGTTGCTCCACCGCCTCATCCGACAACGGCAAATGGAAACGATCGCGGAAGGCCAGCAGCGCCTGCACATCGAGTTTCTTGGCCTGGTGCGCGGTCATCCGCGACTCGCCGGCACTGCTCATGCCATAGCCTTTCTTGGTCTTGGCCAGGATCACCGTCGGCCGGCCCTTGCACGCCCTGGCGGCGGCATAGGCGGCATGCAGCTTGCGAAAATCATGACCACCGCGCTTGAGGGCGTTGATCTCTTCGGCGCTCATATGCGCTACAAGGCGCTGCAAAGCCGGGTTCTGCTTGAAGAAGTGTTCGAGGTTGTAGCTGCCGTCCTTGGCGCCGAGGGTCTGGAACTGCCCGTCGGGTGTCGCCGCCAACTGACGCAGCAGCGCATGTTCATGATCGCGGGCGAACAGTGCGTCCCACTCCGAGCCCCACAGCACCTTGATCACGTTCCAGCCGGCGCCACTGAACAACGCTTCGAGTTCCTGGATGATCTGGCCATTGCCGCGTACCGGGCCGTCAAGGCGCTGCAGGTTGCAGTTGACGATGAAGGTCAGGTTGTCCAGGCCTTCACGGGCAGCCAGGGTCAGGCCGGCAGTCGACTCCGGCTCGTCCATCTCGCCATCGCCGAACACACCCCAGACATGCCGGCCAGAGGTGTCGAGCAACCCGCGATGTTGCAGGTAACGCATGAAGCGCGCCTGATAGATCGCACTGAGCGGGCCGATGCCCATCGAACCGGTCGGGAACTGCCAGAAGTCGGGCATCAGCCATGGGTGTGGGTAGGAACACAGCCCGTTGCCGGCGACCTCCTGGCGATAGTTGGCCAACTGCTCCTCGCTCAGGCGCCCTTCGAGGAAGGCGCGGGCATAGATGCCCGGCGCCGAGTGCGGCTGGAAGAACACCAGGTCGCCACTGCGCCGCTCACCACCGCCCTCGCCGCGGAAAAAATGCTGGAAACCGACTTCGAAGATCTCCGCCGCCGAAGCGTAGCTGGCGATATGCCCGCCGAGCTCGCCGTAGGCATGGTTGGCGCGCACCACCATGGCCAGCGCATTCCAGCGCAGGATGCTGGTGATGCGCTCGTCCAGGTCCAGATCCCCGGGGTAGGCGCCCTGCTGCTCCACCGGCACGGTATTGCGGTAGGCCGAGAAGGCCTGGGCCTCGCGCTCCAGGCCCAGCTCGAGGGCATGGGCTTGCAGGCGCTGCAACAGGTAGCGCGCCCGCGCCGGGCCGCAGTGGGCCAGGGTCGAGGCCAGCGCCTCGCACCACTCGGCGGTTTCCGCTGGGTCGCTGTCCAGGGCGGCATCAAGGGCCGTCAACGGCTCGTTCGGGTTCATCATCGCTACCATCGCGCAGGCCTCGTCCGTGGCGGTTCAGGCACAGGCCTTCAGGGCCTGGGCAATGTCGGCAAGCAGGTCATCGATGTCTTCCAGCCCCACCGACAAGCGCACCAGCCCTTCCGAGATGCCATGCTCGGCACGCTGCTGTTGGGTATAGCTGGAATGGGTCATGCTCGCCGGGTGCTGGGCCAGCGACTCGGCATCGCCCAGGCTCACCGCGCGGCTGAACAGCTGCAGGGCGTTCATGAAACGGCGCCCGGCTTCGATCCCGCCCTTCAGCTCGAAGGCAATCATCCCGCCCGGCAGGCGCATCTGCCGCTGGGCCAGCGCGTACTGCGGGAAGGATGGCAAGCCTGGGTAATGCAGCAACTCGACCTGCGGCTGCTGCGCCAGGAACTCGGCCACCTGCTGGGCATTGGCGCAGTGACGGTCCATGCGCAGGGCCAGGGTCTTGATGCCGCGCATCAACAGCGAGGCATCGTGGGGCGAGAGCACGGCGCCGGTCATGTCCTTGAGCCCTTCCAGGCGGATGCGGTCGATCAGCGCCTTGCGCCCCACCACCAGGCCGGCGGTGATATCACCATGCCCGGACAGGTATTTGGTGGCCGAGTGCACCACCAGGTCGACGCCCAGTTCCAGCGGGCGCTGCAGGTAGGGCGTGCAGTAGGTGTTGTCGACCACGATGCTCAGGTCATGGCCCTGTGCAGCCTCGACCACCGCGGCGATATCCACCAGTTGCATATTGGGGTTGGCCGGCGTCTCGAAGTAGATCATTCGCGTCTTCGCGGTGATCGCGGCCTTCAGTGCCGGAATGTCGTTGAGGTCGACATGGCGGATCTTCACGCCGAACTCGCCGATGCCGTGGTGCAGGTAGGCGAAGGTGCAGCCATACAGGGTGCTACCGACGATCAGCTCGTCGCCCGGGCGTAGCAGGGTCCATAGCGTGGCGGTGATGGCGCCCATCCCAGAGGCCAGCGCCAGCCCGGCCTCGCCGCCTTCGAGCGACGCCATGCGTTGCTCCAGCAAGGCCAGTGTCGGATTGGAAATACGGCTGTAGAAGTGCCCCGGCTCTTCGCCGGCGAAGCAGGCGGCGCCGTACTCGACCGTCGGGAAAGCGTAGGTGGCGGTCTGGTAGACCGGCGGCACCAGGGCGCCGCCGTGGGACAGCGGGTCATAGCCATGGTGGATGGCCCGCGTGGAGAAACCGGTGTTGTTGTTGGAGTCGCGCATGGCAACAGTCTCTTGTGGTTTGTTATAAGCTTATGCCACCAAGCTGCCGCGCTTTTTCCAAACTTGCCCACGCAATCGGGCATGTTTTGAAAGAAAAACAACAAAAATTGAAGATGGAGGGCAAGATATGCCTTCAGCGCTCGACCGTACCGACCGCGCCCTGCTCGCTGCCCTGCAGGACAACGCCCGCCTGACCGTTTCCGAACTCGCCGACCAGGTCGCCCTGACCACCTCGCCATGCTGGCGGCGGGTCAAGTTGCTCGAGGACAACGGCTACATCACCGGCTACCAGGCCATTCTTTCGCCCAAGTCGCTGGGCTTCGGGGTGACCGCGTTCGTCAGCATCATGATGGACTCGCACACCAAGGAAATGGCCCTGGCGTTCGAGAAACGGCTGATGGAGATCCCCGAGATCGTCGCCTGCCACAATATCTCCGGACGCTATGATTTTTTGCTGGAGATCCTGGCGCGGGACCTGGAATCGTTTGGCGAATTCACCCGCGAGGTGCTGCAGCGGTTGCCGGGGGTGAAGGAGATCTATTCGAGCTTTTCGTACAAGGCGGTGAAAGAGCGACGGGTGATTCCCGTTTCCGAAACGCATATCTAGGGCCGCCCTGCGGCCCATCGCCGCGGTTCGTCGCCACGACAAGCCGGCCCCACACCGACCGCGCTGACCTGAAACCCTGCGCCATCCTGTGGGAGCTGGCTTGCCAGCGATGGGCTGCAAAGCAGCCCTAAATGAAAAACCCCGCCGAAGCGGGGTTTTTCACATCAGGCAATCAATCAGATCGCCCCACGCTGACGCAGCACATCCAGCACCAGCTTCACGCCTTCATCGACGCTGACCGACTGGGTGTCGATCACCAGATCCGCATCCAGCGGCACATCGAACGGGAAGCTCTCGCCCGGGATGTTGTCGCCACCGGCGGCATACAGGCCCTGCGGGTCACGCTCGCGGCACACCAGCGGCGACGCCTGTACATAGACGGTCACCAGGCGATCCTTGCCGATCAGCGCCCTGGCCTGCTCGCGGCCCTCGGCATCGGGGGCGACAAAGGCGGCCAGGGTCAGCAGCCCGGCCTCGTTGAACTGACGCGCCACATGCGCGGCGCGGCGCCAGTTCTCGGTGCGCCCGGCGCGGTCCTGCGGCAGGCCCTTGTTCAGGTCGTGACGCAGGTTCTGGCCGTCGAGCACGTAGACTGCACGGCCCATGTCGAACAGCTTGCGCTCCACGGCGTAGGCCAGGGTGCTCTTGCCGGCGCCCGACAGGCCGCTGAACAGTACGGTGGCCGGTTGCTGGCCGAAACGCAGGGCGCGCTCTTCGGTGGACACATGAGCCAACTTGCCGTGTTGGCCAGTGCCACCGTGCGGCAGAACCGGCGGGGCAATGATCATGCCGGCACCGACGGTGCCGTTGGTCAGGCGGTCGATGACGATGAATGCGCCGGTGGTGCGGTTGCTCTCGTAACCGTCCAGGGCGATGGCGCTGTCCAGGGCGACCTTGACCCGGCCGATCTCGTTGAGTTGCAGCGCGCTGGCCGCGCCCTGCTCCAGGGTGTTCACATCGACCTTGTGGGTGATGCTGGCGATCGAACCCGGCACATAGCTGGTAGCGCGCTTGATATCGTACTTCTTGCCCGGGAGCATTGGCTCCTCGGCCATCCACACCAGCATGGCGTCGAACTGGTCGGCCACCGTTGGAACATTGTCGGCATGCACCAGCAGGTCGCCACGGGAGATGTCGATCTCGTCTTCCATGGTAAGGGTCACCGCCTGGCCAGGCCCGGCGTTCTCCAGTTCACCTTCATAGGTGACGATGGACTTGACCCGGCTGCTCTTGCCCGACGGCAGCACGACGATCTCGTCGCCCTTGTGCACCACGCCACCGGCGATGGTGCCGGCGAAGCCGCGGAAGTTGAGGTTCGGGCGGTTGACGTACTGCACCGGGAAACGCAGGTCGGTGACATTGCGGTCGGCGGCGATCTCGACAGTCTCGAGGATCTCCATCAACGCCGGGCCCGTGTACCACGGCGAACGCTCGCTGCGGTTGACCACGTTGTCGCCCTTGAGCGCCGACATTGGCACGAAGTGCAGGCTGCTCGGCTTGAGGTCGATGCCCTCGGCGAACTTCAGGTAGTCGGCCTTGATCGACTCGAAGACCTGCTCGTCGAAGCCCTTGAGGTCCATCTTGTTGACCGCGACGACGATGTGCTTGATACCCAGCAACGAGGCGATGTAGCTGTGCCGGCGGGTCTGGGTCTGCACGCCGTAGCGGGCATCGACCAGGATGATCGCCAGGTCGCAGGTGGACGCGCCGGTGGCCATGTTGCGGGTGTACTGCTCGTGCCCCGGGGTGTCGGCGATGATGAACTTGCGCTTGGCGGTGGAGAAGTAGCGGTAGGCGACATCGATGGTGATGCCCTGCTCGCGCTCGGCCTGCAGGCCGTCGACCAGCAGTGCCAGGTCGACTTCCTCGCCGGTGGTGCCGGACTTTTTCGAGTCACGGGTGATGGCCTCGAGGTGGTCCTCGTAGATCATTTTCGAATCGTGCAGCAGGCGCCCGATCAGGGTGCTCTTGCCGTCGTCCACGTTGCCGCAGGTCAGGAAGCGCAACAGCTCTTTGCGCTCGTGCTGGGCCAGGTAGGCGAGGATGTCCTCGCTGATCAAATCGGATTGGTGCGACATGAGGAAACCCTGAAATTAGAAGTAGCCTTGGCGTTTTTTGTCTTCCATGGAACCGGCGCCATCGTGGTCGATGACGCGGCCCTGGCGCTCGGACGTTCGGGTCAGGAGCATTTCCTGGATGATGTCCGTCAGGGTCTCGGCTTCAGACTCGACCGCGCCCGTCAGCGGGTAGCAGCCCAGGGTACGGAAACGCACTTTCTTCTTGACGATGCGCGCCTTCTCTTCCTCGGATAGGTGCTCGAGGATGCGCTCGTCGTCGATCATGATCAGGGTGCCGTTCTTCTCGATCACTTCACGCTCGGCGGCGAAGTACAGCGGCACGATCGGGATGCCTTCGAGGTAGATGTACTGCCAGATGTCCAGCTCGGTCCAGTTCGACAGCGGGAACACGCGGATCGACTCGCCCTTGTTGACCTTGCCGTTATAGATGTTCCACAGCTCTGGGCGCTGGTTCTTCGGGTCCCAGCGGTGCTTGCTGTCACGGAACGAGTAGACGCGTTCCTTGGCCCGCGACTTCTCTTCGTCGCGGCGCGCGCCACCGAAGGCGGCGTCGAAGCCGTGCTTGTCCAGCGCCTGCTTCAGGCCCTGGGTCTTCATGATATCGGTGTGCTTGGAACTGCCATGGGTGAACGGGTTGATACCCTGGGCCACACCCTCGGGGTTGACGTGGGTGATCAGCTCCAGGCCCATCTCTTCGACCATCTTGTCGCGGAAGCGGTACATCTCCTGGAACTTCCACTGGGTGTCGACGTGCATCACCGGGAACGGCAGCTTGCCCGGGAAGAACGCCTTGCGCGCCAGGTGCAGCATGACCGCGGAATCCTTGCCGATCGAGTACAGCATCACCGGGTTGTCGAACTCGGCGGCCACCTCGCGGATGATGTGGATGCTCTCCGCCTCCAGCTGTTTCAAGTGCGTCAGATTGTCGACCATGGCTACTCACGAAAAACGATCTTATGGACGGCCTGCGGGCCGTGTTCGAGCGAGCCACTTTATCACAGCACCTGATTCTATTTAGGCGGGCGGCTAGATCGAAAAGGTCTAATGATATGACTGGGGGTTTGGGCAAAAAAGCATCGCGGGGCACGCCCGCGATGCGGCCGTCAGATCGGATTCGGGCAATCGATGAACAGGTGCTCCAGGGCAAAGCGACGCGCCAGGTAATCGCCCAGCGCCTGCACGCCATAACGCTCCGTGGCGTGGTGGCCGGCGGCGATGAAGCTGACGCCGTTCTCGCGGGCGCTGTGGAAGGTCTGCTCCGACGCCTCGCCACTGATGAACAGATCGACCCCGGCGGCGATGGCGGTGTCGATGTAGCCCTGCCCGCCCCCGGTGCACCAGCCAACCCGGCGGATCGTCTGCTCACCCTCGATGAGCAGCGGCTCACGCCCCAGCGCCTCCTGCACACGGCGGGCGAAATCCCGCGCCGATACCGCTTCGGCCAGCGAGCCGACCAGGCCCACCACCTTGGGATTGTTGGGGTCCAACGGACCTTCGACGGTGATGTCCAGCTGGCGCGCCAGCTGCACGTTGTTGCCCACCTCCGGGTGCACGTCCAGCGGCAGGTGGAAGGCCAGCAGGCTGATGTCGTGCTTGAGCAGGGTCTTCAAGCGTCGCTGCTTGATACCAGTGATGCAGGGGTTTTCGCCCTTCCAGAAATAGCCATGGTGCACCAGCACCAGGTCGGCCTCGGCCTCGACCGCGGCGTCCAGCAGCGCCTGGCTGGCGGTCACGCCGCTGACGATGCGGCTGACCTGGGGACGGCCTTCGACCTGCAGGCCGTTGGGGCAGTAATCCTGGATCCTGGCGCTGGCCAGGTAGCGCTCGGCTTCCTCGACCAGGATATTGAGGGCGACGGCCATGAAAAATCTCCTCGAATTCGGCATTGCGACGGGCGTCAGGCCCTATAATGGCCGCCATTATGGGCCGTCGCCGGCGTGGGGGAAACCGCCGGCAGGCGCTCGGGGTGTCCGGCCATCGCCGTTCGGTATCTTCAGGTGTATGATCGCGCCCGCTCGCGCCCCGGGCCCATAGACACGGCCCCCGTCCCACTCCCAGGATCGATTCATGCTCAAGGCTCTGCGTTACTTCGGCTGGCCCCTGCTCACCGGTGTGCTGATCGCTATGCTGGTCATCCAGCGCTTCCCCGAATGGGTCGGCCTGCCCAGCCAGGACGTCAACCTGCAACAAGCCCCACAAACCACCAAGCTCATGCAGGGGCCGGTCTCCTATGCCGATGCCGTGACCCTGGCCGCGCCCGCAGTGGTCAATCTCTATACCACCAAGGTGGTGAACAAGAGCGCGCACCCGCTGTTCGAGGACCCGCAGTTCCGCCGCTTCTTCGGCGACAACCTGCCCAAGCAGCGGCGTTGGGAGTCGAGCCTCGGCTCGGCGGTAATCATGAGCCCGGAAGGCTACCTGCTGACCAACAACCACGTCACCAGCGGCGCCGACCAGATCGTCGTGGCCCTCAAGGATGGCCGCGAGACCCTCGCCCGGGTGATCGGCAGCGACCCGGAAACCGACCTGGCAGTACTGAAGATCGACCTCAAGAGCCTGCCGGCGATCACCATCGGCCGCTCCGACAGCATCCATATCGGTGACGTGACCCTGGCCATCGGCAACCCCTTTGGTGTCGGCCAGACCGTGACCATGGGCATCATCAGCGCCACCGGCCGCAACCAGCTGGGCCTCAACAACTACGAAGACTTCATCCAGACCGACGCTGCGATCAACCCGGGCAACTCCGGCGGTGCGCTGGTGGATGCCAACGGCAACCTGGTGGGCATCAATACCGCGATCTTCTCCAAGTCCGGCGGCTCCCAGGGCATCGGCTTCGCCATCCCGGTCAAGCTGGCGCTGGAGGTGATGAAGTCGATCGTCGAGCATGGCCAGGTGATCCGTGGCTGGCTGGGCATCGAAGTGCAGCCGTTGAGCCAGGAGCTGGCCGACTCGTTCGGCATGCAGGGCCGCCCCGGTATCGTCGTGGCGGGGATCTTCCGCGATGGCCCGGCGGCGCGTGCCGGCCTGCAACTGGGTGACGTGATCCTGAGCATCAATGGCGAGCCGGCCGGCGACGGGCGCAAGTCGATGAACCAGGTGGCGCGGATCAAGCCCAACGAGAAGATCACCATCGAGGTGATGCGCAATGGTCAGCAGCTCAAGCTGGTGGCCGAGGTGGGGTTGCGGCCACCACCAGCGCCGGTGGCCGCAAAAGAAGAGAAGTAAGGCTACAGGAGTGGGGCCGTTGGGCGGCCCCTGGTACATCAATGCAGGATCTGGCTGAGGAACAGCCTGGTCCGGTCACTGCGCGGCCGGTCGAAGAAGTCGTCCGGCGCCGCCTGCTCGACGATCTCCCCCTTGTCCATGAAGATCACCCGGTTCGCCACGGTGCGGGCAAAGCCCATCTCGTGGGTCACGCAGAGCATGGTCATGCCATCCTCGGCCAGGCTGACCATGGTGTCGAGCACCTCCTTGACCATCTCCGGGTCCAGCGCCGAAGTCGGTTCGTCGAACAGCATGATCTTCGGCTTCATGCACAGCGCCCGGGCAATCGCCACCCGCTGCTGCTGACCGCCGGACAACTGCCCGGGGTACTTGTGCGCCTGCTCCGGAATGCGCACGCGCTCGAGGAAGTGCATGGCGATTTCCTCTGCCTTGCGCCGCGGCAGCTTGCGCACCCACATGGGCGCCAGGGTGCAGTTCTCGAGGATGGTCAGGTGCGGGAACAGGTTGAAGTGCTGGAACACCATGCCCACCTCGCGGCGGATCGCCTCGATCTGCTTGAGGTCGTTGGTCAGCTCGACGCCGTCGACGACAATACGCCCCTGCTGGTGCTCTTCCAGCCGGTTGAGGCAGCGGATGGTGGTCGACTTGCCCGAGCCCGACGGCCCGCACAGCACGATACGCTCGCCCTGGCGCACGTTCAGGTTGATGTCCTTGAGCACATGGAACTGGCCGTACCACTTGTTCACGCCCTGCATCTGGATGATGCCTTCGGGGCCGGCAGGCTGCTTGATCGCTTCACTCATTTCGAAACTCCTAACGCTTGTGGCCAGTGTCCAGCTTGCGCTCCAGATGCATGGAGTAGCGGGACATACCGAAACAGAAAATCCAGAACACCAGGGCGGCGAACACATAGCCCTCGGTCGCCATGCCCAGCCAGGCCGGGTCAGCCGCAGCCTGCTTAACGCTGTTGAGCAAGTCGAACAGGCCGATGATGATCACCAGGCTGGTGTCCTTGAACAGGGCAATGAAGGTGTTGACGATGCCGGGGATCACCAGCTTGAGCGCCTGGGGCAGGATCACCAGGCCCATCGCCCGCCAGTAGCCCAGGCCCATGGCCGCGGCGGCTTCGTACTGGCCCTTGGGGATGGCCTGCAGGCCGCCGCGCACCACCTCGGCGATGTACGCCGATTGGAACAGGATCACGCCGATCATCGCCCGCAGCAGCTTGTCGAAGCTCATGCCTTCGGGCAGGAACAGCGGCAACATCACCGAGGACATGAACAGTACGGTGATCAGTGGCACGCCGCGCCAGAACTCAATGAAGGTCACGCAGACCACCTTCACCGCCGGCATGTTCGAGCGCCGCCCCAGCGCCAGCAGGATGCCCAGTGGCAACGCGCCGACAATACCGACCGTGGCGATCACCAGGGTCAACATCAGGCCGCCCCATTGGCTGGTGGGCACGGTGTCCAGCCCTAGCGTGCCACCGTGCAGCAGGATGTAGGCCAGGATCGGGTACACCACCAGGAAGCCCAGGCCATACACAGCCTTGCGCGGGAAGCGCTTGATGAACAGCGGGGCCGCGCCGAGCACGGCGAGCCACACGGTCAGGTCGACGCGCCAGCGCAGTTCCGTCGGGTAATAGCCGTACATGAACTGGCCGAAGCGCTGCTGGATGAACACCCAGCAGGCCCCCTCCTTGGTGCAGTCGGCGCGGGTGGTGCCGACCCAGTTGGCGTCGATGAACGCCCACTGCACCAGCGGCGGCACGATCAGCCATACCAGGTACAGGGCGAACAGCGTCAGCAAGGTGTTGAGCCAGCTGGAGAACAGGTTGGCCCGCATCCAGGCGAGCACGCCAACGGTCTTCACCGGTGGCGGCATGTCGGGTTTGAAAACATGGGCTGTCACGGAAGGACCCTCACCGTTCGATCAGCGCAATGCGCTTGTTGTACCAGTTCATCAACAGCGAAATGCTGATGCTGATGGCGAGATAGACGCTCATGGTGATGGCGATTACCTCGATGGCCTGGCCGGTCTGGTTGAGCACGGTACCGGCGAACAGCGAGACCATCTCCGGGTAGCCGATGCCGGCAGCCAGCGACGAGTTCTTCGCCAGGTTCAGGTACTGGCTGGTCAGCGGCGGGATGATCACCCGCAACGCCTGGGGGATGATCACCTTGCGCAGCGTCGGGCCTTCGCGCAGGCCCAGCGAACGGGCCGCCTCGGTCTGGCCGTGGCTGACCGAACGGATACCCGAGCGCACGATCTCGGCGATGAACGCCGCGGTGTAGATGGTCAGCGCCAGGGTCAGCGCCAGCAGCTCGGGGATCAGCACCCAACCGCCGACGAAGTTGAAGCCCTTGAGCTGCGGCACTTCCCAGTGCACCGGGCTGCCGAACAACAACGCGCACACACCGGGGATGCCGATCAGCAGCAGCAGGCCCACCCAGAACTTGTGGAACGGCTGGCCGGTTTCATCGAAACGCTTGTTGGCCAGGCGCACCATCAACACGATGGCGACGATCGCCAGCACCAATGCGATCACGAACGGCCAGAAGCCCTCGGCCATGGCGGCGCCGGGCATGTTCAGGCCACGGTTGCTGATGAAGAAGGTGTCGTCGATATTGATGCTGCCCCGCGGCCCCGGCAGGGTCAGGAACACGGCGAAGTACCAGAACAGGATCTGCAACAGCGGTGGGATGTTGCGGAAGGTCTCCACGTACACCGTCGCCAGCTTGCTGATCATCCAGTTCGGCGACAGCCGCGCCACGCCGATGATGAAGCCCAGCAAGGTAGCCAGGATTATGCCGATGAAGGTCACCAGCAGGGTGTTGAGCAGGCCGATGACGAACACCCGGGCGTAGCTGTCCGATTCCACGTAGGGGATCAGGTGCTGGGCGATGCCGAAGCCGGCACTGCGCTCGAGGAAGTCGAAGCCCGAGGTGATGCCCCGGTGCTGCAGGTTGGTCTGGGTGTTATGGAACAGGTACCAGCCCAGGCCCACCACGAAGACCACCGTGAGGATCTGGAACAGCCACGCGCGCACACGTGGATCACTAAGGGAAAACCCTTTCCGTGCGCCGATTTGATTTTGCATGAAGTGCCCCGAAAAGAAGGGATTCGAACGACCCGCGACGGCAGGATGCCGCCGCGGGGTGCAGCCATCAGCGCACAGGTGGCGCGTACTGGATGCCGCCGTTGTTCCACAGGGCATTCATGCCACGGTCGATCTTCAGGTCGGTGCTCTGGCCCAGGTTCTTCTCGAACACTTCGCCATAGTTGCCGACTTGCTTGACGATCTGCACTACCCAGTCCTTGGGCAGCTTGAGGTCCTTGCCGTACTCGCCATCGGCGCCCAGCAGGCGCGCGACGTCAGGGTTCTTGGTGGACTTGGCCTCGGCCTCGACGTTCTTCGAAGTGACCCCTGCTTCTTCCGCGTTGAGCATGGCGAACAGGGTCCACTTGACGATGCTGAACCATTCCTCGTCGCCCTTGCGCACGACGGGGCCCAGGGGCTCCTTGGAGATGGTTTCCGGCAGCACCACGTACTCGGTCGGCGCGGCCAGCTTGGAGCGCTGGGCGAACAGCTGCGACTTGTCCGAGGTCAGCACGTCGCAACGGCCGGACTCCAGCGACTTGGCGCTCTCGTCGGAGGTGTCGAAGGTGATCGGGGTGTACTTCAAGCCATTGGCACGGAAGTAGTCGGAGACGTTCAGTTCGGTAGTGGTGCCGGCCTGGATACAGATGGTGGCGCCGTCGAGCTCCTTGGCGCTGGAAACACCGAGCTTCTTGTTGGCGAGGAAACCGACGCCGTCGTAGTAGGTGACACCGGCGAACACCAGGCCCATGCCGGCATCGCGCGAGCTGGTCCAGGTGGTGTTGCGCGACAGCACGTCGACTTCGCCGGACTGCAGCGCGGTGAAGCGCTCCTTGGCGTTGAGCTGGCTGAACTTGACCTTGGTCGCATCGCCGAACACGGCGGCAGCCACGGCGCGGCACACATCGGCGTCGATGCCGACGATCTTGCCCTGTGCGTCAGGCACGGAGAAGCCGGGAAGACCATCGCTCACGCCACACTGGACGAAGCCCTTCTTCTTCACCGCGTCGAGGGTGGCGCCGGCCTGGGCGAAGCTGGTGGCGCCCAGCGCGGCGGCGGCGGTCAGGACTGCCAGGGTGGTTTTCAACATCTTCATCAACAACCTCCAAATCGCTCTTGTTGTATGAGCCGGAATTGCACCGCACCCTTATGAGGCGCATCCGACCCCTTGTTGGCTTGTTTTTGGGTCAATTGGCGCAATGGGCTGTTCTATGACAGCCTTCGATCCACACGAGGGGTGTTACCGGGACCGGCCCACCTCTTCGCATGACAAGGACATAGCAAAGGGCGTACCACAGTCCACGGCTTAAGCGATAAAGCGGTAGTCAAGTAGGAAAAGTTGTAGAGTTGCGACATCTTTTTCTGGCATTAACCGCCAATGCCTTCTTTTTACGCACTACATCAGTACGCCAGCACTCTTTCGGAGCAGTCATGACCCAACCGCTGATTCTCGAACCGCAGAAAACCGCCGACGCCTGTGTGATCTGGTTGCACGGCCTGGGGGCCGACCGTTACGACTTCCTACCGGTAGCGGAATTCATGCAGGAACGCCTGCTCAGCACCCGTTTCATCATGCCCCAGGCGCCGACGCGCCCGGTAACCATCAACGGCGGCTACCAGATGCCCAGCTGGTACGACATCAAGGCCATGACCCCGGCGCGAGCCATCGACGAAGCGCAACTGGAAGAGTCGGCCGACCAAGTGATCGCCCTTATCAAGGCCGAACAGGCCAAGGGCATCAACTTGTCGCGCATCTTCCTCGCCGGGTTTTCCCAGGGTGGTGCGGTGGTGCTGCACACTGCCTATATAAAGTGGCAGGAAGCGTTGGGCGGGGTCATCGCCCTCTCCACCTACGCGCCAACCTTCAGCGACGCCCAGCAGTTGAGCGCCTGCCAGCAGCGCACGCCGGCTTTGTGCCTGCACGGTGTGCACGACCCGGTGGTGATCCCCTCGATGGGCCGCACGGCGTTCGAGTACCTCAATACCTGGGGTGTGGCCGCCCAGTGGCATGAGTACCCGATGGAGCACGAAGTGGTGGTCGAGGAACTGACGGACATCCACGACTGGCTGAGCCGCCAGTTGCAGTGATTCTGTAGCCCAGCCCGCATTGCACTACGCCGCGCCCGATTCTTGCATTACACTGCCCGGCGTACATTCCTTAACCAGTTGACGAGACGACCGTGCTCAAGGCACTCAAGAAAATATTCGCCAAAGGTGACGCCGCACCGCCCATCGCCGCGTCCCAACCCGAGCCGGCTCCTCAGCCGGCCGCCGCCCAGGCGCCAGAGCGCCAGGTCGGCAAACCCAGGCCAAAGCCTGCGCCCAAGGCCAAGGCCGAGCCACAAGCCGCCGTCCAGGTCGCCCAACCGCCGCGCGCCGAGTCGCCCGCCAAGGACAAACCACGTCGCGAACGCAAGCCCAAACCCCAGGCCAGCCTGTGGAAGCCCGAGGACTTCGTGGTCGAGCCGCAGGAAGGCAAGACGCGTTTCCACGATTTCAAGCTCTCCAATGAGCTGATGCATGCCATCCACGACCTCGGCTTCCCCTATTGCACGCCGATCCAGGCCCAGGTCCTGGGTTACACCCTGCGCGGCCAGGACGCTATCGGCCGGGCCCAGACCGGCACCGGCAAGACCGCCGCGTTCCTGATCTCGATCATCTCGCAGCTGCAGCAGACCCCACCGCCCAAGGAACGCTACATGGGCGAGCCGCGGGCGCTGATCATCGCCCCGACCCGCGAGCTGGTGGTGCAGATCGCCAAGGATGCCCAGGCACTGACCAAGTACACCGGCCTGAACGTGATGAGCTTTGTCGGCGGCATGGACTTCGACAAGCAGCTCAAGTCGCTGGAAGCGCGCCATTGCGACATCCTGGTAGCCACCCCGGGCCGCCTGCTGGACTTCAACCAGCGCGGCGAGGTGCACCTGGACATGGTCGAGGTAATGGTGCTGGACGAGGCCGACCGCATGCTCGACATGGGCTTCATCCCCCAGGTCCGCCAGATCATCCGCCAGACCCCGCCCAAGAGCGAGCGCCAGACCCTGCTGTTCTCCGCCACCTTCACCGACGATGTGATGAACCTGGCCAAGCAGTGGACCACCAACCCGGCCATCGTCGAGATCGAGCCGGAGAACGTCGCCAGCGAAACCGTCGAACAGCACGTCTACGCCGTGGCCGGCAGCGACAAGTACAAGCTGCTGTACAACCTGGTCACGCAGAACAAGTGGGAACGGGTGATGGTGTTCGCCAACCGTAAGGACGAGGTGCGGCGCATCGAGGAAAAGCTGGTGCGTGACGGCATCAACGCCGCCCAGCTCTCGGGCGACGTGCCGCAGCACAAGCGTATCCGCACCCTGGAGAGCTTCCGTGAAGGGCGCATCACCGTGCTGGTCGCCACCGACGTGGCCGGCCGTGGCATCCACATCGACGGCATCAGCCATGTGATCAACTTCACCCTGCCGGAAGACCCGGACGACTACGTGCACCGCATCGGCCGCACCGGTCGCGCCGGCACCAGCGGCGTGTCGATCAGCTTTGCCGGCGAGGACGATTCGTACCAGTTGCCGGCGATCGAAGAGTTGCTGGGGCGCAAGATCAAGTGCGAGATGCCGCCGGACGAGCTGTTGAAGCCCGTGCCGCGCAAGCATCACTGAATGGCTGGATCGGGGCCGCTACGCTGCCCTATCGCCGGCAAGCCGGCTCCCACAGAGATACGCGCTCCTGTGGGAGCCGGCTTGCCGGCGATCCGGGGCGCAGCCCCGGCCAGCGAATAGAGCATCACCAGCGCCCTGCCGCATCCTGGTCGCTCTGCTTGCCTTCCACCCAGCGCGGTCCTTCCTGGGTATTCTCCTTCTTCCAGAACGGCGCCCGGGTCTTCAGGTAATCCATGATGAAGTTGCAGGCATCGAACGCCGCCTGCCGATGCGCGCTGGCCACGCCGACAAAGACAATCGGCTCGCCCGGTTCCAGGGCGCCGATTCGGTGCAGTACCTCGACCTTGAGCAGCGGCCAGCGCCCTTCGGCCTCGACCACGATCTTGGCCAGGGCCTTCTCGGTCATGCCCGGATAGTGCTCGAGGAACATCCCCGCCACCTCCCGGCCATCGTTGAAGTCGCGCACATAGCCGACAAACCCGACCACCGCGCCCACGCCGACATTGGCGGCGTGCATGGCGTTGACTTCAGCGCCCGGGTCGAAGGCTGCCTCCTGAACGCGCACGGTCATGGTCAACCTCCGGTCACAGGTGGGAAGAACGCGATCTCGTCACCCTCTTCCAATGGCTCATCGAGCCGGCACAGCTCTTCGTTGCGGGCACACATCAGGTTCTGCTCGGCCAGCACCGCGTAGTGTCCACCCTTGCCCGCCAAGGCCTGGCGCACGTCGTCCAGCACCTTGAAGTCGCCTTCCAGGCGCTCGGCGTCGATGCCCAGCAACTCACGGTAGCGGGCGAAATACATGACCTTGACCTTCATCACCCTTCCACCTTGTAGTGCCCGCTCTTGCCACCGGTCTTCTCCAGCAGGCGCACCTGCTCGATGACCATGCCTTTGTCCACTGCCTTGCACATGTCGTAGATCGTCAGCGCGGCAACGCTCGCGGCGGTGAGCGCCTCCATTTCGACGCCGGTCTGCCCGGCCAGCTTGCAGCGGGCGACAATGTGCACCACGTCCTCGCCCTCAGCGGCCAGCTCGACCTTGACGCCGGTGAGCATCAGCGGATGGCACAGCGGGATCAGGTCGCTGGTCTTCTTCGCCGCCTGGATGCCGGCGATGCGCGCCACGGCGAACACGTCGCCCTTGGGGTGTTGGCCATCGACGATCATGCGCAGGGTGTCCGGCAACATGCGCACCCGTGCCTCGGCAATCGCCTCGCGGGCGGTCACGGCCTTTTCAGTGACGTCGACCATGTTGGCGCGCCCCTGGGAATCAAGATGAGTCAGCACTGCTCTGCTCCTGGGAAGGGATGACAGAGTGTAAACCCGCCGGTCAGCTTTGAGCAGAGGGCAGAACAGCGCATCGCGGGGCCAGCCCGCTCCCACGGTGGGAACGGGCTGGCCGGCGACAGGTTACAGGTGCGACTCGGCGTACTCGGCCAGTACCGAGCGTGGCACGCCCTGCAGGGTGATATGAACGCCGTGGGGGAAGTCCTTGAAGCGCTCGGTGAGGTAGGTCAGCCCGGAACTGGTGGCCGACAGGTAAGGGGTGTCGATCTGCGCCAGGTTGCCCAGGCAGACCACCTTCGAGCCGGTCCCGGCACGGGTGATGATGGTCTTGATCTGGTGTGGCGTGAGGTTCTGGCACTCGTCGATGAGGATCAGGCTCTGCTGGAAGCTGCGCCCACGGATGTAGTTCAGCGACTTGAACTGCAGCGGCACCCGCTCGAGGATGTACTCGACACTGCCGTGGGTGCTCTCGTCATCCATGTGCAAGGCTTCGAGGTTGTCGGTGATCGCGCCCAGCCAAGGCTCCATCTTCTCCGCCTCGGTACCCGGCAGGAAGCCGATCTCCTGGTCCAGCCCCTGCACGCTGCGGGTGGCGATGATACGCCGGTAGCGCTTGCTGACCATCGTCTGCTCGATGGCCGCGGCCAGCGCCAGGATGGTCTTGCCCGAGCCCGCCGCGCCGGTCAGGTTGACCAGGTGGATATCCGGGTCGAGCAAGGCGAACAGCGCCAGGCTCTGGTGGATGTCCCGTGGCTTGAGCCCCCAGGCTTCCTGGTGCAGCAGCGGTTCCTGGTGCAGGTCGAGCAGCAGCAGCTCGTCGTTGCGGATGCCCTTGATCCAGCCGACGAAGCCCTGCTCGTCGATGATGAACTCGTTGACGTGCACGGCGGGCAAGTTGTCCGTCAACTGCACCCGATGCCAAGTACGGCCACGCTCCTGGCGCGTGTCGACCTTGCTCACGCGGTCCCAGAACGACCCTGTGACCGAGTGGTAGCCCTTGGACAGCAAGGACACATCGTCGACCAACTGGTCGGTGCTGTAGTCCTCGGCGGCGATCCCGCAGGCACGCGCCTTCAGGCGCATGTTGATGTCCTTGGTCACCAGCACCACGTCGAGGTCCTTGCGCTTGGCGCGCAGGTCCAGCAGCTGGTTGATGATGATGTTGTCGGCGATGTTCTCGGGGAGCAGGCGGTTAGGCTCGTTGCGCGTGCTCATGAGGATGGACAGGAAGCCCTTGGGCCCGCTCTTGCCACGCTGGATCGGCACGCCCTGCTCGACATCGCTGGGCGAGGCGTCGCCGAGGGTCTGGTCGATCAGGCGGATGGCCTGGCGACATTCGGCGGCGATGGTCTGTTTACCGGTCTTGAGCTTGTCGAGTTCCTCCAGCACCGTCATCGGTATGGCGACGTGGTGCTCCTCGAAGTTGAGCAGGGCGTTGGGGTCGTGAATCAGGACGTTGGTATCGAGCACATACAGGATTGGCTGGTTGGAGGAAGGGGTGCGTCCTTGGTCATCCATACTCGTTCACCTTATGTGAAAGCCACACGGCGCGAACGGCTGCGCCGCAGAGTGACTGCCGTTCTCCCCGTATCCGCGTCGTTACGGGCGGGAAGCTCACCTGGCAAGGAAGGCGTGGATGACGCCACCTGTGCTGCAGGGTTCGGCTGTCTGGTTCCTTGATACCGCAAAAACCATGACCGGAAAAAGTCTTTTTACGCTCAGGTGAAGTTTATTTTTCGGATTGACGAACAGGGCTTGGCGTGGGCCCGGAGCAGGACTACAGTCAGGGATCAGGTGCCGCGAATTACACTCAGGCGCGCACGAAACGTTGACGCAACACATCGCTCAGGGCGTCCACCAGCAACACCAGCACCAGCATGGCGATGATCACCGTGCTGGCCTGGGCCTCCTGGAACAGGCTCAGGGTCGCGTAGAGCATCTGCCCCAGCCCGCCCGCCCCCACGAAGCCCAGCACGCTGGCCATGCGGATGTTGTTCTCCCAGCGATAGAGGCTGTACGCCAGCAGTTGCGGCCACAGATTGGGCAACGTGCCGAAACAGAACGCCACCACTTGGCTGCCACCTTGCAAGCGGATCGCCGCCGCAGGCTCTGGCGGTGCATTTTCCAGCGCCTCGGCGAACAGCCGCCCCAGCACCCCGGCAGTGTGCAGGGCCAGCGCCAGCGTACCGGCATTCGGCCCCAGGCCTGCGGCCAGCACGGTCAGCGCGGCCCAGACCAGCTCCGGAATCGCCCGCAGCGCGTTGAGCAGCAGGCGCGACGCGCCCTGCAACGACCAGCCAAAACGCCCGGCGGCCGGCAACGCCAGCACCATGCCCAACAGCATCGCCAGCAGCGTCCCCATACCCGACATCGCCAGTGTTTCCAAGGCGCCCTGCCCTACCGCGCGCAGGTGTGCCAGCGACAGGTCCGGGTGCAGGAAACGCGCCGCGTATTCGCCCATCTGCGCCGGCCCGCCACTGCCGACGACCGCTGCCAGGTCCAGCTCCAGATAAGCAAACGACGCCAGCACCGCCGCCAGGACCGCGACGATCACCAGCCCATTGATCACCCGGTTCATGCGAGCCTCCCGCGCAGGAAACGGCTGAGCAAGTCGGCCAGCACGACCAGCAACAGGAAAGTCAGCAGCATGCTCGCCACCTCGGCACCGGCAAACATGCGCATCGACAGATCGATCTGCTGGCCCAGTCCACCGGCACCGACGAAGCCCATCACCACCGAAGCGCGCACCGCGCACTCCCAGCGGTACACGGTGTAGGACACCACTTCGCTCGCGGCCTCGGGCAGAGTGCCGTAGAGAAACGCCGACAGGCGGCTGCTGCCGGCCTGCAGCAAGGCATGGGCGGGACGCTGGTCCACCGACTCGAAGATCTCCGCGTAGACCTTGCCGAGCATGCCGCTGTAGGTGATGGCGATAGCCAGCACACCGGCAGTCGGACCCAGGCCCACGGCGCGGACGAACAACAGTGCCCAGACGATCTCGGGCACGCTGCGCAGGAAAATCAGCACGCCTCGCACCGGCAGGCGCGCAGCCCGGGACCATGGCCCCAGGCGCCCTGCGCTGGAAGCGGCCCGCAACGACAACGCCCGGCTGGCCAGCAGGCTGGCCGGTACCGCCAGCAGCAGTGCCAGGCTCATGCCTGCGGTGGCCACGGCCAGGGTCTGCACCGTGGCGGTGAGCAGCAAATCGAGAAACCCGGCATCGTGGGCCGGGGGCCAGAACGCGCTGACGAAGCCGGCCATCTGCTGACGGTTCTCGGCCTGCAACAGCACGCCGGGGTCAAGCTCACTCAGGTGCAGGCCCGGCCACAGCAGCGCCAGGCCCAGCAGGGTCAGCAGCAAACGAGGCAAGGCAGCAGGATCGCGCTGGTCAGTGCTCAGCATCGCGGGATCTGCACCTGCAGGCTCGCCGTCGCGGTGACAGGCGATGTCAGTTGCTCATTGGCGTACAAGGCGCCGAGCATCGCTTCGCTGACCGCTTGCGCCGGGCAATCGAACGCCACCTGCCCGGCGCGAATGCCGACGATGCGCGGAAAGTGCGCGAGGGCGAGCTCCACCGCGTGCAGGCTGGCGACCAGCGTCACGCCGTGGGCCTGGGCATGACGATTAAGCAACGCCAGGCTGTGATCGGCGAGCACCGGGTCCATGGCCGAGACCGGCTCGTCGGTCAACAGCACTTCAGGTCGCTGGTACAAGACGCGGGCGATGCCGACCCGTTGCAACTGTCCACCCGACAACTGCCCGCACTGGGCAAACAGCTTGTCAGCCATGCCCAGCTCGGCCAGTGCCGCGCGGGCACCGGGTATATCCCCGGGGTGAATCAGGTTGAGCAGCCCGCGCAAGGTGCCCCACTGCCCCAGGCGCCCCGCCAGCACGGCGGTGACCACCCGCTGGCGCGGCGGCAGGGGCGGCGCCTGGTGCACCAGGCCGACCCGTGCGCGCAAGCGCTGGCGGGCGCCGGCAGACAGTGCCCAGGGCTGCTCGCCCAACAACTCCAACCGCCCGCTACTGGGCGGCACGGCAGTGGCCATCAGGTGCAGAAGGCTGGATTTGCCGGCTCCGGACGGACCGATGATCGCCACCCGCTCGCCCTGGCCGATTTGCAGGTCCAGCGCGCTCAAGGCCTGGACCTGGCCATGGCGCACGCTGGCGCCCTGAACACGGATACTCACTTGAGCAGTTCGGCCTTGCGTGCGGCTTCTTCGATACCCTTGTAGTTCTCGGGTTTGGTCTCGATGAAGCGGCTGGCTGCCTGCAGGTCGAGGATCGCCTTGTCCGCAGGCTTGGCCGGATCCAGGGCGAGGAAGGCTTGCTTGATCTTCTCTTTCAGCGCCGGGTCCATTTTGCCGCGCACGGTCCAGTTGTAGTCGTAATACGTCGGTGTGGTGGCGAATACCTTGACCTTGTCGGTATCGACCTTGCCGGCATCGACCAGTTTCTGCCATACGCTGGCGTTGAGTACGCCTGCATCGACCTTACCCGCCGCCACCCAGGCCACGGTGGCGTCGTGGGCACCGGAATAGGCGACGCGGCTGAAGTAGCTCTCAGGCTTGATGTTGTCTTCCTTGAGCATGAAGTAGCGCGGCATCAGGCTGCCGGAGGTGGACGAAATCGAGCCGAAGGCGAAAGTCTTGCCCTTCAGGTCGGCCAGGCTCTTCACGTCAGGGTTGGCGGTGATGAACTTGGAGGTGAACTGGGCATCCTGCTCCCGCTGCACCAATGGCGTGGCGGTCGGGTCCTTCAGGTGCACTTGAACGAAGGTGAAGCCCCCCAGCCAGGCCAGGTCCAGGCGATCGCTGGCCAGCGACTCGACCACCGCGGGGTAGTCGGCGACCGGCACGAACTGCACCTTCATGCCCAACTGCTGCTCGAGGTATTCACCCAGCGGCTCGAACTTGCGCAGCAGTTCGGTCGGTGCTTCATCGGGGATGGCGCTGACGCGCAGGACGTCGGCGGCCTGGGCGACCACGGCGCAGCAGGACAGCGCGAGACCGGCAAACAGTGCCAGGGGGCGTTTGAGCATGGGGGTTCTCCGGTTCAATAGCGGGGCATGGGTCGGTGTCGAATCGCGGGAAGTATAAGAGCCGCAGGCACAAAGGTCAGCTTTGCTACAATCGCGCATCACGAAAAGTCGAGGTGCACATGAGCGAGCCGATTCGTCTGACACAGTACAGCCACGGCGCTGGCTGTGGCTGCAAGATTTCTCCCAAGGTCCTGGATGTGATCCTCGCCGAGAGCGGCACCCAGGCGCTGGACCCGAACCTCTGGGTCGGCAACGCCTCGCGCGACGACGCTGCCGTCTACGCCCTGGATGACGAGCGTGGCGTGGTGTCGACCACCGACTTCTTCATGCCCATCGTCGACGACCCGTACGACTTCGGTCGCATCGCCGCCACCAACGCCATCAGCGACATCTACGCCATGGGCGGCGACCCGCTGATGGCCATCGCCATCCTCGGCTGGCCGATCAACCTATTGCCGCCGGAGGTCGCCCGCGAAGTGATCCGCGGTGGTCGCGCGGTCTGCGCAGAGGCAGGCATCCCACTGGCCGGTGGCCACTCCATCGACGCCCCGGAACCGATCTTCGGCCTGGCCGTGACCGGCGTGGTGAGCAAGCGCAACCTCAAGCGCAACGACACCGCCAGCGTCGGCTGCCGCCTGTACCTGACCAAGCCGCTGGGCATCGGCATCCTCACCACCGCCGAGAAGAAAGCCAAGCTGCGCGAACAGGACCAGGGCCTGGCCCGCGACTGGATGTGCACCCTCAACACACCGGGAAGTCGCTTCGGCAAGCTCGACGGCGTGCAGGCGATGACCGACGTCACCGGCTTCGGCCTGCTCGGCCACCTGGTCGAAGTCGCCGAGGGCAGCGGCCTCACCGCGCGCCTGCAATTCGCTGCGGTGCCGCGCCTGCCCAGCGTCGAACATTACCTGGCCGAGGGCTGCATCCCAGGCGGCACCTTGCGTAACTTCGACAGCTACGGCCACAAGATCGGCACACTGAGCGACGAGCAGAAGCACCTGCTGTGCGACCCGCAGACCAGCGGTGGCCTGCTGGTGGCAGTCAGCCCGCAGGGCGAGGCCGAATTCCTCGCCGTGGCACGGGAGCTCGGGCTCGAACTGGCGCCGATCGGCGAGCTGGTCGAGCGACAGAGCCACGCAGTCGAGGTGATCTGATGCGCCCCGACTGCACCGAGCTGAAACAGCTGTTCCTCGACGACGTGCCGATGATGGACATGCGCGCGCCGATCGAATTCACCAAGGGCGCTTTCCCCGGCGCCGTCAACCTGCCGCTGATGAACGACCAGGAGCGGCAGAAAGTCGGTACCTGCTACAAGCAGCAGGGTCAGGCCGCCGCCATTGCCTTGGGCCACCAGTTGGTCAACGGCGCGCTCAAAGAGCAGCGCCTGGAGGCCTGGGCGGCATTCACCCAGGCTCATCCCGACGGCTACCTCTACTGCTTCCGTGGCGGGTTGCGCTCACAGATCGTCCAGGGCTGGCTCAAGGAAGCCGGCATCCAGTATCCGAAGGTGGTGGGCGGCTACAAGGCCATGCGCACCTTGCTGCTGGAAACCACCCAGCAAGCGGTGCAGCACTGCCACTTCGTGCTGCTGGGCGGCCTGACCGGCACCGGCAAGACCGACGTGCTGCTCCAGCTGGACAACGTGCTGGACCTGGAAGGCCACGCCAACCACCGCGGCTCCAGCTTCGGCAAGCGCGCCACCGCGCAGCCGGTGCAGATCGACTTCGAGAATACGCTGGCCATCGACATCCTGAAGAAACGCGAGCGTGGCATCGACCAGTTCGTGCTCGAGGACGAAGGCCGCGTGGTCGGCAGCTGCGCGGTGCCGCTGGAGCTTTACCAGGGCATGCAACGCTATCCGCTGGTGTGGCTCGAAGACAGCTTCGCGCATCGCGTGGAACGCATCCTGCGCGATTACGTGATCAACCTGTGCGCCGAGTTCATCGCCGTGCACGGTGAAGAGGCCGGCGGCCCGCTGTTCGCCGAACGCATGCGCCAGAGCATGGCCAACATCTACAAGCGCCTGGGCGGCGAGCGCTTCCAGCGGCTGTCGGCGTTGCTCGACCAGGCGCTGGAGGAGCAGTTGCGCAGTGGTGACGTGAGCCTGCACCGAGGGTGGATCGAAGGGCTGCTCAAGGAATACTACGATCCGATGTACGCCTACCAGCGGGCGGCCAAGGCACAGCGGATCGAGTTCGCCGGAGACGGGGTGGAAGTGCGTGAGTACCTGAAGGCCCGGGCACTGCGTGAGCAACGCGGCGCCTGACTCGCAAGCCCGCTCCTACTCCCCTGTTGGAGCGGGCTTGCCCGCCCAACCAAAGGGGTCACTGTACTCCGCGTCAATGCTTGTACAACTTGAACTCACGATCTATCCAGATCACATGAAAAATCCGCCCACTGCGGTACCCCACCATCGCCACCAGGTCGAAAGCCCTGAACGCCAGCAGCCGAACATCTTCAGTGAGGAATGAAGGCAATACAGCCCTGATACTGCCGCGCGAAATCGTCTCCGTACCATAGCCATGGCGATCGAGCTGGCGGATCTCTCGCCACGTGCGCTGACTGATCTGACGCAAGCGCTCGAGCATCCTGGCGCGCTCTGCCTGCTGGCAGTCCTGAATGCACCAACCTGATTGCAGATACTCCAGTGAGAACACCGGGGGGCGCAGGTCCGACTCGTCAGACTCGCCAGCCATGTGGCGTGCCCTTACCTGATTTCCCTGGGCATCTCGCTCCTTGAGCCGCTTACGTACCATCGCTCAGTTCACCAGGTGATTCCTGAAATACCGTTGCATTTCGTCCCGGGGAATCTCCCGGCTGAAAGCGCCCTCCTGATAGTTGTCCCGCCAGGGGTCTTCTTCATGGGTCAGTTGACGGAGCTTCCACGCCGAATACTGCCCATAGACCTCGAAGACCTCCTTGATCAGGCGGGTCTGATCCCTGGAAAAGCAGGTCGGCTCGAACACTGCAGGCATCGGGACCGGGTTCGAGCCATGCTGGCTGAACCGACGGTAGAGGTCGGCCACGACCGGGCCATGCATCCAGGCCTCGATACGCTCTTCGAACAACGGGGCGCCCAGCAAGGCCAGGCTGAAGCCCTGCGCGTAGTAGACGAGCTTCTGCAGCTTCAGGTTCGAGATCTCACCCGTCTCGCCTTCCAGGGTGAGGAAGTAATTGGCGACATCGATGCTTTCAGGCATGTGCTCCTCCCTTGGTGAACGTGCTGTCCATGAGCTGTACAAAAATACAGCCATCAGCGTCGCGGCGATACCCTTCAGCCGACCAGTTCACCCGCCAATCTGTAAGCTGATGCTGCGCTACTGCCCCGGGCTGAGCACCCGTTCCAGCTCCGCCGCCCGGTCCTTGCTCATGTCCATCTCGCACATCGCGCCTTCGATGCGGTAGATGCTGCCGTTGCTGAACTTGCCGTGGAACGCGCAGTTGCCGTCGCGGTACTTCATCCAGGTGCGCTGTACTTCGCGCAGGTCCTTCTGCTGCTGGCTGTCGAGCTTGGCCATGAGCTGCTTGTAGACCCGGTTCAGCCGGTCATCCTGCAACCGGGTTTCGGCCTGGATGCAGGCGCCCATTGCCAGCGTGCTGGAGGCTTTGTCCATGCACTGGGTGTAAGTAGGCGAATAGTCCTCGGCCTGGGCGCCGGCAACGATCAGCAGGGCGGCGGCGCCGACCAGGCAATGCTTGAACATGGGCTTTCCTTTTCGCAAATGAATGCGGCACAGCCTAGCATTCTGCTCCGCCTTCGTTCACGCACAGCGCCTGGATTTGCGCCCGCAGCCAGCGGTGCCCGGCATCGCCGTCGCGCCGCGAGTGCCAGGCCTGGGCGAAGGCGAACGGCGAGATCGCCAGGGGCGGCGCGAACTGGCGCAGGGCCGGGTCCAGGCGAGCACCAACGAGGCTGCGCCGGGCCACGGTGAGCACCAGGTCGGTCCCGGCAATCACACTTTGGGCCACGCCCCAATGCGGCAGGGTCAAGGCGATGCGCCGACGCGCGCCCAAGGTGGCCAGGGCCTGGTCGATCTCGTTGTCGATGCCGGGGCGCACCGCCACCAGCACATGGGGGCGCGCCAGCCACGGGTCCAGCGCCAGGCCGCCGCGGGGCGGCAGGCTGGCGCGGTCGGCCAGGCAGACGAAGGACTCCTCGAACAGCACCTGCTGGGTCATTTCTGTCGGCAACTCCGGAAACACACCCAGCGCCAGGTCCGCCTCGCCGTCGATCAACTGGCCGAGCATCGCCTCGCGGCTGCCCTGGGACACCACCAGGTCGATGCCCGGCGCTTCGCGTCGCAGCAGGCGCATCAACGCTGGCAACACCACACGGGCGCCATAGTCGGACATGGCCAGGCGAAAGGTACGCCGGGCCCGCGCCGGCTCGAAGCCCGGCGTGCCGAGCAATCCGTCGAGTTGCTGCAAAGCCTCATGCAACGGCGCGTGCAGAGCTTCGGCGCGGGCCGTCAGCTGCAGGCGACCACCGCGTCGCACCAGCAGCGGATCGGCGAAGATCTCGCGCAACTGCGCCAACGCATGGCTGACCGCCGGCTGGCTGCGGTGCAGGCGCAATGCCGCACGCGAGACATGCTGCTCGCTGAGCAGGGCGTGCAGGGACAGCAGTAGATTGAGGTCGATACGGCGCAAATCATCCATGCCACGAATACAGCCTGTGCAACGTTCGAATTTCCATCATTCAAATGCATAGCGAAGACTGACGCCAGTGTTTTCATCAGGAGTAGACACCATGCCCGCCAGCCTCTTCGCCGCCCTCCCCTTGCTCATCGCCCTGCTTGCCGGGGCCGCCGTGCCGTTTCAGGCGGGCAGCAACGCCGCGCTCGGACGCCTGCTCGGCCATCCGCTGTGGGCGGCCGGTGTTTCTTTGCTGGTCAGCCTGCTGATGCTGGTGCCGGCCCTGCTGCTGATGCGCGCGCCGCTGCCGCAGGTGCAGCAACTGGCCCATGCGCCCTGGTGGGCCTGGTTCGGCGGGGTCGCCGGGGTGCTGTACATCACCGCCGCGCTGGTGCTGACGCCGCGGCTAGGCGCGGCGGGGTTCATCGTCTGCGTGGTGGCCGGGCAGGTGCTGTCGTCGCTGCTGATCGACCAGTTCGGCCTGATGGGACTGCCGGAGCGGCCGGTTAACCTGCTGCGACTGGCGGGGGTGGGGATGATCGTGGTCGGGATGATCGTGGTGCAATGGGGGACGGCGCGGTAAGGCCATCACAAGCTTTGCGGCTGCTCCGGCGGCACGATCACCTTGTGCGGCTCGAAACGCAGCGACGGCATCTGCGTACCGGCATACAGCGCCACGCTGAGGGCAGCGATAAGCGCCACATCGAGCCAGCCCCAGCCCGGGACATCCGCTGCTGAACGCGCCTTCCAGCACCACCAGAGCTGCCCCATGCAAAACACCAGGATCGCCAGCAACCACAGGTAGAAGCCCGCGCCAAAACCGGTCACATCCTGGAAGGCGTAGCTCTGGTTGTCCGGCAAGCGGGTGATCGCGAAGCTGCTGGCCGCCAGATACAGCGCCAGCAGGCCGCACCCCAGCGCCAGGCGGCGGAACCGTCGGTGGGCAAGGATCGCCAACGCCAGCAGTGGGTTGGCGAACCACTGGTACAGGCCGAAGGCGATACCCCACGGGCCGTACAGCAGCATCTGCAATGCCGGTACATGTCGCCCTGCGCCTGTCAGGGCACCATCGAAGGCCAGGCTCAGCAGGTACAGGGCGAGGCTTGTGGTCAGGTAGAAAGCGGGCAAGTCAGGCACCTGGTAAAAGCGGACGAGCTGCGACCTTAACCCAGCCTTTGCCGTCTTTCCAAACCCAAGGCGCGTCTCGCCCTCCGACAAAAAGGCGGCGCAGCCAATCTGGAGAGTTCAGCCTGCCTGTACCTGCTCCATTGGCTCGTCGGAACTGCGAATTTGTACCCCCAGGCTGGGCATCTTGGTCGCCACGTAGATCGTGCTCGTCAGCACCGCGATCAGCAGCACATCGAACCAGCGCCAGCGCGGCATATCCTGGGCCGTCTGCGCCTTGCGGCACCACCACCCCTGCCCCAGGCAGAACAGCAGGATTGCCAGTGTCCACAGGTAGTAGCCGGGGCCGAAACCGGTAAGCGGCAGGAAATCATAGCTGCGGTTGTCCGGCAGCCGCTCGATGCCCAGGCAACTGAGCGCCAGGCCCAGGGCGATCAGGCCAGCGCCAAGCGCCACCCGGCGAAAACGCCGGCGGGCGAGGATTGCCAGCCCCAACAACGGATTGGCAAACCACTGGTACAACCCGAAGGCAATGCCCCATGGGCCCATGAGCAGTATCTGCAACGCCGGCATATGCCCGTCGACGCCCATCAGCAGGCCATCGAAACACAGGCAAAGAAGGAACAGCACAAGGGTGAACATCACATAAAAAGCAGGCACGCGCAGGCTCCATCCAGCAGCGAAAGGCGCGACCATAGCGCAAGCGGGCGTCAGGCGACAGGCGGTTCGAGCAACAGACCGTAAAGCCCCGAGTCAGACAGCTCGCCGGCCACGCACCAGCGGGCGCGCAGGGTGCCCTCCAGGACAAAGCCCTGGCGCTCCAGGGTACGTGCCGAGCCCTGGTTGCGCGGGTCGATTTCCGCCTCCAGGCGGCGCAGGTGCAGGGTGTGGGCCAGGTAGTCGATGAAGCAGGTCAGCGCTTCGTCCATGTAGCCCCGGCCCTGGGCGGACTTGGCCAGGCAGTAGCCGACTTCGCCCCGGCGCGAGGCCTCTTCGAGGTTGAACAGCTGGACCATGCCGATCAGCTCGCCGTTGTCACGGCGGTACATGCCCAGCTTGAGCAACTGGCCGGCGGCATAAGCCTCACGGTCGGCAGCCAGGGCGCTCTCGGCCTCGGCCAGGGTCTGCCAGGGGGCGTGGTACCAGTAACGCATGACCTCGGGGTCGGCCATGATGGTCAGCCACTGCTGCGCGTCGCCATGACGCATGGGGCGCAACTGCAGGCGTGGGCTATCGAGGCACAGGTCGCTGGGGAAACTGCGGGGGTCGGGCACGCCGGGACTCCTGTCCGGTGGTGGGGAGGATGACAGTCTAGCGTCAGTGGATACCCGGACGCACGCGTGCGAGATAGGCCGAAAGGATTGGTGGATAACGAAAGTTATCCACTCATGCACTCAATAGCGCCTGCCTCGATGGGTCCACCAATATCTGAGACCCTGGCATCGGTAACATTGAATATCCCCCTGCGAAGCAGATTTCATAACCGGTGCCTGACCTAGCATTTCTACCAGGTGGCAGACATAAGGGACTATGTTACATGTAGGGACGTGCGGGCACAGTCAGGTTTACATACACCTGCGCGACGTAGGCAATCATTGAACCGCACTATCCTACTTGGAAACGGCCATGTCTATTGAAAAAAACACCCCCCAATCCCTGGAAAAACCTGAGATAGAAGAAGCGCCCAGCGGAAAGCTAAACTGGTACGACCTGAACGGCAAAAATTTTAATACCATCATTAGAGACCTACCCTCCGACGCCGTCGACAAAGAACTGAAACTGACATGGCTGGGCACCACCGCTGACGGAGATGAGCTAGATCCCGAATACAAAAAGCATCCCGTACAATGGCCTGATATCTTCAACGGTCTCAAGATTGAACTGGAAAATGACCTCGCAAAGGCTGTAGTGGGCGGGAGCGCAGTAATTGATTATGAAATCGCACCTGACCTCAAGTCCCCTTCACTGAACATCACTGTAATCGATGGTACACCTGTCACACCCGAACCAGAGCTCAAATCTCCTGAAGTCATAGAAGCCATTGATTCAGCATTGAGTCCTGATAGAGTGGGAGAAGATGGAGCAACGGTACTGATCAAGACAGTAGCGCCTATCGTGGAAGGTGATCAGATCTTACTTGCAATCATCGCAACCAATGGTGATGGAACACCGACTGAACTCGAACCACCAGCTGAAGCAGCGGGAGCACAACATACAGTGTTCAGTATTGCCAAGGGCCTGGTCGAAGCGATCGCCGGAGGCTCGCTAACACTCCGCTATACAGTAAACGGAGAAACCTCACCAACCTTGGAGTTAAGCGTCGATTATGGAATCATTCCTCCAAAACTTGAAGGTAAACTACCTCCACAGCCAGGCGCCCCCATCAAGATAATCGTGCCAAAATACACAGGCATGAACGGAGACAAGATAGCGATATCTATTGATCTACCACACCTGAGCTATCGTTCATCGCAAGAAGAAGCCAGCGAACTGGAAGACCAGACAGTTGAGATACCCTTTGGCATTTTCATATCCTCCCTGAGCACGACTGCAATCGTTCATTACCATGTCAGCCGCCAGATAGATGAGAACAATGAAAAGGCGTGGACCTCAATTCCACTGAATGTACAGATAATTGGCCACGACATAACCATGGCACCGCCAGTCTACCTGTCATTCGCAGACATCGCCCCCAGGTATAATTTGTCCTACCATGGCATAGCTGTAGGCAGTATAGTTCAAGTCTATTGGCATGCAGAGGGCAGAGAGCTAAGGCAAGCAGAGCTCACAATTGATCATGATGGGGACTTTCACTATGTACCCATTCCCAGAGACTGGCTGACTTCGGATAAAAGTAGAACCGTCTGTGGTAATTTTTCCATTCTTCAGGATGATGGTACTTCAAGAAAGTTCTCGCCCGGCGTGGTTTTCCAGGCATAAATCAGGGTGCGCTTCATATCGTCAAATACACTCCACACGCGTTCTGGGCTTGCTGAAACGCCCCTGTCGACGGCTGACGCTGCGCCTCGACAAGGGCATCTTTCACTTGCTGCGATTCAGACCCAGTTCCATATCATCAATCAGCCCCTTGGCCAGCCCACTGAGAATCCGTGCGGCACTGCCGGCCATGAGATCCCCTTCCATTTCCGCTTCGGTGGTGAAATGCGCCACGCAGCCGAGCAGCACCGACAAGTCGCTGAAGGCGTGGTCGAACGGGATGCCGGGCTGGATACAGAAGATCTCGAGGCAGGTGGTCTTGCCTTGGGTCGGGCCGTGCTTGTGCTCGTCGCTCATACCGGCGCCCCCTTGGCCCGGGCGTGGCGGACCAGCGAGATGACCAATTGGCCGAGGATCTCGACGCTGTCCATCATCACGTCAAGGCGCGCGTCGCGCTGGCAGACGGTGTAGGCGTGGACGGTGTCGCTGAGGATGTGCATCAGCTTGTTGGCATGGGCCATGGCTTCCTCGGGGTCGAGGTCGCTGATGATGGTGACGAAGGGGATTGGATAGGGTGGGTCGGGTACAAGTTTTTTCATGGTTACTCCTCGAAATTGAACTTCAGGAACAACCACCTCGATCCTTCTCACAGATTAGGGTGGCAGTCGTACGCATGGTGAGAAGCCCGTGTGTAACCATGAATCCACGGTCAGGCCAAAGCCTGCACGCGCACGACCGCCATTGACGAAATCGACATGGTTCACACAACGGGCTTCTCACACCCGGTCGCCAAATGTGACGACCCAGTGACGGTACCCCTGATGTATTTCCCGGCCAATTCAGAGCCTTCCGGCAGGCGCGTAGGATAGGTCCGAAGCGCTGACTGACTGAAGGATTTGGTTTCAATTTCGGAAAAATCTTACGCATGCAGAAACGTATCGCGGGGCAAGCCCGCCCCCACGAGACTTGATCGTGGGAGCGGGCTTGCCCCGCGATGGGCCACACGACGGCCCTGCAAGCTACATCAGAACCCCATGCTGAAGCTCACCACCACGCCATGGTCGCGGTTTTCGCTGGACAGCTGCCCGGAGTAGCCGACCCCGAGCTTGCCGCTCGCGCCCACCGACAGGTCCACCCCGGCCTCGACCACCGCCGCGTCCTTGGCAATCGGCACACCCTCGGTGCTGAAACCGTCGCCGCCACCGATGAAGCGCAGATCGGCATCGGGCTTGTCGTCACCGAACGCATGGCGCCAGCCCACCGACAACCGCGGCGTGATGGTGCTGCCGTTGTCGAGCAGGATGCGCTTGCCAGCGCGCACGCCAAGGGTGGAGAAGGTCACATCCTGGTCGACCTTGCCCTCCAGCCGCCCTGCCCCGCCCTTCTCGTGGGCGGTGTCGCTGTCGTAGTTGACGTAGGCCAGCCCGGCGAACGGCTCCAGGGCAATGCCGCCGGCATCGATGGCGTAACCCACCTCACCGAACACCTGGGCGCTGCGCGCCTTGTACTTGGCCTCGAGGCGGTCGTCATAGCTGCCCACGGTGACATCGCGCTTGGTGTCGATGTCGTGCCAGCTGTAGGCCACGCCCAGGCGAGCGGCGAAGGCATCCAGCTGGTAGCCGAGGTAGGTGGTGAGGTGGTAGCTGTCCACCGTGGCGTCCGAGCGGCGACGGTGCGCGTCGATGCTCGAGCGGGTGTAGCCGGCGGCGGCGCCCACTTTCCACTCATCGTCCAGCGCACGGTCCACACCGAGCATGAAGCCCGACAGGTCGCGGTCGACGCTGGCATGGCTGCTGCTGCCGTCGTAGGTGCCCCAGCCGCCGATGGCGCGGATCCAGCCCACGGCCTGGCCCTGGCAGCCTTCGCTGGTCAGTTGCTGGTTGGCGGTCGGCGCCAGGGTGCGACGTGGGTCGTCCTGGTGGGTGCAGTCGGCCTGGCGCAGGCGGTCATTGACCGCGTCGCGGACGTAGCGCGAGTCCTCGATCAACACGGTCGCGGTGCTGGCGTGGATCTCGCCGGACAGGCTGTCGAACGCCGCCTGGGCGCCCTGGCGGTCCAACGGCAGCAGGTTGTTGACCAGTTCGGCCGGCGCCCCGGCACTGGCCAGCGCGGTGGCCACGCCACGCTGGTTGCCAGTGGCGGCGACATCGGCGAAGGAGTTGCCGTTGCGGCTGACCGACAGGGTCACCTGGTTGGCACCGTAGTCCAGCGAGCTGTTGAGGAACGCCGAGTTGGCCAGGTTGGTGGTGGCGAAGGTGCCGTTTACCCCGCCCGCGGCGCTGACCACGGTGTACTGGCCGTTGCCACTGGCCAGGTTGGCGACCATCAGGCTGCCGCCGAGGTTGGCGGTGCCGCCCACATTCAGGTAGTTCACCGGCGAGGTACCGAGGTCGATCACCAGGGTGCCGGTGGCGCCGTTGGTGAAGTTGCCCGACACGTTGAGGTTGCCGGCAGGCCCTGGCAGCACGGTGCCGTTGTTGGTCAGCCCGGCGACGGTGCCGTTGCCGGTCAGCACGGCGCCGTTGGCCACCGTGACCTGGGCTGCGAGGTTGCTGCCCGGATTGGCGGCATCGCCTACCTGGAGCACGCCCTGGTTGACGTTGAAGGCGCCGCTGAATGGTTGGTTGCCGGTCAGCAGCAAGGTACCGCCGCCCTGTTTGGTGGTGGTGCCGGTACCGCTGAGGGTGCCGTTGAAGGTGCCATTGCTGCCTTGGGCGAAGACCAGGTTGGCGTTGTTGAGGATGCTGCCCTGCAGGCTGGTGGTGTTGCCGACCAGGGTACCGCCACTGACGGTGGTGCCACCGCTGTAGGTGTTGGCGCCCGAGAGGATCAGAGTGCCAGCGTCGAGTTTCTCGATGCCGCCGCTACCGACCAGCGGCACGCTGACGGTGGCGGTGCCGCCAGCGTTGACACGCACCGGCGCCAAGCTGCCATCGCTACCGTTGACCGGCGTCAGGCTACCCCCAGCACCCGGAACGACCTGATAGCCGTTGCTGAGGAACTGCAAGCCCTCGAACGACTGGTTGCCCACCACGGTGACGGTGCCCGGAGTACCGCCGAAGACCGCGTAGCCACCACTCCAACCTTCGTTGCTGGTGCCGCTGGCGTTGGTCCAACCGGTGTTCGGCCCCCAGGTACCACTGCCGCCGCCGATGCTGCCATCGGGGTTGGTCTTGCCGCCATTCCAGAACTGCAGCTCTTCGCCGTAGTTCTGCACCACCAGGTTGATCTGGTTGGCGATAGCGGTCTGCAGGCTCAGGTCACCCAGGACCACGCTGCCCGGAATGGCACCGAACACCAGGCCGTTGTCGGTGAGCGTGCCGCCGTAGCTGAACAGTTGGTAGACACCGGTGCCGAAGCCGCCGGCATCGGTGATGTTCAGCGTGCCGTCCAGCACCAGGTTGCCGTTGACCTTGACCACGGTGGTGGAGGCCGCCGGGGCGCCGAGGCTGAAGTCCAGGGCGCTGCCCGACGCCAGGTCGAGGCTGCCGACGGTGAGCGGCGTGGCGCTCTGGCCGGCAGCCAGGGTGGCGCCATTGGCGATCTGCACAGCACCACCGTAGGTACCGCTGCCGCCCAGGCGGGCGCCGGTGGCGACCTGCACGGTGGCACTGTCGAGGCGGCCATTGACCAGCAGGCTGCCGGCGTTGACCTGGGTCGCGCCGGTCAGGCCATTGATGCCGGTCAGCAACAGTTCGCCGGTGCCGTTCTTGGTCAGGGTGCCAGTACCGGTGAGGTTGCCGGTGTAGCTGCCATTGGCGTTCTGCTCGAAGGTCAGGGCTGCGTTGTTGAGGATCGCGCCTTGCAGGCTGGTGGTATTGCCCACCACGCCGCCTGCGTTGATCTGGGTGCCGCCGCTGTAGGTGTTGGCACCGTTCAGCGTCAACAGGCCAGCGCCATTCTTGATCAGCCCACCGGTACCGCTGACCACGCCGTTGAGGGTCAGGGCGTTGCTGCCGGCGATGGCCAGTGCACCGTTGAGCACGGCATTGTTGGCCAAGGTCACGGCGGTGTTGCTGTCCAGCGTGGTGCCGCCTGCGGCCGTCAGGGCGCCACTGCCCAGCGCGCTATCGTTGCCTAGCACCAGGGTGCCGCCGTTGAGGGCGGTACCGCCGCTGTAGCCATTGGCAGCGTTGAGCACCAGGGTGCCGCCGTCTTGCTTGGCGACGCTGCCGGTGCCGTTGAGGGCGACGTTGAGGGTGGAGGTGGCGCCGCTGTCGACCCGCAGGTTGGTGGTGCCGTTGCCCAGCAGTTCACCGGCCGTCCCCGCATTGAGCACATAGCCGTCGGTGACGAACTGCAGGCCGGTGATGCTGTGGCTGCCGTTCACGGTGACAGTGCCGGGGGCGCCCTGGAACACGGCGAAGGTATCGTTCCAGGTGCCGTTGAGCACGCCGTTGGCGTCGGTCCAGTTGGTGTTGGTGGCATCCCAGACGCCGCTGCCGCCCTCGATCACGCCGTTGGCCACGGTCTGGCTGCCGTCCCAGAACAACACGTTGCTGGCGCCACCGACCACCAGGTTGACCTGGTTGGCGACGGCGGTCTGCACCGTCAGGTCGGTGACCGGCACCGGCGTGGTACCAAAGCTCATGCCATTGTTGGTGAGGCTGCCGCCGTAGGCGAACAGGCGGTACACGCCGGCGCCGAAGCCGCCGATGTCTGTGACATTGAGGGTGCCACCCAGGGTCAAGTCGTTGGCCACGTTGACCAGTGGGGTGCCACCAGCCGACGGTGCCCCGAGCGAAGCGTTGAAGTTGGCGCCGCTGTCGAGCACCAGGTTGCCGGCGCTCAGGGTGCTGCCGCCGATGGCCGCCAGGTTGCCGCCGTTAGCCACGGTCACCGAACCACCGAGGCTGCCGACGCCGCTGAGGCTGGCGCCGCTGGCCACGTTGACCGTGCCGCTGGCCAGCGAGCCATCCACCTTCAGCCCGCCGCCCTGCACGTTGGTAGTGCCGGTGTGGCTGTTGGCGCTGTTCAGTGCCAGGGTGCCGCTGCCGAGTTTGTTCAGGGTGCCGCTGCCGCTGATGTTGCCGCCGAACACGCCGCCCTCGACCGTCAGGCTGTTGCCGGCGGCGATCTGGATCGCGCCGCTACCGCCGATTTCGCCCAGCGTGGTGTTGCCGTCGAGGTTGAGGCTGGCGCCACTGCTGACATTCAGCTCGCTCTGGGTGCCGAGGGCGGTGGTGCCGACGGTGCTCAGGCTGCCGGACAGGATATTGAGGATGCCGCTGAAGGTGTTGTTGCCCGACAGCGTCAGGTCAGCCAGGCCGCTCTTGTTCAGTTCACCGGCGCCGCTGAGCACGCCGGCCAGGTGCAGGTCATTGCTGCCCAGCACGTTGAGCACGCCGCTGACATTGACCGGATTGGCCAAGGTGACGGCACTGGCGCTGTCGAGGTTGGCGTTACCGGTGACGTCCAGGCCGCCGCTGCCAAGGGCGGCATCATTGCCAACCACCAAGGTGCCGGCCTGCAGCTCGGTACCACCGCTGTAGGTGTTGGCGCCCATCAGCGCGAAGCGGGCGAGGCCGGCCTTGAGCAGGCGGCCGCTGCCGCCGACGGTGCCGCCGAGGGTCAGGTCGTTGCTGCCCAGGATCGTCAGGTCACCGGTGGCATTGACGCTGTTGGCCAAGGTCACGGCCTGGCTGCTGTCCAGGCTGGTGCCGGCCACGGTATTCAGGCTGCCGCTGCCCAGCGCGGTATTGGAACCCAGCACCAGGGTGCCGCCATTGAGCGCAGTGTTGCCGGCATAGGTGTTGTTGCCGGCCAGCGCCAGCCGGGCGCTGCCAGCCTTGACCAGGCCACCGGCGCCGCCGATGTTGCCGCCCAGCGTCAGGTCGTTGCTACCGGCGATGTTCAACGGCCCCGCCAGGGTGATGGCATTGCCCAGCGCGACCGAGGCGTTGCTGTCGAGGGTGGTACCCGCCGCAGTTTCAAGCGCACCGTTGCCCAGGGCCGTGTTGCTGCCGACGATCAAAGTGCCGCCACTGAGCACGGTACCGCCGCTGTAGCTGTTGTTGCCGTTGAGCACCAGGGTACCGCTGTCGAGCTTGTTGAGCTTGCCGACGCCGGTCAGGCCGATATCAAGGGTCGCCGTGGCACCCGGGTCGACCCGCACGCTGGTGTCGCCACTCGTGCCGTTGATCAGGTCGAGCACACCGGCGGTGCCGGCCAGCAGGCGGTAGCCATCGCTGACGAACTGCAGGCCGTTGACCGTCTGGCTGCCGTCGACGGTGACATCGCCGGCTGTACCCTGGAACACCGCGAAGGTGCTGCCCCAAGTGGTGTTGGTCAGGCCGTTGAGGTCAGTCCAGTTGGTATTGCCGGCATTCCACACGCCGACACCGCCGTCTACCTGACCGTTGGGCACGTTCTGGCTGCCATCCCAGAATTGGATATTGAGCCCCGCAGCGCTGACCAGCAGGTTGACCTGGTTGGCCAGGGCGGTCTGCAAGGTCACGTCGCCCAGGCCCACGCCCAGCGGCAGGCTGCCGAAGTCCAGGCCGTTGTCGGTGAGGGCGCCGGTGTAGTCGAAGACGCGGTACACCCCGTTGCCGAAGCCGCCGATGCTGCTGACATTGAGCGTGCCGTCGAGGGTCAGGTTGCCACCGACGTTGAACAGCGCGGTGGCGCCAGTGGACGGCGAGCCGAGGCCGATATCGACGATCGAACCGCTGTTGAGCACCAGGCTGCCGAGGCCCAGGGTCGCGCCGCTCTGCCCGGCCAGGTGGCCGCCGTTGTCGATCACCACCGAGGCATTGGCGGTGCCGCTGCCGGTAAGGGTCGCACCGCTGGCCACGGTCAGCAGGTTGCTGCCCAAGGTGCCGTCGACTTTCAAGGTGCCGGCGTTGACCTGGGTATTGTCGGCCAGGTTGCTGCTACCGGTCAGGGTCAGGGTACCGCTGCCGACCTTGGTCAGGCCGCCCAGGCCACTGAGGGCGCCAGCGAAGGTGCTGCTGAGGTTGTTGCCGCCCAGGCTCAGGACGCTGCCGACGCCAACATCGACCAGGCCACTGCCGGTCAGGCTGCCAAGGCTGGCATTGCCATTAAGGTTGAGCTGGCCGCTGGCGCCGACATTGAGGGTGTCGACGTTGGCCAGCACATCGCTACCGAGCGTGGTGAGGGAACCTGCCTGGATGTCGACGTTGCCGGTGAAGGTCTTGACGCCGACCAGGGTAAGGTCGTCGACACCGGTCTTGACCAGATTGCCGCTGCCGCCGAGGTCGCCGCTGAGGATCAGCGCATTTGCGGTTTCAACAGTCAGGTTGGCGCCGTTGCTCAGGGCTACGGTGTTGCCCAAAGCCATGGCCGAGCTGTTGGCCAGGGTGGCATCGGCGGTGACCGCCAGGGTGCCGGTGCCCAGTGCGCCGCTGCTGCCCAGGGTCAGGCGCCCGGCGTTGAGCTGGGTGCCGCCCTGGTAGCCGTTGTTGCCATTGAGGGTCAGGTTGCCGCTGCCGTTCTTGGTCAGGCCTGCCGTGCCGTTGATCACGCCGTTGAGGGTCAGGTCATTGCCGCCATCGACGGTCAGGCCAGCGTTGAGGGTGACGTTGTTGGCCAGGGTGGTGCTGGCGCCGCTGCTGAGGGACGAGGCCCCGGCGACGGTCAGGGCGCCCTGCCCCAGCGCGTTGTCGTTGCCGACCACCAGCCGGCCGGCACCGAGGGTGGTGCCGCCCAGGTAGCTGTTGGCGCCGTTGAGGACCAGGGTGCTGGTACCGGCCTTGTTCAGGCCGCCGACGCCATCCACCACGCCGGTGAGGGTCAGGTCGGCGCTGCCCGGCAGGTTGAGGGTGCCGCCCAGGTGCACGTTGTTGGCCAGGGTGACGCCCGCACCGCCGGCATCGAGGCTGGTGTTGGCGCCGGTGCTGAGGTCGCCGCTACCCAGCGCGGTGTTGCTGCCGACCACCAGGGAGCCGCCATTGAGGGTGGTGCCGCCGCTGTAGGTGTTGTTGCCGTTGAGGGTCAGGCTGGCGGCACCGTTCTTGACCAGGCCGTTGTTGCCGGAGACCACGCCATTGAGGGTCAGCGCCTGGCTGCCGCCGAGGGTCAGGTTGCCACCGGCGAGGTTGACAGCATTGGCCAGTACCAGCGCCTGGCTGGCGTCGAGGCCGGCGGCGCCGTTGACGGTCAAGGCCCCGCTGCCCAACGCGCCGGCATTGCCCAGCAGCAGGCTGCCGGCCTGCAGCGAGGTGCCGCCGGCGTAGGTGTTGATGCCATTGAGCACCAACTGCCCGGCACCCAGCTTGTTCAGCGCCCCGGCACCGCTGATCACACCGTCAAGGGTCAGGGTCTGGGCATTGTTGATAGCCAATGTGGCAGCGGCGCCGAGGCCAATGGCATTGGCCAGTTGCAGCGCCCCGGTGGTGGCCAGGGTACTGTTGCCGGTCACCGACAGGCTACCCGTGCCCAGCGCGGTGTTGTTGCCCAGCGTCAGGGTGCCAGCGCCCAGCGTGGTGCTGCCTTGATAGGTGTTGGCAGCGCCGAGGGTCAGGTTGCCGGTACCGGTCTTGGTCAGGCCGCCGGTACCGCTGATCACGCCGTTCAATGTCAGGTCGTTGGTGCCGGTCAGGCCCAGGGTGTCGTTGAGCGTCACCTGGTTGGCCAGGGTCAAGGCACCCGTGGTGGCCAGGTTGCTGGCGCCGCCGACGACAAGGTTGCCGGTACCCAGGGCCTGGTTGTTGCCCAGGGTAAGCGTGCCGGCATTGAGGGTCACGCCGCCAATCAAGGTGTTGGCGCCACTGAGGGTGAGGTTGCCGGCGCCGTTCTTGGTCAGGCTGCCGGCCCCCGTGACCAGCCCGCCCAGGCCCAGGTCGTTGCTGCCGGCGATGGTGAGGTTGCCCCCCAGGTTGATGGTGTTGCCGATGTTGAGTGCCGAGGCGCTGTCCAGTGTGCTCCCGGCAGCCGCGTTGAGCTGGCCGAGGCCGAGGGCGCTGGCGCTGCCGAGCACCAGGGTGCCGGCATTGAGATTGGTGTTGCCCAGATGGCCATTGGTGCCGTTCAGGGTCAGGGTGCCGCTGCCGGTCTTGGTCAGGCCGCCGACGCCGCTGACGTTGCCGCCCAGGGTCAGGTTTTGCGCCCCGGCGACGGTCAGGTTGCCGGCCAGGTTGACCTGGTTGGCCAGGGTGACGTTGGCATTGCTGCTGAGGGTGGTGCCGGCGGCTGCGTTCAGGGCACCCGTGCCCAGCGCAGTGTTGCTGCCTACCACAAGGGTGCCACCGTTCAGGCTGGTAATGCCCTGCTGACTGTTGCTGCCGTTGAGGGTGAGCGTACCGGCACCAGCCTTGATCAGGTCACCGGTGCCGCTGAGCGCGCCGTTGAGGGTGAGGTCGTTGCTCCCCGGCAGGGTGAGGTTGGCGTTCAGGGCGACGGTGTTGCCAAGCGCCAGGTTACCGGTGGCTTCCAGGCTTGAGGCGCCGGTAACGGTCAGGCCCCCAGTGCCCAGCGCCTGGGCGTTGCCCAGGGTCAGGGTACCGGCACCCAGGCTGGTGCCGCCGCTGTAGGTGTTGGCATTGCCCAGGGTCAGGTTGGCACCGCCGTTCTTGTTCAGGCTGCCAATCCCCGAGACCACGCCGGACAGGCCCAGATCGGCGGAACCGGCGACAGTCAGGGCACCGCTGAGGCTGAAGGCGTTGCCGAGGGTGACAGCTGTATTGCTGTCCAGGATAGTGCCGTTGGCGGTGCTGACCGTGCCGGTACCGAAGGCAGTGTTGTTGCCGACCACCACCGTGCCGCCATTGAACAGGGTGCCGCCGGTATAGCTGTTGGCCCCATTGAGCACCAGCGTGCCGCTGTCGAGCTTGGCCAGTTGGCCGCTGCCAGAGAGGCCAACGTTGAGGGTCGCGGTGACGCCCGGATCGACGCGCAAGGCAAAGGCGCCGTTGCTGCCGTTGACCAGGTCCAGGCCACCGGCGCCGATCAGGCGATAGCCGTTGGTGACGAACTGCAGGCCGGTGGCGGCCTGGGTGCCGACCACGGTGACATCGCCCGCGGTGCCCTGGAAGACCGCGAAGTCGCTGGCCCAACTGCCATTGAGCACGCCGTTGACATCAGTCCAGTTGGTGTTCCCCCCGTTCCACGTACCGGTCCCGCCGTCGATCACGCCATTGGGCACGCTCTGCGCCCCATCCCAGAACTGCACGGTGCCGGTGGCGCCGCCGACCAGCAGGTTGACCTGACTGCCGATGGATGTCTGCACCTGTAGGTCGCCGGGCAACACGACACCCGGCACGTTGCCGATCAGCAGGCCGTTGTCCACCAACCCGCCCGTGTAGTCGAACAGCCGATAGATACCGGTGCCGAAGCCGCCTAGGTCGGTGACGTTAAGGGTACCGTCCAGGGTCAGATTGCCATTGACGCTGACCACTGCGGTGCCGCCGGTGGCCGGCGATGCCAGGCCAAAGTCGAGGATCGAACCGCTGTGCAGGGTCAGCGCACCAGTGCTGAGGGTCGCGCCGCTGTTGGCCAGCAGGTGCGCGCCGTTGGCAATGTCGACTGCGCCCAGCAGGCTGCCGGTACCACCGAGGCTGGCGCCGCTGTTGACCTGCACGCTGGGGCTGGCCAGCGAGCCGGTGACGTTGAGCAGGCCGGCATTGACCGTGGTATTGCCGCCGAGCACGTTGACGCCGGACAGTTCGAAGCTGCCAGTACCGGTCTTGATCAGCCCGCCACTGCCCGCCAGGGCACCACTGAACACACTGTTGAGGTTGTTGCCGCCCAGGGTCAGGTCACCGCCGCCGGCGATGTTCACCGTGCCGGCCCCGCTCAGGCCACCGATGGTGGCGCTGGCACCGAGATTGAGGCTGGTGCCGGCGCCGACGCTGACCGCCGAGGTATTGCCCAGGGCCGTGTTGCCGACCGTGGTGATGCTGCCGCCAAGCAGGTCGATGGCGCCGCTGAACGTGTTGTTGCCGCTGAGTGTCAGGCCGGAAACGCCGTTCTTGATCAACCCGCCGGTGCCACTGAGCACACCGCCCAGGGTCAGGTTGTTGCTGCCGCCCAGGGTCAGGTTGGCGCCGAGGTTAACGTCGTTGCCCAGGGTCATCGCCACGCTGTTGGCCAGCGTCGAGGCGCCGCCGACGTTCAATGCGCCGGTGCCCAGCGCCGCAGCGTTGGCCAAGGTCAGGGTGCCGGCATTGAGGTTCAGGCCACCGCTGAAGGTGTTGGCGCCGCTCAGGGTCAGATTGCTGCTGCCGTTCTTGGTCAAGGCCCCGGCACCGCTGATCACACCGCCCAAGGTCGTGGTGTTGCTGCCTGGCAGGGTCAGGGTGGCGCCGTTGCCAAGGGCGATGGCGTTGCCGAGGTTGAGGGTAGCGCTGGAGTCGAGGCTGGCATTGCCACCCACGCTCAAGGCGCCGCCGCCGATGGCGTTGTTGTTGCCCAGGATCAGAGTGCCGGCATTGAGGGTGGTGCCGCCATTGTAGGTGTTGTTGCCGTTGAGGGTCAGCACGGCGCTGCCGTTCTTGACCAGTGCACCGCTGCCGCTGATAAGGCCGCCGAGGTTGGTGGCGTTGCTGCCCAGCACGGTCAGGGTGTTGCCACCCAGGCTGATGCCGTTGGTCACGGCGACGGCGGTACTGGCGTCGAGATTGGCGTTGCCGCCCACGGTCAGGGCGCCGATGCCCAGCGCGGTGTTGCTGCCCAGGGTCAGGGTGCCGGCATTGAGCTGGGTACCGTTGGTGTAGAGGTTGTTGCCGCTCAGGGTCAGGTTGGCGGTGCCGTTCTTGACCAGCGAACCGATGCCGCTGACCACGCCGCTCAGGCCCAGGTCGGCGCTGCCATCGATGGTCAACGGGCCGGCGATGTTCACGTCGTTGGCCAGGCTTACCGCCGTATTGGCATCCAGGTGGGTACCGGCCAGGGTATTGAGGGTACCGGTGCCCAACGCAGTGTTGCTGCCGACCACCAGCGTACCGGCGTTCAGGCGGGTGATGCCGCTGTTGCTGTTGTTGCCGGTCAGGGTCAGGGTGGTGCCGCCATTCTTGGTGATGCCGCCGGCACCGGCGATGACGCCGCTCAGGGTCAAATCGTTGCTGCCGGGCAGGATGAAGTTGCCCGCCAGGTTGAGCGCGTTGCCAAGGTTCAGCCCGGCCACACTGGTGTCCAGCGTGGTGTTGTTGGCGGCGTTGAGCGCGCCGGTGCCCAGTGCCGTGTTGCTGCCGACCACCAGGGTGCCGGCGTTGAGGGTGGTGGCGCCGCTGTGGGTGTTGTTGCCGCTCAGGGTCAGGGTGGCGCTGCCGTTCTTGACCAGGCCGCCAGTGCCGCTGAGGGTGCCGGCCAGGGTGAGGTTGCTGGTGGTCGGCAGGGTCAGGTCGGCACCGAGGTTAACGGCGTTGTTCAGGGTCATCGCCGTCGAGTTGGCGAGGGTCGATGCGCCACCGACCGTCAACGCGCCGGTTCCCAACGCGGCGGCGCTGGCCAGGGTCAAGGTACCGGCATTGAGGGTGAGGCCGCCGCTGAAGGTGTTGGCGCCGCTCAGGGTCAGGTTGGTGGCGCCGTTCTTGACCAGTGCGCCGGTGCCGCTGATCACCCCGCCCAAGGTGGTGGTGTTGCTGCCTGGCAGGGTCAGGGTGTTGCCGGCGAGGTTGATGGCATTGCCCAGGTTCAAGGTGCCGCTGCCGTCGAGGCTGGCATTGCCGCCCAGGGTCAGGCCGCCAGTGCCCAGGGCATTGCTGTTGCCCAGGGTCAGCAGCCCGGCGTTCAGGGTGGTGCCGCCGCTGAAGGTGTTGTTGCCATTGAGCGTAAGGCCGGCACTGCCGCTCTTGACCAGGGCGCCGGTGCCGCTGATCTGCCCGGTCAGGGTGGTGGCGTTGCTGCCCAGCACGGTCAGGGTGTTGCCACCCAAGCTGATGCTGTTGGTCGCCGAGACGGCGGTACTGGTGTCCAGGTTGGCGTTGCCGCCCAAGCTCAGGCTGCCGATGCCCAGTGCGGTGTTGCTGCCGAGAACCAAGGTACCGGCATTGAGCTGGGTGCCGTTGGTGAAGGTGTTGCTGCCACTGAGGGTAAGGCTGGCGTTGCCGTTCTTGACCAGCGAACCGATGCCGCTGATCACGCCGCTCAGCCCGAGGTTGGCAGTGCCGTCGATGGTCAGGGGGCCGGCGGCAATGACGTCGTTGGCCAGGCTGACCGCGGTGCTGGCGTCCAGGTGAGTCCCCACGGCGGTGTTGAGGATGCCGGTACCCAACGCCGTGTTGCTGCCGACCACCAGGGTGCCGCCATTGAGGAAGGTGGAGCCGCTGTGGGTGTTGGCGCCGGTCAAGGTCAGGGTGGTATTGCCGGCCTTGCTCAGGCCACCACTGCCGGCGATGACGCCACTCAAGGTCAGGTCGTTGCTGCCGGGCAGGTTGAGGTTGCCGGCCAGGTTCAGGCCGTTGCCGATGTTCAGCCCGGCGACGCTGGTGTCGAGGGTGGTGTTGGCCGCGGCGTTGAGCACGCCGGTGCCTAGCGCGGTGTTACTGCCCAACACCAGGGTGCCTGCGTTGAGCGCGGTGGCGCCGCTGTGGGTGTTGTTGCCGCTGAGGGTCAGGCTGGCGCTGCCGTTCTTGACCAGGCCACCGGTACCGCTGAGGGTCCCGGCCAGGTTGAGGTTGTTGGCGCCTGTCAGGGTCAGGTTGCCGCCCAGGTTGACGGCGTTACCCAAGGTCATCGCTGCGGTGTTGGCCAGCGTCGATGCGCCGCCCACGGTCAGGGCGCCGGTACCGAGCGCCGTGGCGCTGGCCAGGGTCAGGGTGCCGGCGTTAAGGGTGAGACCACCGCTGAAGGTGTTGGCGCCACCCAGGGTCAGGTTGGTGCTGCCGTTCTTGACCAGCGCGCCGGTGCCACTGATCACACCGCCCAGGGTGGTTGCGCTGGTACCAGGCAAGGTCAGGGTGTTGCCGGCCAGGTCGATGGCGTTGCCGAGGTTCACCGCCACGCCGGCATCCAGGCTGGCATTACCGCCCAAGGTGAGGCCGCCGGTGCCCAGGGCGTTGTTGTTGCCAACGGTGAGGACACCGCTGTTGAGGGTCGTGCCGCCGCTGAAGGTGTTGCTGCCGTTGAGGGTCAACCCGGCGCTGCCGTTCTTGACCAGCGCACCGGTGCCGCTGATCACGCCGCCCAGCGTAGTGCTGCTGGTGCCCAGCAGGTTCAGGGTATTGGCGCCAAGGTTGACAGCGTTGCCCAGGCTCACGGCGGTGCTGGCGTCCAGGCTGGCGTTGCCGCCGAGGGTAAGGGCGCCGGTGCCCAGGGCGTTGCTGTTGCCGACGGTGAGCTTGCCGGTATTGAGGGTGAGGCCGCCACTGAAGGTGTTATTGCCGTTCAGCGCCAGGTCCCCTGCCCCGCTCTTGACCAGCGCACCGGTACCGCTGATCACGCCACCCAGGGTGGTGGCGCTGGTGCCGAGCAGGTTCAGGGTGTTGGCGCCAAGGCTGATGGCGTTGCCCAGGCTTACCGCGCTGCTGGCATCGAGGCTGGCGTTGCCACCCAGGGTCAGCGCGCCAGTGCCAAGCGCACTGCTGTTGCCGACGGTAAGCTTGCCACCCGCCAGGCTGGTACCGCCGCTGTAGGTATTTACGCCATTGAGGGTGAGGTCAGCGGCGCCCGCCTTGGCCAGCGCACCGGTGCCGCTGATGATGCCACCCAAGGTGGTGGCATTCGTGCCAGCGAGGGTGAGCGTGCCTGCGCTCAGGTCAATCGCGTTGCCCAGGTTGAGCGCCGAGGCACTGTCCAGGATGCTGCTGGCGGTCACCGTCAGGGCGCCGCTGCCCAACGCCGTGTCGCTACCCAAGGTAAGCGTTCCGCCGCCCAGGGAGGTGCCGCCACTGAAGGTATTGAGGCCATTGAGCGTCAGGCTGCCGGTGCCGCTCTTGACCAGCGAGCCGGTGCCGCTGAGTACGCCGCCAAGGGTCAGTGCGTTGCTGCCGGGCAGGGTCAAGGCCGCGTTCAGCGCCACCGCATTGTTCAACACCAGCGGCACGCTGCCTTGCAGGCTGCCGGCGCCACTGACGGTCAGCCCGCCGCTGCCGAGCGCCGTGGCGCTGGTCAGGTTGAGGCCGCCAGCGGCCAGGGTGGTACCGCCACTGTAGGTGTTGCTGGCGCCAAGGGTGAGCAGCCCGGCACCGGTCTTGGTCAAGCCGCCGACACCCGAGACCACGCCGTTGAGGGCCATGTCGGTGGCGCCACCCACGTTCAGGCCGGCATTCAAGGTCAGCGCATTGTTAAGACCCAGGCCTGCCACCGTGCCCGCGAGACCACCGCCGTTCACTGTGATGCCACCGGTGCCGAAGGCGCTGGCGTTGTCGAAGTTGAGCAAGCCACCGTTGAGGGTGGTCTGGGTGGTGCCGTTGAGCAATTGCCCGATCAGCGACCAGGTACCGCTGTCGACGATCAGGCGGTTGAAGTTGATGTAGTTCGAGGCGTTGATGGTGCCGCTGCCCGTGGTGCCGCTGCCGCCGCCGATGGCGTTCTGCAACGCCAGGGTGTTGGTGCCGCCAGCACCGCCGTCGACCACGCCAGCAGGCGCGAAGCCCAGGTTGGGGTTACTGGTGACCAACAGCGACACACCGACACCCGCCCCCGCGCTGAGGCTGGAGCCGGTAATGGCGTTGAAGCGGTTGGTACTGCCGGCGCCCATGGACAGGCTGCCGGTCAGGCTCCCGGCGTTGGTGAAGGTGTTGCCGGCTGCCGACGCCTGAAATGCCGTGCGACCCAGCACGGTGCCGGTGTTGGTGAAGTTTACCGACCCGCCCCCGCTCACGGCGATGACCGGGGTGTCCTCGCTCAGGATCGTCAAGCTAGCCAACGCCGAGGAGCCGATGCTGCCGGCGTTACTGATGGTGGTGACGCCACCGGCAGCGTTACGCACGTCCAGGGCCATGCCAGTGAGGTTCAACAGGCTGGCGCCGAGGACGGCGCCGGTACCGCGAATTACACCCGTGGCATTGTTGGTGATGTTGATGGTACTGGCAGTGCTGGTGTTGCCGATCACGGCGCCGGTGGACTGGATGCTCAGGATCCCCAGCAACGACGGGTTGACGGTACCGGAGTTGTTCAACGTGATGTTGTTGCCGGTAAGCGACAGCGCGGTGCCGCCCACGCCCAAAAGCACGCCCAGCGAGGCACCGGTGTTGACGTTGACGGTAAGGCCGCTGCCACTGTTGGAATAGCTCGGCGCGAGCGGGTTGGCCGCGCCGCTGCAGGTCACCGTGGAACCGGCCAGGCTGCAGGCGGCCAGCGCCTGTTCACCGTGCAGTCCAAAGGCCATGGCCGTCACGGCCAGGCTGACGGCCAGCGACAGTTGGGAGAAACGGGCGGGCGAACGGGGGGCGGCGCGACTGTCCACGGAGAGCTCCTTCGTGGATCAGGCGATTCAGTCCTTGAAAGCGTGCACAGCGGGTTGGGCAAGAGCAGTGACACGCGACGGCCGAAACACCTGATCTATGGCTACGAATATCCTTTGAAGGAATGTGTAGCCGCTCAGGGGCGGGCGGTTTGGCGTCGAAGCCGGTCAAATGGTGTTAATACTTTGTCGAGGCGGCACGTGTTTCGCGGGTTTCAGCGATGCATTCATTGGATCCAACCGACGAACGGTAGTGCCTGCTCCGCGACGAGCAGGCTTGACCCGAGCAGGTTCAGGCGACCTCCGCCCCGTCATCCGGCCAATGCGGCTCGTTGGCGCCCGGCGGCGTCAGCGGTGGCAGGCCATAGGCTGCCCGAGCGTCGTCACAGCTCGGATTGTGCACGCCGTTCTCCCACGACGCCTCAAACTCGCGGCAGGGGCTGGAGCGATTCGCGTAGATGGAGCACGCCACCTGCGTGCCGATCTCGCCACCGAGACTGACGCAACGGCAGGGCTTGGCGTCGGTGCCAATCATGGCGACGCGGGTCGGGTTGATCTGCACAACCAGGTCGTCGGGCACCAGGCCACCGGCGGACTGGCACTCACCCCAGAAGAAGGACACACGAAAGTAGCCGCAGCAGGCGCCGCAGGTCATGCAAGGGTTCTGTTCGGACATGATGGCCAGGGAGGGAGGTTGTTGTTATCGGGGCGGGCGCCCGCGGCGCTATTTGTAATCCAGGCGCGGGCGGCTGAGAAGAGGGGGAATGAAAAAAAGATCGCCGCTGATCGGCGCAAACGCATCGCGGGGCAAGCCCGCTCCCACAAACGTATCCCGCCTGTGGGAACGGGCTTGCCCCGCGATCTGCAACGAGCTGTTTACTTGCTGGTCAAACCATCGGCGCGGAACATCTGGCGGATCCCGCGAATAGCCTGGCGGATACGGTCCTGGTTCTCGATCAGGGCAAAGCGCACATGATCATCGCCGTAGTCACCAAAGCCGATCCCCGGCGACACACAGACCTTGGCCTCGGCCAGCAGCTTCTTCGCGAACTCCAGCGAACCCAGGTGAGCGTACTGCTCAGGGATCTTCGCCCACACGTACATCGACGCCTTGGGGTTCTCGACCATCCAGCCCAGCTCGTGCAGCCCCTTGACCAGCAGGTTGCGGCGCTGGCGGTACTGCTCGGCGATATCGCGCACGCATTGCTGGTCGCCTTCCAGGGCGGCGATGGCAGCCACCTGCAGCGGGGTGAAGGTGCCGTAGTCGTGGTAGCTCTTGATCCGCGCCAGGGCGCTGACCAGCTCAGGGTTGCCGACCATGAAGCCGATCCGCCAACCGGCCATGTTGTAGCTCTTGGACAGGGTGAAGAACTCGACCGCGATGTCCTTGGCCCCCGGCACCTGCATGATCGACGGCGCCTTCCAGCCATCGTAGACGATGTCGGCGTAAGCCAGGTCGTGCACCACCAGCACATCGTACTGCTTGGCCAGGGCCACCACCCGTTCGAAGAAGTCCAGCTCCACGCACTGCGCGGTGGGGTTGGACGGGAAGCCGAGGATCATCATCTTCGGCTTGGGGATCGATTCGCGGATCGCCCGTTCCAGCTCGTTGAAGAAGTCCACGCCCGGTACCAACGGCACCGAGCGTACCTGGGCGCCGGCGATCACCGCACCGTAGATGTGGATCGGGTAGCTGGGGTTGGGCACCAGGACCGTGTCGCCGTGGTCGAGGGTGCCGAGCATCAGGTGCGCCAGGCCTTCCTTCGAGCCGATGGTGACAATGGCTTCGCTTTCCGGGTCGATGTCGACCTCGTAGCGTTCCTTGTACCAGTTGGAGATGGCGCGGCGCAGGCGCGGGATGCCACGGGAGGTGGAATAGCCATGGGTGTCTTCGCGCTGGGCGACCTGCACCAGCTTCTCGACGATGTGCGGCGGGGTGGCGCCATCGGGGTTGCCCATGCTCAGGTCGATGATGTCCTCGCCACGGCGGCGGGCGGCCATCTTGAGCTCGGCAGTAATGTTGAAGACGTAAGGGGGGAGACGATCGATGCGCGCAAAGCGGCGCGGCGAACCTGGGTTGGCCATGTGTTCCTCGAGAGACGTAAGCGCCCGGAACCGTCCGAGCGACGCTGGCCGCTGCGGCGGCCGACAAACAACATAATCCCGCCACGATCACTTCGTAAAGGATAATTTCCTGTTTTATTAGATTTTTTCAGCCACTTCATTTGAAAAAAACGCAATTACAGAATCCGCCTCAGCAGGCGGTGCTTGCCGAAACACCGGCAAGCACCGCCGTCAAAGGGCTCAGTAGACCTGCACCCGCCACAGTTCGCGCGCGGCCGAGGCCGCGCTCATCGGCAGGCGCCCGTGCAAGGTCTGGTAGTTGTCGATCAGCACCAGGTCACCCGCCTGCCACTCATGGGCAATCAGGCATTCGGGGTCGTAGACCAGTTCGTCGAGCTGGCTGATCAATGCCTGCTGGAAGTCCTCGTCGTGCCCCTGCACCTTCTGTTCGAGGGTCTGTAACGACGACTGGCAGCCCTCCTGGTAGCGCAGTACCCGCTCGCCATTGCGCGGATCGAGGTCGACCAGCGAGTAGCTGCGCGGCGAACCGCCGAAATAGGTCATGCGCGTGTAGTAGGTCAAATCGATGCCCTGCCACTGGCGGGCGGTGCGCAGGCCCACCTTGCGCAAGGCGTTGCGGCTGTCGACGACCGTGGTCTGCCCTTCCCCCGGCTGTGGCGGCGTCTTGCAATACAGCATGAAGGTGTGGGCGCAGAACTTGGGATCGCGCTGCACCAGCGGATCGCTGTCGGGCAGCATGTTGAGGTCCCAGTGCAAGGGCGTCTTCTCCAGTGAATGCACCACGCCTTGGGGCTGGTCGGCCGGCTTGACCACATGTACCTCACCAAAGGACCAACGGTAGATGGTGCCGAAACGCTCGCAGTCGGTGGCGAATGCCTGCTGGTCGGTGAATTCACAGCCTCTGAGGCAGACAAAACCGAAACTGCGCACCAGTGCCTGCAAGGTCTCGGTGGACAGTCGCTGGAAACCCAGCCCCAGCGGGTCGCTGACCAGCAACCCGAACAAGGGGAGCTTCTGCAATGTGAAGTTGAAGCCCTCAAGCGCCTCGCCCGCTGTTTCATGGAACAGCCATGGCTGCCCCTGCCAGGTCACCAGCACATGCCGCGCGGGGTCGATCTGCGCGCGGCTGCGCAGGGTCTGGCGACCGTCCAGCTGGCGCACCGGCACTGCATGCCAGGGGCTGGCTACATGATCGAGCCCCTCGGCCAGGGCTACGGTGAACTTGGGGCCGGCGTTGTCGTACTGGTGCACCGACAAGCGCACGTGCCCGGGGAAAAACCGCTCGACCGCCGCATTCAAGGCCTGGCCGCGCAGCATCATCTGGTAGGCCTTGTAGCTGATCTGGCGCAGGTGCTCGTCTTCGTCCTGCCCGGCCTGACGGCATAGGCGCAGGTCGTTGTAGAGGTGGCTGCACAACTTGTCGTGGGTCCGGCCCAGGGCCTCGTCGTGCTGGCACTGCTCGATCAGCGCTTCGACGTTCTTCCACGGCAGGCGGGCCTGCTTGATCAGGGTGGCGCGCAGGGCCTCGGCACTGCTGGCCTGGGGGAACAGGTCTTCCATGCTCACCCAGCGGATGCAATGGGTCGTGCACAGGGTGCGCAGCGCCTGGTTGTAGGCGCGGCGCACGTCGTCCGGCACGCCGACGATATCGTTGAAGGTGGTGCCGTCGCTGAGGATTGCGATCTCGCAGCCAGGGGCGTGGAGCTCGGCGAGTTCCTGGGCGAGGCGGTCGAGGCGCTCGATGGCGATCACCTCGCCATGATCGGGCAGCACGCCAAAGGTCTTGTCGTGATCATTCGGCGACTTGCACGGGAAACCCGGCAACACCATGCGCAGTGGCTCGCCGCTGTCGAAGCAGCGCGCCAGGTCGCGGGCCAGGTGCGCCCTGCCCGCTTGGTCGAAGCGGTCGTCCTGAGCCTTGAGCAGGTAACCGTCCAGCACCTGGCCGACGGCATCCATCCAGCTGTCTTTGTCTTGCATGTCGTGTCTTCCTTGAGAACGGCTACAGCGAACCGATTGGCGTTGCGGATTGGCTTGCACAGTGGCGCAGTTGCTCCGGGTGCAAGGCCCGGAGCAGCTGCAAGGGTTGCTGGCAATGGAACTGTGGCCGCTGCTCGAGCAACGCTTGCCACTCGCCGTAGCCCCAATCGACGGCGGCGGCGGGCATGCCGGCGGCCTTGGCGGTCAACAGGTCGACGGGGGTATCGCCGACAAACAGGCAGTGGCCTGGGTCGATGCCCAGCCGCTCGGCAGCCTGCAGCGCGATGTCCGGTGCCGGCTTGAGCCGCTCGCCGGGGCGATGACCGAGCACCGCGGCAAATCGCTGCGCGGGCAGCAGCCCTTGCACGACACGCTCGGCGAGGGTCTGGGCCTTGTTGGTGACGACAGCCATGGGCAGCCCTTTGCCGGCAATCCTCTCGATCAGGCCGATACAACCTGGGAACACTCGGGAACGCCGGACCAGGTTATCGTGATAACAGCTGCTGTAGTCGTCATGCAGGCGTTGGCATTGCTCGGCGTCGAGGCCGACGGCGGCCCTTTCGAGCATCGCCGCCACACCGCCGCCGATCATGCCGCGCACCTCCTCCGGCTGCAGCGTGCGCAGCCCGTGCAGGCTCAGCACATGATTCAGGCACCAGGCGATATCAGGCAGGGTATCGACCAGGGTGCCGTCCAGGTCGAACAGAACCGCGCGTATGTCCATTGGCGCCACCCTCACTGCGCGCTGGCGTAGTGGCAAGGCCGGCCACGGCGGAATACCAGCCGGCTGTAACGCTCATCGACATTGCTGCGTCGGTCGAGGGTCACCACGCCACGGCGCTTGATCGCCACCGAATGCCAGGGGGTGCGCCACAGGTCGCTGGTCGGCACCAGGCGGATGCCGATCTTGCTCGACACCGCCAACTGCGGGTGGATCGACAGGCGCAGGCAATGCGGATAGCGCGCTTGCAGCAACGCACTCCAGGCCTCGCTACGCTGGATCACCCGCTGGGAGGCGGGCTTGGCCGCCTTCTTCACCGCGTTCATGCTCATGCCTTCGAACTCCGCCAGCCCGGCGTAGTCCTCGGCGAGGAAACGATGGATGCCGCAGTACATCAGCCGCATGTGCTCCTCGTCCTCGAAGCGCTGCTGCAGGGCGCGCAGCGACTGGCCATGCTCGATCATCAGCTCTTCGCGCATGGAGTCCAGGCAGCCCAGCTGCGGATAGGCATCCTTGAGGTCGAACAAGGTGAAACGGCCGGGATAGTGCTGGCCGGCATAGCGCTGGATATCGTCGGTATAGGCCTGGACATGGGCATCGGGCACCCGTACCAGGTCGGCGAAGACATAGCCGTCCGAGCAGATGTGAATGACTGCACCGGGGGCATGCAGTGCGCGGATTTCCTCAGCCAGGCGATTCAGCTCGTCGATGGCATGGTGCTCTGCCAGGTCCGGGAGCGGGCCGAGGGTCTTCTGGCGGTTGGGCGACTTGCCGGGGAAGGCCGGGAGGACCATCTCCACAGGCAGGCCGCGCTCGACGGCCTGCAGCACCTTGGGCAGGTGCGGGGCGAGCACGGCATCGTCCAGCGCGTCATCCTGCCCGGGGGCCAGGCTGCGTCGACGAAACAGGCATTCGAGGATGGCCAGCGCGGTAGCGGTACTGGCAGAGGCATGGCGTTGACGCAGCGAAGCCGCGCACGCCGAAGGAGCGGAGCTCGATTCGGTCATGGAACAGTCCTTGTCATGTGGATCGATCCGAATGGATCGCGGCCTACCCTGGCCTGCAGGTCGTCCTGACCTGCGGCGCATAACATCCGGCAAAGGGCATGGCGCTGTCAACTACCCTTCGAATGAATTTTCCGAGGCAAAAAAAAACGCCCCGGCAAGCCGGGGCGTCTTGTGCAGCTGGGGTGTTTCAGCGTGCGTAGGTCATCAGCACGTCGGCCGCGGTCTGGCTGTCCACGCCCATCATCACGCTCAGGGCGGTGACGGTGAGGATGGAGAAGCCGAATACCTTGCGCGCCCACTTGCTGTCGTCCTCGGCCTTGTAGCCGCCCCAGGCCATGTACAGCCAGTACAGGCCCATGGCGGCCGCCACGGCGAGATAACCCAGGCCGGCGTAGCCGCCGAGGGTCAGCATCAGGGTGGCGAGCACAAAGGCCAGCACGTACAGCACGATCTGCTTCTTCGCCGCGAGGATACCGCGCGCCACCGGCAGGACCGGGATGTTGGCGGCGCTGTAGTCCTTGAAGCGGAAGATGGCGATGGCAAAGCTGTGCGGCATCTGCCACAGGCTGAACATCACCAGCAGCGTGAACGCGGCCAGGTCGAAGCTGTTGCTCACCGCGCAGTAGCCGATCACCGGAGGCATGGCACCGGACAGGCTGCCGACCAGGGTGCCGTGCACCGATTTGCGCTTGAGCCACAGGCTGTAGAAGCCGACGTAGACCACGAAGCCAACCAGGGCGCAGAACGCCGACAGCGGGTTGGCCTGGACATACAGCAAGCTGAAACCCGCCACCCCGAGCAGGGTGGCGTAGATCAGCGCCAGGGGCAGCGACATGCCGCCCTGGACCATGACGCGGTTCTTGGTGCGCTCCATCTTGTGGTCGATGTCACGGTCGATGCAGTTGTTGAACACGCATCCGGACGCGACCACCAGGGACGTACCGATCACCACCGCCAGGAACAGGGCGAAATCCACATGCCCCTTGGCGGCAAGGAAGAAACCGCCTGCCACGGAAAGCACGTTACCGAAAATGATCCCCGGTTTGGTGATTTGGATAAAGTGCTTCACGGACATGCAGTCTTACCTCACTTGGCCAGCATTTCGAAGTGGATGCTGAACATGATCCACAGCGACAGGCCGACCAGCAGTGCAATTACCAGAACGGTGAACAGGAACGTCGACACGTTGGAGCGCTGCTCTTTCGAGCGGTCCATGTGCAGGAAGTACACGAGGTGCACCACCACCTGGATGACGGCCATGGCCACCACGATCAGGACGGTCAGGTTCTTCGGCAGGCTTGGGTACATCACCAGGCCGAACGGGATCGCGGTCAGGATGATCGACAGTACAAAGCCGATCATGTAGGACTTCACGCTACCGTGATTGCCTTCGTGATGAGTGTCGTGTGCGCTAGCCATTACAGAACCCCCAGCAGGTAGACGACGGTGAACACGCAGATCCAGACCACGTCGAGGAAGTGCCAGAACAGGCTCAGGCAGCTCATGCGGGTCTTGGCGGTCGGCGTGATGCCGTGCTTGTTGATCTGGTACATCATGATTGCCATCCAGATCAGACCGGCAGTCACGTGCAGGCCGTGGGTACCGACCAGCGCGAAGAACGCCGACAGGAAGCCACTGCGCTGCGGGCCGTAGCCTTCGGCGATCAGGTGATGGAACTCATAGATTTCCATCGCGATGAAGCCTGCACCGAACAGGAAGGTCACAGCCAACCAGCCCAGTACACCTGCCTTGTTGCCGGCGAACATCTTCAGCATGGCGAAGCCGAAGGTGATCGAGGACAGCAGCAGGAACGCGGTTTCGACCAGCACGAAGTCGAGCTGGAAGATGTCGTGACCCGACGGGCCGCCGGCGAAACCGCCGGACAGCACCGCGTAGGTGGCGAAGAGCGACGCAAACAGGATGCAGTCGGTCATCAGGTACAGCCAGAAACCGAGTACGGTCATCTGGCCCGAGTCGTGGTGGTGGTCATCGTGCGCATGGTCATGACCATGCGCGCCACCGTGGATTACTTGACTGGACATTGATTACACCCGTTCAAACGATTCGACACGTGCGCCGCCAGCAGGCAGTGCACCAGCGTTGGCCAGCGCTTTCATGCGCTCGCCTTCGATGCGCGCCACTTCTTCGGCCGGCACCATGTAGCCCTGGTCGTCACGCGCGGCGTGGCGAACGAAGACAGCGATGGTCGCAACCAGGCTCGCACCCACCAGCCACCAGATGTGCCAGATGAAGGCGAAGCCGAACACGGTCAGCAACAGACCCATGAACAGACCGGTGGAGGTGTTGCTCGGCATGTGGATCGCTTCGTACTTGGCCGGAGCCTTGTAGGCGGCGCCGGCTTGCTTGGCTTCGTGCCAGGCGTCCAGGCCAACGTGCTCAGGCATGTGGGCGAAGTTGTAGAACGGAGGTGGCGACGAAGTCGACCATTCCAGGGTACGGCCGCCCCATGGGTCGCCGGTGACGTCCATGTTGTCCTTGCGATCGCGAACCGAGACGTAGATCTGGATCAGCTGGCAGGCGATACCGAACAGGATCAGCACGGCGCCGACCACGGCTACGTACAGGTAGGGTTCCCACAGCGGGTTGTCGGAGTGGTTCAGACGACGGGTCATGCCCATGAAGCCCAGGGCGTACAGCGGCATGAACGCTACGTAGAAGCCGGAGATCCAGAACCAGAAGGCAGCCTTGCCCCACTTCTCGTTCAGGGTGAAACCGAAGGCTTTCGGGAACCAGAAGGCGAAGCCGGCGATGTAGCCGAATACCGCGCCACCGATGATCACGTTGTGGAAGTGGGCGATCACGAACAGGCTGTTGTGCAGAACGAAGTCGGCACCTGGAACAGCCAGCAGAACGCCGGTCATGCCACCGATGGAGAAGGTGACCATGAAGCCCAGGGTCCACATGATCGGCGCGGTGAAGCGCAGACGGCCCTGGTAGATGGTGAACAGCCAGTTGAACAGCTTCACACCGGTCGGAATGGAGATCAGCATCGTCGCCAGGCCGAAGAAGGTGTTGACGCTGGCGCCGGCACCCATGGTGAAGAAGTGGTGCAGCCAGACCGCAAAGCCGAGGATGGCGATCGCGCCCGATGCGTAGATCATCGAGTGGTGACCGAACAGGCGCTTGCCTGCGAAGGTCGAGGTGACTTCCGAGAACACGCCGAAGGCCGGCAGGATCAGGATGTAGACCTCAGGGTGACCCCACGCCCAGAACAGGTTGACGTACATCATCGGGTTCCCACCAAGCTCGTTGGTGAAAATGTGGAAGTCCAGATAACGGTCAACAGTCAGCAGTGCGAGTGCGGCGGTGAGGATCGGGAACGAAGCGACGATCAGCACGTTGGCCCAGGTGCAGGTCCAGGTGAAGATCGGCATGTCCATCAGCTTCATGCCAGGGGCGCGCATCTTCATCACGGTGACGAGGAAGTTCACGCCGGTAAGCGTCGTACCCAGACCTGATAGCTGTAGCGCCCAGATGTAGTAGTCGACACCCACCCCAGGGCTGTACTGGATACCCGCGAGCGGCGGATAGGCAACCCAGCCGGTCTTGGCGAATTCACCAACACCCAGCGAAATGTTGACCAGCAGCACGCCTGCCAGCAGCAGGTAGAAGCTCAGGGAGTTCAGGAACGGGAAGGCAACGTCACGT